>Ga0209023_10000140_pt1 | contig 126337 bp, 109 predicted proteins | sample LakOneMetagenome_FD_187468 | JGI IMG/M metagenome (GOLD analysis project Ga0209023, IMG submission 187468) | Freshwater and sediment microbial communities from Lake Erie, Canada (SPAdes) (version 2) | ecosystem: Environmental > Aquatic > Freshwater > Lentic | place: Lake Erie, Canada...
ACCGGCCAGCTCGAAGGCATCAACAACCGTATCAAGGTGATGAAGCGGATGGCTTACGGCTACCGGGACAGCGAGTTCTTTTTCCTGAAAATCAAAGCCGCGTTTCCCGGAAATCCGTGATGAACCATAAAAAAACCGCATGGCGCGATGCCATGCGGTTGTCCAGGAAGTGCAGCGCGGCTCAGGTGCGGCGGCGGCGCGCGGCCAGGCCGGCCATGCCCAGGCCCAGCAGGGCCAGCGAACCCGGTTCCGGCACGTTGCCCATGACGTCGCCCGAGATGTCGACGGTCCAGCCCGGACCTGCCGAGGCGCCGGTCTGGCCGTAGGTGATCTTCATGAACAGGTCGTGCATCGCGCCGTTCGGGTCCGCTTGGCGGTTGGTATCGAACAGGCTCATCATCGAGCCGCCGGTCACGTCCATGAAGGCCTGGCCGCCACCCGAGATCGTGTTGTTGGCGTAGTTCGAGGTGTAGGTGATTTCCGGATCGCCGCCCACCACGCCGGGCGCGAACACGGCGGACAGCGCCAGCTGGCCGCCGATGTCGGTGATGCCTTTGTAGCCGAATTCACCCCGGCGACCGTCCGGGCCGAAGTCGGCGTTGTAGTTTTGCGTGGTCAGGTACATGTTCAGCCAGCCGCCGGTGGCCAGTACGCCGGTGTTCTTCGTGCGCATACCGCTGACTTCGACGTAGATGTCCTTGATGCCGCCGAACATGCCGGTCAAGTATTGGCCGTTGGTGCCGGCGGTGAAGATCGCGCTGCCGTTCGAGGCGCGCGAGATGCTCTGAACCGAGAAGATGCCCCAAGTATCTTCTCCATCGAAGGCATTCGTGGCTTTCAGGCTAGCGACCGCGTTGCATTCGGCGATGGTTTCGCATTTGACGCCGCTGGTATTGCCATAGCCAACGGTGCTGCTGTCGAAGGCGTTGATGGTGATCTTCAGGTCACCCGTAGTCAGGGTGATAGCACTTGCAGGAGCGGACAATCCCAGGGCCAGCGCGATGACCGTTGCGGCACGGGTGAGGTTGTTGACGAACATGGTGCTTCCTTCAGTTGATATACGTAAAGATTTCTTTTCGTATATAAATAAGCAGGAAGCGTGCCAGATTCTATCTGGAAAGAAATTACCTTAGAGAAATCAATAACTTACCTTACTGAATCAAAAGTTAATTACTGACAACGCATATTGAAAATCGGCACTGTAAAATTTTCCGACACTACCTGCCTTGGAGCACCTAACAAAATCTTCAGAGCAAGGCGCAGCGACGAAGACAGTACGCCTGTACGGCAAGGAGCTGCAACGCGGCTATGGAGGTTTTGTCAGGCGCTCTTTTAGTCGAAGGCCCAGGAATACAACACGTCGAGGGCGGTATTGGTGCCCGTCTGGAACTGCAGCGTGATCTTCGGGCTCCATTTGTAGCGCAGCCGCACCAGGCTTGAGGCAGTGGTCGCACCCTGTTCGAAGCTCAGATAGGCACGCGACGAGATGCGCTTGCCGACCGTGACCACAGTACTCTCCAGCCCGGTCGCGGTGCCGTTGGCCTGTTTCAGGCCCAGCTCGTCGACGCCGAGCGAGGTGGCCAGCTTCTGGGTGATGCCGCCGGTGCCGCCCTTGCCCCCGAGCAGGGCGCCCGCCGCCGCGGCCAGCACGTCCTTTTCGTTGCCGCTGGTGCCTTCCATGCCGTGGCCCAGCACCAGCCAGGACAGCTTTTCGCTGTCCGGCACGTTCGGCGTCGACACGAGCTGCGCCTGGGGTGACTGGGCCGTGCCGCGCACCCGCACGCCGGCTTCCACATTGGTTTCGGACAGCTGCTCGCCCTCGGGCTGCTTGCGCACTGCCAACACGTCGAGCGCCGGGTTGTCGTAAGGGCCGCTGAAAGTGATGACGGCGCGTTCGATCGCCAGCCGCTGGCCGTAGGCCGCGTAGTTGCCCTCGACGGCGCGGATGGTGCCGTTCACGCGCGGGCTGCCTGCGCCCACCTTGCGCACCCGGACGTTGCCGGCCAGGGTGGCGTCGATGCCCAGGCCGCGCAGGTGGAATTCGTCGCCCAGGTCGGCGCGCAGGTCGATGGTGAGCGGCAGTTCTTCCTTCTTGTTGGACGGGACCGGTTTGGCGCCGCCCTGGCCCAGCACGATCACGTCGTCCGACATGGTGGGGCGGCCCTGGGGCGCGAACTCGATCAGCGCGCGGTCGGCGCGCACGTTGCCTTCGATCGCGAAGCGTTCGGCGTCGCGCACCAGCGAGGCCTTGCCGCTCAGGATCACGGTGCGGTCCGGGCGCGACAGGGCTTCCAGCTTGTCGAGCGTGAGGCGCAGGTCGGCCGCGGCCAGGCCGCTGGAAAAGCGCAGCGAGCCCTCGGCCGAGGCGCTGCCCTGGCGGCCCTGGAAGAACAGGCGCTGCAGCTGCAGGCTGTCGCCGGCCAGACCGGCGCGCAATTGGCCGTTCTGCAGGCGCACGCCCTGTTCGGGCCAGCGCACCGCCAGGTTGTCGCCTTGCACGCTGCCGTCCAGGCGCGGGTTGCCGATGGTGCCGCTGCCCGTGAGGGCCAGGCGCAGCGCACCGTCCAGTTCCAGCCCCGACTGGCCCGCGAACGAGGCCAGCCAGGCGATCGAGCCCATGTTGGCGTTGGCCGTCATCCGCATCGGACTGTCGCGGTCGAGGCGTCCCTGCAGCAGTTGGGCGGTGCCGTCGATGCTGGCATTGCCGGTGCGGGTGCCGTCCAGGTTCAGGCGCACGCGCAGGGCGCCGTCGGTCACGTCGGCGCGCGCGTCGAAGGTGCGCAGGCCGAGCGGAACCGGGGTGTCGCCGCCGGCGATCACGTCGCCCTTTTCGCGGAACACGTGGACGTTGCCGTCCAGCGCCGGGGCGCCGCCGGTGGCCGTGGCCGTGCGCAGGTCGAGCGACCATTGCGCGCCCAGGGTCAGGTCGCCGCGCGCGTTGTCGCGGATGGCGGGCGAGAACTGCGACAGGTAAGTCAGGGGCACGTTGTCGGCATGGCCGCGGCTGGCCCAGCGCGGGCCGTTCTTCACCAGGGACTCGACCGTGATGCTGCCGGCCGGCAGCTTGACGACGGCGCCGTTGAAGGCGATGGTCTCCGGCTTGGCCAGGCCCATCACGCCGCTGCCTCTGGCGCCCTTGACCAGCAGCGGAACCGGCGCCTGCAGCGCCATCGCGTAGCGGCCGCGGTTCTGCAGGGCGGCAAGGGTGCCGCTCCAGGTGTCGCCCGCGAAGCCGCCGCGCACTTCGACGTTGGCGTCGAAGCCTTCGCCGACGGCTGCGGCGCGCAAGGTGTGGGCGCCGCGCGTCCCTTCGGATCGCAGACTGGCCGACGCCACCCGGGTGTCGCCACTGGTGTAATCAAGGACCTGGATGTCGCTGGCCAGTGCATCGCGCGCGCCGCGGCCGGAACCGAGGTTGGCGCTGGCACGCAGCGAGCGGATGTTGTGGGTGAACAGGCGCAGGTTCTGGCCTTCCAGCGCGGCAGTGAGCGAAGGCGTGTCCATGGTGCCGGACAAGGTGCCCTGGCCGCGCAGAACGCCGGCGAAGTCGGGGCCGAGGGCCGCCAACTGGGGCGCGTCGATGCGCCAGGCCAGCTGGTCGCTGCCCAGGCCGAAGCTGCCCTTGGCGGCCACCACGTTGGCGCCCACGTGCAGGTCGACGTCGGCGTTCGACACGTGGCGGCGGTCGGCCGCCAGCTTGGCATGACCCCACAGCGGCGAATTCGAAAGAAGCGAGTCCTGCACCCGCAGATCCACGCTGCCGCGCCACTCAGGGCCGCTACGTCCGCTGGCGTCGAAGGCGCCGTTGATCGAGCCGCCAAGTGGCGAACCGAAGGCGGCGGGGTTGAAGCGCTGCATGGCGCCGCTGACCTTCGCTTCCACGAAGCGCGCGCCCTCGCCGCCGGCGAGCCAGGCTTCGCCGCTGGCGCGCAGGCTGCCAGCGCGCAGGCTGTCGCCTGCGCTCTTGCGCTGAGCCGCGACCCAGCCCAGGCCGTTGGCATTCAGTTCGAAGCTGGTGCGCGGCGCCTGCATGGTGCCGGTGGCGACGCCGCTGGCGGTCACGGCGCCGTACAAGTCGCTGCGCACGGCCGACAGCTGGCGGCCGTCCAGGCGCCACTGCAGGCGGTCGCCGGCGCCGCCAAAGGCGCCGGAGAGAAGCACCCTGTTCTGGCCCAGCGCCAGGTCGGCATCGATGCCGCTGATGCGTGCAGCAATCGCGTGCAGCTTGCCGCTGCCCGTCAGCGGCTGGTTCATCAGGCGGCTGCGGCGCAGGTCGAAGTCGGCGTCCACCCGCCAGGCTGGCGCCAGGGCGCCGGCCACGTTGACGCCGGCGTTGATGTCGGCTGCGGGAAAGTCGCCGAAATCGGCGGGGTTGAAGCGGCTCGCCGTGGCGCTGGCCTTGAACGCCTTGTCCTGGAGCAGATTCATGCTGCCGCTGACGTCGATGCGGCTGCCGCCGCTCGACAGGCGCGCTTCGCGCACCGTCACCACATTGTTTTCGAGCGTGGCTAGCGCGGCCAGGCGCAGGGCCTTGTCGGCCAGGTTCGCCTGCAGCGTTTGCGTATTGCCGGCATTCGTCACGCCGATGTCGCCGCGGATCGCGGTCGGCTTCATGGCGGAATGGATTTTCTTCAGGTCGAAGCGGTCGGTGTGCAGGGTGAAGCGCGCGGTGCCGAGGCCTTCCGCGTCCGCCCCACGTTGCACGCCGCCGGTACCGGTGAAGCGGCCGGCGTCGCCGAAGTCGAGCAGCACGTCCGACACCTGTAGCGCCGTCAGGTTGCCGCCGAGCTGGCCGCGCATCGCGCGCAGCGGCAGGCGCTGCTGGTCGATGGTGCCATCCGGACCGTCGTTGGTGATGTCGACGCGGCCGCTGATGTTGCGCTTCTCGTCCAGCCGGCCGGCGATGGCGAAGGTGAGGTCGGCGGTGGGCAGGGACGGGTTGAAGAAGCCCGGGTCGACGTTGCGGCCGTTGATGCGCAGTTCGCGCAGCGGGATCTCGGCATAGGGCGACAGCACGAAGCGGGCGTCGCCGACGGCGCGGCCGGCCTGGCCGCTGGCGTCGACCAGCATCGTTCCGAGGTCGCCGCCGACCTTCAGGCGCAACTGGGCGGCGCGCGCCCCCGCTTTCGCTTGCGACTGCGTCAGGCTGGCGCCGGCGTCCAGTTTGAACGGGCGCTGGGCGCCGATGGTGCCGCCGGCCGCCACGTCGCCCCAGGGCGTCACGGCGGTGGCGTTGGCCAGGTGCCAGCGCTCCTTGTTGCCGTCGACACGCAGGCGGATGTTGTCGATGCGGGTCTCGGCGCCCTTGCTCACGAACACGGCCTGGTCCAGGCGCGCGTCGTTGATCGAGACGGCGAAGGGCGGCGCCAGCTTGGGCGGCATCGGGCTGCGTTCTTCGGTTTCCTTGAGCGTCTCGACGCGCAGGCTGGCGGCGTGCAGGCTGTCGACCAGGATCCCGCGCGAGACGATCTGGGCGGGCGACCAACGCAGGTCCACCGTATTGGCGACGATGAGCTGCTCGTCGGTGCGCCACACGATGCGGTCGATGTGCATGGCGCCATACAGCGAGCCGCGCACGCCGGTGAGGGTCAGCTTGCCGCCGGTGGAGGCGGCGACCTTCTGGGCGATCATCTGCAGCGTGGTCTCGCGGCCCAGGTACCACAGGGTGCCGCCGACGATCACACCGGTGACCACGACGCCGATGGCGACGCGGCGCGGCCAGCGCCGCGGCTTGTGCTCAGGGGTCTTGTCGTGGGAGATGTCGTTCGTTTCCATCAGAAGGTGAATCCCAGGGAGAAGTGCAGGCGCGCCTTTTTCACCGCGTGGCCGTAGGCCAGGTCGACGTTGATCGGCCCCACCGGGCTGCGCCAGCGCGCGCCGACGCCGAAGCCGGATTTCGGCTTGAGGTCGCCCAGCTTGTCGGCGGCATTGCCGGCGTCGTAGAACACGGCGACGCCCCAGGGCGGGCGGAAGTAGTACTGGTACTCGGCGCTTGCGGTGAGCAAATACTTGCCGCCGACGATGGCGCCGTTCTCGCGCACGCCCAGTTCGCGGTAGCCGTAGCCGCGCACCGACTGGTCGCCGCCGGCGCGGAACAGGAAGGTCGAAGGCACGCCGATTTTCTCCTTGGCAGCCACCGCGCCGAACTCGCCGCGCAGCACCAGGGTGCCGGCCTCGCCCAGCGGTTTGAACATCTGGGCGCGCGTGTACAGGCGCAGGAACTTTTCGTCGGTCAGGATCGGCAGCAGGGCGCCGCCCAGCTGGCCCTGCAGCACGTAGCCGTTGGTCGGCTGGATCAGGCTGTCGAGCTTGCGGCGGGTGATGCTGTAGGTGAGCGGCAGGCTGCGCGCGACCGTCGATTCCTGGGGCGGCACTTCGCGCCGCTCGACCAGAGCCTCGAGCGTCAGGCTGCGCTCGAGCAGGGGCGTGCCCCACTGGCGCCGCGCCGCCACTGTGGCCAGGGTCGTGATCTCGCCGCGCACGTCGTTGCGCTCGACGCCGGCGCCGACGCTGTCGTTGTAGCCTTCCGGCGTGGTCGGCCAGAAGAAATCCACGCGCGCGGTCTGGCGCTTCTGTTCGTAGAGCAGGTCGCTCTTCATGCGCTTGCCGAGCACGTTCAGGTCGTCGTAGCTGACCTGGGCGCGCCCTCCGGTGTCGGTCGAGAAGCCGACGCCGACCTCGACGTTCTTGCGCTTGTTCTCGGTCACGCGCACCAGCACCGGCAGCACGGTGGGGCCAGTCGGCGGTTCCGGCGTGGCCGGGTTGCCGTCGGCGTCGTCGCCGTCCTTCAGCTCCTCGATCTCGGCGGCGAGCACGGCGCGCATGTCGGCGCTCACTTCGACGCTGCTGAAGTAGCCGGTGTCCTGCAGGCGCGACTGCAGGGCCTGCAGCGCCGCCTCGCTGTACTCGTCGCCCGGCTTGATCTTGTTCAGGTTGGTGATGACTTCGCGCGGATAGCGCTTGAGGCCGCGGATGCGCAGTTCGCCGAAGCGCATCTCGGGGCCGCTGTCGATCACCACGTGCAGCAGGGCGCGCCGTTCCTCGGGATCGACGGTGGCGCTGGTCTCGACCAGGCGCGCGCGCGGAAAGCGCGTCTGGGCCACGTCGCGCAGCAGTTCGCGCTTGGCCGCTTCCCAGTCGGCCTGGCGGAAACGCGCGCCCACCGGCAACCGCCAGCGCTGGCGCAAGGCAGCCGCGTCGAAAGGCGCCGCGCCCTGGTCGAGCGGGGCAAAGCCCTGCAGCACCAGGTCGACGTCGCCCACCACGGTGGGCAGGCCCGGATCGACGATGACGCGCGCCACCGGCCGGCCGCCGCTGGTATCCAGGCCGGCGGAAATCTTGGGGGAGTAATAGCCCTCGGTGGCGATGAAGGTCTTGGCCTGGGCCGGGGCTTCCTTGACCAGGCGCTGCAGCTGTTCCATGTCGACGCGCGGGTTGCCGCGCCAGCGCATCAGGTCGAGGTTTTCCTCGAGCATGTTCTCGATCTGGCGCGGGGCGTCGATGCGGACCTGATAGTCGATTCCCTGGGTCTGTGCATGGAGCGCGGTGGCAAACACCAACGCCCCGAGGCCCGCCAGGATGCGGGGCAAGGGGCGCAGGCGGCTGAAGATCGATCTTGCAGGAAACATGGCGCTCCGACGAAAAAGTTCGTGGCAATCTTAACGGATTGGCAAAAAAGACGACGGACGCCTGGCCCAGCAGTGCGTCGGCCAGGCACGCGCAAGTGTTTGTTTTATGTCAGAATTCGCCGTTTCTCCGGTGCCCGGCGCACTTCTTTCACGGACCTCGATCATGCTCACCAACGACACCGCACTCGTCCTCTTCAGCGGCGGCCAGGATTCCACCACTTGCCTTGCGTGGGCGCTGCAGCGCTATGCGCGTGTGGAAACGATCGGCTTCGACTACGGCCAGCGCCATGCGATCGAGCTGGCCGTGCGCCCGACACTGCTCTCGAAAATGCGCGCGCTCGATCCGGCCTGGGATGCGCGCCTGGGCGAAGACCACATGATCGACCTGTCGCTGATCTCGAAGATCTCGGATACCGCGCTGACCAGTAATGTTGCGATCGAGATGCAGGAGAACGGCCTGCCGAACACCTTCGTGCCGGGCCGTAACCTGCTGTTCATGACGGTGGCCGCCACCGTGGCCTATCGGCGCGGCCTGAACGTGCTGGTGGGCGGCATGTGCGAGACCGATTTCTCGGGCTATCCGGACTGCCGCGACGACACCATGAAGGCGCTGCAGGTGGCCCTGAACCTCGGCATGGCTACCCGCTTGAAGGTCGAGACGCCGCTGATGTGGATCGACAAGGCCCAGACCTGGCAGCTGGCCCATGACTGCGGCGGCGAGGCCCTGGTGGACCTGATCCGCTTCGACACCCACACCTGCTACCTGGGCGAGCGCGGCGCCGCCCACTCCTGGGGCCACGGCTGCGGCACCTGTCCGGCCTGCGCGCTGCGGGCGCGCGGCTACGAGCAGTATGTGACCGGCAAGGGTTCAGTCCGGGTTTGACGCGGCGGTGTTAAAATTATGTCAATTTTTTTTGTAAATTATTGAAAAAAAACTACAATTGGTGGTGATGGGAAAGGCGGTGATGTACCATCCCTGAGCATGTCATCCATACATGCATGATCAAAAAAACCAACCTGTCGCTGTGACGTCAGGTTGCCTTTGTGCAAAAAAGATCAGGCTGCAGATGCGGCCCTCCAAAATTTCCTGACATGCAACTTTCTACCCCAGCAGTTTCCGTTGGCACGATGCGCGGGACCCGGATCGGCACGGTATTTCTCGCACCCCTGGCCACGGTGTTTTTCCTGTGTCTCTGGCACCTTCGTGTTTCGGACGCTATCGGTATTCAGGCGGTCGCAGCGTATGTATTGCTTACCCTGCTGTTCACAGGATACGGACGCATTTTTGTTTCCCTGTTGCGTGAAGATTTTGTCGAGGTGGGTGGCTTTCCGCTGCAGCTGATTAGCGGCTACTTTATTTTTAATACCTTCCTGTTCGTTCTGACGGTGCTGTCTCCATTGGGAATGCTCGTCAATATCGCGATCATGTCCTGCGTGTGCGTGGCCGGATTGTTACTGGTCCGCCGGCGTATGGCGTCCATAGGGCCGGTGCAGAATCACATGGCATGTTTGCTGGCGATCGTCGTGAGCGGGATTGCCGCGACGATCTGGGTCAGCGATTCACAGGCGCCGCTGGTGGTTCAGGACGGGATGGTCGTGTTCCGGACCTGGCAGGATAGCTTCATCCATGTCCGTGAAATCAGCGAGTTCGCACAGGCACGCGGTGTCTCCACGATTCACGATCTGCGTCTTGCGGGTGCTCCCGCTCCGATCTACCATTTTGCCAGCTACGTTTCCGCAGCCACGGTTTCCCTGCTCAGCTCACTGTCTGCCTGGGAGACGTATTCGGGGTTCCAGCTTCCCTTTGGAATTTTCTTGACTGGCCTGGCTGCGTTTTCCCTGATTGCGACCTTATTCGGCAGGTGGCCTGCCTTGGCGGCGGCCATGGCGGTCGTGCTTCTTCCCGACGCTTTTCACCAGGGATTCGGCAACCGGTACCTGAGCTACAGCTTCTTGTCGCAAGTGAATCTGGGCATGTTATATGGTATTTCCTGCGCCGCAATCGCATGGATTTTCATGATCGAGGGGTGTCGCCGTTCGAAATACGCTTTCCTCATCCTGTCTTACGTGTTCCTCATTTTCTGCCTGTTTTACAAGGCACATGTATTCGTTGCGAACGCGTTCCTGATCCTAATGTATCCCTGCGTGTTTTTCACCGCGGTGCGTCCCCGGATCCGGCTGGTGCTGGGTGTCTTCGCAATAGCGCTGTTCGTCGCGGTCATCGCGTTATCGCAGGCGACCGGCAAAGTACCGCTGTTGCGGCTGAATTTCAGCAGCACCGGACAATACGTCGTCGATTTGCTGAATGCTTTCGACAACGGCGTATTCAAGGAATTTTATACTCGCATATTCCTGGTCGACCAGCCTTCCAAAGCAGTGCAGGGTTTCTATGCGCTTGCCATGATTTCGCTGTCGACTTTTGGAGTGTGGCTGCTGGCGTTTGGCGTGGCAGCGCCCGCCGCACGCAAGCGCATCGCACCGGCGGCATTCTGGTTTCCGGTGGTGGTGCTCGTAAATTATCTTGTCATGGCAACGGGGCTGGCATATGACAACCGCGGCATTGGTACGCCGGACGAGATGATCAACCGCCCTCTGGTCTGGGCCTATTTTGTCATTGCCGCATGGACCGCGGGCGCGAGCTACTTTGTACTATTCGGCAATCGGGTACCGGCCAGGCCGGTTGAACGGCTGGGCATCGTGGTTGCGACAGTCATGGCGATGTCCGGACCGCTGGCCTTCAACCAGAATCTGCAGACCTTCCCGGCACGAAAGATGGCCAGTTATGCGGAATTCAATGCAGCTCCCGCCTGCCTGGTGGAAGCATCGCAGTACATCCGGACGCACAGCAATGCAGGTGACATCATCCAGGACTCGGCAAACGATCTGAAATTCATGGTTACCGCGCTGGCCGAACGCCAGAGCTTTGTCATTGGCAGTCAATTGTTCGGCAAGACATCCAAGCCGGTCGAAGAGCGTATCGCCGCACTGGCCGGTTTCATGGCGATGAACGATGCCGGAGACATTCAACGGTTTGCTGGCGAAACAGGGATCGCCTGGTTCCTGCTGCGCCCCGAGAACAAGGTGGCTTGGCCAGACAAGGTGTTGAACGACGCGAAATTCGAGTGTGGTGGGTACAAGGTGTTCCACTTTTCCCCGGCCTGAGCGCCGTACCGCCGCGGTAGACCTGAGGCCCGACTAAGAACCTATCCCAGTAGGGATAGGTTCTAAGAGCGGTCTAAGAGCGTCTAACAAAACCTTCCGAGCAAGGCGCAGCGACGCAGACGGTACATCTGTACGGCAAGCAGCTGCAACGCGGCTATGGAGGTTTTGTTAGGCGCTCTGAAGCCATTCACGCCCCGGCCGGCAGTTTCACCCCAATATTCGCGCGCGGTTTCCCAGATGCGTTCGAATGTCGCTTTCGGATCGACAATGAAGACGGTCACGTCGACCACGTCGCCGAAGCCGCAGCCGGTCGCCGCCAGCACCGCGTCCAGGTTCTCGAAGGCGCGCCTACCTGGCGCAGGCCGGCACCCCGGTTCATCCCGAGGAACTGCGCGACTCGCGCCACCGCATCGTGCGCTACGGCCTGGGTAACGGCCAGCCGTATGCCATGCAGCGGAGATCCGAGCGCGTCGCCATCGGCGGGCGCCACCTGCTGGCCACCGACGACGGCAACACCTATCTCGCTGCCGGCCTGGCCGGCCTGCGCGTGCTCCGGCTGCCCGACTACATGGCCAGGGAGCACGCGGCCAGTGGCGCGCTGGTGCGTCTGTTCGTGGACTGGCGCATCGATCCGATACCGCTCTACGTCGCGTATCCGCCGCGCCGTTACGTGAGCAAGCAGCTGCGCGTATTCATCGACTGGATCGTGGAGCTTCTGGCGCTGCATGCGCCGCCAGCAGCGCTTCGGCGCCCTCGCGCTCGAGCGGGCGGCTGAACAGGAAGCCCTGGTATTCGTCGCAGGCCATCTCGCGCAGGACCGCCAGCTGGGCCTCGGTCTCGACGCCCTCGGCCACCACTTTCAGCTTCAGGCCGCGGGCCAGGTTGACGATCGACCGCGCGATCGCGGCGCTGTCCTCGTCGCGCCCGAGATCGCGCACGAACGCGCGGTCGACCTTCAGGCGCGACACCGGGAAGCGCTTCAGGTAGGCCAGGCTGGAGTAGCCGGTGCCGAAGTCGTCGATCGCCAGGTCGACGCCGAGCGCGCGAATCTCGCGCATCAGGGCGTCCACTTCCTGCTCGCGGCTCATCAGGGCGGTCTCGGTGATCTCCAGCTCGATGCAGCCGCCGTCGACGTCGTACTGCGCGAGGCAGCGGCGGATCGTCCCGACCAGGGACTTCTGGTGGAACTGGCGCGGCGACAGGTTGACCGCGATCTTGACCGGATGGCCGAGCCGGGCGCGCCAGTCGGCGGCCTGGCGGCAAGCCTCCTCCAGCGCCCAGGCGCCGATCGGGAGGATCAGGCCGGTGCGCTCGGCGATCTGCACGAATTCGGCCGGCGCCACCTCGCCCAGCTGCAGGTTGTGCCAGCGCAGCAGGGCCTCGAAGCCGACCACCTGCTGGTCGCGCACCGTGACTTTGGGCTGATACACCAGGCGCAATTCGCCGCGCTCGAGCGCGCGCCGCAGCTGGGCCTCGACCGTCAGGCGCTGGCCCAGTTCCGTGTGGCGGCTGGCCGAGTGGAAGTGCACCGCCTCGTCGATCTCGAAGCCGGCGCCGCTCGCCGCGCCCTGGGCATTGCGATACAGTTCGTCGGGGCCGAGGCCATCGTGCGGGAACAGGGCCACGCCCAGCACCGGATGGAGGAAGAAGTCGCGCCCGTCGACCTGCAGCGGGCCGGACATCAGGGCATGTAGCTCGAGCGCGAAGCGCTCCACCGCGGGGCGTCCGCCGCCGCCGTCGAACAGGAAAGCGAATTCGCTGCCGCGGATGCGCGCCGCCAGTACATGCTCGCCGCTGACGCCGCGCAGCAGGTCCGCGATCTGGCACAGCGCCCGGTCGCCGGCGTCGTGGCCGAGCAGGTCGACGATCTCGTGCAGACGCTCCAGGACCAGCGACACCGCGGCCAGCTCGCGTCCGGCGGCGGCGGCCGCCGCGATGCGCGCCGCCAGCACGCGCCAGAACTGCGCCTGGTTGGGCAGACCGGTGATGGCGTCGAACTCTGCCAGCCAGGCCAGGCGCGCCTCGGCCCGTTCGCGCTCGGTGATGTCGGTCAGCACGTTGACCAGGTGGGCCTGGCCGTCGTCGCCACCCAGACGGCTGGTCAGCTGGATCACGGTGCGGCTCTCGCCGCTGCCGTCCTGCATGGTGCCGGTCGCGTCCTGCGTGCCGCCGTGCGCCAGCACCGTGGCGTAGCGGCGCTCGCGATCGGGATCGGGCGCCGGCAGCACGGCCTCCTCGGCCAGTCCCGGCAGGCTGTCGCGCGCCCGCCCGACCAGGCGCGCGAAGGCTTCGTTGGCAAGCACGATGCGCCGCCCGCCGTCCAGCACCCAGATCGGGGCGCCTACGGCGTTCACGATCGAGGCCAGATAGCCGAAGCTCTTGGCCAGGCGCGCCTCGCTGGCGGAGACCATGTCGATCAGGGCGAACTGGCGGCGCGTGTCGCGCGCCACGCGCCAGGCCAGCAGGACCAGCACGCACGCCAGCAGCACATAGAAGGCGAGGGCGGTCCACAGGCGCCCATACCAGCCCTCCAGCGCCACCTCGCGCGCCATGCCGGTGATGACCACCAGATCGGCGCCCTCCACCACGTCGTAGCCGTACAGGCTGGCCGCGCCGGTGAGCGGGCTGGCAGCCGCGAAGGCGCCCCGGCTGGCGCGCGGCAACTCGGTGCGGAACAGTGGCGTGTTGGCGAAGGAGCGGCCGATGCCGGCCGGGAAGCCGGGGCCGCGCACCAGCATGGTGCCGTCCAGGTGCAGCAGGGTCACCGAGCCGCCGTTGCCCAGTTCGACCAGGTTGTAGAGGCGCTCGAAGCGCAGCGAGTCGACCTGGGCGACGACGGTGCCGATGCGGCGGCCGTCGCGCGCGCGCACGGGGCGCACGAAGTTCAGGATGCCGCGACCGGTCGCGCGGTCGACGTCGGTGATGCCGATGTGACGCCCGACATCGGGCGCAGGGGCAGCCGGGAAGCTGGGAAGACGCGGCGCGCCGCTCGGAGTCACGCTACCGGCTGGCTTGCCGGCGGCGTCGAACAGCACGATGCGCAGCAGATACGGATGGGTCACGCCATCCAGGCCTTCCTGCAGGCTCGACGCGGGCGCGTCTCCGCTTGCGAGCACCGTGCGCGCGGCGGCAAGGGCCGCGCTGTCGATGGCCTGGGCCACGCCGGCGGTCTGGGCGGCGAAGGCGATCGCCACGTTGCGCAGCGTGACCTGCCGTTCGCGCAGCGTGTCCTGGTAGGCGGCGTAGAGCATGGCGCCGGTAACCAGACCAAGCGAGGCAATCAGCCCGCCCGTGACGATCACGAGACGCGACAGCGGCGTGGGCCGGATCGTGCGCGCACTCGGCGTGGACGGAACTTGCATGGTGGCGCTCCTTGACGGGTATAGGTCCGATTCTACCCGCTGCGGATGGCTGCGACTGATCCGTGCCATGCGAAAACGGCCGGGCGAGCCCGGCCGTTCAGGTCATGCTGGAGAAGGATCAGGCGGCCGGCTGCACCACGCGCGCCTTGCGGTTGCGCGACACCAGGAACCAGATGATCGCGACCGGCACCAGCAGCGGCAGCAGCAGCGGCGAGATCGCCAGCGCCACCGCGACGGCGGCCACGCCCAGTGCGCCCAGCAGGATCACGCCCACGCCGGCGAACACCACCGCCAGCACCACCCCCACCACCAGCATCACGACGCCGGCGAGCACCAGGCCGCCGCCCGCGAACACCACCGCCAGCAGGGCGCCCAGCGGTCCGCCGATCTCGTCGCCGTCCACGTTGACCGTCATGAAATCCATGTCGGTGGCGACGTTCCACAGCAGCAGGGCGAACAGGAAAAGGATGATATACGGGGCGTACTTTTTCATGGCGGTCCTCATCGGGTTGGGTTGTTTCGGTCTCGCGTTTCGTCGCGGTATGGTTGCACTGTAAGCGCGCGCCTTTGCTGCGGCCACGGCTTTGCGACAGGCTGCGATTTTCGCGCGCCGGGCGGCGTGCAGACGCGATGAATGGGGCGCGACCGCAGGTGCGAAGCATGCAACCGCCAGGCAACGAACGTGGTCGATTTGGCCTTGCATCCCGCGTATCCTTTCCTATACTGACAGCCTGTTCTGCAACAGGGGGAACCTATGCAAGCTGTCATCCAGAAAATGGGGGACCACCTGGCCGTTCTGCATCCTGCGTTGGCCAACAGCGGTCCCAAAGGCCCGCCATCGGCGCCACCCGCCATCCCGCCGATCATCATCAACCCGTTCAATCGGGAGCTGCCGTCTCCCGCCGTCGACCCGCGCCCGACGCCTTTGCGCCCGCCGGTCAGGCCGCCGCGCGGACCGGACTGGCGCTGTCCGCGTTACGCCTGGTAAATCCTGGGGTGGTCCGCGCGTGCGGGCCTTCTTCCTGTGGCCGGTTTCCTCTATGATCTGTTGTTTGAGGCATAGAGGAAGCACGACCATGAACGACCATACCGAACACGAGGGCGCGGAAAGCGAAGGCGGCGATGCGCTGGTCCAGGAAGCCCGCCTGTGGCAGGCCAACGGCTGGACTGCGCGCGTGATCAAGAACGACGACGACGAAGGCTGGGCCGTCGCCATGTACAAGGAGGGCGAGGCGGAACCGGCGCTGGTCGGTCCCTGGACCATGGGCCGCGACAAGAAGAACCCCAAGCCGCTCGACGTCAACGCCTTCAACACCCTGGTCAAGACCGCCTCGGAAGTCATCCGCCGCCACGAGCAGCACCTGCATTCCATCCTGCACAAGAACACCACGGTGTGGACCGAGAAGTACGGCAACCTGAAGGTGACGCTCGACATTGTGCCGGATGACGACGATCCCTACGGCACCCTGGCCGCCACCGACGAGATGAGCGAGCAGGTGGCCAAGGTGCGGGTGCCGGCCTCGTTCAAGCTGACGCCGGGCTCGGCCAGCGCCTGGATCGAGAACGATTTCAAGGCCCCGCGCGGCTGAGGCCTCAAGGCGTCGTACCGATACGCCGCAGCAGCTTGTCGACCAGGGCGTGCCGGTTGAACGGGTCGTCGGGCAGCGCGATGTCCGGCTGCACCATGACGGGCGCGGCGGCGCCTGCCGGACGCTCCAGGATCATGCGCGGCAGCACGAGGTCCAGCCCCGTATTCGGCAGGGTCCGGTTCTGGACGCCGCCGCTCTGGCGGGCCCGCGCGTAGCCGCCGGTCCCGACCAGTTGGCCGAATTTAAAATCCTGCATGACGTTACTGAACAGCACTGCCGACGAGTAGGTCATGCCGCCTACCAGCACGTACACCCGGCCGCTGAAGCGCAGCGGATGGTCCGCTGGCGGCTGGTCCCAGTTCTCGTGCGTCGCGCGGATAATGTCGCCGACCCGTTCGGTCTCGCTGCCGCGGCCGGGGATGACCTTCTTGACATAGCTCGAGGTATGGCGGTAGGGACGGGTGGCGATGTAGGGCAGCACGCCGTCTTTCCACATGTCGTCGTCGCCGCCGGGGTTGTCGCGCACGTCGATGATCAGGGTGGTGACGCCGGCCTCACGCATGCGGGCAAATGCCGCGGCCGTGAACGCATGGAATTGTTGCTTGTCCGGCCAGCTGAACTGCCTGATCGTCAGGAGCGCAGCCTGCCTGTCCAGCAGCTCCAGGCGGAATACCCGATCGAAATCGGTTGCACTGCTGCCGACTAGCGCCTCGGGGCGGGCCGCGCTGCCGGCCACCTCGAGTTGCTTGCCACCCTGCGAAATCGTATAGCTGCGTGGGGCGCCATGCATTTTCCAGTAATAAAACCACCAGCGGTGCGACAACCAGGCGGCGCGGAACTGCGGCGTGTCGCCATGCACATATTGAAGCAGCTCTTGCACGAGTTGGGCTGCGGGAATGCCGTTGACGCTGTCGATGGGCATGCCGGCGAGCGGACTGGCGGCGCCGCCCAGTTTGGCGCGGATGAACAGCTTGCCGTCCGCACTGGCCTGCACCTCGAACGGGAACAGCAGGCCGCCGCCCGCCTGGTGGCTGGCGCCCTGGCCGCGGAAATCAGGCTGCAGCAGCGCGAAATGGGCGTCGGCAAACAGCGGATTGAGTTTGCCGAGGACGCGCCAGGCTTCGCCCCGGCTCATCGGTACCGAGAGCTGCCGGCTTGCCTCGTCGAGCGCCGCGTCGAGTCGCTGCGGCGCGATCGAGAAACCCGGCTCCGGGTGGATCTCGGCGATCGACTGCCGGATGAAGCGTACATCCTGCTGCAGTTGCTCCACCGTGAAGCGCGGCTCTGCCGCATGGACCGAAACGGCAGCGAGCGTGCCGACTAGAAAACGTAATGCTTGTCGCATTCCAACCTCGTGTTGTGAAAACGCCTATTTTATCGTCGGAAATAAGGTCTAGGCTTTATACTGGATGACTCTTCCATTAAGTAGCGACTTAATATGAGCCAACTTCTCACGAGTGACGACCTGCGCTTCTTTTGTGCGGTGGCGAGCCAGCCGACGCTGGCCGCGACCGCACGCATCCTGCATGTGACCCCGCCTTCAGTGACCCAGCGGCTGCAGGCGATCGAGGAAAAGCTGGGGCTGCGCCTGCTCGACCGTTTCGGCCGGCGCACCACCCTCACCGGCGAAGGCCAGCTGCTGGCGAGCCGGGCGCGGCTGATCTTGGCGGAACTAGACGCCTTGGCCGAAGCGCTGGCCGACCACAAGCACGACATGGTGGGCGTACTGCGCATCCTGGCGCCGCTGGGCTTCGGCAATGCCTACGTCGCGCCCCTGGCCGCCCGCTTCCAGGCCGAGCATCCGCTGCTGTCGGTCGAGCTGGAGCTGTCGGACCGGCCCAACCTTGCGACCAGCGATGGCTGGGACATCGTGGTGCACATCGGCGAACTGCGCGACTCGACCCTGCAGCGCCATGTGCTGGCGAAGAACCGGCGCATGCTGTGCGCCGCACCGTCCTACCTGGAGCAGTACGGCGCGCCGCGCACGGTCGAGGACCTGCGCCGGCACCGCTGCATCATGCTGCGCGAAAACGCCGAGGACCTGAGCCTGTGGCGCCTGCGCATGCCCGGCAGCAGCGGCTATGACGCCGTCCGCATCAACCCCACGCTGTCGAGCAACGACGGACGCGTGGTCAAGGGATGGGCGCTGGACGGCTACGGCATCATGCAGCGTTCGGAATGGGACATCGCACACGAACTGCGGCGCGGCACGCTGGTGCAGGTCCTGCCCGACCACTGCGCGCCGGAGGCCGACATCGTGGCGCTGCTCGGCGCCCACCGCGGCCGGCGTGCGGCGCGCACCGAGCGCTTCCTGGACCTGCTAAAACAGGAAATCCAGCCGATGCCGTGGGCGGCGCTGGCGTGAAGCCGGCGTTGTCTTTCCGCGTCTTCACGGAACCACGCATGCCAAAGGACTGTCTGCCGGCACGATCTGCTGCTAATATTTCCTTTGGGAATTAATTTCAAGGGACACCATGGAACGTCTTGACCGGCTGGAAGCGGTCCAATCGATGCTGCTCGAGATCGGGCAGCTGTCGACCACCTGCAGCGACATCACCGAGTTCATCGGTGCGGTGCACCGTGCGCTCGGCCGCATCATGTATGCGGCCAACTTTTATGTGGCGCTGTCCGACAAGGAAGACGGCACCGTGCGCTTCGTCTACTTCGTCGACGAGGAGGACGAGACGCCGGACGCGTTCGAGCGCATCACCCTGGCCGCGCCCGACGAATCGCCCACCGCCTGGGTGCTGGTGAACCGCCAGCGCCTGACGATCACGCGCGACGATTTCCACGCGCGCGAGCGCGAAGGCATCCAGTGGGGGCAGGGCAGCACCGCCGAGCACTGGATGGGCGTGCCGCTGCTCGACCAGCACCACCAGGCGCTGGGCGCCATGGTCATCCAGAGCTACACGAAGGGCGTCACCTACAGCGAGGAAGACCAGGCGCTGTTTACCCAGATCGCCAACCACGTCTCGTTTGCCCTTCAGGGCCTGCAGAGCATGGACCGCCTCGAGCGCGCGGTGCAGGAGCGCACCGCGGCGCTGGCGCACGAAGTCAACGAGCGGCGCCGCGCCGAGCAGGTGCAGCACGCGCTGTACCAGATCGCCAGCCTGTCGGCCCAGGCCCTGGATACCGAAGTGCTGACCACCAGCCTGCACCGCATCATCGGCGAGCTGATGGTGGCGAAGAACTTCCTGATCGCGCTCTACCATCCGGAGACGCAGGAGATCAGCGTCCCGTATTTCGTCGACGAGAAGGACGCGGACGTGCCGGTCAAGCGCTTCCCGCTGGGGCAGGGCATGTGCTCGTACGTCCTGACCAGCAAGCAGGCCCAGCTCCACGACGCCACCAGCTTCCGCCACCTGGCCGCCAACGGCCTGGTGAAGCACCAGATCGGCAACCAGGAGATCGCCAGCTGGATGGGCGCGCCGATGCTGGTGCACGACCAGCCCTACGGCGTGCTGGTGGTGCAGAGCTACGATCCCGCGGTGATCTACACCAAGGCCGACCTCGACCTGCTGGCCTTCATGGCCAGCCACGTCGCGGTGGCGCTGGCGCGCATGCAGGCCGACCGCAGGATCCGCAAGACCAAGGAAACGCTGGAAGTGCAGAACGCGGCGCTGAACGAAGCCCTGCACCAGCTGCAGGAAGCGCAGTCGGAGCTGGTGCGCAAGGAGAAGCTCGCCTCGCTGGGCGGCCTGGTGGCCGGCGTGGCCCACGAGATCAATACCCCGCTCGGCATCTGCGTGACCGCCACCAGCCACCTGGTGCAGGAACTCAAGCTCACGCGCGAAGAGCTGGCGGCGGGCGAAATGACCGAGGACAGCCTGAACTCGTTCCTGGACATCGTCGACCAGTCGCTGCGCATCATGACCACCAACACCCAGCGCGCGGCAAGCCTGGTGCGCAGCTTCAAGCAGGTGGCGGTCGACCAGTCCTCGGGCGACGTCCGCAGCTTCAACCTGAAGGCCTACCTGCAGGAAGTGCTGTTGTCGCTGCAGCCCAAGCTCAAGGGACGCTTCGTGAAAGTGGAAGTGGACTGCCCGGCCGACCTGATGCTGGACAGTTCGCCGGGCGCGGTGTCGCAGATCGTCACCAACATGCTCATGAATTCGCTGGTGCACGGCTACGAGCGCGATCAGCCGGGTAACATTACGATCCGCGCGGCGCTGGACGGCGACCAGGTGGTGTTCGACTATGCGGACGACGGCGTCGGGATGGACCAGGAGACGCTGGGCAAGCTGTTCGATCCGTTTTTTACCACCAAGCGCGGCACCGGGGGGAGCGGGCTGGGGGCGCACATCCTGCACAACCTGGTGACGGGAGCGCTGAACGGGACGGTGAAGGCGGAGAGCGAGCCGGGGAAGGGGCTGCAGTATCAGCTGCGGTTCCCGCGGTCGGTGAAGAAATAACGTAGGGGTGCTCCAGTCCAGTGGACTGGAGCACGCTGCGCCGGCCGCGCGTTCAAATCACGGGAATGCTGCCTGTGCGGCAGTTCTTGTGCTGGTCGAACGCGCGGTCGGCAGAGCCGACCACCCTACAACTTGCTCAATCCGAATCCGGCCAGGCCGCATTGATCTGCAGCGCCCTGTCCATATTCTTGATGAGCAGGTCCACATAGTACGGATCCAGGTGGTGCCCCGCCACCTCGCGCAGGTGCTCGGTCACCTTCTCGGCCGGCCAGGCGTCCTTGTAGCAGCGCTTGTGGCTCAGGGCGTCGAACACGTCGGCCACCGCCACGATGCGGGCGTAGGGGTGGATGTCGGCGCCGCGCAGGCCCTGCGGGTAGCCGGTGCCGTCGAACTTCTCGTGGTGCTGGTGGGCGATCACGGCGGCGGCCTTCAGGATCGGGCGCTGCGAACCGTCGAGGATCTGCAGGCCGACGGTCGGGTGCTGCTTCATGACTTCCCACTCGTCCGGGGTCAGCTTGCCCGGCTTGAGCAGCACCGCGTCCGGCGTGGCGATCTTGCCGACGTCGTGCATCGGGGCCGCGTGCATCAGGGTCGCGACCTCGTCTTCCGGCATGCCGGAAGCCTGGGCCAGCAGGTGGCAGACCTGGGCCATGCGGCGCACGTGGTTGCCCGCTTCGTTGGAACGCGATTCCACCACGTCGCCCAGGCGCAGGATCAGCTCGGCCTGGGTGTCGGTGATCTCCTGGTTCAGCAGGATGTTGTCGAAAGCGATGGCCACGCCCGAGCAGAACACTTCGAGCAGCTGGGCGTCGATTTCCGCGATCTCGTCCACGCCTTTCAGCACCAGCAGCGAGGCCTTGCCGCTGTTGTTCGGGAAGTAGCCGACATAGGTGTCGCCGTGCAGGCGCGAGATGCGGTTGTGGCGCGCATCGTCCAGCTGGGCGATTAGCTCCGGACCGATCTCGTTGCCGTCCAGATCGCCGATCTGGGCCAGCACCTCGTACTGGCTTTCGCCGGCGATCACGCTGGCGCCCTTCAGGCGCAGCAGCATGCTCTGCTCCAGGCGCAGCAGCGCCACCACCTGCTGCAGCAGGCCGTTGGCGAAATCTTTCAGGTTACGCTGCTGGAAAATGTGGGTCGAGGCGGCGATCACGCGCTCCAGGCCTTCGCGGTAGGTCTGCTGGGCGCGGCGCGCTTCCTCGACCTTCATGATGTCGCGGTAGGCGCGCAGGGCGGCGAAGGTGGTGGTGAACAGCTTGGTGCGATCGAGCTCGGTCTTTTCCTTGTAATCGTTGATGTCGTAATCGACGATCACGCGCTCTTCTGGCGCCTGGCCGGGCTGGCCGGTGCGCAGCACGATGCGGGTGAACTGGTTGTCCAGGTCCTGGCGCATCCAGCGCGCCACTTCCAGGCCGCTGTCCTCGCTCTCCATCACCACGTCCAGGAACACCAGCGCGATATCCTTCTCGCGCGCCAGCACTTCCTTGGCTTCGGCGCCGCTGTAGGCGTGCACGAAGCTCAGCGCACGGCCGTCGAGGCGGAAGCGCGACAGGGTCAGCTTGGTGATGTCGTGGATGTCCGGCTCGTCATCGACCAGCAGAACTTTCCACGGTGCCAGCTTGGGTGCCGCGTTAGAGAGGAAGGACATAGGGATACCGTTACCGAAGGTTGATCATTCGCACAATCGAGCGGCAAACACCGAACAAAAAGTAGCCGCAAGTCAAAACGATTGTAGTACGCCCATCAGTCCTTAACAACAGGCAACATTAAAAGTGTTGGTTAACGATGTCACGAAGCTGCAATCTATGTGAAATAGATAAGGCAAACAGCGGACGACGCGCTCAAATGTAGCGTTTCTGGCAGCGTTCGCAATAGAAACTACGGCGATTCGTCGTACCGAGGTGCTTTTTGGTAAACGGAATATGGCAGCGCGGGCAGATGCGTTTTGCATGTGCCAGCCAATGTTGCTTGAGCACGTATTGACGCTTCCATTCCAGGAAGTCGAACGAGTACTGGCGTGCTTCGTCGACCAGCTGGCGCAGCTTGGGCGCGCTCAGGGCGCCGACTGTCGACAGCGGATGCACGCGAATGCGGAACAGCACCTCGTTCTTGATGATGTTGCCGACCCCGGAAAAGATGTCCTGGTCGAGCAGGGCGTCGCACACCAGCATGTCGGGCCGGGCGCGCAGCTTCTTTCTGGCCTTCTTCGGATCCCAGGCGTCCGACATGACGTCGGCGCTGAAATCGTAGGCCTCGTAGGTGGCGCGGTCGATCTCGCGCACCTGGCAGGCATACAGGTTGAGCTCGTTGCCGTTGGCGGTGGCGATCGACAGGCGCGGCGTCTTGCCTTCGCGGCCCTCGTTGATGCGGTAGGTCCCGAACAGCAGAAAGTGTACGCGCACCACCATGGCCTGGGTCTCGATCAGGAGGTGCTTGCCCCAGGTGTGGATGGCCTCGATGCGCTGGCCGACCAGGCGCGCCGGATCGATGGCGCGCACGTTGCCGTCGGCGCGCACGATCTCCTGGCCGCTGAAATCTTCGACCAGTTCTTTCAGGATGTATAGCGATGGGCCTTCGGGCACGGTTCACCTCCTTGGTTCCCATTGTCGGCTCAGCCCGGAAAACGCCCTGTGCGGGTCCTAACACAGGGATACAAAATTCCTTCCAAAGAGAGAGCAATCATATGCATGAAAAGGCATATATTTAACGTCGGTTAACTTTTCTTGTAACCGCGGTGTCACCTGGTCGATGCGAACAACGAAGGAGAGCAATGAAATCCAAGATCGGACAAGCGGCCCTCGCGGCCGTGGCAATCATCCTGGCGCTGGGTGCCGGCGCCGCTTCGGCGGGCGTGACCGTCAACTACGTCAATCCCGAAAAATACTCGGACCTTCCCAAAGGCGAGTGGGAGCGCGAAGAAGTGCTGAAGGAACTGGTCAAGTACTTCGACAAGCTGGGCCAGGAACTGCCCGCCGGCCAGGACCTGACCGTCAACATCACCGACATCGACCTGTCCGGCATGGAGTACCCGGGCAACCGCGCCAGCGGCGACCTGCGTGTGCGTGAAGGCAAGACCGACTGGCCGTACATGGAAATCCACTACACCTTGAGCGCCAACGGCCAGGTAGTCGACAGCGGCGTGTCGCAGATCCGTGACCAGAGCTACATGGTGCGTCCGATCAAGCGCGCCTTCGAGACCGACAACCTGCGCTTCGAAAAGCGCATGCTCCAGGACTGGTTCAACAAGACGATTCTCAAGAAGGCGAAATAATTGGTCCTTGCCTGGCCCCGCCGGGACAGGATGACAAGACGGCGCTGCGGCGCCGTTTTTTCATGGCGCGGCGCCTGGCACCAGGCGGGGGCGATGCTCTGTGCGTCGTTTAACAATTCGATACAAACTGCGACAATCAGGGACTGGAAAGCCGGCGGAAAGGGCGTATATTCAATGGCAGCGATACATATGGAACAAAGAAAGGGAAAGCGATGAAATCCTTGATCGGCAAGACAGCCCTTGCGGCTGCCGCAACCATCCTGGCGCTGGGTGCCGGCGCCGCCTCGGCGGGCGTGACCGTCAATTATGTGGACTCCGACAAGTTCTCGGATCTGCCGTTCGCGCCTTGGGAGCGCAAGGAAGTGCTGGACGATCTGGCCGGCTTCTTCGCCGAACTGGGCAAGGCACTGCCGCCGGGCCAGGACCTGACGGTGGAAGTGACCGACATCGACCTGGCCGGCCGCGAATACCCGAATACGCGCAGCGGCCGTGACCTGCGCGTGCTCAAGGGCGGCGCCGACTGGCCGATCATGGAGCTGCGTTACACTCTCACCGCCAACGGCCAGGTCGTGAAGAGCGGCCAGGAAAAGCTGACCGACATGAACTACCTGAACCGCATCAACCGGCTCACCGACGGCGATCGCCTGCGCTACGAAAAGCGCATGATCGAGGACTGGTTCAACAAAACCATCCTGCAGAAAAAGTCCTGAGCGCCCGGCGCCAGGCACAAAAAAACCGGCTTGCGCCGGTTTTTTTTCGCCCAGGTGCGGGTCAGCCGTTCCTGGCGCCCTTGGCGCGCGCAGCCGCCTTCTCGGCCGCTTCACGCGCCAGCTGGGCCGGCTCCTTCACGGCGTAGTCCGACGGCACGGTGAACAGGGCGGCCGCCGGTTCCTCGCGCTTCAGGTCTTCCAGGCGGAACACCGATTCGCCGCTGCGCGGATCGCTGCGCTTCTGGTACACCACGGCCTGCAGCTCGGGCGAGATCCAGGTCTCGGTGCTGACCACGATGGCGTTGCGGTTGCCGATCTCGCCGGCCGGGATCTCGTAGCTGCGCAGGGTGCCGTTGGCCTTGACGCCGTTGAATTCGCGGCTGCCCAGGTCCTTGGTTTCCGCCTTGGCGGCCCATTTGTGCTCGCCGATGGCGCCGGCGATCATCGGCGCCACGCGCGCGGCCACGTCGGCGCCCGCCACCTGGGCGATGCGGATCTGCACGTCCTTGTCGCCGCCGGCGCCCGGACGCTCGACCTGCTTGATGATGAAGCGCTCGCCTTCCTGCAGCTTGCCGTCGCGGCGCAGTTCCTCGATGCGGATGCGGGCCTGGTCGGCAGCGATGCGCGCCTGGGCGCCGGCGGCGCGCGCCTCCGCGGCCGATACCCGCGCTTCGGCGGCGGCGGCGCGGGCAGCCTCGCGGGCGGCCACCGCGGTGGTGCCGGGCGCGCCGACCTTGATCGCGGTCTTGTCGCGCGGACGCAGGATGTAGCGCACGCCTTCGACCGGATCGTAGATCGTGACGCTCACCACGTCGCCTTCGTTGTTGCGCACCTCGGTGCGGCTGCGGCCGGCGCTGTCGCGGTAGCTCTTCGAGCTGTTCTTGCGGATGATCTGGTTGCCGTCGCCCAGGGTCTGGGTTTTTTCGGAGACCATCTCGGCGCTGTAGGGCGCGTTCTTGATCGACTTGGCCTGGTGTACCAGCAGCGCGTGGGAATCCATCCCCCCGAGCACCGAGAGCGGCTCCAGGTTGCCCAGGCGGACGTGGACGTCGCCGGGGCCGCGGGTGACGATGCGGCGCTCGACGACCGGCTCTTCGTCGACGCCCATCTCGTCGGCCAGGGCCGGCGCCAGGGCACTGGCCAGCAGTGCTGCAATCAGGATCTTCTTGGTCATCATCGCTTCCTTGTGGTGATGGTTATCGGTCAAACTTAGTTGGCAGAACTGAGCCGCACGGCCAGCGGGTGGCCGTCGGCGGCTACGAGCATTTCGGCGCGCACGGTGTCGGCCGCATTCTCGGGACTGACCGGCACGCCGAGCGTCGCCAGTGCGCTGCGCGGCATCTCGGTCTCGACCAGCCGGGTGTCCGGTTCGGCCTCGATGCGATCGAGCGAATCGAGGGCGACGAAGGCGGTGCCCTGGTCGATGCTGACCAGCGGCTGGCCGCTGATGCTCACCGCTTCATGCGGCGACTGGGCCAGCAGCAGGACCACCGCCGTCAGCGAGCACAGGGCGCCGGCGGTGCCCCATTGGGGCAGGCTCAGGGCCTGGTACCAGCGCCGTTGCGGCTTGAATTGCCGCTGGAAGGCCTGCAGCAGTTCCTTTTCGACGCAACGCGGCGCGTCGAGGCCGGCCAGTTCGCGGCGCAGCGCGCCCAGGGCGGCGTCGAGACGGGTTTCTCCGCCGGGGTCTTCGTTCATGTCCTTGAAATGCATGTCCATTGTTTGCTCCATCATTGCGTGACGCCGGCCGGGGCGTGCGCGCGCAGCCGTTTCGCCAGGGACGCCCTGCCGCGCGACAGGCGCGAGCGGACGGTGCCGATGTCGACCTGGCACACCGCGGCGATCTCCTGGTAGGACAGCTCGTGCAGTTCGTACAGGATGACCACGTCGCGGTAGTGGGCCGGCAGCAGGGCCAGCGCGCGCCGCACTTCCTCGGCTGCCTCCAGCACCAGCAGGCGCTCGAGCGGCTCGGCGCCGTCGGCAGCCACGTCCAGGTCCAGCTCACCGTCCTCGTCCGGCTCGGGCAGCGCCACCTGGCGCCGGCGGCCGTCCTCCAGCTTCAGGATCAGGTTGCGCACCACGCCGAACAGGAAGTGCTGCAACTGGCCGCGCAGCGGGTCGAACCCGAAGCGTCCGGTCAGCAGGCCCATGAAGGCTTCCTGCACCACGTCCGCCGCCGCATCCGGCAAACCGCAGCGCATCAGGGCATAGCGGTACAGCGGTCCCTGGTGGCGCCGGTACAGCGCCGTGAAGGCGTCGGCTCGGCCCGCCTGCGTCTGGCGCAGCAGTTCGTGGTCGGCGGTATCAACGGTGATTGGCGTCATGGTCGTCATCTTTACCTGTATTCCGCCGGCAGGAACGGAAAGTTCCAATTATTTCGCATGCATATAAAGGTAAGGTGACTGGCGCAGGCGAAGGCCTGATGCTATGTTGACCGCCACTGCCCTCGCAGAAAGGAACGCAGCATGCAACGCCTCTTCACCGCCTTCGCACTTGCCGCGCTGAGCGCGCAGGCTTGCGCCTGCCCGGACCTGGAGGCACTGGTCAAGCGCTATGGCATCTCGTTTTCGGGTTTTCTCGAGCCGATTCCTGCCGTGGCCCATCCGGCCTTGTCCAAAGACGGCGCGATCGTGCGCCTGAAGGTGCGCTATCCGGACTTCGTCAGCGACGGGTTCAGGCACACGGTCGTGTACGACACGGGCACGGGCAAGGCGTGGATCCTGCGTACCGGCGGCTTTGTCGGCGTGCGCGAGTGGTATGGCCCGGTCGATGTGGGCGGCGCGAAGCTCGAGCAGTGCGGCAGCGAACCCGAGCCCGCACCCGTACCCGAATTCAGGCCGAAGCCGCCGCGCAAGACTTGAAACGGCTCAGTCTATCCAGTTCACGCGGTCGAACTTGCCGCGGAAGTCTTCCGGCATCATCACGACCTGGCTGGTCTTGTAGTTGTAGAAGACGAAGCCCGACTTGGCCATGGCGATCAGCTTGCGGTCGCGCGGGCGCGTGATGCGGAAGATGATGTCGCCGCCGTACTTGTTGAAATCCATGACCCCGACCTCGAACAGCAGCTGGTCGCGCGCATGCGCCTCGGCACGGTAGGTGGTCGCCAGGTCGGTGACGATGATGCCGGTGCCGTCGCGCTCGGTCTCGGCGACGCCGAACTCGAACAGGAAGCGCGCCCGCGCCTCGGAGATCATCGAGATCATCGAGTCGTTGCCGAGGTGGTTGGCGGCATTGATGTCGGTGACGCGCACCGACATCGGGGTGGAATAGCAGAACTGGTCTTCGGGGAAGTTGAGTTGTAAGCGTGCCATTTCTCTATTCTAAACTCAGGGAGTTGCAGAACGTCCAATTCTATAGACGATACCGCGCGACGTCATGAGATACAGCTCGCCCTGGCCGTCCTGCCCGAACGAGACCACGTTGCCGACGCTGCCCAGGTTCCAGTCGCGCTGTTCGGAGACGGCCCCGCCGCTGGCCAGGAAGCTTTTCAGGAAGCCGCGGCAATAATCCGAGTAGAAATAGCGCCCCTGCAGGCTGGGGATCGCATTGCCGCGGTAGACGAAGCCGCCGGTGATCGAGCAGCCGTTGGCGTTGTTGGTGCCGTGGTCGTACTCGAAGGCGGGCAGGGTGAGGCCGGTACGGTCGCAGCTGGACGCGTTGTAGCACAGCGTGCCCTCCATGGTGTTCCAGCCGTAGTTCAGGCCGGCCATGTCGGCGGCGCCGATGTTGACCTCTTCGCGCCGCTCCTGGCCGACGTCGCTCAGGTAGAGCTGGCCGCCATCGAAGCTGAAGCGCCAGGGATTGCGCAGCCCGGCGGCCCAGATCTCGGGGCGGCGGCCGGCCTGGTTCAGGTAGGGATTGCCGGCCGGGATGGTATAGGGCTGGCCGGGTGCGGCCGTACGCACGTCGATGCGCAGCAGCTTGCCGAGCAGGGAACTGAGATTCTGGCCGTTGCCGCCCGGGTCGCCCGCGCCGCCGCCGTCGCCGGTGCCGACATAGAGATTCCCGTCCGGGCCGAACGCGACCTGGCCGCCGAAGTGGTTGGTAAAGGTCGGGTGGGGGATGCGCAGGATCACCAGGCCGGACGTTGGATCGGCCAGGTTGGCATTGCTGCCGGTGCCGAAGCGCTCGATCACGATGTTCTGCTGCGGATCGGTGTAATACATGTAGAAGAAACCGTTACGCGCGTAGTTCGGATCAAAAGCCATCGACAGCAGCCCGCCCTCGCCGCTGGTGAAGACGCGGCCGCTGATGTCGAGGAAGGGCTGCGCCAGGGTATTGCCGTTCTCGACGATGCGAATGCGACCCGGACGCTCGACTACGAACAGGCGCGCATCGCCCGCCGGGGCGGTGAGGAAAGTGGGGTTGTCGAGGTTGGCCGCGACCTGGCTCAGCACGAGACTGACCGGCGCGCCGCCGTAGGCGACGCTGGCGGTGACGGTGCCGCCCGCGGTGACCACGGCGCTCTGGGTGGCGGGGGAGGGCGTGTAGGTGATGCCGGCGGCGGTGACGGGGCTGGCCGCCAAGTTGTAGCTGCCGGGCGCGAGCCCGCTCAGGGTCTGGGACGCGGTGAGATCCTGCTGGTAGCCGGACGGGCCGCTGACGCGGATGGTGGCGTTGACGCCGGCCGGCAGGCCGCTGGCGGTAACCGCCAGGGAGCCGGTGGTGGCGGCCGGTGGCGGCGGATTGGGGCCGCCAGGTGTGCCCGGACTGCCGCCGCCCCCGCCGCAGGCGCTCAGGCCAAGGGAAATGATGAGGAGCAATAGCAATCGAGTCCACGCGCGCATGACCGCCTCCCGGAGTGTGTGCCTGACGATCGGCACATCGGTTCCGTCATTCTGCCAGCGAAGCGCCTCGCCTTGCCAAGAAATGCTCCTGCCGTGCGCGTCTTGTCAGCGCGTCAGGCGGTACATCAACAGTGCGGCGCGGATCGCCGAGCGTTCCAGCGAAGTCAGGTCGACCCGCTCGTTGGGCGAGTGGGCCGCGCCGCCGCTCGCGCCCAGGCCGTCCAGGCTGTCGATCAGCGGCGCCACGAACTGGACGTCGCCGGCGCCGCGCGATTCCGGCGGCACCGCGCCCACCGCGCCCAGGCCGGCGTCGCTGCTGGCCTGGGAATACAGCTCGAGCAGTTTCAGATTGCCCGGCGTGACCGCCATCGGTGGATACGAATCGCGGAAGGTGATGCTGGCGCTGGCGCCCGGCAGGCTCTGGGCCACGATGGCGCGCATGCGGGCATGGGCGCGGTCGCGCTGGGCGTAGTCGAGGTAGCGCAGGTCGCCGCGCACGGTGACGGTGTTGGCGATGACGTTGGTCTTGCCGGCCGCGCTCCCCTTTGCATTGGCTTCGTCGTAGGCGACGTCGGTGCCGCCCAGGATCACGCCCGGGTTGAAGGTCAGGCCTGGCTCGACCACCTGCTGGCGGAACCCGTCCAGGATGCGCGCCGCCTCGTACACGGCGCCATAACCGGCCGCGCCGAAGACGCCCTGCGAATGGCCTTGCCTGCCCTTGACGTCGAGGTCGAAGGCGGCGGTGGCGCGCCGGCCGACCGTCGCCATCGGCTGGCCGCCGGGACCGGTAATGGCGCCTTCGAAGCTGAGCGCCACGTCGCTGCGCCTGGCCAGTTCGACCATGTCGCGGCGCGAGATCTCACGCGGATGGCCGGCCTCTTCCTCGTCGCCGGTGAACACGACCGTGATGGTGGTGTCGTCGAGCGCCCCGGCCCGCTGCAGGGCGCGCAGGGCGGCGATCACGACCACATTGCCGCCCTTCATGTCGCCCACGCCCTGGCCGCGCGCCGTGGTCTCGCTCTCGCGCTGCCACAGCGGCGCCGGGGCATCGGGTTCGAACACGGTGTCGAGGTGACCGAGCAGCAGCAGGCGCTTGCCGCGCGTGCCCATGCGGTTCGCTACCAGGTGGCCGGCGCGGCCCATCTCGCGCGGCATATCGATCCACACGGTCTTGAAACCGAGCGCGTCGAGCTCCTTGCGGAACACCTCGCCGACCGCGCGCACGCCCGCCAGGTTGAGGGTGCCGCTGTTGATGCGGGCGCTGCGCTCGAGCAGCTCGATCGCCTGCGGCTGCCAGGCCTTGACCTCGTCCACGATGCGCTGCTCGGCCGGGGCCAGGTTCTGGGCCTGGGCGCTAGTTGCAAGCAGGGTCAATACGAGGGGGAAGAGAAAGGTGCGTGGCATAGCGGCATCCTGACGATGAAGAGGAAGATGAAGAAGCGCAACTTTACTACGGAGAAAGCGCACCACGGCGCCGTCTATTACTTCGGTCTGGCAGGTATGCGCATCGCATCCGTTGTATTCATACCGCATTTGCCAATAGGTCCTGCCGAAAACAGCATCGGCCCGCGCCGCGCTGTTCGAGGAAAGCGAGATCCGCTCGGAGAGCCGGAAACGACAGGATTATGCGACAAGCATTAGGGCTTTCCGGGCCGGATACGCTGCGCTTCCCATTGTTCGACACGAGGACATTCGCATGAGCACCGCAAAGCCCTTGCCCCCCGAAGTGGCGCTCCGTTCCAGCCGCTGGTTCGGCCGCGCACGCAATTACCCGATCTACAGCCTGCCCTGGTTCCGCTATCGCAGCGTCGCCATGTTCAGCGGCGCCCTGCTGGTCATCCTGGTGTTCGTGGCGATGCAGGGATCGAGCCAGCTGCGTGCGCCCGGCCGCGGGGTCGATCCCATGGGCACCTTGCAGGAAAGCCTGGTCTATCTCGTCACGGTAGCGGCGGCGCTGCTGGTCGGTCCCGGCCTGGCCGTGCTGGTGCGGCGGCAGGGATGGCGCCGGCTTGCCGAGACCGCGGCGCTGCTGGCGGTCCTGCTGTCCGGGATGTTCGTCTCGTTCGGCATCGTCATGAAAGAGGCGCACTACGCCGCCAACCGGCCACGCTACGACGCCGGGCACGATGTGATGGTGTACAGGGGCGCGCGGCTGCTGAGCTTCGATGTGGACGTGCAGCGCCGGCCCGAGCGTGCCGAAGCCGGCCTGCTGCATCCGAAGCAGGCGCGCCGGTTCGCGCAGGCCTACGAGCGCTATGCGCTCAGCTTCGGCCTGCCGGAGCGGCTGATCGATGGCTGGCCCGATTTCATGACCGAGGCGGACCGCCGGCTGGTCGTCCGGCTGCGCGACCCGACGCTCGGCACGGACCAGCGGCAGGCGCTGCGGGAATCCTATCTGGAGCTGCTCGACAGGCGGCGTGCCAAGACGTCGGACATGTGGTGGCGCGCCCACCGGACGCGCGGCGAGAGCACGCCGTCCCAGCTGGCCGCCGATCGTGCCCTGGACGAGGCCATGGAGGCGGAGGTGCCGCCGGCGGCGCCCGTGGATCAGGCGCTGGTCCGCGAGGCCTACGTCGCCAGCCACCTGCTGTTCGGGATGGCCCTGCTGGCCCTGCTGGCCTGGCTGGGCGGCGTATTCGACCTGCTTCCCTACGTGCGCCAGCGCGGCATGTTGGGCGACCTGCACGCGAAGGAAGAACTGGCGCGCGCCCGCGCCGCCCGCAACGATGCCGAGGTGCGCCTGTCGGTGCTGGCGGCCCAGGTCGAGCCGCACTTCCTGTTCAACACCCTGGCCAGCGTGCGCTCGGCGCTGGCCACCGATCCGCAGCGCGCCGGCCACATCGTCGACCACATGGTCGATTACCTGCGCGCTTCGATCCCGCGGATGCGCGACCATGCCGCCAGCACGGCCGTCACGCTCGACACCCAGCTGGCCGCCGCGCGCGCCTACCTCGCCCTGATGCGCGAGCGGATGCCGCGCCTGCAGTTCGACGTCGAGTCCGACCCTGGCCTGGAGCAGGTCGCGATTCCGCCCCTGATGCTGATCTCGCTGGTGGAGAACGCCGTCAAGCACGGCGTGGAACCGAAGGTCGGCCCGGCGCGCGTGGAGGTGCGCGCCCGCAGGCTGCGAAGCGACGGCGAGGACCGGCTCGAAGTGAGCGTGCTGGACGACGGGGTCGGCTTCGGCGCAGCCACTTCCGGGGGCGGCATCGGCCTGGCCAATATCCAGGAGCGGCTGCGCACCCAGTTCGGCGAGCAGGCGGCCCTGGAACTGAAGGCGCGTCCCGGCGGCGGCATTGCGGCTACACTGCGCGTTCCCTTGTCCTTCCTGCATTGAGCATGCCGACTGCCATCATCGCCGACGACGAAGAGCTGCGGCGCAGCGAGCTGCGCCGCCTGCTGGCCGAAGCCTGGCCGGACCTGGAGCTGGTGGCCGAGTGCGAGCATGGCGCCGATGCGCTCGAGGCCATCGAGCGCCTGCGGCCGGACATTGCCTTTCTCGACATCCGCATGCCGGGCCTGTCCGGCCTGGACGTGGCGAAGATGGCGGGCAGGCGTTGCCGGGTGGTGTTCGTCACCGCTTACGACCAGCATGCCTTCGAGGCCTTCGAGACGGGCGCGATCGACTACCTGCGCAAGCCGGTCTTCAGTACACGCCGCCGCCAGGCTGCTTCGACTGCAGCACGCCCTTGACCGCGGAAATCGTGTAGTTGGTGGTCGATCCATACCCGGCCCAGTTGGCGAGATCGAAGCTGCCCGCGCCGCTCAGACGCTGCACGCCGACGTTCTCGTAGGTCAGCGGCGTCTTTGGCGCGCAGACCTGCGGCAGGCCGACCGTCTGCAGGAAGTAGACGTCGCCCAGGCCGACCCGCTGCGCCTGGCTGCCTTCGACCAGCAAGGCCGTTTCGACGTCGACGCCGATGCCGCGCGCCGTGCCGGCCCAGCCGTCCTTGACGATGCGTCCCAGGAAGCTCACCAGGCGGCCCATGCGGTCGCGCGTGTCGAGGTGGGAATCGGTGATCACCCGGCTCATGCTGCTCAAGGACAGGAAATCCCGATCCAGAGTCACGTTCTTGTTGTAGGGGTCAAGCAGGGCTTCGCCCGAGGTCACCGACTGGTTCTCGCCCGAATAGATGAACTGGCCGAGGACGGCCAGCCCGGCGCTGGTGCCTCCCAGCGGGATGTGGCGGTTGGCCGAGTCCTGCAGTGCGGCTTCCAGCGGGGTGTCTTTCCAGTAGCGCAGGTAGTCGCTCTGGTCGCCGCCGGCGATGAACACCGCTTCCGCGCGGCGCACGCGCTCCACGACGAAGGGATCGCTGGCGGCGTCGCGGCTGGGCACGATGATGGTTTCGACCGAACGCAACCCGCCCATCGCGTAGATGTAGGGATTGTAGGCATCGGTGCCGGTCGCCCGCAGCACGACGAAGTTGCCGCCGCCCGCCTTGCGGATCATCCATTTGAAGGCGTCGTCGACGTCCGGGCCGCCGCCCATCAGCACCAGGGTAGGAGAGGCCGGCCGCGGCAGCACGGTGTCGGTGGCGTCGCCAACGAGGTAATGCTTGTAGGGTTTACCGGCCAGGGCCGCCGGCGATGCCGCCAGGGCGAGCACGAGCGTGGCAAGGTGGATGGAGCGGGAAACGCGCTTGCAAGACTGGTTGAAGAGGCTCATGGGGCGCTTTCGAAAGGGGAGGGGGCCTGGCCATTTTCGCACCGATATTGACGACGCTGCAATTATGTTGGACAAGATCTGGGCTATGCACAGTGACTGAGTGGGGTGGCGATGTTGAAATTATGAAATTCTTCCTTACATGGAAGACCATGAAACCATGGCGCACCTTGATCACCGCTTTCTTCACGTCGGGATTGCTCTGCCTGCAGGCTGCCGCGCAGACACCCGACTCGCCTCCGCAAGTCGACATGCGCATGACGGCGGCGGCCCGCCAGGAGCTCGTCGGCAGGCTGGCCAGTGAAGTCGACCAACGTTACGTTTTCCCGGGGACTGCAAGGAAGGTGGCGACCGCGCTGCGCGAGCAGCAGAAACGCGGCGCCTACGACGCCATCACCAGTGCACGGCAGCTGGCGGAAACGCTGACGCGGCAGATGCAGGACGTGGGAGGCGACCGCCACCTGCGCGTGGTGTACAGCGAACAGGTTCTCGCTGCAAGAAAACCGCATGCCGAACCATCGCCGCACGAGCGCGCCCAGCGCCTGGAGATGATGCGTTCAGCCAATTTCGGTGTGGCGAAGATCGAGCGCCTGCCCTTCAACATCGGCTACCTGGAGCTGGACGGGTTCTTCTCCGCCAGCGATGCCGCGGGCACGCTGGCGGCCGCCATGACGGTGCTGGCGAACACCGACGCCCTGGTCATCGACCTGCGCAATAACGGCGGAGGGGATGCGGCCGCGTCGGTGCTGATGGCCAGCTACCTGCTCGACAAGCGGACCCATCTGGGCGATTTCCAATACCGCGAAGGCAAGCGCGTGGAACAACGGTGGAGCCTGGACGTCGTGCCCGGCGTCCGCTACGGGCAGAAGAAAGAGGTATACATCCTCACCAGCAAAGCGACCTTCTCGGCGGCCGAGGATTTTGCCTATGCGCTCAAGAACCTCAAGCGCGCGACGATCGTCGGCGAGACCACCGGCGGCGGCGCCAATTCCGGCGAAGACCTGCGCTTGCTGCCGCACTTCTCGGCATTCATGCCGACCGGTCGCATGGTCAGCCCCATCACGCAGTCGAACTGGGAGGAGACCGGCGTGGCGCCGGATATCGCCGTGTGCGCCGGGCAGGCGCTGGAGTCCGCACAGCGGACGATCCTGGAAAAATGGGCGGCGTCCGAGAACGATGCTTCCCGGCTCGCCTACCTGAAGCAGCGTCTTGCGGAGCTGGGGACGGGCGGCGGCATCCCATGTCCTCTACAATAGCCGGACATCAGCCGAGGAGAGTCGACATGCTAAGAGGAAGCTGCCTGTGCGGCGCCGTGGCCTACAGCGCCGGCCCGGTGGAAAGCGCCAGTCACTGCTATTGCACTATGTGCCAGAAACAGCATGGCGCGGCGGCCGGCACCTATGCCAACGTCGCCCGCGCCGGTGTGAGCATCGAGCGCGGCGCAGACTTCGTGACCGAATACGCGTCCTCCGACCACGGCCGGCGCGCCTTCTGCCGGCGCTGCGGCTCCACGCTGTTCTGGCGCAGCGAGCAATCACCGGACCGTATCGCGGTCACGCTCGGCACGCTGGACGCGCCGTTCACCGAACCGGTCACGATCGAGCTGTACACGGACACCAGACCGTCCTGGCTGCCCGTCAGGCCCGCCGCATGATGTCCCATAGCGGAGAATTCGAAGGCAGCATGCTGGTCGACGGCGCCGTGCGCAGTCGTGGCGTGCGGGTCTGGATGAGCGACGCCAACCTGGCCCTGAGCCCCCCTGGGCTGTCGCGTTTCGAAATCATTCTGTTTCCCTTCAACCCGGGCATGGTCTTCACGCAGAGCGAGGGAGAGATCAGGGAAGGGCTGTCGTTCGACTTCAAGGGCAAGCGTCTCGGCGTGGTCAGCGAAGGTCCGCTCGGTCATCCGGGCGACGGCGAATACAACAGCCGGAACATCATCGCGTTCCGCGCCACGACGACCTATCTGCCGGACCGGATCGCGGTGCGGGTCGAGGGCGAATCGGCCTCCGGCACGGACTATTTCGATGCCAGGAAAATCCTCCCGCCCTTGACGTTCTCGGTGAATTTCGACATTCCGAAGGAGCGCTACGCCGCATTCTTCCAACTGAAGGAGCACGCGCACGCCAACCTGCTGAACGTGCTCGGTCGCGTTTTTCCCGGAGGTCCGATGTGAAACGTCTCCTGCCCGGATTACTGCTCGTCCTCGCTCCCGCCGCTTTCGCCGCCCCGGCAAGTACGCACTGCGGCAGCTTCTCGTCGGATTACTCGGTCTCGCGCCCGCTGAGCATCAGGGAAATCGAGCGCAAGGAAATGGCGAATATCGCCGCCATGCCGAAAGAATTGTCGGAAGGGTTGCCGAAGAAACCCTTCGCTTATGGATACGAAGGCTGGGTGGCATTCAAGTCCAGGATGCGGCCGGGCGAGCGCATCGTCGAGTTCACCAGCGGCGCGCACTCCTGGCAGCACCTCGCGGGCGAGGCCGGCTATGCGCGCATGCGCGGCAATTGTGTGATCGAGCGGTTCGTCACGATCATGAACTGAGCGCCGGCCCGGCGTGAAGCCTTATGGCTGCGCCGCCTCGCGCGTGCGCGTCCTGGTGACGATGCCCTGAGGGTTGATGAGGACCACGAATTCGGCAAAGCGCCCGCCGCCCGCCGGCGACTGGTACACCCAGGCCTCGTAGCCGCTGTCGAACACGACGCTCTTGGTCGGCCCGAATGCCCCCAAGAGCTGGGCCTTGGTGGTGGTGCCGGGGATGACGGCTTGTTGCAGGCGCTCGGCCGCCACCTGCGTGCCCGGCGGCGCGGACGAGGTGGCGCAGCCGGTGGCCAGTATCGCGGAGAGCACGGCCGCAAACAGGAGGCGGTTCATGGCGCATCCTCCATGTACTCGAACTCGACCAGGGTGTCGTCCGGCCAGGACTTGTCCCAGATCGGCGCGTAGAAGGTGCGGTCGAGCATGACCTGGCAGTCGCAGTACTGCAGGTCGGCCCTGGTCTGGTCGCCGCCGGCGTACAGCATGTTGAAGGGCAGCGTTTCCACGCGCTCGCCAGAGCGCAGGCGCACCGCGAACACCGGCCGGTCGGCGAAGAACAGGTAATTGCCGTTGGGGCTGTTGCAGACCTGGTCGGGCGAGGTCAGGGCATCCGAGATCCAGGCGAACAGCGGCGAGCTGTTCGACACCAGGCCGGCCTCCACGCCGACCAGGCATTCGAGCCGCATGTCGCCCAGGCGCCGCGTGCCGGCGGGCAGGCCGGGCGTGACGATCTGGGCGCGCCAGGTCATGCTGGAGGTCTTGCGGTTGGCGAGGACGGCGGCGTCTTCGCGCAGGGCTTGCTCGTTGCGCGGCAGGACGAAACTATTGTCAGGGGCCACCGGCACCGGGACGCTGACCGCGTTGCCGGCCACCCGCAGGGTGATGCCGCTCATGTTCACGCTGGGCAGGCGTGGCAGCAGCTGGAAGCGCAGCGGCGCGTTGGGCGCCAGGGCATGGTCGCGCGCGAAGCGTTCCATACCCTTGATCATTTTTCGGTAGGATTTGTCCACCGGGTCACGTGTCGATTGGACCGTGACGGTGGTGGGCTGCCCGGCGGTTTGGGCCAGGGCGATCGCAGGCCCGCCCAGGCAGGCCATGGCGAGGACGACGCGGACCAGGGCGAGCCGCGTCATGGCATCACCAGTAACGGACGCGGCCGGTGTCCATGTGGACGAACTGCGAGTCGGCGTAGTAGCCGACGCCGCCGCCCTTCAGGGACATGGCAGCCTTGTGTAGCATTTTCAGGTCCTTGCCGGGCAGGCGGATGTCGATGGCCTTGGCGTCCATGTGCAGGCTGTGCTTGGCCACGCCGTTGCTGGCGGCATGCAGCTTGGCGTTCGACTCGGGCGAACGGTAACCGGAAATGATGTGCAGTTCGCGGTTGTTGTCCAGCTTGTCGTTGAGCTGGCTGATCAAGAGCAGGAGCTCGGGATCCATCTGCGCCACCTTGTTGTTGCGGTGGTCGCGCAGGACCTTGTTGATGTCCTTCAGCCCGTCCTCGACGAAAGCACCGTCGGCCCAGAACGTCGTGTTCACCTTCTCGCCGGTATGCGTGTTATACAGGCGCAGGGTACGCTCGCCGGGAGCGGCTTGTGCCGTTTTGGCAAGTGCTGGGACGCTGAGGGAGGGTACTGCGAGGAGGAGGGAAGACTTCAGAAACGCTCGGCGTTGCATCATCGGATGGAATCCTTATGGCTGGTTCGCTCAAAAGTGAATTCTACGCCTGTTAACTTGAACGTGCAGAGAAAATGCTGCTTTTTGCCGTAAAAAGAACGAATTTATTAACCATTTGACCAATCTTGGGAGATATTTCATGACGAGTTATCAAGGTATTGCCGTGTCCGTTGCTTGTTTGCTCACGATATCTTGCTCGGCAGTTAGAGCGCAGGCGCTGGAACCTACCGGCGAACCGCCCGCGGCCAGCGGCTGGAAGCTCGAGACCGTCGCCGAGGGGCTGGCGCAACCCTGGGGCATGGCCTGGCTGGCCGACGGCCGCCTGCTGGTCACCGGCAAGAAAGGCACCCTGCACCTCGTCAGCGGGAAGAACGTCCAGACCATCCCGGTGGACGGCCTGCCGAACCTGTTCACGGAAGGCCAGGGCGGCCTGCTCGACATCGCCATCCATCCGGCCGACAAGGGACCGAATCCGCGCGTCTACATGACCATGGCCAGCGGCACCATGGACGCCAACCGTACGGTGCTGGTACAGGGTGTGTTCGACGGCAAGCGCGTGCACGGCATCAAGACCCTGTTCACGGCCACGCCGTCCAAGAGCGGCGGCGAGCACTTCGGTTCGCGCATCGTCTTCCTGAAGGACGGCACCCTCTTGATGAGCATCGGCGACGGCGGCAATCCGCCCCAGCGCGTGGGCAACATGCTGGCGCGCGACCAGGCCCAGAACCTGGGCAGCGACAACGGCGCGATCCTGCACCTCACCGCCGAGGGCAAGCCGGCGCCGGGCAATCCGCTGGCCGGGCAGAAGGGCGCGCTGCCGGAACTGTGGAGCATCGGTCACCGCAACATCCAGGGCCTGACGGTCGATCCCCAGGGCCGGGTCTGGGCCAGCGAGCACGGCCCGCGCGGCGGCGACGAGATCAACCTGATCGAAGGCGGCAAGAACTACGGCTGGCCGCTGCAGAGCTATGGCGCCGACTACCGCACGCGCGAGCCGATCGGAACCAGGGTGGTGCCGGGCATGGTGCAGCCGGTCGTGGCCTGGGTGCCCTCGCCGGCGCCCTCGGGCCTGGCCTGGTACACCGGCAAGGCCTTCCCGCAGTGGCAGGGCAGCCTGTTCTCGGGCAGCCTGGCGGCCAAGGACATCCGCCGCATCGCCTTCGATGCCCAGGGCAAGGTGATCAAGCAGGAACGCCTGGACATCGGCAAGCGCGTGCGCGACGTGCGCCAGGGGCCGGACGGGCAACTGTATGCGCTGACCGACGAGGCGCAAGGCAGCCTGCTGCGCATCGTGCCGCGGTAAATATCGCCGTCGTCGAGACATATGCATGTGTGGGGGAAATGCCGCCCCCGCCATGCAAAACGCATTGCTTTGCATGGATTTTTTACTCGTTCGTAATTTGTTCTTTGTTGCAATAACAAAAGCTGCCTAGAATGCAAGGATCGATCGCGCCAGCTCGCACTGGCCGGTCGGCACACGGCAATCCGCCGTTTTCCATCCAGAACCGGATGATCCTTTGGAGGCAGCATGGCAGTATCCGTTCGTCGCACTCTCCAGATGGCAGTAGCGCTCGCGCTCGCCACTGGCGTCACCGCCGCAAGCGCGGCCCCGGCCAAATCCTCGGCCAGCACGCCCGACATCCCCATCCCTGACGTCAAGTACACCAAGTTCACCCTGAAGAACGGGCTGACGGTGCTGGTCCACGAAGACCACAAGACGCCGGTAGTGGCGGTCAACACCTGGTACCACGTCGGGTCCAAGAATGAAAAGGTCGGCAAGACCGGCTTCGCGCACCTGTTCGAACACCTGATGTTCGGTGGCAGCGACAACTTCAAGAAAACCTACCTGAGCGCGATGCAAAGCGTCGGTGCGACCAACCTGAACGGCACCACCAACCAGGACCGCACCAACTACTTCCAGAACGTGCCGACCTCGATGCTGGACTATGCGCTGTTCGCCGAAAGCGACCGCATGGGCCACCTGCTCGGCACCGTCGACAAGAAGACGCTCGACCTGCAGCGCGGCGTGGTGCAGAACGAGAAGCGCCAGGGCGAGAACCAGCCCTACGGCGTCGCCTACGAACTGCTGACCACCAACACCTATCCGGTCGGCCACCCGTATTCCTGGACCGTGATCGGCAAGATGGAAGACCTGGACGCGGCTTCGATGGAAGACGTGCAGGAGTGGTTCAAGAAGAACTACGGCCCGAACAACACCGTGCTGGTGCTGTCCGGCGACATCACCCCGGAAGTGGCGCGCCAGAAGGTCGAGCAGTACTACGGCCACATTCCTCCGGGCCCGCCGCTGGCCAAGCATGAAGCCTGGATCGCCAAGCGCACCGGCACCCACCGCACCAGCGTGCAGGACCGCGTGCCGCAGTCGCGCATCTACCGCACCTGGAACGTGCCGGGCGCGAACACGCCGGAAGAAGCGCAGCTCGACCTGGCGGCGATGGTGCTGGGCGGCGGCAAGACCTCGCGCCTGTACAAGCGCCTGGTGTACAAGGACCAGATCGCGACCAGCGCGGTGGGCGGCAACGACGGTTCGGAAATCGGCGGCCAGTTCGACATGACCCTGACCGCGCGTCCGGGCGCCGACGTCGCCAAGATGGAACGCGCGGCGGACGAAGAACTGCAGGCGCTGATGAAGAACGGCCCGACCGAGGCCGAGCTGCGCCTGGCCAAGACCACCATCCTGGCCCGCTACACCCGCATGATGGAGCGCGTCGGCGGCTTCGGCGGCAAGAGCGACCTGCTGGCGGCATGCCAGACCTACACCGGCAATCCGGACTGCTACAAGGTCTACCTGGAGCGTATCAAGGCCGCCACCCCGGCGTCCGTGAAGAAGGCCATGAACGACTGGCTGAGCGACGGCGACTTCATCCTGCAGGTCGATCCGTACCCGACCGGCCTGGCAGCTGGCAAGCCGGGCGTGGACCGGAGCAAGGAGCCGGCACTCGGCAAGCCGATGGCCCTCAAGCTGCCGGAAATGCAGAAGACGACCCTGTCGAACGGCCTGAAGGTCGTGCTGGCCGAGCGCCATGAGGCGCCGGTGGTCAACTTCCAGCTGCTGGTCGACAGCGGCTTCGCATCCGATGCGAAGGACAAGCCGGGCGTGGCCAGCCTTGCCATGCGCATGCTGGAAGAAGGCACCAAGACCCGCAAGTCGCTGGAGATCGGCGAAGCCTTCGAAGGCATGGGCGCCCAGTTCGGCGCCGGCGCCAACCTGGACAGCAGCTTCGTGTACCTGAACACCCTGAAGGCGACCATGCCGCAGGCGCTGAACCTGTACTCGGACCTGGTCCTGAACCCGTCCTTCCCGCAGAACGAGTTCGAGCGCCTGCAGAAGGACCGCCTGGCCGCGATCGCGCGCGAGAAGACCGTGCCGCAGTCGATCGCCGCGCGCGTCGTACCAAGCATCCTGTACGGCCAGGACCACCCCTATGCCAAGCCGTTCACCGGCACCGGCACCGAGGCCGCGGTCCAGCGCATGACCCGCGACGACCTGGTGAACTACCACGCTACCTGGTTCAAGCCGAACAACGCCACCCTGCTGGTGGTGGGCGACACCACCCTGGCCGAAGTCAAGCCGATGCTCGAAAAAGCGTTTGCGTCTTGGCGTGCGGGCAACGTGCCGAAGAAAGTCCTGACCCAGGTCGCCGCGCCCGAGAAGAGCGTGGTCTACCTGATCGACCGTCCGGGCTCGCCGCAGAGCGTGATCGTGGGCGCCCAGCTGTCCACGCCGCGCAACGATCCGGATGCGCTGTCGCTGGACATCGTCAACGACATCTTCGGCGGCACCTTCAATTCGCGCATCAACATGAACCTGCGCGAAGACAAGCATTGGTCCTATGGCGTGCGCAGCAACCTGCAGGCGGCCCTGGGCCAGCGTCCGTTCATGAGCGTCTCGCCGGTGCAGACCGACAAGACCCGTGAATCGCTGCAGGAACTGGTACGCGAGTACCGCGACATCGCGGGCGGCAAGCCGATCACGGCGCAAGAGCTGAAGGGCGCGGTCGACAACAACACGCTGGGCCTGCCGGGCGGCTTCGAAACGGCCGGCCAGCTGACCAGCGCCTACACCAACATCGTGCAGTACGGCCTGCCGGAGGACTACTACAACACCTATACGCAGAAGGCGGTTTCGCTGACCCCGGCGCAGGCCAATGCGCTGGCGGCCCGCAGCTTCACGCCGGACCGCCTGGTGTGGATCGTGGTCGGCGACATGAGCAAGATCGAGTCGGGCATCCGTTCGCTGAACATCGGCGAAGTCCGCAAGATCGACGTCGACGGCAAGCCTGTCCAGTAAGCACGCACTGCGGCGAAGGCTGCAGTTGTAGGGGTGATTTGGTCCAGTGGACCAGATCACGCTTCGCCGGCCGCGCGTTCAAACCGTGCGTGAATGGATGTGACGCATGCTGTTCAAGGATGGGCTGAACGCGCGGTCGGCATAGCCGACCGCCCTACATGTCTTCGATCAACGCCAGCGCGATCTTCGCCTGGTCCGCCTGCTGCATGTCGGTGTTGTTCAGCAGGACCACGGCCCGGCCGTCCGCCGGGTCGTAGGCGAGCAAAGTCTTGTAGCCGCCAATGGCGCCCGCTTCCCAAGCCAGGGAGCGGGCGCCTTTTTTCGTGCCGACGGTTTTCACCTTGCCGCCCAGCGCGTACTCTTCCGAAGCCACCACCACGGTCGACAGCGCCTTGCGCGCCTTATCCGACAGCAGCTGGGTGAAATACACGGCGTCGGCGAGCGCCACCAGGTCGCGTGCGGTGCTGTACAGGGTGCCGCTGGCGGCCACCATGGGTGGCACGGCGGCGGTCTTGCGCTGGCCGGCGGCGTTGTAGGCGACCACCATCCCGACTTCGTCCTCGTAGCCGGTGCCGGCGAAACCGGTGTCGCGCACGCCGGCGGGCGCGAATACCAGCTCCTCCACCATCTCCGTAAACGGCTGCCTGGTCGCGCGCTCGACCACGGCCGCGACCAGGATCCAGTTGGTGTATGAATACTCCCATTTCTCGCCCGGGCCGGCCGTCGGCGCGCCGGCGCCGAAGCGCAGGGCCGCCTCGACCGGGCCGATCTCGAGCTTCTCGACCGCCCGGTCCTTGCGCAGGGCCTCGGCCAGGCCGTTCGGGATGCCGCTGCGGTTCGACAGCAGGTGGCGCAAGGTGGCCGCGCCATTCGCGGCCGGCAGTTCAGGCAGGTGGCGCGCGATCGGCGCGTCGAGGTCGAGCTTGCCCATGTCGGCCAGGCGCAGCACGGTGACGGCGCTGATCCACTTGGTGATCGAGCCGACCAGGAAGCGCGTGTCCTTCGTGATCGGCTGCTTTTCCTCGCGCAGGGCCAGGCCGCTGGCGTGGGTCACCAGGGTCGAGCGCGCATCCTTGCGCACGGCGGCCACGCCGCTGTAGTCGGGCGGCAGGTGGCGTTCGAGCAACGGGCCGGTAGTGAGGTTGGCGACCGCGGCGCAGCCGGGCAGCAGGGGCAGGGCGGCCAGGGAGGCGCGGCGAAGAAACTGGCGACGATGCATGGGGGACTCCGGTTGAACAGTGTCCCGCATTGTAGCCGCGTGCGCCGTGCGCGGCGCACATCCGGGATACTGGGCGCAGGAGGATGCGATGGACGACCAATCCCTGAACCTGGCGCGCACGGCGCTGGTGCTGATCGACCTGCAAAACAGCAACGTCAGGCGCGACCTGGCGCCCTATGCCGCCGAGGAAGTCGTGGGCAACTGCGTGCTGCTGGCCCAGGAAATGCGCAACCGCGGCGCGATGATCGTGTACGTGCGGGTGCTGGTGAACGAGTTGCCGGTGCCGCTGGCTGACGCGCCGATGCGCCGGCCCGGCGACGCGGCGCCGCCCTACGATGCGGCCGACCTGGCGCCGGAGGCCGACGTGCAGGCCACCGACCTCGTCGTCACCAAGCGCCAGTGGGGCGCCTTTTACGGCACGGAACTCGACCAGCTGCTGCGCCGGCGCGGCATCGATACCATCGTGCTTGGTGGAATCGCCACCAACTTCGGCGTCGAATCCACGGCGCGCGCGGCGTTCGACCGCAACTACAAGCTGGTGTTTGCGGAAGACGCGATGAGCAGCATGGAGGCCGAGGCGCACCAGTTTGCCTGCAAGAGCATCTTCCCCAAGATGGGCCGGGTGCGCTCGACGCGGGCCCTGATCGACATGCTGCAGGCGGGGACCGGCGACGCCTGAACCGTCGCAGTTCGTAGGGTGGGCGGCTATACCGGGTATCAGGCAGGCCAGCAGCCATGGCGCCGCCCGCGCGTCCAACCAGCACGCGAATAGCCGCGCTGGCTGCTCGAGAGGGAGTTGAACGCGCGGGCGGCGTCCACGGTGCAGGCTGCGCTCGCGTCAGGGTGGAGCCGCCCACCCTACAGGTCGCGGCCGTCACCCCTTGCGGTTGATCTCCGCCGTGATCTCGTAAGCCCGCAGCCGCGCCGCGTGATCGAACACCTGCGAGGTGATCATCAGCTCGTCCGGCCGGGTGCGCGCAATGAAGGCGCGCAGCTGGCTTTCCACCGTGGCGGGCGAGCCGATCGCGGTGCACGACAGCACGCTCTCCAGCATCATGCGCTCGGCCGTGCCCAGGCTCTCGAGGTAGCCCGGCACGGGCGGCTGCAGCTTGGTCGGGCGGCCGCTGCGCAGGTTGACGAAAGCCTGCTGCATCGAGGTCGCCAGGACCTGCGCCTCCTCGTCGGTGTCGGCTGCGAACACGTTAAACCCCAGCATGACGTAGGGCTTGTCGAGCTGCTTCGAGGGCCGGAAGGTCGAGCGGTAGATCTCGATCGCCTGCATCATCATCTGCGGCGCGAAGTGCGAGGCAAAGGCGTAGGGCAGGCCGAGGGCCGCCGCCAGCTGGGCGCCGAACAGGCTGGAGCCGAGGATCCACACCGGCACGTCCAGGCCCGCACCCGGCACCGCCCGGACCTGGCGGCGCGGCGAGTCGGCGAAATAATCCATCAGCTCGACCACGTCCTGCGGGAACTCGTCGGCGTCCGAGGCCAAATTGCGGCGCAGCGCGCGCGCGGTGGTGTGGTCCGAGCCGGGGGCGCGGCCCAGGCCGAGGTCGATGCGGCCCGGGTACAGGGAAGCGAGGGTACCGAACTGTTCGGCGATCACCAGCGGCGAGTGGTTCGGCAGCATGATGCCGCCGGCGCCGACCCGGATGGTGGAGGTGCCGGCCGCGACGTGCCCGATCAGCACGGCGGTGGCGGCGCTGGCGATCCCCGGCATGCCGTGGTGTTCCGCCAGCCAGAAGCGCTGGTAGCCCCACCGTTCGCCATGCTGGGCGAGGTCGAGCGAGCGCTGGAAGGAAGTGGCCGCATCGCTGCCTTCAGCGATGGGCGAGAGGTCGAGTATCGAGAAAGGAATCATGCGGCCATGATACGCCGATGCCTTTTTTCGCGTGCGCCGCTGCCTGGAAATTGCTTCTTAGTAAATCCCGTTGGCAGATTGACCGGTGGCGGACCGGTCCTTATGATCGGACTTCGTTCAAGCATTTTCTTCTCGTCCATGTTCCCGAATCCATGCCGTCGCTCGACCCTCCTCCTTGCCCTCGGTGCCGCGCTGCTCGCCACCGGCTGCGCCCAGCTGCCGGGAGCCGCCATGCGCCATGATGCGAAGCTGGACGCGGCGCGGCTGGCGCAGATCGACCGCGCGATCGAGGACAACATTGCCTCCCGCGCGCTGCCGGGCGCGGTGTTCCACCTGGAGCGCGACGGCGCCGTCTACGAGAAAGCCTATGGGCGCCATACCTATGACGGGGGCGCCGCGGCGGTGACGCCGGACACCGTGTTCGACGCCGCTTCGCTGTCCAAGGTGCTGTCGACGGCGCCCTCGGTGCTGCTGCTGGCGGAAGAAGGCAGGATCGACCTGGAGGCGCCGCTGGTGCGCTACTTCCCGGAGTGCGGCAACGCCGGCAAGGACGCAGTCACCGTGCGCCATCTGCTGACCCATTCCTCCGGCCTGCCGGCCGGGCTGCCGTCCAAGCCGGCCTGGCAGGGCAAGGAGGCGGCGCTGGCGCTGGCCTGCAGCCAGGCGCCGACCCATGCGCCGGGCAGCTTCTTCCGCTATTCGGACATCAATTACATCCTGCTCGGCCTGCTGGTCGAGCGGGTCTCGGGCATGCCGCAGGAGCGCTTTGCCAGGGAGCGCATTTTCGAACCGCTCGGCATGAAGGACACCGGCTACCTGCCGCTGGCGCGCATGGCGTCCGCGCGCATTGCGCCGACCCAGCGCGGCGCCGACGGCGCGGACGCGGCCCTGCACGGCGACCTGGCGCCCGGCCAGGAGCTGGCCGGCGTGGTGCACGACCCCACGGTGCGCCGCATGGGCGGCGTGGGCGGCTCGGCCGGGGTGTTCTCGACCGCGCGCGACGTGGCGCGCTTCGGCCGCATGCTGCTGGGCGGAGGCCAGCTCGACGGCGTGCGGGTGCTCGGCCTCGCGAGCGTGCGTCTCTTGACCACCGTGCAGTCGCCGCCCGGCCTGGTGCTGCGCGCGATGGGCATGGACATCGATTCGCCCTATGCCAAGCGCCCGCGCGGCAGCGTGTTCCCGCTCGGCTCCTATGGCCACACGGGCTTTACCGGCTGCATCCTGTGGGTCGATCCGCAGTCGCGCAGCTTCTACGTCTTCCTGTCGAACCGCGTGTATCCGGACGACAAGAGCAACGTGCTGGCGCTGTACACCGAGCTCGGCACCTTGTCGGCCCAGGCGGCAGGGCTCGCCGCGCCGCATTAATATAAATTGTTTTCCGGGAGGCTACCGTGCGCCTCCCTCGATACGGTCTCTCTAAACTCGGAAACCTAAATTCAATATCTTATTGATATTGTTGAGCATCTAGCCCCGAAGACAAATTTTAGGAGATCGACATGAAAATGAATTCGCTACTGAAAGGTCTGCTGAGTGCTTCCGTCGCCGCCGCCATGTTCGGCGCCACCGCCGTGCATGCGCAATCGAGCAGCACCGCCGGTCAGTCCGGCACCAGCGCTACCACTGGCAGCAGCCAAAGCGGCAGCATGAACGATCAAAGCAGCGGCAGCTCGTCGGCCAGCGCGACCGGCAGCTCGCACAAGCAGAACAAGAAGCACCACAGCAAGAAGCGCAGCCACAGCGCGAGCGGTTCAAGCCAGAGCGGTTCGTCGGGTTCGAGCTCGGATCAGAGCGGCTCCAGCGGCATGAGCGGCCAGAGCGGCTCGAGCGGTTCGATGGGCACCACCGGCTCGGGCGTGGAAGCCGGCCGCACCAGCACCGGCCGTTCGAGCGAGCCGGAAACCCGTAGCTCGACCAGCGGTTCGTCCGGCTCGATGGGCACCAGCGGTTCGTCGGGTTCGATGGGCACCGGCACCTCCGGCACCAGCGGCACCAGCGGTTCGTCGATGGGCACCGGCACCAGCGGTTCCATGGGCACCGGCAGCGGCAGCACCACCAGCGGCTCGATGGGCACCGGCACCAGCGGCGCGACCGGCACCATGGGCACCAGCGGCGCAACCGGCACCGGCACCATGGACGCCACCGGCCGCAGCGGCACCACTGGCACCACCGGCGGCCGTACCGGCACCACCGGTTCGAGCAGCACCAGCGGTACCGGCGGCACTACCGGCACCACCGGTTCCAGCACCACCAGCGGCGGCACCGGCGGCGGTACCACCGGCCGCGGCTACTGATTCACGCAAGCCCCCGCTTGTACCCGATGCGGCCGCCCTGGCCGCATCGTTCGACGCCAGCCTGCGGGCTGGCGTCGTCGTTTGCGGCGTTCAGGCGGCGAGGGCGGCCCGGGCCCGCGCCATACGGCGCGGCGGCGCGCCTGTCGCTTGCTCGCGCGCGTCGAGGCGGAAGGTCGCCACCAGGCCGGCCAGCGCCTGCGCCTGCTCGCGCAGGGCATCCGACGCGGCCGCCGCTTCCTCGACCAGGGCGGCGTTCTCCTGCGTGACCTGGTCCATCTGGGTCACCGCGGTGTTGACCTGCTCGATGCCGAGCGACTGTTCGCCGCTGGCGGCGGCGATCTCCGCCATGATCGCGGACACGCCGGCAATGCCGGACACGATTTCTTCCATGGTGCTGCCGGCCTGGGCGACCAGGCGACTGCCTTCCTCGACCTTGCCGGCGGAGTCGCCGATCAGGACCTTGATCTCCTTGGCCGCCGTAGCCGAGCGCTGCGCCAACGCCCGCACTTCCGAGGCCACCACGGCGAAGCCGCGTCCCTGTTCGCCGGCGCGCGCCGCTTCCACCGCCGCGTTCAGCGCCAGGATATTGGTCTGGAAGGCGATGCCGTCGATGACGCCGACGATCTCGCCGATCTTCTGCGAGGACTGGCTGATCTCGAGCATGGTGCGCACCACCGCGTCCACGGTCTCGCCGCCGCGCGCGGCGCTGCTGGAGGCGCGGGCGGCCAGCGCATTGGCCTGCTGGGCGTTGTCGGCGTTCTGGCGCACGGTCGAGGTCAGCTCTTCCATCGAGGACGCGGTTTCTTCCAGCGAGCTGGCCTGCTGTTCGGTGCGCGCCGACAGTTCCAGGTTGCCGCCCGAGATCTGGTGCGCGGCGCTGGCGATGGTGTCCGTGCCGCGACGCACGTCGCCGACGATGCCGCGCAGGCCGTCGCGCATGTCCTTCAGGGCCGCCATCAGCTGGCCGGTTTCGTTGCAGGGATCGGCCTCGATGTGGCCCGACAGGTCGCCCCGCGCCACGGTCTGGGCGATGTGCAGGGCGCGCCCCAGCGGCGTCGTTACGGCGCGCATGATCAGCCAGGCGAACAGCAGGCCGGTCGCCACCGCCGCCGCGCTCAGCGCGATCTGCAGGGTGCGGCTGCTGTCGACGTAAGCGTCGATCGCCTCGCCCTGGGCGCCGACCGCGCGCTTCTGGAAGGCCACCATGGCTTCCAGGCTGGCCACGTAGTCGTTCACCTTGGGCATCATCTCGGTCTCGAAGAAGCGCGCGGCCGATTCGGCCTCGCCTTCTTTCTTCTGCTTGAAGGCCTCGGCGCGCGCCTTGCGGTAGGCCTCGCGGCTGGCGACGATGCGCTCGAACAGGCGCTTGCCTTCCGGATCGTCCTTGACTGCTTCTTCCACCTGCTTCTGCAGCGCGTTGGCGCGCTCGGACGACTTGGCAACCGCATCGAGGAAGAATTTCTCGGTGGCCGGGTCGGTGGAGTTGGCGACGGCAATGGTGCGCGCCGCGTTGACTTCGATGACCGCCTTCCATTCCTGCAGCAGGTTGGAGCGGCGGATGCCGTCGCGGGTCAGGTCGTGGGTCATGCGGCTGGCCGTGTTCATGGTTGACAGGGCAATGCCGGCCAGCACCAGCATCAAGGCCAGCACGGCGCCAAAACCGAGGGCCAGCAGGCTGCGGATCTTCATTTTCTCGAGCTTCATGGGATTCTCTCGTCGCTTGATGGGAGTGCAAACGCGTGCACGCGCAGTGCACGCGCACCGATGCGGTGCGCATAGGGTATTGACGAGTATCCCGTTTCCGCACGGAATGTCACGTTATTCATGGGAAATACGTGACATATGCGGGGCAAATACAACGTTTCGTTAAGAAGCTGTTATATCCCTTAAAAGAATGGCATGCCGCATTGGCAATCCTGCTCAGCGCGCGCTGCGTCCGCGCATGCCGGGCCGCGCAGGACGCGGCGGCGGGTTGTCCTCGGCCAGCTCGATCTTTTCCAGCGGCTCGGGCGCCGGCCCGTGCAGCACCTTGCCCTCGATGTCGAAGCGCGAGGCGTGGCAGGGGCAGTCCCAGGAGCGCTCGGCCGAGTTCCAGTGCACGGCGCAGCCGAGGTGGGTGCACTTGGCCGAGACCGCGTGCAGGCCGCCCTGGGCGTCGCGGTAGACTGCAATCTTGCGCAGGCCGTCGCGCACCACGGCGCCTTCGCCGGCCGCGATCTCCTGGACCGAATCGACGTCGCCGCCGGTCAGCCACTCGCCGTAGCGCGCCATGGTGTTGGCCTGCTCGTGGGCGAAGTCGGCCAGGCCGTGCACGGGTTTACGCGACGGATCGTACACGGCCTGCCAGGAATTCGGGCGGCCCGCGATCAGGTCGGTGACGATCATGGCGCCGATGGTGCAGTGGGTCATGCCGTTGCCCGAGTCGCCCGTGATCAGGTAGACGTTGTCGTCGTCCATCGGGTTGCGTCCCAGGTAGGCCAGGCCGTCGGAGGGCTCCATCACTTCGCCCGACCAGCGGTAGGCCACGCTGCCTGCCTGCGGGAAGTGCTCGCGGGTCCAGCGCTCGATCTCGTCGTAGCGGTGCTCGGGATGGTCGTCCTGGCCGGTCTTGTGGTCGGCGCCGCCCACCACCAGGATGTCGTGGTCGAGTGCCGGGTCGGGCGTCTCCAGCCGTACGTAATAGTAGGGGTCGCCCGTATCCCACAGCAGGATGCGCGGGACCGAACTGCGGGGTACCCGCAGGCCCACCACATAGGTGCGGTAGCCGGCCTGCTTGGTGTGCATCACCACGCGGTCGTTGAAGGGCGTGTGGGTGGCCAGCACCACGTGGCGCGCGCGGATTTCGCCGTGGTCGGTAGAGACGGTCTGCTGTTCGTGGTTGCCGCGCACGCGGTGCGCGTGGGTGCCGCCATGGACGCGCCCGCCGAGGCGCTCGATGGCGCGCGCCAGGCCGGCCAGGTATTTCAGCGGATGGAACTGGGCCTGGTTGGCGTAGCGCACCGTGGAGCCGCTGTCGAAGGGCAGGCCGGGCACGCCGGGCAGCAGTTCCACCGCCACGCCGGCGCGCATGGCGCTCCGGTATTCCTTCTCGAGGTCGCGCATGCCGTTGCCGGGCAGGGCATACAGGTAGCCGTCGAGGCGCTCGAACGCGCAGTCGATGCCTTCCACCGCCTTGATCTCGGCGGCGATCGATTCGACCTGCTCGATCGCACGGGCATAGCTGTCGGCCACCATGCGCGCGCCGCCAGCGCCGAACTTGTCCTCGATGGCGGCGTACCACTCGTCCGGCGGGAACAGGTGGGCGGTGGTGCGTCCCGTTTCGCCGGCGCCGACGCCGAGGGCGTCGATCACGGTCACGCCCCGTCCGTCTTTCGCGAGCAGGTAGGCGGTGGTGAGGCCGGCGATGCCGGCGCCGATCACGCAGACCTCGGTGTCGAGGTCGCCGCTCAGGGGAGGGTAGGCGGGAACCTGGGCGGTGTCCATCCAGACCGAGACCGAAACGCCGTTGGTGGAAGCAGTCATGTCGCATCCTTTCTGTGCAGGGACGCGGCAGGCGTCCGTCCGAACCGTGGGCACAGTCTACCGGGGGCCGGAAAACACCGGAGCACGATGGGCGTGGGAGGCGGCTGTGGCGGCGGCACCAGGTGCTGCCCTGATCGGCGCCCATCAAGAGCGCCTCGACGGCACAGGCTAGCCGCGCGGCCTGGAGGAGGGCGCGATGGCGCTCGACACCCGCGTCGTCACCACCGGCGACATCTTCGATGCCATCACGGCCGAGCGTCCCTGGCGGGGCGCGATTCCGATTCCCCAGGCGCTCGACATGATGGAAAAAACGGCCGGCGTGCCCGGCTGGCCTGTTGCGCGGCCTTGAAGGGCGCGCCGGCGCGCATGCCCCTGGACCGGGCGATCTGACTCAGCGGCGGCGCCGTGCCGTGGCCAGGCCGGCCATCCCAAGGCCGACGAGCAGCAGGCTGGCCGGCTCCGGCACGCCGGCCGGCGGCTCGCGCAAGGTGTTGATGACAAGGGTATCGAGGCCGACGTAGTTCGACACATCGGTCGCGCCGAAATGGCGGAACACCAGGCGCGCCGTCGATCCGGCGGCGCCAGGCTGCAGGGTGAGCTCGTATGGCGTCCACACGCCGGTCGGTACCGGGCTGACCAGGTTGGTCAGAACCGCGGTCAGCGGGTCCGCATTACCGTCGATGAATCCGTATTGAACCTGGTCGAACGTCCCTTCGAAAAACGAGGCGCGCAGGTAGAAGCTGGCGACGGCGCCGTTGGCTGCCGAAAAGATTGGCGTCGCCAAGTAGTTGTCCAGCAGGCCGCCGGGCACGCCGCTCTGGAAGCTCGATGCCGCATAGGAATCGGGCGGCGGCGACTGCGCCGGGAACTCGTCTTGCGCATTGCCCTGGCCCCAGGCCGGGCGGTCCGGATCGCTGGCGTTGATGTTGAGCCAACCGGCGGCGGGGAGGTTGGCGACGTCGTCGAAATTTTCCTCGAGAATCGGTGCGGCCCAGGCCGCGTTCATACCGCCCACGAATGCCAGGGCTAACAGCAATTTCCTGATCATGCTTTTCTCCAGTGTGAGGTCGATCGAACATCAGGGATGGTGTGACTGTATGGCATGCACAGACACTAAATGTAAGCAAAAATCATGCCGTTTTTTAAGTATCTGATTTAACTAAGGATTTTTAAATGCTTGATTCGAAATATTTATATATGTGTAAATCATTTCGACATGAAGAGTGGCTTGCCATGTGTAGGTGTCAATGTCAGGAAATCTGTTCGTCATAGCAAGATTTGACAAACATGGCCGAAAACTTCATTCCACAATGCCTCCCACACGAGAGACGCCCGAACGTCCGACATGAGCAAGACCAGACCGAAGGCCGAAGCGAACAACGAAGTGAACGAGAACCTCGGTTCCGGCAAGCGCGGAATCACCATTTTTGTTTTGGGAGACAACATGAACGAGATGATGGCACGGCAGCAGTACAGGCGGACCGCGATCGCGGTGGGAGTGGCGGTGTTCGTGATGGGCCTGCAGGCCCCCGCGTTCGCCCAGGAGCAGCTTGACACCCAGACCGTGGTAGTGACCGGCGTGCGCGCCGCCCTCGAACAGTCGCTGCGCCAGAAGCGCAATGCGGACGCGGTGGTCGAGGTGGTAACCGCCGAGGACATCGGCAAGATGCCGGACAAGAACGTGGCCGACGCGATCCAGCGCCTGCCGGGCGTGAACACCCAGTCCTCGGCCGGCGGCGAAGGCGGCTTCGGCGAGAACGACCGGGTCAGCCTGCGCGGCACCAGCCCCAGCCTGCAGCAGACCCTGTTCAACGGCCACGCGATCAGCACCGGCGACTGGTTCGTGCTGAACCAGGTCGGCGGCAACGTCGGCCGCTCCAGCAGCTTCTCGCTCCTGCCGTCCGAGCTGGTGGGTTCGATCGTGGTGCAGAAGAGCCCGACGGCCGACCTGGTCGAAGGCGGCGTCTCGGGCGCCATCAACGTCATCACCCGCCGTCCGCTGGACTTCCGCAACCAGCTCACGGTGGAAGGCTCGATCCAGGCCAACTACAACGACCTGTCCGAAAAAACCAAGCCGCACCTGTCCGGCCTGGTGAGCTGGAAGAACGACCAGAACACCATGGGCCTGCTGGTGCAGGCCTTCTCCGAGAAAGCCGCGGTGCGCCGCGACGGCCAGGAGATCCTCGGCTACACCCCGATCAGCGCAACCAGCGCGGCCGCCATCGCCAACCCTGCCCTGCGCGGCCTGGTGGTGCCGACCTTCATCGGCGCGGCCCTGTTCGAGCAGGTCAAGAAGCGCCAGGGCGGCGCCTTCGACCTGGAATTCCGTCCGCAGCGCGGCACCAGCATCGACCTCAACGGTTTCTATTCCAAGCTGGAAGCGCCGCACCAGAACACCAACTGGCTGGCCTCGCCCATGAACTCGATCAACAGCATGAACCTGATCCCGGCCAACCCGGTCATCAAGAACGGCACCCTGGTCGGCGCCGCCTTCACCCGCAACGCGGGCGAGGTGGACAACATCTACCGTCCGGACGCCGGCGGCGAATCCTGGTACCTGGACCTGAACGGTAAGACCCGCGTCAACGACCAGCTGAGCTTCTCGGGCAAGCTCGGCAAGACCCACGGCGTGGGCTGGGACCGCGACGACGTCTACTACCAGAACAATGTGGACGGCGGCATGACCTATATGCTCAATGGCCTGTCGCCGGCCTCGGTCAGCTACCCGGGCGGGAACACCGCCGTGCCGGGCAGCACCGCCTGGGCCGGCGGCGGCGAGTCGCAGTCGGTCGACCAGGAAAAATATGCCCAGGTTGACGGCGAATGGCGCCTGCAGGATTCCAGCCTGTCGGCGATCCGGTTCGGCGTGCGCTGGACCGACCATAGTCGCACCGCGGAACACCCGCTCGAGGCCCGTCCGGGCGAGAAGGGCTTCAGCAATCCGGGCCCGGCATGGAATGGCCAGAAATACCCGTCCAATTTCGGTTCCAACCTGGGCGGCAACATCCTGTCGAACTACTTCAAGTACGACGGCGCCGCCCTCGGCGCCTGGGGTGCGGTGCCGGGCAACCGCCTGCTCGACTACGTCCTGCGCCACAACTGGACCGACGAATTCCAGGTCAGGGAAAAGACCGCGGCCGCGTACGCCATGGCGGACTTCGGCGGCGACAACTGGAGCGGCAACGTCGGCCTGCGCGCCATCGAGACGCGCCAGACCACGATCGTGAACCTGGCTGGGGGCCCGAGCCCGATCACCACCTCGGCCTGGGGCCCGTACACCCCGACCACCTACAAGCGCACCTACCACGACTATCTGCCGAGCGCGAACTTCAAGTACGAAGTGTCGCCGCAGCTGATTCTTCGTACCGCACTGGCCAAGACCATCGCCAGGCCCGATTACTCGGCGCTGGGCGGCTCGGTCTCGCTCAACGACGACGCCCTGAGCGGCAGCGGCGGCAACGTCAAGCTCGATCCGGTGCGCTCGCTGAACTTCGATGTCGGCATGGAGTGGTACTACGCGCCCAAGGCGCTGCTGTCGGCGGGCTTCTTCTACATGGACTTCCGCTCGATCGTGGCCCAGGGCACCACCACCGCCACCTACTTCAACAACAAGCGCAACAGCCAGACCGCGTACCAGATCACCTCGCCGTACAACACCACCGGCAGCAACAAGGGGATCGAGCTGAGCTGGCAGCAGCCGCTGTGGAACAACTTCGGCACCCTGGTGAACTACACCCATGCCGACGGCAAGCTCGATGACGGCGGCGAGCTGCTCAACTCCTCGAAGAACACCTGGAACATCACCGGCTACTTCGAGAACGAGCGCTTCTCGGCGCGCCTCGCCTACAACTACCGGTCGAAGTACAAGGCCGGCGTGGACCGCGGCGCCAGCCAGCATGTCGACAGCATGCCTTCGTTGGCGGCCTCGCTCAACGTCAAGCTCACCGAGCAGCTGACCCTGACCTTCGATGCGCTGAACCTGACCAACGAGACCATCAAGATGTACGCCGAAAACGAGGACCGCCCACGTGCGTTCTACTCGAACGGCCGTACCTTCTACATCGGCCTGCGCGGCAAGCTGTAATCGCAACACCGGGGACGGCCTGGGCCGTCCCCGCAGCAGCGGAACCTTCACATGATCCCGACCACGGACCGGACGCCAGGCGGCCCGGCGATCTTCATCGCCTGGGAGTGCCTGAGCAACTACACGCGCGACGACGCGTTCAGCGCACGCCTGGTGCTGCGCAACGATTCTGGCGAAGCGATCGCACCCGGCTGGGCGCTTTGCTTCAACACCTGCCGCAAGGTGATCGCCGACAGCGTAAGCGGCGGCTTTGCGGTCGAACACCTGAACGGCGACCTGTTCCGCCTGACCCAGCCCGGCGGCGACGCCTGGCTGCCGGGTGCGACCCACGTCATCGACTACGAAGCCCTGCACTGGGCGATCAGCATCACCGATGCGCCGCTCGGCTTTTATCTGATACCGGCCGGCGGCGGCGCCGCGCGCGACTTGGGCGACCCCGAGATCGCGCCCTTCGCCCGTCCCGAACAGCGCCACCGCATGCGCGGCGACCTGCTCCCCACCGCCGATGCGGCCTGGCGCTTCGAGCAGAATGCGGCCCTCGCGCAGCTGCCGCTGGAGGCGGTCGGCCGCATTACGCCGCGCCCGCGCGTGGCGCGTTTCGACGGCGGCGCCTGCCGCCTGGCGCGCCAGGCGCCGCTGACCTACGAACCGGCCCTGTGGAACGAAGCCTCGCTGCTGGCGGCCATGCTGGGCGGCCTGCCCGCGACCAGCGGCGCCGCGTCCGCCGAGATCAGCCTGGAGCTGGGCACGGTGGCGGGCATGGAGGGACCGGAAGCGTATTGCCTCGAGATCGCGGCGGACCGGGTGCGCATCTGCGGCGCCGGCGCCCACGGCGTGTTCAACGGCATCCAGAGCCTGGCCCAGCTGCTCTCGCCCGGGGGCGAGCTGCCGACCGGGCGGGTGGTGGATGCGCCGCGCTTCGGCTACCGCGGCATGATGCTCGACGTGGCGCGCCACTTCGCCGGCGTCAGCATGGTGCTGCGCCTGCTCGACTGCATGGCGAGCTACAAGCTGAACCGCTTCCACTTCCACCTCACCGACGACGAAGGCTGGCGCCTGGCGATCGGGGCGCTGCCGGAACTGACGCAAGTGGGGGGACGGCGCGGCGTCGCGCTCGACGGCAGCGCCTCGCTGCCGCCCTCGTTCGGCTCGGGCGCCGACATCGATGCCTCGCCGGGCAGCGGCCATTACACGGCGGCCGAGTTCATTACCATCCTGCGCCATGCGCATGCGCGCCACATCGAGGTGATCCCCGAGTTCAACATGCCCGGCCATGCGCGCGCCGCCGTGACGGCCATGCGCGAGCGCCATCGGCGCCTGCTGGCGGCGGGCGACTCGCTGGGCGCCGAGGAATTCCTGCTCAGCGACCTTGACGACGCCTCGCGCTACGAATCGGTGCAGCTGTGGCACGACAACGTGATCTGCATCGCCTTGCCTTCGGTCGACCGCTTCATCGACACCGTGGTGGGCGAAGTCTGCATGCTGTACCGCGAGGCCGGGGTGCCGCTGCGCGTGATCCATACCGGCGGCGACGAAGTGCCGCAGGGCGCCTGGCTCGGTTCGCCGCGCTGCCGCGCCCTGATGGAAGAACGCGGCTGGACCAGGGCGCAGCAGCTGCGCGACGACTTCATCGCCCGCTGCCGCGCGATCCTGGCGCGCCACGGCGTGGAATTCGCCGGCTGGGACGAGACTGCTCTCGTGCGCGAGGGCGAGCACATGCTGCCCAATCCGCGCTTTGCCGGCGCCGACTTCCACGTCTACGTCTGGAACAACGCCTGGGGTTCCGGCCAGGAAGACTGCGCCTACCGCCTGGCCAACGCCGGCTACGACGTGGTGCTGTCGAACGCCGCCAACCTGTACTTCGACCTGGCCTATGCCAAGCATCCGCAGGAACCGGGCTACTACTGGGCCGGTTTCGTCGGCAGCCGCAGCGCCTTCGGCTTCTGTCCGCTGGACGTAGCCGCGCTGCCCGGCCAGGACCCGATGGGACGCGCGATCGCACCCGGCAGCGTCGCCTTCTTCGAGCAGCTGGCGCCCGAGGCGCGGCAGCGCATCGCCGGCCTGCAGGGCCAGTTGTGGGGCGAGAACGCGCGTTCGCGCGCCAGGCTCGAATACCTGGCGCTGCCGCGCCTGATCGCGCTGGCCGAACGGGCCTGGGCGCTGGACCCCGGCTGGCAGGACATCCCGCAACCCGACGCGCGCGCCGCGGTCGCCCTGCGCGACTGGAACGAATTCGCCAACCGCCTCGGCCAGCGCGAGCTGCCGCGCCTGGACCGCGCGCGCCGGCCCTGGGACTACCGCCTGCCGCCGCCCGGCGCCGTGCTGCGCGCGGGCCGGCTGGAGGCGAATGTCGCCCTGCCGGGCCTGGCCGTGCATTACACTCTCGATGGTTCGGACCCGACCGTACGGAGCCCGCGCTACGCGGGACCGGTGGCCCTTGGCGGCGCCCGCGTGGCGAAGCTGGCCAGCTTCGATACGCGCGGCCGCGCCAGCCGAATCGTGACCTTGATAGTGGAGCAGCCATGATCGCCATGAACGACCTCGCCCAGGCGACTTCCGGCGCCGCGCGCCGCCATCCGCTGGCCTGGGTGCCCACTCTCTATTTGGCCCAGGGCCTGCCTTTCTATGCGGTGGCGCTGGTGGCGGGCCTGATGTACAAGTCGATGGGCGTTCCCAACGAGCAGATCGCGCGCTGGACCGGCCTGCTCGGCCTGGCCTGGGTGTTCAAGGCCCTGTGGAGCCCCTTCCTGGAACTGGCGCGCAGCAAGCGCCGCGTGGTCGTGTTCTTCCAGGTGACGGGCGGCGTCGCGCTGGCGGCAATGGCGCTGGCGCTGCAGCTGCCGGCCTGGTTCGGCCTGTCGATCGCGCTGTTCACGGCGGTGGCGCTGGCCTCCAGCACCCACGACATCTGCGCCGACGGCATCTACATCGCCAGCCTGAGCGAGCGCCAGCAGGCGGCCTACGCGGGCTGGCAGGGCGCCTTCTTCAATGCGGCCAAATTCCTGTCGATGGGCGGCCTGGTGATGCTGGCCGGCTTCCTCGAAGACCGCCTCGGCACCAAGGTAGCCTGGGCCACGGTGTTCGGCCTGCTCGGCGGCCTGATGGCGGGGCTGGGCCTGTACCACCTGTGGGCGCTGCCCGACACGCGCGGCAGCGCGCCGGCGGGGGAGGGCGCGAAGGGTATCCCTGGCGTGGCCGCCACCCTGGTGGACGTGATCCGCGACTTCTTCGCCAAGCCCGGCATCTGGATGGCGATCGTGTTCATCATCCTGTTCCGCGCCGGCGAGGGCCAGATCCAGACCATCGGCCCGCTGTTCCTGCGCGACGCGCGCGCAGTCGGCGGCCTGGGCCTCACCACCGCCCAGGTCGGCGCCGTCTACGGCACCGCCGGCACCATCGCTTTCCTCGCCGGCAGCATCGCCGGCGGCTATTTCACGGCCAGCCTCGGCCTGCGCCGCGCCATGCCCTTCCTGATCGTCGCGATGAACCTGCCGAACGCCGTGTTCTGGTACCTGAGCGTGGCGCAGCCGGAGTCGCTGAGCCTGATCGCGGTGGCCTTAAGCGCCGAGATGTTCGGCTACGGCTTCGGCTTCGTCGGGGTGATCCTGTTCATCATGCAGGTGGTCGCCAGCGGCAAGTACCAGACCGCGCACTACGCCCTCGGCACCGGCTTCATGCAGCTCGGCTTCGTGCTGTTCAAGATGATCAGCGGCGACATCCAGACCGCGCTGGGCTACCAGCACTTCTTCCTGTGGGTGCTGGTGGCGGCGCTGCCGGTGCTGGTCCTGAGCCGCTTCGTGTGGCGCCGCGCCGCGGACTAGCGCTTCTTGATCGGCAGTTGCAAGGAGCCGCGCCAGGCGCCGGCGCAGTCACGCTCGACCTTCTGGATGTGCGGGCGGGTGCTGTCGAAGCGCCACACCGACTGCTTGTCGAGCCAGTCCTCGTACATCGAACGAAAGCGCGGCCATTCGTGGCGGAAGTCCAGGCAGGCGTAGGTCCCGGCCGGCAGCACGCGCATGCCGAGGGCCTGGTCCTGGGCCTGGCCGGTGTGCCCGCGCTCGTAGCCGAAATCGTAGCAGTATTCGCTCTCGCCGGTGAAGCCGGGATCCTCGTCGAACACGCCGTACCAGGGCGCGCCCTGGGCGATGCCGTCCAGGCGCTCGCGCTCGCAGATGAAAGTGTTGACCGCGATCGAGAGGGCGGCGCCGGACTGGCCGAAGAAGCGCTGGTAGCGCAGGGTCACCGCCGGCAGGTTGCGCAATGCGATGCGCGCGGCGATGCTGCCCGGTTCGGGCGGGCAGTAGGGCGCCAGGATCACGTCCAGGTTCGAGGGTTCGGCCACGAAGAAGCTGACGTCGCTTTCGCGGCCGACCTGCTGGTCCATGTAGGCGCGCCAGCCGCCTTCGCGCCAGGCCTTGGCCGACATCGCGAACTGCTGCTTGAAGGCCTTGGCGAAGGCGGCGTTGGAGGGAAAGCCGCAGTCCTGGGCGATGCGCACGATCGGCACGTCCGGTTCGTGGCGCAGCAGGTGGGCGGCGCGGCGCAGGCGCCGCTTGCGCTGGTATTCCACCGCCGAGAAGCCGGTCAGCTCGCGAAAGATGCGGTCGAAATGGTAGCTCGAATAGCTGGCCGAGGCGGCCAGGCCGTCGAGGGCGAGCGGATCCCCGACCGAGTCGAGCATCAGGTCCATGACTTCGTAGAGCCGCGAGACGCGCGAAGGAGCCTTGACGGTCATGGTGCGGACGGCGGGGAGGACGCGGGCGGGACGGAACGACAGGACATCGCGTGACGAGGTTGCTGTTATTACAGCGATTATGCGGTCAAACGCGATGTCGTGGCGAAATATGTGATGACGGCGCAACACATGCAGACAGGCGCTGCGCGGCCAGCCCGCGCAGCGCCCGATGTCAGCCGTTGTAGGGCCGGTATTCCACCCCGGCGGCGATCAGCTCGGCCACCGCCCAGCGGTTCTCGTTGCTCTCGCTGAACATGGCCAGCATCTCGGCGACGCCGATGACCTTGTCGTCGAGCGCCTTGAGCCAGTAGTCGTAGCCGGCCTGTTCGGGGGCGCGGTCGAGGATGTTCTGGTACATCCGGGTCACGATCTCGGCATTGGTCGGCGCGGCGCCGTACAGGTCGGTGAATTCCTTCGAGCGCACGAAGCCGCCCGCGATCTCGACCAAGCTGGTGCCCCCGTCCATGCGCGACATCCAGAAGCCCAGGCCGCCCGCATCCGGGGCGCGGTCGAAGGCGGCGCGGTAGATGCGGTAGGCCTGGCCGGCGATGCCCTCGAAACCGGTGTCCAGCGCCAGCGCGGTGTCGGCGAACACCAGGCGCTCGACCCCGATCAGGCGGTCGATGCCGTCGAAGGCGCCGGCGCGCCGGTCCGACACATACACCTCGTCCTGGGACCAGACGCGCAGGGCGTACTGGTCGCGGGCCCCGCCGAACACGGCGCTGTCGATGCCGGCGCCGCCCTGCAGCAGGTCGTTGCCGCCGGCGCCGACCAGCACGTCGTTGCCGGCGCCGCCGCTCAACTGGTTGGCGGCGGCGTCGCCCTGCAGGCGGTCGGCGCCGCTGCCGCCCTGGACCAGCGGGCCCAGCGGCACCGCGCTGCCGTCCGGCGCATAGCCGTAGCGGAAGTTGGCCGCCGTGAGCGCGGCCTTGTTCACGTTCTTCAGGGTGACGAAGTCGACGAAGTCCTGCGGGTTGGCGGGACCGTCGGGGTCGTACTGCAGCACCGTGTCGGCGCCGCGCTGCTCCAGGCGCAGCACGCCGGTGGCAAAGGGCGACTGGCGGGTCCAGCCCAGGCTCTCGAAGACGTCGAGCACGTCGCCGCCGGCGCCGCCCTGGAAGTCGGTGATGACCCAGGCGCCCGTGGTGGGCGCGGCGCGCAGTTCGAAGGTGTCGCTGCCGGCGCCGCCGGTCATGGTCAGGTCCGGCGCCGGCATGTTGCCGCGCAAGACCTGGATGCGATCGTTGCCGTCGCCGCCATCGAGCACCACGCGGTAGCCGACCGGTTCGTTGGTGAACCAGCCGGTGTACTGCGGGATGACCAGCAGGTCGTCGCCGGCGCCGCCCAGCAGGGTGTCGTTGCCCCAGGAGCTGGTGAGGACGTCGTTGCCGGCGCCGCCGTCGAGCACGTCGTCTCCGCTGCGCTCGACCGGCCAGGACAGGCCGTTGCGTTCCTTCGGCAGCGGCGACACCTTGTCGCCGTCGAGCTGGTCGTCGCCGTCGCCGCCGTTCAGGCGATCGTTGCCCATCGAGCCGGTCAGCACGTCGTTGCCGCCGCTGCCGTTCAGGATGTCGTTGCCCCAGCCGCCTTCGAGGCGGTCGGCGCCGGCGCCGCCGCTGAGCGTCACGCCATTGGCCGAGCCGTCGGGATTGAAACCGTACAGGATGTTCTGTGTGGTGATCGCGTCCCTGGCGACGTTGCGCAGGACCAGCGCATCGACCCAGACCGCACTGGCGTCGGTGGTGCCGCGCGCCTGCAGCACCGTGTCGGCGCCGCGCTGCACCAGGCGCACCGTGCCGCCGGCGCCGAAAGGGTTGCCGGCGGTCGGCACCGCCAGCACGCTGACGTCGAGCAGGTCGCCGCCCGCGCCGACTGCGAAGTCGGTGACCGTCGCGGTCGAGGCATAGCTGCTGCCGGTCCAGTAGGCGTAAGGCGAATAGGTGTCGACGCCCGCGCCGCCCGTGAGCACGACCTTCGCCGTCGCCGAGCCGGCGCTGGGGACCAGCAGGAAGCTGTCGTTGCCGTCGCCGCCGCGCGCATCCACGTCCTGCACCGCTTCGTCGCCCGTCCACTGGCCGCTGATCTGGATTTCGTCGTTGCCGGCGCCGCCATCGAGCAGCGCCTTGCCGCGGCTGGTCGACAGGTGGTCGTCGCCGGCTTCGCCGAACAGCTGGTTGAAGCCGTTCGACGAGCCGTCCAGGCGGTCGTTGCCGTCGCCGCCGCGCAGTACGTTGCTGCCCTGGCTCTCCATCAGCTGGTCGTCGCCGGCGCCGCCCAGCAGCTCGTCGTCGCCATCGCCGCCGCCCAGGATGTCGTTGCCGATACCGCCTTCCAGGCGGTCGTTGCCGTAGCCGCCGTCAAGGGTGTCGTTGCCGTCCTCGCCCAGGAGCAGGTCGTTGCCTGCCTCGCCCTCCAGGTCGTCGTTGCCGGCGCCGCCGCGGATGGTGTCGTTCAGGCGGCCGCCCAGGATGCGGTCGGCCGCGGCCGTGCCGGTCAGGGCGAGGCCCGTCTCCGATCCATCGGGACGGGCGCCGTCGGTGAAGTTGTCGGCAGTGAAATCGGCCACGCGGGTGTTCTCGAACACGACGCGGGTCTGGAAGGGCTGGGCGCCGGCCGCGCCGTCCTGGTCGATCTGCAGCAGGACCCGGGTGCCGTCCTGCACCAGGCGCGCATGGCCAGAGACGCCGAAGGGATTTCCGGGCTTGAAGTTGTAGTTGAACGAGAAGATTTCCAGCACGTCGCCCGCGGCGCCGGTCTGGAAGTCGGTGATCGTGACCAGCGGCCAGCGGTCGCCGGAACCGAAGCTATAGGTGTCGCGTCCCGCGCCGCCGGCGATGCGGGCGTCGCGGGTATCGCTGTACTGCGACTCGATGCGCACCTTGTCGTCGCCGTCGCCCATGTCGGCCGTCATGAGCACCCTGTTGTTCTGGGTAGTGCGGCCGTCGAAGTTCAGTTCGTCGTTGCCGGCGCCGCCCAGCACGGTCTTGACCGACGTGCCGGCGTACAGGATGTCGTCGCCGGCGCCGCCGTCCAGCGTGGTGCCGGCCGCCACGTCCTGGTAGCCGCTGCTGCTCAGGCGGTCGTTGCCGGCGCCCCCGATAAGGATGTCGTTGCCCTCGCTGTCGCTCAAGGTATCGCGGCCGTCGCCCCCTTCCAGCCGGTCGTCGCCGGCGCCGCCCGTGATCTGGTCGTCGCCGCTGTCGCCGTACAGGAGGTCGTTGCCGTTGCCGCCATTGATGATGTCGCTGCCGGCGCCGCCGTGCACGGTGTCGTTGCCGTTGCCGCCTTCGATGCGGTCGCCGGCCCCGATCACGGTTTCGTCGCCGCCGTTGATCGTATCGTCGCCGGCGCCGCCGTCGATGTTGTCGGAGCCGTCGTGGCCGTTGATGGTGTCGTCGAGCGCCTCGCCGCGCAGCGTGTCGTTGCCCGCCGTGCCCTCGATGACCAGGCCGCGGCTGGTGCCGGTCGGGTCGAAGCCGCCGGCGAACGAGGCGCTGGTGAGCGAGGACAGCTGGGTGTTGGCGAGGATGGCGGCCAGGCGGAAACTGTTGGCGCTGCTGGCGGCGCCGTCGACGTCGACCCAGATCCGGACCGCGCTGCCGTCCTGCTCGGCCTTCAGGAAGCCCAGGGCGCCAAACGGATTGCCGCTGAGCTGATAATTGGAGAACAACTCGCGCAGGTCGAGCTTGTCGCCGCTGGCGAAGTCCTCGATCGTCAGCGCGCCGGTGCCGATGCCGTTGACGATGAAGGTGTCGTTGCCGGCCCCGCCGCGCGCGGACACGGACTGGCCGTTGGTGTAGCCGATGCGCAGGGTGTCGGCGCCGGCGCCGCCGTCCAGGGTGACGACCTGGCCGCCGACGCCGTAGTTCTGGACCACCAGTTCGTCGTCGCCGTCGCCGCCCAGCAGGGTGTCGTTGCCGGCCCCGCCGCTGAGGCGGTCCTTGCCGGCGCCGCCGTCGAGCAGGTTGGTGCCGGCCGAGTTCGAGCTCAGGTTGTCGTCGCCCTCGCCGCCGCGCAGGATGTTGCTGCCGGCGCCGCCGTCCAGCGTGTCGTTGCCGGCGCCGCCCTCGAGGGTGTCGTTGCCGCCGCCGCCAACCAGGCTGTCGTTGCCGTCCAGGCCGAACAGGGTGTCGTCCAGCAGCATGCCCTGCAGGCTGTCGTTGCCGTTGGTGCCGGTCAGGGTCAGGCCCTTGGTGCCGCCACGCGGATCGATGCCGCCCCTGAAGTTGGCCGCGGTGAGCTGGCCCGGCTGCACGCCTTCCAGGGTGACGAGCGTGCGATAGACGGACGGATCGGCGCCGTCGCGCAGTTGCAGCAGGGTGTCGCTGCCGTCCGCTACCAGGCGCATGTGGCCGCTGTCGAAGGAGTTCACGCCGTCCTGCAGTCCGACCATTTGCAGCAGGTCGAGCACGTCGCCTCCAGCCCCAGGCGTGAAGTCGGTGATCTTCAGCGCGACGCCGCCTTCCAGGTTGCTCCAGGTTTGGAGCGCGAAGCTGTCGCTGCCGGCGCCGCCCGACATCGTGACGCCTGCCTTGACGTAGCCGGAGAACTCGACGCGCAGGCTGTCGTTGCCGTCGCCGCCGCGCACCACGCTGCGGCTGCCGTCGGTGCCCATCAGGCGCAGCACGATCTCGTCGTCGCCGCTGCCGCCGTCGTAGTCGATGGCGCCGCCGTAGCCGCTCAGGCGGTCGTTGCCGGCGCCGCCGTCCATGCGGCCGCTGGCGCCCGAATCCATGCTCAGGTTGTCGTTGCCCTCGCCGCCCAGCAGGGTATTGTTGCCGGTGCCGCCGGACAGGCCGTCGTTGCCCGCGCCGCCGTCGAGCAGGTCGTCGCCCGCATCCCCGTTCAGCTGGTCGTCGTGGTCGCCCCCGTAGAGGCGGTCGTTGCCGTCGCCGCCCCACAGGTAGTCGTTGCCGCCGCCGCCGTACAGGGTGTCGTTGCCGGCCCCGCCGTTCAGGTGGTCGCCGATGCTGTAGTACTGGCCCGGGGTCTCGTCGCCGCCGGTGAGGATGTCGTCGCCGCCATAGCCGTTGAGCGTGTCCTGGCCGCCGCGCCCGTCCATGGTGTCGGCCAGGTCGCTGCCTTCCATGGTCTCGCCCTGGTCGGTGCCGACCAGGTTCAGCGCCACCGGGCTGAGTCCGGAGGTGAAATACGCGTACACCGTGCTGCCGTAGTTGGCCGCATTGCCGGCCAGGTCGGTCACCGCGTTCGGGCTGATCTCGACCGAATAGCGGGTGGCGTAGGCCAGGCGCTGGGGCGGGTCGAAGCTGAGCGTATTGCCCGACACCGTCACGTAGGGGCTGCCGACCAGCGATTCGGTATAGGTCAGGCCGTTGTCGCTGCGGATCGTGATGGTGCCGCCCTGCAGCTTCACCGGCTCGTTGAAGACGAACACCAGCGGCGCATCCGCTCCCTGGCCGTTCTGCGGCCAGGAGGTCAGCTGGGGCGGGGTGGTGTCGGTCGCGGCGGCGCGCCGCGTCATGTTGCCGGTGTGAATCACATCTGGCTGGAGGGAGTCGGACATGGATGAGGTCGCATCATGAGAGAGAACCCGACTATCTCCGACTCATCCGGTCCTGTCCACGCGCACACGCTAGTTCATCGTCTATGCATAAATTTTTTCGCACAAACAACAGATGCCCGAGGCGTTATCGCGGACCAGCCATGTTCGGCAGCGCCGCGGTTTGCTATGCTGGCGGCTTTGCGGTCCGCCCTTGCGGATTCCGCCGTCATTTGCAAGGAGTAGAACAATGGTCTCGCTGCAGGAGCAGTTGCTGAAAGCCGGCCTGGTGGACAAGAAGAAGGTCCAGAAGGTCAACCAGGACAAGAGCAAACAGAAGAAGATCGAACGCCGCCTTGGTACCGAATCGGTCAACGAGTCGCGCGAGGCGGCGCTGGAAATGCAGCGCCAGCAGGCCGAGCGGGCGCGCGAACTGAACGCCCAGCGCGACGCTGCCGCCGCCCAAAAGGCGGTGAGGGCCCAGATCGCCCAGCTGGTGCAGGTCAACCGCCAGCCGCGCGCCGGGGCTGGCAAAAACGGCGGCAAGGGCGAGATCGCCTACAACTTCACGCACGGCACCAAGATCGAGCGCATCTACGTGTCGGAACAGGTACGGCAGCACCTGGTGGCGGGCCGCCTGGTCATCGTGTTTCTGAACGGGAACTACGAGCTGGTGCCGAAGGTCATTGGCGAAAAGATCGCCGAGCGCGACCCGGGCAGCGTCATCCAGGTGAAGCAGGCCACGAACGAGGTCGATGCCGACGATCCCTACGCCGACTTCAAGATTCCCGACGATTTCACTTGGTAATTCGCACACGCGCCTTGTTGAACAGCTATCTTTGACGAATTTGAGCTACACTTGCATCGTCTCGGATTTGTAGCGGGACAATTTCGGATAACTGGTGCAAGGGCGGTTCAAATGAACGACAGAATGGAACAAACGCGGGGCGAGCACCGCGAAGTCACCTACCGCAGCGGCGTTGCCGCGCGCCTTGCGGGCTTGCCCGTGGAAACCCTGCGGGTGTGGGAGCGGCGCTATGCCTTGTCCGACACCCAGCGCTCGCCGCACGGCCAGCGTCTCTACACCGCCGACCAGGTACGGCGCCTGGGCCTGCTCAAGCAGCTGGTCGACCTGGGGCACCCGATCGGTGTGCTGACCGGCCTGCCGGTCGAGCGGCTGGAAGAGATGGTGGCGCCGAACGCCGCGCGCGCGGCCGAGGTGAGCGGGCCGATGCGCGTGTTCGTGGTCGGCGACAGCCTGGTGCGCCGTATCAGCGCCAGCGGGCGCGACGGCCGTGCGCTGCAGGTGCAGCGCCACTGCGCCCGCCTGGAGCAGGTAGCGTCGATCGGCGACGGCGTGGCGCTGGACGTGCTGCTGATCGAGGCGTCCGAACTGGACGAAGCCTCGGTGGCCCAGGTGGCGGCTGCGCGCGATATCCTGCATCCGGCCGCCGTGCTGGTGCTGTACCGCTTCTGCGGCAGCGCCACCATCCGCGCCTTGCGCAGCGAAGGCTGCCTGGTCGCGCGCGTGCCGGCCGAGGTCGGCGAACTGGTGCTGCTGTGCCGTTCCGCGCTCGCCGGGCAGGGCCTGCCTGCATCCGAATCCGAGGGTGACCCGATCGCGCCGCGCCGCTTCGACGACCAGGCGCTGGCCGCCATCATCGCGGCCGGCAACCGCTTGTCCTGCGAGTGTCCGCGCCACCTGTCCGACATCCTCATGATGGTCGGCAGCTTCGAACGCTACAGCGCCCAGTGCGCCTCGCGCAACCAGGCCGACGCACGCCTGCACCGCGAACTCGAGCTCGCCTCCGGCCGCGCCCGCATGGTGCTGGAAGCGGCAATGGAAAGACTGGCGCTGGCCGAAGGCCTGCCGCTGCCGAGCCGGGCGACCTGAGGTCCGGCCGGTCCCGTCGCCCGCCTACCGTGCGGGCGCCGGCACCGATGTGTGCTCCAATGCCATTTCCGGGTCAGGACGGTCCTGATGCGGTTCAAATCCGGGGCGGCGTGGCCGTTTCTTTATGGGAGGGCATCATGGCAGAGGGTTTCAAAGCCGGCGACAAAGTGCAATGGCAGTCGTCGCAAGGGACGGTACACGGCACCGTCAAGAAAAAACTGACGAGTCCAACGGAAATCAAGGGCCACCACGTCGCGGCCTCGAAGGAGCATCCCGAGTACCTGGTGGTCAGCGACAAGACCGGCGCCGAGGCGGCGCACAAGGCCGACGCGCTCAAGAAAGCCTGAGGCCGGCGCGGCAGGCAGGGTGGGGCGGATATAATGTCAGCCCCGCTTCATTTCCTGCCAGATGATCATCGAGTGGTTTTCCCCGGCGCAGTGCGTCGGCTACGGCGCCTTCGTGCTCGGCGTCGCTTCTTTCCTCCAAAAGGACGACCGCCGCTTCAAGCTGTTCATGGCGGCCGAGTGCCTTGCCTACATCGTCCATTTCGCGCTGCTCGGGCGGCCCACCGCGGTCGCCAGCTCCACCATGTCGCTGCTGCGTTCGGTGCTGGCGCTTTACACGCGTTCGAAGTGGGTGGCGCTGCTGGTGATCGTCGCCAACCTGGGCCTGGGCCTTGCCTATGCCAGCCGTCCCAGCGACTGGCTGCCGCTGGGCGCGTCCTGCATCGGCACCCTGGCCCTGTTCCTGCTGGAAGGCGTGCGCATGCGCCTGGCGATGCTGTGCGGGACTTTCCTGTGGATCGCCAATAACATCATCGCCGGCTCGGTCGGCGGCACCGCGCTGGAGCTGGTGATCGCCGCCGTCAACCTGGTGACGATCCGGCGCATGCTGCGCGAGGCGCGTTCGCTACCGGTCACCTAGACCGGCGGCGGCCAGCTGCTCGGCCGCGATGCGCTGCAGGGCGGCCGCGGTCGCGCCCTCGATGCCGAGGTCGCGTGCGACCTTGTCGTCGGGGCCGAGCGAACGCGGATCGCGCCCGGTGACGTTGCCGAAAATGGTCAGCGCTTCCAGGTAGTAGCCGTAAGGACTGCCGTGGTAGGCGTCCGGCGCCCACAGGTTGACCTTGCCGGCGTCGATGCCGTCGTAGGGGTTGCCGTCGGCCACGCCGGCCGCGATCGCCCGGTCCCAGGCCTGTCCGACCGGGATCACGGCGCTGATCACGCCGGACGCGGCATCGGCCAGGTCGTAGCCGGCCCGCACGTCCAGCGCCATTTGCGCGATGGGCTTGCCGTACCAGGCGCCCTTCGCCTGGTAGGTCTGGTCGGCGCGCGACCAGGTCGCGACCAGGCGCACGTCCACCTTCGGATTGCGGGCATGGAAGGCCTGGGCCAGCAAGCCGCTATAGCGCACCAGCACCTCGGGATTGCCCGGCCGCGCGCCGTCGAGTGTGCTGTAGCTCTGCAGCAGCACCATGTCGAAGGGCCTGGCGATAACGTCCAGGCGGTTGCGGTAGTGCCAGTCGACGCCGACGCCCGGATTGGTCTCCAGGCTGACGGCATAGTTCAGTCCCGCCTGCACCGTCATCGCCTTGAACAGCGCCGGCACGCCGCCGATGTTGGTGCCGTTCAGGTCGGTCACTGTGTGCGGCTGGTAATTGCGCACGAGGGGCGGGCCGCCGGCCGGATCGCCGTAGGTAAAACTGTTGCCGACGAACAAGATTGTGGTCGCAGGCCCCTGCGGGGGCGCGGCCAGGGTGCCGGCGGCGCAGCCGGCAAGCAGGAGGGCGGCGCAATGGGCGCGGGGGAATGGCGTGCGCATCTTCATGCACCCATTGTAGAGCAGGGGCCGGTCAGGCGCTCGCCCGCGCAGGCCGGATGTTCTGGTTGGTGCGGAACAGATTGTCGGGATCGTATTGCGCCTTGATCCGGGCCAGCTGCCCGTAGTTCGCGCCATAGGCATCCGGGGTGCGCTCGGTTTCGTCCAGCGGCATGAAGTTGACGTAGACGCCGCCGCTGGCATACGGGGTGGCATCCCGGAAGAGGTCGCGGGCCCAGCCGATGCAGCGCGCGTCGTCCGCCGGATCGTCCCAGCGCGTATGCACGTTCATCACGTACAGGGCGTTCCGGTGAGGATAGGCCATTGCCCGGGGCGAGGGCACGCTTGCCTGCTCGCCCAGCAGGCCGAGGAAGATCTCGCACTGCGAGGTGGGCAGCATGCCGGCGTAGCGCAGCACGACCTCGATCGCCTCGTCGCTCAGCTGCGCGAAGTTGTGCGACTTCCAGTAATTGCGCGCACCCGGCGCCAGCAGGGGATCGAAGATCTGCTGCCAGGCCGTGTAGGGCATGGGACCGAGATGCGTGCCCAGCGGCGCGCCCAGCCTGGCGATATCCGCGATCGCCGCCTCCACGGCTTCGCTCGGGCGGGGCGAGAACACCGGCAGCACCAGCACGTCCTGGCCATGCGCTTCAGGCGGCAGGAAGGGCAGGGGCGGCGCCTTGCGCAGGACCGCCCACACCGTCAGGTCGCGCGACATGCTGTTGACGGCGTCGCGGTAGCCGCGCAGGACCGTCCTGGCCTGGGCCCCGGGAAATACGATCAGGCCGGCCAGCACCTCCGGGCCCACCGGATGCAAGCGGAATTCGAAGCGCGTGACCACGCCGAAGTTGCCGCCGCCGCCGCGGATGGCCCAGAACAGGTCGAGGTGCTCGGTCTTGCTCACGCGCAGGCGCTGCGCATCGGCCGTGACCATCTCGGCCGACAGCAGGTTGTCGGCCGCCAGTCCCAAGGTGCGGCTGAGCCAGCCGAAGCCGCCGCCCAGGGTCAGCCCCGCCACGCCGGTGGTCGAATTGATGCCCAGCGGCGTGGCGAGCCCGTAGGCCTGGGCTTCGTGGTCGAAGTCGCGCAGGGTGGCCCCGCCTTCGACCCAGGCGCGCCGGCCTTCCGGATCGATGTGGACCGAGCGCATGCCGGACAAATCGATGACCAGGCCGTCGTCGCACAGCGCGCTGCCGGCGATGTTGTGGCCGCCGCCGCGCACGGCCAGGCGCAGCCCGTGGTCGCGCGCATAGGCCAGCGCGGCGCGCACGTCGGCCGTGCCGGCGCAGCGCACGATGATCGCCGGACGGCGGTCGATCATCGCGTTCCAGACGGCGCGGGCGTCGTCGTAGCCCGCATCGCCGGCCTGCAGAATGCTTCCTCTGATGACACCTCTCAGTTCATTGAATTGCCCGTCTAGCAGCGTATTCATCTCGCCTCCCGGTTGGCTGGTTCGCATCCGGACTTCATGATAGGAAGCGCCCACCTATTGATGCAAGCTCAGGTCTTGCGGGCCAGGACCACCAGCGCGATGCCGCCCAGGATGGCGCTCGATGCCGCCAACAGGCGCAAGCTGAACGGCTCGTCCAGCAGGAGGACGGCGCCCAGCGCCGCCAGCACGGGCACGCTCAGCTGCACCACCGCCGCCGTGGTCGAGCGCAGCGAAGGCAGCGCCGCATACCACAGGGCATAGCCGACGCCCGAGGTGAGGGCGCCGGACAGGCAGGCATACCCGAGTCCGGCCGGGTCGTAAGAGGCGTCGCGCAGCAGCAGGGCGCTGGCGGCGAGCGCCATCGGTACCGCACGCATGAAATTGCCCGCGGTGACCTTCAACGGATCGCCCGCGCCCTTGCCGCGCACCGAATACACGCCCCAGGCGATGCCGGCGCCCAGCATCATCAGCGCGCTCGGCAAGGGTGGCGCGGACAGGCCGGGCAGCAGCAGGCCGACCAGTCCGCCGCAGGCCAGCAGCAGGCCCGCGAGCTGGGGCGGACGCAGGTGCTCGCCGCTGCGCAGGCCGTGCGCGATCATGGTTGCCTGCACGGCCCCGAACAGGATCAGGGCGCCGGCAGCGGTGGGTAGCCGAAGGTAGGAAAACGAAAAGCCGGCGGCGTAGGCGAACAGGGCCAGGGCGGACGGCCAGCTGCCCCGGCCGGCGCCGGCGCCGGGGCGGAGCGCCACCAGCATCCACAGCATGAGCGCGCCCGACAGCAGGCGCATGCTGGTGAAACTGGCGGCATCGATGCTCGTGTGCGACAGCGCCGCCCGGCACAGCAGCGAGTTGCCGGCAAAGGCGAGCAGGGCCAGCAGCGTGAAGACGACGATGCGCACATGCGACATGCTGCACCTCCATGCCGTGATCATAATCGCTTCCCATGACAGTGGATTGTATGGAATGCTAATGGCCGGGCGATGCTCGCCCAGCCGGATTGTCCGGTGGTAAGCTAGCCATGTTGTCACTCCACCCTGAAGGAAAGCCATGAAACCTTTGTTCAGCTCCGAAGAAGAAGCGAACGCAGCCCCAGCGCAGCCCCTCGCGCCCGCGTCCCTGCCGCCTCTGCTGGACCCGGCGCCGCTGCCGGACCGGCTGCCGGCGCTGTCGGAGGCAAGCCCGGCGCCGGCGGCCCCGGTGGTGCGGGTCGACGTGTCCGGCATCGACGACAAGGCGATCGAAGCCCTGGGCGGCTCGAGCGGTTCGAGCGTGGCCAAGATCTCGGCCAAGCTGCTCGGCACGGTGCGCGCGTCCGACGCGGACGTGTTCGGCACCCAGCTGAACGAACTGATCGCCACCTCCAAGGGCCTGGACCCGGCCAAGCTGCGCTCTGGCGGCCTGCTGTCGCGCGTCTCGAACATGTTCGGCTCGGTCAAGGAAAAGATGCTGTCGCAGTACCAGATGGTCGAGTCGCGCATGGACACCCTGATCGGAGAGATGACGCGCCACGCGAACCTGCACCGCGGCCGCATCCAGGATTTCGACGAGATGTACAAGAGCCTGGAACGGTATTACCAGGGGCTGGACGCCGACGTGAAGAAGGGCGAAGCCTGGGCGGACCAGCTGCGCCAGGCGCTGGCCCAGCAAGGGGCGGCGGCGAATGCCTTCGAAGCCCAGCAGGCGACCGAGCTCAAGCGCCGCCTGGAGCGCCTGGAAAAGCGCATCGACGACCTGCGCCGCGCCATGCTGATGGCCACGCAGATGGTGCCGCAGATCCGCCTGTCGCAGGACAATGCACGCGCGCTGACCGACACCTTCACCGACATCGTCAACGTCTCGATCCCGGCCTGGCGCAACGTGTTCTCGCTCTACCTGCTGCAGCTGGAAGCCAAGCAGAGCGCGGCCGTGGCGAATGCCGCCTACGACGCCACCGACGCCGCCTTCCGCGCCCAGGCCGACATGCTGCTGGAAAATACCGAGACGGTGGCACGCGCCAAGCAGCGTTCCCTGGTCAGCCTGGAAACCGCCCAGCACGTGCAGAACCAGCTGGTGAGCGCCTTCGACAAGCTCGAACAGATTTCGCAGGAAGGCCAGCAGCGCCGCCGGGACGAGCTGCCCAAGCTGCAGGAACTGGAGCGCGAGCTGATCGCACGCTTTTCGCCGGGCGGAGCCTGATCCAGCGCTCGCGCCGGGCCATCCGAAAACAACCCAACTCATCATAGAAGGAACATAGTTCATGTCGACGCAACTGCAGACCGGCCACCGCATCAACCTGGAAAAGACCGCACCGGGCCTGAAGCGCGTGCGCATCGGCCTCGGCTGGAAGGTCAACGCGGCCGCGGGCCACGCCTTCGACCTCGACTCGTCGGTCTTCCTGTGCCGCAAGGATGCGGCCGATAACCCGGTCATGATCAGCAACGCCCACTTCGTCTACTACAACCACACCACCTCGCCGGACGGCGCCGTGGTGCACTCGGGCGACAACCGCACCGGCGACAAGGACGGCGACGACGAAGTCATTACCGTCGACCTCGACCGGGTGGAAGCGGAAGTCATGGAGATGCCGATCGTCGTCACCATCCACGAGGCCGAGGCGCGCAAGCAGACCTTCGGCAGCGTCACCGACGCCTACATCAAGGTCTACAACGACGAGACCGGCCAGGTCCTGGCCGAATACGACCTCGACGAAGACTACTCGGACAAGACCGCGCTGCAGTTCGGCTCGCTGTACCGCAAGGATGGCGAATGGCGCTTCCAGGCCGTCGGCGCCGGCTTCAAGCTGAACCTGGCGACCTTCATCCGCAAGCTCGGCGGCACCGTCGGCTAAGACGCGCCCCCGCGCAGCCTTGCTCGCCACGATGACCGACCCGACGCCCAAGGCTTTCGATTTCGGCGAGGAGGCCGCGCTTCCCGCCACGCCGGCGCCGGAAGCGGGCGCTCCGCGCGCCTTCGACTTCGGCGACGAGCCGCAGGCGCCGCCTGCACAGGCCAGTTCGCCCAAGGCCTTGTCCTTCGACGACCTGCCGCCGGCGCCGGAGCTGCCTGCCAAGCCGAAGGTCGCCCCCCTGTTCGACAGCGAAGACCATCCGGCCGTGCGCGACGCCCTGGCGCTGGCGCAGGCCGACTATCCGGCCCTGTACGCACAGTGCGAGCAGCGGCTGGCGATCCTGTTCCGGCGCATCCTGCCGGTCGAGCTTTCCCTGGTGGCGCAGTGGGCGGAACAGCCCTTGCTGGAACAGGCTGCGGTGCTCCAGCCGATCACCGAGCTGGTATTGAAGTTCACGAAGATGGGCGTGCCGGCCCTGCTCGAGGCCGCGCTCGAGAGCACCAAGCCGGCCACGGGCGTGCTGGAACGTCTGTTCCGCCGCGCGCCAGCGCCCGCCGAGTTCAAGCCGGCGCTGACGGAAAGCCACGCGCAGCTGCTGCGGCTGATGGCGGACAGCGAGCTCGCCGTGCGCGACCTGGAGGCGTCGGCGCAGAACCTCAGTCTGCACGGGGCCGTGCTGGCGGTCGTGTCGAAGCTTGCCAGCGGCGCCGATCTGTCCCTGCACGATGCGCTGGTGCAGCGCCGTACCCTGATCCAGCAGGCGGTGCGCCAGGCCGAGTTGTCGATCCTGCAGATGGGACAGGTGCGCCGGCAGGCGGCGGACCTGATCGGGCAGGTGTCGTCCTTCCTGACCGTTACCCTGCCTGCGCTCGAGATGGCGCAGGCGCAGCGGACCCAGTGACCGGCTGTGTCAGTGGACGTGCTGTTAGAATGGGCCACAGCCTTGCGGCCCATTTTGCAGGAGTGCACAAATCCTAGGTTTCTTGATCTCAGCGGCAATACGCAAACCGAAGCTGGCGCTCGCCGTTGCGCTGGCCCTGCTGGCAGCCCTGGCCAGCACGTTCACCTACACCGGTTACCTCGTCATCGGCGTGCTGGCCGAGTATCTCGGCACCGGGCGAGCCGCGGCGGGCCTGCTGCTCGGCGCCGTCCTTGCGCGCTTTCCGTGGATTCGACAAGGCAAGCTGCGCATCGTCGGCCTGTTGCCCGGGCCGGCCCGGCGGCCTTTCATGGTGATCCTGCTCGCACTCTGCCTGGCAAGCTTCCTGTCGCGCGGCGACTACGTGCCGGCGGCATTCACGGGTTTCACGGCGGCCTTTATTCTGACCTACCCGCTGTTGAGGCGCGCTGTTGTCGATCGAAGCTTGTCGTCCGTGTTCACGTTCGCTGGCCGCAAGCGTCCACAGAGCACCGACGACACGGTGATCGAGGGTGAGTTCAGGGAAAAGAAAGAGTAAGGTTTAACACGCCAACCTCCATGGTTAGCGTGTAGCCCGGGACGAGATGTCCTGTCCTCAGTGAGTCAGCGGGGCGCCGGTCGCGGAACCGGCCGCCTGTCCGCCCGCAGGCACATACTCGGGCGGCATGCCATTCTTGAACATCCGGCGCAACTGCTGGCGCAGTTCCGGCGAATCGTCGTGATGGTGCACCGACACGGCATGGTCGACTGCAGCCTGCAATAACTCTTCCTCACTATCGGCCGAGATCGCGACCGAGCAATGCGTGTCGCTTGGGAATTCTCGGCAATCAATGAATCTGCGCGTCATGATCGACTCCTTTCCTGGCAAGAGCGGGCGTCCAGCCCACTTCCATTATAGGAAGGCGATCGCGCTTATACCAAAGGATTCCCGGCGCGAGAGGTTCGCTCCTCGCCCCACACCAGGAATCATCATCCGTGTTCCGGCGCTATGCCTGGAAGTGCGCCTTGCTGCCGGCACCGTCGGCTCCCCGGGCATGTAGCTTGCGCGGATGTACCTGGTTACGCCCCGCCTTCTTGGCGGCGTAGACCGAGGCATCCGCATCGGCAAGCAGATCGCCCACAGTCTGGTCCAGCGCCAACGCGGCAACGCCAATCGATACCGTCACCCGTATCGTCGGCGTCCGAAGAAGAGGCGACTGTGCCACGCCCAGGCGCAGACGCTCCGCCACGTCCTGGGCCTCTTCCAGCGTCGTTCCGGGCAGCACAACCACGAACTCTTCACCGCCAAAACGCGTGCAGACATCCGTTGGGCGCAGGTAGTCGCTCACTCGTCGGGAGAATGCGCGCAATACCTCGTCGCCGATCATGTGCCCAAATTCGTCATTGATCGGTTTGAAAAAATCGATGTCCAGTAACAGGATGGAGAAAGTCTTGCCGCCAGAACGGTACGACTCAGCCTGCTGCTTGAGGACTTCGTCCAGGGCCCTGCGATTGCCTTGCCCGGTGAGCGCGTCGGTGGCAGCGTCGAGTTCCACTTTACGCAGTGCCGCGTGAAGTTGTTGAGCGAGTAGCGCATTAGCTCGCTGCAAATGAAAACCTTCCAGCAGGCGTTTGGAAATTTCACGCGTGTAGTAGGCCATCAGGATGACGAAAACGGTCAAGCCGACCGCGTAATCCATAGCGCTTTTACGCTCGGCGATGTGCAGCAACAAGCCGGTGACCGACACAGCCAACAGGGTACCGATCTGTCGATAATAGGCGACCGGGTAGGTGCCGTACGCTTGCGCGTTGACCGCGATAACGCCGCACAGTAGTGCAATGAGCGTAGCGTCGAGCACGGAGGCGTGGCCCACCAGGAACCAGGTCATGAGTCCCCAGGCAAGCCCATCCATACCAGCAACCCAGTGCAGGCGCATGCGATGGCGCTCGAAGCTCGACCCGTCGCGTATGATGACTTGCAATGCCCGCAGGCTGAAGGCCCATACGACGGCGGCCACACTCAACCAAAGCACGATGGCGTTTTGTGGGACGGTACCCCAACAAAACCATATTGCAAGCAGCCACCCCACGGGCGTGGTGGTCAACGCACGGCGCAGCGTCAGGACGCACTCGGAGAAACCGATTGCACGCGCAGCGGCCCGGTCGACTTCGCTTACAGGGAAACGAGAACTCATGCCGCTCATGTGTACGGATTCAGCCTTGAACTGATATGCGGCCGCATTCGCGTCCGAACGTCGATGCTGCTTCCTCGTGTCATCGGCCGAGCGGTTCCTGGAAGCGTCGCGATAGATAAAGTATCCTAGAAGCAATAATATCGTAAAAAGCGGGCTGCCGCACAACTGCAGCTGAACCGAATCGAATCGGTGGGTCCAAAAACGACAACGCCCACTTGCATGAGTGGGCGTTTCGTAAGCGATATTCTTGGTGGCCCGGGGCGGAATCGAACCACCGACACAAGGATTTTCAATCCTCTGCTCTACCAACTGAGCTACCAGGCCAAGGGCTGGCATTCTAGCACAGGCCTCGGCGCGGTGGTAGTGCCGGCACTCAATCTGCCTGTTTCGTGGGCACCAGCCGCTTCATGTCCAGTCCCTGGGCGGCCAGCCGGCCCAGCAGGGCGTCATAGGCGGCTGGGTCGACCTTGGGCGTGCGCGACAGGATCCACAGGTATTCGCGCTTCGGTTCGCTCACTGCCGCCAGCCGGTAGTCGGCGTCGAGATCGATCACCCAATAGTCGCCCCAGACCATGGGGACGAAGGAAAAGATGGCGGGCGCGAAGCGCACCTCGAGTTTGGGCGACGACGACCCGGCCGGCTGGCGCGCCACGCCGCTGGCGACGTCGGTGCCGCCGTCGGCGCGGCGGCAGCGGTTGACCACGTCGACATGGCCGTCTTCGCGGATGCTGTAGGTGGCGGTGGTGAAGCCGACGCATTTCTTCTGGAAGGAGTTCGGGAACTTCGCGATCTCGTACCAGGTGCCGACATAGCGCTTGAGGTCCAGCGCGGGGATAGTGGCGAGCGGTTTGTCGGCGCCGGCCGCCTGTCCGGCGGCATGGGCGGCAGGTGCAAACAAGAGCGCGACCGCGAGCAGGGCTGGTTTCATGCTTTCCTCCTCATGGATGAGCCTTGATGGTAGCCGCCCTGGCCCCGCGCCGCCGCACGGCTGGGCTGAGCGGCGTCAAGCGCGCGCCGCGGCGCGTTCGGCGTGGCCGCGCTCGAGTTCCAGGCGGGCGGCCTTGCGGCCCTTGGCTTCCTCGAAGCGGCGTCGCTCGTCCGGCGTCGACGGCGCCAAGGGCGGCACGGCGACCGGCTTGCGGTCGTCGTCCACCGCCACCATCGTGAAGAAGCAGCTGTTCACGTGGCGCACCACCTGCGAGCGGATGTCCTCGGCGATCACCTTGATTCCGATCTCCATCGAGCTGCGTCCCGCGTAATTGACCGAAGCCAGGAAGGTGACCAGCTCGCCGACGTGGATCGGCTGGCGGAAGGTGACCTGGTCCACGCTCATGGTCACCACGTAGCGGCCGGCATAACGGCTGGCGCAGGCGTAGGCGACCTGGTCGAGCAGTTTGAGGATGGTGCCGCCGTGGACGTTGCCGGAAAAGTTTGCCGTGTCCGGCGTCATCAGGACCGTCATCGACAGCTGGTGGGAAGGCAGGTTCATGCGGACTCGCTCTTGATGGAAGACAACAGTGACAACATCATACCGAAGCGCGCGGTATCCGGCATGCCGGGTCAACGACAATTTAGGCATATCCTCATGTGATCTACGTCGTTCACGCGCGCCGGCAAAGCCGGTAGGCTCGGCCCATGAACAGCGACTTTCCGACTTCTTCCGGCTCGGTGCAGTGGCACCTGGGCCCGATCATCGACGCGCTGCGCACTTCGCGCGAGTCGACCCACAACATCCGCCACCAGGGCCGGGTGCGCGAACTGCCTTCGCGCGAGTTCCTCACCCAGGTCATCGACGGCGTCTCGGCGGCGCTCTTTCCGACCCATTACGGCCGCCCCGACCTGAACGACGAGAGCATCGACTATTTTGTCGGCGACACCCTCAACGTCACGCTCGACCGCCTGGTCGGGCAGGTGCGGCGCGCCTTGCGCTTCTCGCCCGGATTCGAGGACGCCGCCGACGCGCAACTGGCCGAGCGCGCGCAGGCCATCACACGCGCCTTCGCCGCCAGCCTGCCCGAGATCCGCGCCCTGCTGGTGTCGGACGTGCAGGCCGCGCTGGCGGGCGATCCTGCCGCGAAGTCGGTGGCGGAAATCATGCTGTGCTATCCCGGCACCATCGCCATCCTGTATCACCGGCTGGCGCATTGCCTTTACCATCTGGGCGTGCCTTTCCTGGCGCGCCTGGCGGCCGACATCGCCCATTCGCTGACCGGCATCGACATCCATCCCGCAGCCAGCATCGGCGCCAGCTTCTTCATCGACCACGGCACCGGCGTGGTGATCGGCGAGACCGCCGTCATCGGCCAGCGCGTGCGCCTGTACCAGGCGGTGACCCTGGGCGCACGCCGCTTTCCGGTGGACGAGGACGGGACCCTGGTCAAGGGCGCGCCGCGCCATCCGATCGTCGAGGACGACGTGGTGATCTATGCCGGCGCCACGGTGCTGGGCCGGATCACGGTGGGGGCGGGCTCCACCATCGGCGGCAACGTCTGGCTGACGCACAGCGTCCCGCCGGGCAGCAACGTGTCGCAGGCGCAGTCGCGCAATACCTGATCCGGGCGCCTGCTATCATGGCGCGATGACCATCCTGCTCGTACCCGGCTACATGGCCGACGACACCCTGTGGGACGACGTGGCCGGCCCGCTCGAACGATTCGGCCCGCTCCTGCACGCCGACCTGCGCCACGACCCCACGATCGAAGCCATGGCCGCGCGCGCCGTGGCCGATGCCCCTGAACGCTTCATCCTGGTCGGCTTCTCGATGGGCGGCTACGTCGCGCGCGAGATCGTGCGCCTGGCGCCGGAGCGCGTCCAGGCGCTGGTCCTGGTCGCCACCTCCAGCCGCGCCGATCCGCCTTCGCTGCGCCAGAGCCGCGCCACGGTCGGCAAGGCCGCGCCCTCGGTCGCTTTTTCCGGCCTGAGCAAGACCGCGATCGCCACCTCGCTGCACCCGAAGCAGGCCGGCAACGAGGTGCTGGTCGAACGGGTGCGCGCGATGGGCGTGCGCCTGGGCGGCGAGGTGTTCCGGCGCCAGTCGGCCATCGTGCGCTCCGGTGACCGCGAGCGGCTGTCCGAGGTCCGCTGCCCGACCCTGGTCATCGCGGCCGGCCACGACCGGCTGCGCAGCCGCGAGGAGTCCGAAGAACTGCGCGAAGGAATTCCCGGGGCGGAGCTGGCGCTGGTCGAGGACAGCGGGCACATGCTGCCGATCGAGGCGCCGCAGGCCTTGCTGGATGTGATGCTGCCGTGGCTGGAGCGGGTAGAAGCAGTGTAGAGCTGCTTCAGCCATTTCTTCCGCCAGCAGTAGAACCTTGGGGTTAACGCAAGGAAGCCAGTCGACTAGCCGAAGGCGGCGGATGCCGACGCCGACCAGTTACGCAGCCCCCGGATCGCCTCTTCCTTGAGCTTGGCCTCGATCTCGATATACGGCGCCGCCCGGTAGGACGAAGGCATCACCGCGATCAGGTCCGAATGCTGGCGGTCGTTGAAGCCTTCGCGGCCGTTCGAGATGTGCACCAGCTGGTGCGCCGGTTCGGCCCAGGTCTCTCGTGCTTTCAGCAGCATCTCGCCCACGCTCGGGTCTTCGTAGCTCGACAGCTTGTCGTGCACCACGTGGTGGTGGGCGTCGAACACCATCGGCACGCCGGCGCGCAGGCAGATCGCGTGGATCTCGTCGGCGCCATAGGCGTATTCGTCGTTCTCCAGTCCCAGGCGGCAGCGGATCGGGTCCGGCAGGGCGGCGATGCGCTCGACCAGGGCGTCGGCGCGGTCGCCCTTGCCGCCGTGGATCTCGAGCAGGGCCCAGGGCGAGCGCGGCTGGTCCAGCAGGTCCATGATGTCGGCATGCATTTGCAGGATCTTGACGCTGTTCGCCACCACCCCTTCCGAATCCGAACTCAGGACCACGAACTGGTCCGGATGCATCACCAGCCGGATGCCGCGCTCGAGGGCGCGCCTGCCGGTGCGCGCCAGCGTGGTGGCGAACGGCGCCAGCACCTCGCGCCCGATGTCTTCGTCGGCGAAGGGAAAGATCGACGAGGGCAGCCGGTACAGGTGGATGCCCTCCGCCTCGCAATAGCGCAAGGCGTTGTCGAGGGTCTGGATGTTGTCGCGGTAGATGTCTTCGAGCAGCCGGCGCTGGCCGTCGAGGCCGTGCTCGAGCAGGCGCTTGCGCGTGATCGTGCGGTAGCGAACGTCTTTCGATACGGTGATGCAGACGAGACCGAGGTGGGGTTGCATGGGCATTCCTGTGCTGGCGTGGTGCCGGATCCGGAGCGGTCCAGTCTAGCGGAACCAGTTTTTCGCAGCGTTCGTTATACCACCGTCGGGCCCGCGCATGCGGGACAGGACGGGGACGCATGCCGGACGCCTTCGTCTGCGAAAGTTGGGCAGAATGGTCGGTCGGCGGCGCCCGGCGCCGCACATCCGACTACCAGCTCGACAGGAGGAATCCATGACCGACCAGCAAGGCAACAAGCAAGGGCAGGATGCGCAGGGAGCAAACCAGCAGGCCGCAACACGCAGCGACACGCTGGCCGAAGGCGGCGCCGTCCCGGTGAATGCACGGGGTGCGCAGGGCGGGCAAGGAGGGACGACGGGCGCGCAGATCGTCGGCGCGGCCGGCGGCACCGATGCGTCGGCGGCGGCCAGCCAGTCCGGCAACCAGGGACCGGGCGGCGCCGGCATGCGCGCCCAGGACGCGGCCGAGGGTGTGCCGGGTGCGCCGGGCGGCTCGTTCGGCGGCGGCGGCAGCCCGGCGGCGGGGGCCTCGGCCGGGGGCAATGCCATGGGTGAAGCCGCCTCGGCCGACGACACCCGGACCGGCACCGGGACCTCGTCCGGTCACGGCACGTCCGTGGCGGGCGGCGACCCGAGCAGCGGCGCCACCCTCAACCCCACCAAGCAGGGCGGCGGAGGCGGCGCCTCGACATCCTGAACGACCGGGCGTGATTCAGCGCGGACGGCCGAACACCTGGGTCCAGTACACGATGCCGCTGCGCTTTTCCGCGGCGACCCCGTAGGCCGCGCCCATCTCGGTGAAGCTCGGGTTCATGATGTTGGCACAGTGCCCCGGGCTGTCGAGCCAGCCGGCGACCGCTTCGTCGGGTGAACTCTGGCCGAAGGCGATGTTCTCGCCCACGCGTCCCCAGTTGTAGCCGGCGCGCGCCGCGCGGTCGGCTGGCTGGCTGCCGTCCTTGGCCTTGTGGCTGAAGTAGCGCCGCGCCGCCATGTCGCGGCTGTGCGCCAGCGCCGCTTCGCCCAGCTGCGGGTTCCAGGTCACCGGCGGAGCCGGCGCGAACTGCTGGGTGCCGCAGGTGCGCGCGCTGGCCCGCGCCGCGTTCACGCCGGCCAGGATGACTTTGCCGGCCTCGTGCCAGTCCGGAAAGGTGTCGGACGGCAGGGGCGGGGCCGGACGCGCCAGGACCACGGTCCACTCGTTGCCGCTGCGATAGCTGCCGACGGCGCCGAAACGCGGGTCGAGCAGGACGCGGCAGTATTTTACCTGCAGCACCGCCATGGCCTCCGCCGGCGTCTGGGGGCCGGCGACGCTCACCGTCTGCGCCAGGTCGGCCGCATAGCCGGCGCGCTCGAGCGCCGACTCGATGAAGGTGGCGGGACCGATGCGCACGCTGGCCAGCGCCGGGTGCGGATCGAGCGCGCGCATCGGCGCGGCGGGGCGGCCGGCGCAGCTGCCCGGCGCGGCGCGGTAGGCATTGACCAGGGTGGTCAGTTGCTCCGGGCCATAGCCGGGCGCCGGGGCGGCGTCGGCCAGGGCGGGCCAGGCAAGCGCGAGCAGCAGGGCCGCGCAGCGTCCCAGGATAGGCATGGTCGAGATCGTTCGTTGCAGGGTCATGTCGTATGCCGCATGGAGCGGCCGGGTGTGGGATCCGACGCCGGCGTCGGGTTGTGACACCGGCATGGTAAAACTTCATTGACAGGAAATATAGCCGGTCACAAAGCAAAAACGCCGACCTGGGGTCAGCGTTGAGATTGGCCGGACAGCGGGATGACGCACAGTCATGAGTCTTTACTATAGCAGCGCCGCGCACGCGTGCAAAGCACGGCGCTGTAACAAGCCGCAACTAGCGGCGGTGTCGCGGTCGGGAGGGCGGCCGGCCTTTTTCTTGTCATCGGCGTTGCCTTTTGCAGCTGGCCAAGACACAATGAATACCTGCAATAATTGCAAGGTCAGACGCTATCCAGCAAGAAATCGAGGAATCATGACGCAAGCTGTGCCGCTGTACAGGAACCATGTCCTGATGCTGTCCCAAAGTTTCTTTATAAAGGACAATCGGGCCGAGCTGCTCCTGCACGCCCATAAATACGACTTCGACATCCGTTTCTTCGACGATGTCTCGCGTTTCGTGGAGGCGGTGGCCGGGGATGGCGACGACAACCTGTACGTGATCGACCTCGACGCCCTTCACAACATGCAGGCCGACATGCCGGATGGCGGGCGCCGCACCCTGATGCTGGGCGAGCTGCTGCAACGCCTGCCGGCCGACCACAGCTACGTCTACCTGCAGAGCGCGCGCCAGGGCAGCCGCTTCCTGCTGCAGCAGCGCCTGGTCGACAGCAACTGCCTGGCCTATGCCGAAAAGCCGATCGCCAACGACGTCTTCGTGGACAAGCTGTTCAACCTGTTCGTGCAGAAGAAGCGCGGCGACCTGGTGCGCATGGCGGTGCTGGGCGAGGTGCCGGGGCTGGACGACGCCGCCCTTCTGCAGCGCCGCGTCGAGGTGCTGCGCCATGCCGAGGCCCAGACCCTGCACCTGCGCGTCAAGGAGCTGCAGCCGGACCTGGTCCTCATCACCGACACGGAATACGGGCGCACCGACGCCATCGTGCGGGTGCTGCAGAAGAACATCGAGGCCGACCCGGTGCGCGAGATCGCGCTGCTGCAGTGCCGCCCCGATTCGGCGCTGACCCGGCGCGCCCTGGCGGACGGCTTCGACACCGTGTTGGCCAGCTGCGAACCGGCCCTGCTGGAAGCCCAGCTGGTGGGCCGCGCCAACAAGATCCGCATCAACAAGGACCTGATCGGCAAGGACCGCGCCACCGGCCTGCTCAACAAGGTCGGCCTGCAGAGGAAGGCGCAGGCCCTGATCCGGCGCGCCGCCCAGGAAGAGCGCCAGCTGGCCCTGGGCGTGATCGACATCGACAAGTTCAAGACCATCAACGACACCTGGGGCCACTATTTCGGCGACATCGTCATCAAGCGCCTGTCGCTGACCCTGGCGCCGCAGATGGGCGAGGCCGACCTGCTCAGCCGCTTCGGCGGCGAGGAATTCGTGATGGTGTTCTGGGACTGCGGCCTGGAAGAAGGGCGGCGGCGCCTGGACGCGCTGCGCCAGGCCTTCTGCGCGATCCCCTTCGAGGTCGCGCCGGGCGACGTGCGCCATTTCTCCTTCAGCGGCGGCGTGGCCGCCTATCCGGACTACCGCAGCGAGAACGAACTGTTCCTGCGCGCCGATGCGATGCTGTATGCGGCCAAGCAGGCCGGGCGCAACCGCATCTGCGCCGAGGAGGGCAGTCTGGCGCGCGCCGTCCACGGGGCGTAAAAAAGCGCCAGCCGCAGCTGGCGCTTCATGGGAACGCTATCTTATTCCTTGGCCTGCTGGGCGTGCAGCTGTTCGCGCAGCTGCTGGGCGTTCGAATGCGTGTAGTCCTTGTTGAACTCGGACGTGACCAGCTTCTGCACCTGCGGGTCCAGCTTGGTGCGCAGGACGCCAAGGAAATCCGGCGAGGCGCAGATCACCAGCTGCTGGTAGCGGCCCTCGTTGTGCGCCTTCAGCAGGTAGGTCGCGACGTCCTTGGCGAACAGGTCGGCCGCATGCTGGTCGGGCGTCTGCGCCGGCTGGTACATGCTGGTCGGCGTACCCGCCTGGGCGTTATGCTGGAAGCCGGCGGGTTGGTGGCCGCCGACGCTGTGCCGGCTGTCTCCGGCTGCTCGCGGCGAAAGCCGGTCGGTTTCGGTGTCAGCCGTGCGCAATTGCGCAGCGGAATTGACCATGTCTTCGATTTCCTGCAAGGGCTGGGCAGGATCGGATTCAGAAAAGAAACGAGCGCGGCCGTTATTGGCCGAGAGAATCCAGGTTGTTGGCATGCTACCCCCTGTCGTGTGTGAATGATGGCAATCGCATGCCTTGCGGCATGTCGATCAGGCTATGAACCCAGTATATCGCCGGTTCAGGAAGCCCGGCGCACCGACGCCTTCTGCCGTGCGCGGGTGGCGAATCTTGTCGCTTCCGGCATGTCCAACCCGGACCTGCTTCCGGGACCCATGCAAGGAGACCTGACATGAGCCAGCCCAGCACTTCCACACCTTCGCCCGGCCAGCCGCCCGCGGCGCCCGCAGCACCCGACTATGCGGCCATCAAGCAGCGCCAGCAGGCCACCTGGGCCAGCGGCGACTTCGCCATCATCGGCGTGACCCTGCAGATCGTCGGCGAATCGCTGGCCGAAGCGGCCGGCGTCCGCGCCGGCGAGCGCGTGATCGACATCGCGGCCGGCAACGGCAACGCCACCCTGGCGGCGGCGCGCCGGTTCGCGCGCGTGACCTCGACCGACTACGTGCCGGCGCTGCTCGAGAAGGGCCGCGCCCGCGCCGCCGCCGAAGGACTGCAGGTCGATTTCCGCGAGGCCGACGCCGAGGCCCTGCCGTTCTACGACGGCAGCTTCGACGTCGCCCTGTCGACCTTCGGTACGATGTTCACGCCAGATCATGCGCGCTGCGCCGCCGAGATGCTGCGCGTGGTGCGCGGGGGCGGGCGGATCGGCATCGCCAGCTGGACCCCGTCCGGCTTCATCGGCCAGATGTTCAAGACGGTCGGGCGCCACGTGCCGCCGCCCGCCGGCCTGGTGTCGCCCGCGATGTGGGGGAGCGAAGACTACCTGCGCCAGCTGTTCGGGCAGGAAGCCGCCAGTATTCGCGCCCAGCCGCGCATTTTCAACTTCCGCTATGCCTCGGCGGCGCACATGGTCCAGGTCTTCCGCGACTACTACGGCCCGGTGCTCAAGGCCTTCGGCGCGCTCGACCCGGCCGGCCAGCAGGCGCTGGAGCAGGACCTCACTGCGCTGATCGAGGAAGCCAACATCGCGGGCGACAGCTCGCTGGTGGTGCCGGCCGAGTACCTGGAGGCCGTCATCATCAAGCGTACGCCCGAAGTGCTGCACTGAGCCAGGCCCGGCGACGGGCCGGGCACGCGCCGGTTGGTGCCGCGCCGGCCCGGCAGTACAATCGAACGCATTCATCCGAGAAAGGTTGCCATGCGTTCCGTTCCCGTTTTGTCCGCCAGTGCCGCATTCCTCCTGCTGGCACTGCCTGCCGCCGCCCAGACCGAAGTCAAGATCGGTACGGCGTCTCCGCTGTCCGGCCCCGGGGCCCACCAGGGCAAGGACATCGAAAACGGCGCCCGCATGGCGATCGACGACCTGAACGCGAAAGGCCTGGTCATCGGCGGCAAGAAGATCCGCTGGGTGCTGCAGGCCGAGGACGACGCCAGCGACCCCAAGACCGGCACCGCGGTGGCCCAGAAGCTGGTCGATGCGCACGTGGCGGCAGTGGTCGGGCACCTGAACTCCGGCCCCACGGTGCCGGCCTCGAAAATCTATGCCAGCGCCGGCATCCCGCAGATCTCGCCGGCCGCCACCACGCCGGTCTACACCGCCCAAGGCTACAAGACCGCGTTCCGGGTGGTCGCCAACGATGCCCTGATCGGCCGCACCCTGGCGCGCTACACGCTCGGCACGCTCAAGGGCAGGCGGATCGCCGTGATCGACGACCGCACCGCCTTCGGCCAGGGCCTGGCCGACCAGTTCGCGCGCGAAGCCAGGAGCGCCGGCGCCACCATCGTCAGCCGCCAGTTCACGCACGACAAGGCGACCGACTTCAGCGCCATCCTGACCCAGATCCGCGGCCACAGGCCGGACGTCGTTTTCTATGGCGGCATGGATGCGGTGGCCGGTCCCATGCTCAAGCAGATGAAGACCCTGGGCCTGCCGGCCAGGTTCGTGGCCGGGGACGGCGTCTGTTCGGAAAAGCTGCCGCTGCTGGCCGGCGACGCGCTGGGCGACGACAAGGTGTTCTGCGCGGTGGCGGGCGGCGTCACCGGCGCCCAGGAAGCGGCCTACGACGCCTTTACGGAACGCTTCCGCCGGCGCTACGGCAGCCCGGTCGAGACCTATGCGCCGTATGCCTACGATGCGGTGATGGTATTCGCGCAGGCGATGCAGAAGGCGCGGTCGGTGGAGCCGGCGCGCTTCCTGCCGGTGCTGTCGACGCTGCGCCACGAAGGCGTGACCGGCACCATCGCTTTTGACGCGAAGGGCGACCTGCGCGACGCCGCGATGACCCTGTACACCTACCGCCAGGGCAGGAAGGTCAAGCTGCAGGTCATCCGCGGCAAGTAACGCGGCAAGCCCGTATTCACAGGTGTCGCATGTAACAACCTGTGTACAAAAATGCCCTTGGCAGCGCTCCTCCTGTTGGATTAGCATCGTTCGGTTACCACACCACAACATGGAGAAAGAGATGAAGCGTAGCCTGTGCAGCACTTTGATCGCGGGGCTGTTTGCGGTGGCGTCCCAAGCCGGCGCGCATGACGGCGCAGCCAGCGGCGCCCCGGCCAATACCGCGGCCCCATCGGCGGCGGTGGCTGGGATGGCCTCCGGCATCGAGGTCGCGGCCATGGACCGCGAAGTGCGCGCGCAGGACGACTTCTTCCGCTACACCCAGGGCAAATGGCTGAAGGACGTCGAGATCCCGTCCGACCGTTCGAGCTGGGGCGCCTTCAACATCGCCCAGGACAAGGTCGAGCAGCAGATCGCCGCCATCGTCGCCGAATCCGCCGCGAACAAGAACGTCAAGGCCGGCTCGGAAGCCCAGAAGATCGGCGACCTCTACACCAGCTACGTCGACCAGGCGCGCCGTGACGGGCTCGGCCTGGCGCCGCTCAAGGCCGAACTGGCGCGCGTGCAGGCGCTGAAGGACAAGCGCGGGCTGGCCGCCCTGATGGCGCGCCTCGACCGCATCGGCGTCGATGGCCCGATCGGCATGGGCGTGGGCCAGGACAACAAGGATTCGACCCGCTACGTGGTCGGCATCTCGCAGTCGGGTCTCGGCATGCCCGACCGCGACTACTACCTGCTCGATTCCGACGCGCGCCTGAAGGACACCCGCGCCAAGTACCAGGCCCACGTCGAGAAGATGCTGGCCCTTAGCGGCCACCAGGACGCTGCCGCCAAGGCCCGGCAAATCGTGGCGCTCGAAACCGAGATCGCCCGCATCCAGTGGACCAAGGTCGAGAACCGCGATCCGGTCAAGCGCTACAACAAGAAGACCCTGGCCGAGCTGCGCGCCCTGGCGCCGGGCTTCGAGTGGACCACCTACCTGAAGGGCACCGGCGCCGGCAAGGTGAGCTCCGTGATCGTCAGCCAGCCGTCCTACCTGGAGGGCCTGAACAAGCTGATCGCCGCGACCCCGGTCGACACCTGGAAGTCCTACTTCGAATTCCGTGTAGTGAGCAGCTACGCGCCCTACCTGTCGCAGGCGTTTGTCGACGAGAGCTTCGCCTTCCGCGGCGCCGTGCTGTCGGGCTCCAAGGAAAACCGCCCGCTGGAAAAGCGCGCCATCGCCGAAGTGAACCGCACCCTGAGCGAAGTGGTGGGCAAGGAATACGTCGCCCGCCACTTCCCGGCCGAGCGCAAGCAGCAGGTGCTGGACATGGCCAAGAACTTCATCACGGCGTTCGGTGAAGGCATCGACCAGCTCGAGTGGATGTCGCCGGAGACCAAGAAGCAGGCGCATGCCAAACTGGCCAAGATCAACGTCAAGATCGGCTACCCGGACAAGTGGCGCGATTACTCGAAGCTGAAGATCGTGCGCGGCGACCTGGTCGGCAACATGATGCGCGCGCGCGAATTCGGCCACGACTACATGGTCAATCGCCTCGGCAAGCCGGTCGACCGCTCGGTGTGGGGCATGTCGCCGCAGACCGTCAACGCCTACTACAGCCCGACCCTGAACGAAGTCGTGTTCCCGGCCGCGCGCCTGCAGTATCCGCTGTACGACGCCGACGCCGAACCGGCCGTTAACTATGGCTCGGTTGGCATCTCGATCGGCCACGAGATCAGCCACGCGTTCGACGACAAGGGTTCTCAATACGACGGCGACGGCAACCTGCGCAACTGGTGGACCGAGGAAGACGCCAGGCAGTTCGCCGCGCGCGGCAAGGTGCTGGTGGACCAGTACGCCGGCTACAGCCCGGTGCCGGGCTATAACCTGAACGGCGAGCTGACCCTGGGCGAGAACATCGCCGACAACGCCGGCGCCATCATGGCCAGCCGCGCCTACAAGATCTACCTGAAGGGCAAGCCCGGTCCGGTGATCGACGGCTTCAGCGCCGAGCAGCGCCTGTTCATGGGCCTGTCGCAGGCGCGCAAGGGCAAGGCGCGCGAAGCGGCGCTGATCTCGCAGGTCAAGACCGACCCGCACTCGCCGGCCGAATTCCGTGTCAACGGCAGCCTGCGCAACCACCCGGGCTTCTACGAAGCCTTCGAGGTCAAGCCGGGCGACAAGATGTACCTGGATCCGAAGGATCGCGTGATCTTCTGGTAAGCCGGCTCTGCCCGTAGCGTTCCGGTCCGGCCTTTGACGCCGCCGGCCCGGAACGCCTTGCCATCGGCGATAATGGGAGCTTCCCATGCACGCCCGACGGTCATGCGTTTCACATTCGAAGATATTGTCCGCCAGTTCGATTCAGGCACGCTTTCACGCGGTGAAGCGTATGCCCGCAAAGGCATGGTCATGGGCGTCGACTACTGCGACAATGAGATCGAAGGCGAGGTCGAGGGGAGTCACGGCGAAGTCTACCGGCAGGCGATCGCCGTCGAGAGCGGCCGTCAGGGCGTGCGTTTCTCCAGCAAGTGCAGCTGTCCCATGCAGCGCGCCTGCAAGCACGTCGTGGCCGTCCTCCTGTGCAGCCTGGACCAGCCCGCGCCGGTTCCGGACGCGTTCCTGTCACCGGCTGCCGAGCACTGGCTGCAGCAGCTCGCCGGGCTGCCATCGCTGGCCCAGCACCCGCCCCCGGCGCCGCAGGGCGGCCTGATCTTCGCCCTGGTTCCCGACGCCCGTACCGGCCTGCCGACCCTGCATCCATGCAAGACACGCCTGCGCAAGGACGGCAGCATGGGCGGCGCCACGGTCCTGAACAATCCATTCGAGCAGCTGGCGTACGCGCCGGAATCCGTCCCGGCTGCGGACGACGAGCCCTTGCGCCTGCTGGCCGCCCTGAATGCCGGTCGTTATTCCCACCAGGCCGCCAGGCCGGCAGGCCGCGTCGGCGCCCGCCTGCTCGACCAGCTTTGCGCCGATGGCCGGCTGTGGGGGGCGGATTCCCTGACCGGGCTCAGGCGCGGCGAGATGGGCTTGCTGCGGCCGGGGCCGCCGCGCCGGGCGGCGCTCGGATGGCAGCCGGACGAGCCCGGCAGCGAGGCGCTGACGCTGCGCTGGAGCTTCGACGATGGCGCTTCGATCGGACAAGTGCTGGAGACCGAGCCGATGCGTTACGTCGACGACGGACTGCTCGGGGAACTGGCGATACCGGGCGAGCTAGCCGCATTGCCCGCGCGCGCCCTGCACCAGCTGGTGCACCAGGCCCCAACACTGGCGCCCGAGCAACGCGCTGCCATGAGCGCGCGCTTCCTTGCGCTGGGCCTGGACCGCATCGTGCCGTCGCCGCAGGCGCTAGCGGTGCGCACCCGCGCCGACCTGCTGCCTACGCCTTTGCTGGTGCTCGACAGCCTGGCGACGCAAACCCGGCGCGGCCTGCAGTGGCACGACCATGCCTTGCTGTGCTTCCTGTACGACGGCATGCTGGCGGAACAGGCTGACGGCGCACTGCGCAGGGTAGCCGGCGGTACGGTCGAACTCATCGAGCGCAACCCGGCGGCGGAAGCCCAGGCGCGCGCCATGCTGGCCGCCTGCGGCTTCACCGGGCCGCGCCAGGGGACGGTTCTGGCGGCATATCCGGAAGCCCTGGTGCTGCCGGACGAACCGGCATGGATCGCGTTCGCCCGGCGCGATGTGCCGCGCCTGCAGGCCGGCGGCTGGCAAGTCGAGTTTGGCGGCAACTACCGCTACGAGTTGCTGGAAGCGCAGGAGTGGTATGCCGAGCTGGATGAAGAAGGCGAGGGCGCCGGCGCCTGGTTCGCGCTCGAGCTCGGCATTCTGGTGGACGGCGAGCGTCACTCTCTGCTGCCCCTGTTGCTGGAAATGATACGCGAGGCGCCGCGCGAATTCGATGCCGCCGCGCTGGCAGCCCGCGCCGACGACAGCGTCCTGATCGTGGAGTTGTCCGACCTGAGCCGGGTGGCCCTGCCGTGGGAGCGCGTAAAACCCATCCTCGCGACCCTGGGGGAGCTGTATTTCAGCGACCGCATCGGCGACGCGCTGCGCCTGCCCGTCATGGACGCGGCGCGCCTGGCCGAGCTGGAAGCGGCGGCGCAACTGCGCTGGATGGGTGGCGAGCGCCTGCGCGCGCTGGGGCGCAGGCTGGAGGGCTTCGGCGGCGTCCAGGCGGTCGCACCGCCCGCCGGCCTGCAGGCGAACCTGCGCCCGTACCAGCTGCAGGGCCTGGCGTGGATGCAGTTCCTGCGCGAGTACGAGTTCGGCGGCATCCTGGCCGACGACATGGGACTGGGCAAGACGATCCAGGCCCTGGCGCACATCCTGGTCGAAAAGGAAGCCGGCCGGCTCGACGCCCCGGCACTGGTGGTCGCACCCACCAGCCTGATGGGCAACTGGCACGCCGAGGCGGCCCGCTTCGCGCCCGGCTTGCGGGTGCTGGTCCTGCACGGCAAGGACAGGACGGCGCAGTTCGACGCGATCGCCGGCGCCGACCTGGTACTGACCACCTACCCCTTGCTGGCGCGCGACGAGGATGCGCTGCGCCGGCAGCGCTACCACCTCCTGATCCTGGACGAGGCGCAGTACATCAAGAACAGCCGGGCCAAGGCGGCCCAGGCCGCCCGCCTGCTCGACGCCCGGCATCGCCTGTGCCTCACCGGGACACCGGTCCAGAATCACCTCGGCGAGCTGTGGTCGCAGTTTCACTTCCTGATGCCGGGCCTGCTGGGCGACGAGAAAACCTTCAATGCGGTGTTCCGCAAGCCGATCGAACAGCAGGGCGACAGCCTGCGCAGGGATTTGCTGGCGCGTCGCGTCAAGCCCTTCATGCTCAGGCGTACCAAGGACAAGGTCGCTACCGAACTGCCGCCGAAGACGGAAATCGTGTTGCCGGTCGAGCTGGGCGGCGGCCAGCGCGACCTGTACGAAACCGTGCGCGTGGCAATGGACCGCAAGGTGCGCGACGAAATCGACCGCAAGGGCCTGGCGCGCAGCCAGATCGTGATCCTCGACGCCCTGCTCAAGCTGCGCCAGGTGTGCTGCGATCCGCGTCTGCTCAAGTCCGCCGGCGCGCCGGCGGAGTCCGCCAAACTGCGGCTGCTCATGGAATTGCTGGAGACCCTGCTGAGCGAAGGGCGCAAGATCCTGGTCTTTTCGCAGTTCACCAGCATGCTCGCCCTGATCGCCGACGCGCTGCGCGAGCGATCGGTAGAGTTCGTTACCCTGACCGGCGATACGGAAGACCGCATGACGCCGGTCGAGGCCTTCCAGCGCGGACAGGCCGGGGTTTTCCTGATCAGCCTGAAGGCCGGCGGCGTCGGGCTGAACCTGACCACGGCCGATACCGTCATCCACTATGACCCGTGGTGGAATCCGGCCAGCGAAAATCAGGCGACCGACCGCGCCTGGCGCATTGGACAGGAGCAGCCGGTCTTCGTCTACAAGCTGATCGCCAGCAGCACGCTGGAAGAAAAAATCCAGGACATGCAGCGCCGCAAGGGTGAACTGGCAAGCGGGCTGCTCGATGCCGACGGCGGCCTGGCGCCCGCCATCGGTGCCGAGGATGTGCAGGCGATTTTCGCGCCCTTCGCGGCGTGACCGGCGTCCTCGGAACAGGAGCGCTTCAGGCCTGGCGGGTAGGCTCCAGCCGCCCCACCTCGAGTCCTTGCTCAGCCAGGCGTGCGAGCAAGGCATCGTACCTGTCCGGGTCCACGTGAGGAGTACGCGCCAGGATCCATAGATAGTCCCGGCCGGGTTCGCTCACGGCCGCCAGCGAATAGTCGGGGTCCAGGTCGATCACCCAGTAATCGCCCCAGACCAGCGGGATGAAAGACAGGGCCGCCGGCGCGAACCTGACTTTCAGGCGCGGCGATCCCGGTGCGCCCACCAGATGGGCCTGTCCGACCGCCAGCTCTTCTCCGCCGTCGGCGCGGCGGCAGCGGTTTTCGACCTTGATGCTTCCATCGGGCAGCGCGGTGTAGGTGGCGGTCGTGTATCCCGCGCACTTGCGTTCGAAGCGGTTGGGGAAGCGGGCGATTTCGTACCAGGTCCCTGCATAACGGGCCAGATCGAGCTCGGGAATGGTTGCCAGCGTGCTGCGCGCCGCTTTGGCCGTGGTGTAGGCCTTCATGCCGAGCACGGCCAGCGAGCCGATGAGGGCGCCCTTGAGCAAGGGCGATGACAGGTGTTTTTTCATGGCGAATGGTCGTTTTGTCAACGACGCCATGCTAGCGCGCCGCCACGGGTACGGGCGCACCGCTGGGGCGGTACGCCGGCCCGGGCCTGGAAGTTCAGGCGCCCGCCGACTCGATCAGCTCGATGCGGTTGCCGAATGGATCCTCGATGCCGGCGCGCCGGCGCCCGTAGACCTGGGCTTCCTCGCGCACGGCGACCCCGCGTTCGTTCAGCAGTGCGCAATATCCTTCGAAATCTTCGATCAGGAAGGCCGGGTGCGCCTTCTTGGCCGGCACGAAGCCGGCCTGGCCGCCAATGTGCAGCTGGGCAGCGCCGGTGGTGAACCATACGCCGCCGGAGGCGTTCAGCGGCGCCGGCTTGGGTACCTCGGCCAGGCCCAGCACGCCGCCGTAGAAGGCGCGCGCTTCGTCGTCGGCGCCCGGGGGAGTGGCGACCTGGACGTGATCGATACCGGCGATATGGGGCATGGCGTTTTCCTGGATGGCTAGTGAAGGGGAATTATCGCATCCGCCGCCACATGGCACGGGCGGCGTGCCTTCGAATCGTCAGGGGCTCGCGCACGCGACCGTTCGCCCCTGCTTGATCAGGTACATTTCCTTGTCCGCGTGCGCCATCAGCGCGTGCAGGCTGTCGCCATGCTCGGGGCAATGGGCGATGCCGATACTGGCCGTGGCGTCCAGCATCAGGCCGCCGCCCAGATCGAATGGCGCGGCCAGCGCCAGCTTGATCTTGTCGGCAATGGCGACGGCATCGCCGCGCGAAGAGATATTCTCCAGCAGGACGACGAATTCGTCTCCACCCAGGCGCGCCAGCGTATCGCTGTCGCGCACGCAGGAGGCGAGCCGGCGCGCGACCTGTTCGAGCAAGCGGTCGCCGGCCTGGTGTCCATGGGTGTCGTTGACCTGCTTGAAGCGGTCCAGGTCGATGAACAGCAGCGCCAGTCTGCTGTGCTGGCGCTGGCCGCGGGCCAGGGCGGTCTGGAGCCGGTCGTGGAACAGGCGCCGGTTGGGCAGGCGCGTGAGATCGTCGTGCATGGCCATGAAACGCATCCGCACCTGCAATTGTTTGCGCTCGATCGCCGCGCCGAGCTGCCGCGCCACGAACGCGAGCAAGTCGCGCTCCTCGCTGTCGTAGGCGCGCCGGCTGCCGGTGTCCAGCGCCAGGACGCCCAGCCTTAGCTGGCCTGCCGTCAGCGGTACGCCCAGCAAGCCGCCTTCGGGGCGCGCCTGGGCCACCGGTTCGCCGGCTTGCCATACCTGCTCGCACAGCGCGAGCAGGACTGGCTCACTTGCCGTGTCGCCTGCTTGGTAGACCGGGCGCAACGGCGTCCCGGGAGGATCTTGTAATGCGACGAGCAAGCCGGATGCAGGGAGGAAGTCGAACGTGATCGCGTGGCTGCGGCGGAACAGGTCGGGCAGGTCTTCGCTGGCGTTCGCCGCTTCGGACAGGGCATACAGGGCGGCCTGCATGGCTTGCGCGCGTTTCAGCTGGGTGACGTCGCGCGCCACCCCGACTCTGACCTGCTCGTCGGCGTACCAGCGCGCCGACCACATGACATGGACGATGCTGCCGTCCTTGCGCACATAGCGATTCTCGAAATCGAGATGCGCCCGGCCGTCCATCACGGCTGCGGCCGCGGCCTGGGTGCGCTCGCGGTCGGCTGGCAGCACCAGATCGAGCACCTTCATGCCCACCATTTCCTGAGGGCTGAAGCCGAAAATGCGTTCGCCCGCCGCGCTCACGTAGCGGAACCTGCCATCCGCGTCGACGACGCAAACGGCATCGAGCATCAGGTCGGTCAGGTGGGTCTCGCCGGCGCCGGGAAGTAGTTCCATACCTCCTATTGTAGAGGCAGGGCCGACGCCACGGGACTATGCCGTGTAAATATTTCGAGGGACGGAAGCAGGACACGAAAAAGCCGGCAGCGTCGCTGCCGGCTGCCTGGGGACGAGGCGAACGTTTATTTCGGCATGATCACCGAATCGATGACGTGGATGACGCCGTTGTCGGCCGCCACGTCGGTCTTGACGACCTTGGCCTTGTCGACCATTACCTTGTCGCCTTTCGCGCTGACCGTCAGGTTGCTGCCTTCGACGGTCTTGACCGCGCCCGGCTTGACATCGGCGGCCATCACCTTGCCCGGCACGACGTGGTAGGTCAGCACCTTGGTCAGCGCGGCCTTGTCCTTCAGCAGGGCGTCGAGCTTGGCTTTCGGGATCTTGGCGAAGGCCGCGTCGGTCGGAGCGAACACCGTGAACGGCCCCGGGCCCTTCAGGGTGTCGACCAGGCCGGCTGCCTGCACGGCGGCGACCAGGGTGTTGAAGTTGCCGGCCGACTTTGCAGTGTCGACGATGTCCGCTGCCTGCGCTGCCGACAGCGAGAATGCCATGATGGTGCCGAGTACGATTTTCTTCATGCTACGCTCCTTGGGTGAGATGTACCGTTATTGTCGAATGAATATTAGCCCAGAAACGGCGCGATTCCAGTTCATGAACAGGATTTTATTTAATTAAAGCGGTTCAAGATGGTGACAAGGCTTCGTATTGAACCGGGTCTTGTGACGTCGGTGCGGGTGTTGCACGACTGCGGGCAAGGCATCCGGGAGTGGAAGCAGGACGTTTTGCATGGTACTGTGGCCGCCTTGCATTTCTCAATTGGGGAGCCCTGCATTGAAACACCTGACTCTTGCCTTGATCGGCCTGGCCGCAGCCTCCAGCTACGCGGCGGACGCGCCGAAATTCGATCCCACGCGCCTGTCCCAGGACGTGAAAGTCCTGGCCTCGGACGAATTCGAGGGCCGCGGCCCGAATACCGCGGGTGAGGCCAGGACGGTCGACTACCTGGTCCAGCAATTCAAGGCGGCCGGCCTGCAGCCGGGCGGCGACCTGGCTGGCGGCAAGCGCGCCTGGACCCAGGACGTGCCGCTGGGCCGTTTCGAGATCAAGGGCCCGGTCAGCCTGACCCTGGGCGAAGGCGGCAAGACCCGCAGCCTGAAGCAGGGCGACGACATGGCGGTGCGCGCCTCGATGAGCGGCATGAAGCAGGTCTCGTTCAAGAATGCGCCGCTGGTCTTCGTCGGCTACGGCGTGACCGCGCCGGAGCGAAAATGGGACGACTTCAAGGGCATGGACCTGAAGGGTAAGCTGGCCGTGGTCCTGATCAACGATCCGGACTTCGAGACGGGCAAGGGCGAATTCGGCGGCAAGGCCATGACCTATTACGGTCGCTGGACCTACAAGTACGAAGAGATGGCGCGCCGCGGCGCGCTCGGCACCATCATCGTGCACGAGACCGCACCGGCCTCCTACGGCTGGCCGACCGTGAAGAACTCCAACACCAACGTCATGTACGACGTGGTGCGCAAGGAGCCGCTCAAGTCGCACGCGCCGATGGAAGCCTGGATCCAGCGCGACCTCGCGGCCAGCCTGTTCAAGTCGGCCGGCCTCGATTTCGAGACCGTCAAGAAGCAGGCGCAGACGCGCGACTTCAAGCCGGTCGAGCTGAAGGGCGTCACGCTGTCGGCCGACTACGCGGTCGACGCCCAGGTCATCAAGTCGAAGAACGTGGTCGCGATCCGCGAAGGCAGCAAGCAGCCGAACCAGTACGTGATCTACAGCGGCCACTGGGACCACCTGGGCGTGGGCCAGCCCGACGCCGGCGGCGACAAGATCTACAACGGCGCCGTCGACAACGCCACCGGCATCGCCGCCATGCTGGAACTGGCGCGCGCCTACGGCAAGCAGCCGGCGCCGGCGCGCAGCGTCGTGTTCCTGGCGGTGACGGCGGAAGAGAAGGGCCTGCTCGGTTCCGAGTACTACGCCTCGAATCCCGTGTATCCGCTGGCCTCGACCGTCGCCGTGATCAACATGGACGCCCTGAGCCCGCACGGCCCGTCGCGCGACTTCACCATCTCGGGCAGCGCCAGGCTGGAGCTGCTGGACCAGCTGGTAGCGAAGGCAAAGAACTGGAAGCTGGCGTATTCGCCGGATCCGAAGCCGGAAGCGGGCTACTTCTTCCGCTCCGACCACTTCCCGTTCGCCAAGCGCGGCGTGCCGGCGATCTCCTTCGGTTCGGGCATGGACCGCGTCGAAGGCGGCGTCAAGGCGGGCAAGGCCACCGAGGAAGCCTACACCGAGAAGAACTACCACCAGCCGTCGGACGCTTTCGATGCGAGCTGGCCGTTTACCGGGATGGCGCGCGACCTGGAGCTGCTGTATGCGCTGGGCAGCGACCTGGCCAATTCGACCGCATGGCCGAACTGGGCGGCGGACTCGGAATTCCGCACGGCGCGCGACAAGTCGGCGGCCGAACGCAAGTAAGCAGGAGAGGCTCGTGCAGGTGAGCCGATCCGTCAGGTCCGCCAGGCAGCCATTGCCTGGCGGACCGACACAAGCCGCGCGAATGAGGACCGTCGAAGTCCCCGTTTTCTGGGCTGTGCGTCACTCCGGTTGCTGCTACATTGGCGGCTGTCGCCGAGCCGAATCAGCCAACGCGCCTTAATCAGTCGATATGTCACCGAAAAACAAGCCAGCCGTCAGCATCGCGGCGCAGCGCCTGCGCCGGTCTCGCGTGCACGCAAGCAATTCGATACGATTGCAAACAGGCTGCGCGCCGAAACCGAGCTGGCGCAGGCATGGCGCCAGGCGCGCCGTCAGGGCGCAGCGCTTGCACGGGACGAACGGCGAGGACGAATAGAAAAGAGGCCGGTTCCGGCGCGGTGCGAACCCGTGCCGATCCGTCCGTATCGAACCAGACGCGGCCATCCTTGTATTTACTGTTGAGTTTTTTCTCAGCAGGTGGATAATCGGTTCATACCCTCCATATCCACAGAACAATGATGGCTAGTCAAGCTTCCGCCTTCCGGCCGCGCCCTGCCTTCCGGGTCGCCTATCTGGCCAGCACGCTGCTTGCTGCCAGCTTGGCCGCCTGCGGGGGAGGCGGGGGTGGCAGCCCGGCGACGGCGCCACCGCCGGTGGCACAGGAACCGCCGGTCCTGCCGCTGCCGGGCAGCTATGCCGATCCGGTCGTCTATTCGGGCGCGCCCACGGCCGCGCTCCCGAGCGCCGAGGAGCGCGCCGCCACGGTGCAGGCCAAGATCACCCTCGACGGCAAAGCGCTCGACTACACCGCCACCACCGGCCACCTTACCGCCACCGACCTGGCAACCGGACAGCCGGCGGTCTCCTTCTTCTATGTCGCCTACACCGCCGGCACCTTGCCGGCGGCGCAGCGGCCGGTCACCTTCTTCTACAACGGCGGGCCGGGGTCGTCCTCGGTCTGGCTGCACATCGGTTCGTTCGCGCCGCGCCGGCTGGCCACCAGTTTTCCCGCCACCACGCCGCCTGCCGTCGCCGGGAACCTGGTCGACAACCAGGAGACTCTGCTCGACCATTCCGACCTGGTCTTCGTCGACGCCGTCGGCACCGGCTACTCGCAGGCGATCGCGCCGCGCACCAATGCCCAGTTCTGGGGCGTCGACCAGGATGCGGCGGCGTTCCGCGATTTCGTGCGCCGCTACATCACCGTCAACAACCGCCAGGCCTCGCCGCTCTACCTGTTTGGCGAATCCTACGGCGCGCCGCGCACGGCGGTGCTGGCCAACCTGCTCGAGAGCGCCGGCGTGCGCGTGACGGGCGTGGTCCTGCAGTCGGCGGCGATGAACTACACCAGCAACTGCGGCATGTTCAATCCAGGCCAGGCCAGCTGCGAAGGCTATATCCCAAGTTATGCGGCGGTCGCCTACTACCACCAGAACGGCAGCCTGCCGACCGACTTGTCGACTTTCCTGCAGAAAGCGCGTGAATTTGCCGCCGGCCCTTACCGCAGCGACGTCAATGCCTTCCTCGCAAACAAGGCGGCGCCGAGCGAAGCGACCATCGCTCAACTGGTGTCGTATACGGGCATCGCCGCCGCGACCTGGCGCCAGGATTACTCGATGGTGCCGGGCGCCTACCGCGCGCGCCTGCTGCCGGGCCAGATGATCGGGCGCTACGATGCCCGGGTCAAGGCGCCCAGCGGCAGTGCGCTGACGGTGGACGGCGACCCGTCCCTGACCGTGGTCGGCCCGGCGGTCAACGGCAGCGTCAAGAACTACCTGCAGAACGAATTGCGCTACACGGCGGTCACGAGCTACATCGGCTCGAACAACGTGCTGAACGTTTGGAACTTCAGCCACGACGGCAAGCCCTTGCCCGATACGATTCCGGACCTGGCGGCAGCGCTCACCCTCAACCCCTCGATGAAGATCATGGCCATGAGCGGCTACCATGACCTGGCGACGCCTTTCTACCAGACCGAGCTCGACCTGGCGCGGCTGGGCGCGGGCGTCGTCCAGATCCGCAACTATGACAGCGGCCACATGAGCTATCTCGACGACAAGGTGCGGCGCCTGCAGAAGATCGACCTGCGCGCCTTCTACAACAGCGCATCGGTGGCACAATGAAGACCATGTTCCTGTTTCTTCTCTTGACCTGCGCCGCTGCCGGTGCAAGCGCCCAGGATCCCGTCGGCGCCGACGGCCAGTTGCCGCCGGCCCTGCGCAACCGTCCCCCCATGCCGCCGCCGGCGGCGGGTGCGGCCCTGCGCGCGCAGGCGCTGGCCAAGCTGGAGGCGCAGTTCAAGGAGGCCGACCGCGACCACAACGGCAGCCTGACGCGCGAAGAGGCCAAGGGCTTCGGCTTTGTCGCAAGGAATTTTGACGCCATCGATAGCGCGCGCCGCGGCGGCGTCAGCTTCGACGAGTTGCGCGCCTACCTGGAGCGTGCGAAAGCCGAACGACGCTAGCTCACCGGCAAAGCGACGCGATTGACCGCGAGGTGGTCGGGCATGCCCCTGGCGTTGGAGTCCATGCTCGGCTCTTGCGCACGAATTCCGACTTCAGGCTCATGGCGCCGAAGCCCTCGATCTTGCAGTCGATGTCGTGGTCGCCGTCGACCAGGCGGATGTTTTTCACGCGGGTGCCCTGCTTGACCACGCCGCCGCCGCCCTTGAGCTTGAGGTCTTTGATGACGGTGACGCTGTCGCCGTCCTGCAGCAGGTTGCCGGCCGCGTCGCGCCACACGCGCTGTGCGTCTACTTCCTGCGCGGCGCCCTGGACCGGCCACTCGTGCGCGCACTCGGGGCAGACGTAGTTGCCGCTGCCGTCTTCGTAGGTCAGCGGGGAGTGGCAGACGGGGCAGGGCGGCAGGGACGACATGGCGGTTTCCGGTGAAAAGCAGAGGCAAAAACGAAAACGCCGACACGAGGTCGGCGTTTTGTCTGAATCTTGGTGGCCCGGGGCGGAATCGAACCACCGACACAAGGATTTTCAATCCTCTGCTCTACCAACTGAGCTACCAGGCCAAGAGAGGCATGATTATAGCCAGCGATTTTCATCTGCGCAAGTCCTCTTGAACAAAACCGGCCGCGCCGCGCCGCCGGCACGCTACAAGGATGGCCGGGCGCGCTGTTGACATCTCGCTATAATGTGTTTCATGACTACCACCACCGCCTCCTACCGCAGCGACGTCTGCATCGTCGGCAACGGCGCCATCGCCAAGACCGCCGCCCTCGGTTTCGCCCAGTCGGGATACAGCGTCACCCTGCTGGTGCCGCCCTCCCGTCCGGCGCCCGAGACGCCGCATACGTCGGCCGCGGACAAGCCCTGGGACGTGCGGGTCTACGCCCTGAACCACACTGCCCACGACCTGCTGGCCTCGCTCAAGGTCTGGGGCGCGCTCGACCTGGCGCGGGTGCAGGCGGTCGATGCGATGGACATCCATGGCGACGGCGAGCAGGGCGGCAACCTCGGCTTCGACGCCTTCGGCGCCCACGTCGGCACCCTGGCCTGGATTGTCGAGGACAGTAACCTGAACGGCGCGCTCGATGCGGCGCTCAAGTTCGCCGCCAACGTGCAGATGGTCTCGGGCTGCGCCTGCGACCTCACCTGCAGCGACCTGGGCGCGGCGGTAATGCTGGAAGACGGCACGAAAATCGCCTGCGAACTGGTGATCGGCGCCGATGGCCGCGAATCTTGGGTGCGCGGGCAATGCGACATCGGCGTCGACTACCGCATGTACCACCAGCGCGCTATCGTCACCAATTTTGCCTGCGACAAGCCGCACCACGGCGTCGCCTACCAGTGGTTCACCTGTGCCGACGGCGTCATCGCGCTGCTGCCGCTGCCGGGCAACCGCGTGTCGCTGGTGTGGTCGGCCCCGGAAACCCTGGCAGACACCCTGATGGACGAGTCGCTCGGCGAACTGGCGATCCGCCTCGGCGAATACGCCGACGAAAAACTCGGCACCCTGCGCCCCCTGCAGCCGGAATCCGTCAAGGCGGTGCCGCTGGCGCTGGTGCGCCCGCACTCGCTGGTGGCGCCGCGCGTGGCGCTGGTGGGCGACGCCGCCCACGCCGTACATCCGCTGGCGGGCCACGGCATGAACCTGGGCTTCGGCGACATCGTCGACCTGCTGCAGGTGTTGCGTGAACGCGAAGACCGGCGCAGCATCGCCGACGAGCGCGTGCTCGCGCGCTATGCCCGCAAGCGCAAGGAAGACGTGTTGCTCATGCAGCTTGCCACCGACGGGCTCGAACGGTTGTTCGGCGCCAACCTGGAACCCCTACGCGTGGCGCGTAATTTCGGATTAAACTTGCTCAATAAATTGCCTTCCGTAAAGCGTCGCCTGATGGCTCACGCGATGGGCAAGTAATCCCCTTTAAGGAATTGTCATGTTGAAAACCAAAGTCGCCGTCCTGCTGGCGACGGGCCTGCTCGCCTCCTGCGTGGAAGCCCAGAACACCACCGAGGCCACCATCCGCAAGGCGCTCGAACCGCGCCTGGGCGGCGCCAAGATCGAAACGATCCGCGAGACCCCCTACAGCGGCCTGTACGAAGTGCGCGTGGCGGGCGACATCCTGTACACTGACAAGAAGGGCGAATACCTGTTCATCGGCCAGGTGTACGACACCAAGACCTCGACCAACCTGACCCGTGCCCGCGTCGAAGAGATCAACAAGATCAAGTTCAGCGACCTGCCGTTCGAGCTCGCGCTCAAGCAGGTCAAGGGCAACGGCAAGCGCCAGATCGCCGTGTTCGAAGACCCGAACTGCGGCTATTGCAAGCGCCTGCGCCAGACCACGCTCAAGGAAATCGACAACGTCACCATCTACACCTTCATGTACAACATCCTGTCCGAGGATTCGTTCGTGAAGTCGAAGAACATCTGGTGCGCGGCCGATCGCGTCAAGGCCTGGGACGACTGGATGATCGCCGGCAAGCTGCCGCCGGCGGCGCCAAACGGCTGCGAAGCGCCGAACGACAAGATCGTGGAGCTCGGCCAGAAACTGCGTATCACTGGCACCCCGGCCATCTTCTTCACCGACGGCACCCGCATCCCGGGCGCGATCGACCTGAAGGGCCTGGAAGCCAAGCTGCAATCGATCAAGTAGGGTGGTCGGCTCCGCCGACCGCGCGTTCAGCTGACGATCGCTCCGTGGCAAAGCACGTGCTGGCTGGACGCGCGGTCGGGCAAGCCGACCACCCTAAAAAAATAACAATCACGTAGTCCAAACAGGGAGCAGTACATGGTCACCTTGAACATCAACGGGCGCGACCTCCAGGTCGACGCCGACCCCAGCACGCCCATCCTCTGGGCGCTGCGCGATAACCTCAACATGACCGGCACCAAGTTCGGCTGCGGCGCGGCGCTGTGCGGCGCCTGCACCGTGCACCTGGACGGCAATCCGGTCCGTTCCTGCGTCACGCCGATCTCCAGCGCCCAGGGCATGAAGATCACCACCATCGAAGCGATGGAGAGCGACAAGGTCGGCAAGGCGGTGCAGGACGCCTGGGTCAAGCACGACGTTCCCCAGTGCGGCTATTGCCAGAGCGGCCAGGTGATGAGCGCCGTGGCCCTGCTGCGCACCAACAAGCGCCCGCTCGATGCCGACATCGACACCGCGATGAGCGGCAACATCTGCCGCTGCGGCACCTACCAACGGATCCGCGCGGCCATCAAGGATGCCGCCAAGACCCTCGCCTGAGGAGCGCGCCATGACCTTCGACCCGATCGACCGCGCCCGGGTGGCGCGCGCCGCCGGCAGCGGCATGTCGCGCCGCGGCTTCCTGAAGACCGCCACCGCCGCAACGGGCGGCCTGGTGCTGGGCTTCTTCCTGCCGGGCGCGGACCGTCTCGCCCAGGCCGCCGACGGCAAGGTGTACGCTCCCAACGCTTTCCTGCGCATTGCGCCCGACAACACCGTCACCGTGATCGTCAACCGCCTCGAATTCGGCCAGGGCGTGCACACCTCGCTGCCAATGCTGATCGCCGAGGAGCTCGACGCCGACTGGTCGCAGATGCGCGGCGAGCTGGCCCCGGCGGGCGAGGTCTACAAGGACCCGGCCTTCGGCATCCAGATCACCGGCGGCTCGGGCAGCATCGCGCGCGGCTTCACCCAATACCGCGAGATCGGCGCCCGTGCCCGCGCCATGCTGGTGGCCGCGGCCGCCCAGCAGTGGCAGGTCGAACCCTCGCAATGCACCACCTCGAAAGGCATGGTGCTGGGACCGAAAGGCCAGAAGGCGAGCTATGGCGCGCTGGCCGAGGCCGCGATGAAGCAGCCGGTGCCGACCACCGTGGTGCTCAAGGCACCGAAGCAGTACGTCTATATCGGTAAACCGATGCGCCGGCTGGACGCGCGCGCCAAGTCGAGCGGCCGCCAGCAGTTCGGCATCGACTTCAAGCCGGAGAATACGACCACTGTGGTGGTGGCGCGTCCGCCGGTGTTTGGCGCGAAAGTGACGAAGTTCGATGCGGCCAGCGCCCGCGCCGTCAAGGGCGTGGTCGACGTGCTGGAGGTGGACCTGGACCGCGGAGCGCGCGGCGTGGCCGTGTTCGCGACCGGCTACTGGCCGGCCAAACAGGGCCGCGAGGCCTTGAACGCGGAATGGGACAGCAGCGGTGTCGACAAGACCGACAGCGCCCGCCAGCTGGAGGATTACCGCAAGCGCGCCAAGGCCCCGGGCGGCGCGGTGGCGCGCGCGGCCGACGTCAGCAAGCTCTCCAATGCTGCCCAGCGCATCTCGGCCGTCTACGAATTCCCTTACCTGGCGCACGCGCCCATGGAGCCGCTCAACTGCGTGGTCGAGCTGAAGGAAGGGAGCTGCGCCATCTGGGCCGGCACCCAGTTCCAGACCGTGGACCAGCAGGTCGCCGCCGGGCTGCTCGGCCTCAAGCCGGAGCAGGTGACGATCCACACCATGATGGCGGGAGGCGGCTTCGGCCGGCGCGCAGTGCCGGCCTCGGACTGGATCGGCGACGCGGTGCGCATCGCCAAGGCCTGGCGCGCGGCCGGCAAAAGCGGTCCGGTAAAGGTCGTGTGGAGTCGCGAGGACGACATCCGCGGCGGCTACTACCGCCCCGCCTACGTGCACCATGCCGAGATCGGCCTCGACGCGGCCGGCCAGATCCTGGCCTGGGACCACAAGATCGTCGGCCAGTCGATCATGGCCGGCACCCTGTTCGAGCCGATCATGGTGAAGAACGGCGTGGACGGCACCACCATCGAAGGCATGGGCGAACCTTATGCCGTGCCGCTCAACCTCCGGGTCGAGGGTGTGCAGCAGAACGTGCCGGTGCTGTGGTGGCGCTCGGTGGGCGCGACCCATACCGCCTTCGTGATGGAGACCCTGATCGACGAAGCGGCCCATGCGGCGAAGGCCGACCCTGTAGCCTACCGCAAGGCGCTGATGGGCGAGAAGCACGTGCGCCATCGCGCGGCGCTCGACCTGGCGGTGGCCAAGTCCGGCTACGGCACGAAGAAGCTGCCGAAGGGCCGCGCCTGGGGCGTGGCGGTGCACGAGTCCTTCGGCTCGGTGGTCGCCTACGTGGTCGAAGCCTCGGTGGTGGAAGGCAGGCCCAAGCTGCACCGCGCGGTGGCGGGCGTGCACTGCAACCAGGCGGTCAACCCGCTGTCGATCGAGGCGCAGGTGCAGGGCGCGGCCCTGATGGGGCTGGGCATGACGCTGCCGGGCGCCGCCATCACGCTCAAGGACGGTGTGGTCGAACAGCAGAACTTCGGCGACTATGTGGTGGCGCGCCACCATGAGATGCCGCAGGTCGAGGTGCACATCGTGCCTTCGAACGACCCGCCCACCGGCATCGGTGAACCGGGCCTGCCGCCGCTGGCGCCGGCCTTTGCCAACGCCGTGTTCCGGCTCACCGGCAAGCGCCTGCGCAAGCTGCCGTTCGACCTGGCATCGGCTTGATGCCATGAACCCGGCCGGCATCCTGCTCGCCGCCGGCCGGGGGCGCCGCTTCGACCCCACGGGCGGCCGCAACAAGCTGCTCCAGCCGCTGCCGGGCGGCGAACCGGTGGTCGCCGCCAGCGCGCGCCAGCTCCTTTCCGTTGTATCCCGCGTCGTCGCAGTGGTGCCGCCAGAAGATGGCGGCGTCGCCGCGCTGCTGCGCGCGCTCGGCTGCGAGGTCACGATCTGCGACGAGGCCGATACCGGCATGGGCGCGTCCTTGGTGCAAGCGGTGCGGCATTCGCTCCCTGCCGCGGGCTGGCTGGTAGCGCTGGGCGACATGCCCTATGTCCGGGAAACCACGCTGGCTGCGCTGCGCGACGCGGTGCGCGAGGGGGCGGGCATCGCGGTGCCGGTTCACCGCGGACAACGCGGCAATCCGGTGGCCTTCGGGGCCACCCACCGCGACGCGCTGCTGGCGCTGGGCGGGGACCAGGGTGCGCGCCGCCTGCTGCAGGCGCATCCCGTCCTTGAAGTCGCGGTGGACGATCCGGGCATCCTGCGCGACATCGACCTGCCTGCCGACCTGCCGGCATGACTCATGCATACGAGTGTTTCCAGGCGCGATCGAATCCGATTACACTAGGGAGTATTCAGGCCGCATGAACATTCTTATAATATGAAAAAACCTTCCCAGAAAAAGCAGCCAGCCATCCTCTACACCATCGTGCCAAAGGACCTGGCGGGCCACCTGTTCAATGTCACGGTCACGGTGGCGGCCCCAGACCCAGAGGGGCAGGTGTTCGTACTGCCGGCCTGGATCCCGGGCAGCTACATGATCCGCGAATTCGCCCGCAACATCGTGCGCATTCGCGCCGAAGCCGGCGGCCAGGACGTCCAGCTCACCAAGCTGGACAAGCATTCGTGGCGCGCCGCGCGTGTCAATGGTCCGCTCACCGTGCACTACGAAGTCTATGCCTGGGACCTGTCGGTGCGCGCCGCCCACCTCGACCAGACCCACGGCTTCTTCAACGGCACCAGTGTATTCCTGCGCGTGGCGGGGCAAGAGGCGCTGGCGCACCAGGTCGACATCCAGCGCCCGGCCGACCCGGCGGCCAAGAGCTGGCGCGTGGCCACCGCGATGAAGGAACTGGGCGCCAAGCGCTACGGCTTCGGCACCTACGTCGCCGCCGACTACGACGAACTGATCGACCACCCGGTCGAGCTGGGCGACTTCGAGCTGGCCACCTTCAAGGCGCACGGCATCCCGCACGACATCGTGATCACCGGACGCGTGCCAAATCTCGACATGGCGCGCCTGCAGGCCGACCTGAAAGCCATCTGCGAGACCCAGATCGCCTTCTTCGAGCCGCAAACGAAGCGCGCGCCGATGGAGCGCTACGTGTTCATGACGATGGCGGTCGGCGACGGCTACGGGGGCCTCGAGCACCGCGCCTCGACCGCCCTGATCTGCGCCCGCGCCGACCTGCCGAGCCTGGCCACGCCCAAGAGCGCCGAGCCGGGCGAGGGCTACCTGCGCTTCCTCGGCCTGTGCAGCCACGAGTACTTCCATACCTGGAACGTCAAGCGCATCAAGCCGGCCGTGTTCGCGCCCTACGACCTGCAGGTGGAGAGCTACACGCCGCTGCTGTGGCTGTTCGAGGGCTTCACCAGCTACTACGACGACCTGATGCTGGTGCGCGCCGGGATCATCGGCGAAGCGACGTACTTCAAGCTGCTGTCCAAGACCATCGGCGGCGTGCTGCGCGGCAGCGGGCGCCTGAAGCAGAGCGTGGCCGATTCCAGCTTCGACGCCTGGAGCAAGTACTATCGCCAGGACGAGAACTCGCCGAACGCGATCATCAGCTATTACACCAAGGGCTCGCTGATCGCGCTCGCCTTCGACCTGACGATCCGCGCCAGGACCAACGGCGCCAGATCGCTCGACGACGTGATGCTGGCGCTGTGGGAGCGCTTCGGACGCGACTTCTACAATGGCGCCGGCCGCGGCGTGACGGACGCGGAGGTCGAGGCGATCTTCGATGAGGTGGCCGGCACCCGCCTGCGCACCCAATTCGAGCGCTGGGTGCGCGGCACCGAGGACCTGCCGCTGGCCAAGCTGTACGCGCCCTTCGGCGTCAAGCTGGTCGACGAGCGCAAGGGCGGCAAGCCCTCGCTCGACGCCGGCATCGGCCGCGACCCGCTCGGCGCCAAGCTCACGCAGGTGCACGAAGGCGGCGCCGCCCACCGTGCCGGCCTGTCGGCCCACGACGTCGTGATCGCGATCGACGGCCTGCGCGCGATCGGCAATCCGTCCAACGTCGATACGCTGCTGTGCCGCTACCGCGTCGGCGACAAGGTCACCGTGCACGCCTTCCGCCGCGACGAGCTGATGGCCTTCGAGGTGACCTTGCAGGGCGACCGCGTGCCCAGCATCACGCTGTCGCAGGCCGTAGCCGGCAAGAAGTCGACCGTCTTGAAGCGTCCCAGCAGCGTTTAGCGTGTACGGCGGCGCTGCCGCCGTTTCACTTTGTAGCGTGGTCGGCTTTGCCGACCACGCGTTCAACCCGACCATGCATTGAGGTACATTTGAAAACCGCTCTGACCGCCGCTCTTCTCGCCCTCTGCACCGCCACCGCCTCCGCCCAACTCCCCGCCCCGCTGAAATCCGACGTCACCACCCGCGTGGGCGCCATGTACCCCTGGCTCGACACGGTCTACAAGGACCTGCACGCCAACCCCGAGATCGCCTTCCAGGAAGTGCGCACCGCCGCCAAGCTGGCCGCCGAGATGCGCAAGCTCGGCTTCGAGGTAACGGAAAAGGTCGGCAAGACCGGCATCGTGGCGGTCTTGAGGAACGGCGCCGGCCCCACGGTGCTGGTGCGCACCGAGATGGACGGCCTGCCGATGGAGGAGAAGACCGGCCTGCCGTACGCCAGCCGCGCCAGGGCGATGAGCGACGGCCGCGAAAGCTTCGTGACCCACAGCTGCGGCCACGACGTGCACATGGCCGGCTGGCTCGGCAGCGCGCGCACCCTGGCCGAGATGAAGAGCAAGTGGAAAGGCACCCTGGTCTTCATCGCCCAGCCGGCCGAAGAAATCGTGTCCGGCGCCAGGGCCATGCTGGACGACGGCCTGTTCAAGCGCTTTCCCAAGCCCGACTACGCCTTCGCGCTGCATTCCTGGCCGCTGGCCTACGGCACGGTCGGCTTCAACTCGGGACCGGTGTCGTCGAATTCGGACGCGATCGAGATCGTGTTCAAGGGCCGCGGCGGCCACGGCTCGGCGCCGGACAAGGCGGTGGACCCGATCACCATCGCCGCGCGTTTCGTGGTCGACGTGCAGACCGTGATCAGCCGCGAGAAGGACCCGAAGGAATTCGGCGTGGTCACCATCGGCGCCATCCAGGGCGGCACCGTCGGCAACATCATCCCGGACAGCGTGCAGGTGCGCGGCACCATCCGCTCGTACAGCCCGGCCGTGCGCGCCAAGCTGTTGGATGGCGTGCGCCGCGTCGCGAATGCCTCCGCCGCGATGGCGGGCGCGCCGGCGCCGGACGTGCAGCTCATCAGCGGCGGCGCGGCCATCGTCAACGGCGAGGCGCTGGTGGCCAGGACCGAAGCCGTGTTCAAGGACGCCTTCGGGGCCGCCAACGCCCAGCGCATGCCGGCGATGACGGCCAGCGAAGACTTCTCGCTGTTCGTGAACGAAGGCGTGCCCTCGATGTTCTTCTTCACCGGCGTCTACGACCCGAAAGCGGTCGCGGAGGCCGAGCGTGAGGGCGGCAAGCCGATCGCCTTCAACCACTCGCCGTTCTATGCGCCGGTGCCGGAGCCGTCGATCAAGACCGCGGCGCAGGCGATGAGCCTGGCCGTGCTGAACGTGCTCGGCCGCTGAGCGAGGCGCCACGCGACCGAGACGCTATTCGCCTTGCCAATAGTTGTCGAAGCCGCTCGCGCGCCAGCGCAGGTCGGAGAAGCGCGCGGTGAAGCGCTCGCCCTTGGGCGACTGCGCCGAGAAGCCGATCTGCACCTGCTGATCGGCCGGCAGCGCGAAGGTGCGCAGCATGCGCCACGCGTTGCCGTCGGTCGACAGGTAGAACACATACACGCCGCCCTTGCGCGCGATCTTCAAATACGCCACGTTGCCTTCTACCTGCTGGTGGAGGGCGTCGTCACCGGTGCCCTTGACAGTGGTCGTCGTGACCGCATTGCTGCCGTCCGGCAGTCGCTCGAACAGCACCTTGCCCCATGTCGTTTTGCCGGCATACACCAGCAGCGCGGCGCCATCGAAAGCGCTGTGGAAGCCGGCCTGGATTTTGGCCGAGAAAATAAAATCGCCGCGCGGTGCGAACAGCACGCGCGGGGTATCGTCGATGATCTTGCTGCCGTCGACATTGGCATACATGTCGGTGCCCTTGGTCGCGCTCAGGGTCAGTACGTTCCCGGTGATCGACGCCGCGTTGTCCGGCGTCTGGATGAGCAACGGATAGGGAATAGCGGCGATCGTTGTTTCGACCTGTGCCGGCGCGGAAGCACCCGCGCCAGCCTGCGTGACGGTGGCCAGCAGCGCCAGGGCCGCCCATATTGAACAGAAAAATTGAGGCGGCAATTTCATGGACGCTTCCCTGTGGTTGGAATCGATTCCAAGTTAATCGCATTTGGCGCTCGCGTCAATATTGGCGGTAGTGCGAGCGCGCGTGGCGCTCAGCCCGTGATCAAGCGCGGTCGGTGGCCAGTGGAAAAGGGTGATTGCTTGGAGCGTACCCGGCGACAAATGCGCGCCGAGCGGTCAGGTCGCCGCGAAACCGGTCGAAACACCATCCCGTCAGAGCCGCGATGGCGTAACTGGCCGCTACGAATGTCTGCAATCGAGTCGGATTGGGTCCCTTGTGACAGTCTGCTACTTTTCGCCCTTGACGGCCTGCTATGCTGAGCTCAGGGGGCTGTCGTCCGCTCAAAGCGGGCAGTCTTTGATGCGGCGCTGGTCGTCGATGAGCGAAGTCACGATCCCGCTCCGGACATTATTTGAAGCAGGATCATATCGTCTTTGACAATTAAATTCATGTGTATATAATTGAATACAAATGAATGCAAAGGCGGACAAGACATGCCACAGACCATGGTGCCGATTTCAGGCCGCATCGAAGACGACCTGTATGAGTGGTTCGTCTCCCTTCAATACCCTGGAGCGCGTACCAATAGCGACAAACTGCGCGAGGCCCTGAAGGAATTGCGCCAGCAGCGCGACGCTTCAGCTAATTTCCTCAAAGCTCAGAAATGGCTGCACAGCCTGACCGATCCGATGCGCTCTGCCTTGGCCGTGTTCGAGCAGGACCAGGCCAGTCATTCGGAGGTGCTGGCGTCACTGAGCGAACACGTCACCGCGATGGCGGCTGTCGTCCTGTCAGCCCGCATCGACAGCGTCGATCACGCCCGGAAAGTCGAGGAGCAACTGGTGCGGCGCGCAATCGACATGACCGAAATACTGTTTCGACAGGCACTGACGCCGTCGGCGGCCGCTTTCGACGCCGACGTGGTGCAGCGCCACCTCACACGGCTGAGTGAACTGGCCACCCTGATCAATCGAACCAAACAAGGAGAACGCAATGGCTGATTCGCTACGTACCCGGGTTTCCCAGATTGTCATAGGCTCGGCGCACGCCCTGCTGGACCGTCTGGAAGATCAGGCTCCCGAAGCCATGATGCAGCAGGCGATACGCGAAGTCGATGTGGTCATCGACGAGGTCCGCGCCGAGTTGGGCCGGGCCGCGGCCAACCGGCATCTGGCGCAACAACAGCATGCCGAACTGAATCGCCGCCATTGCGATCTTGCGACCCAGGTCGATGAAGCAATCGCCATGGGCCGCGACGATCTGGCGCGCGTCGTAGTGATCAAGCAGCTGGATATCGAGGCCCAGATTCCGGTCATCGAAGCGAGCCTGACGGAATTGTCGACGCAGGAGAAGGAGCTGTCGGGCTACGTCGAAGCATTACTGGGGAAGCGGCGCGACATGGAGGAATCATTGGCCCAATACGTCGCCAGCCGCAGCCGCACGGCCAGTGCCACCGGCCATGCCATCCAATCGAGCCCGGCCCAAGCGTCGGTGGACAAGGCCGAAGCCACCTTCGGGCGGCTGTTCCAGCGCCACACCGGCTTGAGCCCGGCGGGTTGCAAAGTGTCGGCAGAAGAGACTTCCAAGCTCAAGGAACTGGACGATCTGGTTCAGGCCAAACGCATTGAGGCCCGGCTGGCGCAACTCAAGGCGACCAAGCCATGACGCTGTTCACGGCGCCGCAGACCATGCCCTTTGGCGTGGCAATGCTGGTGATGATCGGAATCGGCGTCATCGAAGGCATTGGCATATTCGCGGCGGCCAGTCCGTCGGAGCTGCTCGAGAACTATTTTCATCTGGACCATCCTGAGATCGACGGGCCATTGGGCTGGCTGCATATCGGTCGGGTACCGCTTCTTGTGCTGTTGATTCTCTTGCTGCTCGGCTTTGCAATCGGAGGCTATGCGATCCAGCTGTTCTCGCACGGCCTGTTCGGCAGCTACCTGCCGACATTGGTCGCGGTGGTGCCGGCCGGGTTCATTGGGCTGGCCAACGTGCACGTGCTGGGCGGCTTGCTGGCAAAGATACTGCCGAAGGATGAAACCTCGGCCGTGAGCGAGCAGACCTTGCTTGGCCGCGCCGGGGTGGTGGTCACCGGCACGGCGCGCAGGGGCATGGCGGCGGAGGTCAAGGTCAGGGATCAGCATGGCAATGCGCATTTCCTGATGCTGGAACCGGATCTCGACGGGGAAGAATTCGAACAGGGCAGCGTAGTCCTGGTCGTGAGCAAGCATGGGGCGCTGTACCGGGGCATCCGCAATCCTCACCCGACACTGATCACGCATCGATAGAAAAGCATGGACAAACCGTCCATCAAAACAAGGAGCTAGGGAAATATGGAAAGTATTGTGGAAATCGGCATCCTCGCTGGGCTCGGCCTCCTTGGTCTGGTCATCATCGGCCTGGTGTTTGCACGCCTGTACAAACGTGCCACCAAGGAGCTGGCGTTTGTCAGAACCGGCCTGGGCGGCCAGAAAGTGATCATGGACGGCGGCGCCATCGTGCTGCCGGTGTTTCACGAAACCATCCATGTGAACATGAATACGCTGAAGCTGGTGGTGACTCGCCATAACGAGGACAGCCTGATCACCAAGGACCGTATGCGGGTCAATGTGGTGGCCGGCTTCTTCGTGCGTGTCAAGCAGGCTGCCGAAGCGGTTAGCACCGCCGCGCAGACCCTGGGCCAGCGAACCATGGATCCGAGCGCGTTGAAGCAGCTGGTCGAGGACAAGTTCGTCGATTCCCTGCGCACCACGGCGGCCACGATGACCATGCAGGAATTGCAGGACAAGCGCCGCGACTTCGTACAGGCGGTGCAGAACGCGGTGGCTGAAGACCTGGAAAAGAACGGTCTGGAACTGGAATCCGTGTCCTTGACCGCGCTCGACCAGACCGACAAGCAATACTTCAATCCCGATAATGCCTTCGATGCCGAAGGCTTAACCCGGCTGACTCAGGAAACCCAGGCGCGCCGCAAGCAGCGCAACGATATCGAGCAGGACACTGAGGTCCTGGTGCGCACCAAGAACCTGGAAAGCACGCGCCAAACCCTGGCCATCTCGCAGCAGGAAGAATTTGCACGCATGGAGCAGGAGCGCGAAGTGGCCAACCGCAAGGCCGAGCAGCAGGCGCTGATCGCCCAGACCGAAGCGCTGCGTAAACGCGAAGCCGATGAGGCGCGCATCGACGCCGAGCGCCTGGTGCGTGAGAAGAATATCGTTGCCGAGCGCACAGTACGCGAGGCGGAGATCCAGAAGAACCTGATGGTGCAGACCAAAGAAATCGAGGCCAAGCGCGAGACTGAAGTGCGCACCGCTTCGCAGCGCAAGGAAATTGAAATCGCCAATCAGGAAGCGCAGATCGCGATTGCAAACAAATCGCGCGAGCAATCCGATGCCGATGCCGAAGCGAACAAGGCCCGCGCGGAAGCGGCGCGGGCCGAAGAACTGGTAGTAACGTCGCGCGAAGTTACCGCGGCCGAAAGGGAAAAGCAGATCCAGCTGATCGAGGCTTCCAAGAAGGCCGAACAGGAAGCGATCGGCATCACGATCGCTGCCGCTGCGGAGAAAGATGCGGCCGTCAATCGCGCCGAAGCGGTGCGCGTGCAGGCCGAGGCGCAGCGTGAAGCCATGCTGGCCGAAGCGGCGGGCAAGCATGCAATCAACGAGGCGCTCAACACCTTGTCGGCCGAGCAGATCGCCTTGACGATCCGACTCGAACTGCTGCGCCAGCTGCCCGCGATTATCGAGAAGGCAACCAAGCCGATCGAGAAAATCGATTCGATCCGTCTATTCCAGGTGAATGGTATGCCTGGCATGGGCGCGGCGGGAGGGGACGCCGCCAACAGTGCGGTGGGGGGCGGGTCGCTGCCCGACCAAGTGGTCAACGCCGCCCTCAACTATCAGGTCGCCCAACCGCTGGTCAAGGCGATCATGGCTGACGCTGGCCTGGGTAATGGTTCGCTGACCGGCATCGCGGAGACATTGGCCGACATGGCGACCCCGCAAGCCGATCTTGGGCAAGGGCTCGCGCCACATCTGGCCGCGCCGGCCACGCCCCCAGCTTTGCAACGAAGTGCGAGCTGAAGGGCGAGAAGTATTGTAACGACGACTGTCATCCGGCCCAACTGTCCAGACCTAAAGCTGGCAGTCGGGTGTGGGTCGGATGCGGTCGTACACCGAGCGGCAGCCGTCCGCCAAGAGCATACACAAATGTGTCTGTGATTCGACGCTGCAAGTCATCCGGAGTTCCGCATCGCGTGCGGAGACGGCAGCCTCAGCCGAACAGGCGCGCCAGTTCCACGCCGGGTTCCGGGGCGCGCATGAAGGCTTCGCCGACCAGGAAGGCGTGCACGTCCGCTTCGCGCATGCGCTGTACGTCGCCAGGGCCCATGATGCCCGACTCGGTCACCACCAGGCGGTCCGCCGGGATGCGCGGCAGCAGGCCCAGGGTGGTATCGAGCGACACCTCGAAGGTGCGCAGGTTGCGGTTGTTGATCCCCACCAGCGGCGTCTTGAGCTTCAGGGCCGCGCTCAGTTCGTCGCCGTCGTGCACCTCGACCAGCACGTCCATGCCCAGGTCCATGGCGCAGGCTTCCAGTTCCGCCATCAGTCCATGGTCCAGCGCGGACACGATCAGCAGGATCGCGTCCGCGCCCATCGCGCGCGCTTCATAGACCTGGTACGGGTCGACGATGAAGTCCTTGCGGATCACCGGCAGCGCGCAGGCCGCGCGCGCCTGGCGCAGGTAATCGACGGAGCCCTGGAAGAACTGCACGTCGGTCAGCACCGACAGGCAGGCCGCGCCGTGCTCGGCATAGCTTTGCGCGATTGCCGCGGGTTGGAAGTCCGGCCGCAGCACGCCCTTCGACGGCGACGCCTTTTTCACTTCCGCGATGATGCCGGCATGGCCCGCGGCGATCTTGCTGCGCAGGCTGTTCTCGAACCCGCGGATGCCGCGGCGCGCTTCCAGGTCGCTTTCGACCTCGCGGCGCAGGCTGGCGAGATCGCGCTGCTTCTTGGCGGCTGCGACTTCATCGGCCTTGACGGCCAGGATCTTGTTGAGGATATCGGACATGAGAAAACCTTAGTGTTGCTTGGACATTGCGAGCTTCACGCCGAGCCAGACGAACAGGCCGCCGGTCATGCGGCTGAGCCAGAGCGAGACGGCCGGGTTGAGCTTGAGGCGCTCGCTGGCCTTGGCCGTGCTCACGGCCAGGAAGCAGCACCACAGCATGCCGTTGACGTTGAAGATGCAGCCGAGCAGGGTGAACGCGAGCGCCTTGTTCGGTGCGTCCATGCTGATGAACTGCGGGACGAAGGCCAGGAAGAACAGCGCGACCTTCGGGTTCAGCACATTGGTGAGGAAACCCTGGGCGAAGATGCGCCTAGAGGGCAGGGGGGGCAACGCCGGCGCCTCGACCTTGCCGTCCGCCTTGCGGCTGCGCAGCAGGCCGATTGCCATCCACAGGATGTAGGCGGCACCGACCAGCTTCACGACCGTGAACGCGGTGGCGGACGTCGCCAGCAGCGCCGACAGGCCCAGCGCGGCGGCCAGGATGTGCACCAGGGTGCCGGCGCCGATGCCGAGCGAGGCCGCCACGCCCGCACGCCAGCCCTGGGTGGCGCTGCGGGTCATGATCAGCAGCGAATCCGGCCCCGGCATGATGTTGAGCAGCAGTCCGGAAATCACGAACAGGGGAAGGTCATGGATGCCGAACATGCTGGTTACCTCAAGCCTTGGCGCCCAGTTGGCGCGTGACGTTGACGAACTGTTCCAGTTTGGCCAGGGCGGCGCCGGAAGCGATGGTGGCGCGCGCCTTGGCCAGGCCTTCCTCGATCGAGGCCGCCACGCCGGCCGCGTACAGCGCGGTGCCGGCATTGAGCGCCACGATGTCGGTGGCCGGACCGGGCTCGCCGCGCAGCGCTTCCATCACGCGCTCTTTCGATTCCGCGGTGTTGGCCACCTTCAGGTTGCGGCTCGAGATCATCGCCATGCCGTAGTCTTCCGGGTGGATCTCGTATTCGCGGATCTCGCCGTCGACCAGTTCGCCCACCAGGGTGCCGGCGCCGAGGGAGACCTCGTCCATGTTGTCGCGGCCCCAGACCACCATCGCATGCTGGGCGCCGAGGCGCTGCAGCACGCGGACCTGGATGCCGACCAGGTCGGGGTGGAACACGCCCATCAGGATGTTCGGCGCGCCGGCCGGGTTGGTGAGCGGCCCGAGGATGTTGAAGATGCTGCGCACGCCCAGTTCACGGCGCACCGGCGCCACGTGCTTCATGGCCGCATGGTGGTTGGGAGCGAACATGAAGCCGATGCCGGTCTGGGCGATCGACTGGGCGATCTGCTCGGGCTTCAGGTCGATCTGGGCGCCGAGCGCCTCGATCAGGTCGGCGCTGCCGCTCGACGAGGAGACGCTGCGCCCGCCGTGCTTGGCCACGCGCGCGCCGGCCGCTGCCGCCACGAACATCGCCGCGCTCGAGATGTTGAAGGTATGGGCGCCGTCGCCGCCGGTGCCGACGATGTCGAGCAGATGGGTGGTGTCGGCCATCGGCACCTTGGTCGAGAACTCGCGCATGACCTGGGCGGCGGCAGTGATCTCGCCGATGGTTTCCTTCTTCACGCGCAGGCCCATGGTGAGCGCCGCAACCATGGTCGGCGACATCTCTCCCGACATGATCTGGCGGAACAGGTGCAGCATCTCGTCGTGGAAGATCTCGCGGTGTTCGATACAGCGCAGCAGGGCTTCTTGTGGGGTGATCGGCATGGCGGGTCCAGTCTTCTATGAGGTATTCAATGCGCGTCATTCCAGCGAAGGCGTGAACAATGCCACTGGCATTGTTCACTCCAAGTTCGTTGCGTACCACTAGCGTTACGCTTTGTCGGTCTTCACGCAAAAATTGGGTTCCCGCCTTCGCGGGAACGACGACTCATCGGGTAACGGTGTATTTCAACGCTCAAGAAAATTCTTGAACAGCGCATGCCCATGCTCCGACAGGATCGACTCCGGATGGAACTGCACCCCTTCGATGTCGTATTCCTTGTGGCGCACGCCCATGATTTCGCCGTCGTCGGTCCAAGCCGTCACTTCCAGGCAGTCCGGCAGCGAGGCGTGTTCGATCGCCAGCGAATGGTAGCGGATCACGGTGAACGGGCTGGGCAAGCCCTTGAACACGCCGTCGCCGGTGTGGGCGATGGCCGAGGTCTTGCCGTGCATGACCTGCTTGGCGCGGATCACCCTGCCGCCGAAGGCTTCGCCGATCGCTTGGTGGCCGAGGCACACGCCCAGGATCGGCAGCTTGCCCTTGAATTCGCGCAGGATGTCGAGCGAGATGCCGGCGTCCTTCGGCGCCTTCGGGCCCGGCGAGATGCAGATGCGCTCGGGCGCCATCTTCTCGATCTCGGCCAGGGTGATCTCGTCGTTGCGTACGGTATGCACGTCCTCGCCCAGCTCGCCCAGGTACTGGACGATGTTGTAAGTGAACGAGTCGTAGTTGTCGATCATGAGCAGCATGTCAGAACTCCCCGTCCAGGCCGTCCTGGACCTGTTCGGCCGCGCGCAGCACGGCGCGCGCCTTGTTTTCCGTTTCCTGCCATTCCATCTCGGGGATGGAATCGGCGACGATGCCGGCCGCGGCCTGCACGTACAGGTTGCCGTCCTTGATCACGCCGGTACGGATCGCGATCGCCACGTCCATCTCGCCGCCAAAGGAGAGGTAGCCGCACGCGCCGCCGTAGATGCCGCGCTTGACCGGCTCGAGCTCGTCGATCACTTCCATCGCGCGCACCTTCGGCGCCCCGGTGAGCGTCCCGGCCGGGAAGGTGGCGCGCAGCACGTCGAGGTTCGACATGCCGTCTTTCAGCTTGCCCTCCACATTGGAGACGATGTGCTGCACGTGCGAGTATTTTTCGATGACCATGCGGTCGGTGACCTTGACGCTGCCGGTCTCGGCGATGCGGCCGATGTCGTTGCGCGCCAGGTCGATCAGCATCACGTGCTCGGCGATCTCCTTCGGATCGGACAGCAGTTCGGCCGCCAGTTCGGTGTCGCGTTCCGGTGTCGCGCCGCGCGGGCGGGTGCCGGCGATCGGGCGCAGCGTGACTTTCTTGCCGCCTTCCGGCAGGGCTTCGTTGCGCACCAAAATCTCCGGCGAGGCGCCCACGATCTGCATGTCGCCGAAGTTGTAGTAGTACATGTAGGGCGACGGGTTCAGCGAACGCAGCGAGCGGTACAGCGACAGCGGCGAATCCACGTAGGGCTTGCGGATGCGCTGGCCGATCTGCACCTGCATCAGGTCGCCGGCCATCACGTATTCGTGGGCTTTCGCCACCGCTTTTAAATAATCTTCCTTGCTGAAGTCGCGCACCGCTTCGGTGCGCACCGAGCTCGAGGTCACCGGCGCATCCACGCTCCGGCGCAGCATCACGCGCAGCTCCTTCAGGCGCTGGCGCGCGCGGCCGTAGGCTTCCGGATGGGACGGGTCGGCGTACACGATCAGATACAGCTTGCCCGACAGATTGTCGATCACCGCCAGTTCTTCGGTCAGCATCAGCTGGATGTCCGGCAGGCCCAGTTCGTCCGGCGGGCAGGAGTGCTCCAGCTTGCGCTCGATGTGGCGCACGGTGTCGTAGCCGAAGTAGCCGGCCAGGCCGCCGCAGAAGCGCGGCATGCCGGGACGCAGCGCCACCTTGAAGCGCGACTGGTAAGCCTCGATGAATTCGAGCGGGTTGCCCTCGAAGGTCTCGATCACCTCACCGTTCTTCACCACCTCGAGCTGCCTGCCGGTGCTGCGGATTAGGGTCGAGGCGCTCAAGCCGATGAAGGAGTAGCGGCCGAAGCGCTCGCCGCCCACGACCGACTCGAGCAGGAAGGTGTTCTTGCCGGTCTGCTGGGACTGGGCCAGCTTCAGGTAGAGCGTGAGCGGGGTTTCGAGGTCGGCGAAGGCTTCCGCGATCAAAGGAATGCGGTTGTAGCCCTGGTTGGCCAGCGATCGGAATTCGAGTTCGGTCATGCTTATCTCCAGACCGCCCAGGAGGTGGGAGGGGCGGTGGTTCACATCAAAAAACCTGCCGGGGACGTGCGCCACCGGCAGCAATCGAAACGGGTTCAGTTAGCCCAGGATTGCCAGCGTCGCCACAGCCAGGCCTCAAGGGCGCCGGTCTGGTTGACAGTGTGTTTTTTGGTGAAAAACATGTATAGATAACTTAAGTTGCGGTGGCGTTATGCGCAGATACGAGTTTGGCTGCAGCGAGCAGCGAACCCACTATACCATCAGAATTAATTTCTTGTATAGGCCGTCCGTGGTTATAACCATATGGGACTGTGAGCACAAAACAACCGGCCGCGCGCGCAGCTTCCGCATCGTTCGACGAATCGCCGATGGCCACGACCTGCATTGGTGCCAGGTCCAGCGCCGCGCAGGCGCCCAGCAGCGGCATCGGATCGGGCTTCTTCTTCGCGAACGAATCGCCGCCGAACACGTGCTCGAAATACGGCGCCAGGCCTTTCTGCGCCAGCAGCGGCAGGGTAAAGGCGATCGGCTTGTTGGTCACGCAGACCAGGCGCAATCCCTGCTCGCGCATGGCCTGCAAGCCTTCGATCACGCCGTCGAACAGGGTGCTGCGATCGCCGTTGACGGCGAGGTAGTGGCGCTGGTAGCCGGCCAGCGCGTCGTCGAACACGGCATCCACGCGCGCCGCGTCCCAGTCGAGCAGCAGCGCGTCGCGCACCAGTTTTTCGGAGCCCTTGCCGACCAGCGGCTTGATCGTCTCCTGCGTGATCGGGCCCAGGCCCAGGTCGGCGCGCATGCCGTTCAGGGCCGCCTCGAAGTCGGGCACCGTGTCGAGCATGGTGCCGTCCAGGTCGATGATGGCGGCCTTGATCGCCGCTGCGCCGCTGCGCATTATTTGCCGACCTTGGCCAGCTCGCCGCGCATGGCATCGATCACCGCCTTGTAGTCGGGCTTGCCGAAGATGGCCGAGCCGGCGACAAAGGTGTCGGCGCCGGCGGCCGCCGCTTCGGCGATGTTCTCGGCCTTGATGCCGCCATCGACCTCCAGCATGATGTCGCGGCCCGATTCGTCGATCATGCGGCGCGCCATCGCGATTTTTTTCAGCGCCTGCGGGATGAAGGACTGGCCGCCGAAGCCGGGGTTCACCGACATAATCAGGATCATGTCGATCTTGTCCATCACGTGCTCGAGGTAGTGCAGCGGGGTGTGCGGGTTGAACACCAAGCCGGCCTTGCAGCCGTGGTCGCGGATCAGCTGCAGGCTGCGGTCGATGTGTTCCGAGGCTTCCGGATGGAAGGTGATGATGTTCGCACCGGCCTTGGCGAAGTCCGGGATGATGCGGTCGACCGGCTTGACCATCAGGTGCACGTCGATCGGCACCTGCACGTGCGGACGGATCGCCTGGCACACCAGCGGGCCGATGGTCAGGTTCGGGACGTAGTGGTTGTCCATCACGTCGAAGTGGATGATGTCGGCGCCGGCGGCGACGACGTTGCGCACTTCCTCGCCCAGGCGGGCGAAATCGGCGGACAGGATGCTGGGGGCGATGCGGTAGGTGATCATGGCGGTCTTGCGGATAAAGGGAAGCCGCTATTTTACGCTGATGAAGGAGAGCAGCGCTGCGCCCGGGACGACCCGTAATGGCGCCACACGGTATGATTGTCGTTTGCGCCACACAGAGCGCTTTCCACCATGTTGACGATCACGCAAGGAATGCCCATGCCCGCCTATGAATTCGCTGTCGCCGTCAGGACCCAGTACCTGCCGGAGCAGTCCAACCCGGACCGGGACCAGTACGTGTTCAGCTACACCATCACGATCCGCAATACGGGCAGTGTCGCTGCCCAGCTCATCTCGCGCCACTGGGTGATCACGGACGCCAACAACCAGACCCAGGAAGTGCGCGGCCTCGGCGTGGTCGGCCACCAGCCCCTGCTGCAGCCGGGCCAGCAGTTCGAGTACACCAGCGGCACCCAGGTGGCGACGCCCCAGGGTTCCATGTACGGCGAATACTTCTGCGTGGCCGAGGACGGCCATCGCTTCGAAGTACCGATCCCCGAGTTCGTGCTGGTACAGCCGGGCGCGCTGCACTGATTGGACACCTTACTGCTGTTCGGCGTCGCGGTCCTTCTCGGCCGGCCCGTCGCCCGGCACATCCTTACGGCCCGCGAACATCGTCCACCAGACGATAAAGACGAGCAGGAACAACGCCACCCCGGCTTCCACCATCAAGATCCACATACATCGGTCCTTATGTTTTCGATACGTCGCAGTGTAACCGCTTCGCTTATCCTCGTCGCGTGGTTAGCGGCCTGCTCGACCACCCCGCCGCAACCCCAGCCCCAGCCGGAACCGAAGCCGCCGGTGCGCATGCCGCCGCCGGTCGGACCGGTCTACGTGCCTCAGCAGCCAACCCTGCCGACCCCGCCGGCCCAGCCTCCGGCGCCGCCGCCTCCTGCGCCCCTGCTGACGCCGACCACCTTCGGCGCGCTGCCGGGCTGGCAGCAGGACGACCTGCGCCAGGCCATGCCTGCCTTCCTGCAGTCGTGCCGGGGTCTTGCGAACAAGGTCGACTGGAAGGCGGTCTGCGCCGCCGGACGCGCACTCGACGCGCAGGATGCCGGCGCGGTGCGCCGCTTCTTCGAGACCTGGTTCGTGCCGAACCTGGTGCGCGCCGCCGACGGCCTTGATGCCGGCCTGATCACCGGCTACTACGAGGCGATGCTCTACGGCGCGCGCAAGCGGGGAGGCAACTACCAGACGCCGCTCTACCGCGTGCCGGACGACCTCCTCACCGTCGACCTGGGCAGCCTCTACCCGCAGCTGAAAGGCATGCGCCTGCGCGGCCGGCTCGCCGGCAAAACCGTGGTTCCGTACAGCAGCCGCGCCGAGATCGCGCGCGCGCCGCTCAAGGACAAGGAGCTGCTGTGGGTGAACGACCCGGTCGAGGCCTTCTTCCTCGAAGTGCAGGGCTCGGGCCGCGTCCAGCTGGACAGCGGGGAAACCGTGCGCGTCGCCTACGCCGACCAGAACGGCCATCCCTACAAAGCCATCGGCCGCTGGCTGGTGGAGCAGGGCGAACTGACGGCGGAGCAGGCCACGGCCCAGGGCATCCGCGCCTGGATCGCCGCCAACCCGGCGCGCCGGCAGGAGCTGTTCAATGTGAACCCCAGCTATATCTTCTTCCGCGAAGAGAAGCTGCCCGATCCCTCGCTCGGCCCGAAGGGCGCGCTAGGCGTGCCGCTCACCCCCGGCCGCTCGGTGGCGATCGACCCGTCCTTCATTCCGCTCGGCGCGCCGCTGTTCCTGGCCACGACCGAGGCGGGCAGTGACGTCCCGATGCAGCGCCTGATGATGGCGCAGGACACCGGCGGCGCGATCCGCGGCGCGGTGCGGGCCGACTTCTTCTACGGTTTCGGCCCCGATGCGGTGGACCGGGCCGGCAAGATGAAGCAGCGCGGCCAGGTCTGGGTGCTGCTGCCGCGTCCTGCGCCCTAAGGACTAGGCTTTCGCTTCTCTCAGGCGCGTTCCGAACACGCCGCCGGCCGCCAGCAGCAGGGCGCCGGCGGCGATGCAGCCCAGGCCTTCGCGCACGCCGAATCCTTCGCCGAGCGCGCCTGCCAGCAGGGCGCCCAGCGGCGCCGCGGCCACGGTCAGCGCGCGCATGGTCGCCACCATCCGACCCAGCACGGCGTCCGGCGTCACGCGCTGGCGCAGGGCGATGTAGGGGACGAAGAACAGCGTCGCGCCGCAGTCGATCCAGAACACCACCACGGCATAGGCTGCGACGGTCCACCCTGCGCTGCCGAACAGCGCCGGCGGAATCGCCGGGACCAGGGCGAAGCCGAGCGCCGAGACGCACAGGCCGACCAGGATGCCGCCACCGGTACCGAAGCGCTTCGACAGGGGCTTGACCAGCAGCGAGGCGGCCAGCACGCCCAGGCCGCCGAGCATGTTCGCCATTCCCATGGTCCCCGGCGTCATGCCGAGCATGCGGGTCGCAAAGATCACGTGCAGGGCGGTGTACCCGTAGAACAGCAGGTGCCAGCAGGCCGAGATCCAGGCCAGGGTGCGCAGCAGCGGCTGGCGCCACACGAAGGCAAGACCTTCCTGGATGTCGCGCAGCGGGTGCGCGTTGGAGGGCGGCGGTTGCGGTTCGCGCGCGCGGATGCGGCGCAGGTTGAGCAGCGAGACAACGAAGCCCGCCACGTTGCACAGGATGGCGATCGGGGCCCCCAGCAGCTGAACCAGTCCGCCCGCCATGCCGGGACCGATCACGCGGGCGGCCGATTCGGTCGCCGCGAACTTCGACTGGGCGTCGACCAGGCCGTCGCGCCCGACCAGGAAGGTCAGAAAAACCTGCTCGGCGCTGCCGCCCACCACATGGCCGGCGCCGATCACGAAGCCGACCGCGTACAGCCAGGGGATATTCAGGACGCCGAACCACCAGGCCAGCGGGATGCTCGCGAGGGCGGTGGCGACCATCAGGTCGCTGGCCATCATCACCGGCAGGCGCCGGCTGCGGTCGAGCAGCACGCCGGACGGCAGGCCGAACAGCAGGAAGGGGAGCGACTCGAAGGCGGCCAGGGTGCCCATCTGGGCCGGCGTCGCGTGCAGCATCAGCACCGCGCAGATGGGCAGGGCCAGCAGGGTGATCTGGGCGCCGAAGTGGGCCAGGATGCTGCTGAACCAGAAACGGCGGAAGTCGGGATTGCGCATGACCGAATCGGCCGGGATGCGCTGCTTGAACCAGTTGTTGCCGAACGAAGGAATAGTGATCTTGCACAGAAGATTGCCGAACAAATAATCATACCGTGTTCGGCACGGCGCGAAACGTTACAATCCCGGCAGTCCGTACAACCTCACAAGGGAAAGTCACATGGAATATGCAGATCTGCTGATCGAAAACCACGGCAAGGTCGTCGTGATCCGCCTGAACCGTCCGAAGGCGATGAATGCGCTGAACGACAACATGATGAACGAGCTGGGCGACGCCCTGTACAAGTTCGACGCCGACCCGGCCGTCAACGTGATCGTCCTGACCGGCAGCGAGAAGGTGTTCGCGGCCGGCGCCGACATCGCGGCCATGGCGAACTACACCTATGCAGTAGACACCTATCCGGGTAATTACATCGGTCGCAACTGGGAACATATCCTCAACATCCGCAAGCCGGTGGTCGGCGTGGTGTCGGGCTACTGCCTGGGCGGCGGCTGCGAACTGGCCATGATGTGCGACTTCCTGATCGCGGCGGACAACGCCAAGTTCGGCCAGCCGGAGATCAAGGTCGGCGTCACCCCGGGCGCCGGCGGCACCCAGCGCCTGCCGCGTGCGATCTCGAAGTCGAAGGCGATGGACATGCTCCTGACCACCCGCATGATCGACGCTGCGGAAGCGGAACGCACCGGCCTGGTGTCGCGCGTCTACCCGGCCGACAGCGTGATGGAAGAGGCGATCAAGGTTGCCCAGAGCATCGCCGAGATGCCGGTGTCGGTCGCCATGCAGATCAAGGATTGCGTCAACCAGGCCTACCAGATGCCGCTGACCGAAGGCGTGCGCTACGAGCGCCGCTACTTCCACGCGGGCTTCGGCACGCCGGCGCAGAAAGAAGGCATGTCGGCCTTCCTCGAGAAGCGCAAGCCGAACTTCGAAGGGATGTAAGCGATGGGGGCGGCAGCCCTGGGGCGGTTCGCGGCGGCGTCGATCATCGTCGCCGTCACCGCCTACGGCTGCAGTGCGCTCCCGCCGCAGGGCCAGCGCAAGGCTTCCTACGCGCTGGCCGACACTGCAGACACCCCGCTGGGGCAGGCGATCGCGCCGCTGGCGGCGGAGCATCCCGGACGGTCCGGCATCCATCCCCTGGTCGAGGGGCGCGACGCCTTCGCGGCGCGCGTCCTGCTCGCCGCCGGCGCCCAGCGCAGCCTGGACGTCCAGTACTACATCTGGCGCAACGACCTCACCGGCACCCTGTTGGCCGATGCCCTGCGCAGCGCCGCCGCGCGCGGCGTGCGGGTGCGCCTGCTGCTGGACGATAACAATACCGCCGGGCTCGATCCGGTGCTGGCCGCGCTGGACCGCGAGCCGAACGTCGAGGTGCGCCTCTTCAATCCCTTCGCACTGCGCCGCTGGCGCGGCCTAGGCTACCTCACCGATTTCAGCCGCCTGAACCGGCGCATGCACAACAAGTCCTTCACGGCGGACGGCCAGGCGGCCATCGTCGGCGGGCGCAACGTAGGGGACGAGTATTTCGGCGTCGCCGGCGACATGCTGTTCGTCGACCTCGACGTGCTGGCGGTCGGCCCGGTGGTGAGCGACGTCGCCCACGATTTCGACCGTTACTGGAACAGTGCCTCCGCCTATCCCGTCGCAACCTTGGTCGACACGGCCGAACGGCCCGGCGCCCTGGCTGAACGTGCCGCCGCCCAGCGTGGGCAGCCCGAGGCCAGACGCTACCTGGAAGCGATCGCCACCTCGCCGTTCGTCGAGCAGCTGGCCCAGCGCCGGCTGCCGCTGGAATGGAGCGTCACCCGCCTGGTCAGCGACGACCCGGCCAAGGTGCTCGGACAGGCGGATCCGCAAGAGCGGATGGCCGTCGGCCTGCGCAAGCTGCTGGGAGAGCCCAAGCGGGAGCTCGACCTGGTGTCGCCGTATTTCGTGCCCAGCAAGGACGCCGCGCAGACGCTCGGCGACATCGCCCGCAACGGCGTGCGGGTGCGCGTGCTGACCAATTCACTGGAGGCGACCGACGTCGCGGCCGTCCACGCAGGCTATGCAAAGTGGCGCCGCGGGCTGCTCGAGGCCGGCGTAGCGCTGTTCGAGCTGCGGCGCAGCTGGGGTGCTGAGCTGCCGGAGCGAGGAAAGGGGAGCTTCGGCAGGTCCGCGTCCAGTCTGCACGCGAAGACCTTCGGGGTGGACGGCCGCGCCGTCTATATAGGCTCGTTCAATATGGACCGGCGGTCGATCGACCTGAATACGGAGATGGGGCTGGTAATCGACAGCGCGGTGCTGGCCGCGCAGCTGGACAAGACCCTGGACGAGAACATCCCCGAGACTAGCTATGAAGTCCGCCTCGACGGAGATGGCAAACTCTACTGGCTGGAACGCACCGGCGGCGACATTCGTCGGCATGATCAGGAACCGGGGACGACCGTCTGGCAGCGCACCGGTGTGCGCTTGCTGTCGTTGTTGCCCATCGATTGGCTCCTCTAAAAAAAACTTCGCGGAAGGTCTTGCGGATCGCCTCCGCCGTTTGCTATAGTTCGCCTCCGCTTCGGCACTGACCGAAAAAGTCCAACGAAATCAGATGGTTAAGTTGGCAAGGTTGGCAGAGAAATCTGCAACGAAGCGAAAGAGGGGGTTGACGAGAATCAGGAAACACTGCATAATCTCATTCCTCTGCTGCTGACGAACACAACGCTTCGCACGGTGCAGCAAGGTAGTACAGAACAACGGTTCTTTAACAATCAACAGTCGATAAGTGTGGGCGTTTGATGAAGGT
>Ga0209023_10000141_pt1 | contig 125624 bp, 102 predicted proteins | sample LakOneMetagenome_FD_187468 | JGI IMG/M metagenome (GOLD analysis project Ga0209023, IMG submission 187468) | Freshwater and sediment microbial communities from Lake Erie, Canada (SPAdes) (version 2) | ecosystem: Environmental > Aquatic > Freshwater > Lentic | place: Lake Erie, Canada...
GGGGGGGCCTGCCGCTGGCGCGGTTTTCGGCGGCGCGGGCACAACGGGCGGCGCGGGCTTCTCGGATGCGGGCTTCTCGGCTGCGGGCTTCGCCGCCGGCGTTGGCGCAGCGGGTGCCGGCGCCTTCGCGGGCGTCGCTCCGGCATCCGCTTTCGCGGCACCGTGCGGACTGCATTCCTTGAGGTCGGCGTTGATCTGGAAGCGCTCCTTGCCGGTGCGCGCGTCTGGCTGCACCTGGCCCTGGAATCCCGGATTGCCCAGGCACGGCGATGCGCCGAGCAGCGCGATCAGTTTCGCCGCTTCGGTGGCCTGGCCCTGCAACTGCACCTGCTTGTTCTCGATCTGCAGGCGTTCGAGGTAGGCGTCCGTCGGCAGGCGCTGGGTGAGATCGTCGAGCAAGGCGATGGTGAGCGGAATCCTGCGCTTCTTGTCGGTGAGGAAATTCGCTCCGGCGATCGAGTCGGCAAGCGTCTTGCGCAGGGCTGCGACCTGGCGCGCCTCGTTGTTGGCCTTCTCGACTTCGGCCTGCATCGACGTCAACGCCGACGCGCGGTTGGCCACCGACTCGTCCATGTTGACGAACAGCAGAATGATCGCGAGTGCGGCGAGACCAAGGTTCAGCGGCAGGCGCATGTCGCGCCGACGCGCGCGCTTTTCCGGTGGCAGAAGGTTGGTCTGGTGGCGCCCCGCGCCGGGCGGCCCCTTCCAGCTGTCGACGCCGTCGAGTTCCGTTGCAGCCGCGGCCAGGGTGGACAATTCCTGGTCGAGCTGGCCGCGCGGAATCAGCACGAGTTCGACCCGTGCATTGCGGCCGCTCGCATCGTGGCCCAGCACGCGGCTGTCGAAATACACCTGGTCGGCTTTGAACGGCGTCTGCCGGTCCATCTCGAACGCAAGCACCTGGCGCAGGTTCTCGGTCGCCGCGGCGGGCAGGCTGAGCACGCGCGTGAGCACGCGCTCGGCCGGAATGCAGAAAACGGTGCGTACCTGCGGATCGTCGAGCGCAGCGCGAAGGCGACGGAATTCCGCTGCCTGCGCATCCGCCGGCAGGTCGCGGCGGATGCGCGCGTATTCGCTCGTCGCATCGCCCTTCTCGCGCCACACGACCACTTCCTCGCCCTCGAGGTCGAGCAGCAGGGATTCGGAGCGTTCGGACAGCCGGGCGCGCCAGCGCGCCGGCAGGCAAGCCAGCAGTTCGCGTCCCCACCAGGCGAAGAAGCCCGGCAGCGGTGTCTTGGCAAGGCGCGTCCGCAGACGCGCCAGTTGTCTGTCGAGAGTCGGATTCACGGTCAGGAATTTTCCCCATCGCGCCAGCGCAGAATCACATAGGGCCTGCCGGCCGCATTGATTCCGCCCATGCGGATGGTCGCATCCAGGGTCGTGCTGGCGCCATTCGGCAGCTTTGCACGGGACTTGACACTATACGTGAGGCCCCCGCCGGCTGCCATCGGGATGGACATGCCGGCCTGGGTCGCGCATTCGGGCTGCGGCGGCGCGGCCGGATCGCCCGGCTGGAACGACCGGCGCCATTCGACGATCTGCGCCGAGCAGTCCGCCGAACCACCTTCCTGTGCGTCGAGAACCTCGATCGGCGCGTTCGCCAGATTCGGCACGCCCTGGCCGGAATAGATCGTCAGCGCCGGCTCGACCTTGCTGAACAGTTCGTAGTTCATGCCGAGCACCTGCTGCAGTTCGAGCACCGTGTCGAATGGCGCATTGCGCGGGCCGTAGGAAAGGCCGGCGGCCTTGTACTGCGCAAGCTCGGCGCCATTCAGGGTGGTGTCGTCGTCCGGGTCGATCCAGTCCTTGATCGCGGCCGCAAGGCCCTGCGCCCGGTCGGGGTCGAGTCCACGCGCGGTGAACAGGTTCGTCAGCATCTGTTCGTTCGGTGCGTTGAGGTCGATCTTGCCGGAGTCGTCGGTGATGCGGACTTCCACGTCGGCATCGCCGAAACCGAACGAATACGGTCGCCCGTCGCCGACCCACCGCATCATCGGATCACTCTTGCGCAATTCGTACACCGCCAGATCCAGACCGGCCTCCGCCGCGTAACGCGCCTGGGTGGTGTCGAACAGATGGCGCGACTGGGTCAGCTCGGTGCGCGCGACCAAGGCGAAGCTGCCCAGCAACACAGACAGCATCGCGACCACCCACAACACCAGCAGGAACGCGACGCCGCGCTCGGGTACGCGCGGCAATCCCCGCGGAAGCCGCTTCGACGAATTCATTGTGCGGGCACCATCGGCGCGGCGGCGCCGAGGCCCGCCGCGTTCAACTGGCCGGGCGCCGTGCGGCGCGCGCCGACATCAAGCATCAGCGGGATCTGCATTTCGGGAAAGTCGACGCGCGCCTGCGGCAGCATGCGCACGACGATGCGCACCATCACCGGCGTCACGCCCGGATCGTCCCACTTGTCGGACCAGTCGGTGAGCTCACCGTTCTCGTCGATCGTGCGGAACTCGAAGCGCCCTTCCTGGATCTGGTCGAGCAGCAGCGAAGGTTCGTTGTCGTTGTTCTTCGCGTCGAGATCGAAGCCGTTGAGCATTTCGTCGCTGAACACGAGCCGGCGCCCGCCGCCGCGGTTGCCGACGAATGCGAGAGTCTGCACATAGGGCCCGCCCTTGGAGAGATAGCCCGGCATCGGCGCGACGAAGCGGATCGTGTCGCGCTCGCCCTCGAACACGAAATTCGAGTTCGTGTGCTTGTCGCGCCCGAACGGCAACGGCATCGCCCGGCTGATCTGGTGGCGCATGAATTCCTGCGCGACGCGCAAGCGGTTGGTGCGATTGATGGCCTGCTCGCCCGAATCGATCGAACGCACGGCTGTGCGGATCGACCCGAACGAGCCGGCGAGCAGCAGCGCGAACAGCAGGATCGCGAGCGTGACCTCGATCAGGGTGAAGCCGCGCGCGCGCATGCGTGCATGCACGTTCATCGCCGGCTGCCCGTGCGCGGAAGACGCGGCGCGCCATCGGCCTGGTCAGGCTGCGGATTGACGGCGCGCAAGGTACCGAAGCGGGCGTTGCGGGGCTGCTTGCCGATGCCGCCGCCCCAGGTCACGACGAGGTCGACCTGGTAGAGGTCGAACGGCTGCACCTCGATGCCGCCTCCCAGTCCCGCACTGGCACCCGACGTCGTCGCGGGCCCGGCGCCGCCGCGACCTGCGGCGAGCGCCTGCGGCGGTGGTTCGACATCGTGCGGATCGACTTGCTTGACGTCGAGGCTCCACGCGAACGTGTCGTCGAAGCGGCCACTGCTCTGCCCTTCCTCCACCCGCTCGACCACGCCGACACCATCGAGCTTGGACTGCGCCCACAACGCGGCCATCGTGTAGTCGGACGACTGCCGCGCGTTGCGCATCGCTCCCGCGAGGACCTGCATCAGCAGGCCGATCGAGATCGCGAACACGAGGAACGCCGCGATCATCTCGATCAGGGTGAAGCCGCGCGTGCGGCGGGCGATGGGTCGGAGGGAGCGATTCATTGCATCAGTGGACAGCGGGAGGTATGCCGAGTTCGCGCGAGGCTACTCGGGTTTCTCGTCGAGTTCGATTTCGCCGGTCAGCCAGGCGACGTTGACCCGCCATTCGCGCTTGCCCATCAGCACCGAGATATGCCCGCCCGTCGAGCTGCCGTCGGCGAAGAAACGGATGCCGCCCGCATTGGTTCCGGTCTGCTCCGTTTCCGCGGTGGTAAGGCGCATCACCATGTCCTTGGGCAGGCTGACCGCCTTCTTGCCGGGTGCGAGGTAGGAATTGTCGTCGAGGTTCAGCACCAGCACTTGCGGCTTGCCCTTCACGATCGCCTGTCCGCGCGTATAGCGCAACGCCGCGACGAGGTCCTTGCTCGCGGCGCGCACCTTCGCGCTGGCAAGGCTCTTGGACAACGACAGGCTCGCCACGGTCAGGACGATCGCAATCAGCACGATCACGGCGATCATTTCGATCAGGGTGAAACCGCGTGGCGGGGACGCACGCCGCCGGGAATGGAGAATGGGGACTGGCGAATGGCCAGTCAGAGGACGCGGCAGTACGCCACGAGACATCGATTCCCGATCGCCAATTTCCGATTCGCGGTTACTCATGGTCGAGCTGCCGTGGTGCGCATTTCCACCGTCACTTGGACGCGTTGAAGTCCGCGTTCATGTCGGTGCCGCCCTGCTGGCCGTCCTTGCCGAGGAAGATGATGTCGAAGTCGGCACCGCCGTCGCCCGGGACCTTGTACACATAGGCATGGCCGAACGGGTCCTTCAGGTTCGCTTCCTTGGTGTACGGGCCGAGCCAGTTCGAGGCGTTGCCCGGGCGCGTCACCAGGTCGGCCAACTGCGCGGGAAATGCACCATTGTCCATCTGGTAGTTCTGCACTGCCTGCGCAAGATTGCCGGCGCCGACCTTGCCCGCGTTGTACTTCGCGCCGCTGAAGCGGTTCATGATCGGTCCGCTGACAACCGTGATGACGATGCCGAGCAGCACGATCACCGCGATCATCTCGACCAGGGTGAAACCGCGGGCTCGCCGCTGGAGCGTGCGCGCACGCTTGAAGCTGACAGCTTTCATGTTGGACTCCTTCATTGGATCGAACCGGTGAGGCTGAGGATCGGCATGATGATCGCCATCATGATCACGGCGACCACGACGGTCATCAGTACGGTGGTGGCGGGCACCAGTGCGGCGAGCATGCGGTCGAGCGTGTTCTTGACCTCGATATCGAAGGTATCGGCGACCTTCAACAACATCGAGTCGAGCTCGCCGGATTCCTCGCCGACGCTGATCATCTGCAATGCGAGCTTGGGGAAGCGCTTGGACTGCGCCAGCGCATGGCCGAGTCCGCCGCCGGACTTGACCTCGTCGGTGGCCGCGTCGACCGACTGCGCCAGCGCGGTGTTGACCATGACGTTGCGCGCGACGACAAGCCCGCTCAGCAGCGGCACGCCGTTCTTCAGCAGGGTGCCGAGCGTGCGCGACAGGCGCGCGGTCTCGATCTTGCGGATCAGGTCACCGACGATCTTCATGCGCAGGAAGCTCTCGTCGAACTTGAGGCGCGACACCGGCTCCGCCATGCGCTTGCGGAACCAGCTGACGAGGAACACGACGAGGCCGATGATCAGCCACCAGAAACTCTTCAGGGTCGCGCCGACGCCGACCACGATGCGCGTGATCAGCGGCATCTCGACATTCATGTCGGCGAACATGACCTGGAACTGCGGCACCACCACGACCAGCAGCACGAACAGCGAGATCAGCACCATCCCGATCAGGAATGCCGGATAGACCAGCGCATTGATCACGTTGCCCTTCAGCACGCGACTGCGCTCGAGGTAATCGCCGAGGCGCGCGAGCGTATCGCCGAGCGATCCGCCCGCCTCGCCCGCTCGCACCATGTTCACGTACAGGCGCGAGAAATTGCCGTGTTCGGCCTCGAGCGCGTCCGACAATGGCGTGCCCCCGCGCACCTGGTCGCGCACGCGTTCGAGCAAATGCCGGGCCTTCTCGGTTTCGGGCAGGTCGAGCAGGATCTGCAAGGCGCGATCGAGCGGCTGGCCGGCATTGAGCAGGGTCGACAGCTGCTGGGTGAACTGCACGACCTGCGCATCGCGCAGGGTCGCACGCTTGAACAACGCACCGAACAGGCTGCCCGAATCGCCGCTGTCAGCCTCGCGCACGTCGAGCGGAATGTTGCCGGCGTCCTGCAGCTTGCCGATCACCTCATCGCGCGTGGCGAGGTCGAACTGGCCTTCGAGCGTCTCGCCGGCCGCGGTGACCGCCTTGTAGTAGAACAACGTCACTGGCAGACCTCACGAAGAAACGGCCGACGCGCGATGCGTCGGCGTTCGCGCGGCGCCAGCCGCGCGAGCGGAGCCGTTCGAAAGCCGCGCCTTTCCAACGGCGAGCGCAACTTGCGACAGGGATGTCCAATCCTGCACATCAACTACGATTCCTGCGTCACGCGCAGGACTTCCTCGATCGTGGTCTGCCCCTGCAGCGACTTGACCAGACCGTCCTCGTACATCGTGCGCATGCCTTCGGCACGGGCCTGCTGCTCGATGTCGCCCATGCCGGCGTGCTGCATGATCTGGCGGCGGATCGCGTCCGACATCACGAGGAATTCCATGATCGTGGTGCGACCGAAATAGCCGGTCGGATTGGCCGCACTCGAGCCTGGCTTGTACAGCTTGATGGGGCGCTCGTCGGTGAAGTTTTCGAGATTGAATTCCTTCACCACTTCCGGCAACGCCTCGTACGTTTCCGCGACGGAGCGGTCGAGGCGGCGCACGAGGCGCTGCGCGAGGATGCCGTTCACGGTCGAGGTCAGCAGGTAGTCCTCCACGCCCATGTCGAGCATGCGCGTGATGCCGCCGGCGGCATTGTTGGTGTGCAGGGTCGACAGCACGAGGTGTCCGGTCAGCGCGGACTGGATCGCGATGCGCGCGGTCTCGAGGTCGCGCATTTCGCCGATCATGATGATGTCCGGATCCTGGCGCACGATCGAGCGCAGCGCGTGGCTGAAGTCGAGGCCGATCTGCGGCTTGGCCTGGATCTGGTTGATGCCTTCGATCTGGTACTCGACCGGATCCTCGACCGTGATGATCTTGACGTCCGGCGTGTTGAGCTTGGACAGCGCGGTGTAGAGCGTGGTGGTCTTGCCCGAACCGGTCGGGCCGGTCACGAGCATGATGCCGTGCGGCAGCTCCAGCACGTTGATGAACTTCTGCAGGAACTGGTCGGTGAAGCCGAGCGTGTGGAAGTCGAACACGACCGCTTCGCGGTCGAGGATGCGCATGACCACCGACTCGCCGTGCGCGGTCGGCACGGTCGACACGCGCAGGTCGAGCTCCTTGCCCTGCACACGGATCATGATGCGACCGTCCTGCGGCAGGCGACGCTCGGCGATGTTGAGCTTGGCCATGATCTTGATGCGCGAGATCACGGCAGCGGTCGAGGCCGCCGGCGGTGATTCGACTTCGTGCAGCACGCCGTCGATGCGGTAGCGCACCTTGAGGCGGCTCTCGAACGGTTCGACGTGGATGTCCGACGCGCGCTGCTCGACCGCACGCTGGATCACCAGGTTGACGAGGCGGATGACCGGCGCTTCCGACGCGAGATCGCGCAGGTGCTCGATGTCGTCCTCGCTGCGGTTGTTGTCGTCGGTGAGGTTCTCGACGATCGTGCCCATCGCCGAACGTCCGGACCCGTAATAGCGCTCGATCAGGTCGTCGATCTCGCTGCGCAGGCCGATGTTGAGTTTCACCGCGCGACCGGTAGCGAGCTGCACCGCCTGCAACGGAAACGCATCGGCCGGATCGGCGACCAGCAAGGTCACGTCATGGTCGCTCTCGGCGATCGGACAGACGTGGTGATGCTTGAGGAAACGCACCGAGGTCTGCACGTTGGCCGGCGCGGTCTCCGGGAACTCCTTCGCCGACAGCAACGGCAGTTTCAGCAGCTCGGACACGCCTTCGGCCATCTCGCGCTCGGACACCAGGCCGAGGCGGGTCAGCAGCGAGACCAGGCTGCCCGAGGCAGGATCCTCCTCGTGGAGGCGCCGGCCTCGCGCGAGGTCGGTCTCCTTCAGGCGGCCGCGCGCGACCAGGAACTGGCAGATGCGCTCATCGAGGCTGACCTCGCCCGACGGCCGAGGGGCATGTTCTGACAGTGCGACGGCGACCATGGGTTCCTGTTGCGCGAAAGGCGATGGGGGCCGCATTGTTCCACATCGGCGCCCGGCTTCGGCTCATCCGGCCCCATTAGGACCCGGATCACCGTTGCTGCGGGCACTCTGACCCTCGCACCCGGCTTCGGGTTCCCCGTCGCGGCCGACCAGGCGTTCGATGAAATCGCGGTTCAGGCCAATCCACAGGGCGACCGGGACGACCGCCGGCAGGATCAGTGAGGCAAACTGGTAGACAAGTGCGATCGCATCCGGCTTGAGGCCGGCCCTCGCGATCGCCGCGGCTCCCTCGACCCCGGCGTCGAAAGCGATCCGCTTCAGGCTTTCGGCAACGATGCCGAACGCCTGGCACACCCAGATCACCGCCAGCGCAAGCGCGAGTTGCAGCAGCCTGCGTCGCGTGGTCAGCGGCGTCGCCATCGCGAGCCCCGCGAACAGCGGCAGCGAGTACGCGTAGACCATCGGGTTCAAGGTCGGCTCGAGCACGCCGACGCCGCCGGGACCCTCCGGACCTGCCGGCACCGTCACCATCACGCGGGTGCCGAGGCTGACCAGATAGCCGGCACGCGCGATCACGCGTCCCGCTTCGTCGAGCACCTCACCACCCAGCCTGACGCTCTCGAACAAGTCTCCCCAATGACCGAGCAGCACCTGCTTGGCGAGCAGCATCGACGGCCACACCCACAGCGGCGCGCACCAGAACCACACGACGAATGCGAGCGGAAGCCACAATACGGCCTTCAGGCCGAACTCGCGGATCGGCGAGAGCGCCATTCAGCCGACCCACACCCGCGCGTTGCGGAACATGCGCATCCATGGCGAGTCCTCGCCCCACTCCCGCGGTCGCCACGACAGCTGCACGCTGCGGACGACGCGCTCCGGATGCGGCATCAGGATCGTCACGCGACCATCGGCGGCGGTAAAGCCCGCGTTGCCGCCGGCCGAACCGTTCGAATTCAGCGGGAAGCGCTCGGTCGCGCGGCCGTCATTGTCGACGAAACGCACCGCTGCCTGCGCGCGGCGCAGGTCGGCGGGATGCGCGTAGAGCGTATGTCCCTCGCCATGCGCGACCGCCACCGGAATGCGCGATCCGGCCATGCCGGTGAACAGGATCGACGGCGAATCGAGCACTTCAAGCGTGACCAGCCTCGCTTCGTACTGCTCGCTCGCATTGCGCACGAAACGCGGCCAATGCTCCGCGCCGGGAATGATCGCCTTCAGGCTCGCCATCATCTGGCAGCCGTTGCATACGCCGAGTGCGAACTTCGAAGGATCGGCGAAGAAACGGCCGAACTCGTCGCGCAGGCGCGCGTTGTAGAGAATCGATGCGGCCCAGCCACGGCCCGCGCCAAGCACGTCGCCGTAACTGAAACCGCCACAGGCGGCGAAGCCGTTGAAATCAGTCAGGCGGCGCCGCTCGGCCGCGAGATCACTCATGTGCACGTCAACCGCATCGAAGCCGGCGCGCGTGAACGCGGCCGCCATCTCGACCTGGCCATTGACACCCTGCTCGCGCAGGATCGCGATGCGCGGTCGCGCGCCGGTCGCGATGTAGGGCGCCGCGATGTCGTCCGCCGGATCGAAGCTGAGCTTGGGTGCAATGCCGGGATCGCATTCATCGCAGCGCCACGCGTGCTCGGCATCCGCGGTCGCGGGATTGTCGCGCAAGCGCTGCATCGCATGGCTTGTCTCGGACCAGGCCGCCATCAGCTCGCGCCATTCGCGCTTCAACAACGTCTCGCCATCGAGCGCGAGGCGCAGGCGCAGCTTCTTCGTCGGCGTGCCGATGCGATGCGCGATGTCGCCGATGCCGTGGCGTGCGAGCAGCGCGGAAAACGCCGTGCGATCGCTTGCACGCACCTGCACGAGTGCGCCCAGTTCCTCGCTGAACAAGGAGGCGAGCACGCTGTCGCCCCAGCCGTCGAGCCCGATGTCGAGGCCGCAGTGCCCGGCGAACGCCATTTCGATCAGCGCGACCAGTGCGCCGCCGTCGCTGCGGTCGTGATAGGCGAGCAGCAGGCCGTCTGCATTCGCCTGCTGCACGGCGGCGAAGAACGCCTTGAAGCGCGCGACATCGTCGAGATCGGGCGGCTCGCCGCCGCCGCGGTTGAACGCCTGCAACAGGCTGCTGCCACCGAGGCGATTGCGTCCCGCGCCAAGATCGAGCAGCCAGAGGTCGCTGTCGCCCTGGTCGAGCACGAGCTGCGGGGTCAGCGCCTGGCGCACGTCGCGAGAACGCGCGAACGCGCTGACGATCAAGGACACCGGCGAAACGGTGCGCTGCTCGCCTGCCGCATCCTGCCAGCGAACCTGCATCGACATCGAGTCCTTGCCGACCGGGATCGACACGCCGAGCGCCGGGCACAACTCCATGCCGACGGCGTGCACGGCGTCATAAAGCGCGGCGTCTTCCCCATCCTGGCCGACCGCCGCCATCCAGTTCGCGGAGAGACGCACTTCGTCGAGCCTCACGTCGGCGGCGGCCAGGTTCGTCAGCGCCTCGCCGACCGCCATGCGCGCGCTGGCGGCCGCGTCGAGCAGCGCGAGCGGCGTGCGCTCGCCCATTGCCATCGCCTCGCCGGCATAGCCGTCGAAGTCGCTGATCGTCACCGCGCAATCGGCCACCGGCACCTGCCACGGGCCGACCATCGGGTCGCGGGAACACAGGCCGCCGACGGTGCGGTCACCGATCGTGACGAGGAACGCCTTGCTGCCGACCGCCGGCAGGCGCAACACGCGCTCGAGCGCCTCGTTCAATGCGATGCCGTCGACGTCCGGCACGACGTCCATGCGTCCGCCGCGGCGATGCGCGTCGCGCTGCATGCGCGGCGGCTTGCCGAACAGCACGTCGAGCGGGAGGTCGATGACGTGAAGCGGTGACTGGTGATTGGTGTCTGGTGATTCGGGAGAGCCAGACCGGGAGTCGGTGACGACGAGGCGGCGTTCGGTGGTGGCGTGGCCGACGACGGCGAATGGACAGCGTTCGCGCGCACAGATTGCCTCGAACTCGGCGAGGTCGGCGGGACGCACGCCGAGCACGTAGCGCTCCTGCGATTCGTTGCACCAGATCTGCATCGGCGACAGTTGCGGATCGTCACTCGGGATCGCGCGCAGCTCGATGCGGCCGCCGACGCCGGAATCGTTGAGGATCTCGGGGATCGCGTTGGAGAGGCCACCGGCGCCCACGTCGTGGATCGACACGAGCGGATTGGTCCCGCCGCGCGCCCAGCACGCATCGATGACTTCCTGGCAACGTCGCTGCATTTCCGGGTTGTCGCGCTGCACCGAGGCGAAGTCGAGCTGCTCCGAGCTGGAGCCCGCCGCGACCGACGAAGCGGCGCCACCGCCGAGGCCGATCAGCATCGCCGGACCGCCGAGCACGATCACTGCGTCGCCGTCCTGCAACGTACGCTTGTCGACGTGCGGCGCACGCAGGTTGGCGAGGCCGCCCGCGATCATGATGGGCTTGTCGTACCCGCGATGCAGTCCGAACACCTCGCCTTCCTGTTCGAACGCGCGGAAATAGCCGCCAAGGCAGGGCCGACCGAATTCGTTGTTGAACGCAGCGCCGCCGAGCGGGCCGTCACGCATGATCTCGAATGCACTGGCGAAACGCGGCGGCAGCGGCCGCTCGCGCTCCCACGGCCGCGCGAGGCCCGGGATGCGCAGGTTCGACACGCTGAAGCCGACCAGGCCCGCCTTCGGCTTTCCGCCGCGTCCGGTCGCGCCTTCGTCGCGGATCTCGCCGCCCGAGCCGGTCGACGCGCCCGCGTACGGCGAAATCGCGGTCGGATGGTTGTGCGTCTCGACCTTGATCGCGTACGGCACGTCTTCCGCGTGCGCGCGGAACACGCCGTCGGCGGGATCGGCAAAGAAGCGACGCGCCGCATTGCCTGCAATCACCGCCGCATTGTCGTGGTACGCCGACAGCGTATGCGCCGGCGACTGCTGGTGGGTGTTGCGGATCATCGCGAAGAGCGACTTCGCCTGCGCGACGCCGTCGAGCTCGTACGACGCGTTGAACACCTTGTGCCGGCAATGCTCGGAGTTCGCCTGCGCGAACATCATAAGTTCCGCGTCGGTCGGATCGCGTCCGAGCTCGCCGTAACGATCGGCGAGATAGTCGATCTCATCCGGCGCCAGGGCGAGGCCGAGGCGGGCATTGGCCTCGTTCAACGCTGCGCCGGCATCGGTGCCGAGCGCGACGCGCACCAGCGGTTGCACCGCTCCCGCATCGAACGCATGCGCGGCAGCGTCGAGCGTGTCGACGACCGACTGCGTCATCGGGTCGTGCAGGATGCGCGCGAGGCGCTGCCAGTCGTCGCTGCCACGCGCAGGCGCGCCGTCGAGCTCGAAGGCGAGGCCGCGCTCGATGCGCCGGACCGGGAAGCCGCAGCCGACGAGGATGTCGGTCGCCTTGCTCGACCACGGCGAACGCGTACCGATGCGCGGCACAACCCACAGCGATGCCGCGCGCACGGGCGCCGTGTCGGCCTCGATGACTTCGCACAGGTGCGGCAGGTCGAGCGCGGCATCCGGCGCGGCGGCGACGAAATAGACGTGCCGCGTCGCGCGTACGCATGTGCCGGGCAGCTGGCGTGCGAGGTCGGCGTTGAGGCGGTCGACGCGGAACGGGGAAAGCGCGGGCAGGCCGTCGAGGGCGATCATGGCGCGGGCGGCGATGGGGAGCCGCCTATTCTAGCCGATAGTGCTCCGCCAAGGCCCGGCTCCGCGGGCGCTTCGTCCGCGGAAACGACGACGCCCGGCGTGGGCCGGGCGTCGGAGATTGCCACAACGGCTCTAGTTGCCGGCAAGCGCCGGAGCGCTGACGGCCTGCAGCCGCGCGAGCATCTCATCCGGCGGCAGGTAGCCGCCGATGCGCGTGCCATCCGGGGCCAGCACCGTCGGTGTCGCGTCTACGCCGACCTTGGTGCCGAGCGTGAACTGGTCGGCCACCGGGTTGTCGCACTTCAGCGGTGCCGGATTGGCGCCCGCCTTGGCGGCGGTGAACGCGGCCTTGCGATCCTTGGCGCACCACACCGAGACCGCCTTGTCGTACGACGGCGTGCCTATGCCGCTGCGCGGGAAGAACAGGTAGTCGATTTCGATGCCCCGCTGGTTGTACTCGGCGATCTGCGAGTGCAGCTTGCGACAGTAGCCGCAATCGATGTCGGTGAACACCGTTACCTTGTACTTCGGCTTGCCGGACGGCGCGAACACGATGCGCTTGTCTTCGGGCACCGCATCGACCTTGTGCTTGGTGTCGACCGCGAGACGCGTTGCGGTGAGGTCGCGCTTGCTCTTGGTGTCGAACAGCGAACCCTGCAACAGGTACTTGCCGTCATCACTGACGTAAACCATCTGGCCGCCGACGATGACCTGGCGGTAGCCGGGAAGCGGCGCCTGCTCGATCGCGTCGATCTTCGCTTGCGGCACGAGTTCGCTCAGCGCCTTGCGCGCGGCGGCATCGGCAGCCGATTCGGCGGCATGGCCAACGCCGTGGAAGGCGAGAATTGCGGCAAGCGCGGCGCCTGCCTGCTGGAATCGATTCATGACAGGCATCCTCAATTCTTGGCGACGCTGGCTTGCGCCATGCGATCGAGTTCGACCGCGAGGCGGTCCGGCGACATCGCAACCTGCGACGGAATCGCGGTGCCGTCGGCGGCGAGCATGGTCGGCGTGCCGCCGATGCCGATCGCCTGTGCGAGCTCGCTCAGCTCCGCCACCGGATTCGGACACGTCGCCTTGCCCGGATCCTGTCCGGCCATCGCGCGCGTGAACGCGCCCGGACGATCCTTGGAGCACCATACGGCCTCGGCCTTCTTGTCCGCGCCGGGATGAATCGACAACGGGAAGAACAGGTAATCGACCGCGATGCCCTTCGCGTTGTACTGCGCGATCTGCTCGTGGAAGCGCCGGCAGAACGGGCAATCGACATCGGTGAACACGGTGACGGTGTGCCTGGTTGCCAACGGCGCCTGCGGCGCGAAGACGATGCGCTTGTCCGGGCCGATCTTAGCGAGTGCCGCCTGGCGCACCTTCGCGCGCGAGGCTTCGGTCATGTCGCGCTTGCCGGCGACGTCGAACGCCCGCCCGTTCAGCATGTAGCGGCCGTCCTTGCTGACGTAGACGAATTCTCCACCGACGATGGCCTCGTAGAAGCCGGGCACCGGCGATTCCTGCACCGCCTCGACCTTCACATTCGGCGCGAATTGCACCGTCGCCTGGCGGACCGTCTCTTCGGGCGTCGCGGCAAACACCCCGGTGGCCAGCAGCAGGCCGGTTGCAAATAGCGGAAAACGCATGAAGACCTCGCGCGTGAAAAGGAATCGGTCCGAAGGACCGGAGCAGGGGCGATCAGCTTGCGCCGCGCCAGCAGCCGGGAGGAAAGACCCTGCGACGGACGCCAAGGTTCCCGGGACCAACGACGGATTCTGGCATGCGCAGCCGCCGACGAACAGTGAAGCAGCTCCCGGGCCCCGGTCAGCCGCGCGGGTGGTGGCGCGCGTGCAGGCGTTTGAGCCCCTCCTTCGCGACCAGGGTGTAGATCTGCGTGGTCGACAGCGAGGTGTGGCCGAGCATGAGCTGCAGCGCGCGCAGGTCGGCGCCATGGTTGAGCAGGTGGGTGGCGAACGAGTGGCGCAGCACATGCGGCGAGATGCACGTGGCCGGGATTCCGGCGACCAGCGCGTGCTTGCGCACCAGCGTCCAGAACATCTGCCGCGTCATCGCAGCGCGCCGGTTGCTGACGAACAGCGCGTCGCTGCGGCCGCCCTTGAGCAGCAGCGGGCGCGCATCCGCGACATAGCGCTGCAGCCAGTGCGCTGCCTCGTCGCCAAGCGGCACCAGGCGTTCCTTGCCGCCCTTGCCGAGCACGCGCAACACTCCCTGGCGCAGATTCACCTGCGCCGCGGTGATGCCGACCAGTTCGCTCACGCGCAGTCCGGTCGCATACATGAGTTCGAGCATGGCGCGATCGCGCAGGCCAAGCGGCGTTTCGGGAGGAACGCGCAAAAGGCTGTCGATCTCGGATTCAGACAACGCCTTGGGCAGGCTGCGCGGCAACTTCGGCGCATCGACCAGCAGGGTCGGATCGGCGACAAGCCGCCCCTCGCGCACCAGCAGGCGATGGAAATGGCGCAGCGCCGAGAGCAGTCGCGCATTCGAGCGGGCGCGATATCCGGCACCAGTGCGGCCGCCCGAGCGGGCGCGCGCGCCGAGGTAGCGCTGCAACCATTCGCGATCGGCGTTCGCGAGCGATCTTCCTGCAGCGGCGAGCCAGCGCGCATAGCCTTCGAGGTCACGCCGGTAGCCGGCGAGCGTGTTGTCGGCGAGACCTAGCTCCGACCATGCGCGTTCGAGAAAGAACGCGATCAGGGCGCCATCCGCGCCTTGCACCGCGGGCGGTGGCGGACGCCCGCGCTTGCGGGGCGACGGTGCTGCGACTTCGATCGGACGCTTGGGCAAGGCTCATCCCGTGGTTGTTCGGCTTGCGCGGTCGAGCCTAAACCGCGACGCTAGGCTCCGTCACTTCCGCACCCCGTGATCATGCCTTCGGCAACACCTGCTTCCCTGTGGCTGCGCGCCGCCGCTGTCGTCTACGACCTGTTCCCGCTGATCGGCCTGTGGATGCTGACGGCCGCACTCGCGATGCTCATCGCGCACGGCGACGTCGACGCGGCGCATCCGCCAGCAACATGGCGCGCGCTGCTGCAGATGGCCCTGTTCGCGGTGACCGCGACCTACTTCGTTGCTTCCTGGTCGCGCGGCGGCCAGACCATCGGCATGCGTGCGTGGCGAACGCGGGTGGTGTCGGCGGAGGGTCGAGCGCTGCCGTGGCCGCGTGCGCTGCTGCGGTTTTCGCTGGCGCTGGTGTCGCTGCTCGCATTCGGCCTCGGCTTCGCGTGGTGCCTGTTTGATCGCCGAGGCCGCGCCTGGCACGACATCATCGCGCGCAGCGAGCTGGTGCGGATCGAGCGCTGACGCGCCGACGAAGGCGCGAAGTCGAACGCCTAGACCGCGAGCGCGCGCGCGACCATCTCTTCGATGGCATCGAGGTCCGGGATGATTGCGCGGTCGTCACGCACCAGCACTTCGGCGCGCACGCCAGGGGCATGCGGATGCTCGTCGCTGGTCTGGATCAGCAGTTCCTGGGTGATTGTCGTCAGGCGCGGGAAGCCCTGCGCGAGCAGCGCGATGAACGGCATGCCGGAATTGTTGCCCAGCGCCTTCAACACGGCGACGCGGGCATTCGTCCGGCTTTCCTCGGCGAGTTGACCGGTGAGCACCGGGAACGAGAACAGCGGCAGGCGCCAGCCACGCCACGGCAGGCGACCGAGCAGCCATGCCGGCGCATTCGGAATCGTCTCCGGCTTGGTGTAGCTGATCACCTCGGCGACGGTCGCGTTCGGCAGCAGTACGCGACCGTCGGTGATCGGCACCATGACGCCGCGGATTTCGCGTGGTAGTTCAGCCATCTCTTGTCCCCTTCGACGCGTTCCGGCGGAACGCGCCTGCATCGGATCAGCGGAGCGCGTGCGCTCCGCCCCTCATGTACGTTCCGCCATCAGCTTGGCCGCCAGTTCCTTCGGCGTTCCCTCGAAACTGACGAGGCCCGCCTCTTTCACGCCGTCGACCATCGTGCTGACCACACAGCTTTCCGGCGACTGCGCGTAGACCTTGCCACCTTTCTCGACCAGATGGCGGCAGCCCGCGACCGCGTCGTCGGACATGCCCGAGAACACGATCGCACCGGCTTGCTCGCCGTAGCGGTTCGCGACATCCTCTATCACGCGGTCGATCGACGGGCGGTAGGCCGCTTCGCTGGTGTTCTTCTCGAGCAGGACCACGCCCATCGGATCGACTTGCAGCCGGTGCGAGTTGGGCACGATGATGATTTCGCCGTGCGCCACCCGCTCGCCATGTGCAGGCGTGCGCACCGTCATCTGCGTCGCGCGCCCGAGTTGTTTCGCCATCATGTCGACGAATTCGTCGCCCAGATGCTGCGCGAGCAGGAACAGCGCAGGATAGTCGCGCGGGAATTCCGACAGGAATTCGCGCACTGATTCCGGGCCGCCGACCGATGCGCCGAGCACCCACACGGCCTGGATCTTCGCCTTGACCGAATCGGGGTCGAACCAGTTCTCGTGATCGAGGGTTTCGCGCGTCGGCGAGACCGCTTCTTCCAGCGGAATCAGTTCGAGCGACAGCTCCGACAACGATGGAATCGGCGGTTGCTTCGCTTCGTCGCCGCCTTCCGGCGCAAGGTAATCGCTGGCGCTGACCTTTTCGATGCCGAACTGTGCCGGACCGGTCGGGACCGGTGCGGGCGCCGCCTCTTCGGTGAGGTCCTCCAGAGACCACGAATCAGCCAGACCGCCGATCGCCGGCTTCGCCGGTGGCGGCGCCGGCGCCGCAGTGCCAACGACTTCGTCCAGGTCGAAGTCGAGGTCAAAGCCTGCTGGCAGGTCCATCGCGGCGGAGGGTTCCGCCACTGGCTCGCTCGAACGGATTCCGGCGGCGACCGGGACATCCTCGGGCGCGATGTCGACGATGAATTCGTCGACCGAATCCAGTTCGATCATCGGTTCTGGCGCCCTCACCTCGAAATCGGCGAGCAGATCGTCGATGCCGGAAAGCTCGAGGTTGCCGTCGATGCCATCGATGTCGATCGTCGGCAGCACCTTTTCGGTGCCCCCCTGAAGCGGATCGGAGGGCGCCGCTTCTTGCAGCAGGTCGATGAATTCGGTCGGATCGAACTCGGGTTGCGGTGGAGCAGCCGGTGGCACTTCGACCGGTTCGGATTCGATCGCCATGGCTGGCGTTTCCGCCACGACGGCTTCCGCCACGGCAGGCGCGACCTGGGCGGGCACCTTAGCACGCGACGGCACGGGCTCTGCGCCGGCGGGTCGCGGCGGGTCGAGATCGGCATCGCCGAGCACCTTCGCCGACAGGTGGCGCACCCAGCGCGCATGGTCCCAGCCGGACAGGCCGCTGCTAACGCCGCTGTCGTTGAAGATCACGGTATAGCGAGCATCGTCGAGCAGCGCGTACACCGCATCCAGGCCCGGATCGTCCTCGTCTTCGAGGTTCACCACGACGACGCTCGCGCGCGATCGTGCGAGGGCGTCGGCATCCAGCGCGCCCGCGACGGCCTCATAGGCGATCGGCGTTCCGATCGCGACGAGGGTTTCGCGCACATGCCGCGACTGCGCAGCGGATTGGTACAACAGTGCAACCGGCATGGCAGATGGACTAGACACGTTCGCGCCTCAGCACTTCCTGCACCTGACGCAGCAGGTCGTCTTCCTGGTAGGGCTTTCCGAGATAGCGTTCGACGCCGATTTCGAGTGCGCGCTGGCGATGTTTCTCGCCGGTGCGCGAGGTGATCATGATGATCGGCACCTTGCGCAAGCGCGAGTCGTTGCGCATGTAGGTCGCCAGCTCGTAGCCGTCCATGCGCGGCATCTCGATGTCGAGCAGCATGATGTCGGGCACCGTGTCCTGCAACTTCTCGAGCGCATCGAGGCCGTCCTTCGCGGTGTGAACCTCGAAGTCGGCGCGTTCGAGCACGCGCGTGGTGACCTTGCGCATGGTGATCGAGTCGTCCACGACCATGACCAGCGGCTTGGTGCGCACGTCGACCGGTTGCACCGGCTCCGGCGCCATGAAGGCCGGCAGTTCCTCGACCGTGCCCGCGTCGATGCGCGCGCGCAGCGCGGCCAGGCGACGCACCAGCGGGGCGAGATCGAGAATCATCACGACCGAACCGTCGCCCATGATCGTCGCGCCGAAAATGCCCGGCACCGAACTGACCTGCGGACCGACCGACTTGACGACGATTTCGCGCGAACCCACCACGCCGTCGATGCGCACTGCGGCGCGCTGGTCGCCGGTACGCGTCATCAGCAACGGCACCTGGGTATCGTCGCTGGCCACGCGCGGGCGTGGCACGCCGAGCAGTTGCGACAGCTCGTAGATGACGTATTCCTCGCCCGCATAGGCATGTTTCGGGTTGCCGTCGGCGATGCGCTTTTCCAGATCGTCGCGTGCGATGCGCGCTACGCCCTGAACCGACGACATCGGGATCGCGTAGCTGCTCTCGCCGAGCTTGACCAGGATCGCCTGGGTCACTGCCAGCGTGAACGGCAGGCGGATCGTGAACTGCGAGCCCTTGCCGCGCGTCGAGTCGATCGTCAGCGAACCGCCGAGCTGCTTGATCTCGTTGTTTACGACGTCCATGCCGACGCCACGACCCGCGAGCTGGGTGACCTGCTCGGCGGTCGAGAACCCGGTTTCGAGGATGAAACCGTACAGATCGCGATCTGACAGTTGCGCTTCGGGCTTGAGCAGACCACGATCGATCGCCTTGCGGCGGATCGCGTCGCGGTCCATGCCGCGCCCGTCGTCGGTGATGCGCAGCACGACTTCGGTCGCCTCGCGACTGACCGCAATGTTGACCGTGCCTTCGGGCGGTTTGCCGCCGGCGGTGCGCTCGTCCGGCTTCTCGATGCCGTGCGCGAGTGCGTTGCGCAGCATGTGCTCGAACGGCGCCTTCATGCGCTCGAGCAGGTTGCGGTCCATTTCTCCGTGTGCGCCGTCGACCTTGAGCTGGGCGCGCTTGCCGACTTCCTGCGCCGCCTGCCGCAGGGTGCGGCGCAGGTTCGGCACGAGCGAGTCGAACGGCACCATGCGCGTGCGCATGAGACCTTCCTGCAACTCCGAGCTCACGCGCGACTGCTGCAGCAGCAGGGTTTCGGACTGGCGCGTCTGTTCGTCGAGGATGCCCTGGATGGACACCAGATCCGAGACCGACTCGCCGAGTGCGCGCGACAGTTGCTGCAACTGCGAGAAGCGATCGAGCTCGAGCGGATCGAACGTGCTCGAACTGTCGTGCTGCTCGCGCTGGTAGCGCGCGATGATCTGCGCTTCGGTTTCGATTTCAAGCTTGCGCAGCTGTTCACGCAGGCGGCTGACGGTCTGTTCGAATTCAACCAGGTTGAAGCGGAAGTTCGCGATCTGCTGTTCCAGGCGCGAACGGTAGATCGAAACCTCGCCGGCGAAGTTCACCAGCGAGTCGAGCAATTCCGAGCGTACGCGGATCATTTCCTGCGGCGCGTGGACCACTTCTTCCTGGTCCATCGCGGTCAGGTGGCGCGGTGCCGGCGCCGGTCGCGCCGGCTGAGCCGGTGCGGCTGCGGCGGGGCTTGCCGTTTCCGCCGCGGGGCCAGCAACCGCATCGGGAGCGGAGACCGCTGCGCCGAGGCTCTTGCCGGCCACCAGATCCTCGAAGCGCGTGATCGCATGCATCGGCATCGCGATCGCGCGACGCTGCGACACGCGCTGGACCAGCACGTGCAGGCGGTCGAAGCCGCGCTCGAGCGACTCGACGGCGACGCGATCCACCGACAGGCGTCCGTCGCCGACCGCATCGACCAGAGATTCCATCGCATGGCTGAGGTCGCCGATCGGTGCCAGGCCGGCCATGCGCGCGCCACCCTTCAACGTATGCAGGTCACGCTGCAACGAGACGATATGGCTGCGCTCATGCGGCGACTCTCGCAGTCCGGCCACGACCGAATCGGCGTGGTCGAGGATGTCCTCACTCTCCGTGACGAAGATGTCGAGCAGGTCGTCATCCGCATCGGTGGCCTCGAGCGGACCATCAGGCTGCACGTCTTCCGCCAACGCGGGCGCCTCATGCCCGGCCAACGGTGCGTGCGCGATCGGCGCCGCCTTCGGCGGTTCGGCCACACGCGGCGTTTCGACCTTGGCCGGCGGGATGAGGGGCGCCGGCGCGGCAACGGGCACGCTGGCAACTTCGGGGACCGCGGGCGCGACAGGTGGTGGCGGTTGCGACTCCGGCTCGGCGACGGGCAGCGAATGCTCGACACCGACCGGGGCCTCGACCACGAATTCCGGCATTGAGGCCAATTCGACCGTCTCGTCGTCCGGCAACGTGATCGGCGCTTCCGGCTCTTCCTCGACGACGTAGTCGGGAGCCTCGAGCGAGATCTCCTCCATCTGCAGTTCGCCCGGCATCGAGTCGAACGACGCATCGGCAGCCACCGGCGTTTCCGGACGACTGGCCGGCGCGCTCGGCATCTTCTCGAATTCCGCCAGGGCGGCCGCGAGATCGTCGGGAATCTGCGCCTGCGGCGGCAGCTCCTCCGGCAGATCCAGCTGGGCGGCATCGCTCAGCCAGCGGTCCATCTCGCCCGCATCATGTCCAACCGATGGCGCAGCCACGTCGCCGCCGAGCGCGGACGCAGACGTCGCCGACGACGTCGGACGATGCAGATCAGGGTCGTCGGTGTACCAGGCCAGCGAAGCCTCGGGCTCCGGCAGTGCATCCCGCAATGCCATCATGCGCGCGGTGAGCGCACTGGAGTCGGGCAGTTGCGCATTGCCCGATTCGAGGCGATGCATCACGTCACGGGTCAGCGCCACCGTGTCGCGCATCGCGGCGATACCGTCCGCCCCAGGCAGCGTATCGGCGGCGCGCAAGCGCTTGATGTAGGTTTCGAGAGGGGCCAGCACGTTGCCGATCGACGGGATGTCGACCATCGCGATCGCGCCATTGAGCGTGTGCACCGCGCGCAGCAGCGACTCGCTCGCACGGACCGGCGTCGGCGTGCAATTGGCCAGGTACTCGTCTGCGACGCCGAGGTGGGCCGCGACTTCGCTTTGCAGGATGTCGAACAGGACCGGATCGATGTTCGGCAGCGGCCCGGCGATCACTTGCCCCGAAGTCCGTACGACCTGTTCATCACTTGCGAAGCTCGGTGCCGACACGATGTCGTCATGCAGCGTCGGCATCTCGCGTTGCGGCGCGGGGACGCGGCGGCGCACCACGCGACGCTCGGTGCGCGTGCCGCCCGACGCCGCGGGAACGTAGGCGTCCTCGCCAGCCGCAATACGATCGGCGGCATCCATGATGCCGGAGATGTTCGCGTGTGCGGAATTGTCGCCGCGCAACGCCGCCAGCAGCGCCGGCAGCGCGCCCATGGCCTGGTCGACCAGAGCCAGCACCGCATCGCCGGGGACGACCGTGCGGTCGAGCACGCGGTTGAGCAGGTTCTCGACCTTCCAGCTGAATTCGCCGAGCGTGAGCGCGCCGACCAGGCGTCCCGACCCCTTCAGGGTATGGAACGAACGGCGCAGCGGCTTCAGTTCCTCGAAATTCGTGACATCGCGCTTCCACACCGGAAGCTGTTTGGTGAGGTTGGCGATTTCCTCCTCGACTTCCTCGAGGAACACGTCGCGGATGTCGTCGTCGATCTCTTCGCCGGCGCTGCCCTCGAATCCGGCGAGCGACTGTTCCCCGGCAGGAACCTCTTCCTCGATTTCCTCCTCGATCTCGATCCAGTGCTCTTCAACCGCGTCGGTCGCGCCGGTCTGTGCGAGCTTCAGGCCCGACAGGTCGTGCGCCGCCTGCTCCGGCGTGCGCGCCTCGCCGACAACGAGGTCGTTGAGGTCGCGCCCGGGCAGCACGTCGATGGTCGGCACGCCGAGCGACGCGGTATCCGCCAGGATCGCCGATTCGCCGCGCGGTTCTTCCGTCGCGGCGCGGAACGTCTGCGCAGCCGGCACCTGCTCGTGCGCGAGCGGGGCGGCCTTCGGCGCCGGCATCTCGCGCACTTCCGCGGGCGGCAACGGCCAATAGCCGAGCGACTCGAGGCTTTCGCGCGCGACGTCGAGGATCTTGTCGCGGTTGCGCCGTTGTTCGCGCGTCGCTTCGAGGTAGTACTCGATCGCGGCCAGCGCATCGGCGAGCTTGTCCATCTGCTCCGCGGTCGGCACGCGCTTGTGCGCGATCAGCTCGACTTCTACGAAGCGCACCAGCGCCGTCATCAACTCGCCCGCATTGGCGAGACCAAGCATGCGCAGCGCACCGGCGATTTCCTCCAGCAGGCGCGGGATCTGCTGCACGCGCTGGTGGTCCCACGGCGACTCGATGAACGCGATGATGTCCTGCTTGGCCTGCTGGATGTTGACTGCGGCTTCGCGCATCAGCGCGTCGAGGATCTTGCGCACCTCGGCCTTCGGCAATTCCAGTTCGCTGGTGCTGCCCGTCTCGCCTTCGCCACCGTCGCCGAGGCGCTCGATGTGGTCGTCGAGCGACGCTTCGACGTACAGCAGCGCGCCGGCAACGTCGAGCAGCGAACCTTCGTCGACCGGGCGCCGTTGCTGCGACATTTCCTCGATAATCTCGCGCTGCTCGCCGACCACGCGGCGCGGGACGCCGAGGCCGAGCATGCCGAGCGTGTCGCCGACCCGGTTCAGCACGTCCGCCTGCGCGGCGAGCTCGGACGCGTCGGTGCTGTGGCCGCGCAGGAAGATGTCGAGCGCTTCCTTGACCCGGACGAGGTCGTCCTTGATCGCCGCGGAAACCGTACCGAGCAGATTCTTGTTGCGCCCGGTCATCGAGCCTTGCGCATGCTGCAGTTCGCTTTGCGTCGGCAGCAACGTATCGAGGCGATAGGTGCGGCGAATGAGCGCGGAACGTTCACCGAGCGGCGCGTTGCCGGTCGAACCTGCATGCGCCACGTAGTAGAGGAGATTCTTGGTGAGCTCGCGCGGCGCGCGCGCCGCGAAGCCGCCCTCGCCGACTTCGGCGAAGCGGTGGATTTCGCGATCGACGCGTCCGAACAGGAGCTTGACCGCTACGGTCGGATCGAGCTCGCCGGATTCGGCCGACTCGATCACGCCAGCGGCGATCCACCACAGGCGACGTGCTTCGACCCCATGCGAAATCGAACGCAGCCGGTCGAGCACCTCGATCAGGCGGCGCAGGTGCTCGCCAGCGGACGAGTCACGGAACCACTTCAGCAGCGCGGCCTGGAATGCCAGACGCAGACGCAACGCCTGCGCGCGCAATTCGTTCTGCGGCAGCGCCACGGCGCTACCCGCAGCCGCTTCCGGCAGCGGCAGGGCGAGGTCGGGCGAGAAGAGCGCCGATTCGCTCAGCAGGTTCTCGCCGCGCACCGCACGCAGGTCGTTGAGAAGCGGCAGCAGGACGATCGGAATGTCCTTGTGGCCGCTCTGCAGGCGCTCGAGGTAATCGGGCAACTGCACCATGCCGCGCATCAGCACGGAATAGCCTTCGTCACGCTGCTTGACGGAGTCGGTGACCAGCCCTTCGGCGAGCCGCTCCATGTTCTCCACGACCATTGCCGCGCCGTACAGCTCGACCATGCGCAACGTGCCCTGCACCTGGTGCAGGTGCTCGGCGCAGACGCGCATCAACGCGCGGTTGTCGGGCTCGTCCACATAGGTCTCGAGCGCCTCGCGCGCTTGCGCAAGCGTCGCATCGAGCGCCGGCTTGACCCAGTTGAGGGCAGTGAATTCGCCATCGTCGTACAGTTTCATGCGTCTAGCCTCGACTGCGACGACCGGCGTGCGCTGCGCGCAACGCGCCGGGCGCGCCCGCGATGGACTGGGGGAGAGTGGTCAGGCGTGGCTTCATGCGTGTCGACTCATCCCGGCAACTTGAAGTCGGCAACCGATCGGCGCAGGTCGGACGCGAGCTGCGCGAGGTTGCCGATCGACTCGGCGGTCTGGCTGGCGCCGACCGAGGTCTGCGAGGTGATTTCCTGAATCACGTTCATCGTCGCGGAGATGTTCGTCGCGGCGGCCGACTGCTGGCGCGCCGAGGTCGAGATGCCCTGAATCAGGTCGGCGAGGCTGTTCGAAACCGTTTCGATCTCGCCCAGCGCATGGCCTGCATCCTCGGCGAGGCGCGCACCCGAAACCACTTCCGAGGTGGTCTGCTCCATCGAGCTGACCGCCTCGTTGGTATCGGACTGAATCGTCTGCACCAGCGTCTCGATGCGCTTGGTCGCGCCGGAGGCGCGTTCCGCGAGTCGTTGCACTTCATCCGCGACGACCGCGAATCCGCGGCCTGCCTCACCGGCGGACGCGGCCTGGATCGCCGCGTTGAGCGCGAGGATGTTGGTCTGCTCGGAGATGTCGTTGATCAGTTCGACGATCGCGCCGATCTCCTGCGAGGACTCGCCGAGGCGCTTGATGCGCTTGGACGTTTCCTGGATCTGGTCGCGGATGTTGTCCATGCCCTGGATCGTCTGGCGCACGACCTGCGCGCCATTCGCGGCAATCTGCACCGAGCGCTGCGCCACGTCGGCGCTCTCGGCGGAGTTCTTCGACACGTTGTCGATCGAGTTCGCCATGTCGTTGATCGCGACCGAGGCCGAGCTGATCTGGCGCGCCTGGTGCTGCGCGGCGTCGGCGAGGTGCATCGCGGTCGCCTGCGTTTCCTGGGCGGCGGCCGACACCTGCACGGCGGTTTCGTTGATGGTTGTCACCAGGCTGCGCAGCGCCTCCACCGCGAAGTTGACAGAGTCCGCGATCGCGCCGGTGATGTCCTCGGTGACGGTCGCCTTCACGGTCAGGTCGCCTTCGGCAAGCGATCCCATTTCGTCGAGCAGGCGCAGAATCGCGTCCTGGTTGCGCTGGTTGAGCTCGTTGGTCTGTTGCAGGCGGCGACGCTGGTCGCTCAGCAGGTTGAAGCCGAGGAACAGCAGCAACACCATCGCGGCAGCGGCGGCAAGAGCACCGAGCACAGGGCTGGGTGGCTTGTACCAGTTCTGGCTCGACGAACGCGCATCGATGCGTTGCGCCGCGGCGACTGCGCGCAGCAGCACGTCCTGGCTGTCCGTGAACGTCTTGTCGGCGGCGTCCTTGACCGCCTGCAGGTTGCCCGCCGCGTCAACGATGGTCTTGACCGGCTCGGTCACCGACGTCCATTGCTGGGCGACGTCGCCGACGATCTGCTTCGCGTTGGCGTTGTCGAGCGGCTTGATGTTGAGTTCCGGCGCACCCTCGAGCAGACCGGTCACGACCGTCTGGTACAGACGCGAATCCCGACCGAGGCCGTCGGCAGACGACTGCGTGTCGGCGCCACCGACGAGGATCTTGGTGACGCGATTGCTCATGCGGTCGGCGAGCTGCATCTGGCGCGAAGCGATATACACCTGCGACGCGCTCGCGTTGCGGTCGGTGAGGATGTTGACGACCTCGCTCATGCGCGAGTTCAGCCCCGAGACCTTGTCGATGAAATCCTTCGCATTGGTGTTGGCGGTGAGCACAACCGCCTGGTTGTCGATGATCTTCTTGGCATCGGCCTGCAACAATTCCCATGCCTTGGTAAGGCTGTCGGTCTTGACGTCGATGTAGGACGAGTAGCTCGGCATGCCGGTCTTGTCGCCCTTGCTCAGCGCCGTGACGTAGGCATTGATGTTGTCGCTCGTGCTCTTCAATTCCTGGAATGCGAGCTCGTTGCCGCTCGCCGCTTCGGATGCGTACTTCGCCAGCTGCTGCGAGGACACCTGGATCTGCGTGGTGTACGCGACCGCCTTGCGGTCCTGCACGTTCTGGTAGTACAGCAGCGCGAAGTCGACGATCGCGAACAGGAACAGCGCACCGAGGACGAGGAACAGGACCGAATTGGTCCGCCCGCCGCCGACAGAACCCGACGTAGTGCTCACACTTCACCCCCTATTGCGTTCCACCGCCGACCCGGACGGGTCACCGATGCGGATTTCATGCTGCCGCCTGCTGGAACTGGGTGCTCCGCACCAGCGCCGCCATGCTGAACAGGCCCCACAGCACTTCGCCCAACTGGACATTCTCGCCGACGTAGTGGACGTACTTCTCGTCCGACTCGCCGACCGCCTTGGACAGCTGCTCCTCGGAGAAGCTGCGCTGACCATGTACTTCGTCGACCATCAGGCCGACGCTGCCGCCGTGCTGGCGTACCACCAGCACGCGCGTGGTATCCGTGTTGGGGCCGTGGCTGGCGCCGATGAAATCGCGCAGGTCGACCACCGGCACCAGGTTGCCACGCACGTTCGCGACGCCGAGCAGCCAGGACTTCGCGCCCGGCACGAGTGTCACGGCGGGTGGCGTCAGGATTTCGTTGACTTCGGCGATGCTGCTGACGAAGTGGCGATCGCCGATGCGGAAGCCGATGCCGCGCCAGAGCCCGGGCGCATCGACCAGCTCCGGCGCACCGGCCGCGTGCTCCAGGCTGCGCCGCTCGTATTCGGCGAGTACTTCGAAAGGAGTGGTGGAGAACCGGTCGGCCATGTCAGCCACCCGCACAAACGCGAACAGCGGCGCGACGAATGCGTCGCTCCGAGTTTTCGACACCGACCACCTGCATGGCTGCCATCACTTCCCCTTTGATCGAATGGCAATCCAGTGTCACGTTCCGTCGACGTAACGACGGATCGCACCCAGCAATTCCTCGCGCGTGAACGGCTTGGTCAGGTACTGCTCCGAGCCGACGATACGTCCGCGCGCCTTGTCGAAAAGGCCGTCCTTCGAGGACAGCATGATGACCGGCGTGCTCTTGAACATCTGGTTGTTCTTGATCAGCGCACACGTCTGGTAACCGTCCAGACGCGGCATCATGATGTCGACGAAGATGATCTGCGGCTGCGTGTCGGAGATCTTCGCCAGCGCCTCGAACCCGTCGGTCGCGGTCACGACCTCGCAACCCTCCTTGCGCAGCAGGGTCTCCGCGGTGCGACGGATGGTCTTCGAGTCGTCGATGACCATCACCTTGACGCCGTTGAGGCCGCCTTCTTTCGTGTCGTCCACCTAACCCCCTCGCCACATCGGATGCCCGCGGCCATCGCCGTGAATTCGGACGCGTCGCCCATACATGCAATCGGCATGCCGGAAAGAACGGACAACGGCGCGCTCGACCTGGCGCACCTTGCGTCCGGAACCCTTATCCAACATAGCTAGCGAAGCTGTCAAGTTGTTGCCGTAAGTGCAGGTTTGGGCAAAAGTTCGCGCTCGCGCAAAGGTATTGGGCGAGCGCTTCGAGTGTAGTATGCAGCGTGCCGCGTGGATGCGACAGACTTCTCGCCCGCCACCCCGCGGCGCGCAACGAAAAACGGCGCAAAGTGACGCTCCCGGCCGCGGAATCGCGGACCGCGCGCGCCATCCCCGACAGGCTCCCGGGCTTCGCCCGATGCATCCCGGAAAACCGCATGCCCTCCAGTCTCGCCGTGCTGATGGACCCGATCGGCACGATCAACCCGAAAAAGGACACCACGCTCGCGCTGCTGCTCGAAGGCCAGCGCCGCGGCTACTCCCTGCTGTACGCGACCCAGGGCGACCTCGCGATCCGTGACGGCGCCGCCTGGGCGCGCCTGGCTCCGCTGGCCGTGCGCGACGATCCGCACGACTGGTTCAGCCTGGGCACGCCAGCCTGGCGGCCACTGGCAGGGATCGATTTCGCGCTGGCCCGCAAGGACCCGCCGGTCGATCCGCAGTTCATCTACGACACGATGGTGCTCGAAGTGGCGCAACGCGCCGGTGTGCAGGTCGTCAATGACCCGCGCGGCCTGCGTGACGCCAACGAGAAGCTGTTTTCGCTGCGTTTCCCGCAGTGCTGTCCGCCGACCGCGATCGCGCGCGATGCCACCGAACTCAGGCGCTTCGTCGCCGAGCACGGCGAGGTCGTTCTGAAGCCGCTGGACGGCATGGGGGGACGCAGCATCTTCCGCTCCCGCCACGGCGATCCGAACCTGAACGTAATCCTCGAAACCCTGACCGGCAACGGTCACGGCTTCGCGATCGCACAGAAGTTCATTCCCGAGATCAGCGCCGGCGACAAGCGCATCCTCATGATCGACGGCGAGCCGGTGCCCTACGCGCTCGCACGCATTCCGCAGGGCGACGACTTCCGCGGCAACCTTGCGGCCGGCGGCAAGGGTGTCGGCGTGCCGTTGTCGGAGCGCGACCGCTGGATCGCCGCCGAAGTGGGCCCGGAGCTGCGCCGGCGCGGCATGCGCTTCGTCGGTCTCGACGTGATCGGCGACTGGCTCACCGAGATCAACGTGACCTCGCCGACCTGCGTGCGCGAACTCGATGCGCAATTCGGCCTCAACATCGCCGGCCTGCTGTTCGACCGGCTCGAAGCCGCGCAGGCAGCGTGATGTCCGATCCGACGACCGGCAATGCCGACCGCCTCGGCGTGACCCTGCTGTTCTCGGTGGTCGCGCACGCGGTGCTCGCGCTCGGCATCACGTTCCAGTTCGAGAAGGCGTCGCCGCGCCTGCCCTCGCTCGACGTGATCCTCGTGCAGTCGGCCAACAGCGAGAAGCCGGACAAGGCCGACTTCATCGCGCAGGCGAGCAACAGCGGCGGCGGCGAATCGGACAAGGCGCACCGTCCCGCGCAACCGCTGTCGAGCCCGGTGCCGAAGGCGACGCCCGGCATTGCCCCGCTGCCGATCGAGGACGGCGCGCCACGACCGACGCCGCCGCGACCGAGCGAGATGCTGACCCAGCGCAAGTCCTCCTATACCGTCGCGACGGACCGCCAGGCGCCGGAAGCCACGCCGCAGGACGCCGCCGAGCGCGAAGCCGAGCAGCGCCGGATCGAGATGGCCCAGCTCGCCCAGGAAGTACAGCGCGAGTCCGAGCAGTACGCCAAGAGGCCCAAGCGCAAGTACATCTCGGCGAACACGCAGGAATACGAGTTCGCCGCGTACATGCGCGCGTGGGTCGCGCGGATCGAGCGCATCGGCAACCTGAATTACCCGGACGAGGCACGCCGCCAGCAATTGCACGGCCAGCTCGTGCTGACCGTCGGCATCGATCGCCAGGGCAAGGTCAAGAGCATCGACGTGATCCAGTCGAGCGGGCACAAGGTCCTCGACGACGCCGCGATCCGCATCGTGCGCCTGGCCGAACCGTTCCCGGCGCTGCCCGACAGCAAGGAACACATCGACGAGCTGTACATCTCGCGCACCTGGCAGTTCCTTGCCGGCGAATCCGGCGACAGCCTGCAGACGCGCTGACGCGTCACCCCGCCTTCACGATCGGTCGTGCCGGCTGCCGTACAATGCCGACATGACCGATGCGACCCCGCTCACGAACCAGTTGCTGATCGCAATGCCGTCGCTGCGCGACCCGAACTTCGCGCGCGGCGTCGCGTTCCTGTGCCAGCACGGCGAGGACGGCGCGATGGGCCTGATGATCAACCGCCTGTCCGAGTACCGCCTCGGCGACGTGCTCGCGCAGATGAACATGCATTCCGATCTCGCCGACGTCGCCGATGCACCGGTATTGATCGGTGGACCGGTGCAACCGGAGCGCGGCTTCGTGCTGCATTCCCCCGGCGGCGACTGGGAGTCTTCGTTCAAGATCTCCGAGCAGATCAGCGTTACCACATCGCGCGACATCCTCGTCGCGATCGCGATGGGCAAGGGCCCGCGTCACGCCGTCGTCACGCTCGGCTACTCCGGCTGGAGTCCGGGCCAGCTCGAACAGGAACTGTACGAGAACCACTGGTTGACCGCGCCGGCGGCCGAACAGGTGCTGTTCGAGACGCCGCTCGACGAACGTTGGGAAGCCGCCGCCGGACTCGTCGGCGTGAACCTTTTCCAGCTCGCGAGCTATGCCGGCCACGCCTGAGGATATGGCGCTCGCCTTCGACGTCGGCACCCGCGTCATCGGCGTCGCAATCGGCAACCGCCTGAGCGGCAGCGCGCGCGCGCTCACCACACTCGCACCCGACGACTGGACAGGCCTCGACGCGCTCGTCGCCACCTGGCGACCGGATGCGTTCGTGGTCGGCCTGCCGCTGACCCTTGACGGCGGCGAGCAGGCCATGTCGAAGCGCGCACGCGCGTTCGCGACGCAACTCGAACAACGCTACCAGCGCGTCGTGCACCTCGTCGACGAACGCAACACCTCGCGCGAGGCGGCGCGGCGCTTCGCGAGGCAACGCGCCAGCGGCGCGGCAAAGCGCAAGGACGCCGCCGAGATCGACGCACTGGCGGCGGCCATCATCCTCGAAGCCTGGCTGTAGCCGACACCCACCGATACCCGACGGAAGACCGACGATGTCCGAATTGCAAACCGCCGAGGATGCCCGCCTGCGTCACCTGCTCACCCTCGACGGCCTCGGCCGCGCGCGGATCGAGGCGCTGCTCGACCATGCTGCACAACTGCGCTCGCTCTGGCGCGCGGGCGCGCCGCTGCCCGCGCTGCTCGATCGGCGCACGGTGGTGAACCTGTTCTTCGAAGCGTCCACGCGCACGCGCACGAGCTTCGAGCTCGCCGCGCGCCGGCTCGGGGCCGACGTCGTCAATTTCGACATCTCCGGTTCCTCGACCAGCAAGGGCGAAACGCTCGAGGACACGCTCGCCACGCTCGAGGCGATGGACGCCGATGCATTCGTCGTGCGGCACAAGGAAAACGGCACCCCGGCGCGCCTCGCCGCACATGCACGACGCGCGGTGGTACTCAACGCCGGCGACGGCAACCAGGCGCATCCGACCCAGGGCCTGCTCGACCTGCTCACGCTGCGCGACCACAAGGGCCGCATCGACGGCCTGCGCGTCGCGATCTGCGGCGACATCCGCCACTCGCGCGTGGCGCGCTCCGACGTGCACGGCCTGCGCGCGCTCGGCGCTGCGGAAATCCGCCTGTGCGGACCGGCGGCGCTGCTGCCGGACGCGGCGGAGTTTGCCGATTGCACCTTGTCGCACGATCTCGACGCGACACTCGAAGGCGTCGACGCGATCATCATGCTGCGCATCCAGAAGGAGCGCATCGAGCACCTGCCCGGTTTCGACGAGACGGAATACTTCGCGCGCTTCGGCCTCGACCGCCGACGCGTGGCGCGAGCGCGATCGGATGCGATCGTGATGCACCCCGGGCCGATGAATCGCGGCATCGAGATCGCGGCGGATGTCGCGGACGGCGCGCAATCGGTGATCCTCGAGCAGGTCGCGAACGGCATCTTCGCGCGCATGGCCGCCCTGGCGACGCTGCTGGGACGAGAGCGGAACGGCTGAAACAGGAAGCGAATGGGGCACAGCAAACGGGATTCATGACCGGGTTCCATAACCATCCCAATTGCTCCCCTTCGGGTGCTCAGCGTGCTTCGTGTTGCAGGCTTTCCTGCGCTTGCTTCCCTCCCTCGTGCGCTAGACTGCGCGTCTCGCCCCAGGGGAATTCATCATGCGTACACCGTATCTGCGCGGCGCCGCGCTCGTCATCATGCTCGCCCTCGCCGCCGGTTGCGGCCGCAAGGTCGACGAGAGTGCTCCGCTTGCGTTCGTGCCGGCCGACACACCCTATGTGTTCGCGAACATCGAACCGGTGCCGGAGGCCGCGCTCGCCAACTGGCGCGCGCAGATGCAGGGCGCGTGGCCGCTGCTGGTCGAGACGATGGATCATGCGCTGGCCGAACTGTCCACGAAGCCGGAGAGCGCCGCTGCGGCGAAGGTGATGGCGGCCATCCTCGACGAAGTCCGCAATCGCAACACGCCCGAGTCGTGGCAACAGGCCGGCTTCGATCCGAAGGCGCACGCGGCGATCTACGGCGTCGACCTGATGCCGGTCATGCGTCTGGAACTGTCCGACCCCGAGGCGTTCCGCGCGACGCTGGCGCGTATCGAGCAGAAGGCGGGCCAGGGGCTCGCGATCAGTCGCATCGGCGAGCAGGAGGTGCGCAGCTTCGGCGACGACAAGATGTCGGGCATGCTTGCAATCGAGGGGCGTCACCTCGTCATCGCGTTCGCGCCGGGCGGTGCCGACGAGGCGTCGAAGCGCCGCCTGCTCGGGCTCGATCTTCCGGCGCAGCGTTTCGATGCGCGCGCGCTGGCAGACTTCAACAAGCAGCTCGGGTACCTGCCGTATGGCAGCGGCTGGATCGACACGCGCCGCATCGTGGCGCTCGCCGCCAGCATGAAGCCGGATCAGGCAGGCGAACCTCTCGATGCGACCTGCCGGCAGGAATTCGACGCACTCGCCGCGAAAGCGCCGCGCTTCGGCTTCGGCTATCGCAAGCTCGATGGCGACGGCATGACCATGCACGCGCGCCTCGACCTCGATCCCGCCACTGCGAAGTCGTTGCTGGCGCTTGCGCCATCCCTGCCCGGCACCTCATCGCCGGATGCGCTGCTCGATTTCGCGATCGCGCTGCCGGTACTGCGTGCGCGCGACCTGATCGTCGCGCAATACGACGCCGTCGCCAAGGAACCATTCCGCTGCGCGCTGCTCGCTTCGGCGAACACGGGTGTCGCCGAGACGAAGGCGAAGCTCAGCCAGACGATCCCGCCGCCGTTCAGCGATTTCAGCGGCGTGCGCATGACGCTCAGCCATCTCGCTTGGCCTTCCGGCGACGCGACGGCACGGCCGGACGTGGCGGGCACGCTGCTGATCGGCAGCAACAACCCCTCGTTCATGACCAGTCTCGCGCAACTGTCGGTGCCGGCGTTGCAGGACCTCAAGCTCGCCGCGGACGGCAAGCCGGTGGCGATTCCGCCGAACGCCTTGCCGGGCATGCCGGCCAACCTCGACCTCAACGTCGCGCTCGGCACCAAAGTGCTCGGCATCGCACTCGGCAAGGACCAACTGGCGGCCCTGTCCACGTCCGTCACCGCCGCACCGGTCGCGTCGACGACGCTGCTGGAAATGAACATGCGCGGCGAAATCTACGCGACCTTCGCCGACGCGATCGATCATTTCGGGGCGGCACTGCCGGAGGAAACGCGCAAGCAACTGGAGACGCAGCGCAAGTTGTATGCGATGTACGCGCAGTGGTTCCAGCACATCGATGCACGCGTCTCGCTCGCGCCGGAAGGCATCGAGCTCAGTGAAGGCGTGGTATTCAGGCATCCGTGAGGCTGCGCTCAAGCGGCGCTCCCGGAAGCAAGTCGTCATGCCTTGAGCCGGGCTGGAGTCGTTGCTCGAATGCGTTGAAGTCGTCCCGGCATTCGCCGGGACGGCGGGTCGGAGACCACCTACCGCCCGAGCAGGTTCGCCGCTTCGTCATACAGCGCGCGGTCGGCGCGGTTGAGCGCCTCGATCCGCGCGCGCAGCACGGGTGACAACTCGCGCGCGAGGGCATCGGACGGGTCCGCGTTCTCCGCCGGCAGGCCTTGCGCGCCGATGCCGGTCAGGCGATGGAACCGTGCGATGGATGACTCGGCCTCCTCGGCCAGGCCGATGAAGAAGAAATCGCGCGGGCGTTTGCCGGCAAAGAAGCGCGTGGCAACATTGCGCATGCGCGGCAGCGCGGCGAACTCTTCAAGGCTGAGGTTCCGCTCGACCAGTCGGCGGCAATCCGCATTGCGCAGGTCGGGGACGCGACGCCAAAGGTGATAGTGGCTCGCAACGCGCTGCGCGGGATCGCGCAGCCATGCGACATGGCGGGTCGCGGAACCGAGGAAATCGTATTTGTCGGCCAGGAAGTGGCCGTGGATGCAATCGTACGCACTCGCATCGAACGCGGTGACGCGCTGCACGCGCGCCGACCAGCGGCGCCATGCGGAATACTCGGCCAGCGGGCGATCGGCGTAGTCGAGCAGCAGGCGTTCGCCGAAATGCTGCTGCAGCAAGCCGCTGAAGGCCGTTCCGACCGTTTTCGGGACATCCACCGAGATCAGCATGGCGCGCCCTGCGCGCGGCCTGCGTCCGGCGCATCGTTGACGACGCACCAGCGGCGTCCGTGCCAGCCCGGTCCCGCCGCGCCGTCGTCACCGGCCGTCAAAAGGCGCAGCTGCGGGAATCGCTGCAATGACCAGGCGAGCTCGGCTTCGCGCACGCCATGCATCTCGAACACGGTGCTGCGCCGCCACGCCACGCGCCGGAGGAAGTTGAGCCAGCGATTGGACACGCGGTCGAACAAGTGCCCGCGCAGGCTGCGGTCGGGCCCGGTGGTGAACTGGAATACCGCCGCTCCACCCGGCGCGAGCACGCGGAAGAATTCGCCGACATAACCCGCGGCGAGACTCGCCGGGATGTGCTGCAGGGTGATGTGCGAGAACACGAAATCGACGCTCGCGTCCGCCACCGCTTCGAGTCGCGGCGAGGCGTTGACGCGGAACTCGGCGTTGGCGACATCGGCGTTCAGGCGCGTCGCCGCGGCGACCATGCTGGCCGACACGTCGATCCCGATCACGCGCTCGAAATGCGCGGCGAGCGCGCGCGTCAGGCGCCCCGCACCACACCCGAAATCAAGCGCGAGTCCGCGCCTGCGCGGATATCCACTCGGCGCCAGCGCCGCCATCTGCGAGTCGATTTCGACACGCCCGGTCGCGAGGAATTCCTGCGGATTCCAGCGCCCGCCGCGCTTGTCCGCCTGCGACAGCACCGCCCACAGCGGGTCGTCGCGCCCAAGCGTCTCCCAGACGCTTCGAAGGCGGTCCAACTGCGGGGATCGGGGATTGGGGATCGGAGATGGGGAGACAGCAGGCCGCGCAACGCCCGGCGCATGCCCGCTTCTATCGCTTTTCACGAAACTCCAATCCCGGATCCCGAATCACGGCTTGCTCAGGTTTCAACCAGCTCGACCCCATCGAGTCCCTGGCTCAGCGTGTGCGCGTCGCCGCCTTGCGCGAGCTTGATCTTGAGGCGAACCTCGTTGGCCGAGTCGGCGTGGCGCAACGCGTCCTCGTAGCTGATCTCGCCGGCCTGGTACAGCGTGAACAGGCTCTGGTCGAAGGTCTGCATGCCGAGGTTGGTCGATTCCTTCATCACGTCCTTGAGCTTGTGGATCTCGCCTTGGCGGATGTAGTCCTGCACCAGCGGCGTGCCGAGCATGACTTCCATCGCAACGCGGCGCGCCTTGCCGTCCGGGGTCGGGATCAGCTGCTGCGCAACCACGCCCTTGAGGTTCAGCGACAGGTCCATGAACAGCTGCTCGCGCCGATCCGACGCGAAGAAGTGGATGATGCGGTCCATCGCCTGGTTCGCGTTGTTCGCATGCAGCGTGCACAGGCAAAGGTGGCCGGTTTCCGAGAAGTTGATCGCATGTTCCATCGTCTCGCGCGTGCGCACCTCGCCGATCATGATGACGTCGGGCGCCTGGCGCAGGGTGTTCTTCAGCGCGTTCTCCCAGCTGTCGGTATCGATGCCGAGTTCGCGCTGGGTGACGATGCAGCCTTCGTGCTTGTGCACGTATTCGATCGGGTCCTCGATCGTGATGATGTGGCCGGTCGAATTCTGGTTGCGGTAGCCGATCATCGCCGCGAGCGATGTGGATTTGCCGGTACCGGTCGCGCCGACGAAGATGATGATGCCGCGCTTGGTCATCGCCAGCGACTTGATCACCGGCGGCAGGCTGAGTTCCTCGATCGTCGGGATCTTCGTCTCGATCCGGCGCAGCACCATGCCGACGCAGTTGCGCTGGTAGAAGCAGGACACGCGGAAACGGCCGACGCCGGTCACCGAGATCGCGAACTGGCACTCGTGGGTCTTCTCGAACTCCTCGCGCTGCGATGGCGTCATCACGTTCAGCACCATATCGCGCGACTGCTGTGGCGTCAGCGCGTTCTGGGTGATCGGCGTGATGCGGCCGTTGACCTTCATCGACGGCGCGACGCCGGCCGTGATGAACAAGTCGGACGCCTTCTTGTGCGTCATCAACTTCAGGTACGAGGTGAAATCGACGCTGCTGCTCATGGCCTTTCCCCGTGCCGGGACTCCTACCGGCTCGCGGCCATCTTACACCGCGCGGAGCCGGGCGCCGCGGCGATCCGGGCACATTTTGGGTGCGTCACCCGGCGCGCTCAGGCGGCCTGCACGCCGCTGTCGACCGCGTCCCGGTGGTAACGCCCGCGCAGGCGCAGGAACGGCCGCTCGACGAAGGCGTAGGTCAGGCCGGCGATGGCAAGCGTCACCGGCAACGCGACCAGCCCCGTTTCGAGCAGGGCATCAACGGCGAAACGACCGGTGAATGCGAGCGGCAGGTCGTAGCGGACCAGCATCCAGATCACGATGAAGTGGACGAGATAGATCGAGTAGGAGATCTCGCCGATGCGCGCGACCGCGCGCGACCACAGACCGTCCGCGCTGTTCGCGGCGGCGACGTAACCGATCACGAACGCGGCCCACAGCAGCGCCTCCAGCGTCGGCCAGGCGATCTTCCAGGCCGGTGTCGCCGGCCAGCCGCCGGCGGCATTGAACATCGCCAGCGCGCCGATCACGACCGCCAGCGCCGCGCCCGCGAGCAGCGCGCCGGCGCGCCACGACAACGGCCAGCTGCGGAACGCCCACGCCGCCCACATGCCGATCAGGAACTGGTCGAGCCGGCCGACGATGGTGAGGTAACCGATGTCGCGCGCGTTGCCCCCCGCGAGCACCGCGACACCGCGGAACAGCAGCAGCACCGCAACGAGGCCGAGCACCTGGCGCGTCCAGCCGCTGCGCAGCACCGGCACCAGCAGCGGGAACAGCAGGTAGAACTGCCACTCGATCGCAATCGTCCACAGCATGCTCGAGAACGGCGGCGTGACCAGAGCGCCCGGCAGGTTGCCGAGTCCGCCGATGGTCTGCAGGAATCCGGCCCAGGTGAAGCGATCCGGAAACGCGGCGATGCCGGCGAATACCAGCAGCAGGAACAGCGGATAGGTGCGCAGAAGCCGGTTGCGGATGAAGCCCCAGGCCGAAACGCCGCCATCGAGCGCGCCGAGCGTGAGGATGAACCCCGACAGCACCATGAACAGCGCGACCGCGGTGTGACCTTCGGCAAGCGCGGCGAGCAACGGATTGGCGGGCTGCAACCAATGGTCGATGCCGAAGTCCTGCTGGAAGCGCGCGTGGTACGAGAACAGGTGCAGGCCGTGATAGAACACGATCAGCAACGCGGCATACGCACGCAGGTGGTCGACGGCGGGAAGGTAGCGGATGTTCGGGCTGCGCATCGCATCTCGCGTCGTGCGTTCTGGGCGGGCGGACTATAGCCGAGAGCTGCGGACTCCGGGCGCGGCGGCACGCGCTGAGCGCGTACCGCCCTACGGGCTGAAGAGCATCGCGGCTGAAGCCGCTCCTGCGGCGGCAAGATGTCCGGCGTACGCTTCTGCGCGCAGGAGCGCGCTGCTTTCACCGGGGTCCCCTTCGGCAACGGTGAACGGCGGACGAAATAGCCCGCAGGGGCGCGCGCACGACGCGCGCGCGTTCGCCGTCAGCGCACGGATGCGCTGTCGGCGAACCTCGGCCGACGTTCACGCACCCGCTGGGCAGGATGCCCGGCGGACGTTACCGCGGGGGTGTCCTTCTCTTGGGTTACCTTCTCTTGGACAAGCACTGCGCCGCAGGAGCGGCGCGAACAGCGCAGCTGGCCCGAAGGGAGGAGGGCAGGATGCCCGGAGTCACAGAAGGTAACCCGCTCGCATGGATGCGAGCGGAAAACGCAAGGATGCGGGCAGGTTTCCGCGAAAGAAGCACGGCGTCCAGCCGCAATGCGTTCGACTCAGGCGTGACGGCGGAAATAGCCGGTCGCGAGCACGACGAGAAGCAGCGGCGGAATCAGGTTCGCGAACGCCGGATGCAGGCCGTACACGGCACCGATGCTCACGATCGCGCGCTGCGCAAGGTAAAACCCGATGGTCAGCACGATGCCGATGAACAGGCGCTTGGACAGCCCGCCGCTGCGCAGGGTGCCGAATGCGAATGGCATCGCGCAGAACACCAGCACGAGCAGGTCGAACGGATAGAACACGCGCGCCCACCATGCGTCACGGAAGGTCGACGCATCCTGCTGGCTTCGATCGAGCGCGGCGATGTTCTGGCCTAGATCACGCAAGGTCATGTATTGCGGCTTGATGATGCTGGTCGCGAGCACGCCGGGATCGAGCGTCGATTGCCATTGCTTCGATGCCTCCTTGCGGCTGGTCGCACTGCCTTCGCCAAATTCGGTCCGGCGCAGGTCGTGCAGGGTCCACTCGCCGCCCACGTGCACGGCCTTGTCGGCAAGCGTCAGCGCGACGAGACGGCCATCCGCATCGAACTCGAACACGCGCACGCCATCGAGGTCGACTTCGCCCTTTCCGCCGTGCGTGCGGCCGTGGCGCGCGCCGATCACGCTGCCGCCGTCGCGCGCCCACAGCACGCCGCCGCGCGCGAGCGCGATGTCCTTGGATTTCGCCGCGAGCTGCAACGCCTGCGCCTTGCGCTCGCCGTACGGTCCGAGCGTCTCGCCGAGCAGCACCACGCCAAGCGTGAGCACGCCAAGGCCAAGCACGACCGAGGCGCAGATGCGCAGCTTGGACAGACCCGCCGCGCGCAGCGCGGTCAGCTCGCCGGTACCGGCGAGGCCACCAAGGCCGAGCAACCCGCCGATCAGTGCGGCGTAGCCGAACATCTCGTAGCCGCGCCGTGGCACGGTCAGCAACACGTAGGTGACGGCGCGCGCGAACGTGTACTGCCCCTGGCCGATGTCGTCGAGTTCGAAGATGAAGGTGCGGAATGCGTCGAGGCCGACGATCGTCGCCCACGCGACCGCGACCGCGCCGAGCACGGCCATCGCGACAAGTCGGTCGACGCGCTTCATGCCGCCCTCGCCTTGCGCGGCGCCTTCAGGCGCTGGCTGCTCCAGATCATCCACGCGGCTATCGCCAGCGCCGGCAGGTACACCCACCACAGGCCGAAGGCGGGCGCGAGCTTGCCCTGGCTGATCCATGCGCGACCGAGCAGCAGGCCGTTGTAATAGACCAGCCACCCCAGCAGCGCGAGCAGCATGCGCGCAAAGCGCGGTTCGCGCGGACTCGATTTCGACAACGGCAGCGCGAGCAGGCCGAGCACCAGCACCGACAGCGGCGCCGCGAGTCTCCAGTGCAGTTCGGAACGCATCAGCAGGTCATCACCGGCGGCGAGCAGGGTCGATGTCGGCGCGCTGCGCTTCTGCGCCGCCTCGCTGTCGTCGCCAACGCTGTCGGGAAGCTTGATGTCGTTGCGTGCGAAGCGCATCAGGCGGTAGTCGTCTTCGCCGAGCTTGCCTTCGACCCGGAATCCGTCCTGCAGGGCGATGTAACGACCGTTGTCGGCGTCGTGGTAGAGGAAACCGTGGGTCGCGGTGATCACGTCGATGCGCGTCTTGCCGGCCTTCGCGTCGGGCCGCTCGCTCTCGATGAACATGCGCTTGAACTGGCTGCCATCGGCGGACATTTCGCCGACGTAGATGACGCCGTCGCGCCCGGGCAATTCGACGAAGCGACCGGGCTCCAGACCGGCGACGATCAGCGAGCGGTTCGCCTCGGTCAACAGTCGCGAGGAGAGGCGGTCCGCGGCGGGGCCGAGCCAGAACGAGATCGCGCCGAGCAGCAGCATCGTCGGCAGCACGAACAGCGCGAGCGGACGCAGCAGGCCGACGAGGTCGAGGCCGGAAGACTGCAACACCGCCATCTCGCTCTCGCGCCACAAGCGTCCGTACGCCTGCAGCACGCCGAGCAGCACCGCCAGCGGCATCAGGATCGCCAGCGTACCGACCGTGCGCAGGGCGATCAGCGTGAACAGCAGGTCGGCCGGGATGCGCCCCTTGGCGATCTTCGCCAGCAGGTCCGCGACCGCGCCGCCGACCATCACCAGCAGCAGGATCGCGGTCGCGGCGAAGAACCCGGCGGCCAGCTCGCGCAGCAGGTAGCGATCGACGATGCGCAGGGCAAGCGGATTGTTTTGCCTTAGAATAGTGGGCTTCATGCGCGCTGCGGGTGATCGTGCGGAACGGCTCCATCGACGGCGTCGACCACATCGTCACCGTACCTCCGACAGTGTAACCGCGCGCGCCCCAGGAACATCGAAACCTGCCGGAAACCGCAATGACCGTCCTGAAGTTCAGCTCCCGTTCCGATGCGCCCGAAAGCGCGACCACTCCCTGCCTCGTCGTCGGCATCTATGAGGAACGCGTGCTCGGCGCCGCCGCGCAGCGGGTGGATGCCGCCGCTGGCGGCGCGATCCGTCGCCTGCTCGAAAACGGCGACGCGACCGGCAAGCCGGGCACCTCGACCCTGCTGTTCGGCCTGCCTGGCGTCGCGGCGGAACGCGTGCTGGTGGTCGGGCTCGGCGAGCAGAAGAAGTTCGACGCAGGCGTCTACCACCGCGTCGCCAACGATGCCGCGCGCGCGCTGAAGGGGCTGCCGATCGCGTCGGCGTACTCGACCCTGACCGAGCTCGACGTTCCCGGCCGCGATGTCGCATGGAAGTCGCGTACTGCGGCGCTCGCCGCCGACGCGCAGGCCTACCGCTACACCGCGACGTTCAAGCCCAAGGACGCGCCGAAGACGCCGCAATTGCAAACGATCGAGTTCAGCGCCAGCGAGGGTCGTGCGCTCGCGGAAGCGGCCGCGATCGCATCTGGCGTGCGTTTCGCCAAGGAACTCGGCAACCTGCCGCCGAACATCTGCAACCCGGCCTGGATCGCCGCGCAGGCGAAGCAGATCGCCGAGCGTCATTCCGGCGTCACCCTCGAAGTGCTCGAGCGCGACGACATGGCCAAGCTCGGCATGGGCTCGTTGCTTGGCGTCGCGCAGGGTTCGGCGAATCCACCCAAGCTCATCGTGCTGCAGTGGAAAGGCAAGGGCGAGGCAAAACCGTACGCGCTGGTCGGCAAGGGCATCACGTTCGACACCGGCGGCATCTCGCTCAAACCCGGCGCGGGCATGGAGGAGATGAAGTTCGACATGTGCGGCGCCGCCGGCGTGCTTGGCGCGTTTCTCGCAGCGGTCGAATTGCAGTTGCCGATCAACCTCGTCTGCATCGTGCCGGCGGTCGAGAACATGCCGGATGGCAACGCGTATCGCCCGAGCGACATCCTGACCAGCATGTCGGGGCTGACCATCGAAGTGCTGAACACGGATGCCGAGGGCCGCCTGATCCTGTGCGATGCGCTGACCTACGCGCAGACGTTCGATCCGCAAGTCATCATCGACGCAGCGACCCTGACCGGCGCCTGCGTGGTCGCACTCGGCAAGCACGCGTCGGGCCTGATGACGCGCGACGACGAACTCGCGGAGCAACTGCTCGCCGCCGGCAACCAGACCCACGATCGCGCGTGGCGGCTGCCGCTATGGGACGACTACCAGGGCCAGCTCGAGTCGGGCTTCGCCGACATCGCGAACATCGGCGGCAAGTACGCGGGCGCGATCACTGCGGGCTGCTTCCTTTCGCGCTTCACCAATGGCCGCCGCTGGGCCCATCTCGACATCGCCGGCACTGCCTGGGACGAGGGCCGCAAGGGCCTCGCGACCGGTCGCCCGGTGCCGCTGCTGGTGCAGTACCTGATCGATCGCACGCGATGACCGGGGCGGATCCGGCCCAGACCCTGAAGACGCGCGTCATCGCCGCGGGGCTTGGCACGCACGTCGTGCTCGGCGGCATCATGATCGGCCTGTTTCCCGGGATGCTGACCCCGGAAACGTTCCAGGCCACGCTCGAAACCATCCAGGGAACCGGCATCAACCTGCTGTTCGAGGCGATCGCGCTCGGGTTCTGCTTTACCTGGCTGACGCTCGACTCGCGCCAGCTGCAGATCCGTCGCCCGTGGTGGCTCAATCTCGGCATCGTCCTGTTCAAGTCGATCTTCATTCCGTACTACCTGTACAAGACGCGACCACCGGGGCAACGCGGCGCGGCGATCCTCGCCTACTTCGGCGTCTATTTCGGCGCGATCCTCGCAATGAGCGCGGGCGCGATCATCGCGCTTCAACTCGGCGCCGCGCCGATGCCGGCCATCAAGGGACCGTGACCGATGCCACGCGCCGACTTCTACCTCATTGACAAACCGCGCTTCCGCGCCGATCCGCTGCTGCTGGTCTGCGAACTGGCAAAGAAGGCGTTCGCCGGAGAGCAGCCGACCCTGATCCTCGTGCGATCGCGTGACCAGGCCGAGGCGCTCGACGAGAAACTGTGGGAGTTCGACGAGAACGCATTCATTCCGCACCAGATCGTCGGCGACGGCGAGGACGATGCGATCACCGCGGTGCTGATCGTGCCACCCGATGCGACGACACCCGACCGCGTCCTCGTGATCAACCTGCGCGACGAATGCGCGCCAGGGCTGTTCGAACGCGTATTGGAAGTCATCCCGGCCGACGAGGCGGAACGCGCCGGCTCGCGCGAACGCTGGAAAACCTACAAGGCCGCCGGCTTCGAAGTCGCCAAGCACGACATGTGAGCGCTGCACGTCACTCGAAGCCGTCCGCGAAGATCGAATCGCCGAGCAGGACATCGACCGGAGTCTCGGAGTAGTCCCCCTGCACGCCGTTGCCGAGCTGGCCCTGGCTGTTGCCGCCCTGGCATCGCACTCCCGTGTCGGCGCCGACCGCACAGACGTGCGACGTGAGTACGTAGCCGGCGCCGCCTGCGCTGATCGACGCGGCGCCGGCGAAGCCGCGGTCGAGCGGATTCGCCGATGCGATCGGGAAGATCCCTCCGATCGGGAAGTAATACTCGCCCCAGCAACGCACGCTGCCGCCAACCAGCAGCGCGCAGGAATGGTCGAAGTCCGCGCCGGCGCTGATCGCGGCGACGCCGCTGCCGAGTCCCGACACGGCTACCGGCAGCGGCGACGCGGTCGTCGTGCCATTGCCGAGCTGGCCATTGCCGTTGTAGCCCCAGCAGACCATGCCGCCGTTCGCGAGCGCGCACGCATGGAAGTCGCCGGCCGCGATCGCCGTCGCGCCGGCGAGAGCCGAAACGTTCACGGGCGTGCGTCGCTCGATGTTGCTGCCATCGCCAAGCTCGCCGTCGTCGTTGTCGCCCCAGCATTTCGCGCCGCCGGTCATCATCAGTGCGCACGTGTGGTACTCGCCGAGCGCGATGGCGGCCACGCCACTCGCAAGCCCGGACACGTCGACGGGCGCGAGCCGCTTGGTCGCCGTACCGTCGCCGAGCTGGCCATGGTCGTTGAGGCCCCAGCACTTCGCGCCGCCTGCCGACGTGATCGCGCAGCTGTGCGACGCACCGGCCGCGATTGCCGCCACGCCCTGCGCCAGGCCGATGACCTGGACCGGTGTCCGGCGCACCACGCCGAATGCGCCGCTGCCATCGCCGAGCTGGCCGTCGTAGTCGATGCCCCAGCATTTCACGGCACCGCCCGTGGTCAACGCACAGGTGTGATCCCTGCCGGCACTGATCGCCCGGACGCCGGATGCGAGGCCGACCGTGCCGACCGGTGCAAGACGCGCCGTCTGCGTGCCGTCGCCGAGTTGCCCGGCGGAGTTGGCGCCCCAGCACAACACGCCACCCGCCGTCGTGAGCACGCAGGTGTGCGCGCCACCGGCGGACACGCGGCTCGTGCCACGCAGGGGCACAGCCGCTCGCGCGGCCGGAAAAGTGCTTGCTGCGGTGACGATGCCGGCGAGCAGGGACGCTGCGATTCGCACGGTGTCGCGAGGCATAGGCATGGTCGCTCCCAGGCGACATTCGATCCGGTCGGACACGACCACCGAATGGTGCGTCGCTTCACGCCGCGCTGCCAGTGCCCCGCGCGCAACCGGAATTACGTGCGGGCGCGAACCATGCCGGCGCCATGGCCACGGCGGGCTACGCGTCGTCGCTGCGTGAGACGTCGGAATCGTTCGTCGTACGCGCGGACGGGACCTTACATCCGCGTGCCGAAATAACGGTCGCCGGCGTCGCCGAGGCCGGGGACGATGTAGCCGTGCTCGTTCAATCCCTGGTCGATCGCGGCGGTGAAGATCGGCACGTCGGGATGATGCGCGCGCAGGTTCGCGATGCCCTCCGGACAGCTGACCAGGCACACGAAACGCAGCGAGCGCGGCATGCCTGCCTTGATGCGGTCGAGCGCCGCGATCGCCGAATTGCCGGTCGCGAGCATCGGGTCGACCACGATGACGTCACGCTGTTCGAGATCGCGCGGCATGCGGAAGTAGTACTCGACCGGGTGCAGCGTCGCCTCGTCACGATACAGGCCGACATGGCCGACGCGCGCGCCGGGCACCACGCTCAGCATGCCGTCGAGGATGCCGATGCCGGCACGCAGGATCGCCACCAGCACAACCTTCTTGCCGTCGATGCAAACGCCCCGTGTAGCCGCGACCGGCGTCTCGATCGCGACCTCGCGCAGCGGCAGGTCGCGCGTGACCTCGTACGTCATCAACGCGGACAGCTCGCCGAGCAAGCGGCGGAACTCCAGCGTGCTGGTCGATTTCTTCCGCAGCAGGGTCAGCTTGTGCTGCACGAGAGGGTGGTCGATCACTTCCACGCCTGGCGCCATCGCATTCCCCCGTTCGTTTCCAGCACGATACCGCGTAGGGCGGCACGCGCGTAGCGTTCCGCCAATGGGCTCCACAATCCGCGGCGGCACGCGCGTTGCGCGTACCGCCCCTACGCAGGCGGTCGCGGTGACCCCTGCTAGAATGGCCGACCCCCTCCGGAGAAGGGCCGCGCGACGGCCCGCGGCACGCATGGAAAACAGTTTCGAACCCGGTCAGATCGAGCCGAAGTGGTACGCGCGATGGGAAGCGAACAACCTGTTCGCCCCCGCCGGCAGCGGCGAGCCGTACTGCATCCAGCTGCCGCCGCCGAACGTGACCGGCACTCTGCACATGGGCCACGCGTTCCAGCAGACGATCATGGACGCGCTGGTCCGTTACCACCGCATGCGCGGCTTCAGGACGCTGTGGCAGGGCGGTACCGACCATGCCGGCATCGCGACCCAGAAGATCGTCGAGAACCAGCTCGCCGCGCAGGGCAGGACGCGCCACGATCTTGGCCGCGCGAAATTCGTCGAGCGCGTATGGGAATGGAAGGAGGAGTCCGGATCCACGATCACCAACCAGATGCGTCGCCTCGGCGCCTCGGTCGACTGGTCGCGCGAACGCTTCACGATGGACGAGGGTCTGTCCGCCGCGGTGCGGCGCGTGTTCGTGACCTGGTTCCGCGACGGACTCCTCTACCGCGGCCGGCGCCTCGTCAACTGGGACCCGGTGCTGATGACCGCGGTGTCCGACCTCGAGGTCAACAACGAGGAGAAGGACGGCTCGCTGTGGCTGATCCGCTATCCGGCATCCGATGGCGGTGAAGGCCTGGTCGTCGCGACGACGCGCCCCGAGACGATGCTCGGCGACGTCGCCGTTGCGGTGCATCCCGAGGACGAACGCTACCAGGCGCTGATCGGCAAGTCCCTCAAGCTTCCGCTGACCGATCGCGAGATCCCGGTCATCGCCGACGACTACGTCGAGCGCGAATTCGGTACCGGCGCGGTGAAGATCACGCCCGCGCACGATTTCAACGACTGGCAGGTCGGCGCGCGCCACAAGCTCGTGCCGATCACGATCCTTGCGCTTGATGCGAAGGTCAACGACAACGCTCCGGAAAAATACCGCGGCATGGACCGCTTCGTCGCGCGCAAGGCCGTGCTCGCCGACCTCGAGGCGGCCGGCCTGCTGGTCGAGACGAAGAAGCACAAGCTGCAGGTGCCGATCAGCCAGCGCTCCGATGCAGTGATCGAACCGATGCTGACCGACCAGTGGTTCCTCGACCTCACGCGCGACACGCTCGCCGATGGTCGACCGGGCGGGCGCAAGGCGATCATCGAGCCCGCGCTCGCCGCGGTGCGCGACGGTGACATCAGGTTTGTTCCCGACAACTGGACCACGACCTACAACCAGTGGCTGGAAAACATCCAGGACTGGTGCGTCAGTCGCCAGCTCTGGTGGGGCCACCAGATCCCGGCGTGGTACGACGAGGCCGGCAACATCTTCGTCGGCGAGGACGAAGCCGACGCGCTCGCGCACGCGACGAGCCCGCCGGTGGGCGCGTTGCGCCGCGACGAGGACGTGCTCGACACCTGGTTCTCGTCCGCGCTGTGGCCGTTTTCGACGCTCGGCTGGCCGGGCGAAACCCCCGAACGCGCGACCGAATGGGAGCAGTTCAAGGCGTTCGTGCCGAGCAACGTGCTGGTCACCGGCTTCGACATCATCTTCTTCTGGGTCGCGCGCATGGTCATGGCGACCCGGTACTTCACCGGCAAGGTGCCGTTCCGCGAGGTCTACATCAACGCGATCGTGCGTGATGCGGAAGGCCAGAAGATGTCGAAATCGAAGGGCAACACGATCGATCCGCTCGATCTCATCGACGGAATCGACCTCGAGTCGCTGGTGAAGAAGTCGACTGCCTCACTGCTGATCCCGCAGGTGCGCGAGAAGGTCGAGAAGCGCATCCGCAAGGAGTACCCGCAAGGCATCGCCGCGGTAGGCGCCGACGCGTTGCGCTTCACCTTCGCCGCGCTCGCGACCTATGGCCGCACGATCAACTTCGACCTCAAGCGCGCCGACGGCTATCGCAACTTCTGCAACAAGTTGTGGAACGCGGCGCGCTTCGTGCTCATGAACGTGGGAGCGTCAACGGCAGCGATCGTACCCGCGGGCACCACCGAGCCGGTGACCGAAGCGGAGCGCTGGATCCTCACGCGCCTGCACCAGACGCTCGCCGATGTCGAAGCGCATTTCACGACCTACCGCTTCGACCTGCTGGCACAGGCACTGTACGAGTTCGTCTGGAACGACTATTGCGACTGGTTTCTGGAACTGGCCAAACCGGCGCTCAATGGGGGCGACGGGGCAGCCGCGGCTTCGACTCGCCGTACGCTGCTGACCGTACTCGACGCCGTGCTGCGCGCATTGCATCCATTGATGCCGTTCATAACCGAAGAAGTCTGGGGCGAAGTCAAGCCCCACCTCGGCATCGAGGCGATCAGCGTCTCCACCCTGGCGTATCCACGCGCGAGCGACTTCATCGTGGACGAGGCGGCCAGTGCCGAGATCGAATGGCTGAAGGCGGTGCTGACCCAGGTGCGCCGCATCCGCAGCGAGATGAGCATAGCGCCGCGCAAGGAGATCCCGTTGCTCTACGCGGGCGGCAACGCCGGCGACCGCGCACGCGCGGGCAAATTCGCGGCGCAGATCGGCTTCCTCGCCCGCGCCGAATCGCAACGCTGGCTCGCAGCCGGGGAACACGAACCCGCGTCCGCTGCCGCCGTCATCGGCGAGTTGAAGGTGCTGATCCCGCTCGCCGGCCTGATCGACCTCGACGCCGAGAAGCAGCGCCTGGACAAGGAAATCTCCCGCATCGACGGCGAGTGCGCGAAGGCCGCGGCGAAGCTGGCGAATTTCGGCGAGAAGACGCCGGCGGCCGTGGTCGAACAGGAAAAGCAGCGCCTCGCCGATTTCACGGCAACCGAGGCGGCGCTGCGCGAGCAGCTCGATCGCCTGCGCCAGGCCTGATCCATGAACGAGCCGACGTCGAATGCGGAGCATGCATCCGCATCGAAGATCCTGTTCCTGCATCTTCCGAAGACGGCGGGCACGGCATTGCGCGAACTGTTCGCCAGACAGTACGGCGAGCAACACGTGACGCGCCCGCTAGCCGCGCAGCTTCTGCATGAAGCATTGATCCGCTACGCCGACTACGAGGTGATCAGCGGCCATTTCAAGCCCGAACATGGCGCATGCCTGCCGGCTGACCGCCTCACGCTCACGGTGCTGCGCGAGCCGATCGACCGCTTCCTGTCCTATTACTGGTTCCGCAAGCACGACGCCGCAAACGGCGCGGTCGACCCGCGCGTGCGCGAACTTCCGCTCGACGCCTACATCCAGGCGCTGTGCGATGACGACTTGGACGAGCTCAACGCACAGACGCACATGCTCTATCCGATTGGCGCCGATGCGATGGACGCGTTGCCGTGGCCGCAGCAGGCGATGGCCGCCTGCCGCGCGCTGGATGCATTCGACCTCGTCGGCGTGCAGGCTGAGATCGACGATTTCGTGGCGATGCTCGGCGCGCGCCTGGGCTGGCCCGCGGACATGCGGCTGGAACGCGTGAACGTGACGCAGCGGCGTGAACCACATTCGCTGTCGGAGGCCTCCCGGCAGCGCCTGAACAACATTCTCGCACCTGATATCGCGGTCTACGCGCATGCGCTGGAGCGTTTCCGCACCCTGCGCCGTGAAGCCATCGCGGGCGGGCCGCGCGTTACAACGACGGCGACGCGAGCGCGACCGCGCGCGTCGACGCCAACCGCACCGCGCGACATCGGCGATCGCCGCGTCGAGTTTTCCAGCGTCCGCGTCAGCGGCGCGGCCTCCGGCCTGGGCACCGTGATGGTCGGCGAGCAGATGACGATCGACCTCGAGTTCGAGGCGCACCAGACCACCACCCAACTGGCGATCGGCTTCGTGATCCGCGACGAACGCGGACTGCCCGTGTTCGGCACCAATTCACTGCTGCTCGGCCGCACCTGCACGGTCGAGCCCGGTCGCTATCGCGTGTCATTTTCCCTGCTGAACCGGATCGAAAGTGGCAACTACACGATCGACGCGAGCCTGACCCGCAACGGCTCGCCGAATCTCGGCTGCCACCACCTCAAGGAACAGGCATTCCGATTCGACGTCCATGTAATGGCGACACCGTACTTCCAGGGACGCGTCATGATGGACCCGTCGCTTGAGTTCGCCACGCTGTCCCCGCACGGTCGAATCGACGCACCACCAGCGTCGTACGTGCCGTCGCGCATCGCGCTCTCGGTCGGCCGCTTGAATCCGCCGCTCAAAGATTTCCGCGCGAGCCTGCGCCCGCTGCAGTCGATCGGCAAGACGTCCAAGGGAACCGAGCTGCTGGTCGAACTGGAAATCACCAATAGCGGCGTGCAAGCCTGGCCCGGCGACGGCAAGCAGCCCGTCTGCATCTCCTACCACTGGCTCGACGAAGGGGGCGCGATGGTCGAGTTCGACGGCGTGCGTTCGCGTCTGCCACGCGATGTTGCCCCGGGCGAAACGCTGCGTGCAGTCTGCTTCGTACGCGTGCCGCAGTGCTCGGGCGCTTTGCGGCTGTGCTGGACGCTGGTGCAGGAGGGCGTCGGCTGGTTCGACGGTCGATGCCCGGAATCGGCGGTGACGGTGGACGTCGAGGTCGCGTAATCGGTGCCGCAACAGTGGATCACTCCGCGGGGAGCAGCTCGATCGCCATCACCAGCGCATCCTCGCGGCCCTTCTTCGCCGGGTAGTAGTTCGGGCGACGGCCGAACTCGTTGAAGCCCATCGAGTCGTACAACGCGATCGCGCGCGGATTCGATGGCCGCACTTCGAGGTAGACGCGCTCGGCACGATGCCAGCGCGCGATGTCGAGCAGGCGCCGGACGATGCGCCGGCCATGTCCCCTGCCGTGCAGGGAGGGCTCGACGCAGACATTGAGGACATGTGCTTCGCCGGCCGCGGTGGACAGCACGCCGTAGCCGATGATCGCATCGGCGTCGACCAGCACCACGCATTCATAGGCCGCGCGCAGGCAGTCGCTGAAGATCGCGCGGCTCCACGGGAATTCGTAGGCGAGCGCCTCGAGCGCCGCGACGCTGTCGAGGTCGTCGGCCTGCATGCGGCGGAACTCGGGTTGTGACTGCTTGAGTATCGCGACCACGCTGGCCGGCTCCGCTCGCCCTGTGCTGTTCCGGCAACGCCGGGATCGGCCGCATCTTGCCACGAAACGCGTGCCGGCTTGCGCAGCACGCTGGTGGCGCGCCTGGGAACCCAGGAACAACTCGCTTTCTTGTCATTTCCGCAAAGGCGGGAATTCAGCGTCTGATCTTCCAGAGGCTTGAAGTCGCGGATCTCCGCTTTCGCGGCGATGACGGCCATTTCCCGGAGGTCCGCTAGGCGCCGTTCGTCCGGCTGAGCTGGCCCGCGATCCGCTTCAGCTCGCTCCATAGCGCGCGCTTGCCGTGTGGATCGGTCGCGAGCAACGCAGGCTCCGCGGTCACGACCCATGCGACTTCGCCCTGGCGCTGCGCGCTCATCGCCGCACCGGCCGCGCGTGCGTGCTTGTCGCCGAACGCGACGAGCGCCGCCGCCCCGGCGAGGACGCGTTCGTCGGCCGTGTCGGCCTGGGTGCACGCAACGCGCGCGAACGCGAGCGCGCGGGTGACCGCAGCGAGCAACACGTTTGCATGCGGCGTCGATCCGTCCGCCAGCAGGACCACGCTCGCTCCATTTGGCGCAGCGACACTGCCCGCTGCGGACGCGGTGACGCGGGTCGGCGCATCGCCCGTACGCGGCGCATAGGCGTCGATGCCCATTTCGGCGAGTCGACGCAGGTCCGCCTCATCCCGCATGCGCGCCTCCGTGCTTGCGCAAATCGTCCTGGAATCGTGCATAGATCGAATCGAGCGCGCGACCGTAGGCATCGACCGTAGCCTTCATGCTGGCGTCTGCGGCCGCCATTTCCGCGCGATAGTAGTCGTCCACCATCGGCGTGCCGTCGCGCGCGTCCGCCCGGAGTTTCAGCGCGACCACAGCATTCCAGCCGCCGGCGAGAGTCGGCACGCGATCGAAGCGCAGGATCACGCCGCTGATGCGCACCGCCGGCCGGCTGGCCGGCAATTCGTCGGTGACCTGCGCCGACAACCGTGTTTCGCGCAGGCTCGCGATCAGGCGGCGCTGCAGGATGCGCACCGGCGGGTCCGTCCACAGTTGATAGTGATACTGGCGCAACTGCTGTGCGTCGGGGTCGAGCGCGTAGATCAACGCCTGATCCGCGTACAGGCCGTCCGCACCGAACGCATCGACCACCAATGGATCGGCGAATGCCGGCGTGGCATGCGGCTCGCCCGGTTGCGGGCGCGGCATGCGGTAGTAGGTGAAATCCGGCACCACCGGCGCACTGCAACCGGCCAGCGCGAACATGACGGTCAGGATCGGCGCTCGCATCCTCATTGCGGTTCCTCCTCCAGTTTGTCGGCCTTCGGCGCAATGATCAGGCGGTTCGGATGGCTGCGGATCTCGCGGCTGAATTCGTCGAGGTTGCGGCTCGAAGATTCGAGGTGATGGGTGATCACGTCCATCCGGCTCGACAGCGCCTCGAGCACGCTGGAGAGATCCTGCACCGAACGGCGCACGTCCGGCCGGTTGTCCCTCGCGATGGCACCGAGCTCGCCGAGCGCCTGATCGAGCGTGCCGCGCGTCTTGCGCAACTCGCTGCTGAGGCCCTTCACTTCGCCAAGGATCGCGCCGACCAGAGCGCGGTTCTCCGGCTTGAGCACGTCGTTGAGCGCGTCGGAGGCATGGTTCATGCGATCGAGCAGCGCACGTGTCTGTTCGAGGATTTGCGGTGTGCTCTTGTCGAGCGAGCCGGTGATCGAATCGACGCGCTGCGACAGGGTCTGGATCAAGGGCGAGATCTGCGTGCGCGTGAGCGTGCTGACCTCGCCGGCGAGTTCGTTCATCGCGGAAAAGATGTCGGCGCCCTCCTCGCCCTTGAGTTCGCCGCCGGGCTTGAGCGTTTCGCGGCTCTTGCCTTCGCGAATGCCGATCGAGACATCGGCAAGCAAGCCGCTCGACTGCAAGCGCGCGGGGCTGTCCAGCGGGATCGGCCAGTCGCGCCGGATCGCGAGCGCGACCTTGTAGCGCGTGCCGTCGGCGTCGCGTTCGGGCGTGATCGCGCCGACTTGGCCGACGCGGTAGCCCTCGTAGAATACCGGTGCGCCGTAACGCAGGCCAGTCACGTTGTGGTAACGCACGACGTAGTCGCTGCTCGCGACGCCCTTGCCGGTGATCAGGGCGAGACCGACAAGCAGCAGCACGAGCGCTCCGACGACGACGAGGCCGACCAGGGTGTAGTTGATGGTGTCGCGTTTCATCGACGGCGCCCCCTCGCCCATGCCGACATCGGCGCAATGTTGGAGCGGCGGAAGCCGCGATGCTTGTTCCATTGGCAAGCGACGAAGGGCACCGCGGCTTCCGCCGTTACAACAGACAGCCCGCGCATTCTAAGCCTCCTCCCCGGTCAAACGCTTCAGGTACGCATCCGCATCGACCTGTACCTCGCGCGGGCGGCGGTTCAGCAGGTCCTGGATGCGCTCGTTGTCGCTCGCACGCACCGCCGCGACCGGTCCGGTCATCAGGATGCTGCCCTGGTCGAGCACGGTGATCGTGTCGGCAATCTTGAACGCACTCTCGAGTTCGTGCGTGACGACCACGATCGTCATGCGCAACGCATCGCGCAGGCGCAGGATCAGCTCGTCGAGTTCCGCCGACACGACCGGATCGAGCCCGGCCGAGGGCTCGTCGAAGAACAGCAGGCGTGGATCCATGACGATCGCGCGCGCGAGCGCCGCACGCTTGACCATGCCGCCCGACAGCTGGCTCGGCATCAGGTCCTGGAAGCCGCCGAGGTTGACGACCTCGAGCTTGAGGCGGCTCATGATGCGGATGGTCGATTCGTCGAGCGTGGTGTGTTCGCGCAATGGCAACGAGACGTTCTCGCCGACGCTGAGCGAGGTCAGCAACGCGCCGCCCTGGAACGACACGCCGATGCGCTTGCGCACGTCGAGGAGTTCGCGATCCGTCGCCGTGCGCAGGTCGACGCCGAACAGCCGCACCCGCCCCGACCGCGGCCGCTGCAGGCCAAGGAGGTGCCTCAACAGCGTGCTCTTGCCGGAACCCGAGCCACCCATGATCACGCGGATCTCGCCCGGCGCGACGGAGAAGTCGATGCCGTGCAGCACTCGCCGGCGGCCGTACCAGGCCTCGAGCTTCTCGACTTCGATCAGCGGCGCCGCAGCGTTCATTGATCAACGCCTCCGCTTTGCGCCGTCCCTTGTGCGCGCAGGAGCGCGCTGCTTTTCGGGGTCCCCGTCAGCGACGGTGAACGGCGGACGGAAAGGCCCGCAGGGGCGCGTGCACGGATGCACGCGCGTTCGCCGTCGGCGCAGGAAGCGCTGTCGGCGAACCCCGGCCGACGTTTACGGACCCACGAGGCAGGAGCCTCGTGGGCGTCGCTGTCGGGGTGTCCTTCTCTTTGGTTCCTTTCTCTTGGACAAGCAAGAGAAAGGAATCCGCTCGCAGGGATGCGAGTGGAGCACGCACGGACGCGCGAAGGTCTTCGACGAGACGGTGACGCAAACACGGCAACACCATCCCCACCCAACCCTGCCCTTGAAGGGTAGGACTTGAAAACAGGCGGCTCCGCGCGGATCCCGTTCATCGGTTGAGGAAGAACGAAAAGACCATGTCGACCACGATGATCCAGCAGATCGACAGCACTACCGCCCGCGTGGTCGCGCGGCCGACACCCTCGGCACCACCCGTGACCAAAAAGCCCGTGCTCACGCCGATCAGGGTGATCAGCAGCGCGAACACGACACTCTTCGACAGGCCCTGCCAGATGTCTCCGGTCGACAGCAGCGACATCGTCTGCAGCAGGTACGCGGTCGGGGTGACGTTGAGCGCGGGCGCGCTGTACAGCGCGGCGCCGAAGATCGCGACCGCGTTCGCGAAGATCGTCAACACCGGCAGCATCACCAGCATCGCGACCAGCGCGGGCGCGACGAGATAGCGCACGGGTTCGATGCCGATCACGGCGAGCGCATCGACCTCCTGCGACACCGACATCGAGCCGATGCGCGCGGCCAGTGCGGAACCCGAACGTCCGGCGACGAGGATCGCAGTGATCAGCGCGCCGAATTCGCGCGTGACCGATTTGGCAACCGCAACGACGACCTGCGATTGCGCGCCGAATTCGCTCAAGGACGCGATGAACTGGATGCCGAGCATGAGGCCGACCGTGAAACCGAGCAGGGCGACGATCGGCAACGCATCGGCGCCGATCTCGCGCATCTGGCGCGCGACCGCGGCGAGGCGCACGGGCTGGCCGACACGCCAGCCGGTGAACACGTAGTACAGCGCCTCGAGCAGCAGCATCGCCGCATAGCCGACCCCGGCGAACGCGCCGAGGGTGGCGCGGCCGATATCCGTCAGCGGCCGTGCGAGCGCGTTCACGCGGTGGCGAGCAGCGCGTCCACGCTCGGCACGAGCAGGAACACGCGGTCCAGGCGGGCAAGTTCGAGCACGGCGCGCACGGCATCGCTGGTCGCGACGAGCGCGAAGCGCTTGCCGCGCGTGCGTGCCTGCTGGAAACCCTCGACCAGCGCCGCGATGCCGGACGAATCGATGTAGCTGACCGCCGACAGCTCGACCCCGACCGGCTCGCCACCGGCGAGCGCATCGAGCACGGCGCGGCGCACGTCCTGCGACCACGACAGGTCGACTTCACCGCCAAGGCGGACCAGCACGTAGCCGTCTCCCCTTTCGCTCGCAACGCTGTTCGGATGGATGCTCATGCCTCGTTCGCCTCCTCGCCGACGATGCCCTCGATGCGCTTGCGCATGACCAGGCGGTTGCCGCGCTGGGCGGGCAACGGTTCGATGTGCCATTCGTCCATGACCTCGTCGATCAGGGCGATGCCGAAGCCGCCGCAGCGGGTTTCACCGAGCGGTTGCGGACGCAGCTTGGCCGCCTCGACGCAGGGAGCGCTGTCGACCAGCTCGAACGTGAGCAGCGCGCCGGCGAGCAGGACGCGCACGTCGATGTCGCCTTCGCAGGCGCCCGCATAGGCGTGGCGGATGATGTTCGCAGCGGCCTCGTCGACCGCCAGTACGAGCCGATCGCGCAACTGCGGCTCCACCCCCAGCGTGTCGAGGCAGGCGCGCACCGCGGCGCGCAATTCGCGCAGCGATTCCGCGCGCGCCGGCGCCGTGCGTGCGAGCAGCACTTCCGGGCGCTCCGCACGCGGCGCCTCGACCAGCAGCAGGGTGGTGTCGTCGACCAGGCGCAGGCGCTTGAGGTCGGCGAGCAGGCCACGCAGGCGCACTTCGAGCGAGTCCTGCGCGTGACGCGCGATCAGCGTGCGCACGCCGGCGTTGCCGATCGGTCGGCCGTCCTCGTCGCGCACGTCGGTCGCGCCGTCTGAAAACGCGTACAGGGTGCCGCCGGCGAGTTCGACGTGGTGCTCCTCGAAGGCGACGCCCGGGAGGATTCCGAGCGGCGGGCCGCCCGAGGCGTAGTCGGTGAACGCGCCGCCCTGCTGCACGATCACCGGCGGAAAGCCCGCACCGGCGAACTGCACGCGGGTCGCGGCACGATCGCAATAGCCGACCAGCGCGCAGACGAAACGTCCGTCCTGGGTCGTCTCGCACAATTCCTCGTTCGCGCGCGCGAGCCATGCGGCCGGCGCGAGGCCGTCCTTGCCGGCCCAGCGCAGGAGGCTGGCCGCGCGCACCATCAGCAAGGCCGCATCGAGACCCTTGCCGGATATGTCGCCGACGACGAAGCCGATGCGCCCGTCCGCCAGCTCGAAATGGTCGTAGAAATCACCGGAGATCTCGTGCGCCGGGCGGTTCACGCCGATCACCGGGAAATTGTCGCGGCGGCGCTTGGGGAGCAGCGATTTCTGCAGGCGCCGGGCGAGGTCGAACTCGCGCTTCAGGCGCTGCTGTTCGAGCAGGGTTGCGGCCATGCGCGCGCTGTTGATCGCGAGCGCGGCCGGTGCAGCGACCAGATCGAGCAATTCCGCATCGGCCACCGAGAATGCTTCGCCGTCGCGGCGATTGACGATCTCGAGCACGCCGATCGGGCCGGCGGCAGTGCGCAGTGGTGCGCACACCAGACTGCGCGTGACGAACCCGGTACCGTCGTCGGCGGCGCGCCAGACACGCTCGTCGCTTGCGGCATCGACCACGATCTGGGTTGCATTTTCCGCGACCGCGGCACCGACGATGCCTTGTCCCACCGCGAGGCGAATGCCGGTGATGTCGACCGGGCCGACACAGATGCGGCAATCGAGCACGAGCGTGGCGGGATCGAGCAGGAACAGCGAAGCTGCCTCGACCTGCATGAAGTCGACCACGCGGGTGACCGTCTCGGACAAGGTCTGGCGCAGATCCAGCGATACCGCCAGCGCCTGCGACAACTCGGCGAGGAACGCCAGCGTGCCTGATTCGCCCATCGCGGATTGCCCGGCACCCGGCCGCACCGCACGCACGCCGCTCGCGGCGTGCGCGACGGGTGCGTGGGCGTGCTGCGCCTTCACCCCTCGCTCCGACCCGAGCCGCGCAACGCGCGTTCGCTGCGCTTGCGGCGCAGGCCCCACAGGGTCATGGCCGGCCCCGACAGCACGTACAGCACGGCGATGCCGAACAGCACGCGCGGCGTATCGACCGCCAACGCGACCAGGATCAACATGGCGGCGGGAATCCAGATGAACGGCACGCGGTCCGACTTCGGCCACGCCTTGAAGCTGAAGTAGCGCACACGGCTGACCATCAGCAGGCCGGCGACGATCGCCACCACCGGCGTGACGAAATCCATCTCGCTGGCCTTGAATCCGAGCCCGCCCGATTCGATCGCCCACACGAAGGACATGCACAAACCTGCCGCCGCGGGGCTCGCGAGGCCCTGGAAATAGCGTTTGTCCGCCACCCCGACCTGGGTATTGAAGCGCGCCAGGCGCAATGCAGCGCAGGCAGCGTAGATGAACGCGGCGGCCCAGCCGAGCTTGCCCCAGCCCGACCCGTACGCCTTCAGCGCCGACAGCGACCAGGTGTAGAGCACCAGCGACGGCGCCAGCCCGAAGCTGACCAGATCGGACAGCGAATCGTATTGCACGCCGAAATCGCTCTGGGTATTGGTCAGGCGGGCGACCCGACCGTCCAGGCCGTCGAGGATGCCGGCGACGAACACCGCGATCGCGGCGTCGGTGTAGTGCCCGGCAATCGCGGCGACGATCGCGTAGAAGCCGGCGAACATCGCGCCCGTGGTGAACAGGTTCGGCAGCAGGTAGATACCGCGCGGCGGCTTGCGCGCGCCGGTCGAAGGTGAGTCCATGGTCGATCAGCGGCAATGTGAACGTCGTTGCCCTGAGTGTACCGTGATCCGCAATCGGGACGCCGGGGCCTCGGGGCAGGAAGGTCTTAAAACCTTTGCCGTTTCCGCCGCAGGACCCAAGGCATTGGATCCCGACTTTCGCCGGGATGACGAGACCGCTGCCTTGTTTCGGGGTTTCCCGGCTTGTGTCGCGGCCCAAGTGGTGCTATCCAGTCGGCCCAAGTGCTGCCCCTGGCACGCGTGACAAGATGAAGGGTTACCCCAAATGAGACACAACTGGCTGCTGCTTGCCCTGCTCACCCTCTCCGTTCCGGTCGCGGCCGGGGAAATGTATTCGTGGACCGACGCCAACGGCACGAAGCACTTCTCCGACTCCCCGCCCCCTGCTTCGGTCAAGGCACAGCGGGTCAAGGTCAAGGGTGGCCTGACCTCGAACGAACCGGCCGAGGATGCTGCCAAGGCGGACGAGGCCAAGTCCGGTGGCCCGGCACTCGCCGCGGCGGCCGGCTATTCGCCCGAGGACATCAAGCGCAACTGCGATATCGCGAAGCAGAACCGTGGCGTCGCCGAAGGCACCAAAATCGCCGTCGACGCACAGGGCTATCCGACCGACCTCGATGCGGTGAAAACGCGCCAGTCGCAGATCGAAAAGGCGAACCAGCAGATCAAGCTGTTCTGCCACTGAGGGGCGGCAGGCCCGCGCAAGCGTCGCATCAGCGCGCTACGGCTTGCCATCAGGGTTCGTGGGCGTTTCGAAGTCGCTCGCTACCGTTCGCTGCGCTCGACGCGAACGGTTTGGAAACAGCGCTGCTAGAATCGACCGTTCCGCCCTGCTCTCCGGAACGTCATGCGCCTGTCCCGTTTCCACCTCGCGACCGTCAAGGAAGTCCCCGCCGACGCGGAGATCGCCAGCCACCGACTGATGCTGCGCACCGGCATGATCCGCAAGCTGGCCGCCGGCATCTACACCTGGTCGCCGCTCGGCCTGCGCGTGCTGACCAAGGTGGCGAGTGTCGTGCGCGAGGAAATGAACCGCGCCGGCGCACTCGAACTGCTGATGCCGTCTATCCAGCCGAAGGAACTGTGGGAGGAAACCGGGCGCTGGGCGAAATTCGGCGGGCAACTGCTGAAGATCAAGGACCGCAAGGAAGCGTCCTACTGCTACGGCCCGACCCACGAGGAAGTGATCACCGACTACGCGCGCAACGAGCTGAAGAGCTACAAGCAGCTGCCCGTCAATTTCTACCAGATCCAGACCAAGTTCCGCGACGAGATCCGTCCGCGCTTCGGCGTGATGCGCGCGCGCGAATTCCTCATGAAGGATGCGTACTCGTTCCATCTCGGCGCCGACAGCCTCGCCGCCGAGTACCGCAACATGTACGAGACCTACGGCCGCATCTTCACGCGCCTTGGCCTCAAATTCCGGGCTGTACAGGCCGATACCGGCGCGATCGGCGGCAATGCAAGCCACGAATTCCAGGTGCTGGCCGAGTCCGGCGAGGACGCGATCGCGTTCTCGACCGGCTCCGACTACGCGGCGAATATCGAGAAGGCTGAAGCCCTCGCGCCGACGACACCGCGCCCGGCGCCCGCCGCCGCGCTCGAACGCGTCGCCACGCCGACGCAGAAGACGATCGACGAGGTCTGCGCGCTGCTCGGCGTCGCACCCGCGCAGTGCGTCAAGACGATCATCGTGCGCGGCAAGGACGGCCTGGTCGCGCTGTGCGTGCGCGGCGACCACGAAGTCAACGAGGTCAAGGCGTCGAAACTCGACGAACTGCCCGGTGAATCCGTGCTCGCCGATGAGGCGGAGATCGTGCGCGGCACTGGCACCAAACCGGGGTTCATAGGTCCCGCAGGATTGCCGGAATCAATCCCGGTCATCGTCGACCGCAGCGCTGCCGTTCTGGCCGACTTCGTCTGCGGCGGCAACCAGGATGGCACGCACTACAGGGGCGCGAACTGGGAGCGCGATGCACGCGTCACGCGCGTCGCCGACATCCGCAAGGTGGTCGAAGGCGATGCTTCGCCGGATGGCGCCGGGACATTGAAGATCGCGCGCGGCATCGAGGTCGGCCATGTGTTCCAGCTCGGCGACAAGTATGCCGAGGCGCTCGGCGCGACCGTGCTCGACGACGGCGGCAAGGCGCAGGTGATGCAGATGGGCTGCTACGGCATCGGCGTCAGCCGCATCGTCGCCGCCGCGATCGAGCAGAACCACGACGATGCCGGCATCCTGTGGCCGGAACCGATGGCACCGTGGCAGGTCGCGATCTGCCCGATCAATGCAGTGCAGAACGCGCAGGTGCGCGAGGAGGCGGAGAAGCTGTACGCCGAACTTGCCGAGCGCGGCATCGACGTGCTGCTCGACGACCGCGGCCTGCGCCCGGGACCGATGTTCGCCGACATCGAACTGATCGGCATCCCGCATCGCGTCGTCGTCAGCGAACGCGGCCTCGCCGCCGGCACGTTCGAATACCGGCGCCGCAGTGAAAGCGAGAACCGCATCCTCGCGCGGGACGCGCTGTTCGACGTGCTCGCCTGATCGGCGCTCAGTCGAATCCGTTCTTGAAGATCACATCGCCGCTGTACACACCCGTGTTGAGCGCATCGTGGCGATGCTGCGGCCAAGGCATGTTTTTCGCGCTGGCCACACTGTTGGGGAATTTCCACGCGAACAGCGCACCGGTCGACCCTCCAAGGGTCGACGCGCTGCCGACCACGAGTTCGATCTTGCCGTCGCCGTCGATGTCCGCTGCCGTCGGCGTGCTGTAGATCCCCGAGTTCGTGCGCAGTTGGAAGAAGGCCGGGTTGGGCGTGGGCGCGCATGCATCGACGTGGTTGTAGGAGCGCTGGACGCCGTCTCGCGACCATACGCTCACCTGAGTGGCGACCGGCTCGATGATCTCGGGTACGCCGTCGCCGTCGATGTCCACCGCGATCGGCGAAGCAAACGTCGGCCCCCAGTTCACGTCAGTGCTGCACGATCCGGCGGTCATCGGCATTACCGGCCAGCCCGGATAGGCGGTGCCATTGCTGCGGACCACGTGCATGTAGCCATTGACGTCATTGGTCGACGGCGTCCCCGTCTTGATCAAGGTGCTGATGACCGTTTCCAGCTTGCCATCCCCATCAAGATCGACGAGCGCGGGCGATGACGTCCGAGTGCTCTGGCTGGGCATGGAATACGGCCATCCTGCCCGCGTGCCGCCACTGGCATTCCAGCTGAAGAGCGCTTCCGTAACGACCTGCGAATTCCCGTCGGGTGCGCAAGTCGCGAGGTCCCAGCAGCGGCCGTTACCGACCGCCACTGCCATGTTGCCGGTGCCGTCGACGGGGCCAATCGCCGGCGACGAATACACAACCTCATCGAGCTTGATCGGAAAGCCTGACACTTCACCGGAACCCGTGCCGTGGAACGCGCGGACCTGCCCGCCGACGCGCCGGCCATTCGGAAGGATTCCCTGGCCGCTGTCGATCCCGATGACGACATCGAGGCGACCATCGTGATCGAGATCGAACAGGGCCGGTGACGACCAGATGGTGTCGATGACATCGTCCGCGACTCCTTTCACCCACCAGACCGAGCAGTCAGGCCTGATCGCACGGACGTGCGCATCGAAGCTGCCGAATGCGATCTGCATTTCATTGGGGCGCTGTGGATCGAGGTGGCCCAGTGCCGGAGAACTGAATACGCCTCCCGCGTGCGGCGCCGTGTCCAGCGCGGTGAATGAGCACTTCAGAGTCCCGTTGGCGCGAAGCACGTAGACGCCGCCGCCCGGTGCGCTCGGACTTCCGGCGCCGACAACGACTTCCGGAGATCCGTCTCCATCGATGTCGGCGATGGCCGGCTTGCCGGACACTTCGATCGATCCGGTGTGGTACGCCCAGAGGAAAGAACCGTCGCCGTGATACGCGATCACATATCCGTTGGTGGTGCCTACGACGATGTCTAGCTTGGCATCGTTGACGACGCCGAGCCGTGCTACCGCAGGACTCGAAAACCGCACATACCCGACGCTGGCCGGAATCGTTCCCCCAGCGAACTCAACCGGAAATCCGGGGGCGCAAGCCGGGATCGTATTGACCGGACATGCGATTTGCGCAGCGGATGCATGGCCCGTGGAGGCGGCCGCAAGAACGAACAATGCCATCCGGATGATGAAGGCGTTCATGGCAATCCTCACATGCTGCGGCCGGCCCGACGCAGTCTACGACAAGGCGAGTTCCAACTCCCTACGCAGGTCCGAGACGTCCTCGACACCCACCGACAAACGAATCAACCCATCGCTGATCCCCAGGCGCTTTCGATTCGCGGGCGGAATCGACGCGTGCGTCATGATCGCCGGGTGCTCGATCAGGCTCTCTACGCCACCGAGCGATTCGGCGAGGGCGAACAGCTCGCAACGTTCGAGCACCTTGCGCGCCTTGCGCAGGCCGCCCTTGACCTCGACAGAAACGATGCCGCCGAAGCCGTCCATCTGCTTCTTCGCCAGCGCATGCTGCGGGTGCGACTTGAGGCCCGGATAGATCACGCGCTCGATCGCCGGGTGCTTCTCCAGCCAACGCGCGAGTTCGAGCGCGCCTTCGCAGTGCGCGCGCATGCGCAGGTGCAGTGTCTTCAGGCCGCGCATCGCGAGGAAGGAATCGAACGGACCCGCGACCGAGCCGACCGAGTTGTGCAGGAATGCCATCTCTTCGGCCAGATGCGCACTGCCGCCAACGACGGCAATGCCTCCGACCATGTCGGAATGGCCATTGAGGTACTTGGTCGCGGAGTGCACGACGATGTCGGCGCCGTGTTCGATCGGCCGTTGCAGCATCGGCGAGCAGAACGTGTTGTCTACGACGAAGATCAGGCCGTGCTTGCGCGCGAACGCGCCGATCTTGGCGAGGTCGACGAGCTTGAGCATCGGGTTCGTCGGTGTCTCCGCCCAGATCATGCGCGTGTTCGGCTTCAACGCCGCCTTCAGCGCGGCCGCGTCGTTGAGATCGATGAAAGTGAAATCGAGTCCGGCGCTGCGCCTGCGCACGCGCTCGAACAGGCGGTAGCTGCCGCCGTAGAGATCGTCCATCGCGATGACGTGGCTACCCGTATCGAGCAGCTCGAGGATCGTGCCTGCCGCCGCAAGTCCCGACGCGAACGCGTAGCCCTGGCGGCCACCTTCAAGGTCGGCGACGCATCGCTCGTAGGCCATGCGCGTCGGGTTCTGGGTGCGCGAGTACTCGTAGCCCTTGTGCACGCCGGGGCTGTCCTGCACGTAGGTCGAGGTCGCGTAGATCGGCGTCATGATCGCGCCGGTCGAGGGATCCGGGCTCTGGCCAGCATGGATCGCGCGAGTTCCCAGTCCGTGTCCGCGGTTTTCCTTCTTCTTCATCGTACGCCTATCCGAGTCAATGGTTCGACCAATACATCGAGATGCGCCGCACCGTTGGTGCGTAGCGACGCGTCTTCCTCAGCCCACGACCGCATCAATTGCTCGCTGTCCGGGCATTTCGAGCGCCGCCCATCGAAATGCAGCACTGTCACCGCGCCATAGTCGAACAAAACCGATGCGTATTCCAATGGATCGATGCCCGTGTTCTGTCGCAGACACTGCGGGTGGAATTCGCTCAACACGACGGGACGGTTCCTTTCCAGAACCCGCTCCGCGCCTCGCCAGGCTTTCAGCTCGTGCCCTTCGACATCGAACTTGATCATGTCGACCACCGCGCGGCCTATCATGTCGTCGATGCGTCGCGTCTGCACGCGCGTCGACGAGCGGGATCTGACGCGATCATGGACGATTTGGGCGTTCGAGCTCGTGTCTCCGGTGTCGATGACGACCAGTTCCGAACGGTCGGACGCGGCAAAGGGATGGACGTCGACATTGGAAAAACCGTTGCGATCAATGGTCGCGTAGACGAGCTGGAGGTTTCTGTCGAGGGGTTCAACGGCAAACACCTTGCCCGATGGTCCGACGATGCTGGCCGCAAGTGCAGAGAAATAGCCGATGTTCGCACCGACGTCGAGAAACGACTGGCCTTGGCGGAGGCGCTCGTGGACGGCAGCGCTGACATTCGGTTCCCACTGGCGTGTAAGCAACACGGTCCTGCCGATCGCGTCGTCATTCGGCCTGATATGGATGACGTAATCACCGATCGGCACTTCGACGGGCTCGACGTCATTGGATCGGGCAAATTCCTCCGAACGGAGGAAACAGGATGCCAGCTCTCGGGCGCTCATCGTGCGTTCGCGCAACAGCCTCTCGAATGCGGCCAGGCCTTGCGCATCCGGCTCCCGTCCCAGAAGGAGCCGGTAGCAGCTGTATATGTCATCCACGGTCGCAGTCCCGTTCATGCTTTGGCCGTTCATTCTTTGGCCCTTCATGGACTTGACACTATCAACCCGAAGGACGTGGATGCGAATGGCCCGATGCGCAGTTTCAGGTGCGTCGTCGTGTAGGGCTCGTCATCGACATGGGCATCGGCCGCGGTGTCGCCGAGGTGGAAGTCCATCGGTTCCACGTGGTACCCGCGCTGCTCGAGGCGCTCTGCGAGTGCAAGCAGATCGCGCCTGCGATAGATGACCGAGCCGCCGGTCTCGATCGTGTGCTCGTCGGAATCGCAGTTGATTTCCGTGGTGTGCACGGCGACGCCTCCGGGAGCGAGGCACTCCATGGCCCTGACCACGAATTCGACGCCATGCGTCAGGCTGCCGAGATGTTCCAGCGCGCAGGACGACCACAGGAAATCGAATCCGCGCAGATCGCCGGGAATGCTGTTCATGTCGACGCTCCGGAAACGCACTCGATGGGCGAATTCCTCCCGCGGACAAATGCCGCTCGCATTCAGCTGATCAACGCCCGATGCGTGCTGGTTGCTCTCGACCCATCCAGAAGCGGCGGCGTTCGCGCCGTCGAGATCGGTCGCCAGAACGTCGCATCCCATACTCGCGTACAGAGACGTCAAGGGTTCGTTTCCCACCGCGAACCCTAGTCCTTTCCGCGATGGTGCCAGCTTGCCGCGTTCCCACAGGGCCTGCGTGATGAAGCACCACTCCCATGCCTTGCGATGCAATCCTCCTGGCCTCGTACCCAGCCTCTTTGCCCAATACAGAAACGAGGCGGACTCGATCTGGTGCCGCGTGCAGGCTTGGCAGCGCAAACCGCATGCGGAGTGCGGTGGCTGCGTAGCGTCGACCTTGACCAGGCACCCGGTAGCGGAGATGAACTCGGGGGTACCGAAGAAGCCACGGGCGAGGTCCGTCACTTCGATGCCCGAGTCGATCAGCCGAGCATGACTTTCGATCCCTTGTTCGTCAGGTTCGCGTCCGAGAAACAGACGGTAGGCATGACGAACATCTTCTATGGTTGCCCGCACTCTCACGCTCCTTCAAACAATTCGGGGGAATCAACCCGCGCGGCGACGCAAGTAATTGAGCAAATCGATCCGCGTGATCAGCCCGACGAACTTCGGTCCGTCGACGACGATCGCGACGTGGCCGACCTCGAACACCGGCATCAGTTTTTCGATCGGCGACTTCACGTCGAGCACCTGCAGCTTGCTGACCATCGCGGTCGACACCGGGTCGCGGAAGCGGTTTTCGTCGGCATGCACGTGCAGCAACAGGTCCGACTCGTCGAGGATGCCGACGATGCGGTCGCCGTCCATCACCGGCAGCTGGGAGACGTCGTACAACTTCATGCGGTTGTAGGCCGTCACGAGCAGCTCGTTCGGGCCGACGACGACGGTGTCCCGGTGCGCATACGGGCGCAGGATCAGGTCGCGCAGGTCGCCGGTCGGCTGGCGCTCGAGGAAGCCGTTGTCGAGCATCCAGTAGTCGTTGTACATCTTCGACAGGTACTTGTTGCCGGTGTCGCAGACGAACACGACGACGCGCTTGGGCGTGCTCTGTTCGCGGCAGTATTTCAACGCGGCGGCGAGCAGCGTCCCGGTCGAGGAGCCGCCGAACACGCCTTCCTTCGCCAGCAATTCGCGCGCCGTGAGGAAACTCTCCTTGTCGCTGATCGCATACGCCTTCTTCACGCGCGAGAAATCGCTGATCGACGGCAGGAAATCCTCGCCGATGCCTTCGACCATCCAGCTCGCGGATTTCGTCGACAGAGTGCCTTCGTTGATGTACTGCGCGAGGATCGAGCCGACCGGGTCGGCGAGAATGAATTCGGTGTGCGGCGAAACGCGCGCGAAGTAGCGCGAGAGGCCCGTCATCGTGCCGGACGAGCCGCAACCGAACACGATCGCGTCGACCTTGCCTTCGAGTTGTTCGAAGATTTCCGGGCCGGTCGTCTGCTCGTGCGCGAGCGGATTGTCGGGATTGCCGAACTGGTTGATGAAGTAGGCGCCGGGCGTCTCGCGCGCGAGGCGTTCGGCGAGGTCCTGGTAGTACTCGGGGTGGCCCTTCGCGACGTCGGAGCGCGTCAGCACGACCTCGGCGCCCATCGCCTTGAGGTTGAAGATCTTCTCGCGGCTCATTTTGTCGGGCACGACGAGGATGAGCCGGTAGCCCTTCGCCTGCGCGACCAGCGCGAGGCCGAGACCGGTGTTGCCGGCGGTGCCTTCGACCAGGGTTGCGCCGGGCTTGAGCTTGCCGGCATTCTCGGCGCCTTCGATCATCGAACGGCCGATGCGGTCCTTGATCGATCCGCCCGGATTGGCGCTCTCGAGTTTCAGGAAGAGTTCGCAACTGCCGGTGTCGAGGCGCTGCGCCTTGACCATCGGCGTTTCGCCGATCAGCTCGAGTACGCTCTGGTGGATCGTCATGCGGGCTCCGCGTGGATGGGCGCGAGCGCGCTGGATGCGGGCCCGACGGCATTCGTCACCTCCGGCTGGAGGCGAGTGCGGAATGATACCCGAGGAGCTTGTTGCCGACTTCGCCGCCGGAATCGCGGCGACGCCGGCAACCGGAATGCGGTCTAGTGCGACGCGGCCCACATCGAGGTGAGCTTGTCCTTCGCGTGCAGCTTTTCTTTCTTCATGTTGTGCAGGGTGACGTCGTCCATCGGCAGGACGCCCAGTTCGGCGTCGCGGACCTTGCCGTCGAGCTCCTTGTGCCGCTGATACAGACTGCGGAATTCCGCGTTGCTCTGCATCAGCGCTTCGACTTCTTTCGGGTTCTGCTCGAACATCAGCCAGTCTCCTCTAGTGCAAAAACCGCAGACGCAAAGGCGCGGCCGCGAGGCCACGCCTTTGCGTTGCGGGACGAGTTGCAGCGAAGTAGCGCGATGGCTCGGAAAGAGCCGCCTGGAACCTGGATACAGCGGGTGCGACGACGAGGCCTACGGATCTTGCTGCGGACGCCACTGCCAGGAAACGTCCGTTCGCACGACCCGTTCCTCGGAGAACCGAGGGAGTGCTGTCCTCTGTCACGGTCGCTGCAGTCATGGGCTAGGCTTTTTGGCCCAAGTGGGTTCCGACGGAACCGGGCCACTTGGGAAGTAGAAGCTACTCCTCCGCCCCCGCCTTGGCAACCGCTGAAATGTTCAAAACGCGTTCGCGCAGCACGCTTCCAGGGAGCGCACTTTATCGTTCAATTACAAAGCGTTGTGACCTGAATCCTGCTCCGCGAGCACATGCGTTCCTTGACCCGTTCGCGCCCGGATCATGTCCGGGGCAGGCTCTGAGCGCAGGCCTGTCCTGGACGAAGTCGAAGGGCACCCAGGGCCTGGATCGGAGGAGTTGTTCGGCCCTCGCCGGCGTTTCGACTCCGCTCGCTCTCGCTCGCTGCGCTCAACGCGAACGGCTCAAGAAACCCCGTTCACCCTGAGCGCAGGCCCGCAGGGCCGAAGTCGAAGGGGCTCTGGGCTCTCGCAGGCGTTTCGGCTCCACTCGCTCGCGCTCGCTGCGCTCAACGCGAACGGCTCAAGAAACCCCGTTCACCCTGAGCGCAGGCCCGCAGGGCCGAAGTCGAAGGGGCTCTTGGGCTCGCGCTGTTAGATTCCACTCGCTCGCGTTCGCTGCGCTCGACGCGAACGGATGTGGTGATGCTCGCGGCGCTCAACGCGTACGGCTCAGGGTTTCTTGCCGCCCGCCGCCGGCTTGCCTTTGCCCTTGTCCTTCGTGGGTGGCGTCTTTCCGGCGAGGGACGCTTCCAGTTCGGCTTCCTTCTTTGCCAGGGCGGCCGCACGGGCCTGCGCGGCGGCCATCTTCTTCGCCTGCTGCGTCTCCGCACGCGCGGCCTCGACCGCCTGCGCACCCTCGCTGCGCGCCGCTTCGGCATCGCGGCGCGCGTTCTCGGCTTCCTCGGCGCGGATCTGCGCCTGCAGCCGCTGGCGTTCGAGTTCCGCACGCGCCAGCTCGGCATCGCGGCGCGCGAGCGCGAGTTGCAGGCGATCATTCTCGCGTTGCAGTTGGGACTGCTTCGCCTCCATCACTTCCGCTTCGGCCGATGCGCGCGCGGCATCGATGCGGCGCTCGGTCACGTACACCCAATGCTCGCGATCGGCGCGGCGCGCTTCCTTGAGACTGGCGAGCGCGATGCGCGCGCGGTCCATTGCGGTCGGCGCGTGCGATGCGAGCGCCGGGTCGGTCGCGACCTGGTTGAAGCGGTCGAGCAGGCGCTGGTATTCATCGTCGCGCGCCCAGGCGTTGCCGGCGATGAGCGCAACCAGCACCAGTGCCGCAGTCCGGCAACGGCGGGAGGTGATCTTCATGGCTGTTGCTCCTGCGTTGCGCCTGCGCCGAGGTCCCGATCCATTCCTTCATTCTCCCGCGTGATCCGTTCAACCTCGCCGCGCGCCTTCGCAAGGCGCGCGCGAGCTTGCGCCAGCTCGCTGTCGACCTGCGACTCGGCGGCCAGTTGCGCCGCGACGTCGTAGTCCTGGTCGCGCTCGGCCGCGCGCGCCTGGTCGAGGCGCGAGCTGGCGGCGCGGAATTCCGTCGCGGCGAGTTGCTCCGCGCCGGCCTGACGCGCGGCGGCGAGGGCGCGCGAGGCGGCGGCCATCTGGTCCACCGGCGGCTTGGTCGGGGCGCAACCCGCGGCGACAGCGCAGGCCAGAACAGCGACCAGCGCATGGATTTTTCCGCGTTCTGGTGTCATAACGTGGCTGCTCGCATTCAGGGGTGGATCGTGTATTTTGGGAAGGCGAAGGCCTGTTTGGCAATCGCTGGCAGAATGGCGCATCCAGTGGATCGAACGAGACAAGAGCGAGAACAGCGATGGATATCGGCTATTTCCTGAAACTGATGACGGAAAAGGGTGCGTCGGACATGTTCCTGACCACCGGCGCCCCGGTGAACATCAAGGTCGAGGGCAAGCTCTATCCGCTTGGCAACACCGGCCTGCCGAACGGCATGGTCAAGAAGATCGCTTACTCGCTGATGGACGAGGGCCAAGTGCCGCAGTTCGAGCGGGCGCTCGAGCTCAACATGGCGATCGCGGTCAAGGACGCCGGTCGTTTCCGCGTCAACGTGTTCAAGCAGCGCGGCGAAGTCGGCATGGTGATCCGCGCGATCAAGAGCGAGATTCCGTCGATCGAGCAACTGCGCCTGCCGCAGCTGTTCAAGAACATCATCATGGAGCCGCGCGGCCTGATCCTCCTGGTCGGCGCGACCGGCTCGGGCAAGTCGACCACGCTGGCATCGATGATCGACCACCGCAATTCGAACACCTCGGGTCACATCCTCACGATCGAGGATCCGATCGAGTACCTGTACCGGCACAAGAAGTCGGTGGTGAACCAGCGCGAGGTCGGCCTCGATACGCACAGCTTCCACGAGGCGCTGAAGAACGCGATGCGTGAAGCGCCGGACGTGATCCTGATCGGCGAAATCCGCGACGCGACGACGATGGAAGCGGCGATCACGTTCTCCGAGACGGGCCACCTCTGCCTCGCGACGCTGCACTCGAACAACGCGGACCAGACGATCGAGCGCATCCTCAACTTCTTCCCGGAAGCGGCGCACAAGAACATCCTGATGAACGTCGCGCTCAACCTGCGCGCGGTGATCAGCCAGCGCCTCGTGATGGGCAAGGACGGACATCGCCTGCCGGCGGTCGAAGTGCTGCTGAACACGCCGCACATCCGCGACCTGCTGCGTCGCGGCCAGGTGCACGAGGTCAAGGAAGCGATGGACCGTAGCCTGCAGGAAGGCATGCAGACCTTCGACCAGTCGCTGTACGCGCTGTACAAGGAAGGCAAGATCGAGCTCGAGGAAGCGCTCAACCATGCCGACTCGCGCGATGGTCTCGCGCTGAAGGTGCGTCTGGCCGAAGGCGGCGACTCGCCGATGGCCGAAAACTTCGACATGACGAGCTACTGAGCGCGCGCCGCTCGACGGGGTCGAGCGGCTTCGCCACGCAGTCGTTTCGACTGCGCGCGCTGCGCACAACGCGAACGGCCCGGGAAATTCCGTTCGCCCTGGTCGCACGCCTGTCCTGAGCGAAGTCGAAGGAGTTGCGCCGTGCGCGCGACCCGGATTTGGTCGCCATGTACACTGAGTCGTTGCGCGCGAGGCACGCGTCCGCGCCGCCCACGGAGACTCAATGGTGATGCCAAATGCCGCAGGCTCCCGCCTGCTCGGACTCGATGCCGCTGCCACGCAACGCGTGATGGCGGTGGCACAGGCCCTGGAGGGGGGGCGAGCCGGCGAAGCGGGCGATTTGCTGGTTCCCCTGCTGCAGCGCCATCCCGGTCACGCCGAGGTCCTGCGCCTGCATGCGGGCATTCTCAGCCTGTTCGGCGCGCACGACGACGCGATCGCGGCGATGCATCAGGCGCTCGCACGGCGCCCCGAAGACCCGCTCTACCACAACACGCTGGGCAGCATCCTCGCGACCGCGGGCCGGTACGACGAAGCGGCCGAGGCCATCGCACAGGCGGCACGCCTGAAGCCGGACCTGGCCGGGGCCTGGTACAACCTCGGTGTACTGCTGGTGCGGAGCATGCGCAACGACGAGGCAGCCGAGGCCTTGCGCAAGGCAGTCGCGCTCGAGCCCGGCAATCTCGGCGCCCGCATCCAGCTCGCGGATCTTTTGCGTGCCGAGAATCACGCCGATGCGGCCAGCGCGGAATACCGCGCGGTGCTGGCCCAGGCGCCGTTTGCGGGCATGGCCTGGTGGGGGCTCGCGGACCTGCGGACCCATCGGTTCAGCGAATCCGAAGTGCGCGAGCTCGAGGCCGCGGCCAACGACCCGCGCGCGAGCTCGCGCGATGCGATCGCGACCGGATTCGCCCTGGCGCGCGCGCTCGACCAGCATGGGCGCTACGCCGAATCACTCGCCGCGATCGAGCGCGCCAATGCGATCGCGCGTCGGCACACGCAGTGGGACGCACGCGGATTTTCCGCCAGCGTGGCCGCGATCGAAAGCGCGTTTGCGTCCGTGCCGATGTCTGCCGGTGATCTCGGCAAGGGCATCGTGTTCGTGGGCAGCCTGCCGCGTTCGGGCTCGACCCTGATCGAGCAGATCCTCGCTACGCATCCGCAAGTGGAGGGTGCGGGCGAACTGCCGGACCTGCCGCTCGTCATCAACGAGGAATCGCGGCGGCGCGGCGCGCCGCTGCAGCAATGGGCCGTCGGCTGCGGCAAGGACGACTGGCAACGCCTCGGCACGCGCTACATCGAGCGGACCGCGCGCTGGCGGCAACGGCGTCCGGTATTCGTCGACAAGCTGCCGAGCAACTGGTACTACGTCGGCGCGATCCGCGCGATGTTGCCGGCTGCGCGCATCATCCTCGCCCGCCGCGATCCGCTCGAGACCTGTTTTTCCTGCTATCGACAGATGCTGGAGAACAACGAGTACACGCGCACGTACCCCGACCTCGCCGCGCATTGGCGCGATTTCGACCGTATCGCGCGTGGTGCGCTCGCGCAGCACCCGACGCATGTCCACGAATGCGTGCACGAGCGACTGCTGGCGGATACCGAAACGGAAATCCGGCGCCTGCTCGCAGCGTGCGACCTGCCGTTCGATGCTGCCTGCCTCGATTTCCATCGGACCGAGCGTCAGGTGCGCTCGCCGAGCGCCATGCAGGTGCGCGAGCCGCTGCAACAGGACACTCGCCATTCGCTGCGTTACGGCGCCCTGCTCGATCCGCTGCGCGCGGAACTGGGGCTGCCGCCGTTCGCCGCGACGTGACATCGTCCGCGTCGTTGTGCGCTGCTCGTGCGTCCAGGCTGCAGATTGCGGCCCATGGATCGACTGGGTAAGGTGGCGGGATGATTTCCCCGTCCCCTTCGCTCCCCGGGTCCTCCGCCCCGGGCAGCCCACCGCTTTTGCCGGATCGCCTCGCCGGTCTCTCGCCCACGACCATCGGCCTGCTCGCGCAGATGGAGCAGTGCGTGCAGGCCGGCGATTTCGCGCGTGCCGAGAGCATCCTCGTCGGCGTGGAGGCGCTGGCGCCGCGACACGCGGAAGTGCAGCGCGCGCGAATCGCCCTGCTCCATCGAGCCGGCCACGTCGCGCAGGCGCGTGCGCTGGTCGAACGAGCGCTGGCGCAGCAACCCGATGATCCGGTCCTCTTGACCGAACTGGCCGAGGTGTTGTTTGCCGGCGGCGACAACGAAGGCGCGTTCGTGGCATTGAGGCGCGTGTGCGAACTGCAACCGGACCAGGCGGCCGGATGGCTGAACCTCGGCAGCCGTTTGAAGGACCTCGCGTGGATCGAGGAGTCGCTGCCGGCGCTCGAGCGTGCTGTCGCGCTGTCGCCCGAAAACGGGTACGCGCGCACGCTGCTTGCCGACGTGATGGTCCTGCTCGGCCAGTTCCCACAGGCGCGCGAGCAGTACCTGGAAGTGCTGCGCCGCGCGCCGTTCACCGGACCGGCGTGGTGGGGGCTTGCGAACATCAAGACCGTCCGCCTGACGGACGCGGAGACGCGCCTGCTCGAAGCCTTGCTGCGCGAAAGCGGGGTGCGCGAAAGCGATCGACTCGCAATGGGCTGCGTGCTCGCCAAGGCGTACGAGGATCAGGGACGCTACCCGGAGGCGTTCGCGATCCTGACCGCGACGAACGCGCGCATCAGCGAACGAAAGCCCTGGGACGCGGACAAGTTCAGCGCGCTGGTGGACCTCGCGATGGCGGAGTTCGACCGACCACATCAGGTGGCGGATGATCCGCGCCTCGGCGAAGAAGTCATCTTCATCGTCAGCCTGCCACGATCCGGCTCGACCCTTACGGAACAGATTCTTGCCGCCCATCCGGAGGTGGAGGGCGCGAGCGAGCTCGGTGACGTCAGTCATGTCCTGCAGGAGGAATCCGAGCGCCGCGGTGTCGACTTCCCGTACTGGATAACGGCCGCGACCGCCGAGGACTGGAGCCGGCTCGGCCGCAACTATCTCGCGCGCACCGCGCGCTGGCGCACGAAGCGCCCACGGTCCACCGACAAGATGCCGAACAACTGGTATTTCGTCGCGGCGATCATGGCGATGCTGCCGGGGGCCCACATCGTCAATTGTCGGCGCGATCCGGTCGAGACCTGTTGGTCGTGCTTCAAGCAGATGTTCTCGATCGGCAACGAATTCAGTTACGACCTCGGCTATCTCGCGCGGCTCTGGCAGGACTACGACCGCATGATGCGCCACTGGCAACAACAGATGCCGGGGCGCATCCGCGACCAGGTCTACGAGAACCTGCTCGCCGACCCCGAACAGGAAGTGCGCGCACTGCTCGACTTCTGCGGCCTCGAGTTCGATGAGGCCTGCCTCCGGTTCTATGAAGTCGAACGCAGCGTGCGCACGGCCAGCGCCGCCCAGGTGCGCGAACCCTTGCGCCGCAATACGGCACGTACTGCCGCCTACGGGGCGTTGCTGGATCCACTGCGCAAGGCACTGGCAGCCCCGCACGAATAGCCCCTACGCGGGAAGCAGGCGTCGCTCCACTGCCGTGCTCCTTTGCCAAGGTGTAGCACCATCGCTTTCCACGGACATTAAAAAACCGCGCGGCTTTCGCCGCGCGGTTCCAAGTCTTGCAGCAAGTTCGATGGATCAGAACTTGACGGTCACGCGACCCCAGTAGTAGCGGCCGATCGGATCGTAGGTGTTGATGTCGATGTTCGCATTGGTGACCGACTGGTAGTACAGCGGCGGCTGCTTGTCGCCGAGGTTGTCGACACCGATGTCAACGCGCGTGTTGATCGGCTCGATGTTGTAGCCGAACGACACGTTGTGGTACACGACCGCCCCGATCGGCAGGTAGCCCTGCGGCAGGCCGCGGAACGCACCAGCGTTGTTCTTCAGGTGGCCGATGTAGCGCTGCTGCCAGTTGGCCGAGAAGTCGCCCATCTGCCACGACACGCTACCCAGTGCGCGCCAGCGCGGGAACGAGCCGAACTGCTGGTTGTACGTGCCAGCGACGGACGCAGTCGGATTGGCCGGAACCGCGTTGTCGTACTCGTTGAGGTACGTCGCGTTCAGGCCGAGCGTGAAGTTGCCGAACGAGGTCTCCGGCAGCTTGTACACGCCCGCGAAATCGACGCCCTTCGCGTCCAGGCGACCGAGGTTGATGGTCGACAGGCCCGAGATGTTCGTGATCGTGCCCTGGGCGTTGAGGTTGATGTAGCTGCAGTACAGGTTGCTCGGATCGTAGGTGTGCGCGGCATTGCTGCTGTAGCACAGGTCGACGACCGTCTGGCCAGTCGGACGCTGGATGTTGTTGGCCAGGTAGATGCGCCACACGTCGGCACTCAGCGACAGGCCCGGCAGCCACTGCGGGTCGTACACGACGCCGAAGTCGAACGACTTGCCGTTCTCAGGCTGGATCGGGAAGCCCGCGATCGCCGCACCGGTGAAGATCGTCTGCACCTGGGTGTTGCTGGTGGAGCGCGGTTCGTTGAGGGCCGGGTTGAACGTGTACGAATCGTACGAGCTGGTCAGGCCGCGGAACAGTTCCGTCGTGTTCGGAGCGCGGAACACCTTGCTGACCGTGCCACGGAGCAGCAGGTCCTCGATCGGACGGTATTCGAGCGCCAGCTTCCAGTTGTTGGTGCTGCCGAACGTGCTGTACTTCGACCAGCGGTCGCCGAGCGTGACATTCAGGCTGTGCACGAACGGCAGATCCTTGAGGACCGGCACGAACGCTTCGACATAGGCTTCCTTCACGTTGTATCCGCCGGTGAACGGAGCGTTACAAAGCGAGGACGAACCGGCCGGGCAAGTACCGGTGACCGGATCGGTGATGCTCACCGTGTCCGCGTACTGGCGCACATAGAACTTGCGGTAGTTCGCACCGGCCGCGAGGCCGACCGAACCCGCCGGCAGGTCGAACAGCGTGCCGTTGACATCGAGGCCACCCTGGCGCTCGGTCTGCAGCGCGCCGTTGTCGACGTTCAGCGAGTAGAAGTTGTGCAGCAGCGTCGCGGTGTTCGGATCAAACTGGTTGAAGATGTTGAGGCAGGTATTGGTGTCGAACGGAACGCCCGCCTGCGGCAGGTTGCAGTTGTCACCCAATGCGCGCGCTGCGGCAGCCGCGTTGAAGTAGTTGACATTGCGGGAGGAGAAGTTGTTGTGGCCGTAGTTCATCCACGCGTCGTACTGCCAACTGGTGTCGAAGATGTTGCCCTTGAGGCCAATGCGGGCCTGGTCGGTCTTCGTGTTGAAGTTGATGATGCGCGGACCGAGCGCGGTCAGGCGCACGCCGAAGTCGTAGCCATCGGCCGAGCCGGCACCGATGTCGACGCCGAACGGGTTGTACGGATTGCCGGCCGTGATCGTGACGCCCGACGGGCCCATCTGGATCGGCAGCGGAGCAAGCTGTGCAGCCGACTTCGTCGAGTTGTGGAAGACCTGCATGTAGGCTTCCATCGAATCGCTGATCTTGTAGTTGCCATTCAGGAAGAAGTTGACGCGTTCCTGCGGCGTGGTGATCAGGTTGACCGGCGCGAAGTTGAACGTGTCACCCGTGCTCGTCGCCGACGCCGGCTCGTAGCAACGGTAGCCCTGCGGGATGCCGCCGCCGCCCGGTGCGCTCGGATCGGCCACGCCATAGCCGTAGTAGCTGCAGTTCGCGAACTGCGGCACGCCGACGAAGTAGCCGCCCGGACCCGTGAACGAACCTGCGCGACGAACCGTCGTGCCGGTGCGGTTGAGGGACAGGGAGAACTGCGAGAAGTCACGGTGGCCGGCGAGGATCTGGTCGGTCTTGTTGTAGTCGATGCCGCCGATCAGGCTGCCCTTGTCGGACGTCTGGCCGAACGTGATCGAGAAGCCCTTGCGCGCGCCGTCGTCACGGTCGGAGATGCCGTAGTTCAACTGGACTTCCGCGCCCTGGTAATCCTTGCGCGTGATGAAGTTGACAACGCCCGCGATCGCGTCCGAGCCGTACACCGCCGAAGCGCCGTCGGTCAGGACTTCGATGCGCTCGATCGCCGCACTCGGGATCGCGTTGACGTCGCTGTTGGTGATGCGCTTGCCGTCGACCAGCACGAGGGTGCGGTTGGTGCCGAGGCCACGCAGCGAGATGAAGGCACCGCCGGTGCCGCCGCCGTTGTTGACGTTCGGGTTGTTGGCGTTGCCGGCGATCGTCGGCAGCTGCTGGATGAGATCGCCAACGGTCAGCTTGCCGGACTTCTGGATCTCGGCGCGGTCGACCGTGATGACCGGGTTGGACGTTTCGATATCGACGCGACGGATGTTCGAACCCGTTACGGTGATGGTGTCCAGCTTCTGGGTGCTGTCATCCTGCGCGAACGCAGGGGCGGCCGACAATCCGACCACAGCCGTGGTGCCCGCGTACAACGCGTAGCGCACGGCCTTGAAAAGCTCGTTGCTCATAGAATTCATTACACTCTCCAACGTCAGAGTTGTCACAGCTCGGGACATGTGCTCTCCCATTCCCTGGGAACGACCAAAACGGTCCACCAAAACCCTCGGCAGTGGACGATACTAACAAGATTCTTACGCCTTGGGAATCCCTGATCGCGGCCTTAACAATCTGGAAATTCGCTTTCCAGTCAAGAAGTTGGCTCGCGTGTAAAATGCCGCAGCGCAGTGTCACCGGCACTTGCATCCCGCTGCTGACCGTGCATCCGGTCGGTACGACCAAGTGTGACGGGCTCATCGGAACAACGGGCCGGACGGTTTCGGCGGTGCGGCAAGCGGCGAGACTTCCCGCCGGCGCGGTCAGAGATCCTGACGGTACTGGATGTACGGGGTACGCGCCTGGTTGTCGTTGTCGCGCGCCGAATGGATGGGCGCGGACCAGAGATTCTGTGCGCCGACGCTGAGTTCGCCGCTCCACGGCATCCGCCACGACACACCCAGATCGAGCGTCGTCCAGCGCTTGCCCGCGAGGAGCGGGTCGTCGCTGCTCAGGACGTGACCGACGATCGCCCCGCGCAGCGAACCGGCGTCGAGGCCGAGGCTGAGCGACAGCTGGTCGAGGTCGACGGTCGGAGCCAACGCGCCGAGACCGGCGAACTGGCTGCGGCCATAGCTGGCCGAGATATCGACCGACGCGTCCTCCGCAAACCGCCAGCGACCACGCGCGAACATCGCCGCTTCGTTGCCGACCGAATACAAGGGAGCATCGGGGAGCGCAAGCGTTGGCAACGCGCCGACGCCGAGGGCGGGAAACTGCCAGGCCTTGCCGGACGTCTGCAACCAGGACAGGCCATAGCTCAGGTCAAGGCCGCTGTCGCCGAGCGCAATCCCCATTCCCAGCGAGCCTGCCAGCGCGCCGGAAGACTGTACCCCGCGCCGATCATCGCAACCCGCTGCGATCGGGCAGAACGACAGCGGATTCGAGGGCGAAAAACCCGCGAACATCGCGTCGAGGTGCAGGCCGTTGGCGAAACGCCAGGTCATGCCACCGGCACCCGCGAAATCCTCCGCGAGGCGCCAAGCCGGGCTCGCAGCATCGGGCCCGCGCAGGGATTCGTTCCAGCCACGCGGCAGCGCGACGACCGCTAGCAACTGGCCGTTTGCACCCGACCAGATCGGCAGCACCGGCGAGGCGCGCTCGACGATGGGGTGCCCGGCCGGGTCGAGCGCGAGCAACTGCTCGACAAGTGGCGACGTCGTTGCGGATACCAGCGACGGCAACGTCTGCGCCGTTCCCGAGAGCGGGATCGACGACAGGGCGAGCGCGAACATGGCGAGGCGCAACTTCATCAGGGCAATCGGACCGAAAGGTAGTTGGTCAGAGCATTTTCGAACGCGGGAGTTCCGCGCAGGATGACGCAGACATCATAGCGCGATTCACGAAAAACTAACAGGACGGCGCAGCCCTTGACGGGTGTCGGGTACAACCGCAGACCGATGCCCGCCGGCGGCGGCGGGAGCATATTCGACAGCCAACCACTTCCGTCACAACTGCCCTGGGGATCCACATGAAGGCCATGCCCGCTCGAACCGCCCTCGCCGCCGCCCTGACTCTCGCTTTCGCGGCCGCTGCCGGCGCGGCGAGCCCCGTTCCCGCCGCCCGACCCTCGTTGGACGCCATCGAGGCCGGGCGCATGAATCCGGCCGTCATCCTGATGCGCGCAGGCATCTTCGACCCTGTCACCCAGATGCTGGACGCACGCCATGTCGGTGCTGCGGCGCCGGCCGGATCGAACTATGCGATCGTGCAATTCGAACCCGGGCGACTGAAGAAGAGCAAAGCGCTGGTCGCGCGTGGCGCGGAAATCCTCGGCTACGTGCCGAACAATGCCTACTACGTGCGCCTCAACGGTGTGCAGCTCGCAGATCTCGGCGGTGACCCGGACGTGCGCTGGGCCGGCGCGGTCGTGCCCGCGATGAAGCTCGATCCCGCGCTGTGGACCGCGACGCGCGCGACGTCCGCCGCTCTGCAGGCGGACGGCCGCTACGAAATATTGATCCAGGCCTTCGACGGCGTTTCGTCGGCAAGCATCGCGGCGCAGCTGACGAAACGCGTCGCCGGCGTCGAGATCACCATGCGCAGCGAACGCGCCGATGCCGCGCCGTACGTGCGCGCGAACGTCGCCCCCGCGTCCCTCGACGAGCTGATCGAAGCCGCGACCTCGATCGATGGGGTCGCGTTCGTCTCGCCCTGGATCGCGCCGCATACGATGAATGCCGGCGGCATCGGCGCCATCCAGGGCAACCTTACGGGCACCTGCAGCGGCAGCGGACCGATCTGCGGGGCGACGCCGCTGTTCGACCAGGGCATAACCGGCGGCGGCCAGATCATCGGCCTCGCCGATTCCGGCACCACGCCGAACGCCGCATGGTTCGCGACACTCGACAAAGGCAACGGCCCACACACCGAAGTCACCTTCGCGGAAAATCCGCCGCCGGTGCTGCCCGGCATCGGCACGCTGCATCCGGACAACAAGATCATCGCGTACTGGACCCAACCCGGCGGGCCGACTGACTACGACTTCGTCTCCGGCCACGGCACGCACACGTCCGGAACCCTCGTCGGTGATGCGGCCGGCACGTTCGGTGCGACCACCTACATGCCGTCGACGCCGTACTTGCCCAACCACGATCTCGCGGACGGCATGGCACCGAACGCGCAGTTGCTGTTCCAGGACATCGGCCCGAACCAGGCGACCGCGGTCATCACGCAGGACTTCGAGGGCACGCTCGAACAGGCCTATACCGGCGGCGCGCGCATCCATAGCGACAGCTGGGGTTCCGCCAGTTCCGGCCAGTACACGAGCGAAGACGCCAACACCGATCGTGCAACACGCAAGAACGAGGGGCTTCTGGTTGTCATCGCGGCTGGCAACGACCAGGCCGGCGCGATGGCGGTCGGCTCGCCGGGCAATTCGAAGAATGCAGTCACGGTCGCCGCGCTCGGCCATGCCGGAAGCCTCGCCAAGGCCGGCTTCTCGAACGCCGGCCCGACTGCGGACGGGCGCCAGAAGCCCGACGTCGCCGGCCCCGGTACCGGCACGATCTCGGCGCGCAACGGCACCAGCGTGACCACGACGGTCACTGCACCGCTCACCACGCCCAATTCGGGCACCTCGATGGCGACGCCGACGATCGCCGGCAATGCGGTGCTCCTGCGTGAATACTTCGCCGACGGTTTCTATCCGCGCGGCACCCCCGTCAGCGGAATCCCGTCCGATCTCGTCTTCGCGGACGGCTTCGATGGCGTGTCGCCGTTCACGCCTTCGATCGGACTCGACGCGCTCAATCCGACCGGCGCCCTGATGAAGGCAGTGCTGTTGAACGGGACCGTGTTGACGACGAGCCCGAACACGTTCCCCAACACCGGCACCGGCTGGGGCCGTCCGTGGCTCGATTCCAACCTGTGGTTCAAGGACACGATGCCGAATGGCGACGACAGCCGCCGCCTGCGCGTATTCGAACGTACGAACGCCGCCGGCCTCGAAACCGGCGATATCAACGAGTACACGATCGCGAACGTCGCCGCCGGTGTCGAGTTCCGCGCCACCCTCGCCTGGTTCGATCCGGACGCAGCGGCCGGCGCCGCGTCGACTCTGGTCAACAACCTCGATCTCGAAGTGGTCGGCCCAGGCGGCACCTACCTCGGAAACCATTTCACCGCCAATGTGTCCAGCACCGGCGGCAGCGCCGATGCGAAGAACACGGTCGAACAGGTGCGCTTCACCGCTCCGGTCGCGGGCAGCTACCTCATCCGCGTGAAGGCCACCAGCGTTCCAGGCAACGGCCGCGCCGGCAGTGATCGCCAGGGCTACGGTCTCGCCGTCTCTGCCGCCTTTGCCCTGCCCGACCCGACGCCGTTCGCGGCTCCAACCGCGCCAGCCATCGGCAGCAATGGCACCGCGGGCATTACGGTCAACGCGACAACGGGCGCGAGCCCGCAGAGCTGGCAGCTCTACCGCGCTGACGGCACTTGTGCGACGGCGCAGGCAGGCGACTTCCACCTCGTCGCGAACGGCCCCAGCCTGCCGCTGACCGACGACACGACGCAAGGAGGCTACGACTACGCGTACAAGCTGCGTGGCGTGCAGAACGACATCGAGGGCGACGCATCCACCTGCGTCGATGCGCTTTCGCTCGACGATTGCACGCTGCAGCCGACGTTCGATACGCATTCCCTGATCGCCGACGCAAGCAACGCGAGTTGCAGCGTGAACCTGTCGTGGGCCACGGCTACATCGAATTGCCCAGCCGCGCCCGCGGTCACCTACACGCTCGAGCGCGACACCAATCCGTACTTCACCGCGCCGACGCCGATCGGTTCCGCGCTTGCCTCACCCAGCTTCAGCGACAGCGCAGTCAGCAATGGGGCACCGTACTACTACCGCGTCCACGCGGTCGACGGCGCCGGCAACAACTCGGTGACGTCGCTGCCGGCGAACGCGACGCCGAGCGGCGTCGACGGCCCGGACCCGGGCAGCTTCCTCGATGACGTCGATACACACACGTATTTCTCGATGGAGGCACCGTGGCAGATCTCGAACGTGACCGCTTCGGCCGGCGCGTTCAGCTACCACAACGGCGCCGATTCGCCACCGTACCTCGACAACACCTGCGCCAGCATCACCACGCCGTCGATGCTGCTGACCGCGGGCGCATCGTTGAGCTTCCAGGCGAAGTACGACCTGGAATTCGAGTGGGACGGCGTGGTGCAGGAGATCTCGACGGACGGCGGCACGACGTGGAGCGACCTGCCGCCGACCGGTGGCTATCCGAGCAGCTTCGCGCAGACGACCAGCCCGCCCGTCAACGCGTGCGGCTACGTTGCAAGCCATGGCGCATTCAACGGCGTTACCACGGCGGCATCGAACGCGGATCCGAACAACGGTACCGCAGCAGCCGTGTTCAAGCCGTTCACCACGAGTCTTTCGAGCTTCGTCGGCCAGAACGTGAAGATCCGCTGGCGCTTCTCGTCGGATCCGGCCACGGGCTTCAGCGGCTTCTTCCTCGACCAGGTACAGGTCAGCGGCGCCGCCGGCAGCGGCAGCTACACGTGCACGCCGTGACGTTCCACTGACCGCGCGAGCGGGCTAAGCTTCGGAACGCCGGCGCGGATTTCCGCGCCGGCGTCGTTTTTTCGGAGCGCTTCTCCTTGCCTGCAGCCAGTTCCCGCCGCTCGTGGTCCCGCCGCCTGGTGCGCTGGCTGCTGCTCGCGGGCGTCGTCTGGGTCGTCGGCAGCGTGCTGCTCGTGCTGGTGCTGCGTTTCGTGCATCCGCCGCTGTCGGCGGTGATGCTCGAGGACTGGGTCGCCGCGAAGGCGAGCGGCGACCGCAGTTTCATGCTGCGCCAGCGCTGGGTGCCATGGGAGCATGTCGCGTCGACACTTCCGGTCGCACTCGTCGCCGCCGAAGACCAGCGCTTTCCGGACCACCACGGTTTCGACTTCGAGGCGATCCAGCGCGCGATCGCCGAAGCCGACGACGGCGAACGCCTGCGCGGGGCCAGCACGATCAGCCAGCAGGTCGCGAAGAACCTGTTCCTGTGGAGCGGACGCAGTTTCGTGCGCAAGGGTCTCGAAGCGTATTTCACCGTGCTGATCGAGACGCTGTGGCCGAAGCGGCGCATCCTCGAGGTGTACCTCAACATCGCCGAGTTCGGCCATGGCGTCTACGGCGCCGCCGCGGCCAGCGAACTGTTCTTCCGCACCACGCCGGACCGCCTCGATGCACGCCAGTCCGCCCTGCTCGCGGCGGTGCTGCCGAATCCGGCCCGCTTCCGCGTCGACCGCCCGAGTGCGTACGTACTGCGTCGGGCCGCCTGGATCCAGCGCCAGGCGAACCAGCTCGGCGGCGCCAGCTACCTGCCACAATGAACCGTCATCGGTGATTGACGAAAGTCCGCTAGCATTCGGCCGTTCGCTCCCTCGTCCGGTAATGCCATGCCCGAACTCACCGTCGTCGTACCCGCCTACAACGAAAGCGAGGGCCTGCGCGATTTCCACGCTCGCCTGGCAGCCGTACTCGACGGCATGGACGTCGAATCCGCAGTGCTGTACGTCGACGACGGCAGCCGCGACGACACCTACGCGGTCATGTGCGCGCTGCGCGAAGCCGATGCGCGCGTGTCGACCCTGAAACTCGCGCGCAACTTCGGCAAGGAACTCGCCCTCACCGCCGGGCTCGATCACGTCGAGACTGGCGCCGCCGTTGTCATCGACGCCGACTTGCAGGACCCGCCCGAACTGATTCCGACCTTCGTGCAGCACTGGCGCGAGGGTTACGACGTCATCTACGGGACGCGCGCTTCGCGCGCTGGCGAGACCGGGCTCAAGAAGGCGACGTCCGCCGGCTTCTATCGCGTCATGGAGCGCCTGTCTTCGACGCCGATCCCGCGCGACACCGGCGACTTCCGCCTGCTCTCTCGACGTGCGCTCGATGCGCTGAGCCAGGTACGCGAGCGCCAGCGCTTCATGAAGGGCCTGTTCACCTGGGTCGGCTACCGCCAGTTGCCGGTCGTCTACCACCGCGACCCGCGCCACGCGGGCCAGACCAAGTGGAACTACTGGAAGCTGTGGAATTTCGCGATCGACGGCATCACCTCGTTCTCCGGCGCGCCGCTCAAGCTCGCGACGTACATCGGCCTCGCCACTGCCCTGCTCGCGTTCGTCGCCGCGCTGTGGGTATTTGGCAAGGCATTGCTGTTCGGCGACCCGGTACGCGGCTATCCGTCGCTGATGGTCGTCGTGTTGTTCCTCGGCGGCATGCAGCTGATGGCGCTCGGCGTGATCGGCGAATACCTCGGCCGTTTGTACGTCGAGGCGAAGCAGCGCCCGCTCTATCTCGTCGACGAGTATCATCCGCCGCAGGGCTGACGCGGGCTCGGCCGATCGCGGGGAAACGATGAACATACGAATCAGGTGGCTGACCGCCGCCAGCGTGGCGGTTGTTGCGTGTGTCGGGGTATGGCTTGGCGTGGAGCGCGGCGCGCGGATGTTCGCGCACGCTGACGCGGAAGCCGAAGAAGGACGCTCGCCGAGCGAAGGCGACTACTGGGCGGTGCGCGTGGCCTATGCCGGTGATCCGCAGCGGCTTCGCTTCGAACCCGCATGGCTGCTGGACTCGGCGCGCCAGGATCGCGCGATCGCTTCCGGCGTACCATCCGGCAGCAAGACCTATCGGCGTTCGGCCGACAAGGCGCTCGCGCTCGACCCGAATGCATTCACGCTGCTCGGGCCGCAACCGCTGACCGGTGAATCCTTCGGCGCAGACCGCGCCGCCGGCCGCACCAATGTCATCGTGAGCGACCCGGATAATGCATCGGTCGCGTGGCTCGGTTCGGACGGTGGCGGCGTGTGGAAGACGACCAACTGCTGCACGCCGAACACCACCTGGACCGTGAAGACCGATTTCCCCGAAATCGCCAGCATGGCGATCGGCGACCTCACGATGGATCCGTCCAACCACGACGTGCTCTATGCCGGCACCGGCGACCTGCGCTACGGCTCGATGTCGTTCGGCGCCGCCGGCGTGCTCAAGAGCACGGACCGCGGCGAGACCTGGCAGTTGCTGGGCGCCAGCGTGTTCAACCCGATGTACGGCCCGTCAGCCGGTGGCTTCCCGCAGTACCAGGCGATCGGCAAGGTGGTCGTCGATCCGAACAATTCGAACAACGTCATCGTCGGCACGAAGACCGGTGTCTATTTTTCCTACGACGCGGGCGTGAACTGGACCGGGCCGTGCTACACCAATGCGTTCACGAGCGGGGCAGGCGAGCAACGACAGGACACCACCGGCCTGCTCGCGGTGAACCGGGCCGGCGCCACCTGGCTCTACGCCGCAGTCGGCACGCGCGGCAACGCCACGCCGGTGCAGCCGAACCTCAACAAGAACGGCGCCAACGGCGTCTACCGAGCGGTCATGCCCGCGAGCGGATGCCCCGCAGTCGGCGACTGGACCTTGCTCGCGAGCGGCTTTCCCGCCGGCACCGGCAACGGCACGCCGAACACGAGCCGCGGCAGGCTCGAACTCGCGGTCGCGCCGAGCGATCCGCTCACGCTCTACGCGATGTTCTCGAACGTGACCGGCAGCGGCATCCTCGGCATCTACAAGACGATCGACGGTGGCGACTCCTGGACCCAGGTCGGCACGCCGAGCGGCGCCGGCACGCAGATGTGGTACGACGCCGGCCTCAAGGTCTCGCCTACCGATGCGAACGTGTTGTTCGTCAACAGCGTGGACCTGTTCCGTTCGAGCAACGGCGGCTCCTCGTACGTCAACCTGACGCAGGCCTACAACGGCGGCCCGGTGCATCCCGACAACCACGCGACCGCGATCGTCGGCGGCGATGCGAACAAGGTGCTGAACGGCAACGACGGCGGCGCCTACTTCGTCGACAACGCGCTCACCGCGACCGGCGCGTTCGACGCGAACTGGACCGACCTCAACAAGCAGTTGCCGACGATCGAGATCTACCACGGCGACATCAGCGCGAATTTCGCAAGCTCGACCAATGCCGGCGCCGCTGCGGGGTTCCAGGACAACGGCAGTGCGACGGCGCTTTTCGGCGGCTCGCCGGGACCCGCCGCATGGCAGTCGAACAACGGCGGCGACGGCATCGTGTCGCGCATCGAGCCCGTTCTCGGCCAACGCTGGTATTCGTCGATCTACTACGCCAACGTCTTCATGAGCTCGAGCGGTCCGTCCGGCGGGCAGAGCCCGATCAACGGCGGCTGGGGCGGTGGCTCGTCGAGCAGCGGAGATCGCAAGAGCTTCTTCACGCCGTTCGACCTGTATCGCTACGGCACGCTCGATGCGCCCGGCAGCGGCTGCACCAGCGGTGCCGGCTGCTCGCGCATCATCCTCGGCACCTATCGCGTGTGGGAATCGATCCAGGGCGGCAGTCCGACGACCTCGTGGATCGCCAAGACCGGCGACCTGACCAAGAACAACCTGATCGTCGGCTCCGACAACCGCTCCTACATCAACCAGATCCACTACTCGGTCAGCGATCCGACCGTCGCGATGGTCGCGACCAACGACGGCAACGTGCAGTACGTGTTCGGCCTCGGCACCGGCAGCGGCAGCGCTACGGCGGTCAACGTGACCGGCGCGAACGCGGTGCTGCCGAACCGGCCGATCCTCGACGTCGCGACGGATCCGCTCAATCCCCTGCTCGGCTATGCCGCGGTAGGCGGCTTCGGCGCGAATTCGCCGGCGACGCCGGGCCATGTGTTCCAGGTCAGCTGCACCGCGCAATGCGCGAGCTTCAGCTGGGTGGACAAGAGCGGCAACCTGCCCGACATCCCGGCCAATGCGGTGATCGCGAACCCGCACATCCCGACCCAGGTGTTCGTCGGCATGGACTGGGGCCTCTACTATACGGACGACATCAGCGCCGCGACGCCGGTCTGGCAACGCTTCGAAGGGTTGCCGCACGTGATGGTGTGGAGCCTGAACATCGATCGCGGCTTCACCACGCTGGCCGCGTTCACGCGCTCACGCGGTGCGTGGGCCTGGCCGTTGCCCGTTCCACCCGGCGGCGGCGCTGATCTGGCGGTCACCGTCTCGCCGCCGCAAGGCGTGCGTCCGGGCCTGCAGCAACGCTACACGGTCAGCGTGACCAACAACGGCCCCGACGATGCGACCAGCGTGCAACTCGACAGTCCGATGCCCGCGGGTCTGCTGTTCCACCACAACAGCGGCGACTGCACGACCGGTTATCCCTGCGCCTTCGCGACCATTGCGGTCGGACAGACGCGCACGGTGACGACGGACGTCTGCGTGCCGCGCGGCTACGTCGCGCCCGACCCCGCGACGTTCAGCGCGGGCGCAAGCGCGGCGACGGTCGATCCGACCTCGACCAACGACAGCGCGAGCGTGCTCGTGCCGCTGTTGCAGTCGATGTTCGCGGACGGCTTCGACTGCGGCAGCTGAATGCGGATGCACGCGCCGGACACCGGACCGGCGCGTGCTGCGTGGCGGCGAGCACCATTGCACACTCGGCGCTAGACTGCTCCCATGCGGCGGCATCGCCGCGCTGCGCGGAGGCCGCCATGCTCCAGGTCAAGCACCTGCTCGCGGACAAGGGCAACAGGATCTACAGCGTCGCCCCGGACGAACCCGTGCTCGCCGCGATCCGCACGATGGCCGATCACACCATTGGCGCGCTGCTGGTGATGCGCGGCGAGGAACTCGTCGGCATCGTTTCCGAGCGCGACTATGCACGCAAGGTGATCCTCAAGGGTCGCTCATCCAGCGACACGCCGGTGCAGGACATCATGACGTCGCCGGTCATCAGCGTGAACCCCGCCGATACGGTCGACACCTGCATGCGCTTGTGCACCGACAGCCGCGTGCGCCATCTGCCGGTGGTTGAGAATGGCAAGGTCGTCGGCGTGGTGTCGATCGGCGATCTGGTCAAGGCGGTCATCAGCGAGCAGGGTGCGGAGATCGAGCACCTGCAGCGCTATATCGCGGGATAACCTACGCCGCGCCGGGTTGCCGCTCCGGTCGCGCCGCATCGAACGCAGGCAGCGCGAGGCAGCGCTCGTTGATCGCGCCGATCATCGGATACGGCGTCATGTCCACGCCGAAGCGGTTCGCGTTGTAGACCTGGGGAATCAGGCAAGCATCGGCAAGTCCGGGCGTGTCGCCGTGGCAGAACTCGCCGGTCGCGGCATCGGCATCCAGCATCGCCTCGAACGCGCGAAAACCGACCTCGATCCAATGACGGGTCCAGCGCTCGCGCGCGTCCTGCACGGCACCCAGTTCGCGTTCGAGGTACTGCATCACGCGCAGGTTGTTGAGCGGGTGGATGTCGCACGCGACCAGCTGTGCAAGCCCGCGCACGTGCGCGCGGTCGCGCGGCACGGGCGGCAGCAGAGGTTCTTGCGGGCGCGTCTCGTCGAGGTATTCCACGATTGCAAGCGACTGGCGGACCACGCGCTGGCCGTCGACGAGGGTGGGCACGACTTCCTGCGGATTGACCTCGCGATACGCATCGGCGTGCTGCTCGCCGCCGTCCTTGAGCAGGTGCACCGGCCTGAGGGTGTACGCGAGTCCTTTCAGGTTCAGCGCGATGCGCACGCGATAACACGCGCTCGAACGCCAGTAGTCGTACAGCACCAGATCCGTCGTCGACATGCCAGTCCCCGTTGCGCACTCAGCCGCGTGGCGTCTGCTTCGTCATCACCTGTTCGATCGCGCCGAAGATCGTAGCGCCGACGGCGTCGGTGATCTCGATGCGTACCGTATCACCGAACTTGAGGAACGGCGTGGCTGGCTTGCCATCGCGCAGGGTTTCCACCGTGCGCTGCTCGGCCAGGCACGAAGCGCCCTTGCCGGTGTCCTCGTTGGCAATCGTGCCGGAACCGACGATCGTGCCGGCGGTCAGCGGTCGGGTCTTCGCCGCGTGTGCGACGAGCTCGGCAAAGCTGAACTGCATGTCGACGCCGGTCTCGGCTTCGCCGAACCAGTGGCCGTTGATCCACGTGCGCATCGGCCGGTGCAGCTTGTCGTCCTTCCAGTCGGCACCGAGTTCGTCCGGTGTCACCAGCACCGGCGACAGCGCCGAACGTGGCTTGGATTGCAGGAAGCCGAAGCCCTTGGCGAGCTCGCCGGGGATCAGGTTGCGCAGGCTGACATCGTTGACGAGGCCGACGAGCTGGATGTGCCTGGATGCGGTCGCGGGCGACACGCCCATCGGCACGTCGTCGGTGACGACGATGACTTCGGCTTCGAGGTCGATGCCGTAGTCCTCGCTCGCGACCAGCACCGGATCACGCGGACCGTAGAAGCCGGCACTGGTGGCCTGGTACATCAGCGGATCGACGTAGAAGCTCTCCGGCACTTCGGCGCCGCGCGCGCGGCGCACGCGCTCGACGTGCGGCAGGTAAGCCGAGCCGTCGACGAATTCGTAGGCGCGCGGCAGCGGTGCGGCGAGTGCCGTCATGTCCAGATCGAAGGCGCCGGCCGCATCGCCCGCAGCGAGTTCGGCGGCAAGCGCGTTCAGGCGCGGCGCGGTGTTCGACCAGTCGTCGAGCGCCTGCTGCAGGGTCGCCGCAATCGCTCCCGCGCGCACTGCGTGCTTGAGGTCGCGGCTGACGACAACCAGCGTGCCATCGCGGCCGCCTTCCTTGAGGGATCCGAGTTTCATGGCGTAATTCCGTTGCTGGAGTTGTTCGGGAATTCGATCGCGGGGGCGCAAGTATTCCACGCCGATTCGATCAATAGGAGAGCCGTCACGGCGCACCCGCCGTCGCAATTGGCTTGCGCAGCACCGCGACGAGATTGGGGTCGAGCGGCAGACGTTCGGTGCCGTACAGGCGCGAGAGCGAGCGCTCGATCCAGGCGCGCCGCAAGGCCATCCAGCGATGCCGCAATGCGCGCATGACACCCGGCCTGGACGAGACGCGCCGCGCATTCGCGACGCGTACGACGTCGAGCCCGCTCAGGCCGGCCAGATAGTCGATCTTGAACGCGGAGATCACGCTCTTGTGAGTGAAATCGCCATGCTGATAGATGCGCCCGAACGGGCTGTGGCCATTCGGGAAGCGCGCGAGGAAGACGCCGCCCGCTTCGAGCAAGTCGGCGACGTGGCGAAAATTCGCAATCAGCTCGTCGGTATCCCAGTGCTCAAGCACGTCGAATGCGACGATGAGGTCGTAACTCGCCCGCTCGCCGACGAGGTCGGCCAGCGACGCGTTGCGCACGGCATAACCGTGATGGTTCGCCGCGTCGAGCATGTCCTGGTTGATCTCGAGGCCGGAGACATCCGCGCCCTGGGCCCTGGCCCAAGCCAGGAAGCGGCCATTGCCGAAACCGATCTCGAGTACGCGCTTGCCGGCGATCTCGATTCCGGCGAATTCGGTCGCGAAATAGCGCGCGTCGCGTTCGCGTGCCGCGAACGCGCCATCCCAGCCCTTCCAGTTCGCGTAGCCCGCGTATGCATCGGTGGGCGCAGCATGCTCGCGGCTCATTGGACGACCGCGTCAGGTGCCGGGAACATGGAAATGCTTGCGCAGGCCGCTCCAGCACGCCTGGTAATCGCGTTGGCGATGTCCCGCGGCGAGCGCTTGCGCAGTCGGTCGGATCACCGCGCGCGTCTCGAACATGAAGGCCATCGTGTCCTGGATGTAATCCGGCTTCGCGGTGTCGGCGGCGCTCGCCTTCTCGAACGTCGCCGCATCCGGACCGTGGCCGGTGAAGCTGTTGTGCAGCGAGCAGCCGCCCGGGGCGAAGCCTTCAGCCTTGGCGTCGTACGCGCCGTGGATCAGACCCATGAATTCGCTCGCGACATTGCGATGGAACCAAGGCGGACGGAACGTGTCCTGCGCTGCGAGAATCCGCGGCGGAAAGATCACGAAATCCAGGTTGCTGACGCCTTCGTGCTCGCCCGGCGAGTGCAGCACGAGGAAGATCGACGGATCGGGATGGTCGTAGCTGATCGAACCGATCGTGTTGAAGCGCCGCAGGTCGTACTTGTACGGCGCATAGTTGCCGTGCCAACCGACGACGTCGATGGGCGAGTGGCCGATCGGCGCCCGCCACAGATGTCCCTGGAACTTCGCGACGAGTTCGAATTCGCCTTCGACGTCCGCGAACGCGGCGTTCGGAATGAGGAAGTCGCGCGGGTTGGCGAGACCATTGCTGCCGATCGGACCGAGATCCGGCAGCTTGAGGAGCGCGCCGAAATTCTCGCAGACATAGCCGCGCGCGGCGCCGTCCGGCAGCGTGACGCGAAAGCGCACGCCACGCGGGATCACCGCGATCTCCTGCGGCTCGATGTCGAGCACGCCGAGCTCGCTCTCGATGTGCAGTCGGCCTTGCTGCGGCACGATCAGCAGCTCGCCATCGGCGTCGTTGAACCAGCGTCCCTGCATGTCGCGATTCGCCGCATACAGGTGGATGCCGACGCCATGCTGCGCGGCCGGCGAACCGTTGCCGGCCATCGTGAACAGGCCCTCGACGAAATCGACCGGTCGTTGCGGCAACGGCAGCGGGTTCCAGCGCAACTGGTCCGGCGTGACCTGACCGTCGCCGAAGTCGTTGTGGAAGGCCGGCTGCGTGAACGGTTCGAACGCACCGTGCATTGCCGCGGGCCGGATTCGGTACAGCCAGCTGCGGCGGTTCGCATGCCGCGGCGCGGTGAACGCCGTGCCGGACAACTGCTCGGCGTACAGGCCGTGCGCGACGCGCTGCGGCGAATTGCGCCCGACCGGCAACGTGCCGGCGATCGCCTCGCTCGCGAATTCGTTGCCGAAGCCGGATTGGTAACCGTTGCTTGCGATCGTCATCGTCGGACCCTTCCGGCTGCGCGTTACAGCACGCCGCGCTTGATCTGATCGCGTTCGATCGATTCGAACAGCGCCTGGAAATTCCCTTCGCCGAAACCTTCGTTGCCCTTGCGCTGGATGATCTCGAAGAAGATCGGGCCGATCGCGTTCTGGGTGAAGATCTGCAGCAGCTTGCGCGTCTTGGTCTCGGCGTCGGCATCGATCAGGATCTTGTTCCTGGCCAGGCGCGCGACGTCCTCGCCATGGTTCGGCACTCGGATGTCGATCACGTCGAAATACGTGCTCGGCGTGTCGAGGAACTCGACCCCGGCCGCGCGCATCCTTTCCACCGTCGCGTAGATGTCGTCAGTAAAGCACGCGATGTGCTGGATGCCCTCGCCGTGGTAGGCGTCGAGGTATTCGTTGATCTGCGACTTCGGGTCGGAGGATTCGTTGAGCGGGATGCGAACGATGCCGTCGGGCGCGGTCATCGCCTTGGACACGAGACCGGTCTTGGCGCCCTTGATGTCGAAGTAGCGGATCTCGCGGAAGTTGAACAGGCGTTCGTAGTAGTCCGACCACTTCTGCATGTTGCCGAAGTAGAGGTTGTGGGTGAGATGGTCGATGAAGGTCAGGCCAAAGCCGGCCGGATTTTGCTCGGCCCCCTCGATCGCCACGAAGTCGGCCGCGTAGGCATCGCCGTCGCGGGGCACCAGGTACAACATGCAATCCCCGATGCCCTTGACCACCGGCACATCGATCGCACGGCTCGCCGCCTTGTGCGCGACGCGCTCGCCACCGTTGGCGAGCACCTTCGCCTCGACCTCGGCGACCGGCCGCGTGAAACGCACCGCGAAACCGCAGGCGCACGGACCGTGCTGCGCGGCGAAATCGGCCGCGAACGAATCCGGATCCTCGTTGACGAGGAAATTGACGCCATTCTGGCGATACACGGTGATTGCGCGCGCACGGTGCTTCAGCACCGCACTGAATCCCATGCGCTTGAACAGCGCGTGCAGCTCGCTGGCGCGACCGGCCGGCGCGGCGAACTCCACGAACTCGAAACCGTCGATACCCATCGGGTTGTCGAACGTGGTGACCTGCATGCCGAGGTTGGGCTGGGCGTTCATGGCGTCTGCTCCGGCTGATCCGAGCGTGCTAAGATAGTTTCAATTGAAACTTGATTCAAGCTGCGCCGCCACATGGCCGACCATCTCCCTCTCGAACTCGAGCGTTTCCTGCCTTACCGCCTGTCGATCCTGTCGAACCGGATCAGCCAGGCGATCGCGCGCGAGTACCAGCACCGCTTCGACCTCTCTATGACGGAATGGCGCGTGATGGCCGTGCTCGCGCGCTACGACGGCGACGGCCTTTCGGCGAGCGAGGTCGCCGGGCACACGGAAATGGACAAGGTGGCGGTCAGTCGGGCCCTTTCGCGGCTGGTCGCCGCGAAGCGGGTGTCGCGCCGCACGCATGACGGCGACAAGCGTCGCTCGGTGCTGCGCCTGAGCACGGCTGGCTGGAAGGTGCACGACACGGTCGCGCCGCTGGCGCGGGCGCACGAACGGGAACTGCTGGCACTGCTTGGCGCGGACGAGCGCCGCGCACTGCAGGCGATCCTCGACAAGCTCGCGCCGGTGTGAGAAGCGGGGATCGTGATTGGCGATTCGGGAACGCAACGCAGGCAAGCGATCGCGAATCCCGAATCTCCAATTCCGGCGCTACTTCACGCCGTGCATCAGTTTCTGGATCAGCGGCGCGATCAGGAACAGCGCGACGCCGCCGACCATCAGGATCCAGAACCCCTGCGTGTAGCTGGCCAGCGCCGATCCGGTCGTCATGCCCGATTCGCCGCTCGCGTGGCTGGCGAAGATTCCGGACAGGTTGTTGCCGATGCCGGTGGAGAGGAACCAGCCGCCCATGCCGAAGCCGACCAGGCGCACGGGTGCAAGCTTGGTGGTCATCGACAAGCCGATCGGCGACAAACACAGCTCGCCGACGGACTGGATCACGTAAACCATGAACAGCGTCCAGAACGGAATCTTGCCGGCGACCACCATGCCCGAGAGCGCCGCCATCAGAAGCAGGAAGGCGAGGCCGTTGAAGATGATGCCAAGGCCGAACTTGCGCGGAATGGACGGGTTGTAGGCGCCCATCTTCACCCACATCCACGCGACCAGCGGCGCCAGCGTGATGATCGCCAGAGAGTTGACCGACTGGAACCAGCCGACCGGGAAGATCCAGCCGCCGAAATCGCGATTGACGATCTGCTCGGCAAGGAAGTTGAACGAGCTGCCGGCCTGCTCGAAGAAACACCAGAACAGGATGTTGAAGGTGAAAATGATCAGCATCGCGATGGCGCGATCGCGCGCGACCTTGCCGTCACGGATGCCCTCGACGAGCAACATCGCGCACAGCGCGATGAACAGTGCGGTCAGCACCATCTGCAGCTTGGCTGCATCGATCGTGAGCAGGGCGTAGTAGACCGGCGCCGACACGACGCAGAATCCCAGCACGTACAGCATCCTGAGCCCGCCGCCTTCGCCCTCGGGCGGCCGGCCGATGCCGCCAAGCTCGCGACGGCCGAACCAGAACCACACCAGGCTGATGAGCATGCCGACGCCCGACGTGATGAACACGATCTTGTACGTCGGAATTTGCGGCGAGCCGCCGAACATGTGCTCGGCCATCCAGCCGGTCAGCAACGGCGCAATCATCGCGCCGAGGTTGATGCCCATGTAGAACAAAGTGAAGCCGGAATCGCGGCGCTCGTCGCCTTGCGCGTAAAGCTTGCCCACCATGGTTGAAATGTTCGGCTTGAACAGGCCGTTGCCGGCAATCACCGTCGCCAGGCCAAACTTGAACACGTGTTCGTCTGGATACGCGATGAGAAACAGGCCCGCTGCCATCACGACCGCGCCGAGCAGGATCGAACGCTGGTAGCCGATGATCCGGTCCGCGACATAGCCGCCGAAGATCGCCGCCGCGTACACCAGCGCCAGGTAGGCGCCGTAGATGCGGCTTGCCGGCGCCTGACCCTCGCCGCTGCCGTCGTAGAACTGCGCCACGATGTACAGCGTCAGCGCCCAGCGGATGCCGTAGAACGCGAAGCGTTCCCAGAACTCGGTCATGAACAGCATCCACAGCGGCGCCGGATGACCGAGCCTCTGCGGGAATTGGGGCGGAGCGGCGGGCGCCGCGGCGCGGGCGTTGGACATGGATTCCCTCGGATTTCTGCGGATATCGCCCACGTTTAACCGCTGGCGGCGGCGACGTCAAACCGCAGCGCAGCGGGACGCGCCGGAGCGAAGCTGCTAGGCGACCGGCGCCGGCGCGACGCCGATTTCGGTGCGCACGTCGATCAGCTCCGGGAAGAATGTCAGGTCGAGCGCCTTCTTCAGGAACGCCACGCCGGACGAGCCGCCGGTGCCGCGACGGAAGCCGATGATGCGTTCGACCGTCTTCATGTGGCGGAAGCGCCAGAGCTGGAAGCTCTCCTCGATGTCCACCAATTGTTCGCACAAATGGTACTCGGGCCAGAACTCGCGCGCGTTCTCGTAGATGCGCTTGAACACCGGCACCAGCTCCGGCGTGCGCTCGTGCGGCAGGCTGAAGTCGCGATCGAGGCTTTCGGCCGGGATCGCGTGGCCGCGCCGCGCGAAGTAGCGCAGCACTTCCTCGTACAGGCTCGGCGCCTCCAGCGCTGTACGCAGTTCCGCCTGTGCAGCCGGATCGTGGTCGAACACCTTCAGCATGCCGGCGTTCTTGTTGCCGAGCAGGAACTCGATCGTGCGGTACTGCTGCGACTGGAAGCCCGACGCGGGCCCGAGCACGTGGCGGAACTCGAGGTACTCGGAAGGCGTCAATGTCTCCAGCACACCCCATTGCGCGAACAACTGCTGCTGCACCTGCTTGACACGGGCGAGCACCTTGAGCGTCGCGTCGACATCGTCGGCGCGCAGGCGTTCGATCGCCGCAAGCAGCTCATGGATCATCAGCTTCATCCACAGCTCCGCGACCTGATGCTGCACGATGAACAGCATCTCGTCGTGGTGCGGCGGCCTGCTGAGCGGCTTCTGCGCCGACAACAGCACCGGCAGCTGCAGGTAGCCGCCGTAGGTCGTGCGGTCGCGCAGGTCGAGTTCGATGCCTTGTTCGATCGGGCGCAGGTTGTGCGGTTCGTTCATCGAATCATCTTGGCTCGCGGGGAGCTGGCCAGTTTACCCCGCAACCCCGCATGTTGCGCCGGGCCTTGCGGTCACGCGGTCGTCTTGCTTACTGTTCGGGTCCCATGCCGCGGCCGCCACCGGCCCATCCGGCAGCGAATTTTTCCCGTGCGCTGATGCGCCGTGCGACACCGCAACGGAGGCTGTCTTGCCCATCGCCGCCACCTTCGAAATCGAATACCTGCAATACCTCGACGCCGACGGCAAACTCGTCCGCGACGACCTGCCCGCTATCGCGCGCGACATCCGCCAACTGGTCGACCTGTACAAGCAGATGCTGTTCGTGCGCGTGTTCGACGCCAAGGCGGTCGCACTGCAGCGCACCGGCAAGCTCGGCACCTATGCCTCCTGCCTCGGTCACGAGGCGGCACATGTCGCCATCGGCAGCGCGATGCAGGAGGACGACGTGTTCGCGCCGATGTACCGCGAATACGGCGCGCAGTTCCTGCGCGGCGTGAAGCCACGCGAGGTCCTGCTGTACTGGGGCGGCGATGAGCGCGGCAGCGACTTCTCCGGCCCCGCGCACGACTTCGCCTGGTGCGTGCCGATCGCGACGCAATGCCTGCATGCGGCCGGTTCCGCGCTCGCGTTCAAGGTGCGCAAGGAACCGCGCGTCGCCGTCACCGTGGTCGGCGACGGTGGTTCATCGAAGGGCGATTTCTACGGTGCGATCAACGTTGCCGGCGCGATGACGCTGCCGCTGGTCGCGGTGATCGTCAACAACCAGTGGGCGATCTCGGTGCCTCGCACGGCGCAGACCGGCGCCAAGACCCTTGCGCAGAAGGGCATCGCCGCCGGCCTCGAATGCCTGCAGGTCGACGGCAACGACCTGATCGCGATGCGCACGGCCATGGACTACGCGGTGAAGCGCGCACGCCACGGCCACGGCGGCATGGTGATCGAAGCAGTCACCTATCGCCTCAGCGATCACACGACAGCGGACGATGCGCGTCGCTACCGCCCCGACGACGAGGTCAAGGCCGCGTGGGCGCGCGAGCCGCTCAAGCGAATGAAGACCTATCTGATGTCGCTGAATGCGTGGACCGATAAAGAGGAAGAGGACTGGAAGACCGACTGCGCGGCCAGGGTCGACGCCGAGGTCAACGCCTACCTCGAGACGAAATCGCAACCGACCGAGGCGATGTTCGACTACACCTGGGCCGAACTGCCCGCGGACATGGCGGCGCAGCGCGCGGCCGCGCTCGCCACGGACAAGCCCCATTGACGTTGCGCGGTTCTTTTTTCCTCCGCACGAGCGGAAGCTTCCATGAACAGTGCGGCCATGGATGGCCGCTTCCTGACTCCCGCGATCATGGACGAGCGCACAGGTAACCCAAATGGCACAGATAACCCTCATCGAAGCAGTGACCCAGGCGCTCGCCTACGAGATGAAGCACGACCCGAGCGTGGTCGTGCTCGGCGAGGACGTCGGCGTCAACGGCGGCGTGTTCCGCGCGACACAGGGACTGCAACAGACCTTCGGCAGCGAGCGCGTCATCGACACGCCGCTCGACGAGCTGACCATCGCCGGCCTCACCGTCGGCCTCGCCGCACAAGGCATGAAGCCGATCGCCGAAGCACAGTTCGAAGGCTTCATCTATCCGATGATGGAACACATCGCATGCCACGCGGCGCGCCTGCGCACGCGCACGCGTGGACGCATGACCTGTCCGGCCGTGTTCCGCGCGCCGTGGGGCGGCGGCATCCGCGCGCCGGAACACCATTCCGAGGCAAACGAGCACCTGTTCACGAACATTCCCGGCCTGCGCGTGGTGCTGCCCTCGTCGCCGGGTCGCGCCTACGGCCTCCTGCTCGCCGCGATCCGCGATCCGGATCCGGTGATCTTCTTCGAACCGAAGCGCATCTACCGCCAGTACAAGGAAGAAGTCGCCGATGACGGCGAAGCACTGCCGCTCGACGTCTGTTTCGTGTTGCGCGACGGCAGCGACGTGACGCTCGTGACCTGGGGGGCGCAGGTGAAGGAAACGCTCGAAGCGGCCGACGCGCTCGCGGGCGAAGGCATCAGCGCCGAAGTCATCGACGTCGCGACGCTCAAGCCGCTCGACTTCGACACCATCCACGAATCGGTGCGCAAGACCGGACGCTGCGTGATCGTGCACGAGGCGCCGCGCACCGCGGGCTTCGGCGCCGAGATCGCCGCGCGCCTGGCCGAGCACGCGATGTACGACCTCGTCGCGCCGGTGGAACGCGTGACCGGTTACGACACGCATATCCCGCTCTACCGTCTCGAGATGAAATACCTGCCGAGCGTCGATCGCATCGTCAGTGCGGCCAAGCGCACGCTCGCTGTGAGCTGACTCGGAATACCGATGATCTACGCCGCAGGGCTCCTGGCAATGTTCTGCATAGTCAATGCCCTGTGCTATGGCATTGCCTATCTCGGGATACTGCCTCTGACGACTTGGCACTTGGCGAATTGTCTCAACCGATCTGCCACATGCTCCGTCTCGGCGAACGTGTTGTCCTGCTGGTGGCTTGCGTATCCTGTAGTCGTCCTAGCAGTCACCCTGCTCGTCAATCAGATCTTCATCCGCCATCAATCGAGACCGCACGCATGACCACGATCGCGAACGTCCTCGTCGGCATCGTCGCCCTGCTGCATGTCTACTTCCTCGTGCTCGAGATGTTCCTGTGGACCACGCCGACCGGGCGACGCGTGTTCCGCACCACGCCGGAGTTCGCGCAGGCGTCGAAGGCGCTCGCGGCGAACCAGGGGCTCTACAACGGGTTTCTCGCCGCGGGTCTCGTCTGGGGCCTCGCCGCGGGTGCCGGAGGCTTCCACATCAAGCTGTTCTTCCTGTCGTGCGTGATCGTCGCCGGCCTGTACGGCGCGTGGACGGTCAGCCGCAGGATCCTCTACGTGCAGGCGTTGCCGGCGTTTGCCGCGCTCGTCCTGCTGCATTTCCCCTGAGCGCGCTGCTCCGCGTTACGCAACCCACGGATCGATCATGGCCGACATCAAGACGTTCTATCTCCCCGACCTCGGCGAAGGCCTGCCCGACGCGACGATCGTCGAATGGCTGGTCCAGGTCGGCGGCACCGTGAAGCTCGACGAACCGATGGTGTCGATGGAAACCGCGAAGGCGGTGGTCGAAGTGCCATCGCCGTTTTCCGGCAAGCTGGTCAAGGTGCACGGCGACGCGGGTGACATCATCGTGACCGGCGCCGCGCTCGCGGAATTCGAACTCGATCCGAAACTGCCGCAGCGCGCGGAAGCCGAATCAACCGGCCACCACCACGCGCCGCCCCCGAAAGCCGCAGCAACGGACGCGCCGACGAAAGGCGCCGGCAGCGAAGCGCCCGACCACAAGGGCGTAGTCGCCTCCGACGAAGGCGGCGAAATCATGAGCGGCGGCAAGGCGCCGCGCGCCGACGAAGGCACCGTCGTCGGTGCGATGCAATCGAGCGACCGCGTGCATGCGGAACAGGCGACCAGTGTCGGCGGCGTGAAAGCGGTGCCGGCGGTGCGGGCACTCGCGAAGAAGCTCGGTGTCGATCTCGCGCGCGTCACGTCGAGTGGCGCTGGCTCCGTCGTGACCCTGCAGGATGTGAAATCCGCCGCCGCGGCGGGGACCGCAAGGATCGGCACAGCTCCCGTGGGAGGGACTTCAGCCGCAGTCGACAGGCCGGGTTCGAAAAACGCCGCGGCTGAAGCCGCGCCAACGGGGGCGACTGCGCAGCAACGCACTACGCTGTCGGCCGCGGGCAAGCCGATGCGCACGACACCGCCGACGGTCTCGGCAACCGGCCAGCCCGAACAACTCAAGGGCGTGCGCCGCAACATGGCGCGCGTGATGGCGGCCGCGCACGCCGCGGTCGTGCCGACCACGCTCTGCGACGACGCCGACATCCATGCCTGGCTGCCCGGCAACGACATCACCGGCCGCCTCGTGCGCGCGATCGTGCGCGCGTGCAAGGCCGTGCCGGCGCTGAACGCGTGGTTCGACGGCGACAACCTCACGCGCACGATGCATCCGCACGTCGACATCGGCATCGCGGTCGATACCGACGACGGCCTGTTCGTGCCTGCCTTGCGCAATGCGGACATGCTCGACGCGATCGGCGTGCGCGCGGCGGTGGACCGCCTGCGCACGCAGGTCGAGGAGCGTTCGATCCCGTCGACCGAGCTCTCCGGCTACACGATCTCGTTGTCGAATTTCGGCGTTTTCGCGGGCCGCTACGCCACGCCGGTGGTGGTGCCGCCGTGCGTCGCGATCATCGCCGCCGGCAAGGGTCGCCACCAGATGACCCCCGTCATGGGCGGCTTCGAATCGCACCGCGTGATTCCGCTGTCGCTGACCTTCGACCATCGCGCCGCCACCGGCGGCGAAGCCGCGCGCTTCCTGAAGGTGATGCTCGACGACCTCGCGCTGGCGCAATGAACGCGGCGACCACGCGCGCCGCCGTCGAGGCGGAATTCCCCGGCCTTATCGCCGCCGCGGAAACCGCACGCCTGCGCGCCTACGCGCCACACTCGGACTTCCACGTCGGCGCCGCGCTGCTGTTCGACGACGGTCGCGGCGAACGCTTCGTCGGGGGCTGCAACGTCGAGTCCGACGTCTACGGCCTGACGATCTGCGCCGAGCGCAATGCGCTGTTCGCAGCGGTCGCGCAAGGTCGCGGCGAGCCGCTCGCGCTGGCGGTCGTCGCCGACACCGACGAACCGGTCGCGCCGTGCGGCGCCTGCCGCCAGGTGCTGCACGAATGCGACCCGTTGCGGCGGATGCGCGTGTTCCTCGTCGCCGGCGCGGGCGACGCCGTGCGCGAGACGTCGACGGCGGCACTGTTGCCGGGCGCATTCGTCCTCGACGCGGGTGACGCACGGCGACGCAGTCCCTGGCGCTGATCGAACGAGCGGAGAACACCATGCACCACAGCCGCCTGTGCACGCTCGTTCTGGACTGCCGGGTCGGCGACTTGGCGCCGGCTGCGGAATTCTGGAGCCGCGCGCTCGGCAAGCCGATCGCAAGCGTCGACCAGGACGGCGACGGTCGCTACGCGGAACTCGAAACGGCGGACGACGAACCGATCATCCTGCTGCAGAAGGTCGAGCACGAATCGCGCGTGCACCTCGACATCGAGACCGACGACATCGACACCGAGGTCGCGCGGCTGGAAGCGCTTGGCGCGACGCGCATCGCGTTCTGCCACGGCCGCTGGTGGGTCATGCAGGCGCCGACCGGGCATCGCTTCTGCGTGGTGAGGCGCCAGCGCGCCCGGTTCGGGCCGCACCTCAACGCGTGGCCCGCATGACGAGGCGGCGAGCTCGTTCAGCGCGCATACTGCAAACGAAACCCGCGCCATGTATGATGCGCGCCCGTTAAATCCATACATCCGTATAGAAGGATATTTGCCGCGATGAGCAACTACCTGTTCACCTCCGAATCGGTCTCCGAAGGCCATCCGGACAAGGTCGCCGACCAGATCTCCGACGCCGTGCTCGACGCGATCCTCGCGCAGGACAAGCGCGCGCGCGTGGCTTGCGAGACGATGGTCAAGACCGGTGTCGCGATCGTCGCAGGCGAAGTCACCACCAGCGCGTGGATCGACCTCGAAGCGCTCACGCGCAAGGTCATCCTCGACATCGGCTACGACAGCTCCGACGTCGGCTTCGACGGCGCCACCTGTGGCGTGCTCAACCTGATCGGCAAGCAGTCGCCCGACATAAACCAGGGCGTCGACCGCAAGAACCCGGAAGACCAGGGCGCGGGCGACCAAGGCCTGATGTTCGGCTACGCGACCAACGAGACCGACAGCTTCATGCCGGCGGCGATCCACCTGTCGCATCGCCTGGTCGAACAGCAGGCGAAGATCCGCAAGAAGAAGAACTCGCCGCTGCCGTGGCTGCGCCCGGACGCGAAGAGCCAGGTCACGCTGCGCTACGAGAACGGCAAGGCGACCGCGATCGACGCCGTGGTGCTGTCGACGCAGCACGATCCGTCGGTCAAGCAGAAGGACCTGGTCGAAGCCGTGCGCACGCACATCATCGATCCGGTGCTGCCGAAGAAGTGGCTGCACAAGGGCACCAAGTTCCACATCAACCCGACCGGCAAGTTCGTCATCGGCGGACCGGTGGGCGACTGCGGCCTGACCGGCCGCAAGATCATCGTCGACACCTACGGTGGCTGGGCGCGCCATGGCGGCGGCGCGTTCTCGGGCAAGGATCCGTCCAAGGTCGACCGCTCGGCTGCGTATGCGGCGCGTTATGTCGCCAAGAATATCGTCGCTGCCGGCATCGCCGACCGTTGCGAGGTGCAGGTGTCGTATGCGATCGGCGTCGCGCATCCGACCTCGATCTCGGTGACCACGTTCGGCACCGGCAAGATCGACGACGGCAAGATCGAGAAGCTGATCCGCAACCACTTCGACCTGCGCCCGTACGGCATCATCAAGATGCTCGACCTCGTGCATCCGATGTACCAGGCCACCGCCAGCTACGGTCACTTCGGTCGCACGCCGCAGGAAACGAAGCTCGCCAACGGCGAGAAGTTCACCGCGTTCTCGTGGGAGAAGACCGACAAGGCTGCGGAACTGCGCAAGGCCGCCGGCCTCAGATAGTTCGTGCTCAGCGTGATCAGGGAGGATCGCAAATGAATCGGGCCGCCTTCGTGCGGCCCTTTTCATGCGTCCGGCATGGCGGCCTGTCAAAACTCCGCGCTGCGGTGTAAAAGCTCGACGCTCCACCCGCCCGAGCCCGCTCCATGCGCATCGCACGCCTGCTTCGTACCCACCTCCGGCACTTCACACTCGCGCTCGCCGCCTGCGCAGGGTCGGCAAGCGCCGAACGCGTCGAACCGCCGCTGGAATTGCTGTATGCGCCCGGCAACGTGCTCGTCGCCGGCCCGCTGGTGGAGATCAATCCGGCCGGGCGCCTGGTGTTCAAGCGCAAGGATGTGCTCGGCGGCAAACCGAAACCGCCCGAGCTGATCGACGTGCGTGTGCCGGCGGATATCCTCGCCGACGTGCGCATCGGTGAGCGATATGTCTTCGGCTACACGAACCTGCGCCCCGATCCGCGCCGGCCAACGAGTCTGGTCGTCAATCCGGATGGCGCGGCCCTGATTGCCAGCATCGGACTTGAGCCCGCACTGTTCCGCGACACGCCGGAAGCGCGCGCGATCCTCGCCGCGGGGCGCAGCGAACACGGCCGCGAATCGCGGCACCTGTTCGACCTGCTGCTCAAGGCGCTCGCCGGCAAGGATCGCGCGCTGCAGGTCCTTGCCGCCGGCGAATTCGCGCAGGAGCCCGAATTCGGCGAACGCCTGCGCGAGGACGGCGGCCAGGCGGCGATCGAAAAGGCCGTGCGCGATGCGGCGACGTCGCCGGGGGTGCGAACCACCCTGCTGGTCGCCGCCGCGACGCGCCCGGCGGATTTCGGCGAATGGTGGGCCGACGCCGCGCGCCGGATAGTGGCGGACACGCCCGTGGACGGATATGCTTTCGCGGCTGGAGACCTAGACGGACTGGTCCTCGCGGCACTCGAACTGCTCGACAAGCAGGGTACGGACAACTCCCCGGAGGCGTTGAAGCGCTGGGTCTGGAGTTCGAATCCCCTTCTCGCCGAGAAGTCGAACCTGATGTTGTGGCGGCACTCTCCCGCGCTTGCGCGATCGGCCATCCAGCAAGCGCTGGCCGATCCCAAGCTGCCGGAGAAGACCCGCAAGTTCCTCAACGATCATCTGCGCCGCCTCGACCGCCTCGACGCCGGGTCCACGGCGCGGAAGGAAGGAACCGGCTGATCGTCAATCTCCACCGCGGGGCGACGGCCTCCGCTGTGCGGAGCCATCGATTCGCCGTCGCGGTTCTGGTTGGGGAGTTGCCGTTCATGATTCCACGTCGTTCCTTGTCGGTCGCGCTTGGCGCGGCCGTGTCTCTCGCGTTCGCCGCCTCGGCTCCGGCCGGCGGCAACGACCGCGCATCGTCCACGCATCCGGTGGCACCGGACAATGCCGGACCTCGTGTCATGCATGCGATCCGCCACGACGTTTCGGCGCCGATGCGCGACATCCTGCGCAACCTGCCGCCGCCGCAGCCGATGGGCACGGAGGAAGAGCCGTACGCGATCCCGAACATCCTGCTCAAGCTCACCGGTACGCCAACGAAGATGCCGGAGGCGGCGCGCCGCAGCCTGCAGGGCGCGAGCACCAACGTTCCGGCTCCCGCGCTTGACCTCGGTTTCGAGGCGATCAGCGTGGTGACGTCCGGTTGTGGATGCCTGCCGCCGGACACGAATGGCGATGTCAGCGACGCGCACTACATCCAGTGGGTGAACTCGGCCTGGCAGGCGTTCAACAAGACGACCGGCTTGCCAGACCCCGCGACGCCTGCACCGGTGCAGGGCAATTCGTTCTTCGTCGGCTTCGGTGGCCAGTGCGAGACGACCAATGCGGGTGATCCGATCGCGTTGTGGGATCCGCGCGCGCAGCGCTGGGTCATGAGCCAGTTCACGACCAATGCGCCTTTCGCGCAGTGCGTCGCGGTGTCGACCTCCAGCAATCCGTTCGGAACCTACAACCGCTACGAATTCCAGTGGCCGAACTTCGGCGACTACCCGAAGATGGCGGTGTGGACCGACGGCACCGGCACGCAGGATGCCTATCTCCTGACCACCCACGAGTTCAACGGCAACAATTTTGCAGGCGCCGCATTCATCGCAATGGAACGCGACAAGATGCTGACCGGCGACCCGGGCGCGGCGGTGATCCGCTTCGGCGGCAACGATGCCTACGGCATCGAGCCGGTCAACCTCATCGGCCAACTGGCGGCACCGAACAACGCCTGCCCGTCATTCGTGCACTACGACACCACCAACAACGACGGCTACCTGTTCTGGGACCTGTGCCTGAACTGGGCCACGCCGGGGAACAGCACGCTCTCCGCGACGCCGACCCACATCGCCGGCACGCCTTTCGCGCCGTATGGTGGCGAGGTACCGCAGCAGGGCACTGCCAGCGGGCTCGACTCGTTCGGCACGCACGTGATGTATCGCGCCAATGCGCGCGCATTCCCGCCCGGCGCGCCGACCAACATCTCGTTGGTCATCAATCATGCGGTGCTCGCCGACCAGGGCCAGGCCGCGGTCAACTGGGTGCATTTCAACCTCGACGACCACGGCGCCAATCCGGCCACGCCGACGCCCCTCGACAAGATCCTCGTTGACGAAAGCACCTACTCGCCCGACGCTGAAAACCGCTGGATGGGCGGCATCGCGATCGACGGCAGCGGCAACATCGGCCTCGGCTTCTCCAAGTCGAGCGCTGCGACGCATCCGCAAATCGAGTTCACCGGCCGCACGCTGGACGACCCGAGCGGCACCATGCGCGACGAGACGAATTGCACCGACCTGATCGCGAACGGCTCGCAGACCAGCACCTCGAACCGCTGGGGCGACTACTCGTCGATGAGCGTCGATCCGGTCGACCAGTGCACGTTCTATTTCACCAGCGAGTACTACCCGGCAACAGCGGGCAGCAGCTGGCACACGCGCGTGTGCTCGTTCAAGTTCGCCGGCTGCGGCGATCCGAACTATGCACTGACCACGACCACGCCCAAGCGCATCGAGATGTGCGGCGCGACCGCGACCAGCGATCCGGCTTACGCGTTGAGCATCGGCGTCGTGAACGGCTTCACCGGCAACGTGTCACTGGCCGCGACCGGATTGCCGGCTGGCGCCACGGCGCAGTTCACGCCCAACCCGGTCGCCGCGCCCGGCAGCAGCACGCTGACGCTCGCCGGCGGCATTGCCGCCGCCACCGGCGAGTACACGATCGACGTCACTGGCACCAGCGGCAGCCTTGCGCGCTCGATCGCACTGCAACTCGGCGTATCGGCGATCGGCCCGAGCCAGGTGCAACTGGTCACGCCGGTCGACGTCGCCACCGGCGTGAACGTCTACCCGACCCTCAACTGGGGCCTCGTCAGCACCGATCGCATCTTCGGCGACGGCTTCGACGGCAGCGCGTTGCCACCGCTCCTGCTGCCGCCGGATGCGCTCAGCTACACCGTCGACGTCGCCACCGACGCAGCCTTCGCCAACATCGTCGCGACCAAGACCGTGACGACCACGAACTGGACAGTCGACAGGCTCCTGAGTCCGACCACGCAGTACTACTGGCGCGTGACGCCGCACAACTACTGCGGCGACGGCCCGGTGTCGGCGACGTTCTCGTTCACGACCGGCGTGCCGGGCACCTGCCCGGCCGGCACTACCGCCACCACGGTCTACCAGGACGCGTTTGAAACCGGCGCCAACGGCTGGGTCGCGGCCGGCAGCGGCAGCGTCGGCTGGACGCAGGCAGCACCGCCGGCCGGCACCGGCATGAGCACGATCGTCTGGAAGGTGCCGGACAACGCGGTATCGAGCGATCGCATCCTGACCACGCCGTCGATCGCGATTCCCGCTGGCGCCGCCGCGGTGTTCGCGTCCTACGACGCCTACCACAAGGGCGAGAACAACGGCCCGGGCGCATGCTGGGACCAGGGTGTGTTGGAAGCGAGCAACAACGGCACGACGTTCAGCTACCTTGACGGAACGCACATGCTGACTGACCCGTACAACGGTGCCGCATCGAACGACACCGCACTCGGCAACCTGATGAGTTGGTGCTATCCGGGCCCGGCCGGCAATTCGGTGCCGACGCGCGCGGTGGTCGACATGGGCAGCTTTGCCGGCCAGAACATGAAGTTGCGTTTCCGCATGGTCTCCGACGGCAACACCGTCGCACCAGCGCCGAACGGCTTCGTGATCGACAACTTCAAGGTCGACGTCTGCCAGTAAGGTCGCACTCGCGACAACATGAAAGAGGAACGGGCCGCGCAAGCGGCCCGTTCTTTTTGCACATTTGCCGCACCACCGGATGGTGGTGCGGACCGGATCAGTCGCCGCGGGTGCCGGACGCGATCGCCATGGCACGCAATCCCGCTTGCCGCAGCACCGGCGCGGTGTCGAACCCGTTGGCGAAGATCGTGTCCGAAAGCACCGACTCGTCGACCAGCACGAAGATGTCCGCCACGCCGTTGGTGTCGTCGGGATCGACGTTGCTGGCGCTCGAGTCCCACGCCATCGACAGGCCCGAGGCATTCACGCCGAGCGAGTCGCCCGCCTGGGCGTTGCCGGGCTGGCCGCCGATCGTTCCGCTGATCAGCTCGGGTGCCCCGGCGCCCGGCACGAACAGGAACACCTGCGCATACGCGCCGGGCCCGACCCAGTTGTAGTTGCAATGGAACACTACGCTGCCGACGTCGGAGACGGACGACAGGGCGCAACTGTCGTAGGAACCAGAGGGCAGCAGCGCGGGGCGCGGAATAGCGGTCGTAGTGCCGGTCTGGCGATCACGCAGATAGACACCGCTGTTGCCGGCGCTGTCGACGCCGTTCGCGTAGCCAAGACCACCGTAGCCCCGGTTCTGGAAACTGACAAAGCGGCCGCTCGGCGAAATCGCCGGCCGATATGCGAACGCGCTCGATCCGTTCGGGGCGGTTGCGCTGCGGCTGACCAGCTCGGTCGTGTTCGCGACGAGGTCGCGCACATAAGCCTGGCCGCCGCTGGCGCCGGCTACCATCGCGCTGCTGCAGAGCATCGCGACGTAGCGTCCATTGCCGGACAGTGCATGCCGCTCCAGCGCACAGTTGCCGCCCGCAGGGACCGAGGCCATCTTCACCTGCCCGGTAGTCATGTCCTTGACGTAGATTTCTCCCGAGCTACCGCTCGGTGCGGCACCGCCGCCGGCGAGGCCGGTCATGTTCGCAACGGCCTGGAAGGCGACGTAGCGGCCATCGGCAGAGATCGAGATCGTGTTGTCCTCGGTGCCACTGCTGGCCGGCTGCCCGGCGGCCGTCGCGCTGGCCAGTTCCAGCGCACCGGTCTGGCGATCCTTGCGCAACGCCTGCCAGTTCGGCCCGAAGGTGGTGTTGTTGTAGGTCAGGAACGCCACATAGCGACCGTCGCCCGATACAACCGGGGATTCGCCGCGGAAAACGGTGCTGCCCTGCGCGGACAACGCCTCGATCACGCCGGTGTCGAGATCGACGGCGATCGCGCGGGTACCGTTGTAGGTGTCGCCGACCCAATTGTTCGCATTGCTCGCGAAAACCAAGGTGCGCCCGCCGGACGATACGTCGACGGTGCGCGACGCGCCATTCGGCTGGATGCCGACTCCAGGCACCAGACGTGCGTAGATGAAGTCGGCACGGGCTTGGCCCGACAGGCCAACCAGACCTGCGAGGATCAGGGCCGAGGCCAGCGGCCGAGCGGCGGATGCGACGTGCATGGCGGACTCCGAGTGAGGGGCTGCTCTCTCCTACGCGGAAGTGGGTCGAATCCCCCAACGCGGCGGATTGCCAGCGCACGAGGATGGGGCTACCGTCACCCTGACCGCGGACATGGCCGAGGCTTCGCCGGTCGCGCGACGACGAGGGGAAACGATCATGTCGAATGAAGCAAGAGCGCCGACCGATGCAGCATCGCCCGCGGACTGGAGCGTCAGCGGGACGCAGAGCGTGACCGCCGCAGGCGTATCGCGGGTCGAGGTTCTCGTGCGCGGCAAGGTCACCGGCGCGGTCGACCGCGGTGACGGCACGGACCAGCTGCGCGTGGCGGTGTGGGATGACGGTCAGGAAAAGGACTTCAAGATCGTGAACATCCCGCTTGGTCGGACCGGCATTGTCAACGTGCGCCTCGGGTTCGAGGGCCGGTACGCGACCGTGGCCGATGGCATTGGCATCGTCGTCACCACCGGTTCGGACGCCGGCGGAGAGCATGTCTTCCATCTGGACCCGTTCGTCCCCGCCCAGGCGTGACCGACCGGGCGGGAGGCAGGCCCGCAAAAGTCGCGATATAATCGGCTGCTCTGCCGAGGGGCGCTGCATGTCGTCCGCGTTGCGTTGACGAACCCAGGCTCGGCAGAGCCATTATTTCCAACGGCGCCCGGACCCTCGATCGACCTGCGCAACCGGCAACGGCACCGCGCCGGATTCGATCCCGAACCGGAGCATCAACATGAACGCACAACTTCGAACCTTCTCCAGCGAAGGTGACTACAAGGTCGCCGACATCTCGCTGGCCGACTGGGGCCGCAAGGAACTGGACATCGCCGAGCAGGAAATGCCGGGCCTGATGTCGATCCGCAAGAAGTATTCGTCCGCCAAGCCGCTCAAGGGCGTGCGCGTGACCGGCTCGCTGCACATGACGATCCAGACCGCGGTGCTGATCGAAACGCTCAAGGACATCGGCGCCGACGTGCGCTGGGCGTCGTGCAACATCTTCTCGACCCAGGACCACGCCGCCGCCGCGATCGCCAGGACCGGCACCCCGGTGTTCGCGTGGAAGGGCGAGTCGCTGGAGGAATACTGGGACTGCACGCTCGACGCGGTCACGTTCCCGGGCGGCAAGGGACCCGAGCTGGTCGTCGATGACGGCGGCGATGTGACCTTGCTGATCCACAAGGGTTACGAACTGGAAAAGGGTTCGAAGTGGGTCGACGAACCGTCCTCGTCGCACGAAGAGCAGATCATCAAGAACCTGCTCAAGCGCGTCGCCAAGGAACGCCCGGGTTTTTGGACCAACGTGGTCAAGGACTGGAAGGGCGTGTCGGAAGAAACGACGACCGGCGTGCATCGCCTCTACCAGATGGTCGAAGCCGGCAAGCTGCTGGTGCCCGCGATCAACGTCAACGACTCGGTCACCAAGAGCAAGTTCGACAACCTCTACGGCTGCCGTGAATCGCTCGCGGACGGCCTGAAGCGTGCGATGGACGTCATGCTCGCCGGCAAGGTTGCGGTCGTGTGCGGCTACGGCGACGTCGGCAAGGGTTCGGCGCATTCCTTGCGCGCGTACGGCGCGCGCGTCGTCGTGACCGAGATCGACCCGATCAACGCGCTGCAGGCGGCAATGGAAGGCTTCGAGGTCAACACGGTCGAGTCGACGCTCGGACGCGGCGACATCTACGTTACCACCACCGGCAACAAGGACGTGCTCACGCTTGCCCACATGCAGGCGATGAAGGACCAGGCGATCGTCTGCAATATCGGCCACTTCGACAACGAGATCCAGGTCGACGCGCTGAACGCACTGGCTGGCGTGACGAAGATCAACATCAAGCCGCAGGTCGACAAGTACGTGTTCAAGGATGGTCGCGCGATCTTCCTGCTCGCCGAAGGTCGCCTCGTCAATCTCGGCTGCGCCACCGGCCACCCGAGCTTCGTGATGTCGAATTCGTTCTCGAACCAGACGCTCGCGCAGATCGATCTGTGGGCGAACAAGGACAAGTACGAGGCGAAGGTATACATCCTGCCGAAGAAGCTCGATGAAGAAGTCGCACGCCTGCATCTGGAAAAAATCGGCGTGAAGCTGACCACGCTGACCGCCGACCAGGCCGCGTATCTCGGCGTCGACGTGAACGGGCCGTACAAGCCGGACCATTACCGCTATTGATCGCCTCGCCGGTCATGATTTGAACGGAACGGGCGCCGCGAGGCGCCTGTTCTGTTTCGTCGGTGCTATCGTTTCACGATGAGCAAAGATTCCGGCAAGATCCGCTTCGAAGCAAAACTGCAAAGGCCCGCGGAACCGAAGAACGCGGCGTGGTCGTTCCTCGTGCTGCCGAAGGCCGCGAGTGCAAAACTGCCGACACGCAGCATGGTCACGGTCGACGGCACGCTCGACGGCGCTCTGTTCCAGGCAACGCTGGAACCGGACGGCGCGGGCAGCCACTGGCTCAAGGTGGAGAAAAAGTTGCGCGATGCGGCGGGCGCCGAAGTCGGCGCAACGGTCGAACTCGAGATCGCGCCGGTCGCCGAGGAGCCCGAGCCAAAGGTGCCGGCAGACTTGCGTTCGGCACTTGTTGCCAATCCCGAAGCGCGCGCGACCTGGAAGGACATCACCGCCGTCGCGCGACGCGACTGGATCCACTGGATCACTTCCGGCAAGAAGGCCGAGACGCGCGCGAAGCGCATCGACGTCGCCTGCGACAAGCTCGCCTGCGGCAATCGCCGCGCCTGCTGCTTCGATCGTTCCGGCATGTACAGCAAGGGCAACATGGGTGCCCCGAAGGCCGCGGATTGAGGCTGTGGGAGCGGTGCATGACGCCATGCTTCCGCCGCTCCCACAAACGCTTACGAGCCCGGCCGTGGACGCCAGTTCGCGTTGCGCTCCCAGAATTCGACGCTGCGGCGGTACGCAGCGCGGTCGATCGGCATGCCGGAACCGCCTTCTTCGACGCCGAGTGCGTTGCGCATCATCGTGATCGGAGCCATCGGTATTTCCTCCGGTTCCATCGTGTAGAGACAGCCGACGACGCCCCAGTCGGCGTCAATCGACGCGCCTTCCTTTGCGAGTTGTTCGCGGCTGTAGAGGATCACGATCAGCCAAACGGCGACTGGCACCTCGACGCCTTCGAACCAGCGCACGAGCACCGGCAACTCTTCCGGGGATCGCGCTTCGTAGGCGGAGCGCAGCCGATCGCGATTCGCGTCGGTGATCGGCACGGTCAGGCAACGCGTCGAGGTCCGGTTGTGATGCACATGCAGCTTGCAGAACGGCGCGTAGCCATCGAGCACCCTGAATGGCGCCTCGTCATTGAGAAAGCGTTCGAACTGCTCCGGCGTGCAGTCCTGGATCGTGTTGCCGCGCGGCTGGCGCGGGAACAGGCGTGTGCGCGCGAAGGGCGTGAGGACGATTGGCATGATTGGGATGAGGGCTCAGGGCTGAGGGCACGAGTCCCGCCGCATCAAATCGGTGCACCCGGAGGGATCACCGGCAGCGGTCGAAGCTTCACCGACTTCGGATCGGCGAGGTAGTTGCGGATCGTCTCCGCCGCGGACGCGCGGCTCGCGCCAGCCGTGTCGGTGTCGCCCTGTCTCGCCAGCCATGCCTGCCACTGCCGCAGCGACGCGCGCAGGTCGGCGTCGACCTGCGCATGCAGCCTGCCGTCGTCGAGCGCATGCAGCAGCGCATCCAGCACGACCCAGTTCGCCGCGACCTGAACCGCGACCGCTGCCGGTGCGGCGTCGGCACGCGGCGACTGCTGCCAGGTGCCGCGGAACGTCGCGTCGAGCAGGTCGGCGACACCCGGCTGCCGCGCATCGCGCGCATGCTGCCACGCGAGGCGATTGAGGCGCTCGGGCGCGAACAGGAACAGGGTCGTCTGCGCCGCCGCGGCCTCGACTGCCGCAAGCGGATCGAACACCGGACCCGCCTTCGTCGCGAAGTATTCGCGGCTGCGCGCGTAGTCGGCGCCGGGTGGCGTCACCAGGTCGAGGACGTTCGCCGGCAGCGCGAGCACGTCGACGCCGAGCGTCGCGACGACGCGCGCGAGCGCGTTGCGCTGCGTGTCCGCCGGCACCGCCGTCGTGCCGGCCGGGCGATCCATGGCTTCGGAATAGTCGTAGCGCACGCCGCCGAGCAGGCGCGTGACGGCTTCGGTCTGGTAGCGGTGCAGCAGGTAGACCGGCACGAGGCGCGCTTCGAGCTCGCCGGACTGGCGATCCGGCGGCAGTACGCCGATCGAGAAATTCGCGAGCGCCTTGCGGCGTGCCGCCAGCAGTGCGTCGAACGTCGCCAGCGTGTCCGCGCCGGAGTCCCACAGCAGGCCGTCCGGCTCGGCGTCGCCGGGACCGCGAGCATCCTGGTCGCTGACGTAGCGGAAGCCGGCCTTGGCGATGTCTGCGCGCAGTTTCGCGAGCGATGCCTCTTCCGTGCCCGGCGCGAACTGGCCGTACGCATGCCAGACGACGAAGTCGTCCCATGCGCCAAGCCCGGCACCGTACGCATCGGCGAGCGACAACGCACCATCGGTGCCGAGCTTGAGCAGCGGATGCGGATAGTCCATCACGGAGCCGTTGCCGAGTCGGCTCGCGGCGAAGTTGTGCGCGAAGCCGAGTGCATGGCCGACCTCGTGCGCGGCGAGCTGGCGCAGGCGCGCAAGCGCCATGCGCTCGGCCTCGTCCTTCAGCTCCGAGGCGTTCGGCTTGTCGTACGGCGCGAGCAGACTCTCGGCGATCAGGATGTCCTGGCGCACACGTTGCGAACCGAGCGTGACGTTGCCGCGAATGATCTCGCCGGTGCGCGGGTCGACGATCGGCTGTCCGTACGACCAGCCGCGCGTGTGCCGGTGCGCCCAGGTGACCAGGCTGTAGCGCACGTCCATCGGATCGACGCCCTCGGGCAGCAGCTCGACGCGATAGGCGTCCTTGAAGCCGGCCTTTTCGAACGCGCTCTTCCACCAGTTCGCGCCGTCGAGCAGGGCCGAGCGCACCGGCTCGGGCGTGCCGCGATCCAGGTAGAACACGATCGGCTTCTTCACGTGGCCGGCCGCATCCGTCCTGTCGAGGCGGAAGCGCGGCTGCACGCGACGATCGATGCTCGACGACAGCGGTTGCGCAAAGTCGTACCAGCCGACGCTGAGCCCGCCCGAGGCCGGATGGTACGGACGCGGCACGTAGCCCGCTGCGGGCAGGCGCACGAAGCTGAGGTGCTGGCGCACGGTCAGGCTCTGCGCATCCATCGCGACATCCTTGACGAACGCGCCCTCGCCCGCACCCTTGAAGGTCAGCATCGCCTCCAGTTCGGTATTGTCGGGAAAGCTTTTCGCATCGGCGAGCGAGACCGCGCTGCGCTTCTCGTCGATGTCGTACTTGCCCTGCTTGGCCTGTTCCAGTCGCGCGGCGATGCCGTGACGATCCGACAGCAGCAGCGGACTCGCGTCGACGACCACGACCGCATCGGCACCCTTGCGCTCGGCGACGATGTCGCCGGCCCACAGCACCGATTCGGCGAACGCCTGACGCACGCTCAGCGCCTCGTCGGGATTGCCCGACACCGCACGGAACTTCGTGTTGTCCTCGACCAGCAGCACGCGCGCACCAGCGCGGCGCCACTCGACCAGGTGCGAATCGCTGCTCTGGCCGCGATCGAGCCCGACATCGTTCGACCCGAGCGCCCACGGCAGCGAAGTGGTCATCAGGAACGGCTGCTCGAATGCGTGCACGCCGAGCAGCACGCGCCCCTTCGCCTCGTCGCGCCAGACGTCAAACAATCCCGCGGCGGACGACATGCCGCGCGTGGCCGTCGCCAGGTCCGCGACCGGCGTGTACGCCGCCTTGTCGGCAACCGCCGCATTCGCCAGGCTCGCGACGAACCATCCCAAAGCCACCGCTGCAACCCGGCCACGATGCCGCATCGTCATCCCCTGCGTGAAGGCAAGCGGCCATTCTGCCCGCAACAGCGCGCCGCGCCCACGGGCCGGAGATCACGCCTATCTCTTCATCCGGACATAGAGATATAGTACGCATCTCCGTTTCCCACTCTGAAGCCATGGCTGCCGTTTCGATCTCCTTCGAGTTCTTCCCGCCCAAGACCGACGAACAGCACGCGACGCTTGAAGCGGCGCTGCCGAAACTGAAGGCACTAGCCCCGGAGTACGTCAGCTGCACCTTCGGAGCGGGCGGCTCCACCCTGAGCTACACGCCGGAAACGATCCGCCATCTGCGCGAGGAACACGGCCTCGACGCCGCGCCGCATCTTTCGTGCATGGGCGGCACGCGCGAGGAGATCGGCGCATTGCTCGAACGCTACAAGGCGATGGGCTGCAGGCGCATCGTCGCGCTGCGCGGCGACCTGCCATCCGGCATGGCAAGCTACGGTGACTTCCGCTATGCCAGCGATCTGGTCGAGTTCATCCGGCGCGAGCACGACGGTTCGTTCCACATCGAGGTCGCCTGCTACCCGGAAGTGCATCCACAGTCGGACGATGCGCATGCGGACCTGCGCCACTTCAAGACCAAGGTCGACGCCGGCGCGAACGGCGCGATCACCCAGTACTTCTACAACGCGGATGCGTACTTCCGTTTCGTCGAAGCCGCGCGCCGTGCCGGCGTCACGATTCCGATCGTGCCTGGCATCATGCCGATCGCGAACTTCTCGCAGCTCAAGCGCTTCTCCGACCTGTGCGGCGCGGAGATCCCGCGCTGGCTGGCCAAGCGCCTGCATGCCCATGGCGACGACGTCGATGCGATCCGCGAGTTCTCCGCGGATGTCGTCGCCGCCTTGTGCGACCGCCTCGTCACTGGCGGCGCGCCGGGCCTGCACTTCTACACGCTCAATCGCTCCCGGCCGACGCTGGCGGTGATCGAACGCCTGGGCAAGGCCGCGTAGCAGCTGACGCCCCAGCCCTCGACAGGCATCGCGCCCTCCCCTTGAAGGGGGAGGCTTCAGGCGCCGTGATGCTTTTCAGCCCTCACCCTCTGGACGCATCGCGGCTGCGCCGCACCTGCATCCTCCCGTTACGCGGTCGCTGCGAGGTGGACGCCAGCCACCGCGCGACCGGACGGATCCGCCGACTTCGCGAAGGCCGGGTCCCACGCCAGCGCCGCCGGCGACGAACATGCGATCGACTTGCCACCGGGCACGGTCGCCGCGCACGCCTCGCCGGGAAAGTGGCGCTCGAAGATGCGTCGATACAGATACGCCTCTTTCGTGGCGGGCGTGTTGAGCGGGAAGCGCATCGCCGCGGCAGCGAACTCGCGATCGCCGATGGCCTGTTCGGCATGCGCCTTGAGGCCGTCGATCCAGCCGTAGCCGACGCCGTCGCTGAACTGCTCCTTCTGCCGCCACAGGATCGATTCGGGCAATGCGCCGGTGAACGCCTCGCGCAGCACCGCCTTCTCGATCCGGCGACTGCCATCGGCGCGCTCGCCGACCATCTTGTGGGCCGCGTCCATCGACATCGCGACGTCGAGGAACTCCAGATCGAGGAACGGCACGCGCGGTTCCACGCCCCACGCCATCATCGCCTTGTTCGCACGCAGGCAGTCGAAGCCGTGCAGCGCGTCGAGCTTGCGCACCGTTTCCTCGTGGAACGCCTGCGCCGTCGGCGCCTTGTGGAAATACAGATAGCCCCCGAAGATCTCGTCCGCGCCTTCGCCGCTGAGCACCATCTTCACGCCCATCGCCTTGATGCGCCGCGCGAGCAGGAACATCGGCGTCGACGCGCGCACGGTGGTCACGTCGTAGCTCTCGATGTGACGAATCACCTCGGGCAATGCGTCGAGACCTTCCCAGAACGAATAGACGAAGCCGTGGTGCACGGTGCCGATCGCATCGGCGGCGACCTGCGCCGCCGCGAGATCGGGCGAGCCTTCAAGGCCGATCGCGAACGAATGCAGCCGCGGCCACCACGCCTCGCTGCGGTCGCCGTCCTCGACGCGCTGACGCGCGAAGCGCGCGGCACAGGCCGCGACCAGCGACGAATCGAGGCCGCCGGAAAGTAGAACGCCGTACGGCACGTCGGTCATCAGCTGGCGATGCACGGCCTGTTCGAGCGCGTCGCGTAGCGCCGCGGGTTCGACCTGCACCCCGCGCGTGCGCGAGTGGTCGCGCCACGGCCTCTCGTACCAGCGGCGCAGCACGCCATCCGCGCTGTCGTAGACGTGGCCGGGCGGGAACGCGGCGACATCGGCACACAGTCCGACCAGCGCCTTCATTTCCGAAGCGACGCATACCCGACCCTGCTCGTCGTGGCCCCAGTACAACGGGCACACGCCGATCGGATCGCGTGCGATCAGGTAGCGCTGGCTGGCGGCGTCCCACAGCGCGAACGCGAAGATGCCGTTGAGCCGACCAAGCCAGAGCGACGGCGATTCGCCTTCGCGGTACAGCGCGTTGATGACTTCGCAGTCGGAGCCGCTGGTGAAATCGTAGGCGCTCGCGGCGCGCAGTTCGCGATGGTTGTAGATCTCGCCGTTGACCGCGAGCGCGAGCGCGCCGTCGCGCGAACACAAAGGTTGCGCGCCGCTTGCCGGATCGACGATGGCGAGACGCTCGTGCACGAGGATCACGCCGGTGTCGACGAACACGCCGCTCCAGTCGGGTCCGCGATGACGCTGACGCTGCGAGCGTTCCAGCGCCTGCGCACGCAAGGCGGCCAGATCGTCACCGGGTTGCAGGTCGAACATTCCGAATATCGAGCACATGCCTGGTTCTCCTTTGCGATCGTCCCTGATCGCCAGGTGTCAGAGCAGGCATCCATGCCCGCACCGTTGAAAAACAGCACGATCCTTTCGACCGCGCGCCGGAAACGCAAAAGGCCCGCACTGGGCGGGCCTTGTATCGTGTTGGTTTGTCAAAAACGCGCCTACACGCCGGCCCTCGATGTCGAGCTGGCGTTATTATTCAGGCCCGTGCGCAGGTCACCCCGCGCAATCGATGCGCGGTTCGGCTGGCGGAGCGGGAAGGTCGCGGTGAACATGGCCGCACTACAGCACGGCGACGCGGTACGCGCAAGAGGGAGCAAGCGTCCTCGAAGCGAACGGAATTTCGAGATCGATCCCGGACCGCGTCGTTCCCGCGAAATGGGGAGTGCAGCGGTTTCGCTCTTTCGGGAACAAGGCCGCTGGATCCCCGCGTTCGCGGCGATGACGAGCCAAGTAAGTGATCAAACGGCTCCAGGCGTCATGCAGCTCGACGACGGGAGCCGACGGATTCGGGTAGCCTCGCGGCATGCGATATCGCGCCCTGCCCTTCTCGTTCTTGCTCCTGCTGGCAACCGGCGCCGCGTTCGCGCAGGACGACGGCCAGCGCGTGCATCGCTGCGCCGGTCGGCATGGCGAGGTCGTGTTCTCGGGGCTGCCTTGCGTCGAAGCCAACCTTGCCGGCACCTCCATGGGCACGAGCGATGCCGCGCCGCCGCCGGCCGATTCCTGCCCCGCCTCGCAGGAGGAACTGCGCGATCGCCTCGGCGCGGCGATCGCGCGCCACGACGCGAACACGATCGCCGGCATGATGCACTGGCGCGGCGTCGGTGGCGCCGCCGCGAACGAACGCCTGCGCAGCCTGCGTGAGCTCGTACGCTATCCGCTGCTCGATCTCGCCTCCGGCGACGGCCTGCATGTGCGTACCGGCAGCAATACGACCGGCGGTGTGCGTGACCACTCGTTCGGTATCGAGGAGGACGCCGGCTGCTGGTGGCTCACCTGGTAGGGGTCGTCGCGGCGGCTGGTATCATCGCGCTTTCGATGCGGAACCGACGCCATGGCACAGACCTATCCCGACCACATCTGGCAGAACGGTCGCATGAAGCCGTGGGCGGAAGCGACCGTGCACGTGATGGCGCACGCGCTGCACTACGGTTCGTCGGTGTTCGAAGGCATCCGCAGCTACGAAACGCCGAAGGGTCCGGCGATCTTCCGCCTTAGCGACCACAACCGCCGCCTGTTCCATTCGGCCAAGATCTACGACATCGCGATTCCGTACACGCTCGACGAGATCAACGCCGCGTGCCGCGAAGTCATCAAGGCGAACGGGCTGACCAAGGCATACCTGCGTCCGGTCGCGTACCGCGGCCTCGGCGGCTTCGGTCTTTCCGCCGAGACGCCGACCGATGTCGCGGTCGCTGCATGGCAGATGGGGCCCTACCTCGGTGCCGGCGTGCTTGAAGCAGGCATCGATGCCTGCGTGTCGAGCTGGCAGCGCTTCGCGCCGAATACGATCCCGGCCGGCGCGAAGGCCGGCGGCAACTATCTTTCGGGACAACTGATCGCGCGCGAAGCGCGCCGACTCGGTTTCGGCGAAGGCATCGCACTCGCCTCGACCGGCCTGCTCAGCGAAGGCGCGGGCGAAAACCTGTTCCTGGTCTTTGACGGCGCCCTGCACACCACGCCGGTCAGCGCGGCTCTGCTCAACGGCATCACGCGCAACACGATCATCACCCTTGCGCGCAGCGTCGGCATCGAAGTGATCGAACGCGACATCCCGCGCGAATACCTGTACTTGTGCGACGAGCTGTTCATGTGCGGCACCGCCGCCGAGATCACGCCGATCCGCTCGGTCGACGGCAAGCCGGTCGGCGCGGGCAAGCCCGGGCCGCTCACGCATCGCATCCAGGAATTGTTCTTCGGCCTGTTCAGCGGCGCGACGAAGGACCAGTGGGGCTGGCTCGAACCGGTTTGATGGCGGCCGGACATTTCCCAGCGGTCAGATGCATGACGGCGGCGCGTCGAATCCGTTCACGAAAATGCCATCACCCTGCTGGACTTCGTAGGCGCCGATGTCGGCCGCCGCTCCCGACACGCGCGCGTACGGCGCGCTGCGTTGGTCGAAGGGACTGAGCCCGGTCGCGAAGATGTTGCCCGCATCGATGGCGGGACTGCCTACAAACAGGGCGTGCGTCTGCGTGACACCGCCATTGTTGCGCAGCGGTTCGAGCTGCGGGCACACGCCTCTGGTCAGCGTGTTCGGCAAGCCGATGATCGTGGTCGCGAACGCGAGATTGTCCTCGCCACTGGTCGGCGTCGAATTGAGGCTGTTCGAGGTGAACTTCGCCACGCCAATGTCGTCGGGCGTGGCCACGGGATTGGCGTAAGCGTTGTTCGAAAATATCGAGCTTTGCAGCTTCACCACCTTCAATTGGAAGTAGCTGGGGTCTGTGTAGTACGCGCCCTGGTCGGAGATGGTGAAACCCGGCGCATAGTGCCGCGAGCCGTAGCCGGTGGCGGACCCCGCCGTGTTGAAGGCGACGGTGGAATTGTAGACGTGGATGGTTCCGGCATTCGTCTGCGCGCCGCCGACACGAAGGGTGGCGAGGTTGCCGGACACGGTGCTGTTCAAGAGCACGAAAGTATCGGACGCGCTGCTGAGATTGTCCTGTGCATACAGTCCGCCGCCCCACTGTGCGGTGTTGCCGGAGATCGTGGACGCTATGGTCTGCACATCGCGGAATGCGCGCAGCCCGCCACCGGCGCCGGTCGGCGCCGAGTTGCCGCTTAGCGTGCTGTTGCCGAGAACGGCGTAGCCGTAGGTAAAAATCCCGCCGCCGCCACCATTGGCGTTGGCGCCCGAATTGCTTGCGGTATTGCCGGTGACATCGCTGTACTTGGCGAAAATGCCTGTTTTGGCATAGATGCCGCCGCCGCACACGGGGGCGCCCACGGACACCGCGCGGCACGCGCGAACGCCGACATGGCTCAGGGAGACCTTCCCGTACGAAAAGATGCAGCCGCCCCTGGCGGTCGTTCCCAATCCGGGATGCAGGTAGCCGTTGGCTACCGTGAGGTCGTTTACGTAAAGGGTTCCGGTCGGGGTGCTGGTGACATGGTAGAGAACACGGTCGTCGCTGCTTTCGATCGTCAGCGCGTTCTTTCCCGGTCCATTCAGTGTGATATTGGCCTGCGCGAATGTGACCGCGCCGGTCGTCAGCGAGATCGTGCTGCAGGTGAGGGTCGACATGTCGATGGTGTCGCCGCTGATCGCGTTCGCGGCCGCATAGCGCAGGCTGCCGGTGGTACCGCTGCCGGCATTGGTCTCGTCGCAGGTGTTCACCGTCCAACTGGTGGCGGCAACGGCGGCAGCCGGGGTGGCGAGGCAAAGGATCGCCGCGAGGCAGCCTGCCAGCGGCGCGCGGCGCAGCGATACGTGCGTTGATGACGGCAAATCGATCATGGCGCTCTCTCCCTTGGTTTCCCGAAATACGGGAAACAGCGCCGCAAACCCGAAGGGCGGGTCAGCGCGGGGAGGCGAACTCCAGCGTCGCCGTGGCGCCACCCTGCGGACGCGGCGCGAGGGAGACGCGCCAGCCATAGAGTTCGCACAGGCGCCGCACGATCGCGAGACCGAGTCCGCCGCCCTTGCCGACCGTGGTGCCGCGCACGCCACGCTCGAACAGTTTGTCGGCGTCTTCCGGGTTGATGCCGGGACCGGTGTCCTCGATCGTCACGCGGCCATGGCCGACCGTGACGATGACCTCGCCCGCTGCGGTGTACTTGAACGCGTTGCCGATGAGGTTGCTGAGCGCGACCGCGACCACCGACGACGGCGCCACCGTCTCGAGTGGTTGTTCGATCTCGACCCGCACCGCGACCGGCTTGTTGGCGACATGCGTACGCTGCGCATCGACGACCTGCTCGACGACCTTGGCGACGTCGGTGGTCTCGCCATCGGTCGGCGCCTGACGTTCGCGCCGCGACAGCAGCAACAGCGCGTCGATCAGTTCACTTGACTGGCGCACCGCGCGCTCGATGCGCTTGAGGCGTTCGCGCGGCTTGTCGGCGAGATCGGGCGAGGCCTGCAGCAATTCGGTCGTGCTGGCAATCACGGCCAGCGGCGTACGCAATTCGTGGCTGACGTCCGCATTGAACTCGCGGTCACGCTCGACCATCTCGGTCAGGCGCGTCGAGTAGTCATCAAGTGCGGCGGCGAGCTGGCCTACCTCGTCGTTCGCGAAGTGCGACTTCAGCAATTCCGGGCGACCGCTGCGGCTCATCGCGCGCACGCGCTGCGCGAGTTCGCTGACCGGGCTCATCACGCGCGAGGACAGCCAGAAGCCGATCAGCAGCGAGAAGATCGCGAACGCAAGCACCGACGCCGCGAGCACCGTCAGCAGCTGGCGCTCGCCGAGTTTCTGTGCGCCGACGTCGAAGCGCAGGTAGGCCCAGAACTCGCCGTCCTTGTACACCGCGAGCTTGTATGGACGCAGTCGCCCTTCCTGACCGACATCGGTGATGTCGTAGACGCCGCTTTCATACTTCTGCCAGGCGAGCGGCACCGTCGCGGTGCGCCCGGCACGCACGATCTGCGCCTGGTATACCGACATCGACCACGGCGCGGCGGGATCGGGGTTGTCGCGCTTGAAGTCGACGAAATGGCGCAGCTCGCGCTCCAGCGTCGTGTTGACGAGCTGGTCTTCCAGCCGCGTGCGCATGTACACGGTCGCGAGCGCGAACAGCGCGGTCAGGCCGAGGCCGAACAGCGCGAAGGAAATGATGATGCGGGAGCGGAGCCTACGCCGGTAACGCATCCGGATCGACCATGCGGTAGCCGATGCCGTGGCGTGTCTGGATCAACGCCTTCTCGAACGGTTTGTCGATCTGCGCGCGCAGGCCGTGGATGTGCACGCGCAACGAGTCGCTGTCGGGAAGCTCCTCGCCCCACACGCGCGTCTCGAGATCCTGGCGCGTGACAACCGAAGGTGCCGCCTCCATCAATGATTGCAACAACTTCAGGCCGATCGGGTTCAGCGTGATCTGCTTGCCGGCGCGGCTGATCGTGAGGGTATCGAGGTTGTAGACGAGATCGGCGAGCTGCAGCACACGGCTCTTGCCGCCCTTGCCGCGGCGACCGAGCACATCGAGGCGGACCGCCAGCTCCTGCAGCGCGAACGGCTTGACCATGTAGTCGTCGGCACCGGAATCGAAGCCGGTGAGTTTCGCGTCGAGCGTGTCGCGCGCGGTCAGCATCAGCACCGGAGTCTGGCGCTTCGCTTCCTGGCGCAGCTTGCGGCAAACCTCGAGGCCGTCCATGCCCGGCAGGCCGAGATCGAGCACGATCACGTCGAAGTCGTTGACGACCGCGAGGTGCAGCCCGGTCACGCCATCGCCGGCGAAATCGACCACGTGGCCCTTGTCGGCGAGGAAATCGCCGATGTTCGCGGCGATGTCGCTGTTGTCTTCAATGACGAGAATTCGCATGGTGTCTACTTTACGCGGGAAATCCGCTGATGCGGAGCGCACCGGCGCGCTAGAAGTTCCACAAGATGGGGTCTTGCCGGAAAAGGCCAAGCGATTTGGCAGGACGGCTCCCGATGGGGAGTGCGGCGACGGCCGCTGAGGACGCGCCCGAAAGTCCAAGCCGGAAAACGTGGCACGAACCCGCATCGGACGCAGCGGTCAGGGACGACCCCACGGGCAAACCGCAAAAAGAAAATGGCCCAAGGAGGTGTTCATTGGGGGAACACACCTCGCTTGGGCCAAAAAGCTACTGCCCCGATTACCGTACTCTGCCAGTCACAGAACCTGACTTAGGAGTGTCGAGCAGAACTACAGTGGAATCGACTATAGGTACGTCCGGATTAAGGCTTTGTTAAACGGCCCTGATCTTGCCGTTAAGGAACCTCTGAACAACTCGGCTTGACTCGTTGCCCGAGGTTCCCCAGCGCTCAGTTTCCGTCGTTGTAGACCTTGGCCAGCGTGCCCTCGCCGATGTCCCGGCAGATGCGCGAGCCGGTCGCCAGGATGCAGCGCTCGCCCGACGCCCGCGACTTCGCGAACACGAACACCTGCGTATAGCGGATGCCGCCGTCGGCAGGCAGGGTCGCCGGATCGAAACGCCATTGCTTCAGGGCCTTCTCTGCCGCCCGCTCGAACGCCCCGTCGCCGCCCTGTGCAAAACGGATGTCGCGTACGGAACCATCGGCGGCGATGCCGAAACTCACTTCGACCCGGCTGCTTTCGGTGTGCGCAAAACTCGGGAAGGTCGGTGCGACGGTATGCATTGCAACCGGCTTGCGCTGGCGGATCGCGCCCGTCTCCACCGGCACCCGTTGCTCGACCGGGATCGAAGCCAGCTCGGTCGGTTTCTGCGCATACGTCGTGGTCGCGGGCGGCACGACTGCGGTCGGAGCCGGTGTCGCTGCGGGGGTCGGTGCGATCGCGCTGCGGGTGCTCACCACGGCTTCCGGCGCGAGCGTCGCTTTCGCGCTCGTAGCCGCGACCGCAGCCGGCACCGACGCGGCAACCTCGGCGGCCGGCAGGTTTATCGGCGCCAATCGCAAGCGCGGCAGGTGGAACGCATCCATCGGCGCCACACTTGGCAACAGGCCCGCGGCATCCAGACCGCCGAGCCATGAGACTGCAAGACGCGGCGTGGTAAGCGCATGACCGGTCGCGCGCTCGATCCGCTGCACGACCAGCAGTGCGGCGCCCAGCCCGAACGCGACCAGCAACCAGCGACCCGAAGCGCGGCGCTCGACGCCGATGCGTGGCGCCGGCATGCCGACGATGCGGCGCACGCGTTCGAGCAGCTCGCCGCCATTCGCGGCCAGCGCCAGCGAACCTGCCGTGTGGCGGAGTTCCTCCAGCGAGGCAAGCGTGCGCGCGTATTCGCGCGGCTCGCCGGACGTCAGCTGCAATACCAGTTCGTCGCAGCACAATTCGCGCTCGTCGCGCACTTCACGGGAAATCCAGTGCACGACCGGGTGATAGAACATGAGATTCTCAAGCAGCGCCTGAGCGAGATTGACCACGTGGTCGTAGCGACGCAGGTGACCCAGCTCATGCGCGAGGATCAGTTCGATCTGGTGGCGGGGGAATCCGAGCACGACCGCAGCGGGCAGCAGCACGACCGGCTTGATCCAGCCGAACAGCATCGGCGTGTCGACGCGCCCCGACACCAGCACGCGCACGCGCCGCACGAAGCCGAAGCGCCGCGTCAATCCCAGCATCATCGCATCAAGGTCCGCCTGCGCGTGCGCCCAGCGTCGCGCCACCAGACTCAACGCATGCCATTGCTGCACGGTGCGTGCGGCCATGGCCAGCACGCCGACGCCCCAAAGCAGCACCAGCCACGGCAAGGCCTGGTCGAGACGGGCGAGCAGGTCAAAGGCCTGAACCGGCGCCGCCTGCACGATGTTCGCCGCACCGAGATCGATCGCCTCGACATCCGCATCGAACTGCGGTCGCAGCGCGATCAAGGTCGCGAGCGGCCACAGGGCAAGCGCGGCGAGTGCGGCCAGGCCGGTGGCATAGCGGGCACGGCAGTTGGCTTTCGGCAGCAGCGCGCGCGCCGCCGCGAATGCGATGCCGACCAGCACGCCCTGCCACAGGAAATGCAGCAATGTCCATCCCAGAGCATGGATCCACGGCGTCAATGCGTTCATGGCTGCGCACCCTCGATCCGGTCGAGCAGCGCACGGATCTCGTCGAGCTCCTCGCGCGTCGCCTTCGGGCGGCCACCGAGCGCCTGCAACACGAGCTGCGAAGGCGAGCCGTCGAACACACGCTGCACGATGTCGACCACGAAGCGCTTCTGCGTGCGCTCCTTGCTGACCGCCGGACGGAACACATGAGCGCGCTCGGAGTCGTCGCGCAGGACCAGCCCCTTGCCGTGCATGATCTGAAGCAGCTTGAGTGCCGTCGTGTAGCCGGCACCTTCTTCGCGATACAGCGCCTCGTGGACGTCGCGGACCGTGCATGGCCCGCGCTCCCACAGGACGTTGAGGATGCCGAGCTCCGCTTCCGTCGGCTTCGGAACACTGTCGATCTTGGTCATGCCCACTCCCGGCCTTTTCCCGACATCCGCAAGGTGTCGATTCAACCCCATTTCTTCTGCCTGTTCACCTGCTGACGCTCGAGTTCCTTGTTGTCCTCGCGGCGACGCTGGTCGCGCTCGCGCGCCGTCACGCAGGTCTTGACCGGAAGGTTGGAGCCGATCGGTCGCTCGGACTTGCAGATCAGCCGGTCGCCATCGCGCTTGCCGAGAATCGAATTGATCTCTTCCTGGTCGACCAGCAACTTCTTCTTCTCGTCGATGCTCATCTGGTCCACCGACGACTTCTGTTCGAACAATTTGCTCATCTCGTCGAGGCGCGCGTTGACGACCTGGCGCTCCTCGCCATTGGTCTCGGCGTAGCGACCGCCCGCATCCATCTGCTTGCGCACCCATTCCGACACGGTCTGGAACGAATCCTTGTCGCTCGCGTTGACCGCGGGATTCGGCTTGTCGGCGGCGCCGGCGACTTGCACCGACATGACGAGCAACAACAGCGCACCAATGAAACGGACCTTCATGAGTTACACCCCTTGAGAATCGATGGCCGGAGGCGCAATGGGTTGATGCCTTCCGGGGTCCCCTGACGGAAACCTTTGGTGATGCTAAGGCCGCCCTCCCGGCGTTGTCAACGATTCTCCTCGTACATCGGTTGTCGTTGATTCCGACGGCCCGGCGCGGCGGTCCTGCTCGGCTGCGGAGCGCGACGCCACGTCTATTTGCGCTTCCTGCGCACCGGCGTGGCCACGGCGCGAATTCGCGCTATGTACTCGATGATGGCGCCGGCGACATCCACCCCGCTCGCGCCCTCGATCCCCTCCAGCCCGGGCGAGGAATTGACCTCGAGCACGAGTGGCCCGCGCACCGAGCGCAGCAGATCGACGCCAGCGACGCCGAGGCCCATCACCCGCGCTGCACGCAGCGCGGTCTGGACCTCAAGCGCGCTAAGCGTCACCGCACTGGCGCTGCCGCCGCGATGGATGTTCGCGCGGAAGTCCCCTTCGGGCGCCTGCCGCCGCATCGCCGCAACGACCTGATCGCCGACCACGAAGCAGCGCAGGTCGGCTCCGTCGGCCTCGCGAATGAACTCCTGCACGAGGAAGTTCGCGTACAGGCTGCGGAACGCCTCGATCATGCCGAGTGCGGCGCCGCGCTTCTCGGCCAGCATCACGCCCTGCCCCTGCGCGCCTTCGTTGAGCTTGATCACGTGCGGCGGCTCGCCGAGCATGGTGAGCAGGTCGCGCGTGTCGTCCGGATTGTCGCCAAACACGGTCACCGGCAAGTCGATGCCCTCGCGCGCGAGCAGCTGCAGCGAGCGCAGCTTGTCGCGCGCGCGCAAGATCGAATCCGAGTCGTTCGGCGTGTACACGCCCATCATCTCGAACTGGCGCACGACGGCGGTGCCGTAGAACGTGATCGAGGCGCCAATGCGCGGAATCACCGCGTCGAAGCCATGCAACGCCTTGCCTTTCCAGTGCATCTCGAACTTGCCGGCGGCGATGCGCATGTAGCAGCGCAGCGGATCGAGCACGCGCACGCTGTGGCCGCGCGCGCGAGCGGCCTCCACCAGACGGCGAGTCGAGTACAGACTGGCGTTGCGCGACAGGATGGCGATCTTCATGCGGGGATCCGGGGCGTGGGGGTCCGCGGCGGCCGCGGACAACAATAGGACGAGGCCGGGTCGATCTGGAATCGACCCGCCAGCGCGGAACGGCCGAGCAACAGCGGGAACAGCATCGCGCGCCGATCGGTCAGGTTCATTTCCGTGCTGAAGCGCTGTCGCGCGATCTCCAGCTCCACGCGGATGAACCAGCGCTCGCTGCGATGCCCACCGGAATCGGTGACGCTGCGGCGGTCGAGCACCGGCGCCGTGCAGGCGACGATCGCGTTGCCGCGCCGCCGCACGCGCACCTGGAAGCGCACGTGCGCGACGCCCGCAAGGTCGAACGTCTCGATCGCCTCGACATGCAGCGAGGAGGAGCGTGCGCCGCTGTCGAGCTTGGCCTTGATCGCGCCGATGCCCAGTCCAGGCAGCGCAACCCACTCGCGCCAGCCGAGGCTGGCGGGACAGTCGACGGAAAGCGCGGCGGCAGCGGCGTCTGGTCGGGGCACTCGGGACACCTCGGGGAGGAGGACGTGACGCGCGTATGGCGCACTTGACGGCGGGTGACCCGGGCGGATGCGGTCGCTGCCGGGATGGAGCGGGTGA
>Ga0209023_10000142_pt1 | contig 125224 bp, 103 predicted proteins | sample LakOneMetagenome_FD_187468 | JGI IMG/M metagenome (GOLD analysis project Ga0209023, IMG submission 187468) | Freshwater and sediment microbial communities from Lake Erie, Canada (SPAdes) (version 2) | ecosystem: Environmental > Aquatic > Freshwater > Lentic | place: Lake Erie, Canada...
CGCGGCGGCAGCGGCGTCTGGTCGGGGCACTCGGGACACCTCGGGGAGGAGGACGTGACGCGCGTATGGCGCACTTGACGGCGGGTGACCCGGGCGGATGCGGTCGCTGCCGGGATGGAGCGGGTGAAGGGAATCGAACCCTCGTCAGTAGCTTGGGAAGCTACAGCTCTACCATTGAGCTACACCCGCACGGGACCGGTCCGGCGTTTTGCCCGGTGACAGCGCAAGACGCGAAGCGTAGCGGTCGCCATCGACGCGGACAAGACGGCTGCCGATCCTGAATGTCCGCCTAGCGGACTCGCAAGGGATTGCAAGGTCGATACAGCGGAAAGTCATCATTCAGCCTGACTACGCGGATACTGTGCACAGCCTGTCAAACCCGGCGGCCGATGGTCTGGGGATTCGGTCCCACCGCGACCGGGGTTGGCGTAGGCACTTGGAGATCATCGATGTACACGAAGCGTTTCTTTCCACGTGCGTGGTGCGCCGCCGCGCTGGCAACCGTGCTTGGCGCGTTTGCGGGTTCGGCGCTGGCCGACCCGCCGGATCGCGTCGCGCGCGTCGGATTCCTGCGCGGCGAGGTCAGCTTCCAGGCGGCCGGTGACGACCGCTGGGTCGAAGCCTCGTTGAACAGGCCGCTCGGCACCGGCGACAAGGTCTACACCGATCGGGATTCACGCGTCGAACTGGAAATCGGTGCTGCCGCGGTCCGCCTCGACGAGCGAAGCACGTTCAACCTGCTCAATCTCGACGACCAGATCGCGCAGATGGAACTCACCGAGGGCGTGCTCAACCTGCGGGTGCGTCGCCTCGACAACGGCCAGAGCTACGAAATCGACACGCCGACGCTGGCCTTCGTCATCGGCCAGCCCGGCCAGTACCGCATCGACATCGATCCCCAGGGCACTTCGACCATGGTGACGGTGTTCGACGGCGGCGGCGACGTGTACGGCGAAAACAACGCCAGCTACAGCGTGCGCGCCGGCAATTCGTACCGCTTCAACGACACTGCCTTGCGCGACTACGAAGTGCTCGACCTGCCGCGTGCGGACGACTTCGACCGCTGGGCCGATGCGCGCGATACGCGCCACCAGCGTTCGGTTTCGAGCCGCTACGTCGCCGACGACATGATCGGCTACGCCGACCTTGACGACAACGGTTCGTGGAGCGACGAGCGCGAATACGGCAACGTCTGGTATCCGGCCTCGGTATCGGTCGGCTGGGCACCGTACCGCGACGGCCACTGGTCGTGGATCGACCCGTGGGGCTGGACCTGGGTCGACAATGCCTCCTGGGGCTTCGCACCGTTCCACTACGGTCGCTGGGTGCAGGTACGCGATCGCTGGGGCTGGTGCCCGGGGCCGCGTCATGTACGCGCGATCTACGCACCGGCACTGGTCGCGTTCGTCGGCGGCGGTGGCTGGGGTGCCAGCGTCTCGATCGGCGGCGGCCCGGTCGGCTGGTTCCCGCTCGGCCCGCGCGACGTCTACGTGCCGTGGTACCGCGCCTCGCGTGGCTACTTCAACAACATCAACGTGCGCAACACGACCGTGATCAACAACACCTACATCACGAACGTGTACAACAACTACTCGAGCGGTCGACCGATCACCAACGCCAACTATGCCTATCGCAACAACGTCAACGCGGTGACCGCGGTTTCCCGCGAGACGTTCGTCGGCGCCCGCGCGGTCGGCGATGCACGCGTGCAGGTCAACGCGGCGCAACTGCGCAATGCGCAAGTGGCGAGTCGGCTGGCGATCGCGCCGACCCAGGCAAGTTTCGTCGCGGCGAACGCGCGCACGCGCAACGTGCCGCAGACGGCCGCGGTCGGCCGCCGCGTGATCGCACGCACGGCACCGCCGCCGCAACCCATTGCGACCGCCGCGCGAGTGCAGGCGATCCAGCGCAACGACGCACAACCGCTCGCACGCAGCGAACAACGTCAGATCGCCACGCGCCCGGGAGCTGCGGGTGAAGCCCCGGCAGCGAACTCGCGCAGCCGGGTGCAGGTCGTGGGCGCGGGTGCCGAACGCCCGCAGCCGCTGCCGACGCGTCCGAATGCTGCGCCCCAGCGCGGCCCGGCGGTCGATGCCCGACAGCAGCCGATGCCCGGCCGTGCCACGGTCGCGCCGCGCGCGGACACGCGCACGCAGCCGAACGTCGCTCCCCGTGACGACAGCCGTGTGCAGCCATCCGGTGATCGCGGCGGCCTGCCGTCGTCGCGTTTCGCTCCGCACGGCGACCGCGGGAACGCGCAGGGCGACAGCCGTAACACGCCGGCCCAGCGCCAAGCATTGCCGCAGCAGCGCGAAACGCCACAGGTTCGCCAGCAGCCGCAACGCGAAGTGCGAGAGATGCCGCAGCGCGAGGCACCGCAGGTGCGCCAGCAGCCGCAGCGCGAAGTGCGCGAGATGCCGCAGCGCGAGGCACCGCAGGTGCGCCAGCAGCCGCAGCGCGAAGTCCGCGAGATGCCGCAGCGCGAGGCACCGCAGGTGCGCCAGCAGCCGCAGCGCGAAGTCCGCGAGATGCCGCAGCGCGAGGCACCGCAGGTGCGCCAGCAGCCGCAGCGCGAAGTGCGCGAGATGCCGCAGCGCGAGGCACCCCAGGCGCGCCAGCAGCCGCAGCGCGAAGTCCGCGAGATGCCGCAGCGCGAGGCACCGCAGATGCGTCAGGCTCCGCCGCCGCAGCAGCAGGTGCGTGAGGCCCCGCAGGTGCGCCAGCCGCCGCCGCAGCGCGCCCAGCCGCAGGAGCGCCAGCGTGACAACGGCGACAAGAGCGACAAGAGCGACGACGACCGTCGCAGGCGCTGATCGTCAGCGGGCGCCGCGCGAGGCGCGGCGCCCGCCGCGTAATCTGGAACCGTTGGCCATGGATGGCCGCTTCGCCCGCGACGACAAAGCGGAGCGGGTCCCTCTTCTTCCGGCCTGCGCGTGTGTCCGAGCCTGGTGCTCGCCTACAATCCGCGCATGAGGATCGTATTGAACGGCGAATCGCGTGAGGTATCCGCGACCACGTCGCTGGCCCAGTTGCTGGAGCAGAGCGGATTCGGCGCGCGCCGCGTCGCCGTCGAGATCAATCGCGACATCGTCCCGCGCAGCCGCCACGCGGAGCATCTCCTCGCTGAAGGCGACCGCGTCGAAATCGTGCAGGCGATCGGCGGCGGCTGACGCGGCACCGCTTGGCCCGCGTCCGGCCAGATGCCGGATCCGGCTCGAATCCCGCCCATTCTTCCGGTCACTCGTCCACGGCAGGCTCGGATGGGCGAAAATGGCCTATTCGATCCATCGCGACAGACTCCCATGACAGCCCTCGCGCAATCCCCGTTCGATGCCACCACCGACGCCCTGGTGATCGCCGGCAAGACCTACTGCTCGCGCCTGCTCACCGGCACCGGCAAATTCAGGGACCTCGACGAGACGCGGCGCGCGACCGAAGCGGCCGGCGCGGAAATCGTCACGGTAGCGATCCGTCGCACGAACATCGGCCAGGACCCGGGCGCACCCAGCCTGCTCGATGTGCTGCCACTGGATCGCTACACGATCCTGCCGAACACGGCGGGTTGCTACACCGCCGACGAGGCGGTGCGCACCTGCCGCCTCGCGCGCGAGCTGCTCGACGGCCATACCCTGGTCAAGCTCGAAGTGCTGGGCGACCAGAAGACCCTTTACCCCGACGTGGTGCAGACGCTTGCCGCCGCCGAGACGCTCGTCGCCGATGGCTTCCAGGTCATGGTCTACACCAGCGACGACCCGATCCTCGCACGGCGCCTGGAGGAGATTGGTTGCGTAGCGGTGATGCCGTTGGCGGCGCCGATCGGCTCGGGCCTTGGCATCCAGAACCGCTGGAACCTGCTCGAGATCGTCGAGAACGCGAAGGTGCCGGTCATCGTCGATGCAGGCGTGGGCACCGCTTCCGACGCGTCGATCGCAATGGAACTCGGCTGCGATGGCGTACTGATGAACACCGCGATCGCCGGCGCGAAGGACCCCGTGCTGATGGCGCATGCGATGAAGCTCGCGGTCGAAGCGGGCCGCGCTGCGTTCCGCGCCGGCCGCATCCCGCGCAAGCGCTTTGCCTCGGCATCCAGCCCCGTCGACGGGATGATCTGAGCCCATGCGATCATTCCCGGCAATATTCGAACACGTGCCGTCGTCCCCGCGAATGCGGGGCTCCAGCGACTTCGGGCGGTTGCAGGAAAAGACACTCGATCACCGCGTTCGCCGGAATGACGGGCAGGAGACGCGTGGTTCGGAAATTGGCTGGCTCGCGAAAGCCGAACCGCGGCGATCGCATTCGACAACCAGCCCGTACCCTCCATCCCATGGATGAGTCCGCGCTCCACCAGCGCCGCATCCGCAGTTTCGTGCTGCGCCAGGGGAGATTCACGCCGGCCCAGCAACGCGCGTTCGACCAGCACTGGGCGCGCTATGGCCTCGACTACACCGCGGCCCCGCGCGATCTCCTTGCGAGCTTCGGCCGCGACGCCGCGCGCGTGCTCGAGATAGGCTTCGGCAACGGAGAACAGTTGCTGCATTCCGCGCAGGCCGAAGCCGCAAGTGACTTCATCGGCATCGAGGTGCATCGCCCCGGCGTCGGGCGGCTGATGAACGGACTCGCCGAGGCCGCGGTCGACAACGTGCGCCTGTACAACCACGATGCGGTCGAGGTGCTCGAGCACGAGATCGCGCCCGCATCGCTGGCCGAGGTGCGCATCTATTTTCCCGATCCTTGGCACAAGAAGCGCCACAACAAGCGGCGCCTGGTCCAGCCGGAGTTCCTTGCCCTGCTCGCGAGCCGCGTCATCCCCGGCGGGCGCTTGCATTTGGCGACCGACTGGGCCGACTATGCCGAGCATATCCGCGACGTGCTCGCGTCGGCGCCACATTGGCGCATCGATGCGCAGCATGCCGATCCGGCCGTACGCCCGCCCTGGCGCATCGAGACACATTTCGAACGTCGCGGCCTGCGCCTCGGCCATGGCGTATGGGACTTCGTCCATGAACGAACCTGAGCGCAACTGATGCGCATCGGCCGATAACAAGAAGCTGCCCCGAATGGACGCCGGCCTGACCCTCACCACCAACATGGCGCTCGTGTTCGCGCTGCTCGCGTTCACGGTCGTCATGCTGGTGCTCGAGTGGATCCGCGCCGACCTGGTCGCCCTGCTCGTCATCGTCGTCATCGGCATCACGCGCCTGCTGCCGATCGAGCAGCTGTTCGACGGCTTTGCCGGCAATGCGGTGATCTCGCTGATCGCGGTGATGATCATGGGCGCGGGCCTCGACCGTACCGGCGTGCTTAACAAGGCCGCTTCGTTCATCCTGCGCCTCGCTGGCGGCGTCGAGTCACGCGTGTCGCTGCTGATCAACGCGATGGTCGGCAGCCTCTCCGCGGTGATCCAGAGCCAGGCACTGTCTGCGCTGTTCCTGCCGGTGGTCAGCCGCATCAGCGCGCGCACCGGACTGCCGCTCAGGCGCCTGCTGTTGCCGATGGCCTGCATGATCCTGTGCGGCACCAACATGACGATGATCTCGAACTCGCCGTTGATCCTGCTCAACGACCTGATCGCGAGCGCGAACCGCAACCTGCCGCCGGGCGCGCAGACGATCCAGACCTTCAGCCTGTTCGCGATCGCGCCGGTCGGCATCCCGCTCCTGCTGGGCGGCCTCGCCTATTTCGCGCTGTTCACGCGCCGCCTGCTGCCCGGCGACGAGGAACGCCAGAAGGTCACACCGGGGCGCACCGAAACGTACTTCGCCGAGACCTACGGCATCGACGGCGAAGTGTTCGAACTGACGGTCACCACCGACAGCCCGCTGGTCGGCATGAGCGTGACCGAAGTCGAGCAACTGCGCGGCGCCCCGCTGATCCTCGCGCTCAAGACCGGCGGCGAGGCGCGCCTTGCACCGCCCGGCGACCAGATGATCTGGGTCGGCAGCGTGCTCGGCGTGCTCGGCAAGCGCGAAGCGGTCAGCGACTTCGCCAACGTGCAGCTGTGCCAGGTGCAGGCGCGCCTGCGCAATTTCGCCGACTTGTTCAATCCGGCGCGCGCGGGCATCTCCGAAGTCGTGATTCCGCCGAACTCGACCTGGATCAAGAAGACGGTCGGCGACCTGCGCGTGCGCAAGACCTACGCGATATCCGTGCTCGCGGTGAACCGCGGCGATCAGGTGTTCCGCGAAGACGTGCGCCAGGTCGCGCTGCGCGCCGGCGACACGCTGGTGCTGCACAGCTTCTGGCGCGATCTCGCGCAGACGGCCGAATCGCGCGACTTCGTCGTCGTCACCGACTACCCCAAGGAAGAGCACCGGCCAAGCAAGATCTGGCACGCGACCGCTTTCTTCGGGCTCGCGATGGGGCTTGGCCTGTTCACCGACATCCGCCTGTCGATCGCGATGCTGGTCGGCGCACTCGGCATGTTGCTCTCGGGCGTGCTGGACATGGACGAGGCGTATGGCGCGATCAACTGGAAAACGATCTTCACGCTCGCCTGTCTGATCCCGCTCGGCTGGGCGATGGATTCGACCGGCGCCGCCGCGTGGCTGGCGCAGGAAGTGCTGAAATATCTCGGCGAATGGCCGCAATGGGGCTTGCAGGCGGTGGTCGCGATCCTCAGCCTGCTGTTTGCGCAGGTCGTCTCCAATGTCGGCGCGACGGTCATGATGGTCCCGATGGCGATCAACGTCGCGCTCGTTTCCGGCGGCAATCCCGCGATCTACGCGCTCATTGTGGCGATCTCGACCTCGAACGTGTTCCTTATCCCGAGCGCGAACCCGGTCATCATGATCGTGTCCGGCCCGGGCGGATACCGCTCACGCGATTTCCTGCGCGTCGGCATCCCGCTGACCCTGCTGATGCTGGTAATCATGCTGGCAAGCGTGAACCTGGTATTCCGTCGCTGAGCGAGCCCCACACCGAGGTCGACCGATCGCGCAGGATTTGCGCATTCGCGCCCAGCTCGCGGGTGTAGCATGAACGCTCGGACCTGCACCGCATGGACGCTGCCATCCCGAGGAGGCACGCCATGAACCGCACCGTCGTCGTCCTGGTCCTTTCACTATCCGCGTCCGGCGCGCTCGCCGCCGACGGCTGCCGCGTCTCCGGCACTGCCTACGATGCAGGCGGCCGGCCAATGGGTTCGGCGGTCGTGCGCCTGCTTGACATCGACACCGGCCAGACGCAGTTCAGCTCGGCTGACCGGCACGCGGCGTTCTCGTTCGACACCGTCGTACCATCCGACATAGGGCGCTATCGCGTCGACCTGTTGAGCGCGCCGACGGTGGTCACCGGCACGCGCATCCCTACGCGCTCGATCCTCGGCATGACGGCGAACTTTGCCTGCGGCGCGGGCCAGGTCGCACAACAGGACGTGCGCGCGCAAGTCGACTAGGGAAGCCCGGGCACATCCGTACCATTCGTGTTGGGCGCTGTTCCGCGAAGTCGAAACACCCGCGACGCATCGAATGTCCCCACGACTCCGCGCCTGCGGCGCTGCGCTCGGAACCTGCCCCGGACCATGATCCGGGAGCGAACGTGAAACCCTTCGCGTGGAGCGCTGCTCCGCCTGGCCACACCACCGCCGCACGCATCAACGCAGGCGGATCTCGCGATCGACGACGCGCACGGGCATCGGCACGAGTCCATTGCTGCACGGTCCGCCGAGGCAGGCGCCGTTGTCGACGCGGAAGGTCGCGCCGTGTGCGGCGCAGACGACACGACCGTCGCTGACGAGGAATTGCCCGGGCGCATAGTCGAGGCGCCGCCCGGCGTGTGGGCACTCGTTGTGGTAGGCGAACACCCGTTCGCCTTGGCGCAACACGATCAGCTCGAAACCGCCGGTCGCGCTGTCGACCTGCACGGCGATCGCGCCGCCATCGGCGATGTCATCGAGCCGGCACAGCGGCGCGGATTCGTTCATGCAACTTCCAGCACTTGTGGGCGCGCGCCGTCACCCCTATGGTGGAACGCTGCACCCTCGCTGCATTCTGGCACACGGAGACTCGCGTCATGTTCCACGCCGGCTTTTACAGGCTGAAGTCGCGCCATCCGCTCGCGCGGTTGGCCGCGCTCGTGCTCGCGGTCATGGCGGTGGTCGTGTTGCTCGCGATCGGGGTGTTCGCGATCGCCGTGCTCGCGCTTGGCGGCCTGGTGTTCGCGCTGATGCGCGCGCTGCGTGCTCCGCGCGCAGCAACGACCGGCCACGCCGCGACCGCGACGCGCGACACGCAGAGCGTCATCGAGGGCGAGTTCCGCGTCGTCGATCACGATGCCCACGGGCACGCGACCCATTCCTGAAACCCGGCGCCGGTGGCTCCATCGAATGACCCGTGGGCGGTCCTCGCGCAGCGGCCATCCTCGCTTCAGGATTGCGCCAACGCTCTGACGCCGAACCGATGAACGATCTTTCCCGCAGCGGCGCACGTGAGGGCGGCGCGAGTCCGACCTTGCTCGGGCCGCGCCTGCTGGTGCCGATCGCGCTGATTTCGCTGTATTTCGTCTGGGGCTCTACCTATCTCGCGATCCGCATTGCGGTCGCCAGTTGGCCGCCGTTCCTGATGGCGGCGGTGCGCTTCCTGTGCGCGGGCGGCGCGCTGTACGCGTTCCTGCGCTGGCGCGGCATGGCCGCACCGACCCGCAAGCAATGGATCAACTCCGCACTGACTGGCGTCATGCTGCTCGGGTTCGGCAACGGCCTGGTGTGTTTCGCCGAACAGAGCGTCGCCTCCGGTCTCGCCGCAGTCGCGGTCGCGAGCATGCCGTTGTTCGCCGCAGTGTTCGGCGGCTTGTACGGGCATTGGCCACGGCGCATGGAATGGCTTGGCCTCGGCGTCGGTTTCGCCGGCGTGATCCTGCTCAATCTCGGCGGCAGCATGGCCGGCTCGCCAATCGGCGCGCTGGCATTGGTCGTCGCGGCCGGATCGTGGGCATTCGGCTCGGTCTGGAGCAAGCGCCGCGACATGCCCCCGGCGGCGATGAACACCGCGGCGCAGATGCTCACCGGCGGCGCGGTCCTGCTCGTGTTCGCCTTGCTGATCGGCGAACGCCTTCCGGTGTCACCGCCGCTGTCGGCGAATCTCGCCGTCGTCTATCTCGCGATTGCAGGTTCACTGGTCGGCTTCAGCGCCTACCTGTACCTGCTCGACACCGTGCGCCCCGCGCTCGCGACGAGCTACGCCTATGTGAACCCACCCGTCGCGGTGCTGGTCGGTGCGCTGTTCGGTGGCGAAGCGGTGCACGGCTTCGACCTGGTCGCAATGGCCGTCATCCTCGGCGGCGTCGCCCTGATTGCGCTTGCACGCGAGCGTGGTTGAACCGCAAGCGTCTTGACTCCGCTCGCTTGCGCCCGCTGCGCTCAACGCGAACAGCCCTTCCCGCGCACTGAAAAGAAAACAGTTTCGCCCTGAGCGCAGGCCCCGAGGGCCGGGTCGAAGGGGCACCCGACCCGAACGAGTTGAGAATGGCGCGCTCGGCATGTTCATAATGACGCGTTGCCGGCGTGGAGGTCGCGATGAGCGGGAACGCACACGATGCGTGGGTGGCGCGGTTCGCGCTGCGATCGGCAGCATGGGCCGAACGCTGGTTTCCCGATGCGTTCGCATTCGCCGCGCTCGGCGTCGTGCTCGTCGCGCTGGCCGCGTTCGGCACCGGTGCACGCGCGCTCGACACCGCCGGCGCGTTCGGCGACGGGTTCTGGAGCCTGATCCCGTTCACCATGCAGATGGTGTTCGTGGTCGTCGGCGGCTACGTCGTCGCAACCTCGCCGCCGGTCGCGCGCATCGTCGATCGCCTCGCGCGTTTGCCGAGCAGCGGACGCGGCGCGATCGCCGGTGTCGCGCTGGTCAGCATGTTGTCATCGTTGCTCAACTGGGGTTTCAGCCTGATCTTCGCCGGCCTGCTGGTGCGCGCGCTCGCGCGCCGTCAGGACCTGCGCCTCGACTATCGCGCAGCCGGCGCGGCTGCCTACCTCGGCCTCGGCGCGAGCTGGGCGATGGGACTCAGTTCCTCGGCGGCGCAATTGCAGGCCAATCCAGCGAGCCTGCCGCCGGCGGTACTGGCGATCACCGGCGTGATCCCCTTCAGCGAGACGATATTCCTGTGGCAGTCGATGCTGCTGACCGCAGTCCTGATCCTTGTCTCGGTGGCGATCGCTTGGTGGAGCGCGCCGCGCGGTGAAGCGGTCCGCGATGCAGTCGCTTGCGGAGTGCCGCCGGAAACCGCCGTTGCGGAGCATGTCCGCACACCGCGCCGGCCCGGCGAATGGCTGGAATACAGCCCGCTGGTCAGCCTCGCGCTCGCCGCACTCGGGATCGTCTGGCTCGGCCGCGAATTCGCCGGCAAGGGATTCGCGAGCGCGATCTCGAATCTCAACACCTACAACTTCCTGTTCCTCGTCGCCGGGCTCGTGCTCCACTGGCGACCGCGCCGGTTCCTCGACGCGGTGGCGCGCGCTGTGCCGGCAACGACCGGCGTGCTGATCCAGTTTCCGCTCTACGGCGGCATCGCCGGCATCCTCACCGGCGCGAAGGGCGGCGACGGACAGACGCTCACGCACCACCTGTCGTCGATGTTCGTTGCGCTGGCCTCGAAGGACACGTTCGCACCGGTGATCGGCCTGTACTCGGCGGTACTCGGCTTCTTCGTGCCATCCGGCGGCGGCAAGTGGATCATCGAGGCGCCGTACGTGATGCAGGCCGCGAACGACGTGCATGCGCACCTCGGTTGGGCGGTGCAGGTCTACAACGCTGCGGAAGCGCTGCCGAACCTGATCAACCCGTTCTGGATGCTGCCGCTGCTCGGCATTCTGGGCCTCAAGGCACGCGACCTCGTCGGCTTCACCTTCGTGCAGTTCGTCGTGCACGTGCCGTTGGTACTGTTCCTGCTGTGGGCGCTCGGCCTCACGCTCGAATGGCATCCGCCAGTGATGCCCTGAAAACTCGCATCGAGGGTCAGCGCGTCAGCACCACCAGCGCGACGAGTGCGATCAGGGCGAGCCAGCCGACCAGGATGCGGCGCAGCGCGCGCTGCGCATCGGCGAGTTCGACCAGCGGATTGCTGACATCGGTCGCATAGCCGTCGCCGGCTTCGACGTCCGCGTCAATGCCGGCCTTGGCGACCGCGCCGAGAAAACCAAGGTCGAGCGTGAAGTAACCCTTGCCGTGCGCGGCATGATAGGTGCGCCAGGAGGCGATCACCGCGTCAAAATCGGAGACCAGTGCGAGTGTCAGCGTGACGAGGTGCGCCGGCGCCCAGTCGAGGATGCGCGCGGTGCGTTCGAGCGTGTCGCGCTGGGTCGCGTCGATTCCATTGTTGAATACCGAGTTGCGCGCCATCAACTGCACCACGCGATAACCCAGCGCACCAGCCGGACCGAGCACGACGAACCAGAACAGCACGCCGAACCAGCGCGACAGCGCCGCATCGAACGTCGCTTCGACCAGCGCGCCCGACTCGAACGCGAGTGGCGCGCCCGCGGTGTCGGCGCGCAGGGCCTGCGCGGCGGCGATGCGCCGATCGCTGTCGGGTGCCTTCAACACCGCCTCGATGTCGGCATCGAGATCGCGCGGTCCCCAGCAGTAGAACAGCACCGCGACGCCGAACGCGAATGCAGGCAGGCCGAACAGCACATGGCTCAGCACGAGCTGGATCAGCGAACACACGACGACCAGCAGCAAGGGCAGCAGGGCGGCGGCGAAGCGCGGGCGCGCCGCATCACCACTCGCGCGGGTCCATTGCGCGATCCATACCTGCAACCAGTAAAAATCCCGCCAGCGCGAGAGATCGGGCAACGCTAAGCCAACGGCGAGGACGAGCAGGATCGCGAGCAAGGTCTGGGCCATGGAACCGTCATGCGCTGCGTTGGGCGTTGCGGCGCATTCTAGCGGACGCGGCGCCCCGGGCGGCGTGCTCCATCAAAGGTGCGCGCAGGAGAGCGGGGCCGGGACCGGGAAGCATCGCGGCGAATGCGAACGTGTTCGTGCAGGAGCTGCTCCAGCGCGACCAACGCCCGGCGCGCGCCCAGTACCTGTAGCAGCTGCGCCGATCCTGCCCGTCGAGCCGCATGCTCCGCGTCCCGACGAACTCCCGAACGGCCGGAGTTCAGCCGCGTGGCGTTGCCCAAGCGTCGGTCGCGACCAGTGCGCCGAGTTCGACGCCGGCGTGCGAGCGAAGCCAGTGCGCGATGAGCTCGTGCGACACCGACAACTTCGGCGGCAGCACGAGGCCGCCGGAGGCGATGCCGTCGATGATTTCCGCCGCGCTGAACCAGCGGGCGTCGCTGAGTTCGCAGCCGACGCGGATCGACGCATCGACTGCCTCGGCGCAGAAGCCGAGCATGAGCGCGGACGGAAACGGCCACGGCTGCGAGGAATGGTATTCGCAGGCGCCGACGCGTACGCCGGCTTCCTCGTACACCTCGCGGCGCACCGCGTCCTCGAGCGATTCCCCCGGTTCGATGAAACCGGCGAGGGTCGACCAGCGGTTGTCGCCCCAGCTCGCCTGGCGGCCGAGCAGGCAGCGATCCTGCCAGCTGACGATGACGATCATGGCCGGGTCGACGCGCGGGAAGTGTTCGCTCGCGCACTGCGCATTGGTGCACTTGCCGCGATGACCAAGCGCGACGAGTTGGAGCGGCGCGCCGCAGGCGCTGCACCAGCGCGTGCGCGCCTGCCAATGCGCGAGCGCGCGTGCGTAGGCGAACAGGCCGCTTTGGAATGCGGACAGGCGCGTGCCGGCGCTGCGCAGGTCGATGTAGTCGGCTGCCAGTTTGCGCGCGACGCGCGCGTCGCCGTCGGCGTCGATCGGCAGCGCGAACAGCGGACCCGTCGCGTCGGCACCCAGATAGATCACGCTCGATTCGCCGGCGAGGCTGTGCCGTTCGCCCACATCGAGCAGGCGCAATGTGCCGCGTTCCTTGTCGAACAGCGCGCGCCGGCCAGCGGCTCCGTCCGCACCCAGCAGCAGGAAGCGCGCGCGCGGATCCGTGTGTTGCGCATTCGCCCACTCGGCGTCGTCGCGCAACTCGGCATTGCGCTCCAGTTCGAGGCCGGCGAAGATGTTCGAACGCAGGTCCACGCTCAGACGGTGAAGGAGGAGCCGCACCCGCAGGTCGTCTTCGCGTTCGGATTGCGGATCACGAACTGCGCGCCGGTGAGCGATTCGGAATAGTCGATCTCGGCGCCCGCGAGGTATTGCAGGCTGAGCGGATCGACCAGCAGCGTCACGCCGTCGCGATCGACCGCGAGGTCATCCTCCGCGCGCGCTTCGTCGAACGTGAAGCCGTACTGGAAACCGGAACAACCGCCGCCGCTGATGTAGACACGCAGCTTGAGCTCCGGATTGCCTTCCTCCGCGATCAATTCGCGGACCTTGCCTGCCGCGGCGCCGGTAAACACCAGCGGCGCGGCGTCGGCGTCCAGGTAGGTCGGGGTGTGCGTCGCGCTCATGCTTGGCAGATCGGTGCAGCAAGGCGCGCTTTCAAGCCCTCACGCATGCGCGGCCTCGACGTCATCGGCGTCGATGTCGGCAATCGTCGGCGATGGCAACTGGCGCGGCGCATCGGCCTGGTGCTGCATCTTGCCGTTGACCTGCGCACCCGCGGCCATCTCCAGCACCTTGTAGTGCACGTTGCCCGAGACGCGCGCGTTGCCGGCGAGTTCGAGGCGCTCCGCCGCGAAAATGTCGCCGTTCACGGTGCCGTTGACGACCGCGTTCGATACGCGCACCTCGCCCACGACCCGACCTTTTTCACTCAGGGTCAGAACCGCGTCCGCGCCCTCGGCCGCGATAGAGCCTTCGACCACGCCTTCCAGATGGAGGCCGCCGGTGAAATGGACGTCACCGCGAATCGTCGTTCCGGCCGCGATCAAGGTGCTGATCGCCGCGACCGCCCGGTCGTTGCGTTTGTCACTGCGGAACATTTTCGCTCTCCTCGCCCTTGATGGCATCCTTCCAGGAAAACTCCTGCTCGACGCGACCGCCCTCGCCCTCAGCACGGACGATCACGCGATTTGCCGCAAACCCAGCGGGCAGCATGATGGTACCGCTGACCTGCTGGAAATACTTGAAACCGTACTCGATTCCGCTCGATTGGCCCTGGCTGAGCGAGGCCCAGTCGAGGGTCTCCAGCTTGCCGGCCGTGATTCCCTCGACGCCGAGGACCAGGCGCCCCTTGATCTCCTCGCCGCGCTTGAAGTTCTGGGTCAGGGTCGCGGTGAAATTCCACGCCTGCGAGCCCTTCACCGGCACGACCCGCAATGCATGCACGGCGAGACCCTCGCGCGTGCCCCCTCCGACCAGGCGTCCGTAGAACGCGAGATCGGCGCGCAAGCCGTCGACTTCCTCCTCGCGGTCGCGCAGGGTCTGCTGCACGTCGGCGAGCGCCGCCTTGGCGACCTGTTCCGAACGAGTCAGCATCGCCACGCGCGTCTTCAGCGCCTCGCCCTCCTTCATCGCCGCTGCCAACTCGGCCGAGCGGTCGGGACCGTGCGGAAGGCTGCCGAACATCGCCATCACTCCGGCGACGATCAACAGTGAACCGAGCCAGACCGCGCCAAGCAACAGGCGCGCGCGCCGCTCCTGCGCCGGATCGTGGCGGCGGATGACGAGGGATGGAAGCGGGGACATGGGCGGGCGTCGTTTGCGCCGGTGGATGCGAGGTGCAGGCTTATAGACGCGTCCGGCGCGACGGTCAAGGACAGCGCGCCCGCGTTGCCTGCACCCTGCATAATGGCGGCTTCGCAGCGAACCGGCACACCGCATGCTCTGGCTGAAGGCATTCCACATCATCTTCGTCGTGACCTGGTTCGCCGGCCTGTTCTACCTGCCGCGCCTGTTCGTCTACCACGCCGAGGCGACGGAAGCAGTCGTGCGCGAACGCCTGAAGGTGATGCAGCGACGCCTGCTCGGCATCACCCACATCGGCGGCGCGCTGGCGCTGCTGTTCGGCGCGCTCACGCTTGCCGCGTTCGCGCACGCGAGCACCGCCTATCTGCAACAGGGATGGCTGCACGCGAAACTCGCGCTCGTCGCGCTGCTGGTCGTCTACCACACCCTGCTCGCGCGCATGACACGCGAGTTCGCGCGCGACGCCAACCGCCGCTCCAGCCGCTGGCTGCGCATCTTCAACGAGATTCCGGCGCTGCTGCTGATCGCGATCGTGCTGCTGGTCGTGCTCAAGCCCGCCTGGAACTAGTACCAACGTCGTCATCCCGGCAAGCGCCGAGTCCGCCACAAGCCGTTCGTGTCGAGCGCAGCGGAATGAAGTTTCGCGAAGTCGCAAAACCGAGGTGTCCGGGCTCCTTTACGGCGCGCCTTCGGCGCTGCGCCAAGCGAACTGAATTCCGGACAGGCCTCCCGGCAGCGGGCGAGGCAGGAACGGGCCTCGCCGGGCGCGGGCGCTCCGCGCGGGCACCGGCAGGCCGATCCGCGCCGGCACTGGTATAGTTTCGCGGTGTGACGCGAGGGACTGCCATGATGGCGAACGACCCTGCTGCACCCCAACCGCCGCTGCATCAGCTCTGGGTGCTGCAAATGCCGCAGCGCATCGAGCGCCTGCGTCGGCGCAGCCGTGGCCTGACCACGGCGTGGGACGTCAACGTGCTGCGCCTGGTCGCCGACGATGCACGGCATCTTTCGCATGCATGCCGCCTGCTCGGCGCGATCGCGGTTTCCGCGCAACTGGACGCCTTGCAGTCCGCCTGCGCGGCCCTGCTCGATCCGCCGCGCGCGCCGGATCGCGCGAGCCTCGCGCAACTGGCGGCGCTGGTCGGCGCCCTCGACCCGACACAGCTCCCGGGCGCGCCACGCGAGGCTGTCGCGAGCGCCGCAGCCATCCAGGACTCCGGCGCGACAGCGAAGCACTCTGCGGCACCGGCGCCCGCACCGCCGGTCGCCGAACCGCCACGACCCGCGCTGGTACCACGCGCGCCGACTTCCTCCACCTCGGCCTGCTCGCGCGAGCAACTGCTGCGGCAACTGTCGGACGCGCTGGTCCGCGACGATGCCGGCATCCACAGCGGCGGCCTGCTGCTGCTGGCGCCGGCGAGCGAAGCGGACCGGGATCGTGCCCACGCGGCCGTGCGCACCGCGGAGACCTTGCGCGTGCTGTGCTCGCAGGTCGAAGCCGAGGACCGGGTCGCGTCGGATGGCGGAGGCCGCTTCCTGGTGTTCAATCGCAATTTCGATCTGGCCGCGATCGAACGCTATGCACGGCGGCTGCGCGAGGACAGCGTGCGACGCGGCACCGTCTTCGACGTCGCGGTATGCACACTGCGCGGCGCACGCAATGCCGGCGCCATGTATGACGCCGCGCGTGCAGTCGTGCATGCCGCACAGGCGCAGGATCGGCACGGCGTCTTCCTCGTGCGCGACATCGATGCCCGCGTCGATGGCAAGCTCGTCGACGTGATCCGCTTCGCACTCGAGAATTCCGGATTCGAAGTCGTGTTCCAGCCGATCATGTCGGTGCGCGGCGACGAAGAGGAACGCTTCCAGGCGCTGCTGCGCCTGCGCGATCGCGACGGGCAATTGCACGCCGCCTCCGAAATCGTGCCGGCGGCGGAACGCGCCGGGCTGATCGGTGCGATCGATCGATGGGTGATCAGGCACTGCGTCGAGCGCATGGTCGGTCGCGACGGACAAGCGCCGATGCACTTGTTCGTCAGCCAGTCGCTCGCCAGCGTGCGCGAAGCACAGATGCCGGCGTGGCTGGCCGCAGTGCTAGCGCGCCACGCGATCGAGCCCGGCCTGCTCACGCTAGAACTGCGCGCCACCGATGCGATCGAGGCACCTGCCGAGGTGCAGCGCTATGCGGGCGCGCTGCGCGAACTCGGAGTGCGCCTGTCGGTGTCGGGGTTCGACGAGGAACTCGCCGACGTGCATCCGCTGCCTTCGCTCCCGCTCGACTTCGTCAAACTGGCGCCTCGGCCGTCTGCCGATACACCGGAATCACGCGAAGCGTTCGTCGCAATGGTCGAAAGCCTGCACGCGCGGGGCACGCGCGTGATCGCACCGCGCGTCGAGGACGCACGCGGCGCCGCGGCGCTGTGCCTGACCGGCGTCGATCTCATCCAGGGCAATTTCGTGCAGGCCGCCGACAGCGACCTCGCATTCGACTTCCACGGCCACAAAGTCTGACCGCGCTCGAAACCGTTTTGTGTCCAGCCCAGTACGGTAGGGCGGTACGCGCGAAGCGTGTGCCGCCGTCGATCGGCGACGATTTCGCGACGCGCGGCCGGACTCGCGCTGCGCGCTCGACCCGCCCTGCCCGGCCCTCAATCCACGCAAGCGCTTGGCGATTGCGCGAAACGATCAACTCCGCATGCGCATCATTGGGCGGTTCGCGCGCTCTTCCCGCCGGATGACAGGAGCGGCAAGCCTGAAAAGCGAACGCGCGCTGCGATCAACTCCCAACCTTGGTCTGCAGATACGCAACCTCGCCGAGACGGTCGATCAGGCCGAGCTGCGTCTCGAGCCAGTCGATGTGTTCCTCCTCGGATCCGAGGATGTCCTCGAACAGCTCGCGGCTGACATAGTCGCCGAGCGCCTCGCAATCCACGATCGCGGCCTTCAGGTCGGGCACCGCAAGCATCTCCAGCTTGAGATCGCACACAAGCGCTTCCTTCGGCGACTCGCCGATGAGCAGCTTGCCGAGTGCCTGCAGGTTCGGCAGGCCATCGAGGAACAGGATGCGCTCGATCAGGCGATCGGCGTGCTTCATCTCGTCGATCGATTCCTTGTACTCGTGTTCGGCCAGTTCCTTGTAGCCCCAGTTGCGATACATGCGCGCGTGCAGGAAATACTGGTTGATCGCGGTGAGTTCGTTGAACAGCGCCTTGTTGAGGTGCGCGATGATCTTCGGATCGCCCTTCATGCGGATTCTCCCGTGATGCGGGGTGGGCGCCAGCGTGGATTCGCGTGCGATAGGACCACCGATCGATACGCGAGCATAACGCCGCATCGCCATGCCGGGTCGAAACGAAAATCGCACGCATTTGCGCGCGGTGAAGCACTGAAGTGCGACCGATGCATGACGCACGTCGCATGTCGCGGGTCCGATGCGGTGGCAGGAGCGCAGTGCGCGACGTACCACACGGACACTCGCCGCCCAGCCATGCGACGGCGGCGGGGGACTCAGGCGGCCTGGGCGAACACCGGCAGGTCAAGCGGACGCATGTTCGCGCGTTGCGCGTCCTGGAAGATCTGCGCGGCGAGGTCTTCGCAGCTGCCGCAGCAATCGGCGCAACCGGTGCGGCTGCGCACTTCGTCGAACGAACGCGCGCCGCTCGCGGCGGCTTCGCGGATTGCCCGGTCGGTGACGGCGTTGCAGATGCAGACGTACATTCGGCGGATATCCAGGACTGGATGGTCGCCATTTGAATGTAAATGCGAATGATTGTCAACACCCGAACGGGCGTCGGAGTCTTCGTTCAGGTTGCGGTCGCCAGCTCGACCGTCCAGTGCTGCTCGCGCAGGGTCACGGAACAGCTGTTCTCGGCCAGCACGACCAGATGGCGCAACGCCTGCTCGTAGACGCGCCGCTTGAAGGTCACCACATGCGCAGCCGGATACCAGAAGTCGACCCAGCGCCACAGATCGAACTCGGGCTTTTCGTTGGCATCGAGGCATACCGCCGATTCATCGCCGACCAGTCGCAGCAGAAACCAGACCTGCTTCTGGCCGATGCAGACCGGATGCGAATGCCGGCGCACCAGCCGCGGCGGCAGGCGATAGCGCAACCAGCCGGGCGTGGCGCCGAGCACCTCTACATGCTGCGGGCGCAAGCCGGTTTCCTCCTCGAGCTCGCGGTACATCGCCTCGATCGGCGTCTCGTCGCTGCGCATCCCGCCCTGCGGGAACTGCCAGCCGTCACGGCCGATGCGGCGCGCCCAGAACACATGCCCGTGGGCGTTAAGCAGGATGATGCCGACATTGGGTCGGTAGCCATCGGGATCGATCATGGATGATGGCCAATCAAGTACATGCGCCCGATTCTTCCACACGCCTCGCACGCGCGGCAAGGCTGGACGAGACAGGCGGCTTGACACCGTGACGCAGCGCACTAGAATCGCACGCCCCTCGCGCATGTCCGGCGAGGCGTCCTCTTGGCTATGTAGCTCAGCCGGTTAGAGCACAGCACTCATAATGCTGGGGTCGGTGGTTCGAGTCCACCCATAGCCACCAAAAAGCTGCCCGTGAAAACCCGCTCCGCGGGACGCCAGCCCCCGAGCATCACGGCCCGTCCAGCCCGGACGCCGCTTCGTCCAGCACCCTTTGCGCGAGCCGGCCATGCCTGCGCAGCACCGTGCCGATGGCTTTGTCGGTCGCGGCGGGAACGCTCCAGAGCTCCAGCGAGCGGCGCGCGCGAGACAGGCCGGTGTACAGCGTCTGGCGCACCAGCAGCGGGGATTCGGCGTCGGGCGGAAGCAGCACGGCGACGTGGTCGTACTCGGAGCCCTGGCTCTTGTGCACGGTCAGCGCGAAGGCATCCTCGTGCGGCGGCAGGGTGCCCGGATCGAACAGGCGCACGCGCGCGCTTGCACCGGAGTCCACCGACTCCGCGGAAGCATCCGGCGTGGGCTCGAAGGCTACCTGCAACACGGATTTGTCATTGGCGCTCTCGACCCGCACGCACAAGCCGACATCGCCGTTGTACAGGCGCGCGGCGTGGTCGCTGCGCGTGATGATGACGGCGCGGCCCGGGTACCAGGGGCTCCCCGCCCAGGGCGACAGCGCGTCCCAGTTGCGCAGGCGCGCGGCGATCGCGGTGGCGACCTGCACGGCGCCGAACGGTCCCTCGCGCAACGCGCACAGCAACTGCTGACGACGCAGCGCATCCAGACGCGCGGCAAGCGAGACGTCGGTCGCAGCGACGGCGGTGGTGATGTTCGCGTCTTCCAGCACGCCTTGCAGGTTGCGCGTCCAGGCCGTCAACTGGCGGCGCAGCGAAGGCAGGTCGGCGACGAGCTTCGACCCGGCCGCGCAGCGTCCGTTGGACGCGGTGTGTGCCGCCGCGCTTTCCATCGCGCTGGCGAAAGCGGCCGGATCGCCGGCGCGCACTGCTTCGTTGATCGGCACCAACGTGACATCGGCGCGGAAACAGTGCACGAGGCGCACCAGATCCTCGCGCGGATCGGCGTCCAGCGCCTGCACGATGTCCATCATGATCGAGCCGGTGCCGACCGACGTGAGCTGGTCGGCATCCCCGACCAGCACCAGTGCGGCATCGTCGCGCAGTGCATCGAGCAGCGCGCGCAGGAGGCCGAGGTCGAGCATCGAGGCCTCGTCGACGACCACCATGTCGGCGGGCAACGGCTCGTCGGCGTGGAATGCGTAGCCGCCATTGCGGCCGCGACTGCCGAGGAGTCGATGCACGGTACCCGATTCCGCGCCGAGCACGGCATCGAGATGCGCGATCCAAGCCTCACCCACGGGCTGTGCAGCACCGCGCAGGCGCATGGCGCCGTTGCGCAGCGATTCGCTCAAGCGCTGCGCCGCCTTCCCGGTCGGCGCCGCGATCCGCAACTGTGGCAAGCGGCCGGTCTGCGCGTGATGCTCGCGCGACAGGCCGAGCAGCATGCGCAGCACGGTGGTGGTCTTGCCGGTACCGGGACCACCGGTGAGCACCATCAGGCGTCGACCGATGGCCTGACGGACGGCGGCGCGCTGGCGCTCTTCCGCATCGGACCAGCTGCCGTTGAACAACCCACGCAGTTCATCGTCCGACAGCGGGCAGCGCGCGGGCACGCTCGCGCCACGCCGACGCGCGAGCTCGCGCGCCACCGCGACTTCGGCGCGGTGGTTGCGCATCAGGTAGAAATGCTCGCCCTCGAGCACGAATGGACGCGGTCCTTCCTGCTCCTTGCCGACATCGGCCACCAGGGTGCTGCGCGCAAGCGTCGTGCGCAGCTTCGCAGCCAGCGCCGGGTCGCCGTTCTTCACCGTCATCGACAACGGCAACGCGCTGTGTCCCTGGCCTTCGGCATGGCTCGCCCATGCCGCTGCGTGCGCGGTGGCTTCATCACCGCCGTGCGCGCGCACCCAGCGCCACACGGCGCGGTCGAGCTCGCGCCATTCCTCGGGCAGCGCGGTGCGCGATGGCCGTTCGCGAAAATCGAATTGCTGTCCGGCGACGTACGTGTTCATGCGACCTCCCGCAGTCTGGTGCCGAGCACGTCCTGCACGCCATCGAGCAGTGCATCGCTGAAGCGGTGGCGCCAGACACCGCAAGGCGTTCCGTCCGGCAGGTGCAGGCCAGCCGCGCGAATGAACAGATACCAGCAGTCACCCAGGTGTTGCGTGCGCAGGTAGCGCGTGCCGAGACGTTCGCGCAGATAGCGCTCCACGGCGATCGTGTACAGCAGCGCCTGGAAGCGGTAGCCGGTGTGGTTCATTTTTTCTTCGAGCGCTTCGGGCGCATAGTCCTCCAGACACGCGCGCGCGCCGCGGGCGAGCTGGTTACCCTTGTAGTCGAGCACATGAAAGCGCCCGCCATGGGCGAACAGGAGATCGATCTTGCCGTTCATGAGTCCCGCCAGCGCCTGCTCGCGCGCGGGCACCAGTCCATGCTCGCCGTGCGCCTCGCAGGTCTCGCGCAGCGCCCGCAGCGAGGCGCCGCCGAGCAGGTAGTTGAACTCCATTTCGGCACGCATGTCTGCTGCCGACAGATCGAACAGCGACGGGCCGTCGTCGCCGCCGAGCCGGGCTTCGAGCACGCCCTGCAGGCGCGCGGCGAGCGCCTTGCCCAGCGCGTCGGTGTCGCCGTCGCGCGCGCGCACGCCAAACTCGTCCAGCGCAGCGCGCACGCGCGCTGGCTGCGCGAGCAGAGAAACACCGGCAACGCGCCTCTCGAAAATCGAATGCACGGCGTTGCCGAAATCCGTGCCAGCCACCGTCGACAGGTGATCAAGCTCGGCATGGAAGGTGCAGGTGGGCGGGGTGGCCTCCACCTCGGCGGCGTCGAGCGCGGCCTCCGGCGACGTCGACTCCACCACACCCTCATCGTCCGCGGCGGCGTCCGCTTCGGCCACGCGTGATCCCCCGCCACCGCTGAGCGTGGTGAAGCTGTGGCGCATCGGCAGCGGCCCGCGCGGCGCCGGGGGCAGTGCGCGAGCGACGCGCGCCGCGCTCCCTGCCGCGGGAGCTGACCACTGTAGCTCGCCATGCGTTTCCCAGCCGACGTGATGTGCGACGGATGCGCTTGCGGCGCTCCCGGCGGACCACAGGCCCGAGAGATCGAGCGCATTCAGTGGCGCATCGTCGAGCTGCTTTTGCTCGTCCCGGACCTCCGGCGACAGCGTGAAGACATGGCAGGCGTGAATGGCACGCGTCAGCGCCACGTACAGCATGCGGTAGCGTTCCTCGAATTCCTGCTGCTGCACCAGCGCCCTGGCCGGACCTTCCACCAGATACTTGTTCCTGCCATCGTGATCGGCCAGCCACTGCGCTCCGTTCCGCGCTGGCAGCGGGCGCGTGTGCTTCCACATCAGCGGCAGGAACACGACGCCGAACTCCAGCCCCTTGCTGACGTGCAAGGTCATCAGCTTCACGCGCCCGGCTTCGGATTCCAGACGCAGTGCGCGCGCGTCGGCGGCGGTCTCGGTGCCGTCGCCGCCATTCATCTGATCGGCAAACCACGCCATCAGTCGTTCGCCGCCACCCCGTTCTTCCCAAGCCTCCTGCAGCAACTCGCCGAGGTGGCGCAGGTCCGTGAGCATGCGTTCACCGTCGACGGTCGCGAGCAGGCGCGCCGCGTGCTGCTCCAGCAGACGGATGACGACCGCGAGCGGGCCTTGTGTCGTCAGCACTGCCTGCAGCGCATGCACGCGCGCGGCTTCGGCATCCCATGCCGCCGCGTCATGGCGCAGCGCCTGCAAGTCGCAGAGGCTCCTGCCCCATACGCGCGTGACCAACGCGGCGCGCATCGTGCGCGGATCGTCCGCATGCAGCACCGCGTGCAGCAACAGGCGCAGGTCGCGCGCGGTGTCGGTATCGAACACGCTCGTCTGCGACACCGTCACGCACGGCACGCCGCGTGTCTTCAGCATCGCGGCGAGCCGCGCAATCTGCACGTGGCTCGGCAACAGGACCGCGATATCGCCCGGCTTGAGCGGGTGCTCGCCGATGCAGTAGCCCTCGTCCGACAGTGTCCACACGATCTGTCCGGCACAGGCGCGCAACGCGTCGGCTTCGAGCATCGGCGCAGAACCGCTCTCGCGTTGCTCGTGCAACACCAGCGGGCATGTGATCGGCTTGCCGGATCTGGCGGAGCGCAACGGCGCGCCATCGCGTCGGCCACTGGCCTGCACCCTCTCATAGGTGATGGTCGTCTCCGAATCCTCGGGGCCGAGTCGCGTGCCGGTCACGGCGTAGAACGCGTTGATCGCATTCACGTAGCCACGGCTGGAGCGGTGGTTCACGCCGAGGGTCAAGCAATCCTCCGGCGGCACCGCCCCCTTTGCGCGTTCGTATGCCTGCACGTCGCCGCCGCGAAAGCGGTAGATCGCCTGTTTGGGATCGCCGATCATCAGCAGCCGTCCACGCGGCTCGCCGTCGGCAGCGCGATAGATCGCATCGAGGATGCCGAACTGCACCGGATCGGTATCCTGGAACTCGTCCACCAAGGCCACCGGCCACGCCGCGTACAGCGCATCGGCCAGCGCGCGCTGCCCGTCGCGCGGTTCCAGCGCCGCATGCACAGCATGCAGCAGCTGATCGAACGTGGACTGGTTGAGCGCATCCAGCCGCGACTGCATGCTGTCCCGACACCAGCGCTGGGCGGCGGCCAGGAAGCGGCGCAGCGGGAGGTTGCTGGCAAGGTCCGCCAGCAACGGCAGCGAGTTCGCAATCAGCGCAGATTGCTCCACGAGCTGGAGTACCGCAGGGTGGTCCTTGCCGGACTTGTTGACGCCCTTCATCAACTGGATGGCATCGCGCAGCGTGTCGTGATGATCGGCGATGGCCTGACCCAGTTCCGCGCTGCAAGCCAGCGCATCGGCGAGCGCACTCCATGCCTTGCGGGTTCTGCCGTTGGCACTCAACAAGCCGGGCTCATCCAGAACCGAGCGCAGTTTTCCCGCGAAGTCCGCCCGACTGCCAACGATGTCTTCGGTCGCCGCAACCAGTGCTTCCGGCGATGCACCGGCGACGGTCACATTCGGTTGCGACAACACCGGCACGTACTTCCTGAGCCGGGCGCGGGTCATCTGCGCATGGCGCGCGAGCTCGACCAGCGGGTCCGACGCTTCCCCCTGCGCGACGACCCGCCACAGGTCGGCGACCAACGCAGTCTCCAGCGTGCGGCCATCGATCATCTCGCGTCCCTGGAACAGCGCGCTGGCCACGAATGGATGATCGGCCAACACGCGTGCACACAGTGCGTGCAGCGTGAACACCGGCGCGGCATCGAGTTCGCCGAGCGCGGCCTGCAGATGCTGCGTATCGGCGCCCAGTGCGGAGGCGTCGGCGCGCCAGCGATTACGCAGCCATGCTCGGTCGGACGCTTCCTCCCTGTCGGCGACCACACCATCGCCGGCAGCGTGTCGCGTCGCCTCGGCCAACGCCCACAGCAGCCTGCCGCGCAGGCGCTCGGCCAGCTCGGCCGCCGCAGCATTGGTGAAGGTGCTGACGATGATGCGTCGCGGCGACCGTCGTTGTTCGAGCAGCAGGCGCAAGTACACCATGCCGATGGTCCAGGTCTTGCCGGTACCGGCACTCGCCTCGACCAGGCTTCGACCATGCCCGGCCAACTTCAGTTCGGTCCAATCGGCGGGCGCGCTCATGGGAGTTTCTCCTGCGCGCTCGCGTTCGCTTCACCCAGCATGATCAGCGCATTGACCAGCCGCGCGTCGCGCACGAGCGCGTCCAACGCATGGCCACCTGCATCGGTTTCGGGATCGCCGAAAACGAGATTGCCTTCGAGCAGCCGGGCATACCCCGGCGCATAGTCGCGCTCGCCTTCGTACTCGCCGAATTCCCTGACCCAGGTACCGCGCACGGCACTGGCGATCGCTGCGTCTTCCGGCTTGGCCTGCAGTGCGGCCCATCCAGTTTTTGGATACAGGCGCGATGAGCCCTCGCGGCCCGCGCACCACAATTCGACCAGTGCGCGCAGGCGGCGGCGCAGGTCCGCTTCGCGTTCTGCGCGTTTGGCGGCGTCAGCCGCGCAGTAGTCCTTGTCCCACGCATTGACCTCGGCGGCGAGATCCGGCTCGCCTTCGGCCAGCATGGTCAGGCGCACCGGCGCGGGCGCATCGTTGCCGGCAGCGTGCAGGCGAAGCAGCGCCCAGTGCAGGAACGGTGGCACCCGGTCCTTGAAGTCCAACGTCTTCGGCGCCTTCAGCCGCGTTTTCTCATTGGGCCTCGGATACGCGAACACCACCTGCACGCCGTGTTCGGAGTCACGCAGCGGAAACACATTGCGCACGATGCCGGTAATGTGCTGCGGCATGCTGTTCTCCGTCACGGCATCCCCGGCGTGAACCAGTGCCACCTCGATGCGCACCGCCTGCCCCCCGCGCGCGCTGCGTTGGTCGAATCGAGCGCTGGCATCGGCCTGCGCCCACAGCGCTTGCACCGCCTCGACCTCGTTGGTCCAGGCCGCATCCGCGGCGGCGCCGAGCGGCAGCAAGCCGCCCTGCTCGATCCACGCCGGTGGCGAGCGATCCCAGACCCACGCGCGATCGGCACACTGGCGCGGCAACACATGACGCAGGAACACACGCCGCGCGACCGTGTGCATCGGCGCGATGCCATCCATCGGCTCGTCTTCGGGCAGGCGCGCGTCGTCGTCCAGCGCCTCCACCGACAGCTGGAGATGGTCCTTGAGCAGCGCCTTGGCCGGATCCTTGAAGAAGTTCTCCAACGCACCCAGCGGCAGGGCTTTGGGCCGTGGCTCGGCCTTCGGCAGGGCGCCGTCGCGCAGACGCGGCAGCGGAGCGCGACCATCGCCGCGCATGCCGGCCAATGCGCTCGAGTACGAGTACAGCGCCTTGTGCCCACCATCGAAGTAGCGCGCATCGAACGGTTGCAGCGGATGCTGCACGCGCCATGGACGCGGCGTCTTGTCATCCGCATCGGGCGCGATGCCCGCACGCTGTTCCAGTTCGGCCATGAGTTCGGCCAGCGGCGCCGCAGGGTTGCGCGATTTGCCGTCGCGCACGCCCTGGCCGATGTAGGAAAGATGCAGGCGCTTGCGCGCCGACATCACGGTTTCCAGAAACAGATAGCGATCATCGGCGCGCACGTCGCGATCGCCGATGCGGCGAATGCGCCCCATCAGGTCGATGCCGCCGTCGGATGGATTGCGCGGGAACGCGCCTTCATCCAGTCCGAGCACGCACACGACGTCGAACGGAATCGCGCGTTGCGGCACCATGCCGCAGAAGGTGATGCCGCCCATCAGGAATCGCTGCCGCTCCGGCGCGCCGGCCAGCGCATCCTGCAGCAGTTCGCGCACGACGCCGAGGCGCAACACGGGATCGACACCGTTGCAGGCGGGTTCGAGAGCGAGATTGGCGATCACGCGATGCACCACCGACAGCGCCGCACGCGCATCGGCGTCGACGGGATCGATGCGGATCAGCGCATCCGCACGATCGCGCAGTTCGCTGGCCCAGCGACTGGCCGGCTGTTCCGCCTGCGCCAGATCGCGCCAACCCTGCAGCTCGCGCAACAGGCGATCGAGGCTGCCGAGTGCGGCAGCGTTGGGGCCTTCGATGCCGCTCATCGGCAGCAGCTCCGTGCCGTCGGAAAGACGCACAGCCTCGGGATCGGTCACGCCTGGCACATCCGCCATCAGATAGCCCGCGAGCATGCGATCCATCGCCCATGCAAAGCTGTACTCGGCACGTGCCGGCAGTGACAGCGCCGCCTTGTGCGCACCATCCAGCGCCCACGCCACCCGGCTGTTGCCGAGCCATTCCACCAGCGTGTCGGCGCCGTCATCGTCCAGCGCCAGCGCGCGGCGAACCTCGGCCACCGCGAGCAGGTCGACGACTTCCGGCGCCGTGACGCGCGAGGCACCGATGCCGAGCAGCGTTTCGAACACGCCAAGCAGCGGATGGCTGCGCGCCACCGGCACATCGGCCAGGTGATAGGGCAACAAGCGTTCGCGCGCCGAACCCGGCTCGCCGAAGACTGCCGGAATCAGGGGCAGGAACGCCTGGATATCCGGTGCCATCACGACGATGCCGTCCGGTCGCACGCCGTCGTGTTCGATCGCATCGAGCAGCGCGTCGCGCAGCACTTCCAGCTCGCGCTGGCGCGTGTGGCAGACATGGATGCGCAGGCTCGCGTCGGCCTCGGCAGTGGACGCGCGCGCGTCTTCGGCGATCAGGACCGGCTCCAGTCGACGGATGCTTTCCTGCAGGCGTTGCAACCGGTCCCGCGGCGATGTCGTGACTTCGTCCTGCCAATGACGCGTGTCCTCGCGCACCGCGCCATCGACCAGCGCGGCAAAGAAGTGCTGGCCGAGGCGACCCCAGCGCGCCAGCAGCGGATGACCCTGCTCGCGCCAGTCCAGCGCCTCGGCGTCGGCGAGTCGTCTCGACTCGTCCTCGCCGAAGCGTCGCCACGCGTCGACATCCGCACCCCGCCAGCGCGCATCGCCTGCCTGGCTCCTGTGCAGCCCGCCCCAGTACTCCCGGCACGGATCGGGCATGTACAGGAACACCGGCGTGGTGCGCGCGCACGCCCGCAGCACGGACAGCTCCGCCGGCGGCAGATGCGACAGACCGAACACATGCAGCGGCGGCAGCGCGACGTCGGACGATTCCAGCGCCGGGACCAGCGCCTTGACCAGCTTGCCGCGATGCTCGCCAAGCCGTGCGGCCACTGCATTCCACAACGGCGCCAGGCAGCGGCCCTCCAGTGCGCGCAGCGCGGCATCATCGGACCTTGCGGTGGCGAATGCGTACTTGCCCGCCTCCCACGCATCGAGCCAGTCGCTGCGATAGACGAGGTACTGCGAAAACGTCCGCGCCATTCGATCGGCCAGCTGGAAGCGACGCAACGCGCGCTCGTCGGCGCTCGCGGCATCGCCCAGATAGGCCAGCACGCGCGGATCGGAAATGCCGCAGCGCGCAGGCTCCCCGAGCATCGCATGCAACGTCCAGCGCAGGTTGCCGCGTCGATAGCGCGGCAACGCGATCGCCCGCTCGCCCAACCGCTGGTGCGACAGTGCATCCAGCCACGTGCTCGGCAACAACACGTCGAGGTTGGCGACGATGCGCCGCGTGCCGACCGTCTTCGCAAGCGCACCGGTCAGCCACTGCTTCATGCCAGGATGCGCGGCGATCACCGTTTGCGGCAGCAGCGGATTGTCGGGCCGCGTTTCGTCCAGCAGCGCCAGCAACGGATCGAGCAGGGATTCCAGACGACTGGCGCGCAGCAGGGTCAAGCCGGTGACGGCGACATCACTATCCAAAACCTCGCTCCCTTCGGCGTGTTGCGGTTGGCGCGTGTGGCGCGGCGAATTGCGGCGAGACCATCCGGCTGGTCCGTCTCATCCGCCGCGATTCGCCGTGGATGCTTCTGGATGTTCCCCGCAATGGTATCGCCACGCGACACACCGGCGGCCTTCATCACACACGCAGGCGCGCAGGCCGACGGCTCCGCCAAGGCGACCGGCCAAAGCGGCCACGTTGGCGCCAAACATGCACGTCGCGGCGCACAATCGCGCACAAACCGCGGTTTTTTGCGTCCCCTCTTGCGCGCACACGCAAAAAACCGGCTACGCTAGGCATAGCGGTGCACGAGCTGCATCGCGCTACCCCCACGGAGAAACGAAAACCATGGCTACATCCAAGAAGCCCGCTGCCGGCAAGAAGTCCGCCTCGAAGCCGATTACGGAACCACTGAGCAAGTCCGGCCTCGTCGCGCACCTCGCCGAGCAGAGTGGCGTCGAGTCGAAGGGCGTCCGTGCCGTCCTCGCAGCGCTGGAACAGGCGGTTGCGAACTCGGTGCACAAGAAGGGCGCCGGCACGTTCACGCTGCCGGGCCTGCTGAAGATCAGCTCGGTCGCGGTTGCGGCCAAGCCGAAGCGCAAGGGCATCGATCCTTTCACCAAGGAAGAGCGCTGGTTCGCCGCCAAGCCGGCCAGCGTTAAGGTCAAGGTCCGCGCGCTGAAGAAGCTCAAGGACGCTGCACAGTAAGACCCTGCTGCACCGCCGGCGTCGCCGGCGGTGCGGCACCTTGTTGCGGAGCGCTTCCGTAGCGCCGACCGCGCGATCCGCGCCTCAGGCCGGTGCTTCTCCCCCACCTGTTTCGACCGCCGACGCTGCTGCCTTGCGCGGCGAGCGGCGCAGCCTGATCTGCTGCGGCGACGACAGCGCGATGCGCTCCGCGCGCAGGCGCGCGAGCACGTCGAGCAGCAAGTCGCTGCGAACGCTGCCGGACTGGCGCGGATTGGCGATGAACGCGACCGCCACGAACATCAGCTCGCCGTTCTCGATGCCGTCGAGCAGCACGCTCGGCGTCGGCGTCTTCAACACATCGGGGTTCGCCGCTAGCGCCTCGCGCATGATCTCGCGCACGCGCGTCGCATCGCTGTCGAGCGGCAGCGGCAGGCGCAGGCGCACGCGTCCCTCGGCGTTCGCGAGTGTCACGTTGCGCACGCTCTTGGTGATCAATTCCGAATTCGGCACGATCACGGTCGAGCGGTCGCCCATCTGGATTTCGGTAGCGCGCACGTTGATGCGGCGGATGTCGCCTTCGGCGTCGCCGAGCACGACCCAGTCGCCGACCTTGACCGGCCGCTCGATCAAGAGGATCAGGCCGGACACGAAGTTCTGCACGATCGCCTGCAGGCCGAAACCGATGCCGACCGAGAGTGCGCTCGCGACCCAGGCGATCTTGTCGAGGCCCAGGCCGAGCGCGGCCAGCGCGAACGCGACCACCACCACGACACTGGCCGCGCCGAGCAGGCTGGTCACCGATGAGCGCATGCCGGGATCGAGTTTGGTCGTCGGCAGGAAACTGTCGAGCAGCCAGCGCTGCAGGGCGCGGATCGCGGCGATGCCGAACATGAGCACGAGCGCGGCGCCGGCGACCTTAATCGGCGCGACGTTGATCTCACCGATCGGCAGGCCGCCGGCCGCCCCTCGCCCGAGTTGCGCGACCAGGTCGGACGGATCGGTGCCGAACGGCGCCAGCGCAGCGACCGCGGCGACGACGAACGCGACGACGCGGAACAGCCCCGAACACACGACCGCGATTTGGTCGAGCACGCGCTGGTCGAGGCCGAGCGTGCGCTGCGCCCAGCCGGCCTGCGACGACAGCGCGGCGGCGAATGCGTCCTCGACGACGTGCACGATGAGATAGAACGTCGCCGCGACGATGCCGAGGCCGATCATCTGCCGCGCGACCTGGTGTGCGAGCGCGACGTAGCCGGCGAGCGCGGCGACGAACGTCACGACCACACCGAGCCAGAGCAGCGCGATACCGAGGCCAATCAGTGCCGGCCGCGGCGCACGGTCGTCCTTGCCACTCTCAATGCGCGTGCGCGCGGCGCGCACGAGCCCCCAGCCGATGATCGCGGCGTAGAGGACCGCTACGACCAGGCTCGCGGCGATCGTCGCCGACAGGCTCGAACCGGCGATCTCGTTGAAGTGCTTGAGCAGCACGCTCGCCGACGCCGCCACGCCGAGCAGCAGCGGCCAGCGCCGCAGACGGCGAGCGACGGCATCGGAGACGGCAGGCAGGCGCCACGAAGGACGCGTCGGCGCGAGCAGCGCGCGGCCCAGTCCGGTGATGTAGCTGCCGAACACCACCGCATTGACGAACGCATGCGCGAGCGCGCGCGCATCGGCATCGAGCACGCCGCGCCAGTCGATACCGGTGACAATGACCTGCGCGCCGAGTCCGGTCAGCAGGGTCGTCGCAATAACCAGCGCGGTCGCCAGCGCGGAACGACGCAGGCGCCCCTGCGGCACGCGGTCGGCGGTCCAGCGCAGCAGCGCGCGCTCGACCCACCAGCGACCGAGCAGGATCAGCAGTACGCCGAGCACGAGGCCGACGACGGTCGGCACGCGGTTGCCTGGCGCGAACGCACCTGCGAAGCCGGCGGCCGCCGATGCGACGAGCGTCGCCGCGCCCACGCGATCGCGATCGAGGTTGGCAGCGAGGCCGCGCCAGAACGTCGGCGTCAGCGGCGAGGGTGTGCGTTGCGACAGGCGCGCCTGGAAATTCGCGCGGCGCGCTTCGGCGATCGTGCCGACGACCTGACCGCTGTCGACGATCAGCAGCTTGGCCCGCTTGATGTCCGCATCGAGCGAACTGCGCTGCTTTTCGAGATCGGCACGCTGGGCGGCGATGTCGCGCGCCTCCCCTCCCTTGGGCGGGGCGGCACCAAGTTCGGCGAGGCGCGCGCTGACCGCGTCGAAGCGCGGCGCGAGATCGCCGAGCAGCGTATTCGCATGGGTGTCGATCGCACCCATGCCTTCGCGCAGCGCGGTCAGCGCGGCATCGTCGACATTGCCGGCGTCGAGTGCCTTGCGCGCCTCGGCGATCTGCTGGCGCGCGTCGTCGAGCATCTTGCCGGCGTCCGGGGACTGGGCGAAGCATGCGACGCTCGCCAGCGAAAGCACGAGCGCGGGGAAACAACGGGGAAGGAGGCGCATCCGCGCATGATCGAAGCGCACGCCGATGCGGTCAATGCTCGAGCGGAAAATGGTTCGGCGGCGCTTCAGGCGCGATCGGCCCGCGCCTTGCACACCCTCCCCTTCGAGGGAGGGTCTGGTGGAAAAGGTGTCGACGCAACGCGCTCAAACGGTCGACGGATTCGGCTTGTCCGGATCAAGCTTGTACTGCTTGATCGCGCGTGCGACGTCCTCGGGGTTCATCTGACCGTCGGCGGCGAGTGCGGCGATCGCCGCATGCGCGATCCACCAGCGGTCGACCTCGAAGAACGCGCGCAGGTTCGCGCGCGTGTCGCTGCGCCCGAAGCCGTCGGTGCCGAGCACGCTGTAGCGCCGCCCGTGCGGCACGAATGCGCGGATCTGGTCGGCGTACTCGCGCACGTAGTCGGTGGCGGCGACGACCGGGCCGCCGCGCGATTCGAGGCACGCGGTCACGTGTGCCTGGCGCGGCTTCTTGTCCATCGGGTGCAGGCGGTTCCAGCGCTCCGCATCGAAACCGTCCTTGCGCAACTCCGAGAAACTCGGGCACGACCAGATGTCGCTCGCGACACCGAAGTCCTTCTCGAGCAGTTCGGCCGCGGCGATCACCTCGCGCAGGATCGTGCCGGAGCCCAGCAGTTGCACGCGCGGCTCGTTCTTCTTCGGTTTTCCACCATCCTTGAACAGGTACATGCCCTTGATGATGTCGGCCTCCGCGCCGGCGGGCATGTCCGGGTGCGGGTAGTTCTCGTTCATCACGGTGACGTAGTAGTAGACGTCTTCCTGTTCCTGCAGCATGCGACGCGAGCCGTCCTGCAGGATCACCGCGACTTCGTACGAGAAAGTCGGGTCGTAGGCGCGGCAGTTCGGGATCGCGCCGGCCAGCAGGTGCGAATGGCCGTCCTCGTGCTGCAGGCCTTCACCATTGAGCGTGGTGCGCCCGGCGGTGCCGCCGACGAGGAAGCCGCGCGTGCGCATGTCGCCGGCGGCCCAGGCGAGATCGCCGATGCGCTGGAAGCCGAACATCGAGTAGTAGATGTAGAACGGCAGCATCGGCACGTTGCTGTTCGAATAGCTGGTGCCGGCGGCCATCCAGGCGCTCATCGCGCCCGGCTCGCTGATGCCTTCCTGCAGCACCTGACCCTTCTGGTCCTCGCGGTAGTACATGAGCTGGTCGCGATCGACCGGGTTGTACTTCTGGCCGAACGGCGCGTAGATGCCGATCTGGCGGAACATGCCTTCCATGCCGAACGTGCGCGCCTCGTCGGCGACTATCGGCACCACGTGCGGTGCGAGCACCTTGTCGCGCAGCAGCAGGTTCATGCCGCGCACGAACGCCATCGTGGTGGAGATCTCGCGCTCACCGCTGCCCTTGGTGATCGCCTCGAACGCGCCGAGATCGGGCACCGCGATCGATGCGCTCTTCGTGCGTCGCTGCGGCAGGAAACCGCCAAGCGCGCGGCGGCGCTCTAGCATGTACTCGACTTCCGGCGAATCCTTGCCCGGGTGGTAGTACGGCACGTCCTTGAGCTTGTCGTCGGCGATCGGGATCTGGAAGCGGTCGCGGAAATGCCGCACCGCATCGTCGTCGAGCTTCTTCTGCTGGTGGGTCGGGTTCTGCGACTCGCCGGCCGAACCCATGCCGTAGCCCTTGACCGTCTTGGCGAGGATCACGCTCGGCATGCCTTTGGTGGTCGTCGCGTCGTGGTAGGCCGCGTAGACCTTGTGCGGATCGTGGCCGCCACGATTGAGGCGCCAGATGTCGTCGTCGGACAGGTTCGCGACCATCGCCGCCGTCTCCGGGTACTTGCCGAAGAAGTGCTCGCGCGTGTACTTGCCGCCGAACGCCTTGCAGTTCTGGTACTCGCCGTCGACGGTTTCCATCATCAGCTGGCGCAGCTTGCCAGTCGTGTCGCGTGCGAGCAGCGGATCCCAGTAGCTGCCCCAGATCGTCTTGATCACGTTCCAGCCGGCACCGCGGAACACGCCTTCGAGTTCCTGGATGATCTTGCCGTTGCCGCGCACCGGGCCGTCGAGGCGCTGCAGGTTGCAGTTGACGACGAAGATGAGGTTGTCGAGACCTTCGCGCCCGGCGAGCGAAATCGCGCCGAGCGACTCCGGCTCGTCCGATTCGCCGTCGCCGATGAAGCACCACACCTTGCGATCGCTCGGCGCGATCAGGCCGCGATGCTCCAGGTACTTCATGAAATGCGCCTGGTAGATCGCCTGCAGCGGCCCAAGGCCCATCGACACGGTCGGCACCTGCCAGTATTCCGGCATCAGCCACGGGTGCGGATATGACGACAGGCCATTGCCGCGCCCTTCGACTTCCATGCGGAACAGGTCGAGCCGGTCCTCGCCGATGCGCCCTTCGAGGTACGAGCGCGCGTAGATGCCGGGACTCGAATGGCCCTGATGGAACACCAGGTCGCCCGGATGATCGGCGCTCGGCGCGCGCCAGAAATGGTTGAAGCCGACGTCGTACAAGGTCGCGCTCGAGGCAAAGCTCGCGATGTGGCCGCCGAGTTCGCCCGGCTTGCGGTTCGCGCGCACCACCATCGCCATCGCGTTCCAGCGGATCAGCGATCGGATGCGCCACTCCATGTTGCCGTCGCCGGGCATCTTCGCCTCGCGCTCGGGCGGGATCGAGTTGATGTACTCGGTGGTCGGCGCGAACGGCAGGTGGCCGCCCGCGCGGCGCGTCTCCTCGACCATGCGACCGAGCAGGTAATGGGCTCGGTCGGTGCCGTCGGCCTTGATCACGCCGGTCAAGGCTTCGGTCCATTCGCGCGTCTCGCGCGGATCGAGGTCCTGGTCGAGGATGTCGTTGAGCTGGTTCATGCGTACTCTCGTCTGCAGCGTGCGGGCGCGCTGCGTAGTGGCCGCGGGCAGCGCCTGACGACGCCGCGGGTGGTCCAGTTTAGTCGCCCGGCGCGCGCCTTGCATGCTGCGCAGCCATGCGCCGGCGCACGGCACGTGTCGGCTCGCGCCGCCATCTCGCGTAGTAAGGTGCAGGACTCCCGGAGGAACCACCCATGCGCCGCCCGATCGCGATCCTCGCCCCGCTTGCCTGCGCACTCGCCGGCGCGCCCGCCGCGCACGCCGCCGACCGCATTTTCGGTGACGGCTTCGATCCGACGGGCTGGGTGCAGGGCTATTACGTCGGATACGAGCGCACCCTGCTCGCGCCACAGGACATCCCGTTCGACGCCGTCACCCACCTCATGGTCGGGCGCGTGACGCCGCTTGCCGGCGGCGGTGTCTCGAACGATTTCGACATCGACACCGTCAACGGGCCGCTGTTTGCGCAGGCGGCGGTCGACGCCGCGCACACCGCCGGACGCAAGGCGATCCTGATGGTCGGCGGCGCCGGTGAAATCGACGGTTGGCGCGACGCCGCGAGCGCGGCGAATCGGGCAGTCTTCGTCGCGAACCTGCTCGCGCGCATGGACCAGTACGGCCTCGATGGCATAGACCTCGACTGGGAGCCGCTCGATGACGCCGACAAGGTGCCGTTCAAGGCGGTCGCCGCGGCACTGCGCGCGGCGCGTCCGCAGATGCTGTTGACCGTACCGGTCGGCTGGTTCAATCCGAACTACATGACACCCGATCCATACTGGGCCGAGATCGCACCACTGTTCGACCGCATCAACGTGATGACCTATGACATGGCCGGCGCCGCTTTGCAGGGCTGGGACGGCTGGAAGAGCTGGCACAACTCGGCGCTCTACAACACCGATCCGCCGACGGTCAGCACGCCATCCGCGGTCGATGTGAGCTTCCGCCTCGGCTTCCTGCCGACCGGCGTGCCGGCGGCGAAGCTCGGCATCGGCCTCGCGTTCTACGGCTATTGCTGGCAGGGCGTGACCGCTCCGCATCAGGATGGCGGCAGCATCTCCGCAAGCGACGGCACCATGAGCTACGCGACGATCGCGACGCAATATCCGGTCGCGACCACCCGCCAGTGGGACGCGGCCGCGCACGTCCCCTACCTCTCGTCTGTCGCCGCCATCGGCCCTGCCGGCTGCAATTTCGTCAGCTACGACGACGCGCAATCGGTCGCCGAGAAGGGGGCTTACGCAAAGGCGCACGGCATCGGCAGCGTGATCATCTGGACCATCGGCCAGGGCCACGTCGCGTCGAACCCGCCCGGATCGCGTGACCCGCTGCTCGATGCGTTGCGAACGTCGTACCTGCCTCCGTGAGGCGAAGTACGGGGGCGCTTCGCGCGCCGACACCGATCGCTTAGGCTTGGCGGCCGGACCCGCTTGCGCCACGCCATGCAGCATGACCTCGACACCCTGCTCCGCACGATCGCCGCCGACGTGCAGCCGCTGCTTGGCGAGGGCGGCGTCGCCGAATACATCCCGGCCCTCGCGCGCGTGCCGCGCGCGCAATTCGGCATCGCCGTCGCAACCGTCGGCGGCGAGTGCGTCGGCGCCGGCGAGTGCGACACGCGCTTCTCGATCCAGAGCCTGTCGAAACTGTTCGCGCTCACGCTGGCGCTGCAGCGCGAAGGCGATGCACTGTGGCGACGGGTCGCGCGGGAACCATCGGGAACGCCGTTCAACTCGCTCGTGCTGCTCGAACGCGAGCGCGGCATTCCACGCAACCCGTTCGTCAACGCCGGTGCACTGGTCGTCACCGACGTGCTGTGCAGCCGCTACCTGCAACCGGGACGCGCGGTGCTCGAATTCGTGCATCGCCTGCTCGGCGAAACCGGCGTCGCCATCGACACCGAAGTGGCGCAGTCCGAACGCGCGCACAGCGACCGCAATGCGGCGATCGCACACTTCATGCGCGGCTTCGACAACCTGCATGGCGATGTCGCGGAAGTCCTCGATGCATACTGCGCGCAATGCGCGATCGCGATGTCGTGCCGCGAACTCGCGCGCGCCGCGCTGTTTCTCGCTGCAGACGGCCGGCAACCGCGCGTCGGCGAGGTGCTGGCACCGCTCGCCGCGAGGCGCATCAACGCGCTGATGCTGACCTGCGGCGCCTATGACGCCGCCGGCGACTTCGCGTTCCGCATCGGCCTACCGACCAAGACCGGTGTCGGCGGCGGCGTGCTGGCCATCGTGCCGGGCAAGCTGTGCGTGTGCGCGTGGGCGCCAGGTCTCGACGCGAACGGCAATTCGATCGCCGCTGCGGCCGCGATCGAACGCTTCGCCGCGGCGACCGGCAGCTCGATCTTCGCCGCGTCGCCCGGCGGGCACTGAATCGGCGCGGTCGGCCGCTCACCCGCCGAAGATCGGGCGCAACACATCAATCTCCTCCACGATATAGTCGAAGAACGCGGCGACGCGCGGCGTCTTGCGCAGGTCTGCGCGTGTCAGGATGCGCCAGATGCGCGTCAGCTCGGGCACCGGGCCGAGCACGCGCACCAGTTCCGGCTCTGCATCGCCGAGCGCGAGCGGCAGCGGCGCGATGCCCATGCCCGCCTTGACCGAACCGATCACGCCCAGAACGCTGTTGTTGCGCGCGGCGAAGCGTGCGTCCGGCGCAACCTGTGCCAGCCATTTTGCTGCACGATGGTTCTGCATGGTGTGGTCGAAGCCAACCAGTGCGTGCTGCGACAATGCCGCTACGTCGGCCGGCGCGCCGTGCAGGTCGACGTAGCCTCGACTTGCGTACACGGCCCACACCGAATCGCCAATCTTGCGTCCGACCAACTCGCCGTCGTCGGTGTCACCCGAGCGCAACGCAATGTCGGCCTCGCCCTTCATGAGGTCGATGTAGTGGTCGCTGAGGACGAACTCTACGCGCAATCGCGGATGGCGTGCGTGGAAGCGGTCTAGCAGCGTGGTCTGCGCGATGCGGCCTGCGACCGGTTCCGGACACGTCACGCGGAGCAGGCCGGACACTTCGCGCTCGCACGATTCCAAGTGCTGCTGAAGCGCCTGTGCCGCGCTGCCGACGCGCTCGGCATGCACCAGCATCGCCTTGCCGAACTCGGTGAGTCGATAGCCCGAGGCCTGGCGCCGCACGAGCTGGCGGCCGGCGCAGCGCTCCAGCTCGGTGATGCGTCGTTGCACGGTCGACTGCGCGACGCCGAGCGCGCGCGCGGCCGCCAGCGTGCTGCCGTGCTGCGCGACTGCGATGAAATACTTGAGGTCGTTCCAGTCGATGCCGCTCATGGCGGCACGCGCGCTATGCAATTGTGCATGACCATTCCGCGATCGCGCGGCTACCGGCACGGCCTGCGCGTGCCTAGAGTCGTCCGCAACGGCGCCGATTGTAGGCGCACGGGAGAACCGGATGACACGCATTCCGCTGCTGCTGACCTGCGGCGCCAGGTGCGCACTGGCGCTGGGCGCGCATGCGGCGGGGCCTGCGAACGATGGCGCTGCGCGCGCCCGCTCGGACGCGAACGCGATCGGCTTCGCGCTGCAGGTCGCGGCCGGGCAAGGCCACACCTGTGCGCTCGACGCAGCCGGCGCGGTGTGGTGCTGGGGACTCAATCTGCATGGCGAGGTCGGCGACGGCAGCTCGGGCAATCTGCGCGCGCTGCCGGTGCCGGTCAGCGGACTCGGCCGCGGCGTCGTCGCCATCTCCGCCGGTTACCTGCACAGCTGCGCGCTCGCGAGTGACGGCACCGTCTCCTGCTGGGGCTACAACAACGCCGGCCAGCTCGGTGACGGCAGCACGCTCGACGCAAATGCGCCAGTCGCGGTCGCCGGTCTCGCCGCACCTGCGCGCGCAATCGCCGCGGGCGGGTTCCACACCTGCGCGCTGATGGATGGCGGCGGCGTGCAGTGCTGGGGATCGAATTCGAACGGCCAGCTCGGCGACGGCTCGAGCGCGGATCATCCACTCCCGGCCGACGTCAGCGGCTTGCCGGGCACGGCCACCGACATTTCCGCCGGCATCGACACGAGTTGCGCGATCGACGGCAGCGGTGGCGCGTGGTGCTGGGGTGCCGGCAACCTCGGCCAGCTCGGCGACGGCGCCAATAGCGACCGCCACAAGCCGGTCGCGGTGAGCGGCCTGTCCACCGGTGTCGCGACGATCAGCGCAGGCTTGTGGCACACCTGCGCAATCTCCGATGGCGGCGCGTGGTGCTGGGGCTCGAATGTGAACGGTGAACTCGGCAACGACGGCGCATCGAACAGCAATACGCCGGTCGGCGTCGCCAGTCTCGACAGCGGCGCCGTCGCCATCGCGGCCGGCGGTCATCACGCCTGCGCGCTGTTGGACGGCGCCGCGCTCTGCTGGGGCGGGAACGACCGCGGCCAGCTCGGCGACGGGACACAGTTGGAACGCCATGTACCGGTCGCGGTGGACGGACTCGCGAACGATGGCGTCGCAATCGGCACCGGTGACAGCCACAGCTGTGTCGTCGGCGCCGATGGCTCGATCCACTGCTGGGGCCGCGGCGATCTCGGCCAGCTCGGCGACGGACTCGGCGCCGACAGCAGTTCACCGGTCGGCGTCATCGGTTTTGGCGATGCGATCTTCAACGATGGATTCGACTGAAATGCCCATGCATCCTGCCCCTTCTCGTCCTGCGTGCATGCTTGCACGGTGCGCCATGGCGCTTGTTGCGACGAATGCAGTCGCACAGGACGGACTGCCCGACCCCGCGTTCGGCTATCTCGGCCGCAGCTACCTGTACTGGAACGAACAGGCGGCCGGCGATCCACCGGAAAACTTTGCGCACGCAGCCGCCGTGCAGCGCGACGGTCGTATCGTGCTCGCCGGCCCCATCAATGACTACGATTTCTTCTGCGGCGGCAGTACGACCTCGATCGGCATCTCACGCCTGCTCGCCGACGGTTCATTCGATGCCTCCTTCGGTGATGCGGCGACGCCGGGACAAACGGTGATCCACGCTGGCTGCCAGCATGGCTTCGCCGGGAACGCGGTCGCAATCCAGGACGATGGCCGCATCGTCGTCGCGGGCAGCGACTTCTTCCTCGGCCTGCAGTACGCGAGCGCGTGGCGCCTGCTCGCGAACGGCGCCGTCGACGCCGGCTTCGGCGGCAGCGGCCAGGCCCGGCTCGTGCGCGCCACGGGCCTCGCCCCGGACGATCGCGCGTGGAGCCTCGTGGTCGGCACCGGCGAGGATCGCAACGGCATCCCGCGCGACTGGCTCGCGATCGCCGGCGGCGTGCGCGACGGCGCCGGCGACGGCGTGCGCCGAGGGGCCGTGTTCGTGCTCGATGGTGAAGGCGACTACCGGCCCGGCGGCAACTATTCCGATCCCGATGGCACCCAGTATTTCCGCCTCGGCGTCTTCTCCGCGGGGGCGCCGCTCGACAACGAGTTCTACGCCTTCGGTGGTTGCACCGCGAACGAGATCCCCCGCTGTTATGCGGTGGGCTACGCGATGGGCGGCAGTCCGTTGCGTCCGATCGGCACGCTCGAAGTCATGCGCTGGCCGGACTTCGCCGGCGAGTTCTTCGTCTCGTGGTCGTTCGATCCGGCTACGGTCAACGCGGCGGCGAGCGTGCCGACCAGCGTGGCCTACGATCGTCTGCGTCGCCGCGTCTGGGTCGGCGGAACGGTGCGGCCGCTCGGCGCCAGCGACGACCGAATGGGCGTCGCCGCCTTCCTGCCGAGCGGCCCGCTCGACACCAGTGTCCTCGGCGGCAATGGCCGTGCGATGTTCGACTTCTCGGTGCCGCCGGCATACACCGGCCACGCGCAGTCGAACGGCATCGTCGTGCAGCGTGATGGTCGCATCGTCCTGGGCGGCTGGTTCTACTGGAACGATCTTGCCGACGACGCACGCTTTGCCGCATTGCGCTTGCACGACGACGGTTCACCCGATGGGTCGTTCGGCGACTTCAGCTCCGCCCTGCCCGGCGTGCAGGCTGGCCAGGTCGCGATCGCGGGTGCCGCGGCCGAAACACGCGCCACCTCGCTCGCCTTCGTCGCCGGCGAGAAACTTCTGCTTGGCGGCTACACCCACGACTACAATGTGGCGGGCGCGTGGTATTTCGCCGCCGTGCAACTCACCGGCGATCTGATTTTCGCCGACGGCTGCGACGATTGATCGCCGCGACGGGTCAGCGCGTGGCGACCTGCGCGCGGATCTGCGCCTCGACCACCGCGAGCGCGGTCATGTTGAATACGCGCCGCACGGTCGCGGCCGGCGTCAGGATGTGCACCGGCTTCGACGGGCCCATCAGGATCGGACCGATCACCACGCCGTCGGTCATCACGCGCGTGATGTTGAAAGCGATGTTGGCCGAGTCGAGGTTCGGACAGACGAACACGTTGGCGCTGCCGGACAGGCGTGACTGCGGGAACAGGCGTTCGCGGATCTCCGGATTCAGCGCGGTGTCGGCGTGCATCTCGCCTTCGATCTCGACCTTCGGCAGGCGCTCGCGCAGCAGTTCCACCACGCGGCGCATCTTCACCGCGCTGGCATCGTCGTGGCTGCCGAAGTTCGAATGCGACAGGATCGCGACCTTCGGCGTGATGCCGAAATACTTCAGGCGCAGCGTCGCCTGCGCGGCCGCCTCGGCGAGGCGCTCGGCATCCGGATCGCTGGCGACGTGGGTATCGAGGAAGAAGAACACGCCGCGCTCGTTGAACACCGCGCTCATTGCCGACATTGCATGCACGCCCGGATCGAGCGGAATGATGCCGCGCAGGTAGCCGAGCTTCTTGTGGAAGCGGCCGACGATGCCGGCGATCATGCCATCGACCTCGCCGCGGCGAAGCATCAGGCCGGCGATCACGGTCGCGCGCGAGCGCACGATCTGCTTGGCGCTTTCCGGCGTCACGCCGTTGCGCTGCATCAACTCGTGGTAAAGCATCCAGTAATCCTTGAAGCGCGGATCACTCTCGATGTTGCACAGCTCGAAGTCGACGCCCGGCTTGATGCGCAGCGCCAGGCGCTCGATGCGCGACTCGATCACCGATGGCCGACCGACCAGCACCGGCCGCGCGATGCCCTCGTCGGCGATCGCCTGCACCGCGCGCAGCACGGTTTCCTCTTCCCCCTCGGCGTAGACGATGCGTTTGGGGTCCGCCTTCGCGCGCGCGAACACCGGCTTCATCAGCAGGGTGGTGCGGAACACGAATTCGTTGAGCTTCTCGGTGTACGCGCGCATGTCGGCGATCGGCCGCGTCGCGACACCCGACTCCATCGCCGCCCTGGCGACGGCCGGAGCCAGCTCGACGATCAGGCGCGGATCGAACGGCTGCGGGATGATGTAGTCGGGACCGAAGCACATCGTCTTGCCGCCATAGGCGCGCGCGGCGACGTCGCTCGCCTCGCGCCGCGCCAGCGCGGCGATCGCGTGCACGCAGGCGATCTTCATCGCCTCGTTGATGGTCGTCGCGCCGACATCGAGCGCGCCGCGGAAGATGTACGGGAAGCACAACGCGTTGTTGACCTGGTTCGGATAGTCCGAGCGGCCGGTCGCGATGATCGCATCGCTGCGCACCGCGCGCGCTTCCTCGGGCAGGATCTCCGGGGTCGGGTTCGCCAGCGCGAGGATGATCGGCCGCGCGCCCATGCGCGCGACCATCGCGCCGGTCAGCACGCCCGGCGCGGACAGGCCGAGGAACACGTCGGCGCCGTCGATGATCTGGTCGACGGTGCGCGCATCGGTCTCGCGCGCGTAGCGGCACTTGTTCGGGTCCATCTCTTCCTTGCGGCCCTTCCAGACCACGCCGAGGCGATCGGCGACCCACACGTTCTCCATCTTCACGCCGAGACTGACCAGCATGTCGAGGCAGGCGATGCCGGCCGCACCCGCGCCGGTCGAGACGAGCTTGATCGAGCCGATGTCCTTGCCGGCGATGTGCAGCGCATTGACCAGCGCCGCGCCGACGATGATCGCGGTGCCGTGCTGGTCGTCGTGGAACACCGGGATCTTCATCCGCTCGCGCAACTTGCGCTCGACCTCGAAACACTCAGGCGCCTTGATGTCCTCGAGGTTGATGCCGCCGAAGCTCGGTTCGAGGCTGGCGATGATGTCGACCAGCTTGTCCGGATCGTTCTCGGCGATCTCGAGGTCGAACACGTCGACGCCGGCGAACTTCTGGAACAGCACGCCCTTGCCTTCCATCACGGGCTTGGCGGCGAGCGGGCCTATGTTGCCGAGGCCGAGCACGGCGGTGCCGTTGGTGATCACCGCGACGAGGTTGCTGCGCGCGGTCAGTGTGGCGACCTCGGCCGGATCGCGCACGATCTCCTCGCACGCGGCGGCGACGCCGGGCGAGTACGCGAGCGAGAGTTCGCGCTGGGTCACGACCGGTTTGGTCGCAGTGACCTTGATCTTCCCGAACGGTGCCTTGCGGTGGTAGTCGAGGGCGGCTTTCTTGAGTTCTTCGATGGTCGACATGGAGGCGTCGCGGACGCGTCGGAGCAGGGTCCGGGACTATAACATCGCGCGTACGCCGCCCCGTTCCCTACGCATGCCCGCCGAGGCGCACCTGCTCCGCGACGGCGCCGAGCACACCGGCGACCGCACCGCGGTATGCCGCGAACATCGGCGCCACGCCGTCGTCGGGGCCATGCCAGTTGACCGTGCAGCAGAACGTGACCGGCGCGGCAGGTGGCATAGCAGCAAGCTCCTCCCCATGCGCAATCCGGATGGACATCCCGCTGCTGCTAGGGCGCGTAGCCGAGGTAGTCGAGCGCCGCCTGCAACATGGCCGTGCTGCCGACCGCGAGCGCCCCTTCGTCGAGGAAGAACTTCGGCGAATGGTTGGTCGGCGCGGTCGCCGGATCCTGCCCCGCCGGCGTCGCGCCGACGAAGAAGTACACGCTCGGCACCTTCGCGGCGAGGCCGAAATACGGGAAATCCTCCGACGCGGTCCAGCGCGCGGCCTCCTCGACGTGCGCCTTGCCGAGCGCGGTTTCGAGACTGGCGCGCACGCGCAGCGTCAACGCCGGATCGTTGCGGGTAACCGGATTGCCGTCGGGCGCCGGAATCTGCGCGTCGATGGTTGCGCCGTTGGCAGCGGCAACGTGCTCGGCGATCGTGTTGAGGCTTGCCAGCGCCTGCTGGCGCATGCCCTCGTCGAACGCGCGCACCGTGCCTTCAAGGTGCGCACTGTCGGACACGATGTTGAAGCGCTGGCCCCCGTTGAACACGCCGAACGTGACCACCGCCGGGTCCTTGTTGATGTCGAGCTGGCGGCTCACGATGGTCTGCGCACTGGTGACGATCTCGGCAGCGGTCACGATCGCGTCGACGCCCTTCCACGGCATCGCGCCGTGGCTCTGGCGACCATGCACGCTGATGCGGAACGTGTCGGAGCTGGCCATCTCGCCGCCCGCGCGCAGCGCGACGTTGCCGACCGCATAGCTGCTGACCACGTGCATGCCGAACACCGCGTCCGGTTGGTAGTCCTTGAACACACCCTGCTTGACCATCAGCGGCGCCCCGCCCTCCTCACCTGCGGGCGCGCCCTCCTCGGCCGGTTGGAACACGAACATCACCTCGCCCGGCAGGTCCTTGCGCAGCGACGCGAGCGCGGTCGCGATGCCGAGCAGCATCGCGGTATGCGCGTCGTGGCCGCATGCGTGCATCACGCCGACCGTCTTGCCCATGTATTCGCCGGTCGCCTTCGACGCGAACGGCAAGTCGACCTGCTCGGTTACCGGCAGCGCATCCATGTCGGCGCGGATCGCCAGCTTCGGTCCCGGTTTGCCGCCATGCAGGATCGCGGTCACGCCGGTTCCGGCGATGCCGGTGCGCACTTCGAGGCCGAGTTTGCGCAACGCGTCGGCGACGAGTTTCGACGTGCGCACCTCACGGTTGCCGAGTTCGGGATGCTGGTGCAGGTCGCGTCGCCATGCGGTGATCCGCGGCAGCAGCGCGTCGATCTTCGACGATGGCGTATCGGCAGCGCCCGCAACGGCTGATGCGAGAGCGAACAGGACGGCAGCGATCAGGCGGCGGTACATGGGCTTCATCCGGCGGGAAGGAGCTGCATGGGAAAGCATCGCGTGCGCGGACGCAAGTCCTCGCGCTCAAAGCCCGAGCACGAGATCCTCCGCTTCGACGCTGTCCAGACGGATGCGGTTCGCGAACAGCGAGAACGCGAGCATGCCGGCGAGGCCGTGTGCATGCTGCACCCATGGCGGCAGGTAGCGCGGCTGGGCGATGTAGCCGTTGTCGAAGTACGCTTCCAGCGCGAGCACGTCGTGCAGCGCGAGCTTGCCCGCGAACAGGTTGCGGCACAGTGTCATGCGCTGGTTCTTCAGCGCCCAGCGGAAGAACGTGTGCACCGACAGCAACCCGCGCAGGTAGACCGCATCCTTCGTGAACGCGGCCCCGCCGGTCACCGGCGCGCCGCGGAACACGCGCTGCGCGGAACTGAAGCTGTCACCCGCGCTTTGCCCGGCATCCATGAAGAAGCGGAACACCTCGATGAAGTCGGCGCCCCTGATCGCCATGTCGATGCCGAGGATGCGCAGCGAAATGCGCTTCATGCGCGCGATGTCGATCGAGCCCGACATCAGTTCGGCAAACACCGCCAGACCCTCCTGGGTCGCGGTGATGCGCGGGGAGGAACGCGCGAGCGATTTCAGGCGCGGCTGCGCGCGCCCGTTCAGCGCGGTCAACGAGTGCACGAACGCCTCGTGCGCGAGCAGCTGGTCGCGGTCGTAGTTGGAGAACGTGGTCGCCGAACGCAGGCGGATGCGCGTCGCACCGGCGGCGGCCTTCGCGATCAGGTCGGGATCGACCTCGACCTTGATCGCATCGACGCCGAAGAAACCGTCGAGGCGCTGCTTGAGTTCGATGCGCAGCAGCTCGGCCGGGATCTGCGTCTCGATCTCGTCGAGCGGCGCGCCGCTGTTGTATTCGTCGGCGATCGCGATGAAGTGCTGCGCGGCGTCTACATTGGTCAGCGTCGCACCCGGCACGCGGTCGGCCGGCAAGCCGTAGAGCCTGGCCGAATGCGCGGTGATCGCGGTCGTACCCATCGCCTCGAGCAGATCGGTCGCCACGCGCCACGATTCGGCCGTGCGCCGGATGTAGTCGCCGAGGGGATGCGCGGGATCGGCCGCGGCGGTGACCTGGTCGAGCGCGACGCGCGTCGCACTGAAGTCGACGCGCGGATAGGTGATCTCAGGCAGCTTCGCGGTCCCGGCCTTCCATGCCGCGATGAAGCCGACCTCGACGGCAGCGGGCCAGCTGACCGAATCGAGCAGGCGGATGCCGCGCGTCGCCTCGACCAGGCGACGGTCCAGTTCCGCATACAGGTCAGGCTGGTCGCTGGATGCCATGTCCACCCGTGTCACTGCGATCGCGGCAACCATAGCAGACGCGCCCGTCAGGATGGTGGTCGACGGCGGCTGCCATGCCTCGCGAAAGAGACACCACGGGAGCACCGACGGGAACGCGGCGCGTCAGTGCCGTCCGTACTTCTCGTTGAGGCGTTTGCCGAGTGCCTTGGTCAACACGCGCGCCTCGCCCTTCTTGCGCATCTGCGCCTCGAGCGTGTCGGCGGTCGCGGCGAGTTCGTCGCGCAGCTTCAGGTAATTGCGCCAGCGCTGCGGATCGAGGCGACCATCGGCGAGCGCGGCCTGTACTGCGCAGCCGGGTTCGCTGCCGTGGGCGCAGTCGCCGAAGCGGCATGCTTGCGCCAGCTCGTCGATGTCGGAGAACTGACCGAGATCTAGCTGCTCCTCGCCGGTCAGCTTCAGCTCGCGCATGCCCGGCGTGTCGATCAGGCAACCGCCGCTCGGCAACAGGATCAGCGCGCGATGCGTGGTGGTATGGCGACCGCGACTGTCGTGTTCGCGCACCGCGGCGGTGGCCTGGCGCGTTTCGCCGAGCAGCGTATTCGTCAGCGTGGACTTGCCGGCACCGGATGAACCGACCAGTACCGCGGTATGTCCGGGCCCGAGATGGACCAGCAGTGGCGCGATGCTGTCCGGCGACTTCGCATTCACCGCGTGGATCTCGACACCGACGATACGCTGCTCGAGTTCCGCCACGATCGCATCCACGGCATCACTGCGGTCCGCCTTGGTCAGCACCAGCACCGGCGCCGCGCCGCTGCCCTGCACCAGCAGCAGGTAGCGCTCGAGTCGCGCCGGATTGAGGTCGCCGTCGAGCCCGCTCAGCACGAACACGGTGTCGATGTTGGTTGCGATCAGCTGGCGCTGATGACTTTCGCCCGCCGCACCGCGCTTGAGTTCGGTGCGTCGCGGCAGCACGCGCTCGATCGTTGGCGGCTTGCCCGGCGCGACCAGCACGAAGTCACCGACGGCTGGACGCTCGGTCGGATCGAGATCGCGCTTGAGGAATCGCGCGGCCGGCTGCGCGTTGTACAGCTCGACGCCATCGTGCAGCTGGTAACCGGCGCGATGCTGCGCGACGACGCGCGCGACACTGCCGACCTCGTCGACATCCGAAGGCAGTGCCTGCGCACGCCAGCCGATGCGGGCGAGGCGCTGTTCGGGATCGGGGCTCGGCGGCATCGGCTGGATTCTAGTGGGAATCGACGCAACGCCGCTGGTCAATCGCCCTTCGGCGCGGCCGACGACACACTGGCTCCGGCGTCGCCCTTGAACCACAACCACACGCCGTCGCCGAAGCGCTTGAAGAATCCGCCTTCATCACCCTCGGCGAGGGCGACCAACGGCCGTTCCAGCAGCGACTTGCCATCGAGTTGCACTTTGAGCGTGCCGAGCGCCTTGCCCTTGGCGATCGGCGCGACCAGCCGCGCGGGCATGTCAAGGCTCGCCTTGAGATCGTTGTAACGGCCGCGCGGGAACGTGACCAACACATCGTCACTGACGCCGAGCGGCAGGTTCGCGATCGCACCCTTCCACAGTTCCGGCGTCGCCAGCGGCGCATTCGCCGCGTACAGCTTCTTCGTCTCGAAAAAGCGGAAACCGTAGTTCAGCAATTCTTGGTTGTCGTCGGCACGCTGCTTCTCGCTCGGCGCGCCCATCACTACCGCGATCAGGCGCTGGTCGGCGCGCTTGGCCGACGTCGCCAGGCAGAAGCCCGCCTCCGACGTATGGCCGGTCTTGATGCCGTCGACGGTTTCATCGCGCCATAACAGCGTATTGCGGTTGTGCTGCTTGATCCCGTTCCACTCGAATTCCTTGATCGCGTAGATCTTGTATTCCTCGGGATAGTCGCGGATCAGCGCGCGCGACAGCAGCGCGATGTCGTGGGCGGTGGTGTAGTGGTCGGGATTCGGCAGGCCGCTCGCATCGACGTAGTTCGTTCCGGTCATGCCGATCTTCGCCGCGTACTGGTTCATCAGCTGGGCGAACATGTCTTCGGAACCGGCTGTATGTTCGGCCAGCGCGATCGCGGCATCGTTGCCGGACTGGATGATCATGCCGTACAGCAGGTCTTTCAACGCGACCTTGCTGTTGAGCTGCAGGAAGCTGGTCGAGCCATCGGTGCCGGCACCGCCCGAACGCCAGGCACGCTCGCTGATGAGTACCTGGTCGTCGAGATGGATCTTGCCGTGCGCGAGTTCGGCCGAAACCACATAGGACGTCATGACCTTGGTGATCGACGCCGGCGCGACGCGCTGGTCCATGTTGCTCTCGGCGAGCACCTGGCCATTGGAATAGTCCATCAGCACCCAGCTCTTGGCGTCGATTGACGGCGCCGGGGGCGTCGGCGCCGCACCGGGCATCGCAGCCGCCGGGGTCGGCGTCGGTTTCGCGACCGGCTGCGGCGTCGGCAACGCGGGCGCCGTGCTCGCGGCGGGTGTCGCCGCCGGCGCGGAAGTCGCGGGTGGAGCGGCGTGCGCGGCGCAACCGATCAGGACAAGGAAGGTGGCGGGAACGAGGAGGGACGGCAGCTTCATCGCGGAATATCGACCTGCGGACAACAAAACCCGATTGTCGCAGACGAGGCCGGCCATTACACGGACGAATCCTGCCTCCGACAGGACGAGTTCAGGCTTCCTGCACGCGATTCAGGGCTCGATTGCCACGCGCGGCACGCCAAAGCCGAGCCGTTCGATGCGCGCGCTGAGCACATCCGCCGCTTCGGCATCGGCGAGCGGGCCGACCCGCACGCGGTGCACGGTACGCCCGCCGACGGCGATCGATTCGATCCCGACTTGCTCGAGCCCGGCGCGTTTTGCGTTGGCCAGAGCGCGCTCCGCATTCGCGCGCTCGCCGAACGCGGCGAGCTGCAGGTAGATGCGGGAAACAGGGCTGGGTGCAGAGCGCTGCGTTGCTGGCGCGGGGCCAAGGGCCGAGGGCTTAGGTCTGGAAGCAAGAGCGCGAGACGGCGCTTGATCGACGCCGGTCGAGCGCGCGCGGCGATCGACCGGCGGCGGCGCCTGCACCATGCGCGATGGCGGCAGGTCGTCCGGGTGCGCGGGATCTATCGCGCGCACTTCCACCCGCGCCGTGCCCTTTGGCCACACGCCGATCTTCACCGCCGCGGCATACGACAGGTCGATGATGCGATCGTCGTGGAACGGACCGCGGTCGTTGACGCGCACGACCACGCTCTTGCCGTTGTCGAGATTGGTGACGCGCGCGTAGCTCGGCAGCGGCAACGTCTTGTGCGCGGCGCTGAACGCGTACATGTCGTAGGTCTCGAACGACGACGTCATGAAACCGTGGAACTTGTTGCCGTACCACGAGGCGATGCCGCGCTCGAGATAGCCGCGCGCGTCGGGCATCACGCGGTAGGTCTTGCCGAGTACGCTGTAGCTTTCCTTGTTGCCGTAACGCGAGCGGGGCTCTGCTTTCGGTACGGGCTCGGGGATCTGGCTGACATCGATCGGCGGCGCGCCGGGTCCATTGTCGGCGTCCTGCGCGTAGCGCTCGGACTGCGGACGATCGGTATCCCGGCCGCCGCGCGCGGTCGACCCGCCCTGCGTCGTTACGCCATGCGTCGGTGCCGGCGCGGCGCCATCGCGACGCGGCCTGTGGCTGCTGCACGCGACCACTGCAAGGCACAGGCCGATGCAGGCGAGCAGTCGCAATTTCACGGCGTGGCGGCTCCGCGCGCGATCGCCTGCGCGAGATGGAACACCGCCATCGCATACAGCGGACTTTTGTTGTAGCGGGTGATTGCGCGGAAATTGCCGAATACCAGCCAGTATTCAGGCCCGAGATCGCCGTCGAGCTTGAGCAGGGTCGATGGCATGTCGGCTTCGACGCGCTCGATCGGGGCGTAGCCCCAAGCTTCCATCTGCTGCACCGGATAGACCGGGTCGAGGCCGGGATCGGGCAACACGCGCGCGTCCGCCGCCGGCTGCGCGCGCACTGCTACCGGCCGGCCCTGCTGCCAACCGTGCTCGGCGAAATAGTTGGCAACGCTCGTCGCGATGTCGGGCAGCGAACTCCACAGGTCGATGCGACCGTCGCCGTCAGCGTCGACCGCCCACTTGGCGATGCTGGTCGGCATGAACTGGCCCCAGCCCATCGCGCCGGCGTAGGAACCGCGAAGCTGGTCGATGGGATAGGCGAGGTGGCGATCGCCGAGCAGGAACAGCTGCTTCAGCTCGCCGCGGAAGAACTTCGCGCGCGGCGGATAGTGGAACGCGAGCGTCGACAACGCGTCGAGCACGCGGTACTTGCCCGTGTTCTGGCCGTAGCCGGTTTCGACGCCGATGATCGCGACGATGATCTCGGGCGCGACGCCGTACCGCGCAGAGGTGCGATCGAGCAGGTCGCGGTTGGCGCGATAGAACGCGACCCCATCGTCGATGCGCTTGTCGGTCAGGAAGATCGGCGCGTACGCGCTCCACGGCTTGGTCGCCTCGGCCGGACGCGCGATCGCATCGAGGATCGACTGCTGCGTCTTCGCACCGGCGAGCGTCTTCAGCACCTCGGCCTCGGTCGGCCCGCCCTCGCCCGCGACCTCGGCGGCAAACGCGCGTTGCGCTGCCGCGACCTCGGCATCGGACGGGGCACCTGCCGCGGCAGCGATGCCGCGACCGACGCCGAACAGGCAGATCGACACGATGACCAGATGAGCGCGCAGCGCGCGAAGCACTTCCTGCATGGCGCTACTGTAGCAGGATGCACACGGCCGGCGCGTCGCCGGCGCAGAGCGGACGATGCTGCAGCATCTCTCATGGCGCGTCGCGCGGATTTCGTACACGCCGACGCGGCGATCCGCGCTCGTCGCACCAGGCGGCGGCGGGCAAGCTGGCCGGGTTCCATGCCGATCGACCGATCGACGCCGAGGGACGCCATCATCCAGGGAGGATTTCCAATGCTTCGTCCACTGCTCGCCGCGATCGCCATGGGGATCGCCGCCGCACACCCGCTGCATGCTGCGGCACCGTCGACGCGCCCATACGTCGACGCCTACGAGTACTTCACCACCGATGCGCAGTTCGAGGCCTGGTACTCGATCCGGGCAGCGCTCGAAGGCGGCTTCGACAATATTTGCGGCGACACGTTCTGCGAGGGCGACTGGAGCAACATCACGCCACTGCGCCTGCGCTGTTCCGTGCAGCTCGGCTCGGGGCGGATCGGCCGCTGCGTGTGGTCATTCGCGGCCAGCAACGAGGAAATCGATGCGCGCAGCGGCGCGATCACGGTCGACACGCAAGCCTGGCGATGCGTCCTGCCGGTCGCGCCGCGCACGACGATCGCCGAACTGCTTGCCGCGCTCGCCGGCGACGAGCCGTTGTACACGCCGCTCCCGGGGACGACGCTCTCGGTCTACGACGCGTTGTCGTCCTGCCTGTGACCCGACCGCTGCTGCGCGCTGCACGCGTCGCGCAGCAGCCGTCGTCGCGCGTGCCCTCATTCGGGCACGTTGCATTCGTGGCCGAACGGCGTGTCGCGGGCTCCGACGCCGGCGCCGAGCCACTGGTCGCGGTAGATGCCGCCGTAGTTCGCGAGGCGCCCCGGTTGCGCATTGCCGTTGACGAGGTTGTAGGCGAGGAAACCTATCTCGGGAGTGCCCGAGACGCAGACGCGTCCCTGCTGCAGCGGACTGCGGTCGACACCCTCCATCGCGCGCAAGCGGTACGGCTGCAGCCGGGTATGGCCCGATTCCCCAAAGGGATAGAGGTACGCCATCAGGCGCGAGGCGAATACGCCGGACGCGCCATTGGCCTGGTCCGGCGTCGCATAGGCGATGACGTTCACCGCGCGATCGAGGTGGAACTCCGTTTCGTACTGGCAGAAATCGCCGGTGCATTGATTTCCCAGCCGATCGAAGATCGCGGGATTGACGAACCTCAGTGGAGCCACACCCGGCGCGCGGAACACCTCGTCGAACGGAGGCAGCGCGGTCGTGCTGCCGGACATCGCCGGGTCGGTGTAGTAGCGCTGCGTCGGCATGGAGAGGATCCAGTCACTCCTCGCACCGAGACCGGCCGGCGCGACGTACTGGTTGTACAGGGTGGACTTCGCCAGCACGGCGCTGACCGCGTCGATCTTGCGGTCGAAATGCACCAGCCCGTATCCGTGGATCGTCGCATCGGCACCAGCGACGTGTCCGCCCGCTTGCGCGAGCGAGGGATCGAAAGGCCCCATCGCCGGCGAGTACAGCGGATCGGGCGAGAAGTCGTCCAACGCCGTGGCGTCGTAGGCGTAGTAGAGACCTTGGCCGACGCTGATCACGGCGGCGGTGCCGTAGATCGCCTCACCCGGCCCGTCGATGTCCTCGAGCAGGGAACCCGGCAACGGCGTGCACGTGCGTTCGAGTCCGACGATGGCTCCGAACGTGGACGTCTCCGAGGCGATCGTTCCGCCGCTGATCACCTCGATGAATCCTTCGCGCGTGCGTCCGGCGTCATGCGGGCCTGCATCGGCCGGCAGCCCGCCGCTGCCGTCGAACTGGGCCGTACTGAAGACCGCGCCGGCCGCAGGCAGCGCCGGTACCGTGCACGTCAACGCCGGCGTTCGCAGCATCGCACGTCCGTCCGCACTCTTCGTCACCGCGCCGACCCAGGTTTCGTTGGCGGGCAGATACAGGTCGAAATCGAGCACGGGCCGGCTGTTGTAGCCTTCGAGGAAGCGGACCCTCACGATCTGCGCGTGATCGCCGAGACTGCCGATCGTTACGAGCGTGTCCTGCCCGTCGTTGACCGTGTAGTACGCAAACAGCAGCACCTGTCCCGATCCCGCTGGACTCAGCGCCACTCCCCAGGCGGTGCCCGCAAGGAGCATTGCAGACACGACCAGCACTGATCGGAACATGGCGCTGAAGTCCCGGGAAAGTCAATTCGTATACTACTGGCTCGCCAGCACCTTGCGGTGCGCGTGTATCGACATCAGCACGCCGAAGCCGGCGAGCAGTGAAACCGCCGAGGTGCCGCCGTAACTCACCAGCGGCAACGGCACGCCGACCACCGGCAGCATGCCGGTGATCATGCCGCCGTTGACGACGACATAGACGAACAGCGACATGCTGATCGCGCCGGCGAGCAGGCGCGCATAGGTATCCTTCGCTTCCGCCGCGATCCACAGGCAGCGCGCGATGATGAACACGTACAGCGCGAGCAGCAGCAGAACGCCGACCAGTCCCCACTCCTCGGCGAACACCGAGAAGATGAAGTCGGTGGTGTGCTCGGGCAGGAACTCGAGGCGAGACTGCGTGCCGTGGTGCCAGCCCTTGCCCCACAAGCCACCCGAGCCGACCGCGATCTTCGACTGGATGATGTGCCAGCCGTTGCCGAGCGGGTCGGCTTCCGGATCGAGCAGGGTCAGCACGCGGTTCTTCTGGTAGTCGTGCAGGAAGTGCCAGGCGATCGGCACCATCCCGGCGACCGCCCCGAGCAGCAGACCGATGCGCCACCACGCGAGGCCGGACAGGAAGATGCCGAACGCGCCGCTGGCGACGATCAGCAGTGCCGTGCCCAGGTCGGGCTGCTTGGCGATCAGCGCCGCCGGCACCGCGATCAGCGCGCCGGCCGCACCAAGCGTCAGCCATCCGGGCGGCAACGGGCGGCCGTTGAGATACCAAGCGATCATCATCGGCATGGTCAGCTTGAGCAGTTCCGACGGCTGGAAGCGTACGACCTTGAGATCAAGCCAGCGGTTCGCGCCGCGCCCCTCGCCGTGCACGACGACGATGACCAGCAAGATGATGCTCGCCGCGTAGAGCCATGGCGTCCAGTTGCGCAGCGTAAGCGGCGGCACGCGCGCGACCGCCATCATCAGCAGCAGGCCGAGCATGAAACGCAACCCTTGCGAGATGACCTGTCCGAGATCCTTGTCGCTGGCGCTGTAGAGCGTGCCGAGGCCGATGCCCATCAGCAGCAGCAGCGCGCCGAACAGCGGCAGGTCGACGCGCGGCTTGCGCCACATCGAAACGAAGCGATGCCTCCATTCGAGCAGAAACTCGTCGATCATGGCGCATTCTCCGCCTTCGCTGTCGCCTCGTGCGCCTGGCGCTGCTGGTCGCCGGGCAGCCAGGCGTCGAGCATCTTGCGCGCGATCGGCGCCGCATCGTGGGCGCCGCTGCGCCCGGCCTCGAGCGCGACGATCACCGCGATGCGCGCGTCGTCGGCAGGCGTGAATGCTTCGAACAGCACCTGATGGCGTTCGATCGGGCTCGCGCTGATGCTGGTCCACTCGGTGCCGGTGCGCGAATAGCGTTCGGCGGTACCGGTTTTTCCGGCGATCGGATACGGGAATCCCGCATCGATCCCGCGCGCGGTACCGCTGCGCACGACCTCGACCATGCCCTGCTGCACCGCGGCCCAGTCGGCCGGCTTGTCGATCGCGCTCGGTCGCTGGGGCGCCGCCGGCAACACTTCGAGCGGGGCATCGAGGCCACGTTGCACCGCTCGCAACAGGTGCGGTGTGTGCGGGACTCCGCGCGCGGCGATGATCGCGACTGCGTTCGCCAGCTGCAGCGGCGTCACCACCCAGTACCCCTGGCCGATGCCGGCGATGACTGTCTCGCCGGGATACCACGGCTGGTTGAACCGCGCGCGCTTCCACTCGCGCGAAGGCAGCACGCCGCTGCCTTCGCCCATGAGGTCGATGCCGGTCTGCTGGCCGAAGCCGAAGCGCCCGAGCGCGCTGCTGAAGCGGTCGATGCCCATGTCCAGCGCGAGCGAATAGAAATAGGTGTTGACCGATTTCGCGATCGCCTGCACCAGGTCGACGCGACCCTGGCCACCGCGTACGTCATCGCGGTATGCGCGCGACTGTCCGGGGATGAAGAACTCGCCGGTCGACAACACGGTGTCCGAGGGAACCCGCAGACCGAGTTCGAGGCCGGCGAGACCGACGAACGGCTTCATCGTCGAGCCCGGCGCATAGTTGCCGCGCAACAGCCGATTCAGCAGCGGCTTGTCGTCGGCGTCGAGCAGGGCCGCGTAGTCCGCGCTGGCGATGCCGTTGACGAACGGATTCGGATCGAAGCTCGGTACGCTGACCATCGCCAGCACTTCGCCGTTGCGCGGGTCGATCGCTACGGCAGCGCCGGCACGCCCCTCGAACGCGGCTTCGGTCGCCTCCTGCAGGCGCGAATCGATCGTCAGGTACAGGTTCTCGCCGGGCTTTGGCGCGAGCCGGTCCGGCAACACGCGTAGTGGTCGATGATCGGCGTTGACCTCGACCTTCTCGTAGCCGACCTCGCCGTGCAGACGATCTTCGTAGAAGCGCTCGATGCCGGTCTTGCCGATGTGGGTCGTACCCGCGTAGTCACCCTTGTCGAGCCGCGCGACATCGTTCTCGTCGATGCGCCCGACATAGCCGACGGTGTGCGCGAACTCCTCGCCGAGCGGATACGAGCGGGTCAGGTACGGCACCACGTCGACACCCGGGAACGCCCAGCGACTCGTCGAGAATTTCGCGATCTCCTCTTCCGACAGCTTCAGGCGCAACGGCACGCCCTCGTAGGAATGCTTGCTCTTGCGCAACGCATTGAAGCGCGCGATGTCGTCGTCGCTGAGCGAGACGATCTCGCCGAGCCGGGCGAGCATGCCGGGCATGTCGCGTACCTGCTCGGGCGTGACCTCGAGGCGGAATGCCGCGACGTTCTCCGCCAGCAGCACGCCGTTGCGGTCGTAGATGAGGCCGCGCGCGGGCGCAAGCGGCCGGGTCAGCACGCGGTTCGCCTCCGAGCGCGCGCTGAATTCCTCGTGCTGGTCGACCTGCAGGAACGCGAAGCGCGTCGCCAGCGCGACCAGGCACGCGACGATGATGACGAATCCCGCCAGCGCGCGCCGGCGGAAGGTGGCCGCCTCGTGGCGCGCCTCCTTCAGCGGCTTGAACCGCGAGATCGAGCGGGAGCGGCGCATGTGACCGAGCCTTGCGTCAGTCACCTGCGCGCAGGCGCGCGCGCAGGTCGTCGAACAGAAGGAACACGAACGGCCACGCCAGCATGCCGACCAGCGGCGCCAGCCACGACGCCCCGGTCGGCAGCGGATCGCCGGCGAATCCGCGCGCCATCAGCATCACCACGCGATCATTTAGCAACAACGCGAGTACCGCCAGCGCCTGTTGCCAGACCGGGAAGAAACGCAATCGCGCGCGGAAGCGCAGCACGATGAACACCAGCACGAGCAGGCGCAGCGCCTGCTCGCCGAGCAGTTCACCGGCGAACACGTCGGCGGCAAGACCGATGCAGAACGCGAAGCCGAGGCCGACGCGATCGGGCGCTTCGATGGTCCAGTACACAAGCACCAAGCCGATCCAGTACGGCTTCAGCGGTTCGAGCGCGGGCGGCAACGGCATCAGTTGCAGCAGGAACGCAACGAACAGGCTGCCGGCGAACAACCAGCCCTGGATGCGCGCGCGGTTCATGGGCGGCCTGCGGCGCGAGGCTGTGACGGATCGCTCGACGCAGGCCCGGCCCTCATCGCGCCATCGGCTACGCCGATGGCCCTGCCCTCTCCCGCGATGCGCGAGGGGGACGGCGGTGGACGGCCTGCAGCCGCCGGGTTTTCCACCGGCGGACCAACCTCCTCGCGCGGCGCGGGTGGTCCGTAGGGCTGTGGCTGGTCGCGCAGAAGCAGCACTTCGGCGCTGCGGTCGAGCGCGGCCGCAGGTTGCGCTTCGGCGGCGGTGAACATGCCGCTGCGGTCCGGGCTGACCTTGCGGATCTCGCCGACCGGAAAACCGGCCGGGAAACGTCCGCCCAGACCCGAGGTCAACAGCTTGTCGCCGACGCGGACGTCGGCACTGATCGGGATGTTCGGCAGCTGCAACCGGTCGATGTCACCGCTGCCGTAGGCGATCGTGCGCAAGCCGGTGCGCTCGACCACCACCGGAATCGCGTGGGTGGCATCGCTGAGCAGCATCGCGATCGAGCTGTTTGGCAGCACTTCGACGATCTGTCCCATCACGCCCTGCGCATCGATGACCGGCTGGCCGACCGTCACGTTCTGGTTCGCGCCGACGTCGAGCACGATGCGATGGCGCGAGGGATCGAGGTCGACGTTGATCAGGCGCGCCAGCTGCACCGACAGGCCGAGGTTCTTCTGCGCATCGAGCAGGCTCTTCAGGCGTTCGTTCTGCGCCACCAGCGCATCGAGGCGATTGAGGCGCGCCTGCGCCAGCAACAACTGTTCACGCAGCTGGCGGTTCTCGCTGGCGAGCTGGTCCTGCGTGACGACCGCGGTGCGGGTCGCGCGCGCAAGCTGCGCCGGCAGCGAGGCGAGGCGATACACCGGTTCCACCACGGTGCCGGCGACGCGGCGCACCGATTCGAGATAGTTGCCGCGGTGGTCGAGCACCATCAGCGCGATCGCCACCGCGAGGTAGACGATCAGCCGCAGGGTGCTGACAGCGCCTTCGGCGAAAAGCGTGGCGTTGTCGGTGCGCATCGGCCGTGATTGTTGATTGGTGATTCGTGGTTGCTAGAGACCCCGAAGACGACCGGTACGCGGTCGCCTACGATTCGTGCGGGCCGATGATCCTGCGTGCCAGTGCCGAATCACCAATCACCAATCACGAATCACGAATCACGGCGTTCTATTCCGGGGCAAAGAAATCGCTGCCGTGCAGGTCGATCAGCTCGAGTGCACGACCGCCGCCACGCGCGACGCAGGTCAGCGGATCGTCCGCGGCGTGCACGTGCAGGCCGGTTTCCTCGGAGATCAGGCGGTCGATGTCGCGCAGCAGGGCGCCACCGCCGGTCAGCACGATGCCGCGCTCGGCGACGTCCGAACACAGTTCCGGCGGGGTCTGCTCGAGCGCGCTGCGCACAGAGCTGACGATGCCCGAGAGCGGTTCGTGCAGCGCTTCGAGGATTTCGTTCGAATTGACCGTGAACATGCGCGGCACGCCCTCGGCGAGGTTGCGCCCGGAGACTTCGATCTCCTTCACGTCCGACTGCGGGAACGCGCAGCCGATCTGGACCTTGATCTTCTCGGCGGTCGATTCGCCGATCAGGGTGCCGTGGTTGCGGCGCACGTAATTGATGATCGCCTCGTCGAAGCGGTCGCCGCCGATGCGCACCGATTGCGAATACACGATGCCGTTCAGCGAAATGACCGCGACTTCGGAGGTACCGCCGCCGATGTCGAGCACCATCGAGCCGCGCGCCTCGTGCACCGGGATGCCGGCGCCGATCGCGGCCGCCATCGGTTCCTCGATGAGATAGACGTCGCGCGCACCGGCCGATTCGGCCGATTCCTTGATCGCGCGGCGCTCGACCTGGGTCGAGCCGCAGGGTACGCACACCAGCACGCGCGGGCTTGGCCGGAACATGCGCGCGCGGTGCACCTTCTTGATGAACTGCTTGAGCATTTCCTCGGTCATCGTGAAGTCGGCGATGACGCCGTCCTTCATTGGCCGGATCGTCACGATGTTGCCGGGGGTGCGGCCGAGCATGCGCTTGGCGTCGGCGCCGACGGCCGCGACCGAGCGCGGGCCGCCCGGGCCTCGGTCCTGGCGGATCGCCACGACCGAGGGTTCGTTGAGGACGATGCCCTGCCCACGCACGTAGATCAGCGTGTTGGCAGTGCCGAGGTCGATCGAGAGATCGTTGGAGAAGAGTCCGCGGAGACCTTTGAACATGAGCGCGGCGCGAGCCTTGTGCGAATGCGGGGAAAAGCGCGCGAGTGTAGTCAGACCGGGCCGCGCGGGCAAGGACGACGAGGTTAAAAAATCCTTTCCGGACGCGGGCTTTTGCCGGTTTCCGTCACGTTCCGCGCCAACCCGGGCCGGCCCCGGGCGCGCGGGGGCGTTCCGGTCACGCCCGCAGCCGGTTAAGCTTCACCGGTTTGTGCGGCGCTTTTCGCGCCGCCGCCCGCTCGGGACCTTCGATGTCAGCACTGATCTGCGGTTCGCTCGCCTACGACACCATCATGGTGTTCCAGGACCAGTTCAAGAAACACATCCTGCCGGACCAGGTGCACATCCTGAACGTCTCGTTCCTGGTGCCGCGCATGCGCCGCGAGTTCGGCGGCTGCGCCGGCAACATCGCCTACAACCTCAAGTTGCTCGGCGACGATCCGATCCCGTTCGCCGCGGTCGGCCAGGACTTCGGTCCCTACCGCGAGCACATGCAGCAGTGCGGCATCCGCCTCGACCACGTCAGCGTGTTCGACGACCTGTTCACGCCGCAGTGCTTCATCACCACCGACCTCGACAACAACCAGATCACCGCGTTCCACCCGGGCGCGATGCTCAATTCGCACGAGCACCATGTGCGCGACGTCGAGGGCGTCACGTTCGGCATCGTCGCGCCCGACAGCCGCGACGGCATGTTGCAGCATTCGCGCGAGTTCGCCGAGAAGGGCGTTCCCTTCATCTTCGACCCGGGCCAGGCGATGCCGCTGTTCTCGGGCGAGGAATTCCGCACGATGATCGACCAGGCCGACTACGCGATCGTCAACGACTACGAGTCGCAGCTGCTGCAGCAGCGCACCGGCTGGAGCGCGGCCGAGATCGCCAAGCGCGTGAAGGCCTACATCGTCACGCAGGGCCCGAAGGGCTCGATCGTGCACGCCGACGGGACCACCCACACGATTCCGGCCGCGCAGGAGCGACGCATCGTCGATCCGACCGGCTGCGGTGACGCCTACCGCGCCGGCCTCATCTTCGGCCTCATGCGCGGCATGGACTGGCCGACCACGGGCCGCGTCGCCTCGCTGATGGGCACGCTCAAGATCGAACATCCGGGCACGCAGAACCAGCGCTTCAGCTATGCAGAATTCGCCGACCAGTTCCGCCAGCAGTTCGGCTACGCGCTGGGCTGAAGCGGCCACATGATTCCAACGGGAGAATCGATGATGAAAGCATCCGCTTGCCTGCGCGCCGTCGCGCTGGTCGCCCTGGTCGCGGCACTGCCCGCGTGCGCGCGCGGTCCGTCGGTGGAACTCAAGGGCCAGCGCTTCTCGATCGAGATCGCCGAGAACGACGCTGCGCGCGAACACGGCCTGATGGATCGCACCGAGATGGCGGCGGACCACGGCATGCTGTTCGTGTTCCAGGACGATGCGCCGCGCGCGTTCTGGATGAAGAACACGAAGATCGCGCTGGACATGCTGTTCTTCGACGCCGACCGCCGCCTGGTCAGCGTGCAGCACGACGTGCAGCCGTGCACCGCCGATCCGTGCCCACCGTATTCGAGCGGCGCGCCGGCGCGCTACGTGCTCGAGCTCAACGCGGGTCAGGCGCGCAAGCTTGGCCTGGCGCCGGGCGACGAGCTGCAGATCCAGCGCTGAACAGGGCGCGCTCGACCCACACGCCGTCGCGAAGGACGAGCTCGCCGCGCAGTTCGTGCGCGCAGGCGAGCCCGCAGCGATAGGGCACGAGTGGACCATCGCCGCGCTGGACGCCGGCATCTTCGATCGGAACGAAAACCTGCATGGTGCCTCCGCCTGATGGACGAGCACAGTCCATCACGCGTCGATGCTGCCCGCATGTCGCAGGCATGGCAGAACCAGTGCGCCGCATGTCCGGACGCGGGCAGGGAGGTCGGTGCTGGAGCAGCGCAGGGGCAGGCACGGACCCGCGGTCCGGTTGTTCGGTGGGCTTGAGCCCACCCTGCAAATCCAGGGCGAGCTGCAGGAAACCCTAGATCTCGACCATCTCGAAATCGGACTTGGTCACGCCGCAGTCGGGGCAGGTCCAGGTCTCCGGCACGTCTTCCCAGCGCGTGCCCGCGGCGATGCCGTCGGACGGCCATCCTTCGGCCTCGCTGTAGAGGAAACCGCAGACGACGCACATGAAGGTGCGGAACGGCGCATCGACGGGGGCGGCAGCAGCGGACTCGGACATCGCGGACGGCATCGGATCAATGAAAGGCCCTGTATTCTCGCAGCTTGCCCGCGCCCGCGAAAGCACGCCGCCGGATCGTCGATGAGCGCAAACCCGTTTCCGCCCCTGCGTGGCCTGTACGCGATCAGCAACGGACCGCGCACAGACCTGCTCGATGCGTGCGCCGCGGCGCTTGCAGGCGGCGCGACGATCCTGCAATACCGCGACAAGACCGACGCGCATGCGCGCCGTCTCGACGAAGCACGCGCGCTGCAGGCCTTGTGCGCGCGGCATCGCGTGCCACTGATCGTCAACGACGACGTGGACCTCGCCGCCGCGAGCGGCGCCGCCGGTGTGCATCTGGGCGAGGGCGACGCACCGATCTGCGAAGCGCGCGCACGCCTCGGGCGCGACGCGATCATCGGCGTGTCGTGCTACGACTCGCTCGAACGCGCGCGGCAATTCGCCGCAGCCGGCGCCGACTACCTGGCGTTCGGCGCGTTCTTTCCCTCGCCGACCAAGCCGCACGCACGCGTGGCGACGCCGCAGCTGCTGAGCCAAGCGAAGACGCTCGGCCTGCCGGTGGTGGCAATCGGCGGCATCACGCACGCCAATGCACCGTTGCTGATCGACGCCGGCGCCGACGCGGTCGCGGTCATCTCGGCGCTGTTCGACGCCAGCGACGTGCATGCGGCGGCGCGGCGCTTTGCCGCGCTGTTCGAGACCTTGCCTTCGTAACACAATACCGGCCCGATGCTTCCCTCTTCGTCCCGGCGAACGCCGGGACCCAGTGCCTGCCGGACGTCCGCTGGATCGCGGCGTTCGCGCGGCCGACGATCAACGGAACCTGCCCATGACCACCAATCACGAACTGTTCCAGCGCGCGCAGGCGCGCATCCCCGGCGGCGTGAACTCGCCGGTGCGTGCCTTCAAGTCGGTCGGCGGCGAGCCGTTCTTCAGCGCGCGCGCCGATGGCGCGTACCTGTGGGACGTGGAGGGCACGCGCTACATCGACTACGTCGGTTCGTGGGGCCCGATGGTCGTCGGCCACAACCATCCGAGCGTGCGCGAGGCGGTCGCGCGCGCGATCCAGGACGGCCTCTCCTTCGGCACGCCATGCGCAGCCGAAGTCACGATGGCCGAGACCATCACGCGCCTGGTGCCGTCGGTCGAGGTCGTGCGCATGGTCAACTCGGGCACCGAGGCGACGATGTCGGCGATCCGCCTTGCGCGCGGCGTCACCGGGCGCTCGCGCATCGTCAAGTTCGAGGGCTGCTATCACGGTCACGGCGACGCGTTCCTGGTCAAGGCGGGTTCCGGTGCGCTGACCCTCGGCGTGCCGACGTCGCCGGGCGTGCCGAAGGCGCTCGCCGATCTCACCCTGACCCTGCCCTACAACGACCTCGACGCGGCGAAGCAGTTGTTCGCCGAGGTCGGCGACGAGATCGCCGCGCTGATTATCGAACCGGTCGCCGGCAACATGAACTGCATCCTTCCGCGCGACGGCTACCTCGCCGCATTGCGCGAGCTGTGCACGCAGCATGGCGCACTGCTGATCTTCGACGAGGTGATGACCGGCTTCCGCGTCGCGCTCGGCGGCGCGCAGGCGCTGTACGGCATCACGCCGGACCTGACCACGTTCGGCAAGATCATCGGCGGCGGCATGCCGGTCGGCGCCTACGGCGGTCGTCGCGACATCATGCAGCAGGTCGCACCGGCCGGACCGGTGTACCAGGCCGGCACGCTCAGCGGCAATCCGGTCGCGATGGCCGCGGGCCTCGCGATGCTCGCACTGATCCAGACGCCGGAGTTCTATCCCGAGCTCGACCGGCGCACGCGCCTCGTCACCGACTGCTTCGCGTCTGCTGCCGCGGAAGCGGGCGTGCCGCTCAGCATCAACCGCGTCTGCGGCATGTTCGGCCTGTTCTTCACCGAAGAATCCAAGGTCGCCACATTCGCCCAGGCGACTGCCTGCGACGTCGCGATGTTCAACCGCTTCTTCCACGCCATGCTGAAGCGCGGCGTCTATCTCGCGCCGAGCGCATTCGAGGCGGGTTTCGTCTCGATCGCACACGGCGAGCAGATCATCGCCGACACCCATGCGGCCGCGCGCGCGGCCTTCGCGGAAGCCGCCGCGGGCTGATCCGGCCAACAGGAAAGCGCTTTGCACATGCCAGGGTTTACTATCGGAATGGCTCGGGCAGGATGCCCGCAGCCGCCGCCCGGCGGCGTTCCGGAGTCGAACCGATGAAATCCAAGGCTGTTGCCCGCGCGCTCGCGCTGGCCCTGATGGTCGCCGGCAGTGCCGGCCTCGCGCTCGTCGCGCAACCTGCGCGCGCCGATGCGCCCGCGGCGGTTCCGTCCGCACCGAAACTGCACGCGACGATGCGTTCGCTGTGGCAAGGCCACGTCGAAGCGACGCGCGCGTACGCACTTGCGGTGAAGGCGAACGACGCGAAGGCGGCGAAGAAGGCCGCCGACGACGTGGTCGCGGATGCGAAGCAGATCGCCGACGCAGTCGGCGGTTTTTACGGCGCCGACGCCGGCAAGCAGATGCTGACCCTGCTCGCCGGCCACTGGGGTGGCGTGAAGGCAATGACCGACGCCGTGCATGCGGGCGACAACGCCGCGCGCGACAAGGCGATGAACGATCTCGTTGCGAATGGCAGCGAGATCTCGAGATTCCTGTCCGGCGCGAATCCGAACCTGCCCGAGGACGCGGTGCGCGGATTGCTCACCACCCATGTCGGTCATCACTCGGCGCAGATCGGCGAGATCATGCAGGGCGACATGCAGGCCGAGGCGACCACCTGGGCGGCGATGCGCGCGCACATGGACACCCTCGCCGATGCGCTGTCCGGCGCGATTGCGAAGCAGTTCCCGCAGAAGGCGACATGAAGCGACCGTCTGCCCTGCGCCAGCTCGGCACGACCCAGCAGAAACTGCTGCGGCGCCTGCTGCTGGCACCGCAGGGCGCGACGGTCGAGGCGCTGTGCGAATCGCTGGGCGTCACCCATAACGCGGTCAGGCAACACCTGACCGCGCTGATCGCGGGCGGTTTCGCCGAACGCGGCGAGGCGCGCCTCACCGGTGGCCGGCCGCAGGCGCGCTACGTGCTGACGGCGAGCGGGCGCGAGCTGTTCCCGCGCAACTACGGCCTCATCGCGGGAGGCCTGATCGAGCAGCTGTACGCGCAGGCCGGCAAGCCCGGCGTGCAGGCGATGCTTGCCGACATGGGTCGCGCGCTCGGCGCGGCGGCAGCCGAGCGCATCGCGGCGGTGCCCGAGGAGGAAGTCGTCGGCGCCCTCGCCGAGCAACTCGACGCGCTCGGCTACGAGACGCTCGCGGTCAAGCGCGACGGCGAGACCCAGGTCGAGGCCTACAACTGCGTGTTCCATGCACTCGCCAAGGCGCATCCGGACGTGTGCCGCTTCGACCTTGCGTTCATGGAGGCCGCGACCGGCCGCCCGGTGCAGCATTTGGAATGCCTCGTGCGTGGCGGCCACGCCTGCCGCTTCCGCCTCGGCCCGCGTTGAGTCGTACGGGTGGCGACGGCGTCACCAGACCCCGCTGTTCGGCATCGACGCCCACGGCTCCATCGGCGCGAGGTGCGCCCCCTTCTGCAACAGTTCGATCGAGATCAGGTCCGGTGAACGCACGAACGCCATGTGACCGTCGCGCGGCGGGCGGTTGATCGTCACGCCCATCGCCACGAGGTGCGCGCAGGTCGCGTAGATGTCGTCGACGCGGAACGCGAGATGGCCGAAGTTGCGCGCCGAGCCGTAGTCCTCGTCCGAGCCCCAGTTGTGGGTCAGCTCGATCTCCGCATCGGGCGTTTCGTCGGCGGCGAGGAAGACGAGGGTGAACTTCCCCGCCGCATTCTCCATCCGCCGCGTCTCGCGCAAGCCGAGCCCTTCGCAGAAGAAGCGCAGCGTCGCATCGAGATCGCGTACGCGGATCATCGTGTGCAGGTATCTCATCGTGATTCCTTGGTCCTGTTGGTTTGTTCGTCCGGGGATGCATTTTTCGCGACGACCGGCCCGCGTCCATGCGCTTTCCACTCGCATCCCTGCGAGCGCGCGCTCCTGCGCGCATAAGCAGAAGCAAGAACATGGCGGCTTCAACCGCGATGCTCGTAGGGCGGTACGCGCGCAGCGCGTGCCGCCAGACCCTCAGCCCTCAAGAGCACCGCCTGCCGGCGCTGCTGCAATGCTCATGCTCGCTGGAACCGCGGCACGTAATGCTGCAACTGGGCGAGGCGCTGCAGCGGGTCGGTCATCTGCAGCAGGTGCTGCTTCTCGGGTTGCGCCAGCGGCAGCAATTCGGCAAGACGGAAGCCGACCCAGCTCGAATCGTCGAAGCGCGCGCGCTCGACCTTCGCCAGTGCGCCACCGATCTGCGCGACCAGTCGTTCGAGGATCATCGCGAGCAGGCAGTGTTCCGCAGGTATCGCCACGTTCGGCTCGTCCGGCCAGAAGCGCACTTCGCCGTGCATGAGGCCGTCGCTGCGCACGCGCGTGGTCGCGACCTGGAAACGCTCGCCACCTTCGGCACTGATGCCCAGCAGGCCATCCGGCAGGGTGCAGAAGTCGGTGATGCGCGCGAGCGTGCCGATCGCCGCCGGCACCGCCGGCTCGCCGACTTCGCGACCTTCGAGGATCAGGCACACGCCGAAGCCGCTGCCGCTGCGCGAGCAGTCGCGCACGAGATCGATATAGCGGCGTTCGAAGATGCGCAGGTTGAGCGGCCCGCCGGGGAACAGCACGGCGGACAGCGGGAACAGCGGTATGTCGGCGAGCGGCACGGAGCTAGTCTATTCCTTTCCCCGTTCCGTTCTCGCGGCGAGGCCGGTCGCGAAACGTCGCGGCGCGTTCTCGAAGCCGCCGTTCGACATGAATACGACATGGTCGCCCACGCGCGCCTGCGCGAGCAACTCGGCGACGAGCGCGTCGACGCTCGCTGCGGTGCGGCCACGACCGTTTAGCGCACCGACGACGCGGGACGCGTCCCACGGCAGCTCGGCGCGCTGGAGGAACACCACCGCGTCCGCATCGGCGAGCGAAGGAGCGAGTTCGTCCGCGTGCGCGCCCATGCGCATCGAATTGGAGCGCGGTTCCATGCCGACCAGGATGCGCGCAGTGCCGACCTTCGCGCGCAGGCCCGCGAGTGTCGTCGCGATCGCGGTCGGATGGTGCGCGAAATCGTCGTAGACGCGGATGCCGGCGTGTTCGCCGACCAGTTCCATGCGTCGCGCGACGTTGCGGAACGTGGTAAGCGCGGCGATCGCGGCGCTCGGCGCGACGCCGGCCGCGTGCGCGGCGGCCATCGCGGCGAGCGCGTTCATGACGTTGTGGCGGCCGCTCAGGTTCCAGCGCGCCTCGCCGAGTTCGCGCCCTGCGCGCAGGACGACGAACGACGATCCGTCAGCGGCGGTCAGGCGCGCGCGCCAGTCGCCGCTTTCGATACCGAATGTCTCGACCGGCGTCCAGCAACCCATCGCGAGCACCTCCGCCAGACGCGCGTCCTCCGCGTTGACGATCAGCCGGCCGTTGCCGGGCACCGTGCGCACGAGGTGGTGGAACTGGCGCTGGATCGCGGCGACGTCGGGAAAGATGTCGGCGTGGTCGTACTCGAGGTTGTTGAGGATCGCGATCGACGGCCGGTAGTGCACGAACTTCGAGCGCTTGTCGAAGAACGCGGTGTCGTATTCGTCGGCTTCCAAGACGAAATCAGCGGGCGCAGACCGCATCGATCGTCCCTCTCCCGCTGCGCGGGAGAGGGGAGGACCATCGGCGGATGCCGATGGTGGGGTGAGGGGAATCGCAACGCGGTCCTTTCCGTTTCCCCCCAACCGCGCCGACACCCCGAAATTCGCCGGCACGCCGCCGACGAGGAACCCGGGATCTCGCCCGGCACAGTCGAGGATCCACGCGAGCAGCGAGGTCGTCGTGGTCTTGCCGTGCGTGCCCGCGACCGCGAGCACGCGCCGATCCGCGAGCAGGGTCTCGCCGAGCCACTGCGGACCCGAGACGTAGCGCAGGCGCGCATCGAGCACGTGCTCGATCGCGGCATTTCCGCGCGACAGCGCATTGCCGACCACGACGAGGTCGGGCGCCGGCTGCAGGTGTTCGGCGCGATAGCCCGACTTCAGCACGATGCCGAGCTGTTCGAGCTGGGTCGACATCGGCGGGTACACGTTCGCGTCGGAACCTTCCACCTCATGGCCGAGTTCGCGCGCGAGCGCGGCGATGCCGCCCATGAAAGTTCCGCAGATGCCGAGGATGTGCAGCTTCAAGCGCGTCTTCCCTTGCAATGTCGAAATGTCGCGATGCGCATCCCGCCTACGTCCCGAGCAGCACGCTGTCGAGGGACCAGTACGCGACCAGCCAGGTCGCCACCAGCACGAGCGCGAATCCAAAACGGCTGTCCATCGCCAGCCGCATGATGTGCGCATACACCAGCACCTGCCACGCGAGTGTCGCGAGCGAGGCCCAGCGCAGCAAGGCCTGCAACGGATCGATCGCGACCGCGGCAGCACCGGGCGCTGGCGCGACGATCGGAACGATCAACGCGAGGATCGGCAACTGCGCGAGGGACACCACGATGCCGCTGCCGGCAAGCGCGATCGCAGTCTGCACAAAGCGGTTGCCCAGGCCACGAATCGCCAGCGCGACCGCGCACAGGCCGAACACGACCACGCTCGACAGCAGCGAACGAAGCAGGGCGTCGCCGGCTTCGCCGAGGATGCTCCCGCCGAACCCGTCGATCGCCGTTGCGATGACGAGCATCCGCACGAGCAATGGCGGCGAATACGGCAGTTCCTGCGGATCGCCACGCAAGCGGCACACATCGAGGATACGCGCCAGCAGACCATCGCGCAGCGGATGCAGGTTGCTCATTGCAGGCTCGGCGCGTGAGCAGCGGAAATGCAACGAACTCCGTCAGGCCGCGGCGTCCGGCCTCGGCAGCGCCGCGAGGATGCGCCGCGATACCTCGGCGAGCTCACCGACGCCGTCGACCTTGGTCAACTTGCCGATCGCGGCGAAATGACCGGCGACCGGCTCGGTCTGCTCGGTGTAGACGCGCAGGCGTTCGCGCACGGTTTCCGGCGTGTCGTCCTTGCGCCCTTCCTTCGCAGCGCGCCCGGCGATGCGATCGACGATGAGTTCGGTCGGAACGTCGAGCTTGATGGCGACTTCGAGCGGCTGGCCGATGCGCGCGAGAAGGCCTTCGAGCGCTTCGCACTGCGCGACATTGCGCGGATAGCCGTCGAGGATGAAACCGGCGGCGGCGTCCGGCTGCGCCAGACGCTCCTCCAGCATGCCGAGTACGATCTCGTCGGAAACGAGCTGGCCCGCCTCCATCACGGCCTTGGCCTTGAGGCCAAGCGGGGTGCCCGCCTTGACCGCCGCGCGCAGCAGGTCGCCGGTGGAAATGTGCGGCACGCCGAGTTCCGCCTTGAGCAGCTCGGCCTGGGTGCCCTTGCCCGAACCGGGCGCGCCGAGTAGAACGAGTCGCATGATGCTCCGATCGCGCCGCCAGGCGCTTGATTCGCAGGAAAAGCGGGACGGGATGGCCACGCCCGCGCGCGCTACCCCACAATGATGGCAACGCTAGCGGCTGGCCAGAATAGTGTCAAACCGCGCCGAAAAACGAGGGAAGGAGCGAGAATGATCCAGGGCAAGCTGCTGTATGCGCAATCGGGCGGCGTCACCGCCGTCATCAACGCGACCGCCGCCGCGGTCATCGACACTGCTCGCAGCCGCAAGGTGCCGGTGCTCGCCGCGCGCAACGGCATCATCGGCGCACTGCGCGAGGAACTGATCGACACCTCGCAGGAGAGCGCCGCCGCGATCAAGGCGCTGCGCCACACGCCGGGCGGCGCGTTCGGCTCGTGCCGCTACAAGCTCAAATCGATCGAGCAGAGCCGCGCCGAGTACGAACGCCTGATCGCGGTGCTGAAGGCGCACGACATCCGCTGGTTCCTCTACAACGGTGGCAACGATTCGGCCGACACCGCCCTGAAGATTTCGCAGATCGGGCGCGAGCTCGGCTATCCGGTCAATGTCATCGGCGTGCCGAAGACGGTCGACAACGACCTCGCCGTCACCGACTGCTGCCCCGGCTTCGGCTCGGTCGCGAAGTACACCGCGGTGTCGGTGGCCGAGGCGAGCCTCGATGTCGAGTCGATGTGCGCGTCGTCGACCAAGGTATTCATCGTCGAGGTGATGGGCCGCCACGCCGGCTGGATCGCCGCCGCCGCCGGCCTCGCCGCGCGCAAGGCGGGCGAGCCGCCGCACCTGATCCTGTTCCCGGAAATCCCGTTCGACGAGGAGGCGTTCCTGCTGCGCGTGCGCGCGACCGTCCGCAAGGTCGGCTACTGCACCGTGGTCGCCTCGGAAGGCCTGCGCAACAAGGCCGGGAAGTTCCTCGCCGACGCCGGCACGCGCGATGCGTTCGGCCACGCCCAGCTCGGCGGCGTCGCGCCAATGCTGGCCGCGCTGATCAAGCAGAAGCTCGGCTACAAGTACCACTGGGCACTGCCGGACTACCTGCAAAGATCCGCCCGCCATCTCGCCTCGAAGACCGACGCCGAGCAGGCCTGGGCGGTCGGCAAGGCCGCGGTGCAGTACGCGCTCGCCGGCAGGAATGCGGTCATGCCGGTGATCGTGCGCACCTCGAATGCGCCGTACCGCTGGAAGATCGAGCCGGCGCCGCTTTCGAAGGTCGCCAACCACGAGAAGAAGTTGCCGAAGAACTACATCACGCGCGATGGCTACGGCATCACGGCGGCGGCGCGGCGTTACCTCGAACCGCTGATCCGCGGCGAGGATCCGCCGAAATACCTGCGCGACGGCCTGCCCGACTACGTGCGCCTGAAGAACGCGGCGGTGAAGAAGAAGCTTCCCGAGTACGACATCGCCGACTGAAGCGACCGACGAAGGCGCGCAGGCGCGTCCAGGGAACGTCGCCGCGAACGGGTTCGGCCCGCGGGTTCCGCATCGGCGGGCTGCGCCGCACGCTGGAGGCTGCGCGCCTCGCGCCGGACCGCCACGCGCAGTCCCGGCGCACGTGTTGCGCCGCGCCAATGCGCGTTCGCGCGGGGCATGGCTATACTCGGGCGGATATCGCGCCGTTTCTCTGGGGGGCGCGTTGTTTTTCGGGGTTTTCCTCTGGTCCTGTGAGTCAAGGGAGGTTCGATGTTGTTCCATGAACACGGTTTGTCGATCGCGCTGGCCTGCGCGGTCCTCGCGATCATCTATGGCGCCTGGTCCATCCGCTGGATCCTGGCCAAGCCCGCTGGCAACGCGCGCATGCAGGAGATTGCCGCAGCAATCCAGGAAGGCGCGCGCGCCTATCTCAATCGCCAGTACCGCACGATCGCGATGGTCGGCGTGGCGTTGTTCGTCATCATCGGCTTCGTGCCGGCGCTTGGATGGACGACCGCGATCGGCTTCGCGCTCGGCGCGATCCTGTCGGGGCTCACCGGCTACATCGGCATGAACATCTCGGTGCGTGCGAACGTGCGTACCGCCGAAGCCGCGCGCAGCGGCATCCCGGCCGCGCTCGCGGTCGCGTTCCGTGGCGGCGCGATCACCGGCATGCTGGTGGTCGGCCTCGCCCTGCTCGGGGTCGCGGGCTACTTCGTCGCGCTGATGCATTTCGGCAAGACGCAGGACGAGGCGCTGCACGCGCTCGTCGGCCTCGCATTCGGTTCCTCGCTGATCTCGATCTTCGCGCGCCTCGGCGGCGGCATCTTCACCAAGGGCGCCGACGTCGGCGCCGACCTCGTCGGCAAGGTCGAAGCCGGCATCCCGGAAGACGATCCGCGCAACCCCGCGGTCATCGCCGACAACGTCGGCGACAACGTCGGCGACTGCGCCGGCATGGCGGCCGACCTGTTCGAGACCTACGCGGTCACGCTGATCGCGACGATGCTGCTCGGCGGCGTGATGGCCGCGCAGGCCGGCGCGAACGCGGTGCTGTATCCGCTCGTGCTCGGCGGCGTCTCGATCGTCGCCTCGATCATCGGCACGTTCTTCGTCAAGGCAAGTCCCGGCGGCAAGATCATGAACGCGCTGTACAAGGGCGTGATCGTCTCCGCCGTGCTCGCGCTGATCGCGTTCTACCCGGTCACGACGCAGCTGATGTCGGGCAGTGCCTACGGCGCGATGAACGTGTTCGGCTGCGCGGTCATCGGCCTCGTGCTGACCGGCGCGATGGTCGTCATCACCGAGTACTACACCGCGACCGAATACGCGCCCGTGCGCCACGTCGCGCAGGCCTCGACGACCGGCCACGCGACGAACATCATCGCGGGCATCGGCATCTCGATGAAGTCGACCGCGTGGCCGGTGCTCGCGGTCTGCGCCGCGATCTGGGGCGCCTACCACCTCGCCGGCCTGTACGGCATCGCGATCGCCGCGACCGCGATGCTGTCGATGACCGGCATGATCGTCGCGCTCGACGCCTACGGCCCGATCACCGACAACGCCGGCGGCATCGCCGAGATGGCCGAACTGCCGAAGGAAGTGCGCGCCGTCACCGATCCGCTCGACGCGGTCGGCAACACCACCAAGGCGGTCACCAAGGGCTACGCGATCGGCTCGGCCGGCCTTGCCGCGCTCGTGCTGTTCGCCGACTACACGCACAAGCTCGGCGTCGAGCACCCGGGTCAGATCTTCACGTTCGACCTGTCTAATCACCTCGTCATCATCGGCCTGCTCATCGGCGGCCTGATCCCGTTCCTGTTCGCCGCGATGGCGATGGAAGCGGTCGGTCGCGCCGCCGGTTCGGTGGTCGAGGAAGTGCGCCGCCAGTTCCGCGAGATCAAGGGCATCATGGAAGGCACGACCAAGCCCGACTACTCGCGCGCGGTGGACCTGCTGACCAAGTCGGCGATCAAGGAAATGATGATCCCGTCGATCCTGCCGGTGGTGGTTCCGGTCGTCGTCGCGTTCGGCTTCAGCTGGATCGCCGGCGGCACGCTTGCCGGCGCGCAGGCGCTCGGCGGCGTGCTGATTGGCACGATCGTGACCGGCCTGTTCGTCGCGATCTCGATGACGACCGGCGGCGGCGCCTGGGACAATGCGAAGAAGTACATCGAGGACGGCCATTTCGGCGGCAAGGGTTCCGACGCGCACAAGGCGGCAGTCACCGGCGACACCGTCGGCGACCCGTACAAGGACACCGCGGGCCCGGCCGTGAACCCGCTCATCAAGATCATCAACATCGTCGCGCTGCTGCTCGTCCCATTGCTGTAGCGGAAACTGCAGACGCGCAAATGAAGAGGCCGCCTCCGGGCGGCCTTTTCATGCGCCACCGCGCACGGTCATCGACGAATTCATGCTGAAGACAGCGGTCTTCGCGTGCCGCGCAGCACGTTGAGCTTCGATCCGATTCAGGCTGCCGAACGAGAGAAGTAGGCCTTGGCTTGCGCACCATCAAGCCACCGAGCAGACAGTGCCGCAGCCATGCCAATGATCACGGACACGACGAGCGCCGCGACTTGCCCGGGCGTCGGCGGGCGATATGCAAACAACATGATGGCATTGTACGCAACAGCAAGAACGGCAAGTACCGAAGTCAGTGCCATTGGAACAAGCGCAGCGATGCGCGCGAAAGGCCATCGGAAAACCAGACCCGCAGCGATGGCAACCAGCGCACCGGCAACGCTTGCGACGACCGCAAACGGCTCGCCATTCGCGTCGAAGAATCCGCTTGCGGCGAACGAAACAAGAATTCCGGCGATCACATTTGCCTTGGTGCGCGGTTGTAGAGTCATCGGTGTTGGTAGCAGTGCAATGGCAATCCGGCGCTTCGAGCCGGGACGAAAAAATATCGGCGGGATTTCCGGGTTTCAATCGGCTCCAGTCGGCAGCCGCAGCATCCTCACCTCGTCTTCTTCGGCACCGTGAGTTCCTGAAAACCCGTCCCCGCAACATGATGCTGAAGGATGCCCGGCACCGCTTCCTTCGCATCCGCCGGACGCGGAAAGGGCCTCGCCTGCCCGAGCAGCAGATTCGCTATAAGGAATTCCAGCAACGAGGCCTGGTAGGCGAGGTCCGCCTCGTCGGCGGGCGAGGCATCGCTGGCCCAGAGCGCTTCGACGACCGACGCGCCGCTCGCTTCGCGCTTCAGCTCAACCCGGTAGACGGGCTTGCCGGTCCAGCTGCGATGCAGGAACAGCCAGGGCGCTTGGAAATGGATGAACCACTTGTCCTCCATCGCTTCGGGGACAAGGCCCGCTTCCAGGCGCGCCACCTCGTGGGGAGCGAACGTCGCTTCGTAGGAAATGCGTGTCCCCGCCGTGAACGGTTCGTGTTTCCAGGAGTCGGCAGTCGCGGCCATGGCTCTAGGACTTGTCGGCGCCGGCAGCGTGCGCACGCAGGTCCTTCAGCTTGTCGCCGAACCACGACCTGCTCGGCACCGGCTGCGCGCCGCCGCAACGAACGAGATACGGCTTGCCCGACACGCTGCTCCCGGTGGCCGCACGCTCGATGAAGGACTCCGTGGTGGTCACCAGCCCCTTGCCGAGCAGGTAGTCGTACTTGCGGTGCAGGTGTTCGGTCGCCTTTTGCGCGTCGTACCAGGACCCGTTCCGATTGAACTCGCACCCGGAACCCTGCAGCGCGGCGAACAGCTGGTCGATCTCGCGGTTCGTCGCCGGCGATGGGCCCTCGGCAAACGCGATGCTGGAAAGCATGAACAGGGTGGCGATGAGGGACTTCATGGCATGAGGCCTGACAGTGAATTGAGCCGCAACGGGGTCAGAGTGTCTCTTCACAAATCCGACGGACCGGCAACGGCGTCCCCATGAAGGCACTACGACCCGTTGCCACGATCTTCGACTACGCAATGCGCACGCCATCGAACACCGCGTCGGCGATCAGCAGTTCGTGGCCGCCTTCGAATTTCACGCTGACGGTTTCGTCGTGGCTCGTGGATCTGAGCGTGGCCTCGGTGACTACGGCCTTCAGCAATGGCGACAGGTCCGGAATGCGGCAGCTGCAAAAATGCAAAAAACGCATCACGGCGTTGCGCCCATCGGCCAGAGTGAAGTCGAAATCCAGCGCGGTGGCGTAATTGCGGTCGAAGCGGAAGCCCACCCATTGGCCACCGGCCAGATCCTCCAGAGAGCCCTTTTCGGCCCGCTTTCTCGGGAGCGGGCGCGCGAAGCCCGCGCCTTGGGGATCTTCGCAGTCAAAGCCATGCTCGACAAACCAGTCTGCCAGGGCGTGCACCGGAGCGGCCTCAACCACGCCATGCAGCGCCCAGTGCAGTTCATCGGGGCGAATGTGCAATGCGCCCAATGGAAAATTGGCGATGTGACCTTGAGTTGCGTTGCCGACCAGGGACGTGTCTGGGTAGGTCGCGTGCAGCGCTTCGAACAGCGCCTGGCGCGCCTTCAGCAGCGCGGATTTCGAGCGAGGCTTGGGCTTGGAGGGAACCAGGAACAGGTCGAGGGCCATCAGCGGCACGTCCGGCGCGGGATCGTTCCCGCGCCATGCACGTTATCAGGAACGCCGCCCGAAGAAGGCGCCGTACCATAAGACCGTGGGCAACCCGCAGCGTACTCGGGGTCCCAAGCGGCGATGGTCCATCGCCGGGGCGGGCGTCCGGCGACGGCAAACGGCTGGCTGGCCCCAGCCCACTCCGGCCCTGAAAGTTGCCGCCCCCTCGCAGTGTCTTATGATGCGACCGAGGGGAGTCGAGCCGGCCGCGCGAATGCGGCGGTGCTTCGTCGCGGTCTGGGGGTTCAGCGCATGATGCGTCGAGGGTGGCTGTTGGCGGGGATTCTCGTGATGCATGCAGTCGGCGCGGCCGAGCTGTCGGGCAGCGTCGCGCTGGTTTCGGACGGACAGGCGCTGCGCAGCGAGGAAGCCGCCGAGGCGGTCGTGTACTTTCGCCCGGCGACGCCCCCGAAGGTGACGCCCGCGGTCGAACCGTACGTGATGGGCACCCAGCGCAAGCAATTCGTGCCACGCATCCTGCCGATCACGGTCGGCAGTCAGGTGCGCTTCCCGAACCGCGATCCGATCCTGCACAACGCATTCTCGACTTCGCCAGCCAGCACGTTCGATGTCGGCGTGTACGGCAACGGCGACGGCCAGGCCGTCACGTTCGCGCAGGCCGGTTACGTGCGCGTGTTCTGCAACGTGCACCAGTCGATGGTCGGTCACATCCTCGTGCTCGACACGCCGTACTTCACGCGTCCGGATGCGAGCGGCAAGTTCGTGCTCAAGGGCCTGCCCGCGGGCAATGGCGACCTCGTCGTCTGGCACGACCGCGCGACGCCCTGGCACCAGAAGCTTGCCCCGGGCGGCAAGGGGTTGGCGATCCAGCTCGATCTGATCCAGAAGCGGGTGCCACCGCATCTCAACAAGTTCGGCAAGCCATACGGAAGGTCCAGCGATGCCGGTTACTGAAGACAAGTCGAAGGGCTTCACGCTGCCGCTCGCGCTGCGATTCTTCCTCGCGACGGCGATCCTGATCGCGCTCGCGCTCGGCGCCGCCGTTTTCGTGACCTACACGCAGGGACAGCGCATCGCCGCCGACGCACTCGACAAGGCGGTCGCAACCAGCGATGCGGTGCAACGCGAGTTCGAGCAGCATCGCCTCGAACTGCTGCAATCGAACGCGCGCCTGATCGCAGCCGACTCCGGCTTCGCGCGCTACATCGGCAGCGCCTCCGGTGGAGGCGCCCTTCCCGGCGTGGAGACGCAGAGCGGACCGGACCTGCGCTCGATGCGCGACCTGCTGCTCGAACGCCAGCGCGAGTTCGGTTTCGACCTCGGCATCCTGCTCGATGGCCAGGGCAACACGCTTGCGCGCACCGACCGCGCCGAAGCGGTCAAGGAGTCGCTCGCTTCGGATGCGCTGGTCGCCGCCGCGTTGCACGACACGCCGCCTTTCGCCGGTTACTGGCGGCAGGGCGACCGCCTGTACCAGGCGACGATCATGCCGGTGGTGCAGGACAACGACCTGCTCGGCTACCTGCTGCTGGCGCAGAACGTCGACGACACGCTCGCGCAGAAAGTCGCGCAGGCAAGCGGCGCGCAGGTCGCATTCCGCATTCCGGCAGCAGGCAAGGCCGCGCTCGCGGCGAGCTCGCTCGATGCATCGGCGGCGCCGGAACTCGGCCAGGCGATCGCGGCACTGGATTCGACGCAGCGTGCCGCGCTCGACAATGGTCGCGCACTCAACCAGTTCCATGTGCGGTTCGCCAACCAGGAATGGGTCGGTCGCGCCCGCCCGATGGGCGCGAGCGGCGACGGAAAGCTCGGCAGCGTGGTGGTACTCGCTTCCGCCGACCGCTTCGTCTCCGGCTACCGCAGCATCCTCAACTGGGTTCTGCTCGCAGGCCTGGCCTCGATGGTCGCCGCGCTGCTGCTGTCGCTGCTGCTGTCCAAGCGCATCCTCAGCCCGGTGCGCTCGATGGCGCTGGCGGCCGAGGAAGCCGCCAGCGGCAACTACCAGGCGCGCATCGACAGCGGTGGCAGCGACGAGCTCGGCCGCTTGTCGCGCGCGTTCGACACGCTGCTTTCGGAGCTGCGCGAGAAGAGCGACATGGAAGGCTACGTCGGCCATCTCGCACGCTTCCTGCCCGAGCCGACCGGTGCAGGGGTGACCGATGCGCCGACGCGCAAGCGCGCTTCGGCGAACGAACTCGCGGTGCGCCGCACGCGCGCAACCCTGCTCGGCGTCGAATTCCGCCACCTGCTCGCCGACAAGCCGGACGCGCCGGTACAGCAGGCCGCGACCGAAAGTGTCGCGCTCAAGGCCCGCCTCGACGAACTCGCGCGGCAGTGGAGCGCGGAACTGCACGTCGCCGAAGGCGCGCGCTGGTTCTTCTCGTTCGAAGGCGACGTGCCGCACGCCCGGGCCCTTGCATGCTGGCAGGCATTGCTCGAGATGGCCACCGGCCAGGCCCATCCGCCGCCGTGCGGCGCGATCACCGATGGCGAGTTGCTGCATGATGGCCAGTTCCTGCTCGGCATGGCGCAGGCGCAAGTGCATCGCCTGTTGTGCGACGCTGCGGCAGGCCAGTTGCTGACGCTCGCCGCGTTCGCCGATGTGCTCTCGCGCGAGCACGGCGAAGTGGCGGTGCAGACGATCACCGGCGCCTACAGCACCAAGCCGCGCGCGGCCGTGCTCGCGAGCGCGTGGGAGCGCGCAGCGAAGGAAGCAGCCTCCGGCGCCGGGCAAACCGTGGTGCTCGACAAGGCCCGCAGCACGCCCGCCGCGTCGCCCGTGCGCAGTGGCGCCGCGGCGCTTGCGATAGCGCCCGGCTCCGTGCTCGGCAACCGCTACCGTATCGTCTCCGTGCTCGGCGAAGGCGGCATGGGCGTCGTCTACAAGGCGCACGATCTCGAACTCGACGATCTGGTCGCATTGAAGATGGTCAAGCCCGGCGCGCTCGCCGACGGCAGCCAGCTCGAACGACTGAAAGATGAAATCAAGCTCGCGCGTCGCATCACCCATCCGAACGTGCTGCGTACCTTCGACTTCGGCGAGATCGGCGGCCTGCCGTACATCTCGATGGAATACGTGCGCGGCCTGACCCTGCGCTACCTGCTGCGCGACGCCAAGCGCGTGCCGTACTCCGCGGGACTGCGCGTCGCGCGCCAGCTAGCCGCCGGACTCGGCGCGGCGCACGCGGTCGGCGTCCTGCATCGCGACATAAAGCCGGAAAACCTCATCCTCGAAGCGAACGCAAACGCGAAGCTGATGGACTTCGGCATCGCGCGCCCGACCGCGCGCGTGCAGCCCGGCAACACCGAGCCCGGCACCTTCCTCGGCACGCCGAACTACTGCGCGCCCGAGCAGCTCGCCGGCGAGGAAATCGACGAACGCGCCGACCTCTATTCGTGCGGCGTGCTGATGACCGAGATGTTCTGCGGCGCACTGCCCTACAGCGGCAAGTCGACGATGGACATCTACATCGCGCAGATGCAGGACGAGCCGAAGCGCCCATCGACGTTGTGGCCGGAGATTCCGCCCGATCTGGAAGCGATCATCCTGCGCTGCCTGCGCCGCGTGCCGGGCGAGCGGTTCGCGTCCGCCGCCGAGCTCGGCGCCGCACTCGCACGACTGAGGGTCTGACCGATGCTGCGCACCGCACTCTCCTGCTCGCTCGCCCTGCTCCTGCCCGCACTCGCGTGCGCGCAGGACGATCCGCTGCTGCAGTCTCCGCAGGAAGCTGCGCAGGCATCGACGCTGACGTTCGACGGCGAAGCGCTGCTGCGCATCGAACGCACGACGAACATCCCGGGTGCGCGGCCGTCGCCCGACCTCGATCGCGAACGCGCGCGCGTGCGCGTCGGCGTGACGTGGACACCGAACGCCGCGGTCGAAGTCCGCGGCGCGCTGAAGGGCGCGCTCGGTTCGGATTCCAATCGCGACAATCGCATCAACAACGACAACGAGCGCAGCAACGGCGCCGCGCTCGACCAGTTGTTCGTGCGCTGGCGCCCGGGCGAATCGACCTCGCTGCTGTTCGGCAAGAGCGCGCTGCCGCTGGAACTGTCACCGCTGGTGTGGGATCGCGACCTGCGCCCGGCGGGCGTCAGCATCGACCACGGCCTCGCGCTCGGTGACTTCAACCGCCTGCAGTTCACCGCCGGCGCATTCGCCGGTGATCACCTCTACCACGACCATTCGCGCATCGCGGCCGTACAAGCCGCATGGCGCTGGCACGAAGGCGCGCCGAGCAGCGGCGCCGTGCTGCTCGGCTACCTCGACTTCTCCCACCTCGACGCGCTTGCACGCAACGGCCTCGGCCGCACCAATTTGCGCGATGCGAACGGCTACGTCAGCGATTTCCGCCTGCTCGACCTGCAACTGGTCGGGCGCCACGAGTTCGGCAACTGGCCGTTCGAGGCACGCCTCGATCTCGTGCGCAACCTCGGCGCCGACAACGACGCCGACGCGGCGCGCTTCAGCATCGTCGCCGGCGACCGCCGGCGCGCACGATCATGGGAGTTCGGCTTCGCCCTGCAGCGCCAGCAACGCGACGCGGTGCTCGCGGCGTTCACCGAAGACGACTGGTGGTTCCACAGCTTCGCGCACGGCGCGATGCCGTGGCTCGGTTACGGCCTCACCGACTCGCTCAGCGTTCGCCTCGCCGGCTTCCGCGAGCAACGCGACGGCGTCGCCGAACATACCCGGCGCGTGGTGCTCGACCTCGAAGCACGCTGGTAGCCGTTCGTTGCCGCCCGCGCGGGCGCCCACAGGGAAAGACGGTGCGGTGGGAGCGCCGGAAGGCGCGATGCTCCGAAGCCCTCCAGTTCCAGGTCGGGTTGGAGGGGGGATGGCGTAAGGAACGGCGAACCAACACGAGCATCGCGGCTTCCGCCGCTCCCACAAGGGCGCGAGGAGCATCGCGGCTTCCGCCGCTCCCACAAGGGCGCGAGAAGCATCGCGGCTGATGCCGCTCCCGCGGCGCATCGTTCGAAGCATCGCGGTTGAAGCCGTCCCTGCAGCGGCACCTGGCATCGCATCGTTGCCGTCCTGGGTGCCGCAGCCGCGACTTCACCTTGTGCGGACCCGTGGATCACATGGTGCGCGCACGACCGAACACGCTGGCCACGCCGAGGCAAAGCGCCGCGATCAGCAGAATGCTCATCTGCACCGGAGCAGGATCGAGCAGGCCAAGCAGCGCGACACCGAGGAACAGCACGAACGCCGCCGCCCCCGCGAGCGGACGCAGGCGCGCGGCCGGCAACTCCTTGCCCAGCCACCACAGCAAGGTGCCGCCGAACATCAGCAGGATCGCGAAACACAGGCTGTAGGCGGCCAACATCGTCCAGGCGGTGACATGCCAGCGCGGCAGGATCTCATACGCCTGCATCGCAGCCATCAACGCGCGACGCGGCGCGTCGACCTCGTCAGCGCGCACGTAGGCGCGGTAGTGCGCGGTCGCATGCACGCCGCTCGCGATCAGCAACACGCTCGCGGCGGCGCGCACGCCATGGCGAAGAATCGATTCGGACATGCGCGTTTCCAACGGGATGATTCACCGGATCGTCGTCCCATGCACCGAACTCCGCAACCCGGACCTGGTCGATGCTCGTTCATCGATCCGCCTGAATATCACACCGGGAACGATGGACCCCGCCGAAGCGGGGTCCGCACGAGTGCTACCGGATCGGCGGTGCGGCCGACGGCGTTACAGGCGACAGGTCTCGAAGGCATCGGCGAAGACGAACCCGCCGCTGCTCACCACCCCGAATGTCGGGCTGGTCCCGGTCAGTGTCCCGCTCGTCGCCGACAGCGTCTTGCCGCTCGCGAGCGTGTAGAAGCGCTGGCCTGCGTTCGCAGGAAACGCTGCGACGCCATTCACCACGGTCGCCTGTCCCAGCACTGTCGAACCGCCACAGGCAAGCGTCGCGATGCTGATCCGGGACGTGGAGTCGGTCGTGATCGTGTTGCCGAATGCGTCGACGATCGCCACCTGGACCGCACCGAGGCGATCGCCCTGCGGGACATCCGTCGGCGGCTGCACGAACATCAGGTGATCGGGCGGATTGGGCGCGAAGATGACGGCCACGCTGCAATTGCCGGTGATCGGTCCCGTCGAATACGTGCCCGCGGTGAGGGTACCCGCGGGACACGAACCACCCGCCGGCAGGACGACGTGGTAGGCGCTCGCCGCAGTCACCGTGAAGCTCGCGGAGCTGCTGTAGTTCACCGTTTGCGTGGCTGGCGTGATCGTGCCGTTCGGACCGGAGCTCGCGGTTACCGTGAAGGTGTTGATCGCGAACGTTGCGGACACCGCGCAATTCGCCGTGATGGCGTTGCTCGACCAGTTCAGCCCGCTGCCATACGTGACGGTGCAGGTATCTCCCGTCACACTCGCCACGTGGTAGCCGAGTGCAGGCGTGACCGTGAAGTTTGCGACGCCGTTGAAGCTGACCGTCTGGCTGGCCGGCGTGATGGTGCCGTTCCCACCGCTCGTGGCGCTCACCGTGAACGTGTCGATCGCGAAGCTCGCGCTGACACTGATGTCCGCGGTGACATTCGTGTCGGTGCGCGGATTCGCGGTCGAGCCGTCGCTCCACTGCACGAAGTGGTAACCGGTATTCGGCGTTGCCGTGACCGGCGTGCCGTTCGCGCCGTGGTTGACCGTCTGCGGCGAGGTGCCCGTGATCGTGCCGTTCGCGCCGGCCGTGTAGGTCAACGTGTAGGTGTTGATCGCGAAGCTCGCGGTGACGCTGATGTTGCCCGTCACGTTCGTGTCGGTGCGCGGATTCGCGGTCGAACCGTCGCTCCACTGCACGAAGTGGTAACCGGTATCCGGCGTCGCGGTCACCGGCGTGCCGTTCGCGCCGTGGTTGACCGTCTGCGGTGACGTGCCCGTGATCGTGCCGTTCGCGCCGGCCGTGTAGGTCAACGTGTAGGTGTTGATCGCGAAGCTCGCGCTTACGCTGATGTTGCCTGTCACGTTCGTGTCGGTGCGCGGATTGGCGAGCGACCCGTCACTCCACTGCACGAAATGGTAGCCCGCGTTCGGTGTCGCGGTGACCGGCGTGCCGTTCGCTCCGTGGTTGACCGTCTGTGGCGAGGTGCCCGTGATCGTGCCGTTCGCGCCGGCCGTGTAGGTCAGCGTGTAGGTATTGATCGCGAAGCTCGCGGTGACGCTGATGTTGCCCGTCACGTTCGTGTCGGTGCGCGGATTGGCCAGCGACCCGTCGCTCCACTGCACGAAGTGGTAGCCGGTGTTCGGCACCGCCGTTACCGGCGTGCCGCTGCCTCCGCTGCTGACCGTCTGCGGCGAAATTCCGGAGATCGTGCCATTCGCGCCAGCCGTGTAGGTCAGCGTGTAGGTGTTGATCGCGAACGTCGCAGTGACGCTGATGTTCGCGGTCACGTTGGTATCGGTGCGCGGGTTCGCGGTCGATCCGTCGCTCCACTGCACGAACAGGTAGCCGGCGTCCGGCGTCGCGGTCACCGGCGTGCCGTTCGCACCGTGGTTGACCGTCTGCGGCGACGTGCCCGTGATCGTGCCATTCGCGCCGGCCGTGTAGGTCAGCGTGTAGGTGTTGATCGCGAAGCTCGCCGACACCGTGATATCCGCGGTGACGTTCGTGTCGGTGCGCGGGTTCGCGGTCGAGCCGTCGCTCCACTGCACGAAGTGGTAGCCGGTATTCGGCGTGGCCGTGACCGGCGTGCCGTTCGCGCCGTGGTTGACCGTCTGCGGCGAGGTGCCCGTGATCGTGCCGTTCGCGCCGGCCGTGTAGGTCAACGTGTAGGTGTTGATCGCGAAGCTCGCCGACACCGTGATGTTCGCGGTGACGTTCGTGTCGGTGCGCGGATTCGCGGTCGAGCCGTCGCTCCACTGCACGAAGTGGTAGCCGGTATTCGGCGTTGCCGTGACCGGCGTGCCGTTCGCACCGTGGTTGACCGTCTGCGGTGAGGTGCCCGTGATCGTGCCGTTCGCGCCGGCCGTGTAGGTCAGCGTGTAGGTGTTGATCGCGAAGCTCGCGGTGACGCTGATGTTGCCCGTCACGTTCGTGTCGGTGCGCGGATTCGCCAGCGACCCGTCGCTCCACTGCACGAAGTGGTAGCCCGTATTCGGCACGGCCGTCACCGGAGTTCCGCTGCCACCGCTGCTGACCGTTTGCGGTGACGTCCCCGAGATCGTGCCGTTCGCGCCCGCCGTGTAGGTCAAGGTGAAGTTGGGTACCGTGACATTGATGCAATTGTTCGCGGTGACCGACTGTCCATCCGGATTCGTGATCGTGACGTTCTGCAGCCCGGCAACCGCTGCGGTGATGTTGAGCGTCGCCTGCGTCGGCGAGTTGTACGTGACCGTATTGACCGTTGCATTGGTGACGGTGGCCTTGAGGTGGCTGAACGGCAACGCGGGCGCAGGCAGATTCGCGCCGGGATCGTAGAAGCCCGAGCCGCCGCTCGAGGTCGCATTGATGACGACGTTGCCGGTACCGCTCGAAAACGGGATCGGCGTGCCCGAGCAGGTTGGTGTCGCGGGGGGCGGTGCCAGCAACTTGCCGACGCGCACCCCATAGCTGTTCAAGGCCTGGTTGAACTCCTGGATCGTCCAGACGGTCATGTCGTCGAGCGGATCGACGACGGTGAACGAATAGTCGCCCCAGCGTCTTCCGGACGCACCGCCCGGATCGGACGGCGGGTTGTAGTTCGCCGAGGTGATGCCGTACTGCACGGCGGCGACGGTCGGCGGTCCCGCCATCGTGCCGAGCGTGTCGCCGGCCAGGCGTCCCGCATAGGCGGGGGTCGCGCCCAACGGCGTGCCCGCCTGGCTGAAGCCGATCACCGCATGGCCCTGGCCGGTCACGGTCACCGAAGGGATCCAGTACTGCAGCGACGCTGCGAGCGTCGCGGCGTTGTCGTAGACCGTGCCCGACTGCACCAGCGTCGGTGTCGTCGTGAGGTTCTGCAGTTCGTACCAGCGTGCGGCCTTGCGTGACTGGGCGGCCGTGTTCGCAACGCCAGCCGCGCTCACGCGGAAGTTGTGCGCGGTCCACAGGCGGCCGTTGCGGATCATCGCCGCGAACAGGCGGTCGTCGAGCGAATCGAGGCGGCCGTTGAGGCCGCCCGTGTTGCCCGCATGTTCAACCGGGACGGTCGACGTGGTCGTGGGTACCGTTACGGAGATGTTGGCCGAAATCGTCGGCGTACCCCCGGGATTGCTCACGCGGCGGAACATGAGCGTGCTGAAGGTCAGGGTGTCCACGCCGACGAAATAGCCTTCGGTCGCGGCGGGGTCGAAGTTGTCGACACCACGCGGCGCGTACGGTCCCGCGCCGCTGGCCGTGGCCAGATTGGGGAACGACGTGACGACGAGGGGGCCCGCGCCGAGCGCGGTGGTCTTGCGGACGACGTAACCGTTGGTGCCGGCGAACGCGCCTGCGCCGGTGAACATGTTGCAGCCGAAGTACAGCGCATTGACGTCGATGCCGAGCGAGGGGTAGTCGCAGAAGTTCGTCGCATCGGTCGTCACGAAGAAGAACGTCCACACCGTGCTGCCGCTGATCGTGCCGGCACTCGCGGCGTCGCTCACGGCCAGCAGCCAGCGGTTGGCTGCGGTCGTCGTGCAGGTCGCATTCGTGCACGGCACGTCGATGATGCTGAGGAACCAGCGCCCGCTGAAGCGGTCGTAGCGGACCTGCGGATCGCTGGTGAAATCGAGTACGACCGGAGGGGCCACCGGCGTCGTCACGGAGGCGAAGAACACGTCCGGATCGAGGTCCAGCACGCCATCGGCGACGCCGGCCTTGGTGAACGAACGGATGCGGCCATTGACGGCGACGACGTACTGCGTCGGCCCGACGGTTCCCATCGAATCAGGCGGGAACGCGCCGGTGTCCGTGAGGGTCGCACCGGTGAACGAAGTCGACGGTGTGTGGATGTCGAGCGGATGATCGCTCGCGCTCGGCAGTCCGACCGGGAAGCGGGCTACCGGCAAGGCATTGGCGTTAGCCTTCAACTGGCTGCGATCGGGCCCTTCGAGTTCGTGTTCGGGCCGCTCGCCACGGCGTGGCGGCGCCAGCGCCTGACGCTGCATGAGTTCGGCGGACGTCAGGGCAACGCCGGCCGCAGTCGGAATGCGCACACCGGGATCGGATGACGCTTCGGCAGCCTGCACCGACGAATACAGCGCGCACGACAGTGCCAGCGCCGCAAAGGAAGCACGAATACGGTACATGAGTTTTCCCCTGTTTCGAGCAGCCACCTGGCGCGCCGAAGCCGATTCGATCGGCCTGCAGACCTAGTCCTGCAGCCTTAGCTTATCACCGCCGGTTACGCCCGCGGGATGACGCGCAGCGCCGCGTATGCTGCGCCGCCGCACCCTTTGCCGTATCCTGCGCGCCCCTGCGGATCGTGCGTCCGCGACGCGCCCGCGGGCGCCTGGCATCGAGAGGAATCATCATGGGCCTGGAACGCGTTCCCGCCGGCAACAAGGTGCCGGACGAGATCAACGTCATCATCGAGATTCCGAAGGACGCGGAGCCGGTCAAGTACGAGGTCGACAAGGCCTCCGGCGCGATCTTCGTCGACCGCGTGCTGTCGACGCCGATGCGCTACCCGTGCAACTACGGCTATGTGCCGCACACGCTCGGCGGCGACGGCGATCCGCTCGATGCACTGGTGATCCTGCCGCTGCCGCTGGTACCCGGCTCGGTGATCCGCTGTCGCCCGGTCGGCATGCTGCGCATGACCGACGAGGCCGGCGCCGACGAGAAGCTCGTCGTCGCGCCGCATCCGAAGACGTTCGCCGGTTACGCGCACATCGCCGACATCGGCCAGGTCTCCGGCCATTGGCTCGAACGCATTGGCCACTTCTTCGAGCACTACAAGGATCTCGAGAAGGGCAAGTGGGTCAAGCTCGACGGCTGGGTGGATGCCGCCGAGGCGAAACGCGAGATCCTCGCGGGCGTCGCACGCTACGACTCGGCCAAGGAAAAACCGGCGTTCTGATCACGCGTGGGCGGGACGCGAATGTCCTTCCGAACGCGGGAACACAGTGTTCCGCGTAGATCGGAGTCCAGCTTCTGCCTTCGATCGCACGCTCAATCGTCGGACGCATCCTCTTCGGCGTCACGGCTGTGTGCGACGCTCGGGTCGACGCCGGACGCGAGCGCCTCGCGCACGTTCCAGATCGATACCTCGACGCCGCGGAACGGCGTGGTGAACACCGGCGTCGCGCGGAAGCGGAAACGCTCGTAGAAGCTCACCACCAAGCCGTCCGGATGGGTCGCGGCCCAGCGTTCGAGTTCGCCGATGTCGTGGAGCACCTGCAGCGGTTCGCTCTGGCGCGCGGCGAACTCGTATACGCCGTGGTGCCAGCCCATGTGCACGATCGGCCTGCCCTGTTCCTGCGCCACCTGGATCCGCTGCGCAACCAGACCGATGTCGTAGCGCGTGCCGGTGCCCTGCACGATCGCGAGCTTCACCATCAGCACGCAGGCAATCGTTGCGAGGGTCGCCCACGCGGGTCCGCGCAGGCGGCGTGCGAAAACGAGTATCGCCGCGCCGAGCAAGGCCGTCGCAATGCCCCAGCCGGGCGAAACGTCTTCGAGCACGATCGGACCGCCATGGGTGCGCGCATAGTGCGGCAGATACGCAACCGCAGCGCCCACCGCAAGCATGCACAGGCCGAGCAGGCCATGGCGCACGCGCCAGCCGCCGCGATCGATCGCGGCAGCGACCAGCAGCGCGAATGCAGGAATCGCGGGCAACAGATAGTGCGGCTGCTTGCCGCCGATCAGCGAGAACGCGATGAAGGTCGGCACCAGCCAGGCCAGCGCGAACCGCACGTCGCGCGCAGCGGCGAGATCGCGCAGTGCATTCCAGCGTCCGCGCAACACCAGCGGCCACGGCAACAGCATGAAAGGGAAGATCATGCCGTACCACCAGAACGGACGGCCGTGCGTGCTGGCGCCCTTGACGCCCTCGATGCGATCGAATGTCTGGCGCAGGAAGATCGCATGCGCATACGCATCGCCACCATGCAGTGCGGCCGGAATCGCCCAGGCGAGGCCGATCACCGCACCGAGCAGCAATGACGCCGCAAGGGCGCCGAAATAGCGCGCGCGTCGGCCGGCCAAACGGTCCGCGCTCCACCAAGGCGCGAGCAGCGCGAACGCTGCGATGTCGAGCAGCATGACCGGCCCCTTTACGAGGATGCCGAGTCCGAGCGCCACGCCGGCCAGCGTGACACCACGCGCGGTGCGTGCGTCGACGAGATCGCACACGCCGTGCGCGGCGAGCAGTACGCAGGTCGCCAGCAGCACGTCGAACATGATCGCATTGGCGAACGCCGCGAAGTAGATCGCACCGAGCAGCACCCACACCGCAATGCGCGCCGCAGCGACCGAAGCGGTGAGGCGCCAGGTGAGGCGATGCAGCAGGGCCAGGCTCGCGAGCGAACACAACAAGGTCATCGCGCGCGCGGTCCACGCGTGCACGCCGGTAAACGCCCAACCTGCGTTGATCAGCCAGAACAGCAGCGGCGGCTTGTGCGCATAGGTCGCGCCGTTGAGATGCGGTACGAGGAACTCGCCGGTCTGGCGCATCTCCCACGCGACCGCGAGATAGCGTGTCTCATCGATCGGCAACGGCGGCAACAGAAAGACCACTGGCAGCAGCAGCGCGATCGCGGCGAGCATCGGCAGGTCGACGAGATCGCGCCAGGCGGGTGCGGCGGCGCGGATCGGAAGCGTGGACGTCATTGGAACCCGGGACGCGACGGAACGAGGCCGCCGATGTTCTCACGCCGGGATATGCACTGTCGCGTCGGCACGCTGGCAGGTCGCCGAACGCGGTCCTATCCGCGCTTGAGCAGCTCGCGCAGATCGATCACCGCCGCATTTGCGCGCGAGATGTAGTTCGCCATCACCAGCGAATGGTTGGCGAAGAAACCGAACGGCGTGCCGTTCAACACGATCGGGCTGCCGAGCGACTTCTGCGACTCCTCCAGCTCGCGGATCACCTGTTCCAGGCTCACCGCCGCGTTCTTGCTGGCGAGGATCGGCGCGAAGTCGATGCGGATCGCCTCCAGTTGCTCGCGCAGTGCCCATGTGTAGCCGCGCGCTTCGTAGAAGTTGTCGTCGATCTTCGCCCACGGCGTCTGCACCAGGCGCGGGCTCGGCGCCGGCGTCGACTGCTGCGCGTGCGGGTCGCCGCCGAGATCGGTGTCGAGCCGCACCTGGCCAGCCGCCGCCGACAGGCGCTGCGACAGCGAACCGAGTCGCGCGGAAACCACTTGCAGATAGTCGGCGAGATTGTCCGCCCGCGCGTAGAACTGCGCGTTGCTGTCGTCGTTGTCGCCGAGGCGGGCCAGGTAGGCACCGACGTGGTCGATCGCCTTGCGGTACTGGCTTTCCGAACTCGGCAACAGCCAGCGGTCGTTCGGCGAACTGAACAACGGGTCGGCTTCCTGCAGGTCCTTGTCCTCCACTGACTGCGTCTGCGAGCGGCTGAAGTCATTGCGCAGCGCGCGCGCGAGATCGCGTGTCGCGGTCAGCACGCCGAATTCCCAGTTCGGCACGTTGTCCATCAACACGCCGGGAGGCAGGCGGTCGTTGCTGAGGTAGCCGCCGCGCTTGTCGAGCAGGGTTTCGGCCGAGCTCATCAGGGCGGACGTCGTCACCGCGCCCGTGACGAGGCGGCCGCCCTTCGCGGCGATGCGCGTCTGGGTGGTCGCCGCGACGTCGAAGTGCGGCGGCTCATAGTCCCACCACCACATCAGCGCAAGCAGTCCTATCACGACGGCGGCGGCGATGATGCCGATGCCACCGAATATCCACGCTCGCGCGCGACCCAGCAGGGTTCCGTCCACCACGGCCTCCGATCGGAAACAAAGACGATGCAGCGGAGATCCGTCTCCCCGCCACAGCGCTCATTCTAGGCCAGTGCGGGCCGGGCGCGCGTGGCCGCCCTACTTCTTCTTGCCGCGACCGGCGGGCTTGGCCGGCTCGCCCTTCTTGCCGAAGTCTTCCATCAATGTCTTCATGTCCTCGGCATGTTCCTCTTCGGACGCCAGGATGCCTTCGAGCATGCGCTTGGTGGTCGTGTCGCGATCGCCGACATAGTTGATGATCTCGCGATAGCTGTCGATCGCGATGCGTTCGGCGACGAGGTTCTCCTCGATCATCGCTGCGAGATCTTCGGGCACGACGAACTCGGAATGGCTGCGACCGGACAGGCCGTCCGGGGAGAAGTTCGGCGTGCCATCGAGTTGGGTGATGCGCTCGGCGATCAGGTCCGCGTGGCCCTGCTCCTCGCCCGCATGTTCGAGGAACTCGGCTGCTACGCTCTTCGCGTTGATGCCGGAGGCGAGGTAGTAGTGCGCCTTGTAGCGCAGCACGCAGACGATCTCGGTCGCCAGTGCCTCGTTGAGCAGTTTCAACACCGTGTCGCGGTCGAGCGTGTAGCTGTCGGTGACCGCGCCGCGCTCCATGTGCGCGCGGGCGCGCTGCCGGATCGCCTTGATGTCGGAAAGGAACGGTTTCGCGGCCATGCCTGCCTCCTCGGTGGGTCGATTGAATGCTCGGAACGTTCGCCCCGCACACGACAACGAGACGGGCAACGATTGTAGCCTTTGTCGCATGGCGATGATGAACGCAGGCTGCGGCTGCGCCGTGGCCGGCCGCTCAGCGCGACGCGAAGGCAGCGGCCCGCTCCATCGTCGCTGCAAGCGCGGGCAATAGCGGTGCGATCTCCGGTTCGCGCGTGCGCCACTTGTCCGCGCGAGGAGCGGACACGGTGTGGTTTGCCAACGGCAACCCGCCTTCCAGCGCCCGGTCCCAACCGAAGCCGATTGCGGCGCACAGGCGCGCGATTTCCTTGGCCGGATCAGCGACCAGGGAGTCGTAGCGCGCGACGACACGCTGCGCCGGCGGCACCGTCGCGAGGTCATCGAGCAGGATGCGCGTGGTCGTCTCCCATTGCGCGGCGACGACTTCGGGCAGGGGCTTTCCGTCCAGTTCGCGCCAGCCCGGCGTCAACAACAACGACCACGGCAGGCCGCTCCAGCCGGGCAGGTTCGGATAGGTGCGAAAACGACCCGATTCCCACGCCTCGAGCATGCTCGCAAGCGTTTCGCGCGGGTCGCGATGCAGATAGACGAACAACGCGTCGGGAAACACCCGGCGCAGGAACGGAATGCGCAGCGAGTTCTTCGGCGTCTTCTCGAGCAGCCGGATCGCTCCCGCCGCCGGCATGCGCAGGTCGCGATCGAACACTTCGGCGGCGAACCGCTCGCGCAGCGTCGCGATGACCTCCGCGCTCGCATCCGCGTCGACCAGCCGGTTCGATTCGAACGAACGCCTGGCCGCGTCGAGCGCCGGAATGGCATCGATCAGCAGATGGCTCTCGCCGCCGATCGTGCACGCATCCGGACTCTTCGCGAGCGTCTCGAACAGCAGCGACGACCCCGAGCGCGGCGAGGACACGATGAACACCGGCCGCTCGATGTGCCGCGCTTTTGGCGCACTCGCGGCCGCATGCGCGGATGCATGCGCGCTGTGCATTGGCGTGCTGCGCGATTCCTCCTCGCTCCCACCCGGGCCGCTGCGACGCACCGCGCGCTTGAGCAGGCCGGCGAGCGCATCGCCCATGTCGCCACCGTTGCGCAGCGGCACGCCGCGCGCGAGCGGCAGCGCATTCGCCAGGAACAAGTCCAGCGCATGCAGGTATTCCGGCTGCGCGGCCGGGTCCTCGCCGTGGCGGAACCAGAGCGTCTGCCAGAACGCCACGAACCCGTTGGCCAGTTGCGACACCGCCTGCACGCGCGGGTGCGGCTGCGCCTCGCCGAACAGGAACGTGATCAGGCCGCGCAGTTCCCAGTAGCTCATCGGCGAACAGCTGTTGACGCGCTCGAACATGATGGTCGGCGCGGCCTCGGGCTGCGCCTGCACGTAGCGCGCGCGGAAGCCGTCGCGCGGCGATGTGTGAGCGCGCCCCGCGTTGACCGTATTCCAGAACCCGGCGCCGCCGACCGTGTCGACCACCAGGTGGATGCGCGCGTCGTCGTTCTCGTTGGCGACGTGATGCAGGCGCCAGGTGTCGAAGATCCAGCACTCGCCGGCCGCCATGTTCACGTGCTGGTCGCCGCACGAGAAGCGCACGCTCGGCTGGGTCACGATCGGCACGTGCACGCGCACGCGCTCGTGCCAGTAGTAGTCGGTGTCGATGTGCGAGCGCACCTCGGCGTTGCCGGCCAGGCGCATCAGGCGCACGCGCCCGATCACCGCGTCGAGGCTCGCCAGCACCTGCCGCAGGTAGGGGCTCTGCCGCAACGCCGGCGTCGGACGCATCGGGCCATCAAGCGCATCACCCCGTGCGGGATCCCCGTCGACGGTGACCAGCGGCAGCGCCGAGTTGCCCGGCATGCCGGTCGGATGCGCGGTCCACATGCCCTCGTCGAACGCGGCGATCTCGCGCCGCAGCGCGCCCGCGTCGAACAACAGCGGCAACTGGATGAACGGGACCGGGAGCTTCATCGGGAATCCTGTGGCAGGCGCCTCGCACCAGGCCGGCATGCGGGAGAATTCTCGATGATACCGGCCGGACGCCGCATGCGCCCGGCCGAGCCCGCGACGCGGGGTCGCAGGGCGCGCAATTGCGCCGGATCCGGGGCGCATCGGTCGTTCGCGGGAGCGACGAGGCGCGCGCGGATGCTCGCCGCGGTCAACCGGCCCGGTACACCTCGCCGCCCTGCTCGCGGAACTCCTTCGCTTTCTCCGCCATGCCTTCATCCAGCGCTTCGGCGTCGCCGACGCCGTGTTCCCTGGCGTAGTCGCGCACGTCCTGGGTGATCTTCATCGAGCAGAACTTCGGGCCGCACATCGAGCAGAAGTGCGCGGTCTTGTGCGCGTCCTTCGGCAGCGTTTCGTCGTGGAATTCCTTCGCCTTCTCCGGATCGAGACCGAGGTTGAACTGGTCGGCCCAGCGGAACTCGAAGCGCGCCTTGCTGAGTGCGTTGTCGCGCGCCTGCGCGCCGGGGTGGCCCTTGGCGAGATCGGCTGCGTGCGCGGCGATCTTGTAGGTGATGATGCCGTCGCGCACGTCCTGCTTGTCGGGCAGGCCAAGGTGCTCCTTGGGCGTCACGTAGCAGAGCATGGCGGTGCCGTACCAGCCGATCATCGCGGCGCCAATCGCGCTCGTGATGTGGTCGTAGCCGGGCGCGATGTCGGTCGTCAGCGGCCCGAGCGTGTAGAACGGCGCTTCGCCGCACTTCTCGAGCTGGCGCTCCATGTTTTCCTTGACGAGGTGCATCGGCACGTGGCCGGGGCCTTCGATCATCACCTGCACGTCGTGCTTCCATGCGACTTGCGTCAACTCGCCGAGCGTGTCGAGTTCGGCGAACTGCGCTTCGTCGTTCGCGTCGGCGATGCTCCCGGGGCGCAGGCCGTCGCCGAGCGAGAAGGCGACGTCGTACGCCTTCATGATTTCGCAGATCTCCTCGAAGCGCTCGTAGAGGAACGATTCGCGATGATGCGCGAGGCACCACTTGGCCATGATCGAACCGCCGCGGCTGACGATGCCGGTCACGCGCTTCGCGGTCATCGGCACGAACGGCAGGCGCACGCCGGCGTGGATCGTGAAGTAGTCGACGCCCTGCTCCGCCTGCTCGATCAGCGTGTCGCGGAACAGGTCCCAGGTGAGGTCCTCGGCGACGCCGCCGACCTTCTCCAGTGCCTGGTAGATCGGCACGGTGCCGATCGGCACGGGTGAATTGCGCAGGATCCACTCGCGCGTTTCATGGATGTGCTTGCCCGTGCTGAGATCCATCACGGTGTCGGCGCCCCAGCGGATCGCCCACACCATCTTCTCGACTTCCTCGGCGATCGAACTCGATACCGCGGAATTGCCGATGTTCGCATTGATCTTCACGAGGAAGTTGCGACCGATGATCATCGGCTCGCTTTCCGGGTGGTTGATGTTGTTCGGGATGATCGCGCGGCCGCGCGCGATTTCCTCGCGCACGAATTCCGGCGTGATGAGCTTCTGGATCGATGCGCCGAACGACTGCCCCGCGTGCTGGCGCAGCAGGTGCGCCTCGCGGATCGCCTCCATGCGCTGGTTCTCGCGGATCGCGACGTACTCCATCTCGGGCGTGACGATGCCGCGGCGAGCGTAGTGCATCTGCGACACGTTCGAGCCCGCCTTCGCGACGCGCGGCTTCGGGATTTCCGGGAAGCGCACCTCGGCCAGCGACGGCGCGAGCGCGTGACGGCGCGTGAACGGCGAGGTGAAATCGGCGAGGCGTTCGCTGTCGCCGCGCTCGTCGATCCAGCGCGCGCGCAACGCGGGCAAGCCGGCGGCGAGGTCGACCGGGTACGCCGGATCGGTGTACGGACCGGAGGTGTCGTAGACCGTGAACGGCGCGTTCTTCTCCGCACCGAACATCGACGGCGTGTCGGCCAATACGATCTCGCGCATCGGCACGCGCAGGTCGGCTCGCGAGCCCTCGACGTGGATCTTGCGCGAGCCCGGGATCGGGCGCGTCACGGATTCGGACAGCTCCGCGGTCTCGCGCAGCAGGTCGGAAGGCAGGGCATTCATTGCAGGCTCCTCGATATCGATGCGGCGAGGAGCGTTGTGGGAAGCCCGCAGCGGATGCGCGGTCTTCGCGCTTCGCGTGCGGGGATGCACGCAAAGCCTCATCAAGCTCCCTACGCCGGTGTCAGCCGGATCAGGTTCAAAGGGACTCTCTCAGCCCGGCCATGCCGGGCACCCCCGCTTCAGGGCGGCATTGAAGCACGTTCGCCCCGCCGCGGCCACCCGCGGCGGTTTTTCGACTCCGGCGCTACGCGCCTGGGCCCAGGGCGAACGGATTCTTGTTCGTTGGTACGGCGCTTCCGGCCGTTCGTGTCGAGCGCAGCGGAGTACGAAACGCGCCATGCAGCAGCCAAACCCTTCGAACCGAGCACTACGCGCTGCTACAGTCCACGCCCATGCGCATCGCGATCGTCGGTTATGGCACGGCGGGCCAGGCCGCGGCGATCTTCCTCGCGCGTGCAGGCCATGCGGTCAGCGTGTTCGAGCAGAGCCTGCAACTGCGTCCGGTGGGCGCGGGCTTCCTGCTGCAACCCACCGGCCTCGGCGTGCTCGCGGCGCTCGGCATGCGCGATGCCGCGCTCGAACGCGGCGCGCGCATCACGCGCCTGCATGGCATCAATCCGCGTGGGCGCCTGGTCATGGACATGCGCTACGCGCGGCTCGCGCCGGACGCGTTCGGCCTCGGCATGACGCGCGGCGCGCTGTTCGATCTTCTGCACGGCTGCTGCGCCGGCGTCGCCGAGGTGTGCACCGGCGCACGCATCGTCGAAGTACACGACGGCACCGTGGTGGCGGCCGACGGTCGCACGCGGGACGGTTTCGACCTGGTCGTCGTCGCCGACGGCGCGCATTCGGCACTGCGCGGCGCGAGCGGACTGGCGCGACGCGATCCGCTCTATCCGTGGGGCGCGATGTGGTGCCTGCTGCCGGCCGACGACTGGCCGACCATGGACGAACTGCGCCAGCGCTACGACGGCACGCGCACGATGTTCGGCGTGCTGCCGGTCGGTCTGCGACCGGACACCGGCACGCGCCGCTGGCTGACGTTCTACTACAGCCTGCCCGGCAGCGCCGTCGACGCGTTCGATGACGCCGCGTTCGAGCGCATGCAGGCCGACGTCGCCGCGATCTGGCCGGAGCTCGCCGAGCGCACGCGCGCGCTGACCGGTCCGGCACAACTCAATCGCGCGCGCTATCGCGACGTCTTGCTGCGCAAGGCATGGCGCGGTCGTGTCGTGTTCATCGGCGACGCCGCGCACGGCATGAGCCCGCAACTCGGCCAGGGCGCGAACATGGCCTTGCTCGATGCGCTGGCGCTGGCGGCGGCGATCGGCGCGCAGGCGCGCCTCGACGACGCGCTCGCGGCGTACGCCCGCGAGCGTGCGCGCCACGTGGCCATCTACCAGTTCGTCAGCCGCTGGTTGACACCGCTGTTCCAGTCCGGCTCGCGCACGCTCGGCCCGCTGCGCGATGCCTGCTTCGGTCCGCTCGGCCGCCTGCCGTACCTGCAACCGCAGATGCTGAAGATCCTCGCCGGCACCAAGCGCAGCTGGTGGCGCTGACGCAACCGCGGCTGAATCGCACGGCGACCTGACGGCACTTTCCTGCGACGGCAGGCGTCCAAGCCACGTCCTCAGGACATCAAATCCCCGGAACCCGTGCATGAACATTGCCGCCCGCCGTCGTAGCACGCCGTTCGTCGCCTTCGCGCTGCTGTTCGTCTCGCTCTCCGCAGTCGCGGCGGACGACGCGCGCGTGCGCGTCGACTGGACCGATCCGGCGCAGTTCACCGAACTCAAGCACTACCGCAGCTTCCGCGACATGCGGCCGGCGGAGTGGCTCGACCCGCTCGCGCAGCATCTGCGCAAGCGCGCCGAACGCGTGCTGCCGCCGGGCGACCGGCTCGAGGTCACCTTCACCGATGTGCAACGTGCCGGCAACTACGAACCCTGGCACGGGCCACGCCTCGACGACGTGCGCATCGTCAGGGACATCTACCCGCCGCGCATCGACCTCCGCTTCCGCCTGATCGATGCGAACGGTGGCATCGTGCGCGAAGGCGAGCGCACGCTGCGCGACAGCGCGTTCCTGATGCGCGACGGGGCGCACGAGACGGATTCGCTGCGCTTCGAGAAGCGCCTGCTCGACCAGTGGCTGCGCAAGGAGTTCGCGGCAGGGCCTCGCTGAGCACGCTACCGGGCGCGCGCCGATCGCGGCACAATGCGGGTTCCCTGCCCGGAGCCCGCGATGGACACCCAGCATCCCGACCTGCACCCGCTGTACGCAGCGCACATCGCGACGCTGAAGGCGCGCGCCGACGAGGCGCTCGCGCGTGAAGGTTTCGAGCACCTCGTGATTGGCGCGGGCCAGCCCGCCATGCAGTTCCTCGACGACCGACCGTATCCATTCGCGGTCAACCCGCATTTCAAGCACTGGCTGCCGGTGACGAAGGCGCCGGGCTCGTGGATCGTGTACACGCCGGGCAAGCGGCCCAGGCTCGTCTACCTGCAACCGCACGATTACTGGCACGTCGTGCCCGATGCACCGGCCGGCTACTGGGTCGAGCATTTCGACGTCGTCATCATCCGCGAAGCGAGGGACGCGCGCGCGCACTTGCCCGGCGATTCCGCGCGCTGCGCGATCGTCTCCGAAACCGGCCTCGACGGCTTCGCGCCCAACAATCCGCAGGGCGTGCTCGACTACCTGCATTGGCAGCGGTCGTGCAAGACCGCCTACGAGCTGGCGATGATGCGCGTCGCCAGCAAGATCGGCGCGCGCGCACACCGCGCCGCCGAGCGTGCGTTCCGCGCCGGCGTGTCGGAGTTCGACATCCATCTTGCCTACATGACCGCGGCGCGCCAGATCGATGAACTGCCATACAACAACATCATCGCGCTGAACGAGCATTGCGCGGTGCTCCACTACATGGAATTGCAGCATGCACCACCGGCGCATGCGCGCTCGTTCCTGATCGACGCGGGCGCGAGCTTCCACGGCTACGCCAGCGACATCACGCGCACCTACGCCGCCGCCGATGCGACCGAATTCCAGGCACTGATCGATGCGGTCGACGCGGCGCAGCGCGGCTTCGTCGCGAAGGTGCGCGCGGGCCAGAGCTATCCCGACCTGCACGTGCACGCGCACATCGTGCTTGGCGGCATCCTGAAAGACCACGGGTTCGTCCGCATGAGCCCGGAGGCCGCCCTCGACGGCGGCGTCACCTCGACGTTCTTCCCGCATGGACTCGGCCACCCGATCGGCCTGCAGGTGCACGACGTCGCCGGCTTCATGGCGAGCGACCGCGGCGGCACGCTGCCGCGCCCGCCCGGCCATCCGTACCTGCGCATGACGCGCGCACTCGAGCCGGGCATGGTCGTGACGATCGAGCCGGGCCTGTACTTCATCGACATGCTTCTCGCGGAACTGAAGAACAAGCCCGCGGCGAAGGACGTCGACTGGACGCGCGTCGAGGCGTTCCGCAAGTACGGCGGCATCCGCATCGAGGACGATGTCGTTTGCACGGAGGGCGAGCCGGAAAACCTCACGCGCGATGCGTTCACGGCGCTCGGCTGATACGAGCGCGGGAGTGGATACGCGCGCGCTCAGAGCGTATTGCGCGCGCTTCCCCGGCGCGACCTCGCGCGCGCTCGATCCGCCATACAACATCCTGCTCTACGAAGTCGGCGGCAGGCAGTTCGCGTACTTCAAGCTGTCCGAGCCGGAGAAATGGCGATTCAGTCTGCGCACCACGCCGGAACGCTTCCTCGAACTGACCGGCATTCCCGGCATCAAGCCGGCGCGCTACATGGCGCGTTTCCACTGGGTCACGATCGTCGATGTGCGTTCGGTGCCTGCGGATTACCTGAAGGAGCTGGTGGCCTGGTCCTATGACAGGGCGCTGGGCTCGCTTTCGATCGCCCGCCAGCGGAAGGCGCTCGAGTGCTCGCCGTCACGGTCCAAGTTCTGAATCGAAGCCTTCGTCGAAGATCCGGTCCTGCACTTCGTGGGCGCCGATGTCGACGATTCCGAACACGACGCGCGCTTCGCCGTCGACGTCGGTGCCGCCGCTGCCGCCGATCGGCGCGGTGTGGCCGGCATCGCGCAGCGGCGAGTCGGCGCGCAGGCGCAGGTCGTGAAGCGCGACGAAATGCGGATCGACCAGGTACGGACTCGTGTCCGTGACGACTACGCCGCCGCCCACTGCGCGCGTGCCGATGTCGTCGTGATCGAGGATTACGGCGCCGGATGGGGTCAGGCTGAGATCGGTACCACCATTGCCCCACACGATGCTGTTGGCGATGTGCACGTCGCCCGGACCATTGCCCCCGACGGCAAGACCCGCCCGGGTTGAAGTCGCCGGCACGCTGTTGCCGGCGATACTGTTGTTGTTGAAGGCGATCGCGACGCCGCTGCCGGGTCGATTCGTGGCCAGGGCGACGATGACGCCGGAGCCGCCGGTCGACGTGTTGTCGAAGAATTCGCTGCTGCGAACGAAGATGCGCCCGTTCGCGCTGAGCTGCGCGATCGCGAGCCAGCTGTGTTCGCGTGCACGGAGACGTTCTCCAGTATGAGATCGCCGGTCCAGTCGCTCGATCCGCTCATGTTGAGAACTGCGGAGCTGTCGGCGGCGCCATGCGCAAGACTCAGGTCATGAACGAAAGCCGGCGCAGCGGACGCGCCCTGCACGAACGTGTCGAGCAGGCGCTTGCTGCCGGCTCCGTCCAGCACGCTCCATTGCGCACCGCCGAGGAAGATCCCGCAGGGCGGCGACCCCGGCGGAGCGGCGTAACCCCCGCTGATCGTCAGTCCGTGCAGGTCGCTGGAGTGGTATGCAAAGCTGGCGCCGCTCGGCGTGTACGCCCCGGGCGCCAGCTTGATGTTGTCGTCCTGGCCATTGGTCGACGCGCTCGCGAGTGCGGCTTCAAGTTCGACGCCATCGTGCACGCAGAATGTGGCCGCGGAAACCGGCGCGAACAGGGATGCGAGCAGCAGCACTGCAATGGCGCGGCGACGACTCGTCGCCACGACGTCGGTACGCCGCGGCGGGTGGCCTGGGGATTTCATTGGAAGTCATCCTGGAAGAGGTTGGAGGTGTGCGCACGCCGACAAGGGATCGGGCACTAATAGTCGCGCATGGGGTTCTCCCGCGAGGCCATCGCTTGTGCTGCAGCGGGCGATGAGACTCGCTCCAGTCGGTGTGACTCAAGCAATCCCGCTTTCGCGGCAATTCATGACATGGTCGATGGCGGACCGACCGCCAACCCGCCGACTCAGGCGTCGATCCGGCTTCCGAGCAGGACAGCCAGCGCGCGGGTGCGCGGGTGCGCAGGGCCGAGCACGCGCTGGTACACGGCGAGCGCTTCACGCCGAAGGCCGAGCGCTTCCTGCGCCTGCTCGGGCCGTTGCAGCAGGTCGGCCAGCATGAGGTCGATTTCGCCGGACCGCGTGCTGCCTGCATCCTTTCCGGCGCGCACGTCTTGCCTCGCCCCACGTGCTTCCTTCTCGCCGCCCGCGGCATCGCCCGTACGCGCCAGCGCGACACCGTACGCGGCGCGCGCGCACGCCGCGTACCCTGCGCCTCCGCCCGACTCGGCCAGTTCGCTACGGCTCGCCTCCAGCGTCGCCAGCGCTTCGGATCTGCGCAGCGCCAGCTGCACCAATCCAAGGCGCAGGGTCACGCGTCCCCGCATCGTCTGCTTGCTGTCGGAGAGGATGCGCCGCGACTCTCCCAGCGCGACGAGGGCGCCATCGTAGTCATGCGCGAGATAGCGCGCAGTGCCGAGCGAGCCGAGCACGCTGCCGAGCATCGGCGCATCCGGCTTCAGGGTGGCGCGCGCCCGACGTTCGGTCGCGTTCAACGTCGCGAGTGCTTCGCTCACATGACCGGCATGCGCCTGTGCCAGGCCCAGCATGTTGTCGACATAGATGAGTCGCGCATGCTCCGCGCCGATGAGCTTGACCGCCATCGCGTGCGAGCGCAGTGCCAACGCCTCGGCCTCGTCGTACCGTTCGGCGTAGAACGCGTCGGCCGAAAGGTTCATCAGGTCCATCGCGACGTCGCGGCTCTCCAGGCCATCGAGTTCCTGTCGCTCGCGCAACACCGCTTCGTGCAGCGACAAGGCTTCTGCTGCGTCGCCGCGCGCATTGGCCAGCTTTGCCAGGCTGGTCATCGAGGAGATGTGTTCGCGCGCGTAGGCGGGACCGGCATCGCGCAGCAGGCGCTCGGCTTGGGTCGACGTCGCCATCGCGCTTTTCGCGTCCCCGCTCTGCTCCTGGTCCAGTCCTAGGTTGGCCAGGGCGACGCCGAACTCGGGCGAATCATCGCCGTAGCGCAGGCGCGCTGCATCGGCATTGCGCTGGGCGAGCAGGCGCGCGCGCTGAGGATCGCCAATGCGCACCAGGGTCATCTGGATCAGCTGGCGCATCTCGATCTGCACTTCGGGTGCATCGGCGAAGTCGCGCTCGATGCGCGCAATGGCGTTGTCAAGCAGCCGATCGGGCGGTGCCTTGCGCCCGGGATGGTCGTCGAACGGATTGGCGTCTTCGAGCAACCCGGCAAGGAACGCCTTGCTGCGTTCGGCGCGATCGGCCATGCGCTCGGCACGCTGTGCCTGCCACAGGCTGGCGGCGGTGCCGACGATCATCGCGAGCACGGCAACACCGGCGGCGGCCGTGGCAAGACGATTGCGGCGAGCGAACTTGCCGATCCGGTACAGCGCGCTGTCCGGACGCGCCACTACCGGACGCCCGTCGAGGAAGCGCTCGACGTCATCGGCGAGCGCTTCGGCGCCGGCGTATCGGCGCTGCGGTTCCGCGGCGAGGGCACGCAGGACGATGGCGTCGAGATCGCCGCGCAACGGCAACGTACCGGCGTGGCGCGATGTCGTTCCCGCGGCGGTGCGTACGGCCGCACTCGGCCGGGTCACGGCGCCATCTTCGCGACGCTGGCTCGAGTAGCGCAGCCCGGTAAGCAGCTCGAACAGCAGTGCGCCGAGCGCGAACACATCGGTCGCCGTGGTCAGCACGCCGCCGCTCAGCTGCTCGGGCGCGGCGTAGGCGCGGGTCAGGAAGCGATGCCCGGTGGTCGCGTCTTCGGCGCTCTCGACTTCGACCAGCCGGGCGATCCCGAAGTCGAGCAGGCACGGCGTGCCGTCCGCGCGCACCCGCACGTTCGACGGCTTCAGGTCGCGGTGCACGATCAGGCGCTGGTGGGCGTAGGCAACTGCGCGGCACAGACGCAGGAACAGGTCGAGCCGCGCATGCGTGTCGGCATCGGTGTGCGCGATCCACTCGTGCAGGTCGCTGCCTTCGACGTATTCCATGGCGAACCAGGGACGGCCGTGCATGTCCAGTCCGCCGTCGAGCAGGCGTGCGATGTCCGGATGATTCAGTTGCGCGAGCAGTTCGCGCTCGCGCTGGAACTGCGCGAGCACGATGGCACTGTCCATGCCGAGGCGGATCAGCTTCAACGCGACCTGCTGACTGAATCCCCCCTCGACGCGATCGGCCAGCCACACGCTGCCCATGCCGCCTTCGCCGAGCTTGCGCCGCAACCGGTACGGACCGATGCGTTCGCTGGTCCGCGTCGTCTCGCACACTTGCAACGCGTCGGCGGCGAGCGAATCGAGAGAACGGTCGACGACAAGATCGTCGCGGGCATCCAGTTGCAGCAGGCGCTGCAGCGTCGAATGCAGAGCGGCATCTTCGACGCGGATGCGATCGAGCCATGCCGCGCGATCGTCGACGGCCAGGTCCAGCGCTTCGCGCAGACGGTCGGCGACCCCTTCGGAAAGCGGCCCGACCCTTTGCCCAGTCATCCGCGCTCGCCTGCTTCGAGTTGCATCTGGAGCAACGCGCGCGCGGCGCGCCAGTCGCGCGCAATCGTGCGTTCGGCGAGGCCGAGCAACTCGCCGACTTCGGCGAACCCGAGTCCGGCGAAGAAATGCAGTTCCACCACGCGGGCGAGCCTGGCATCGGTCGCCGCCAGTTGCTGCAGCGCGTGATCGAGGGCGATCATGTCGACCCGATCTTCGGCTTCCGACGGCACCGCCAGCGCGCCATCGAACGTCGTCTCCTTCATGCTGCCGCCGCGCTTCTGCGCGAGCGCGTCGCGCGCTCCGTTGAGCAGCACCTGACGCATTGCACCCGCGGCAAGTGCGAAGAAGTGCGCCCTGTCGTTCAGGGCCAGGCCACGGCCGGCGAGTTTCAGGTAGGTCTCGTGCACCAGCGCCGTGGTGGACAGTGTCGCACCAGCGCCTCGCGCGAGATGGCGCGCACGCAGGTGCAGGTCCGCATAGATCGCGGCGAACAGCGTGTCGTAGGCCTGCGCATCGCCACTCGAACAACGTCGCAACAACTCAGCGGTTTCGTCTCCACCGTTCGCGTCCGGATTCATCGTCGCTCTCCTGCGTCAGGCATGATGCGCCGCAGCGGCAATCCGTCACAAGGACCACACGGCAGAAGAGCAGCGGAGCGAGCTTCGCTACAAGGGCGGGGCGAAAGATGAACGCTGGCCATGGGCGAGCGCAGCAAAGCGTGACAGCACTGCGCGCATCCGCTAGCGTGCGCCATCCTTTCACGGGATGTCCGTGTGATCCGCCGCATCTGGCCGCTGGCCGCCCTCACCCTTGCCGCTGTTGTCAGCGCACACGCAGTCGCGAGCGCACCCAAACCATACGGGACCAAGGCGCCAGTGCGCGACCCGCAGGTCGACCGCTGGATCCATGTCGGCGGCTTCGGCGAAATCGCAGTCTACCGGCCGAAGGTCGAGAGTCGCGGGCTGGTGCTGTTCGCGTCGGGCGACGGCGGCTGGAACCTTGGCGTGACCGACATGGCGCACCAGGCGTCCGCGCTCGGCTACTGGGTCGCGGGTTTCAGCACGCCGGAGTACCTCAAGGCACTCGATGGCGGCGACGGCCAGTGCAGCGACGCCGACGGCGCGCTGGCGCGGCTTGGCGCCAGCCTCATGCGCGAACTGAAGCTGCCACCGGACACGCGCCCGGTACTCGTCGGATATTCGTCCGGCGCAACGGTCGTCTACACCGCACTCGCCGCGGATGCCGGCAAGCGCTTCGATGGCGGCATCAGCCTCGGCTTCTGCCCGGACCTGCTGATCCACAAGCCGTTCTGCCGCGGCGAAGGCGGCCTGACCGCACATTGGCAGAAGCAGCCGCCAACCTGGGTGTTCGACAAGATCGATACCGTGCAGGCGCGCTGGCGCATCCTGCAGGGCGAGAGTGACCAGGTCTGCGACCCCAAGTTCGCCGGCGAGTTCGCTGCCGGCCAGCATGACTCGAAGGCGATCCTGCTGCCCAAGGTCGGCCACGGCTTCGGCGTGCCGAAGAACTGGATGCCGCAGTACCAGCAAAGCCTGCACGACCTGCTTGACGGTGGCTGTGCCGGTTGCGGGACCGCGCACTAGAATCGCATCCCCGCGTAATCAGGGATGATGCCAAGCCGATGAGCGCCGCCACCGAATCCGCTGCATCGAACGCACCGGCCGCCCGCAGCCGTCGCGCCCACTTGCGCTGGCTCGTGCCGGTCGCATTCCTGCTGCTGGTCGGCTGGCTGGTGTGGCTCGGTGTCGACGAGTTCGACCTGCCGGAGATCCAGCGCACCCTGCTCGGCGTGCCTACTCTTCCCGCGCTCGGCGTCGGCGTGCTCGCGCTCGCCGCGGTCGCGTTCACCGGACTCATCGATGTCGTGATCGCGCGCTGGCTCGGCTTGCCGGTGCCGACCCGCGACATGCTGCGGCTCGCGTTCGTCGCGAATGCGCTGGCGAACATCCTCAACCTGTCCGGTGCGATCGGATCGGGCGTGCGCCTGCTCGGCTTTGCCGCGCGCAAGGTCGAACTCGCGCGCGGCGCGGCGCTGATCGGCCTGCAGGTGCTGTCGCTGCCGCTCGGTCTGTCGGTGTTGATCCTGATCACGCTTGCACTCGGATCACGTCCGATCACGCCAACCGAGACGATGCACTGGATCGCGTTGGCGGTATTGTTCGCGGCCGCCTGCTACCTGCCCGCGTTCTTCGTGCTGACCTCGCGCCGGCGCGTGATGCGCTGGTTGCCGCACGGAAGCGAACTGCCGCCGCTGCGTCTCAAGCTTGCACTCACCGCGCTGTCGTTCATCGACTGGGTGCTGAGCGCGGCAGTGCTGTACGGCTGCCTGTACCTTTCCGGCGCGCACGTGAAACCGGGTCCGTTGCTCGGCAGTTTCGCCGCGGCACAAACCCTCGGCCTGCTCAGCCTGATCCCCGGCGGCTTCGGCGTGTTCGACGGACTCATGCTGCTCGCGCTTTCCAGCGGCGGCTACGACAATGCACAGGTGCTGTCCGGCCTGTTCCTGTTCCGCATCGCCTATTACCTGCTGCCGCTGCTCGGCGGCCTCTATGTCGGCTCCGGCATGCTGGTCGGGCAACTGCCCGGCGTCACGCGCGCGGCACAGCGCCTGCAGACGCATCCGCTGTTCGGCGTACTCGGCCTGCCGGCCAACCTGCTCGCAGGCCTCGGCATGCGCGCACTCGCGATCCTCACCTTCGGCGCCGGCCTGCTGCTGCTTGCATCTGCGGCGATCCCCGCCGTGCACGAACACACGGTGGTGGTGCGGCAGTTCCTGCCGCTGGCGGCGGTCGAGAGTTCGTACTGGCTGTCGGTGCTCGCCGGCGTGCTGCTGCTCGGCCTCGGTCGTGGCATCGACGGCCGCCTGCGCGTAGCCTACAACCTGACCCAGCCGCTGTTGATCTTCGCCGCCCTGCTGGCGGTGACCAAGGGCCTGCATTTCGGCGAGGCACTGTTCCTGCTCACGATCGCCGCGCTGCTGCGCCTGCGCAAGCGCGAGTTCACCCAGCGCGCGATGAGCCTGACCTCGCTCACCACCTTCACCTGGCTCGCCGGCCTGATCGTGGTCGTGCTCGCATTCTTCGCGGTCGGCGTCGGCACCATGCTCGGCGACGACAGCTTCGACCTGTGGTACTTCGGTTTCGGCGAACATTCCTCGCGCTTCGTGCGCGGTCTGTTCGCCGCGCTGGTCGGCGTGTTCGCGTATTTCGTCTGGCAGTTCTTTGCGGTGCGCAGGCCGGCGCTCAAGTTGCCCGCGCGCGAGGAACTCGAACGCGCGCGCGACATCTACCACGCGCACGGCGGCGGCGAGTTCGCGCACCTCTCGTTCATGCGCGACAAACACCTGTTCTGGTCCGGCGACCATCATGCGGTGGTCGCCTACGGCGTGGTGCGCGACCGGCTTGTCGCACTCGGCTCACCGTGCGGCCCGGAGGCCGCGATCAAGCGTGCGATCCTCGACTTCCGCCAGTTCGCCGACGCGCAGGACCGCGTGCCGCTGTTCTACGAGGTGCTCGAACCCGACCTGTCGCTGTACCACGACCTGGGCTTCGACCTGTTCAAGCTCGGCGAACTCGCGACCGTCCGGCTGGACGAATTCACGCTGGCCGGCAAGCGCTGGGAGGACCTGCGCCAGGCGGTCAACCGTTCGGTCAAGGAACAGCTCACATTCGAGATGGTGGAGCCGCCGTTCGACACCGTGCTGATGAGCGAACTCGAGCACGTCTCCGACCAGTGGCTCGCCGACAAGGGCGCGCACGAGAAGAGCTTCTCGCTCGGCCATTTCGATCCGGACTATTTCGCGTGGAGCCCGCTCGCACTGGTGCGCCGCTCGGGCAAACTGATCGCATTCGCGAACGTGCTGCCGCCGTACGGACCGAACGGTACTGCCAGCGTGGACCTCATGCGCCACGTCGACGATGCCCCGCGCGGCACCATGGACTTCCTGTTCGCACGCGTGATGCAGTGGGCGAAGGACAGCGGCCACGCAAGCTTCAGCCTCGGCATGGCGCCCCTTTCCGCCGTCGGCGACAACCCCTACGCGCGCATCAACGAGCGCCTCGCCGCACTCGCGTTCCAGTACGGCGGGCGCTTCTACAACTACCAGGGCCTGCGTCGCTACAAGGAGAAATTCCAACCCGAATGGACCGGATCCTACCTCGCGTACCCGCGCGGGCTGTGGGTGCCCGGCTTGCTCATCGACATCGCCGCACTGGTCGCCGGCGGCTACCGGCGCTTCCTCCGCGGCAGGTGACCCGGATCGACCCAGGCAACGGAGCGAGCTCCGCGAAACGAGAGCGGAATGCGCTACAGCAGATCGACCGAGACGCGGTTGCGTCCTTCGCGTTTGGCGCAATACAAGGCTGCATCGGCGCGGGCAAGCAGGGTTTCGACGCGATCGCCGGGTCGGTAGTCGCCAAGCCCGATTGAAACCGTAAGGCCGATGCTGCGCCCGTCGATTTCCTTTCCGGTCTCCTCCACCGCCGCGCGCAGGGTTTCCGCGGCCGCGATGCCGCGCTCCCGACCGGCGCCGTCGAGGGCGATCACAAACTCCTCGCCGCCATAGCGCACGATCAGGTCGCTCGCGCGCACATGCCGACGCAACAGGTTGCCGACCATCACCAGACAGCGGTCGCCGACGGCGTGGCCATGGCGGTCGTTGATCGCCTTGAAGTGATCGAGGTCGAGGAACAACACGCACAGCGGTTGCCCGCCCTGGTCCGCCTGCAGCATGAGCTCGCCGAGGTCGCGATCGAGGCGGCTGCGATTCGGCAAGCGGGTCAGCGGATCGGTGCGCGCGACGCTGCGCGCCACCTGCATTTCGCGCTCGGCGTAGCGCGCCGCGCGCGCGGTGGCGAGCACCAGCACGAGCGCACCGAACACCTGCGCGGCGGGGTGCAGCACTTCGAGCCAGTCGGGCGTGCCGCGCAATTGCAGGAAGTATCCCGCGCGCAACGTGCCGGCCATCGACAGCACCCCCCAGCCGGCGAGGAAGAACCAGCCCTGCATGGAACCCGCGCGTGCGCGCGCCGCCGCAACCCCGAGCGAGAGGAGCGCCAGCGCAATGACCGCGATGTTGTTCGCCTGATTGCCGAACGAAGAACCCGGATCGACGATCAGCAAGCCGAGCAAAGCCACGCTGCCGATCAGGATCGCGTACATCAGCCGCGCCACGCGCGGATAGTGGTCGGGGATGGAGAGGAACTGGATGATGAAGAAATAGACCGCGACCAGGCCGATGTTGATCGAGACCGACAGCAAGCGCATCGAATGCCGCAAAAGGCCCGCATCATGCACGAACGCGACGATCTCGCCGCTCATCACCATCACGTAGATCGCCGCGGTCAACACCCAGAACGCGAACAGCAGCAGGTGCCAGCGTCGCAACGCCACCGAATAGATCGCCGCCACCAGGCCTAGCAGGAACAGGGCGGCGAGGATCATGCTGGTGTAGCGCACGCGCGCAAGGTCCTCGGCCACGTAGTCGAGCAGCGGCGCCGCGCTGACCCGCATGGGTTGATGGCGACCGTCCAGCAGATGCAGATAGACCGGCTGCAAAGCGTATTGCGCGGGCAGGGTCAGCGCCAGCCGGTGGCGCGAGCCGATCTGTAGTCGATTCGAATCAAACCCGGATATCGGCAACGGACCGTAGTCCGGAGGCAGATAGGCCACCCACTCGGCGTCGTAGACTTCCTTGATCGCCAGCACCCAATCGCTTGAGACCCGGGTGCCGGGCGCAAGCTGCAAGCGCCACCAACTCGCTGTCTGCTCGTACCGGATTGCGTCGACCGCGGACCAGCCCCCTGCAGGGACCGCGCGCACCGATTGCACGTCATCCTGCACCGGCGCGACGGTCAGGCGGGCGACTTCGACCGCGTGCGCCAGCGCGACCGGGGACAGCAGCATGCAAAGCAGGCCTCGCCACAGCATGCGCGTCAGGCGCATCAGGTGGCTCCGGATACGTATGGTGGGCCGAGTGTAAACAAAATTGCCCCGCAATTCGCCCAGGGTTCGCGCTACAGCACCGCCATGATCAACAGCCCGCGTTCGGTCGCCTCATAAGAGACGAACTCCTCTTCCGACTGCCTGCCATCAGGCAATCCCTTTTGGACATGCAAGCGAATGTAGCCCTTCGTCTCCATGCGCTGGAGCAACTTCAAATCACCGCTGCGTTCCAATACCCATTTGGGTTGGTACGTGGTCGAACTCTCGTGCAGGAGAAGTGATGTTTCACGGATGCTCAGACCGACATCGCGCTTCAGCTCGGCATCGACCCTCCTGACGTCGCGCATCAGTGCCTTCGCTTCCTTCTCCGATGGTTGGGCGGCGCCGGCAAGAGATGCGGCAATCAGCAGTACGGGTGCGAGCGTCTTCTTGATCATCCTGTTTCACCTGCCGGGAAGGGAGCGGCGGCACGCGGGCGGCCACTGGAAGCACAGCGAGCTGAATCCTGCAGGCGCCGCTGCGCCCACCACCTATTGCGGCTGCGTCGCCGCCCACGTCCCGGTCACCAGTCCGACCAGGTCGTAGCCGGCCTTCTTGTCGAGCAGGCGCGAGCGGTCGGCGTAAGTCTGGCCCTTCTCGAACGCGCTGCGGCCGGCAAGCAGGCGCACGCTGCGAAGGCACAGCTCGCGGCGTGACGGGTCGATCTCGCTGATCGAATACACCAATGCACCGCTGCGGCCAAGCTTGATCGCCGTGCAATCGAGCACGTGCTGCGGCTTGCCGTCGTAGGCGATCTCGGCGACCCACGCGACGCTGTGGCCGGCGGGATCGAGACGCGGAAGCTCCGGGTAGCCGACCAGGCTGTAGGTCGGCTCGCCTGCATCCTGCTGGTCGGACAGGGTGCGCGTCGCCTGCTTCGCCGCAGCGAGCAGGGTCTCGCGCGATTGCGAAGTGAACGTGTCGTCGCTGATGAAGCCGTCGGCGATGTGATCGACATCCACGTGCCAGGCGTCCTTTGCGGTGAGGTCGACGCGTTCGTGCACCAGCCAGCCGATGCTTTGCGTGTCCGGCTCGTCCTCGGTGCCGGCGAACGCGGTGGCGAGTGCCGCGCGGTCGATGAAGCGGAAATGCGCGGGCACATCGATCGACGCATGCGCGGTGGGGAAATCCACCCGGCCGGTGCTGCTCGGCAGGTTCGCGAGGGCGACCGAGCGTCGCAGCCTCGCGCCGATGCCGTCGTCGTCTGCGGGCGTCTGGTCTTGTGCGTCACTGTCGCCATCGGCCATCTGCGCCGTCGCTGGCGGCTGGTAGCCGAGCCCCCAGGCGAGAAACCCGAGCCAAACGCCCACCGCCGCGAACGACGCCAGCAGCGGGGTGCGCACGCCCTCCTCCTTCTCGTTCCAGTATTTCACCAGCACGTACAGGCCGACCGGCCAGAGCAGCAGCATGAGGATCGCCAGCGTCTGGCTCGAACGCCAAACGCGCACCAGCGCGAGCAGGTACAGCAGGCCGGCGACGAGCGGCAACGCCGCGAGAAGGTAAAGCGCCGTGAACATGCAGGGTCCTTCAGCGGGATTCGATCTTCAGGATTTGCTCTTTCTTGAGCACATAGCTCGCATTGCCGCCCTTGCGCCGGACTTCGATCGTCACCTGCTTCGCGTCGGCCGAGGTCACCACGCCATGGTGCTCGCGCTCGTTGGTCGTGACGATCGACACGCGCGCGCCGATGCTGTGCGCGAGATCGGCGAACTCCATTGCGTTTTCGTTCCGCTTGGGCGCCAGCCATTCGTCGTCCGCGCTCTGCGCCGGCGCGACCACCGCGGCGGCGATCGGCGTTTCGTTGATCGATTCGTCGACCGTGGCGGATGCGGCCGGTGCGGGCGCGACCGACCGTACCGTGGGCGGCGCATTCATCAGCTCCTCGATGCGCGCCTCGTCCTCGTCGAGCGTCTGCGCGAAAACGTCGAGCGCGAGCACGCCGCCGAGCAAGGCCGCCAGGACATGTTTCCGCTGCATGCGCATGCCAGTCCCCCCTCCCTTTGGCCGGCTGGCGGCCGGCACAGGCAGGCAAAGCATAGACGAAGCCGCGGCGCCGGCGTCACTTCTGCGCGGCAGGCGGCGCATGATCGGCGTCCGGGGCAGCGGGCAGGTTGGCGAGGATCGCGCGCCCGAGCGCTGCGTAGTCGCCGTCGTAGTGATGTCCGCCCGGCAGCGCAACGGCGCGCACGCCCGCCGCCTGGGGTGTCACGCAGAAGCTGTCGTCCTCGTCGGCGCCATGCACGCACACCAGCGGCAGCTTGCCCTGCGCGACCTCCGGACCGAGCGGCAACGCGTCGTCGTGATGGGTCGAGCCGAACCAGTCGCCGACATGGATTTCGAACACCGCGGTGTCGTCCGGCGAAATCATCACGCCACCCTGCACGCGCGCGCGTACCGCCTCCGGCAGCCGGTTCGCGATGACCGGCACCAGGCTCGCGCCGAACGAATAGCCGATCAGCACGAAGCGCGCGTCGGCATCCTGCCCGCCGTAATGCGCGATCACGCGCGCGATCGCCGCAGCGGCGGCGTCCGGCGTCTGCTTGTGCCAGAAGAATTTCAGCGTGGAGAAGCCGATCACGCGCACACCGTCGCCGGTGAGCGCATCGGCGACGCCACGGTCGAGGCCGGCCCAACCGCCGTCGCCGGTGATGATGATCGCGATGCGATGCGCGTTCGCCGGCGCCTCCGCGGCGGCGGTCGGCGCGATTTCGGTCAGCGGCAAATCGGCGACGTCGTCCGGCAGCGCCGCGACGGACGCGGCATCGCGTGCGCGCCAGCGCGCGTAGAGCGCGCCTGCATCCGCCTTCGCATCGCTCGACGCGTACGCCGGCAGCACGCTGCCGAGCAGGCGCCAGACGGTCGCGAGCGGCACGCCGAATCCATCGATGCGCGCGCCCGGTGCGAACGGATGAGGCCACCAGTCGAGCGGCAGTTTCGCCACCTTGCCGACGCGGAAATCACCGGCCCCGGTGGCGATGGTCATCGCACCCGCATCGCCGGCGCAGAACGGTTTCGGAAAACGCAGCCCGGCATCCCAGCCAAGAGTAACCAGACCCTCGAAGGTGCCGGCCGGCGCCTGCGCACCGAGCGCGTAGGCGAACGTCGCGCCGGCACCGTCGCCGATCAGCAACGGCAGCGAATAGTCCGCGGCGCCTTCGTGGCGTTCGATCCAGTGCGCAGCCTCCTCGACATGCCCGGCGGGATAAGAGCACGCGTCCTTGATCGCCTCCATTCGCTTGAGGTACGCCGGCAGGTCGATGCCGACGACGAACGCGCCGCGCCGTGCGAGGGCCTCGCCGATGCCCTGCTGGCGCGGCGTCCAGCCGTCGCGGTCGGAGAACAACAACACCGTGTGGCGCAATTCGCCGTCCGGACGGCTGAGGTGCAGCGGGCCGAACAGGCCGTACTCGACCGTGGCGGGGCGGGAGTCGGGAGCCGGGAGCTGCGCGGGAGCCGCGCTCGCGAGCAGCGCCAGCAACAGGTGCAGCAGGCTCATGCGCGCGCCGCCATGATCGCCTCGATCTCGTCGGCATCTTTCGGTGCATCGCCCGAGATCACCTCCGGCTCGGCGTCGGTGACGACGACATCGTCCTCGATGCGGATGCCGATGCCGCGGAATTTCGCCGGCACGCCCTTCAGATCGGGCGCGATGTACAGGCCCGGCTCGACCGTGACGACCATGCCGGGTTCGAGCACGCGGAATTCGCCGTCGATGCGGTAGTCGCCGGCGTCGTGCACGTCGAGGCCGAGCCAGTGCCCGGTCTTGTGCATGTAGAACTTGCGATAGGTGTGCTCGCGCAGGTTCTTCTCGACGCTGCCCGCGAGCAGGCCGAGCTTGCAAAGGCCGCGGGTCAGGGTGCGCACCGCGGCTTCGTGGTAGGCATCGAACGTGCGTCCGGCGCGCACCTCGTCGATCGCGGCGAGCTGCGCCGCCAGCACGAGCTCGTAGAGCACACGCTGCTCGGGCGACCAGCGGCCGTTGACCGGCCAGGTGCGCGTGATGTCGGATGCGTAGCACTGGTATTCGGCACCGGCATCCACCAGCAGCAGGTCGCCATCGCGCAGCTCCGCGTTGTTCGCGCGGTAGTGCAGCACGCAGCCGTTCGCGCCACCGCCGACGATCGGTTCGTAGCTCGGCACCGCGCCGTGCTTGCGGAACGCGTGCAGCAACTCGGCCTCGATCTCGTGTTCGTTGAGGCCGGCGCGCGTCGCGCGCATCGCGCGACGATGCGCCTCGGCGGCAATCTGCGCCGACTTGCGCATCAAACGCAGCTCGGCGCGCGACTTGTACAGACGCAGGTCGTGCAACAGGTGCGGCAGCGCGACGAATTCGTGCGGCGGCTTCGCGCCATGGCGGATCTGCGCGCGCACGCGGTTGACCCAGCCGATCAGCTTGAGGTCGAACTCGGCGTCGCGGCCGAAGTGGTAGTAGACACGCGTGCGACCCTCGATCAGGCCGGGCAGGATGTCGTCGATGTCGTCGATCGGGAACGCATCATCCATGCCGTACACGGCGACCGCGCCCTCGGTGCCGGCGCGTGGGCCGTCCCAGCGCTCGCGCTCGGCGTCTCGCTCGCGGCAGAACAGGATCGTCTCGCTCGGCGCGCGCCCCGGCACCAGCGCGAGCACGGCGTCGGCTTCCGGAAAGCCACTGAGATAATGGAAATCGCTGTCCTGGCGATACGGATAGTGCGCATCGTTGTTGCGCACCCGCTCGGGTGCGGCGGGCACGATCACGATCGCGTCGGGACCCGCCATGCGCATGAGCTGCTTGCGCCGGCGCGCGTATTCCCTCGGTTCGATCATCGGCGACGGTGGTGGTGGATGTCGGGCGCTAGTGTAGCGCCTCACCCGCGATTCAATGCAGCAAACGCGCCGCCGCCTGTCGCGATTCGCCGGTCTCGCGATGCAGGCGCGCAACCGCGACGCGCACGAACTCGAGCACGTCGGCATAGGCCTGCTCGTCGCCTGCGCCGCCCTCGATCTCGAGGCGGGAGGTCGCGATCGCGCCGAAATCGGCGAGGATCTCGTTCGCGTCATCGGACAACGATGCGTGCAAGGTGCTGCCGACCAGGCCGAAGCCGCCGAGAAAGCCGCGACACCACTCCACCAACGCGTCCGCGCGCAACGCCAATGCCGCACCCGCATCCGGCAGCAGCGGCTCCACCTGCGCCGGGTCGTGGTTGAACTGGGCCAGCGCGGCCGCGCGCAGAGCGACGAGCGTGTCGTCGCGTGCCGCCTGCGCATCCGCCGGCGACAATTCGAGCCGATCGAGCCAGTCGTCCGCACCGGCGCGACCGCCCGCACACAGGTAACCCGTCAGGGAGCCGTGCAGGTCACTTGCATGGACGCCGATGCGCAGGCCGGCGAGGGTGGTGGAGACGCGGTAATAGCTGGGCGACATCATGTGCAAACGGGTCGAGGGAAGCAGCCGCAAGTCTAGCCGCTGTCGCGGTGGCAGATGGCAGATGGCATGGCGTACGCGCTTTGCCTACACTGCGACGGCCCCCCTCGCCCCGACTCGCCCGTGCCCGGACTCGCGTCGTCATCGGCCCGATCGATCCAGCCCCGCCGCTGGTACGCGGCATTCGCCGTCGCGGCGGCACTGTTGTGCGCATCGCCCGCCCAGTCGCAATCGCAGTCCCAGGCACTGCGGCGCGACTTCTACTTCCGCACGATCGGCACCGAGCAGGGACTGGCGCAGAACACGGTGAGCGCGTTCCTGCAGGATCGCGACGGCTATCTGTGGATCGGCACCGACAGCGGCCTGCAGCAGTACGACGGCTACGACTTCACGACCTTCGCACATGCGAGCGACGATCCGGCGAGCCTGCCCGAAGGTCCGATCTCCTCGCTGGCGCAGGACGCCGACGGCAATCTCTGGATTGGCACGCTCGGCTCCGGGCTGGTGCGCCATCGGCCGCACGATGAAGGTTTCGAGCACATCGGCACGTTTACCAATATCCACACCTTGCGCGTCGATCCGCGCAGCGGACTGTGGGTGGGTTGCGACAGCGGCATCCTGCTGCTCGATCCGCGCAGCGGCGCGGTCCTGCAACAATGGCCGCTCGGCGCCGCGGGCGAACGCACGGTGCAGCTGCGACAGTTCGATGTCGAATCCGAACACGAGGTATGGGCCGCCAGCTCGTCCGGCCTGCTGCGCCTCAGCCGTGGCACCGCCGCGCCGGTGCGCGTCGCGGCCACTCAGATCGCCGACGCGCGCGCCCTGTTGACAGGCTTCGACGGGCGCCTGCGCGTGGCGACCAGCGACGGCCTCTACGTCGTCGACGAGAACGGCTCGGCGCGGCGCATCTGGCCCGACAGCGGCGACCAGCCCGTCACCGCGATGGTCGAGGATCCGCGCGGCCGGCTCTGGCTCGGCGTGCAGGGTGTCGGGTTGGCGCTGTTCGATCCGCGCAGCGGCGAGACGCAATGGTTGCGGCCCGACGCCGGCGTGCCCGGCAGCCTGCCGGATGCGATCATCACGAGCTTGCAGTTCGATCGTTCCGGCCTGCTCTGGCTCGGCACCCACGAACGCGGCATCAGCAAGGTCGATCCCGCCGGCACCGCGTTCCGCTACGTCGCCGACCGCGACCCGTCGCGCCGGCCGACCGCCGCGAACTACATCCGCGCGGTGTTCGAGGATGGCAGCGGCGACCTCTGGGTCGGCACGCCGGAAGGAATCAAGCGCTACCGGCAACACGACAACCGCTTCGACTATTTCGATGACCTCGTCCTGCATGGCATCAAGGGTGAGCCGAGCGCGCGTGACCTCACCGTCTACGGTTTCGCGCAGGCCGATTCGGGTCGATTGTGGATCGGCAGCGACCGCGGTGCGGCGCTGTTCGATCCGGTACGGCGCACGCTGGAGTTCCTGCCGGTGGATCCGCGCGGAACGCACGGACTGATCGATGGGAACATCCGCGCCCTGCTCGTCGCCGACGATGGCGCGGTGTGGTTCGGCTCCACCCGCGCCGGCGTCGCGCGCTTCGATCCGCGCGACGGCAGCTGGACCCACTACCGGCGCGACGCCGGCGACGGCGCGATCGACGGACTCAGCGACAATCGCGTGCTTACCCTGTATCAGGATCGCGAGCATCGCCTCTGGGCCGGCAACATCAACGGCCTCAACCTGATCGATCCGGTGCAGCGAAGCGTGCGCGTGTTTCGCAGCGATCCGCAGGACGCGCACTCGCTGTCGGCGACGCTCGTGCGTTCGATCCACCAGAGCACGGACGGACACCTGTGGTTCGGCACCCAGTCGGGCCTCAGCCGGCTCGATTCGCTCGACGAGAGCGGCGCGCGTTTCTCGCGCTGGTCGGTGCGCGACGGGCTGCCCGGTGCGACCGTCTATGCAATCCGCGGCGACCGCATGGGGCGCCTGTGGCTGAGCACGAACCACGGCATCGCGTCGTTCGATCCGACCAATGCATCGTTCCGTGGCTTCGCGCTCGCCGATGGGCTGCAGGGCATGGAATTCAATGGCGGCGTGGCGACGACCCTCGCCAGCGGCGAGATCGTGTTCGGCGGGATCAACGGCCTGAACCTGTTCCTGCCGCAGGCGATCGTGAGCAGCCGCTACGCGGCGCCGGTGGTACTGACCTCGGCACGCGTCGGCGCACATGGATTGCCGGCGCAACGCAATGGCGATGCGCTGGTGATGGCGGCGGCCGATCGACTGATCCGCTTCGAATTCGCCGCGCTCGATTTCGGCACGCCGGAACACAATCGCTTCGCCTACCAGCTGGAAGGGTTCGACGAGCACTGGATCGAGGCCGGCACGCGCCACGATGCGACCTACACCAACCTCGATGCCGGCCGCTACGTGTTCAAGGTGCGCGCAAGCAATCGCGACGGCTACTGGAGCGAGCAGATCGCACAGACCGAACTGAACGTCACGCCGGTCTGGTGGGACAGTTTCGCCGCGCGCAGCGTGTACGTGCTCGGCGGCAGCGGATTGCTGTTCGTGCTGTGGCGCGGCCAGCGCCGCCGCCGCAACGAGGAGCGCTCGCACCACCTCGACCTGCGCGAACGCGAGGATCGCCTGCGTCTCGCGCTGTGGGGTTCGGGCGACGATTTCTGGGACTGGGACATGCCGAACGACCGCATCGTGCTGACCGGATCGGGCGACCTGTTCCGCGGCATTTCGCGCAGGCCGACCGAACTGAACCAGGACTGGTTCCGCGCGCAGGCGCATCCTGACGACCTGCCCGCGGTCGAGCGCCGCCTCGAGCAGCACATCGCGCGCATCACCGACACGTTCGAGTCCGAACACCGTTTGCGCAACAAGTCGGGCGAATGGGTGTGGTCGCTCATCCGCGGCAAGATCGTCGAGCGCGACGCCGACGGACAGCCGCTGCGCATGTGCGGCACAGCGCGCGACGTCACCGCAGAACGCGCGGCCGAGCACGAGCGGCGCGTCGCGCACGAGGTGATCCGCAGCATGGGTGAAGCGGTCGCGGTTACCGACCTCGAATTCCGCTTCATGACGATCAACCCTGCCTTCACCCGCATCACGGGCTGGCGCATCGAGGAAATCTCCGGGCGTTCCGCCGCGATCCTCAACTGCGCGCGCCATCCGGTCGAGCAGTACCTCGAACTGCGCGAGGCGCTCGGCCGCGATGGCCACTGGCGCGGCGAGCTGTGGCAACGGCGCAAGAGCGGCGAGGAGTTCCTCAGCTGGATCGAGGTTTCGGAAATCTGCGACGCGAACGGCAAGCGCACCCATTTCGTCAGCGTCATTTCCGACATCACCGACCGCAAGCGCGCCGAGCAGGAACTGCGCTACCTCGCCAACTACGACGCACTCACCGGCCTGCCGAACCGTACCCTGCTGAGCGAACGCATTGCGCATGCGATCGCGCGCGCGCGCCGCAACGCGCGCAAGGTGGCGGTGCTGTTCCTCGACCTCGACCGCTTCAAGCACGTGAACGATTCGATGGGCCACGCGGCCGGCGACAGCATGCTGAAGGCGGCCGGCGCGCGCCTGCGCCAGGTCGTGCGCGAGGGCGACTCGGTCGCGCGCGTCGGCGGCGACGAATTCACGGTGGTGATCGAGGACATCGGCAGCGGCGCGGAAGCCGAGCATGTCGCGGCGAAGATCATCGCCGCTTTCGAGCAGCCGCTAGAACTCGACAACGGCCAGGAAGTGGTGATCTCGCCCTCGATCGGCATCAGCCTGCACCCCGACCACGGCCAGGCGGCAAGCGACCTGCTCAAGTACGCCGACACCGCGATGTACCAGGCAAAAGACCACGGGCGCAAGACGTGGATGGTCTACACCGAGGCGATGGACGCGGCGGCGCGCCTGCGCGCGACGATGGTCGCGGCACTGCGCAAGGCGCTCGAACGCAACGAACTGAGCCTGCACTACCAGCCGAAGCTGTCCCTGCTCGACGACCGCATCACCGGCGTCGAGGCCCTGCTGCGCTGGCGCAGCGGCGATCTCGGCGACATCTCCCCGGGCGTGTTCATCCCGATCGCGGGAGAAACCGGGATGATCATCGAAATCGGCGACTGGGTGGTCGCGCGTGCCTGTGCCCAGCTCGCCCAATGGCGCGACGCCGGACTGCACGACATCACCATGTCGATCAACGTGTCGGTCGCGCAACTGCTGCGCGGCGACCTGATCCGGCGCCTGTGCGACGTGCTCGCCGAACACGACATCGCGCCGAACCAGCTCGAGCTCGAACTGACCGAAAGCATGGTCATGGCGAACGCGGAGCAGTCGATCACCACCTTGCGCCGGCTCAAGGCGATCGGCGTGAATCTCGCGATCGACGACTTCGGCACCGGCTACTCCTCGCTCGCGTACCTCAAGCGCCTGCCGATCGACGCGCTCAAGATCGACAAGGAATTCGTCGGCGACATCACCACCGATCCGGACGACGAGGCAATCACCGCGACCGTGATCGCGATGGCGCACTCGCTCGGCCTGAACGTCATCGCCGAAGGCGTCGAGCGCATCGAGCAGGTCGACTACCTGCGCGAACAGGACTGCGACGAGGTGCAGGGTCACTGGCTGGCGCACCCGTTGCCGCCCGACCAGTGCCTGGCCTTCCTGCGCGAACGCGCCACGCGGCGGCGCAGCACGCCCGCGGAACAGGGCTGAAGCCGGTCGCACCGCTGCTTTTCGCAAGGGCGGGATGCCGGTACGGCCGAACCGGCGCTAACCACGCCCGGCGCGCTGTTCCCGCTGCCCGATTCCGGTATATTCGCTCGCATGTCCGCGCTTGAACAAAGTCTCCTCGCGATCAGCGAACGGGTCGACCGCCTGCTCGACCTGTGCCGTTCGCTGCAGGACGAGAATCGAAGCCTGCGCACCAGCCAGGAGCAGCTCGCCAACGAACGCGCGCAGCTGCTGGCGCGCAACGAGCAGGCGCGCTCGCGCGTGGAGGCGATGATCATGCGGCTCAAGTCGCTGGAGCAGAACCAGGTATGAGTGGTCCCGGCGAACCCGTCACCGTCCATATCCTCGAACGCGAGTTCCATGTCGCCTGCACGCCGGAAGAACGCCCGGGCGTGATCGCGGCCGCGCGTTACCTCGATGACAAGATGCGCGAGATGCGCAATTCCGCGCGCACCGCGGGCCTCGATCGCATCGCAATCCTCGCCGCACTGAACATCTGCCACGAGCTGCTCGACGAGCGCCAGCGCGGATCGGGCGAATCGCGCGAGTTGGCAGAGAAACTGCAAGCGATCAACCTGAAGCTTGAACGCGCGTTCCCAGCGTCATTACAATAGAGCCAGGTATCCTCTGCAGTGCCCGGCAGCGCACTCTTACATATTGCCTTGTTCCTATAGACGACCCCGGGACGGCGACACGAAAACCGGTGTGCAGGTCCGCCTTCGAGCGGAAAGCCTTAGGTTTCGCGAGCCATCCCACCTGATCCCCGGGATCAAGGTCGTTCGATGTGCACCGGCACAGGTGGAGGATGCCTACTCTTTAGCGATCGTCCCTGATCGCGGGGGCGATGGACGAATCGTGCGTGCATGCGTGCGGCGACCATCGACTCCAAGGCGGCCATCCCCGGCCGCGCTGTTCGGTGCGTCGATGAAGCGCACCGGGCCAAATCCCGCCCGGTGATGGAATGAGCGAACCTACGCGAGGTGCAGAGGCGCGCAGCGCGTTGCGCAAGGCGTTGCGCGCGCAGCGCGCAGCCGTTCCGCCGGCGCAACGGATTGCGGCGGCGCAAGCGCTCGTCGCGCAACTCGAACAGGTGCCCGAGTTCATGACCGACCGGCGCATCGGCGGCTACTGGGCGGTCGACGGCGAGCTGCCGTTGATGGCCCTGATGGGCGGGCTGCGCGCACGCGAGCAGCAGTACTGCCTGCCCATCGTCGAGGTCGATCGACGGCTGCGCTTCGCACCGTGGACGCCGGGCGAAACAATCGCGACGAACCGCTATGGCATCCCGGAACCTGTTTGCGCAGCGGCCGACCGGCTCGAACCGGGCGCGCTCGATGTCGTGCTCGTGCCCCTGCTCGGCTTCGATCGCGGAGGCCACCGGCTCGGCTTCGGCGGCGGCTACTACGATCGCAGCTTCGCGTTCCTGCGCGACCGCCGCGACGTCGGCAAGCCGGTGCTGGTCGGCGTCGCCTACGCCCTGCAGGAGGTCGATGCGCTCGACGTGCAGCCATGGGACGTGCGTCTGGACTACGTGGCGACCGAGCGCGAGCTGATCGACCTGACCCCGCCGCCATAACCTCGCGCGCGATGCGCTGGTAAAGTCCACGCCGATTCCCGCCGACGAGAAGCCGCGATGCGCTACTGGCTGATGAAGACCGAGCCCGATGTGTTCTCGATCGACGACCTGGCGCGCGTGAAGATCGAGCCGTGGACCGGCGTGCGCAACTACCAGGCGCGCAATTTCATGCGCGACGGCATGGGCAAGGGCGACGGCGTGCTGTTCTACCACTCCAGCTGCGAAGTGCCGGGTGTTGCCGGCATCGCCGAAGTGGCGAGCGCGGCCTATCCCGATCCGACCCAGTTCGAGCGCAAGAGCGAGTACTACGACGAGAAGAGCACGCGCGAGGAACCGCGCTGGATGCTGGTCGACGTGGCGTTCAAGCGCAAGCTCAAGCGCACGATCACGCTGGCCGAGCTCAAGGAGCAAACCAGACTCGACGGCTTCGCCCTGCTGCAACGAGGCAATCGCCTGTCGATACTGCCGGTGACGAAGGCGCAGTGGGACTGCATCCTCGCGCTCGAATGATACGCCCACCGAACGCGTACCCTACGCGCCTCGAACCCCGAAGCGGAACCTCTGCATGAACCAGGATGAGCAAAAACGCATTGCCGGACGCGCCGCGATGCGGTATGTCGAGAACGGCATGGTGGTAGGCGTTGGCACCGGCTCGACCGTTGCGCATTTCATCGACGCACTGGCCGAGCGCCGCAACGACATCGAGGGCGCGGTCGCCAGTTCCGAGCAGTCCGCGCGCCTGCTGAAGGAGCGCGGCATCCTGCTGCTCGACCTCAATGCGACCGGCGACATTCCGCTGTACGTCGATGGCGCCGACGAATGCGACGGCCAGCGCTGCCTGATCAAGGGCGGCGGCGCCGCGCTCACGCGCGAAAAGATCATCGCTGCCGCCGCACGCAAGTTCATATGCATCATCGATCCGGCCAAACGCGTCGACGTGCTCGGCCGTTTCCCGTTGCCGGTGGAAGTCATCCCGATGGCGCGCAGCTATGTCGCGCGCGAGATCGTCAAACGCGGCGGCCAACCGGTCTGGCGCGACGGCGTGACCACCGACAACGGCAACTGGATCCTCGATGTGCACAACCTGCGCATCAGCGCGCCGGTCGAACTCGAGCGCGAGCTGAACCAGATCGCGGGAGTCGTCACTGTCGGCCTGTTCGCCCAGAGGCCGGCCGACATCGTGCTGATTGGCGCCGAGGAGATGCGCTGATCCGGTCTGCGGTGGCCGCTCCGCGCACGCTTGACCGTTACAAGAATGGATGCACGCAACCGCAACCGGGGAACACCATGCTCGAATCTGCCGGAACCCGTCGCCCGCTGCGCCGCCAAGCTGTAGCCGGAGCAGTCGCGGCGGCGCTCGCTTGCTCGATCGCTGCGCCGGCAGCGGCAGCGACCGGCGCGGGCACCGACTGGATCCGCATCCGCACCGATGCCGCGCGGCGCATCTTCACGAGCATGCCGATCGCGCGGCGGCCCGCAGCAGCGACCGCCCCGACCGCAACTCTGGCTGTACGCAACTGCGATGACGATGGCGAGGGCAGCCTGCGCGCGACCGTTGCGGTGGCCGGCGAGGGTGACACGATCGACTTCACCGGACTCGCCTGCTCGACCATCACGCTGACCACGGGCGCGGTCGAAATCGATCTCGACAGCCTCGTCTTCCAGGGCCCGGGCCGCGCAGCGCTCACGCTGGATGGCAACGCGCTCGACCGGATCTTCATCCATCCGCACGGCGGAACACTCAGCCTGCGCGGGATGACGGTTCGCAATGGCCGCGATCGCGCCACCGGCTTCCACGTTGCCGGCGGCGGTTGCCTCGCGTCGGCCGGCTACGTCGAGCTCGTCGATACCACGATGCACAACTGCTACGCCGGCGGCGAAGGCGCCTACGGCGGCGCTTTGTACGCCTACTCGCTCGCGCTCTCCAACAGCACATTGTCCGGCAACGTCGCCAACGGTGTGCACGAGGACGCAAGCACAGCGGCTTTCGGCGGCGCCGCGTTCGTGTATCGCGTGCAACTGGTCGACAGCACGGTCAGCGGCAACCGTGCCGAACATCACGCGCGCCCCGGACGCTCCAGCTACGACATCGGCGGCGCCATCGTCGCCGTCGTGGGCGGCAGCGTCAGTGGCTCGACCGTCGACTCGAACCTGAGCCAGGGCCGCGCCGGCGGCATCGCCGTGTTCAACCCGCTGGACGTGTCGAACAGCACGATCTCCGGCAACACCGCCGAAAGCGACATTGCCGGCGGCCTGTTCCTGCGCTGGCCATCGACCCTGCGTCTGCACAACAGCACGGTCACGGCAAACGTCTCGGCGCTGGATGGGGGCGGCGTCTGGCTCAATGCGCCCGGCAGCGACTTCAGGAGCAGCATCGTCAGCGGCAATTCGAGCGACATCGGCAATCGCGACAACCGCTACGGTTCGCCGATCGCAATCTCCGTCGATGGCGGCAACAACCTCATCGGCACGACGAGCCCGATGGTGACCCTGCCGACGGACAGTCTCGCGGACGACCCACGGCTCGGCCCACTCGTTTACAACGGCGGACCGACCCGCACGCACGCGCTGCTCCACGACAGCCCGGCGATCGACGCCGGCAGCAATGACGATGACCTCGCATTCGACCAGCGCGGCCCCGCGTTCGAACGCGTCCGCGGCAGCGCCGCGGACATCGGGGCGTTCGAGGCCGAACCGGTTGTGACCGCAGCCGCTGCGCCGATACCGGCGCTGTCGTCATGGGCGCTGGCGACGCTGGCCATCCTGATTGGCGCACTCGCCATGCTTCGAAAACCCTGGCGCAGCACCTTCCCGTAGCCAGACCTGCCCGGCTTCATCGGACCCCGCCTGCGCCCGCGGCATGGGCACAATCAACCAGCCCCATTGTCTGCGATACACGTTGCGGGTCTCACGCCCGTTCCATTGGCACGGTCCGGCGCAGCTGGTCGGCCAGTCGCACGATCGGCGTATCACCTTCGATCTCGCGCCGGTCGTAGCGCGTGTCGGCGTACGCGACCATGCTTTCGAAATTCGGATTGCCGGCGAGCCATGCGAGCACGATTCGCCCCTCGGCGGTCGCAAAATCGACGCCGTCGATCTGTGTGCGATCCGCGTTGAGGATGCGGTCGAGCTCGTTCAGCTCGCCGCAGCGCTCGATCTGTGCCGGCAGCTTGCGGCCGACGAACTTGATGAAGGCCTCGATGTGCCGTACCGAGCTGATGGCGAACCCGCCGTGGTTCTCGAGGTTCGACAGCCGCAGTGTCCACGTCGCCAGTGACGTGCTGTCCGGAATCTCGCTCGCGAGCAGTCGCTCGACGACGTGATGGCGCACGGTGACGAGCACGTCGCACGCATAGGCCGGCTCCTCGTCGTAGCCGACGCCGCAGACCGTCAGCGTCGTATCGCCTCGGGTCCTGACGAAATCGTCGCCATGGGGATCCGCGCGCATCTCGAAACCGAGCGGTACGAGGATCGGCTCCAGCGCCCGGCCGAGCGTCGCCGTCAACTCACCGCGCGTGTTCGGCCACTCGAAAGACATCGGCGTGTTTCCCGCCACGATTCCGGGTTTTTCCATGCGTGCTGCTCCGCTCGTCCAATGCGGGCAGAGCCGCTTGGGAAGCGTAACGCATCCCGCACCGCCTCTGTGCGGGGACACAGTGTCCCAGTACCTATCCTTTTTTGAAGAGGAGGGAGATTTCCCTTCGTTTTTTTTTGAACAGCTTCAAAGTCTTCTGCCGACAGCATGTGATTCTGATAAATCGACTCGACACCTCCTAGTCCGCATGCATACATGGTGAGGCAATAGCTATTTGCCGCTGCACTTTCTGGGCCGCATGGTAGGCCCAGGTCGCAGGCCGCAAGCTTCCACGCGTACCAGTCGCGCTCCGTGCCGGAATTCTGGCCAAAAATACTTTCGTTTCCTTCAGCTTTTAAGCCCATCGCATCCGCAAGCTCATCTATCGCGCGCGGATTGCCGGATGCAATCACCGCGTCAACGTTCCTCTTTACAGTTTCGGGATCAGAGGACATTCCCTGCCTGGAGAGTTCATGCGCTAACGCCTCGACACTTCCAGCTTGGGCGGCTTTCGAGTACCACTCGTTGATTGCGGCGATTTTTATTTCGCCCGGGGCAAAGCCGCTACAGCGCGCTACGTGCTGATCAAAGACCTGCACATACGCAGCCCTATCAAATCGAGGAGGTGTCGGGTTGGGGTCGCGGCCATAGCCAACGTATCCGGCTGGATTCACGGAATACGATTGGCAGTCCGAATAGATCGAAGCGAGCGAGAACTGTGCTTGCGCGTCGCCGGCTTGAGCTTTTTGTAGCAGCTCAACTGACTGAGCCTTTAGATCCTCGATGCTCTGCCCGCTGCTAGGTTTCTCAGAGCGCTTGGGCATCTTTGCGCTGTCCGGCAATTCTTTACTTCCCGCTGAGGGGACACGCACCGACTGCGTATCACCGATGGGCGGTTGCAGCGTGAGCGGCAATTCCTTGCGGTGCCATGCCCAAAGGCCGAAGGCAATCATTGCTACAGCGGCGATGGCTGATGCTAGCGACGTCCGTTTCATCGGTTCTACTCCAAAGTGCTCGATACATCCGATCTTCAAATGTAGAAGTCCATTCGCCTGCGGAATAGTCGTTTACGTGGCTTTCACTTCAGCGCGACTTTAAAGGAAAACTGTCCAGATTCTTCGCAAACAGAAGCGCTCCGATATTCGTCACAGCGCATCGGCCGGAATCGGAAGGACAAATGAAACCCTCTTTCGCCAACTGTTCCGAAAGCGCTTCGATACGCATCGGCGGCGTCTGCGTGAGCATCAAATACGCCTCAAAATCGAGGGCCGCAATCGCCTCCGATGCCGAATCAAAGAATTTAGCGTGCTGCCACTCAAACGAAACGTCTCCGAAGTCGCCCACAAGGCGCGTTCTTTCTCGGGAAAGTCTCGCAACTTTCGAGTTGTCGGCCCAACACGAATGTGTTCCAGATCCTGAAAACGGATCGGCGTATGCGATGCGGCGGGAATCTCCATATACACGACGTGATTCCCGTCCAGGTCGACCTCGTGCACCCTGAAATCGACTGATGGTCTTAGCTGTGTCGCAAGCCACGACAATAGCGGTTCGTTCCCCTTCTTCGCGGCATGTGGATCGAAGTCAGTGCCGACGACTTCATGCTCTTCATCCGTTACGCCCCAAACGATATAGCCGAAAGGCGCCTTCATCAAACCTGAGGAGTTGGCTAGTGCTGATATGTTCGATCCAATCGATTCCGGCGCGGTGTTGTTGACCTTGAACTCCGCGCATTCAGTTTCACGAGGAAACTGCAAGAGCTGCCTGAGTCGTTGTATATGGTCCACGGTTCCTACCCCTTTAGGATTCGTATGGAACCGTGTGCTTCGCGCGCACGCCTTGGATGCCCATAAAGCAACGATGCCACAAAAAGACTCGTGGACGGCTTCGCTCGATCTAGCTATCCAGCCATACTCAAAAGATCCCCGTAATTGTCCCCACGCAAAGAAAAAGGGCCTAGCATTTCTGCTAAGCCCTTGATCTTATTGGCTGGGGGACTAGGATTCGAACCTAGATAAACGGAGTCAGAGTCCGTTGTCCTACCATTAGACGATCCCCCAATACGGGCGGGATTGCGCGGATGCCACGGCGGGGCCGTCTGAGCTGGCTTCCACATCCCCGGGCCGGCGGACCGGCCCGACGCTTGCGCCGATGGCGCAAGCGCATAGACCGATCAGCGCTTGGAGTACTGCGTCGCGCGGCGGGCCTTGTGCAGACCGACCTTCTTGCGCTCGACTTCGCGCGCGTCGCGGGTCATGAACCCGGCCTTGCGCAGCGGCGACTTCAGCGCCTCGTCGTACTCGACCAGCGCACGGGCGATGCCGAGGCGAATCGCGCCGGCCTGGCCGGTCATGCCGCCGCCTTCGACCGTGACGAGCACGTCGAACTTGTCCTGGTTCTGGGTCAGCTCGAGCGGCTGGCGCACGATCATGCGCGAGGTCTCGCGACCGAAAAAGTCGTCGAGCGTCTTGCCGTTGACCATGATCGCGCCGCTGCCCTTGCGCAGGAACACGCGCGCTGCGGAGGACTTGCGACGGCCGGTGCCGTAATTCTGCGTGATAGCCATAGTGATTTCGCTGCTGTTATTGAAAAGTCCGCACCGGAAAGTGCGGGCTCCTGCGAGGGACTCGCGTGGTTTCCCGCGTTACGCCTTGATATCCAGGACCTGCGGCTGCTGCGCCGCATGCGGATGCTCGGTGCCGGCGTAGACCTTGAGCTTGCGGTACATCGCGCGGCCGAGCGGATTCTTCGGCAGCATGCCCTTCACGCCGATCTCGATCACGCGCTCCGGATGACGCGCCAGCATGTCCTTCAGCGACGTCGTCTTGAGGTTGCCGATATGACCGGTGAAGCGGTGGTAGTTCTTGTCTTCCAGCTTGTTGCCGGTGACCGCGATCTTCTCCGCATTGATCACGACGAGGTAGTCGCCGGTATCGACGTGCGGGGTGTAGATCGGCTTGTGCTTGCCGCGCAGGCGGTGCGCGAGTTCGGTGCACAGGCGGCCGAGCGTCTTGCCGGCGGCATCGACCACGTACCAGTCGCGTTTGACGGTTTCAGCCTTGGCGCTGATCGTATTCATATCCGTAAGACTCTGGCTGGGCCCCGAAAGAGGGCCATTAAATGAGGGCGCGGGAGGATAGCGGAAGTCCCCCAGGCTGGCAAGCCGGGGACGCGATCCAGTGCAAGCCGCGAATGATAGCATGAATCGCATGCCCGTCCCTCTTTCCGGCCTGACCGGCGGCACCGACCGCCTGGCGGCCCTCGCCGACCAGTGCGTGATGTGCGGCCTGTGCCTGCCACACTGCCCGACCTACCGGCTGGAACGCGTCGAAGCGGAGTCCCCGCGCGGGCGCATCGCGCTCGCCCGCGCGCTCGCGGACGGCCGGCTCGACCCGACACCCGCCGCGCTCGCCCATCTCGACCAT